>Ga0222427_100012_pt1 | contig 773183 bp, 619 predicted proteins | sample 2B20Ametagenome_FD_182890 | JGI IMG/M metagenome (GOLD analysis project Ga0222427, IMG submission 182890) | Enriched microbial communities from leaf-cutter ant dump, University of Wisconsin, Madison, United States - 2B20A (version 2) | ecosystem: Environmental > Terrestrial > Nest > Insects...
GGTCAACATCCCGGAATAAAGCAGTAAAACCGCGTCTGCGATCTAACGCAGGGGGTGGGTCAACATGCCCGGAACGGTGGGTCAACATAAATCGGAACGGTGGGTCAACATGGTCCGGAATCTACACATTAGGTAGTGGATATTTGTCAACGTGAAAAAAGTAGCGACATAGACAGAATCAAAATTTAATAACCCAAGATAAAGCCTGGCGAAGAGCGGGTGTAAGTCCCGTATCTACAAACTTCGTTTGTCGTTTCGCAGCATCGCCAGGCCTATTATTAAAACAAAAAAAGTCATGCGAAACGACAAACGAAAACAAACAATCCGGCGGCCCGATGTGCGTAGCCTGAAAATCCAACCCAAAACCAGGTACAACAAGTACAGCGAAAAAGATGTGCCGCAAATCAAACTCTGCGGCGACTAGCTACAGAGCCTGGGCTTCCATATCAATTCGCGGATAACGGTAACCTCGATGCAAAACCTGCTTATTATCCGTACCCAAACAGAATAAAAATTTTAAAAGCCGCTAACGGAAGTTGGCGGCTTGTTCTTCCAAGTCTTTCGTTGGGAGCATCAACTGTCCATCTCTCTTGATAGCTACGCCCGGGATTCATTTCTGATATACTGTCTTGCCACCTTCAAACGCTCTGAGTGAACCGGCAATCTGAAAAGTTGCGAAACTGTCTGCCGACAAAGTTGTCACTACTCGGGCATAAATGTCATCCGGCCGCACTGAGCAAATTTGATTTCGGCAGTCACTGGGAATTTATAGTCCTTAATGAAAAGGTTTAAAAGTCGTTGAAATTCCTTTTGTTTTTCTTCTGTGGGTTTAGCCTCCGTCGTGCCGAGGAAGTTGAACAGGAAATAATCTATTGTCCCGTCATAGTTAAAATAAATTCTGTTGAAGCAGCGTGTTGGCTTGTCCCACTCGAAGTTATTTTTTCCGAGAAATTTTCCGAAGTCCAGTAAAAGCCTTTTGTATTCCTGTAGCAAAGTATCGCGTTCATCGTCTGTCTTGAAAACTGCCAATGAGGTGTCCACATGCACTGCACTTTTATATATACCTTCCCAGATTTTTGACTATTATACCGTGTTGTTCTGCGTCTCGAAATGGTATGCCGAGTTGCTGTCCAAGACTATGGTGGGTCAAACATAGAACTACTGCTGAGAAAAAAAGTAGCTTTTTCATGCTGTCTTAATTTTGGTTTAATTTTTCGCGGGTTCGTTGTCTGGGTGCATAGCTGCAAACAGCTACGGCTTTGCGTTGGGGCCGGTTTCCAAATGTAAAGTTGTCATTTACAGTACAAAAATTTGATGCGAGGCAGCGTGCTCGATTATCCATTTCACCCGGCATTAAGCCAACTCCTGTTATCCGTCGTTTTTGTTTCTGGCCACACGATGAATTGTTCATTTGTCAGCGGATTTTATTCTGTTGTTTTCTTTCTTTACTTTTCCCTGTTTTACTGCAAGGGCGATGGCGTAACGAAGTAAAGTGTCAATTTGTTTACCAACTTTTGCAAAGCCGAAAGTTCTTGCTAAGTAGCGGAGCAGTTCATCTTCTTCAATACTTAAATTGTGCGTCACTACTTCCTCTAAAGCCACGATTACCTCTTCGGGTGCAATGTCTTCCATATTCCGCTTTTCTATGACGTTGCTACGATAGAAGTCCATTGAAGTGCTATTGTTCCAGTAAAATGGTTGATGATGAATAGTTTCAAGCACATTCATCTCTTTGACAATTCCTTGCAAATACTTGTCTAATCTTGCTCCCGAACGACTTGTGTTCCACGCTTGCAATACCTTTCTATACATCAAACTTTTGCTGATTGGGGCTTCTGCGTTTATCAGTGATTGTATTTGTTGCTTTATAGTGTTTCGGTTTTGAAATTGAAATACAGCTTCACTGCTGGCAGAAGAAATAGAGGTTAATGAGGCAGTTAAATAAGATCTTAGTTTTGTTGTAAGATAGTTTGGCGCAGCTTCTACAGGCATTGATTTACTAGGTTCAAATACCGTCTCGACCAGAGGTTCAATAATTTTCTCTTCTTTAATATCTGGACACGTTTGCAGGTATTTTACCTTTTCAAGTATTAAATCGATAATCTTGTCTGAATTTTCAAGCCAATCCATTGTCCAAATGCGATAAATATTCCAACCCAATGATTTTAAAACAGAAGGCATTACCATTTCTCTGTCATTTGTTGTTTTTGCATTGTAGTAGTAGTATCCGTCAACTACAATTCCCAAAATATATTGCTGTGGCTTGTCGGGGTGAACAATTCCTATGTCCACTTTAAAACCTGAGGTCCCAATATTGCATTTAACATTATATCCCTTCTGCTGTAATTTTTTGCTTATAGCGACCGACAATTGTTGCTTGTTTGTTGATTCTTGAACGTCTTCTGGCCGAACACTTAAATGGCCCTTTTCAGCAAAATGCAAAAATGCTTTAAGTCCTGCCACACCTTCGGCAGATGTGCGACTTAAATCTATTTGATCGGTATGCAGGGTGGCAAATATGTGCATTTCATAACGAGCACGTGTTACGGCTACATTTAATCTTCGCCAACCACCACCTCGATTTAATGGCCCAAAATTCATACTCATTTTACCCCCTTCATCGGGTGCATAACAAACCGAATAGAGAATTATGTCACGTTCATCCCCTTGAACATTTTCTAAATTTTTAACGAACAAAGGTTCTTCACTTTCATTTGCAAATTCTTCCAGTTTAGTGTCGGACATAAAAAGCTTCTGCAATTTGTCTTCAATCAAATTTTGTTGTGTTTGACTAAATGTAACAATACCTAAACTTAGCTTTCTTTTCCGTGGATTGTAATAGTGCGTCTTAACAAATTCCACAATTTCATCCGCTTCAAAACTATTTGTTCGGGTTTTCCCCTTGTCGTAAAAACCCTTCACATGATGATACTTTACCTTACGGTTTAAATCATCCGATGATGGGAAAGTGAGCAACTTGTTTTCGTAATAATGGACGTTGCTAAAAGCAATTAAACTTTCGTGCTTACTTCGATAGTGCCGTAACAGATATTTTGAGGGAACAGACAAAGACAGACAATCATCCAAAATACTTTCTAAATCTTCCACATCCATATTTTCCTCATCTAACTTAATTGTGCTGAAAAAGGATGTGGGTGGCATTTGTTTTGGGTCGCCAACAATTATAGATTGTTTTGCTCTTGCTAATGCACTTACTGCTTCGCAAGTCGGTAACTGTGACGCCTCATCAAAGATTAAAATATCAAAATGCTTTTTGCTAACATCAAAATATTGTGCAACTGAAATTGGACTCATGAGCATACAGGGAGCTATACGTGGCAGTAAGGAAGGAATTTGGTCAAATAGTTTTCTTATGCTGGAACCTCTTCCCCTGTTTTTAATGGCACGTTGCAAGATTCCAATTTCAGAGCTTTGCATAGCCTCCGTAGTCGAATTGGGTAACTGTGCAGCCAGCTTTACACGCAATTCTTGAATTGTAAGATATTGAAAGTCTTTAGCTATCTTTTTATACTGTTCGATTTTACTTTCAAATAAACCAACATTGAACAAGGCTAACACTTCGTGTTGTGAAATTATTTTTTGTGCAACGGAAGTGTGAACGGTGTAATGAAAATAATCCGACAGATTTTCAACACTGCAAGTTTTGTTTTCAAATGCACTTATAAACCATTGCAGATGTAAGGATTCACCTTGAGTACGAAGTTGCACATAGTTCATCCAGTTTTTTAATTGTGACAGATGAGCTTGTATATTTTGTAACTGCATTTGAGTTTCACTATTCCAATTTTCTGTTTGTTGGAAGTGAATACCAGTAAGCGTTTCATAAATTTTTCTTTGCTCACGGAACGTAGTTGAACTGGCAACAAAATCAACCATTGCAGGTAAATTACTTTGTATTATCTCATCGGAATTTTGTAAGTTCTTTTCTTGGAGAATTTGAACCCATTTGCTAAGTGCATTTCGTTCCCAAGAATTTGTCAAATTGCTTATTTGCTGAACCAAAATAGCCTTATTCTCTATGTCGGTTAAATCTGTTTCTTCTTCTCTATATAAGTTTTTAAGAGCTTGTCGCAAGGGGCCAAAAGAGCTTTGCTGTAAAATTTCCTTTTTCCCCTCTAATTGATTGCATAAATCTCGAATTAATAAGGATTTTCTATCAATTTCAGCAATATTAGTTTGTACTTCTTTGTATAAACTTCCCAATGCTTTTTGCACGTCTGTAAACCCGCCTTGTTCTAGAAGTTGTTTAATTTTTCGTATTTGATTGTACAATTCATGAATTAATTCGGCTTTCCCATTAATATCGGGTAAATCAGTCTGTTCGTCTTTGTATAAATTTCTTAAAGCTTTTCTAGTCTTTTCGAAATTGTTCTGTTGTAGAATATTCTCCACCCCTTTAAGCCCGGTATTTAAGACGAAAAGTTGTTCAACTTCGCTGTTATTATTGAAAGCCGCATTTCGAAAAACAGATAATTCCCTTTTTATTTTCCTTGTTTGCAGCCACTTGGGCAGAAACCAACTTTGCTGTGCTTTTCTCCATTGAGGTTCAATCGCAGAAATATTTGCAGTTAGTATATTACGATTGTAATCTTTCAGAATATCGTTTACGATGGACTGGTATTGCCGAAACACATTACTCCATTCTCCGTAAATAATAAAATTCTCCCGGTCTGATAAATACCTAACAAAATCCAACGGAATGTCCGGCAGGTTTTCTAAAGTGTCCAATATCCGCACGTATTCTTTGAATGTTTTGCTCCATTCCAAGTAGATTTCATAGTTTCCCCTGTCAGAAAGATAATGGACGAATTCTTTAGGAATATCCGGGAAGCTATACATTTCATGGCTTAATTGAATGTATTTCAGAAATACTTCATTCCATTCTTCATAAATCCCGTAATTTTCTTGAACTGCCAAAAAACGAATAAGTTCTAATGGAATATCAGATAGTTTTTGAACTACCGTTACAACGTGCACAAATTGTTCCCAGTCAGATTTAGCTTGTATTGCAAAAGGAAAGTGAATGGCCTGTGCCAAATTTTCGGATTTGGAGTGCAAATCATTCAGTTGACCCAAAAGATTTTGAGTCTGCATAGAAACTTCGACGCTTACTGAAGGTGAGTACTGCGACAAATTAAGAGCGGCCAGAGGGTTTTCAGAAGGATGAACTACCAATTTTGCAATAGAGTGGAATTGGGGTAGCCAATCTGACCATTGTTGCCAGAGTGTTGTGTTTAAATTTTGCAGTATTGATCCGGGAATAAAATTCTTTGAAAAGTTACAATCCTGATAGCTTTCCAAAGCCGTTATACTTTCATATAAACTCCAGCCTGTTTGCTGTTTTTTATGAAGAAGAGTTACGTATTCACTAATAGCTTTTTTAGCAGCATCCAAGCGTTGGGCTTCTTGTTGAAAGTCTGCTGTTCGTGAAAGTTTTACAGTTTCTATTGATTTAGCTAACTGCTCCAATACATCCGACTTTTTTGACTTATTGGAGTGTAATTCTAAGGTAAACGGCGCAAGGCCGATTTGCTGCAATCGGCTATGCACGACATCTAATGCGGCTTTTTTAGCAGCAACGAACAAAACTCTCTTACCACGATATAGAGCATCTGCAATGATATTAGTTATGGTTTGTGACTTCCCGGTCCCGGGAGGTCCATGTAAAATAAAACTTTGTCCTTTTTGTGCTGCAATGACAGCTTCCATTTGTGAAACATCAGTAGAAATCGGCAGCACCACCGATTGGGAAGATATGCTATCAAAATCACTTGTTGCCTGGGGGTCGTGGTTCTCACTCAGCACTAATTTCCCATCAACCAAACTTCGCACCATGTCGCTCCTTAACAAATCCTCCTGGTGATCGACAATGTCTTTCCAAAGAATTAACTTGCTAAAAGAAAAATTACCTAATACTATTTGTTCTTCAACATCCCATCCCTTTAACTGCATTATAGCTCTACGGATAACACCCATTACTTTCGCTACATCAACCCCTTTTTCGTCTGTTGGAAGTTGTTCTAACGCTCCCAAATTCAGTTCATATTCTTGCCTAAGAAATTCAACCAATGTAATGTTTATCATGGTTTCTTCTTCACGGCTCTTTAGTGTGAACTTGCTGTTGACAGACCTACGCCCAATTTCAACGGGTACTAATAGAATAGGAGCAAATCTTGCTTGTTCCGGAGTTTTTCTATCGAACCATTTCAGTAGTCCAACTGCTAAGTACAAGGTGCTTGAACCATTTTCTTCAATGGCTTGCTTGGCATTTTTGTGAATGTAAACGAGAATATTGTCTAAGTCCTGTTGATGATAATGTGTTAGTAAGCGATTGTGTTTTAGTTCGTCATTTGCTAATTGATATAAGGGCGATGAGTGATGAAGGGGTTGAGTGAATAAATTATATTTTCTCAAAACCTCCGCGTTCGGGTTGGGCATTAATGAAAAACTTTTGCCGTCCGATAATGTGTCCTCCAAGTGACTAATGTTGATATCTACCAATTGGAGCATGTTTCGCGTTATATGTAGATTCAATAAATTATTACGAAGCGATAAGTCTAATAGTTTTCGTTCCCAAATTTTTTGCTTTGTTTTTGGCTGTCTACCGTGTAGTAATTCATCATGGTAAATTGTTCCTATTTCGAACTGCTTTTCCATCGCAGCCGATTCAGTCTGTTGTAATGCCACTTCATCAAGTTGCGTTCCAATTGAGTTTATAAGTGGCAATGGACGGATACGAAGCGCTCTTGCACGTTTTACATCTACTGATAGCAAAAATTCTTCTTTCTCAACCAACTGTGCTTCGGCTACATTTAAAGCTTCACTGAACTTAGTGTTATTACCTTTACAAACGCTTGTTGACTCAACAGCAGCAATTTCACGAATACCTTTCGAAAGTCGTTTCGTAATAGCAGTTTTGTCGTCATTAGTTACTTCTGGAAATTTATCGTCTTGTAACCAACATCCGACAAAAGCATGGCCACGAACTACAATCAATATTGGATTAAGGTCAACGGCTTCTAAACACGCAGCGAACAACAAACTTACGTCTATACAATTCCCGAATTTTTCTTGCTGAATCGTATTTAATAAGCGCAACCTTTGCCCTACTTCTTCGTATCCCGGAGGCAAAGAACTGTAAACAATCTCCTCACTTTGTAAAGCCGTGTAAATTGCTGACATTATTTGCAAAACACGCTCTTGGTCACTGCTTTGATAGCCCTCGAAAGCTGCTTTTAAACCTTGCTTTTCAAGTATTTCAACGGCTTTTCGCTTAACGTGATATACGTATGGGTGATTCGGTGTAATGTAAGCAGCAATTAATTCAGGTAAAATTTGAAAACCGCCAAAGTACTCTAATGGGTGGACAACAATTTCAATTGTTTCTTTACTAACGATTGTTTCATTTCCAATAACCTCAATTGCAAAAATTGCCTTTTCTGTTTCAGAAAGTTTGTTTAGAAAATCACGGTTTACCTTCAAATTATTCAAAGGTATTTTTACTTCTTTCTTAGCAGGAACAAAAGAAACATTATAACTAAATGGCTCAATGCAAGCAATGTCTGCCGTTATTTTTATTTCAAGTGGAGTGGAATCAAAATCTGAAGTGTTTTCAATTACTAAAGACTGAACTGGCTTAATGTCATTCAGATACAATGATATATTTAAAAAAGGTAGCGTCTGCTTATGTATTGATAGGGTAGATTGCTCTTGCATGATGTTAGTGAATTATTTGGGTTCGTTAAATTGGTTTTCATGGTTGGGTCGCTGCGCCTTAACCTTTTAATGGTTAAGTCCATTGCATTTTGATTAGCAAGACGAAGAGTGTTGTCGGATGAGAGCAAAGCATCGTTAGTTTTTTGTAGGTGATCAATGGTTTTTTCTATTCCTCATTCGCTGTTTTAAAGTTTCTACTTGCTAAATCATAATTTCTTGCAAAACCTTCTTTAAAAGTATTTATTTTTTCACCAAAACTCCAATGCGTGCTTTCTGATTTTGACAAAAGCAAGCACTGCATTTTATTGAATGGAGATCATTGCTGCGTTTCGGCGGGGATGCCATAATAGGGATGAAAAACTGCAGACGGATTAATCGGCCAGAACAAGAGTACATTGGAAGTTTAAATGCTCCAATATTTAAACAGGAAAAATAAGATACCGCACGCAACAAAATCAAAAAGCGGAAGGAACGCCACCCCCAAACACAACAAAACCCGCATATAGCGGGCTTTATTTTTTTGAGCGGAGACGGCGAGATTCGAACTCGCGATACAGTTTCCCGTATACACACTTTCCAGGCGTGCTCCTTCAACCACTCGGACACGTCTCCGGATTTTAAGGGCTGCAAAAGTACATTTATTTAATAAATAACCGCCACCGGCAGCAAAATTATTTTATTTCCCGGCTATTCGCCGGCGCTGCTCCAGTATGTACTCCAGCATAGCATCGTAGTCCTGCGGGCTAAACCATGCAAAGTCTGCGTCCTTCCTAAACCAGGTAAGCTGCCGCTTGGCATAGTTGCGGCTATGCTGCTTGATAAGGGCAACGGCCGTATCCAGGTCCGTGGTACCGTCCATATAATCAAATAACTCGGTATAGCCAACGGTCTGCAGGTTTTTTAAATGCCGCAGAGGATATAAGCCCCGGGCCTCCTGCAGCAAACCCGTCTGCATCATACTATCTACCCGCTGGTTAATACGCTGGTACAAAACCGGGCGCGGCAGATCCAGGGCTACTTTTATTACCGCAAAAGGCCGCTCTTTGGCCTGGCCGCTGCGGTATTGCACGATAGACTGGCCGGTACTGCGCTTAAAAGCCAGAGCTCTTATAAGCCGGGCAGGGTTTTGCTGTTCGGCCTGCGCATAAAACAAGGGATCTTCGGCACTTACCTGCGCCTGTAGCCATGCTATACCCTGCTGTTCATATTGTTGCTGCAAAGCCTGCTCTATAGCCCGGTCACTGCGTGGCATGGCATCTATACCCTCACACAGGGCTTTTATATACAAACCCGTACCGCCACATACTACGGCTATATCTTTACTGCTTAATACTTCGGCAGCGTAACCCAATGCCAGGCGTTCGTAATCGGCGGCATTGAGCTCTTCCTCCAGGCTAAAAGAATCGATAAAATAATGCGGCACAGCCGCCAGTTCTTCAGCACTGGGCTTGGCAGTACCTATGCTCATTTCGCGGTAGCACTGGCGCGAGTCGGCCGAAATTACAGCGGTGTCAAAATACTGTGCCAGGCGAATGGCAATATCCGTTTTCCCTACCGCGGTAGGCCCTGCCAGCACAATCAGTATTTTCTTTTGTGACATCTATTCAAATAAAAACCAGCCCTGCGGTGCAGGGCTGGCCGGTATAATATGCAACTAATAATCTTGCTGATCGTCGCCATCGGCAAAGCCCGCACCGCTATCGCCATCATCCTCGTCAGCACCATCTTCACCCTCGCTGCCATAGCCTTCGCTCATATCTTCCTTGTTGAGGTCGTACTTTTCTTCGATCTCCATCAGGCGCTCGTTGGCCAGGCCTTTAATGCCGGTTTGGGCCGGAGCCACACCTTCCTTCTTTACACAATAAGGATACTCTTTACGGCTATCTTCTTCTTTTTCAATACCGATAAGCTCTACCAAAAAGGTCCACTTTTTAGCCGGATCGTAGGTGTACACAAATTTTTCATCGGGTTTCTCGACCAATGCTGATACGGGCGTTTTGATCATCGACAAAGCAGGAGCATTCTTTTTATTGACCAATACTTCCGAGGATATTTCCATACCTCTGGCCCAGTTGTCATTGCTCTTGAAAAAGGAAGCCTGATGCTTGTTGTCAAACTCGTATGCTGTCAGGATTGCCTGATGGAAGGCATGAAATGTCTGACCGGTCTTTAGCAGAATATCCCGGTAAATATTATCGTCATCTTCCCAGTAAACCCGGAATTTGAAAAGGGGCATAATAGATTGTTTTCGCGCACAAAAGTAAAGAATAATAAAGATGTAGGGAAAGAGAATATACCCGGGGCTACAGGCAGCCACCAGCAGACATTTGGTGCCTGTACGTATTACAATGCAGCAAGAACCAGCCTAAAAAAAGCGTGCTACCGTACAGTATATGCGGATAGGATAAATGATAAGAGTCATTTTTTAATTGCTACTGTGTTGCATTTAGCTGCTTTTCCTACCTTTGCATGCTGGAAATATATGTGGAAGTCTGCCTTACATACCTGTACTGCTCTTGTAATAGCCCTGCTGCTCTTGCTGAATGGTACTTCGCATGACTTCCTGCACAGCTTTACAGGTCACGAGGATACTACAGATTGCGCCCATCGGGCTGAGCAGGGTGGTTATGCCTTTGAGCAGCAACACCATCACTGCGACCTGCTGGATCTGCCCTCGCCTGTCTTTATCACTACTACTGTATTTGCCCTGCCGCTGGTGTACCAGCAATATCAGCAGCGTTACCAGGTATGGCAGCAAGCTGAACCTACCTGCACATTGCTGGCCAACTCAGGCCGCGGCCCGCCCGCCTTTTCGGAAAATTTATAAGAAAGACATCATGCTTCGATGCAGGCATCCGCAAATGGATAAGCCTGGTCGCAGCCTTATTATCCCCTTATGATTTCGAAGTTCCCAAATGACAGGAACCTCGAACAGGGTGTTTTCTGAATTTAATATACCAACATGTTCTACAAAGCCATGGCCGTATGCTGTACGGCCGGTATGCTGGCATGGGCCACAGACGCTATGGCACAAAGCAGCGATTGTAGTCACAGCATACTGCTGCAGGTTCGCGAGGCAAAAACAGGCATAGCCCTGCCCGGCGTAGCGATACACAGCAGCCAGCAGCAGGTGATGACCGATATGGAGGGATTTGCGCCGCTGGATAAACTATGCCCGGGTACCTTACACCTGCACCTGCAGGCCCTGGGCTATGAACCGGTAGATGCCGACTTTAGCTTCAGCCCGGGCGATACACTGTTGATACAGCTGAATACTACGGCGCGCTCGCTCGACGAAATAGAAGTACGGGGCCACCGGCTCGCCCTCAATACTACCACGCTGGTACACAGTCTGCATCAGACCGACCTGGACAAACTGAAAGGCAAAGGCCTGGCGGCCATGCTGCAGGGCATACCCGGAGTTAATGTATTGCAAACAGGGGCTACCATAGGCAAGCCGGTAATAGACGGTATGCATAGCAACCGTATACTGATACTGAATAACGGCATCAGACAGGAAGGACAGCAATGGGGTTCGGAACATGCCCCCGAGATAGATCCTTTCGTGGCCCAAACCTTGTCGGTAGTGAAAGGGGCCGAGGCCATACGCTTTGGTGCTGAAGCCATAGGCGGGGTTATTATAGTAGAACCAGCGGCACTGCCACAGGATTCGACCCTGCACGCGGAACTGAACCTAGCGGGTAGTAGCAATGGCCGTAGCGGTATAGCTTCCGCTATGCTGAGCGGCAATCCGAAGCAAGTACCCTTCCTGTCCTGGCGCCTGCAGGGAACCGGCAAGCGTACCGGCAACGTACATAACCGGCAGTACTACCTGGAAAATACGGGATCGTCGGAGCTGAATTACTCGGCAACGCTGGGACTGAAGGCTGCCCACATGGATCTGGAGCTTTTTTATAGCCGCTTCCATACGGCGCTGGGCATATTATCGCAAGCACATATAGGTAACGAAAGCGACCGGCAGGCACTGATGCACTTAGGTCGCCCTTTTGAGGACGGTAAATTTTCGTACGAATTTGCAGCGCCTAAACAGCATATACAACACGATTTGTTTCGGGCAAAGGGACATGCCCACCTGAGCGATCACCTGCATATTAACCTCCAGTACGGATTGCAACACAATAGCCGTAAGGAATTTGACCGTAGAAGAGCCGGCCGTACCGATATTCCCTCCCTCAGCCTTGCCTTACAAACGCATACCCTGGATGCTTTTCTGGAGTTTTTTGATGGTACACACTGGAAAGCAACCCTGGGCATCAACGGGCTTTTGCAAAAAAATAAAACCGATGTGCAAACCTTTGCCCGGCCCATTATCCCCGATTACAATTCGGAAGGAGCTGGTGCCTATGCTATTGCGAAAAGGTCGGGTAGGATCCTTGACCTGGAAGGCGGATTGCGTTACGATTACAAATACCTTACCGCCAGGGGTTATAACGATCAGGGAAGTTTATACGGAGGACGGCATCACTTCAACAATCTCAACGCCAGTATGGGCGCAGTATGGCACAGTAGTTCGCTATGGTCGCTGCGCAGCAATATAGGTACTGCCTGGAGGCCTCCCGCCATCAATGAATTGTACAGCAATGGTTTGCACCATGGTACCGCCACAGTTGAATTGGGCGATAGTACGCTGTTATCCGAGAAAAGTATAAAGTGGATTACCGCTTTCGAATATCATAATCTGGCCGGATGGCTGCGCCTGGATGTAGATGTGTACGCACAGGTATTCGACAATTATTTATACCTGCGGGCCAATGGTAACAGTGTGCAGACAGTCGCCGGCTCTTTTCCGGAAATGGAATATGTGCAGGATGCGGCAGGCGTTATGGGTGCAGACTTCAACGCTTCACTGAAGATAGCCGGACCGCTGAGTTACAACCTGAAAGGGTCGTATTTGTATGCCCGAAATACCAGCCGGCATAATTACCTGCCTTTGATACCGGCCAACAGGGTAGAACAATCGCTGAAGCTGGACCTGAAGCGGCTCAGATTTTTAAGAAACAGCTATATCGCATTGAGCCACTCCTATGTGGCCCGGCAATATAACTATACCTCAGGTACCGATTTTCTGCCGCCGCCACCAGCCTATAACCTGGTACACTTCCAATGCGGTACCGAGCTGGCTGGAACGAAGCATCCATTGGCAGTACACTTCTCTGTCGAAAATATCACCAATAATCTTTATCGCGATTACATGAACCGGTTCCGCTTTTATACGCAGGAAATGGGCCGGAATATTACACTGCGGTTGAGTTACCGCATTTAAATCATCCTTTTTTCAACTTTTAATTTTTAGACAATATGAAACATTTCATCATCCGCGCGTTAACAGGCGCTGCCATAGCAACCACCGTATTGATGCAATCCTGCAGCAAAGATCCTGATCCCATTCCGGTAGAGGATCAGGAGAATTTGCAGGAAGTACAGGTACATTTCATTAAGCTCGATAGCGTGGGCCATGCTTACGGTGATACCACTACCATGATTGTCGATAAGGACGGCCATGTAACATCCGGCAATAACCAATTGCTAGCCGAACAGAAGTACAGAATGTTGTTACAGCTATACAGCAACGAAGGACTCATTAACCAGGAAATAACCGACGAAGGTACCGAGCATCAATTCTTTTTTCAGGCTTTACCCGAAACCGGTATACAGTCGTACTACTACAACGACTTTGATGCCGACAACCATGGTATAGGACTCGACGGACAAATAAAAACCGGCACCGGCAACTTTGACTTAAAGGTAGTGCTCCGTCATGGGCTGGACAAGTCGCATGCATCGGCGCAGCAATGGAACAGTACCAATTATCAGGCGGCCGGCGGAGCCGACGATCTGAACTTCAGCCTGCCCATCGCATTACAATAACCGCAAAGGTATCAGCATATAACGCCGTGTAAAAATGCGCTTTTAACGGAACCATAATCATATACCGGCCATAAAAAGCAGTTGGGTCGTCCTTCATGGATGGCTCATCTGCTTATATACCGGGGCTGCTAGCGCAAAACTTCAATTTTCTTTCTTACCAGACCTTTATTTGTTTCCAGCACTAAATGATAAACACCATTGGCAAGTTGGGAAACATGCCATACATAGGTATGCGCATGCACATCGGCGCGAAGCACTTCCTGCCCTAAAAGGTTGTACACTTTCAGCTGCTGCAATTGCACATCGCCGGAACTGCGCAGTGTAATAATATCACTGCCGGGATTGGGATACACGTCGACCAGCGGACTTATGCCGTTCCATTCGGTGATGCCGGTAGCGGTAATGACACGGGTAAGAGTTATTTGTCCGCACATATTACTGAGGGTAACAGTGGCATTGTAAATGCCTTCCGCATATTCGACCGTATGAGGGCCGGGACCTATTCGGGTTATACCATTGCCAAAATCCCAATAGTGATTGTCGATGAACTGTGGCCCCATGAGACTGAACGTGAAGGTACCATCACCATTGTCGATAACTGCTATATCGCTGGCAACCGGATCGGGATGCACAGTCACATTAACCGTATCAGTAGCAGAACAGCCGTCGGCGTTCTGTACCGTCACCCAATAAGCGCCTCCGGCAGCTACAGTAAGATGCTGCATTACGCTCCCTTCACTCCAAACGTAAACAGGATCATTGGGATGCAAGCCCGCATCCATGGTTATTGAATCCCCTTCGCATATTAGTGTATCGGCGGGGATGATGTTGAAATCGGTGATTCCCTGCAGTTCTGCAGTTATAGTCCGTGAGGTACTATCATTCTCTCCGTTGGTATCGTTTACGCCGTTGGGCATACTGGTCCATGCTGCAATGGTCAGCGGGCTGTTATATGGAAAAACGACCACACCCAGTACTACCTCTGCATCGGGGCCGGCTATCGTATTTTCCATATCAATAGGTGTAGTGTAATTAACCGGGGCTTGCGCCACACCATCGATGGTCCAGTGTACCGTGACATTGTTCACCACACTGTTTCCATAATTATGAATATTGGCTGTTACCAGCTGTGGCCCCGAGCAAAAAGCAATTCCTTCCGCAGGCAGGGTGATGGCGGAGATACCGGTATTATCGGGGTCAACCAAAAATTCGAACTGAATGTTGGGATAAGAGGTATGAGCAGCGATTGCTGTGGGCGGCGCCGTGGGCGAAGGCACTATAACATCGCTGTAAAAACCAATGGTACGTGTGGAAGTGGTCCATGTGGCACGGAAGGTACTGTTATAGCTGGAGTAGCCCGGAGTGGTTTCCCAACCAGCTATCACTATACTACTAATTCCATCGTACACAAAAGGTGTGGCAAGCGGAATATCGATCCATTGATTGGTGTTGGGTGGAATAATGATGCCCGAAAAAGCCTGCGTAAGGCCTGCATAGGGTACCCAGTCCGAAAGACTATTGAAGGCTGTCTTATTAGTATGGCCTATAAACAATGTCCAGTTGTTACTATTGTTCAGGTTAGCGGTTCCACCTGACCAATAGAATCGGATCATGGTAATAGTGCCGCCCTGCGGCTTATTGATTTCTGAAGCAAGATATAGCTGCTGTACGTAGGAATGACCATAATAGGTATTGATGGGCGCGTAAATATTGTTGAGCATACTTGCCGGATCGCCCACGGTGACGGTATCAACAGGTTGTGCATGCAGGTTCGGGGAAATAAACCAGCATATAATCAACAACAGATAGGATGTTCGTGTACGAAATCGGACCATGGTAGAAGATTTTAAATTCTAAAAACAGGGTAAATAATTGTAGATGGCAGGAGTTCCGGCATTCTACAGGATAAAAAGATAATAGATAAATTCCAGCTTCCTGCCTAGGTGGTTCTTTTTCATTACAAACCTGAACGGTGTAAATACCAGACTTCTTTTTAGATGCTGATTAAGGAAATATTTCAACGGAAATTTTACGAGAAAACATAATGCAAAGCACAAACATCGGCACCGCCTGGTAGTATTGGAATATAGTTATAGACCGAATGGTCGTTTTTTTGAACACGTACAATAACCGTATCTACGAATTATTCCCCCAACCTGCAAGCTGCCAGTCTTTAACGGTGAAGTTTTTACGGCATTTCTATAGAAACTGCCTCATACAATTGAAAGAAGCGAGCCTTGTTCGGGCTCGCTTCTTCAGCAAACACAAGCGGATATTATCGCACCACTTCCAGCTTTTTGCTGGCCATGCCTTTGTTGGTATCAATCATAATACTGTACATGCCGGTAGCAAAGCTCTTAACCGACAATTGATGTTGGTTGTCTTGTACTACCGCCTGATGTACTTTTTGACCGAGGATGTTGTACACGGTAATTTCTTTTATTACGAGATCTCCTGAAGGACGGATAGTAACCAGATCGGAGCCGGGGTTTGGAAACACCTGAAGTTCGCGGCCCAACTTACTCAGATCATTGATTCCGGTAGCGGTAATCACGCGTGTGAGGGTTATTTCTCCGCATTGATTGCTCAATACAACTGTGGCATCGTACACGCCATCCGCGTAAGGAATAACATGCGGACCAGGACCTGTGCGGGTTACACCGTTACCAAAATCCCAAACAAAGTTGTCTACATTTTGCGCACCAATGATATTAAAAGTAAAGGTACCATCACCATTATCTACAATAGCAATACTATTGGCTACCGGATCAGGATGAAGCGTTACAGTTACCGTATCGCGGGCAAAGCAACCATCTGTATTCTGCACCTTTACCCAGAAGGTGCCCCCTGTGGTAGTATTCAACCATTGGTCCAGGTTACCGTTGTTCCAGATATAGATAGGATTTTTGGGATGCTCGCCGGCATCAAGGGTTAATACATCGCCCTCACATATCGTTGTATCTCCCGGCACTATGGCAAAATCGTTGATTCCTAAAAGCTCTGCCGTTATCGATCGCGAAGTACTATCATTAGCACCATGTGTATCGGTAACCCCATTAGGTATTTTGGTCCATACGCTTATGGCCTGAGGTGTATTGTAAGGGAAATCTATAACCCCTAAAGTTACTTCGGCATCAGGACCGGCCATGGTGTTCTCCATATCTATAGGCGTAGTGTAATTAATATGAGGTTGCTCTACACCGTTCACCGACCAGTGCACCTGAACATTGTTTACCACATTACTGCCATAGTTATGAATATTGGCTTTCACTACCTGAGGACCAGAGCAAAATGCTACGCCTTCAGCCGGTTCCAGGATTGCGTCGATGCCAGTATTATTAGGAGGTACTATAAATTCAAATTGTATGTTGGGGAAGGAACTGTATATACCATTAGCGTTTGGGGGACTTGCAGGGTTAGCAGGCGTCACGTCGCTATAATAACCAATGCTGCGCGTATTGGTAGCACTGGTTGCCTGGAAGGTGCTGGTATAGGTGGCATAGCCGGCAACATTTTCCCAACCAGCCACCACTATACTGCTGGTGCCATCGTACACAAAGGGAGTAGATAAGGTGAAGTCGATCCACTGATTGGTTGTTGGCGCGGTGATGGTTCCTGAAAAAACCTGTGTAAGACTAGCTGGCGGTACCCAATCAGATCCACCGCTGAAACTGGTTTTCGTGGTATTGGCCATATATAGGGTCCAATTATTACTATTGCTGAGTCCACTCGAACCGCCCGACCAGTAAAAACGAATCATAGTTATAGTTCCACCAAGCGGTTTGTTGATTTCGGAAGCATGGTACAACTGTTGAACATAAGAGTACCCATAGTAGGTATTTATGGGCGCTGTGTAATTATTAACTGAGCTGGATGTATTACCTACGGTAACAGTAGCCGTTGGTTGCGCCAGTGCAGTAGTAGCCGTAATACAACAGGCAGTTAGCAGTAGTGATGCTACTCTTGTATTAAAAATCTTCATTGTAAATATTTTTGAGAGGTTATTGAAGAGGTTATGAAAAGCAGGTGTTGATGACCTTAGTAGACTCATCAACACCTGTTTGGGTTATTGGATTACTTCCAGCTTTCTGGCTACAGAACCCTTATCAGTATAAATCTGAACGGTATAAATTCCGGATGACAGACCCTGTACATCGAGCGCATGACTGCTGTCGTTGTCGGCCCTGGCCTGATATACTAACTGACCCAGGACATTGTACACTTCTATGCTTTCCATACGTAGATTGCCTTTATTCAATATGGTAGCATGTGTCCTCGTCGGATTCGGATAAATACTCAGCTCGTTCTTATCAATATTAAGCTGATCGATGCTCACTATGTTAGCTGCGCTGCTATCGTAAGCGAAACCACAGGTACTGCTCAGCTTGAGTGTCACCGTATAATATCCTGCAGTATTGTACACATGTACAGGTGAAGGTTGATAGCTCGGATTAGAATTGTCGCCAAAATTCCATTCATAACCTATAACACTCGGCGTCGGATTTATCGCGGTAAACTGGAAGGAATTTATACCATTGTTGGTAACCTGTATTCCGGCGATCGCTGGCAATTCACCATCCATATTGATTTTGATGGTATCTGATTTTACACAACCCGCGGCATTGGTTACAAATACACTATAAGTCCCCGGAGTATTGATGCTGACCTGTTGCGTGGTTTGGCCTGTGTTCCAAAAGTACTCGATGCCATCGTCGCCCGCATCAATGTTTAAGGTAACTCCGTTACATACTGAAGTATCATTTCCAAGTTCTACTACGGGGTTGGCACGCATAGTAACCTGTACAGTATCACTATCCATACAACCATACTGGTTGGTAACTTTTACGCTGTAGCTTCCGCTGGATCCTACAGCCCGTACCTGGCTGGTAGCACCGTTATCCCACAGGAAGGTGGGGTTGTGTTGATGTACACCCGCATCCAATACTTCCAGTCCACCTTCGTCGATACATTTGTTGATATCGGGACCGAGATCGACTGTTGGGAATGGGTGAATAAATGCAACTACTGGTTCTCTTGGGCTCTTACATCCACCTGAAATAGTGAAGCGAATATTAGGCCGCGTAGTTGTTACACTACCTGTACCAGGCGCAGAACATACGGTGGTGACATCGGCATAAACGTAATGGGTTGCATTGTAACCGTAGGTTGCATAACGTACATTGGTAGAGGCGCCGTTGGTGTTGTAGTTTGAATTATTATGGCAAACTTCCAGTATCAGATTCGATTCACCATCCCAGCTAAAGGGCGCGCTGAATGTATGAGCGTTTATGGAATTAGCTACAGGATAATAAGCAGGGACTGAGAATACAGGTGTCATCCCGGTTTCCCAAGTGGTAGTTAAGGCAGTAGCCGTGGTGCTCTTGATAGAAATATAAAAATTGTTCTGGGGAAAAGCGCTCGCCACCGAAGTCACGTCGAAAGCAATCTCGGTAATATTTCCCGGTCCGAAGCCTGCTGCAATAAGTTCCGATGCACGTACCAGATATTGCACCTTGCTTCCGTAATAATAATCATAATAAGGCATCCGGTAATCATTGGTAACTGTGGTACCGTTGCCCACAAAGGTTGGCGGCGCGCTGGAACCTCCGGCGGCAGACTCTACATAGAAGGTGTCAGTACTTGCCAGGAAAGGCGTTGTGAATTCGCCGCCTGTTCCCAGCGGCAATCCCAATGTAGGAACATCATACCACCTGGCGGTACCATTGCCGCCGGTAATGGCTCTCAGCGTTACCGTACCCGGTCCACAGTTAAAGCTGTCGAAGGTATTCAGTACCGTAGGATTAGCAATGACCATATATTTAACCGGCTGTTCGCATGTTTGTGATCCGGCCGAGATGATGGATTTGAAGTAAGTATTCTGACCAAAGTTCAGATTCGGTGTTACATAGGTAGACGTGTTGGCACCGGTAATATCGGTATAGGTAGTTCCATTGGTCGATTGTTGCCACTTAATGGTTCCGGGATAATATCCTGTAAGCGGGTCGAGTTTAAGCGTAGAACTACCGCCGGGCGCGCATAGTGTGTCGGGCAAACCTTTAATAGCAATATCTCCCGGTTGTACCCAAATACGCACGGTATCTGCATAGGTACAGCCAGTGGTAATATTGGGGTTGCCTGCCATCATATAATAGGTTTGCTGGCCTACATCGGTAGTGCGCATATACAGAGTCGTAGCACTACCTCCGGTATATGGCGTAGTACCCGCTGCGTTGGTATACAGATTGGTAGTAGGTGTCCAGGTGTAATTAGGATAGGCGGGGCTGGGCGGGGTTAATACTAATGGCGCAACAGCGTCATTACATACTACAGGCGGTGAGGTACGCGCCACCACCGGACTCGAGTTGATAGTAGCTACCACAGGTACACGCGGACCATTACAGCCCAGTGTCATATTGAAGTGAAAATTGGGACGGCTCGAATATGTTCCCTGCAATGTAGTACTCGGGGCAGCGCAGAAGCCGGACACGTCGGCGTAGCAAACGTAGCTCGAAGTATACGAAGTGGCAGTGGTTTTCACCGTGTGTCCGCTAGACCAGGTGGTGTTATTGAAACAGGTTTCAATTAAAATATTGGATGTTCCATCCCAAACAAAAGGTGTCGTGAAGGTAAAGGTATTTACACTATTGGCCACCGGGTTATAAAGTGCAGCACTATACACCTGAAGTGCCGGCGTAGGTTGCAACGCTGTGATGGCATTAAGTGCCGTTGTTCCCATCCGAATTTCAAAGTTATTGATAGGCAGACCTGCATTGGCCACTACGTCTATACCCATACTGTTAATAGTTCCTGCACCGAAGCCTGCTGCAATCATTTCACTGGCGGGAATAATAAATTGCGATTTCTGTGCGTGGTACAAGGTATATATAGGACTTGGATTAGCAGAGGCGGTGGTTCCGGTGCCTATCCAACCAGCGGCCGGCGATGAACCCGAAGCTGCAGCCGCGTAAAAAGTTGTAGTACTTGGCAGGTATCCGGTGCTAAAAGTATTGCCCGTACCAATAGGAGCTCCGCCCGTTGGATTTTGATACCAATTGATGGTAGAACCCGCTGGTGGTGTAGCACTTAAGTTGACCGTTCCCGGCCCGCATCTGCTGGCCCCGGTAACGGTTGGGGTGCCGGGATTATTGACTACAACCTGTACTGAAGCAGACGAGGTTAAAGTCGTTGTTGCTCCGTTACACAGCACCTGGCAACGGAAATATGAATTGGCCGTTATAGGCGTAGTAGTGGTGAAAGTTGGCGTGGTTGTAGGGGCTGCTCCGATATTAGTCCAGGGACCGGTAGCAGTGGGTCCCGATTGCCATTGGTAAGTAATACCGCCTGCCGCAGGCATAGGCGTAACCGGCGTCATATTGAGCGTGACATTGCCACTTACACACAATGTTGTAGGACTTACCGACGTCGTGGCTGATGCCGGGAAAGTTACCCCTGGCGTATTGCAGGGCGTAACGTAGGTGTCAAATCCTATATAAGGCCGGCGATAGTTAGAAGTGGTAAGGTCGGCAGGTAATGTTCCGGTCGTATTGTTGAGATACTTGGTCGTATTGTTGTTACCTGTATTTACGCAGGCACTGGTATACTCGTAGGACCAGGAAATTGCCGTACTGGCAGCAGTGTTCTTATACTCCATCAGCACCGCCAGATTCTGGGTGCCGGAATAGGGAAAGTTGGTGGTAAAGGGAAAATTCTTCCAACCAGTGGTAGATCCTAAAATAGTAATGGGATTACCATCATATACCAGGGTAGCACCTGTAATTGCTGTTGCCCAATTAAGGTTAGCTGTACCCCAGTCTACGGCACTCACTTCCTTCAGATAAACCTTGAAATTAGGAGAACCACCCATAGTTGCAGCGGTAGCCTTATGGAAATAAATATTGGTCAGTATGGTGTTGGCAATTCCCGACAATTGAGAAGCCGGATAAATAGTTGCTGTGCGGTTGGTTGAGTTGGCAGTAGCCGTTGAATACATTGGACCGTAGGTGCTTGCAATAGTAACCGATGGTGGCCCGCCTGAACAAATTCCAATAGTCCAAGCTTGGGCAGTTGAATTGATGGGAAGAGACATTAGTAATGCACCCAGAGCCAACACCACGGCATAGGTGGCGCTGAAGAAGTAGTTTTTTTTCATAAAATGCTTTTTAAAATGTGGAAAAATGCTGGCAGAACATATTCCACTTAGGTAGGGTGTCTGCTAATGGATAAATGTGGCATATTTTTATTATTTAAGATGAAAACAAATGTAATTATATTTCGTATCAAAAAATGCATACTATATCTTAAAACATGAATAGTATTTGCATGCGAACAGGATGTCCTATGACGTAAAAAATGGCAGCTTGCCGTTAGTCGAAACAGCAGGGATGTAAGCATCAACCTGGAAATGCACGTCGGTACCCATCGTCAATGAAGAGCCGGCGCATGTAATTTGGCCGTGTGGAGGGGCTACATAAGGATGGCGTAAACCAGTGTAAAGCGATGAACAGGTCAGCCACCCTTTGTAAATCTTTAAACCGCTTTTAAAAAATATTCGAAGTCGTTGCAGCGATTGTTTGAAGGCTAAGATGCCCGAACACTAAAATCTAATTGATAGTGCTAGTTTATGAGATTTACAAACCGGGCATAGCGCTATTAGGGTATATTCTTTCTCCTTACGCGAAAACGGTTATTGGGTAGCCTTTTACTTCGATACTATGTTACGCAGCAGAAAAAATTGCTGCGTAAAATGAATGCTTCCATACTTACCATAAAAAAGCATTTCCAATTCCAAACTTCCCAAATGGCAGTATAGAATGTATGTACCATATTGGACAAATACAGATTGGTGTCAGAAAAGAGGGATGGACCACATTAGAAGGTTGCCCGAAGCCCAATAATTTAAATACTTTATGCGTATGACTATTTCAAAAAAAAGTTTCCTCTCTGCTAATCCTACACCGCGACCGCCAGTCGCGCAGTTTCAGTATTACGCTCTTTGGATAAAATACCGGACGCTCCTTGTGATTGACATTCCACAAAGAATAAGTCCTGAAAATTGGACAGGAGCAGTACGCCGCCCGGAAAAAAATTTGAACAAAATGAGAAAAAAACGGCAGACAGTATTGCAAGGTTCTAAAAGCAAAGAAGCGAGCCCTTGTAAGGCTCGCTTCCGCGTTTTCAAATTATTGCTTATAAAAAGTCTATTAGCGTACAATCTCCAGCTTCTTATTAGCTGTACCTTTATTAGTTTCGATCATGATGCTGTACATGCCGGCAGCAAAGCCTTTTACATTCATTTCATACTGATTACCCTTTACAACTGCATGATGTACTTTTTGACCCAGCAGGTTGAACATGGTAAGTTCTTTAATGACTACATCACCTTTCGGACGAATAGTTACAAGATCGGAGCCCGGATTAGGATATACCTGCAGTTCACGGCCTAACTTAGCCAGGTCGTCAATTCCTACAGCTGTAATTACACGTGTAAGGGTCAATTCACCGCATTGGTTGCTTAATACTACAGAGGCATCATATACACCGTCAGCATACGGAATTACATGCGGGCCAGGACCAGTACGGGTTTCGCCATTACCAAAGTTCCAAACATAGTTATCTACATTTTGAGCACCAATAATGTTAAAGGTGAAGGTACCGTCGCCATTGTCGACAATAGCGATACTATTAGCCACGGGATCAGGATGCAGGGTAACTGTGATCGTATCACGGGCCACACAACCGTCGGTATTCTGAACTTTTACCCAGAATGTACCGCCCGTCGAAGTATTCAATTGTTGTTCCAATGTTCCGTTGCTCCAAATGTAAATTGGATTTTTGGGATGCTCACCTGCATCTAATACCAGCAAATCACCCTCGCAAATCGTTGTGTCCTGGGGCGAAATCAAAAAATCGTTGATACCCAACAGTTCTGCATTACGCACCACGGTGAGGCTATCATTATCAGGATCGGTATCTGCAACGCCGTTAGGCATGGTAGTCCAGACGCGCACGTTCTGATCTACACCGAATGGGAAGTTTACAGTACCCAGTGTTACCTCGGCATCAGGCCCGGCGGGTGTATTCTCCATATCAATCGGACCTGTAAATGCAACTGAAGGCTGGGTAATACCATTTACGGACCAGTTCACGGTTACGTTGTTGATAATATTACTACCGAAGTTGTGAATATTAGCTTTTACCACCTGAGGGCCTGAACAAAATACATTGTTCGCAGGATTGGTTATGGCAGTAATACCAGCGTTATCGGGTGGCACGATGAACTCCATGTGAATATTAGGACGCTGGGTGTATGTGTAACCGGTACTGGGTGCACTGCACACCGTTCCTATATCAGCATAGTAAGTATGCGATGAGGCAAATGAAGTAGTACTATATACCACGTTATGGCTTCCCGACCAGCTACTGTTGTTAAAGCAGGTTTCAATAATGATATTAGATACACCATCCCAGTAGAACGGAGCATTGAAGGGGTGGGTATTTATTGAGTTTGCCACCGGATTCAGGGTTGCTATGGTATATACTGAAGTAAGTCCGGTAGTAACCCAGGTAGTAGTAAGCGCCGTGGCCGTAGTCAAACCAATCTTAACCTCAAAATTAGTCATAGGCAAACCGGAAGCAGTGGTTACTTCGAAGCCGATACCGGCAATATCACCGGCAACAGCTCCTAAAGCCGTCAATTCAGAAGCCAGGACCAGATATTGGTTCTTACTTCCCCACCATCCGGTATAGTAGGGAATGGGAGGTGAACCCATAGCTGCAGTTCCTGTACCTACAACCAGCGATGATACTGGTTGTGCAAACGCAGCGCCGGCACTACTTAGGGCAAGGAAAGCCCCTAGCAAAGCGGTCTTCATCCTCTTTCCGATTGTAAATTTCTTCATGTTCGTATTTTTTTAAAGATACCTGTACAGGCCTGCGCCTGTACAGGTAGATTATCTGTTAATGTTATTTAATCACTTCCAATTTACGGGCTACAGACCCTTTGTCGGTATAAATCTGAACGGTGTACACGCCTGAAGCCATACCCTCCAGATTCAGTGTATGAGCGCTGCCGTTGTCAGCAGAAGCCTGGTACACCACCTGTCCGAGTACATTGTATACTTCAATTCGTTCCATACGCAGATTGCCTTTATTCACAATATTAGCAAGGCCTCTTGTAGGATTCGGATAAACGCTGAGTTCATTCTGATCAATATTCAGCTGACCGATGCCCACAATATTGGCGGCACTGCTGTCCGATGCAAATCCGCATGTACTGCTCAGTTTCAAACGAACAGTATAGTAACCGCCGGTAGCATAAGTGTGGATCGGAGTAGCCTGGTAACTAGGGTTGCTTCCGTCACCAAAATCCCATTCAAAACCGATTACGTTTTGAGGATTAATGGCAGAGAAGTGGAAGGTGTTAACACCATTATTACTTACCTGAATACCAGCTATAGTAGGCAATTGACCTTCCATATTAACTTTGATAGTATCTGTTTTCACACAGCCCGCGCTATTAGTTACAAATACCGCATAGGTGCCGGGAGAATTGACGTTAATGGTTTGCGTCGTTTGACCGTTATTCCAGAAATACTCGATACCGTCGTTACCTGCATTCAGGTTCAGGCTTACACCGTTACATACCGTAGTATCATTACCAAGTTCAACAACCGGATTTTCACGCATGGTCACCACTACTGTGTCTTGATCGATACAGCCGTATTGATTGGTTACTTTAACACTATAAGTTCCGCTAGAGCCCACGGCACGTACCTGACTGGTAGACCCGTTATCCCAGAGGAAAGAAGGATTGTGCTGTTGAACACCAGCATCCAATACTTCCAGATCACCTTCGTCTACACATTTATTGACATCGGGACCAAGGTCAACGGTTGGGTAAGGATGAATGTAAGCCACTACAGGCTGTCTTTCACTCTTACAACCAGCACTCATAGTAACACGAATATTGGGTCTGCTGGTCAGAGGACCGTAGTAAGAAGTAGTAGTACACATTCCTGCCTGATCAGCGTAATAGTACAAGCTGGCGTTAAATCCTACGTTAGAATTGTACCGGATTGTTTGCGAACCGTTCCAGCCTGAATTATTAAAACATGTTTGAATTACGATATTGGATGTTCCGTCCCATGGATACGGTGTGCTCAACATAAATTCATTAATGCTGTTCGCATTGGCAATAATATTATACGAAGGTGTGGTGTAGACAGTTTGCAAACCGGTATTGACCCATGCAGTCATTGCGTTTTGCGTAGTCTGCGTCATTTGAATGGTAAAGTTGGTCAAAGCCAGTGATGTGGTAACACCCAGTACATCAAAGGCGATATGCGTGATGTTACCAGCTGTATAACCAGCAGCTGCCAATTCAGATGCACGAATCATCATTTGCACCTTGTTGCCCCAGAAAGTAGTATAGAACGGATTAGGGTTACCTGTGGTGGTAGCCGTACCGGGATTGATCCAAGTAGGAGGTGCGCTTGAACCACCAGCAGCAGACTCCACATAGAAGGTATCTGTTGCAGGCAGGAAAGGTGTAGTGAATTCTGCCCCGGTTCCTAAGGGAATACCCAGCGTTGGAACATCGTACCACCTTGCTGTACCATTACCACCTGTTACCGCTCTCAGCGTAACGGTACCTGGTCCGCAATTGAAACTGTCGTACGTAGCTACCACAGTAGGATTCGCAATTACCATATATTTAACGGGCTGTTCGCACACCTGGCTACCAGCAGTAATTACAGCTTTGTAATAGGTGTTTTGACCAAAGCTCAGGTTGGGCGTTACGTAAGTAGATGTAGTAGCACCGCTGATATTTGTGTACGTAGTACCATTGGTCGACTGTTGCCACTGAATAGTTCCGGGATAATATCCTGCTATGGTATCCAGTTTCAAGGTTGAACTTCCACTGGGAGCACAAAGGGTATCGGGCTGACCTTTAATTACCAAATCAGTTGGTTGAACCCATATACGTGCAGTATCAGCATGGGTGCAGGCAGCAGGTGTTGTACCAGAAGCCATCATTGCATACGTATGTTGACCCACCACATCAGTTTTCATATATACAGTGGAAGCATTACCACCGGTATAAGGAATAGTAGCTGCAGCATTGGTATACAGGTTGGTTGTTGGGGACCAAACATAGCTTGAATAGTTAGACATCGGGCTGGATGCGACGGATAGTGTAGCTACACCATTGTTACAAACCACTGAAGGAGCAGTTTTGGTGACAGCAGGTCCGGGGTTAATGGTAGCAAGCACCGGAGTACGCGTACCTTCACAACCCAGGGTCATGCCGAAGCGGATGTTAGGACGCGACGTCATGGTACTTGGAGCACCGGGAGCCGAACACACAGTTGCGACATCTGCATAATAGTACAAAGTAGAATTATAACTTGTATTAGAGTAGCGAACCTCGTGTGCACTTCCCCATGCAGAGTTATTGAAACATGTTTCAATAACAATGTTGGAAGAACCATCCCATACAAAAGGTGTAGTCAGCGTGTGAACGTTTACCGAATTGGCGGTTGGTGTGTATAAGGCTACAGAGTAGTTAGGAGCACCAAAGCCTGTCTCCCATGCAGTAAGTGTGGTAGCAGTAGTGGATTTTAGCGAAATAGTCAGGTTGGTCAATGGCAGACCAACTGCGGAAACTACATCAAAACCCATATTATCAATGGTACCCGCTGATAAGCCAGCAGCTATCATTTCAGATGCGTGAATCAGGTATTGGTTCTTGCTGCCCCACCATCCGGTATAATATGGATTAGGTTGGAAAGTAGTAGATAATGTACCGGTTCCTACCCATTGTTGTGCAGGGCTGGTGCCTGACGCAGGCGCTGCATAAAAGGTAGTGGTTGAAGGTACATAAGGTGTAGTGAACGCATTTCCGGTAAACAAGGGCAAACCGCCGGTCGGGTTTGCGTACCATTTAACGGAAGTACCCGCAGGTGCTGTAGCATTCAGAACTACAGAACCAGGGCCACAACGGGAGGCGCCGGTGGTAGAAGTAAGTACCGGATTGTTTACAACTATTTGAGCTGTTGCCGGTGAAACCAGTGAAGTAGTACTTCCCTGGCAAAGAACCTGACAGCGGAAATATGTGTTAGTACTTACTGCGGCAGTATAGGTAGGTAAAGTAGTGGGGCCAGGGCCAATATTGCTCCAGGGGCCCGTCGCAGCAGGAGCCGACTGCCATTGATAACTGATACCAGTTACCTGGGGCATAGGTGTATTGGTGGTGAAATTAAGTGTTACGTTACCAGAAACACAAATATTAGTAGTACTGGGCGTTACGGTACCTGCGGTTGGCCAGGTAGTAGTAGCGTTACAAGCCGGAGGTGGCGTGTAAATATATGTTTGGCCGTTGGTAGGTTGCTTAGGATTGGTAGCGGTACTGGTAAAGCGGCAGGTATTTGTAGTAACCGTAGCATTGGTAGATGCCGCCCATGAAGATGCAGCTACGTTGTCAACAAACCGGCTTTGCCAGTTGCCTGCAGTAGCAGCAGTTCTGATTCCTACAACCGGCTGGTAAGAGGTAGAGGTACCTACAGATACAACCGAATAAACATACGTGATGACGCCGGTAACATGGTTCAAACGAGCTTGAAAACTAAAGCGGTCTGTAGTTGATGGCCAGCGTGACATGTCAGTCCATTGGAAAATATGTTCGTTTCCAACCAATTGATAACGGATGCTGGAAGAAGCGCCGGAAACGGTCGATCCAATCATGTCTGAGTTGAATGGGCACAAATGTATTCCCGATCCCGAACCATTGTTGGCAATACCATTGGTTTCGTACAGGCCCGGGCCGGTAGTGCCGCCAAGACTAATTAGACCATTTGAGGTAACGTAAGCGGAAGTGTACACCACTCCACAAAAAGAAAACCCGGGGCTAAGTGCAATAGACCCGGACTCCCAGCTATCGCCAACATTGGATACGATTAAGGTACCGCCAGTGATGGGGGTGTAGGTACCAGAGGTTTGCGTGAACGTGTAGCTTCCCGCGTTCTGAGCTTTACTCTGAAATCCACAAAGGCATGCCATTAGCAGCATTGGCAACAAAGCGTAAGTTCTGCGCAGAGAACTCCTGAATGTAGATTTTAGTTTCATCATTAAACAATTAGCGTTTTTTTAAGAAAACAAATTTAGTTTTTTTTTTCACATAGTAATGGCACTTTTCAGCCGTAATAAACGGCGTCCGGAATCATTCCGGATCATTATTTTTTTTAAGCGGCTACTAATATAATAAATAATTCTTCTGTAGGTTCAGAAAGCCCTTTTTTTTTGAAACTTTTATGGCAGTTTTTTCATTTTTATAGGTTTCAATAAAGAAAGCGTGCATTTTTTTGCGCATACTAATTGTCTGATTTGCACCTTATTACGCTAAGGGAATCATTGTAGTTACAATATTCTATGTAAAACGATCGCAGACGAAGGCGCCCCTACAATTCTGGTAGTAGCAGCGCCTGTGGAATCCGCATAAGGTATTCTCCCGGACGATGCGACCAGAAATTTTTCATATCCATAAAGCCGTCGCTCGGGGAAACGGGCACCGCCTCATGTGCGCGTAAGTAAAAACCACACATTGGGAAAATTATGCGGAAACAGCCAGCTTTTGCCTGTTTAAAATTGCCCTTTGGCTATTTTGGTTTCAAAAAGTTTGAACCTGATTTCGACCAATAAAAGACCTGAATTTTAAACATTATTTTTTCGAATAAACCAGGCGCACATCATATCCTCAGGCGCCGCAGGTAACCACAGGAATAAAACCCATAAAAAAAGGGCCCTTTCGGGCCCTAGCACTATTGAATGATTTCCAGCTTTCGGACGGCATTAACCTTATCCGTTTTTATCTGAATAGTATACAAGCCTGAAGCCATACCATTCAATGGCAACTTATGTCGCTGCAACTGATCCGGAACGGCGCTGTACACCAGTTGTCCGAGTACATTGTAAACGTCTATCTTTTTCATCTTCACCGAACCTTTACACACTATTTCTGCATCGCCACTACTTGGGTTAGGATAGACCAGCAAATCCTGCGGGTCTATGCCGAGATCATCGATGCCAACAATATTGGCCGAAGTTGTATCTATCCTGAAACCGCAGGTACTGCTGGTTTTAAGTGTTACCGTATAATTACCCTCTGCATAGTAAGTATGAACCGGAGAGGCCTGGTAGTACAAGGTATCACTGTCACCAAAGTTCCATTCATATCCGATAATGTTCTGGGGATTCACCGCCGTAAAATGGAAGGTATTAACGCCATTGTTACTTATTTGAATACCTGCAATAGAAGGCAACTGTCCGTCCATGGTAATATTAATGGTATCGGTGCTGGTACATCCCTCCTGGTTTGTAACGAATACATGGTATGAGCCCGGAGTATTCACCTGTATGGTCTGTGAATTTTGTCCGGTATTCCAGAAATAGGTGATACCATCATCTCCTGCATCCAGCGTTAACATTACGCCATGGCACACGCTGGTATCCCTGCCCAATGCTATCTCCGGATTTAACCTGAGTGTAACTGCGACAGAGTCGGTTGCCTGACAACCATATTGGTTGGTGACGGTAACATGATATATACCGCTGGCGCCAACTGCGCGCACCTGGCTGGTCGACATATCGTCCCAAAGGAAAGATGGCCCGTTAGGTTGCACCCCCGCATCCAAAACTTCCAGGCCTCCACCATCTATACATTTATTAATGTCAGCCCCCAGGTCTACATCAGGAACGGGGTGTATATAAGCTTTCACCTCATGACGGTCGGTCTCACAGCGATTGTCGTAACCAAATATGAATTTAGGACGCTCAGAGTAGGTAGCAGAAGAACTGGGCGTAGTGACTGCACACATATTTGCGGGAGTCTGGTTGTCCGACTGTCCTCTTCTGGAAGAGACAAAAGGCGTAGTGTTAGATCGTACCGTGCTGGTGGTTGCACCAGCTGTGGCATTACTCCAACAGGTTTGTACTACGATATTGGAAATTCCATCCCAGGGGAACGGTGTATCAAAAACAAAGGTGTTTATTCCTGGAGTAGTTGTATGGTTTGCCGGAGCCTTTACTTCACTTAACCCTGTTTCATAGGTTCCGGTAATAGCGTTGATATTGGTGTGCTTCATACTGATGGCAAAACCGGGATAATTCACACCGCCCGTAACTACATCCAAAGCGATAGATGTAAGGGTAGCGCCTGCTGGAATACCAGCCGCCAGCAACTCACTTGCACGTATCAGGTATTGATGTTTACTACCACCCCAGCCTGAAGAGAACGGCGTGCTGCTTTGCGCAGCAGTAGTAAGATTGCCGGCACCCACAGCCTGCTCTCCGCTAAGTCCGCCACCACCTGAAGAAACATAATAAGTAGTGGTATTGGCCAAATAGGGCGTTACAAAGGTAGAACCGGTAGCAAGGGGTAGACCTCCGACAGGACTATCGTACCAGATGGCAGTACCATTACCACCCGTTACCGCATTCAACGTCACCGAGCCTGGTCCGCAATGGAAACTGTCTGGCGCACTTATCATTGTTGGATTAGATATTACAACATACTTAACAGGTGACTCGCATACCGAAGTTCCCGCGCTTACAACCGCCTTATAATAAGTATTTTGGCCAAATGTAAGATTGGGCGTGGTATAAGTGGCGGTAGTAGCCCCACCTATATTACTGTAGGTTGTACCATCGGTCGATTGCTGCCATTGAATGGATCCCGGATAATATCCGCTAATGGTATCCAGGCTTAATTGGGTGCTGCCATTCAGGCAAATAGTATCCGGCATGCCCTTAATGGATATTTCGCCTGGTTGCGACCAGATACGAACGGTGTCTGCATAAGTACATCCTGTGGTCAGGGCAGGATTACCGGCCATCATATAATAGGTTTGCTCACCTACATTGGTGGTACGCATGTACACATTGGTAGCACTCGTTCCGGTATATGGAATTGTACCGGCAGGATCGGTATACAAATCTGTAAGCGGCGACCATACATAGCCGGAGTAAGCAGGAGTCGGAGGAGTCAGACTGATGGTCGCAACGGCATCATTACACACAACTGCTGGTGAAGTACGCGCTACGACGGGGCTTGGGTTAACCGTTGCCACTACCGGCACACGAGGCCCTTCACAGCCCAGGGTCATACCAAAGCGAATATTGGGTAAACTGGTATTGGTAGTAGTTCCGGTGAGTCCGCAGGATGTTCCTGTAGCATCGGTCCAGCTGTACAGAAAGCGACCGGTAGCAGTTGTATACTCATGTGTACCACCTACAGAACTAATACCACCCGGTGTATAATCCCAGCAAAGCTCAATGACTATGTTATCGACGCCGTTATAAGGGAATGGTGTATTGAAATTTACCGTCTGCCAGCCGGCTACGGGACTATACGTAGCTGCATTGAATACAGTAGTCATACTTGCCGCAGGCTGCCAGGTCAGCACATTCATCGTGCTTGGAACGGTTGTTATTTTTACTGTATAGTTCGCCAGGGAAAATGCGGGTGCCGCTATACAGTTAAAAGCAATGGAATTAATGGTACCATTACCGCCACCGGCTGTTACAATCTCAGCGCCGGTGTAGAGGAACTGCATCACTGAACGGCGAAACCAGATATTAAATGGTCCGGGGCTGGTGCTGCTCGATACATTGGTAGCTGTCCCCACCTGTGGCGTAGCGGGTGCAGAGCCTGATGCCGCTGCGGCATAGAAGGTAGTGGTTGAAGGAATATAAGGGGTTGCCCAGGCATTGGTATTACCGATAGGTAAACCGCCGGTGGGAGTTGCATACCAATTAATAGTTGAGCCCGGAGGAGGAGTAGCACTCAGCGCTACCGAACCGGGACCACAACGTGCACCGTTGGTAACGGTTGCAGTACCTGGATTATTCACTACCAGTTGTTGGGAAGCACTGGCAGTAAATACGGTACTTGTACCATTACAAAGCATTACCGCACGGAAATACAAAGGCGCTGTAACAGGTGTGGTTGTTGTATAGGTTGGTAAATTGGTCACGGCACCTGGAATATCGGTCCAGGCGGTACCGTTCGGCGAACTCTGCCATTTATAGGTGATGCCGGTGACAGCCGGTACTGCGGTGGCCGGAGTACAGGTAAGTGTAACATTTCCCGAAACGCAAATCGAGGTAGGGCTTACCGTTGTCGTTCCGGCAGTAGGCATACCTGTAGCGCCGGAGCAGTTAGGCGGAGGCGTAAACTCATATATTTGTCCGGTAGCAGGGCGCGTATTGATATTGGTAGTAAATGTCGCTGCCGAAGCAATCGGAGCCGCAGTTGCATTATTCAGAGATAAGAAGGTAGGCGTACCCGCACCGTCGCAAATTCCGATAGAAGCAGTGGTGCCGGTATGAACTGCAGTCTCCTGGCGGTACACAAACTGAATAATATTTGTTGTTTCATACAATTTTACCTGAAACGAAATCGTGGCATTAGAACCAAAAGTCCAGCGCCAGTTTTTATATTGTATGGTAAAAACCCGGTTGGGCGCAGTGCCTGAAGTAAGGTAGGTGGCCGTGCCGCCCCCTCCGCCAAGATCGTCCCAAAGCGGGAACAAAGCCGGCTTTATGGAATTTAGTTCTGCTTGTGAATTCGTAAGTACTACACCCGTGGGCGAGCCGAATGAAACCCAGCCATTACTGCTGGCCACCAGCTGCGTGTAGTCCGATCCGCAATAGTTGAAAGTAAAACCCAGTGGAACAGGCAGCGAGTAAGCATCATCCTGCGTAAACTGGGCATATGCCGCTGCAGGAGTGACATTGGTACTCCCCGTTATTTCCGTAAACGTACCTGAGGAGGCCGTAAAACCATAAGAGGATGCTGGGAACTGCGCCTTAAGTTGATAAGGCAAATACAACCCGATCGCAAATAGTAACATCAATACTGTCTGCCGGGAACATAAAGTGGTAAAGTTATGCGCTTTCATGACTGAATATTTTAGCAGCGTCTATTACGCAGCTAACACACAGACAGGTAATTACGCTAAAACTATAGGGGAATCCATCGTTAATCGATTGTTATATTACATTAAAAAGCACCTGTTGGCGGATATTCAACAGGTGCTTTTGCATTAGAAATGAATGCTGTGTTTTATTTTATCAACTCTACTTTTTTGGATAGCATACCCTTATCTGTCATTATTTGCACGTGGTACATGCCTGAAGCCAGTGTCGAAAGATGCAGTGTGTGCTTCTTCTGATCGTCGGCCGGAGCCCGGTACACAACCTGTCCCAGCGTATTGTACAGCGTGATAAACTGCATTTTCAGCGATCCGGTATGCTGAATATACACCTGACCCCTGGTTGGATTGGGGTATATGCTGAATGCATTCTTATCCACCACCAGATGTTCCACGCTTACGATATTGGCGGATTGTGTATCCACAAACACACCACAGGTACTGTACAAAGTAACTTTTACCAGATAAATTCCTTCCGTATCATAAGTATAGGTAGGACTTTGTTCATAACTGAAACCTCCATCGCCAAAATCCCATTCAAATGCGATGGCATTTTGCGGATTTACGAGGTTGAACTTATAAGTATACTGTCCGTCGTTGGATACAAAAATACCATCTGACTTAGGCATCAGCCCAGACATAGTCACCGTAATGGAATCCGTTGAAACGCAGCCTTCATCACTTGTAACCGTCACTCCGTAAGTGCCCGGATCGGTGACCAGATAGGTTTGTGTGGTAGCACCTGTGCTCCAGAAATGATCCATTCCGGGATTACCGGCATCGAGCACTAGTTTGACATCGGTGCAGATAGTGGTATCAATACCCAGGTCGACTTGCGGATTTGTCAGTAAAGTAAGGCTGACAGTATCACGTTCTACACAACCAATAGAGTTGGTAACTGTAACATGGTAAACGCCGGAAGCGTCTACCGCCCGCACTTGTGAAGTGGTTCCGTCATCCCAAAGGAATGTACTGTTGGGCGGCTGCACGCCGGCATCCAGAACGAAGGCCAGGTTTTCATCGATACACTGATTTACATCGGCACCCAGATCCACATCTGGTGTAACGCCAATTGATGCTATTACGGGAATGCGGGGCGTTTCACAACCGCTCATGGCATAATTGAGCCGTACTACAGCCATACCTCCTGAAGTACTGCAGTTGAACAATGCACTGCCCCGGTGTCCTGCACGTATTTCGAGGTCAGTATTGCTGCCGGTAAGCGTACCCAAAGCCGAGCTCGCATACTGATGTGTAGTTCCTGCAGCTGGTGCTATATAAAACGAGTAGGTGGCGCCTGCAGGAATATTCAGATTTAGATTAGAAGTGATTTGTGTGTAAGTGGTCGCGCCGGCAGAAGGCACATTGCTAACGGAGGCCAGTAAAGTCCAGCCTGCTGCCGAGGTATTGGAACCAGCTGTGAGCGTATAATTGTTAGGACGATAATATATATCCCAGGCCGTCATAGTTCCGACGGTATTATTACATTTGATAGCAATTCCTTTCAGATTTACTTCGTTGATAGCGTCTACACGAAACATATGGTGATAAACACCCGTGGTGGTTCCCAATGAAAGCGGTACCATTGCTGTATCAGCACCACTACCTCCGGAACCAGTGCCTGCAGCCACGTAGAAGGTATCGGTTTCGGTGAGGTATGGCGTTGTAAAGGGACTACCGGTTGCCACAGGCACGCCGCCCTCTTCATCTTCATACCATCTTATTTCTGTATTGGCGCTTGCCGTGGCAGCCAGAACTACCTGTCCCGGTCCGCAGTGGAAACTATCTGTAGTACTTAATACCATAGGATCTGCTATTAGCAAGTGTTTTACCGGTGTCAGACAAAAACCGGCATCACTGTTGATACGCACACGATAGTAGTGCTCGCTGCTGTGTATAGGCGTGGTGTACGACACAGCATTTGCGCCCGGAATAGGCAGGTAGGTAGTGCCATTGGACGACTGCTCCCATTGCAGACTACCTGGTGCATAATCGGCACCTGGCGAAAGTGTAAGCTTGGATGAATCGCTCACGCAGATGGTGTCTGGCTCACCGACAATAGAAACATTACCGGGCTGCACCCAAACATCGACGGTATCCAAAGCAGTACATTGTGCTCCGGTGGTATTGGTAGCGAACACGGTAAATTGGTGTGGGCCGGCGGCTGCCGATTTGAAGTAAACGGTCGTTGCACTACTACCGGTGTACGGTATTGATGCAGCTGCATCTGTGTACAAATCTGCTACGGGACTCCATACATAAGACGTATAATTGGCTACGGGACTGGACACTGTGAATGTTGCAGTACTTTCATTACAAACCACTGCAGGATTACTTACAGCAAATGCAGGTCCGGGCGTAATAGTTGCTGTCACAGGCACCCGTGGACTTTCGCAACCTTTATTATATTTAAGCTTCACAGTAGCCATACCACCTGAAGTGGTACAGTTGAACAAAGCACTGCCACGATTGCCAGCAATCAAACTGGCATCGGCATTACTGGACGCCACGGTTCCAAGGGCCGGCGAATAATACTGGTGGGTGGACGAGCCTACTGGCGCCACGTACAACGAATAAGTACTGCCTGCAGGAATGCTGAGAGGAGTGGTCGAAATTTCGGTATAGGCGCCAGTACCCGCAGAAGGTACATTGGTAACGGTCGACAGCAATGTCCATCCGGCAGCCGAAGTATTAGCGCCAGCAACTAACTGGTAGTTGTCCGGACGATAGTACACGTCCCATGATGTGGCAGTACCCACAGCATTATTGCATTTAATGCCGATGCCGGTTACCGTAATAGAGTTGGTCGCGCTTACAAGAAACATATGGTGGTACACACCTGTAGTATTTCCTGAAGCAAGCGGAATCGCTACCGAATCGGCTGTATTACCTACAGAGGCTGCTGCATAAAAATTAGTTGTATTGCTAATAAAGGGCGTAGTAAACGGTGAACCCGATCCTATCGGAGCACCGCCAGTTGGAGCATCGTACCAGGAAATGGTAGCACCAGGCACACTGGATGCAGAAAGATTTATGGTGCCGGGTCCGCAACGTGAACCACCTGTTACTGCTGGTGGCGTAGGATTGATAGTTACTACAAGCTTGGATGACGAAGTAAGTTGCAAGTTCCCGTTACAATATATCTGGCAGCGGAAATACGTAGTGCTTACCACACCGGGCAAACTGAGGGTTGAGGCAGCCTGCGGGGTGCCAATGTCGCTCCAGGGTCCGGCAGCGGCTGGTGCCGACTGCCACTGGTAGGTAATACCTGAGGCTGCCGGCATGGCCGTGGTCAATGAAAGATTAACCACACCCTGGCAAAGTGTATCGGGGTCGGCATCGGCCACCGCAGTGGCGGGGAAAACGATGGTTGGATCATTACAAGGTGTGTTGGTACCCCTCGCCTGAATTTCTCTGAAGTTTGGATTAGAACCTGCAATATTATTGAAGCGCAGCTTAGTAGTCGTTACGGGACTTGGAAACACAACTGTAACTTCAGGTGCATTGCTGCTGGTAACACCCGTTACTATGGGTACATAGGTAGTACCGTTGAAGTACTCAATATTGAGCGAGGTGAATATACGGCCGGTAGTTCCATTGTGGAATATAACTTCAGCAATAGGTTGAGGTGTAGCCCAGGTGTATTCTATCCAACCATTGGATGTAACCCAGCCCCACACACCGGTGCCGGCTGTTCCAAAGACAGGAATCACACCATTGTTGTATAAAGCAGGACCATAATCCGGTGCGGCGCCACCCGATGAGTGCGCGGCCGTAGCGGTCAAGGCAAAGTTTGTCTGTGCAGATAGGTCCATGCCGGGAACCATTCCCAACATACCGAACATCAATACCGCGCAGAGCTTGTATAATTTTTTCATTGGACTAAAATTTAGATGATGGAAGAAAAGAAACAGGAATATTGGTTAGTTATTCAACTGTAATTTTTGCGCAAAAGTTCCCTGGTCGGTGGTGAATACCAATTGGTAAATACCGGCAGCTATACCTGAAAGATCCATTTCGCTCGTGTTCCGGTTGGCTTCGCGTGAAAATATTCTTGTGCCATTGATGGCATACAGAGCCACCTTACGTATCGCGATGCCTTGTGTATTATTGATATACACTTTCCCTTCCGCAGGATTTGGATATGCGCTGATACCATATTTGTTTTCCAACTGGCTGATGGAGGCCGGATCCGGCACCAGTACCGGCCGTTGCAGCACTACGGTGTCACATACATTGCCTATGGTGAGCGAAACCATATACTCGCCCGGGATCGCATATTCATGGGTCACCGGTCCGGGACTTAATTCAGTAGGCGATCCGTCACCATAATCCCAACTGTAGTACAAAATACTCTGCGGTGCAAAAACATTGAATGTATAGTTACTGGGCGTATTTTGCGTAATCAGGATAGCCTGGGCTGCCGGTTGTGGTGAAAAGTTGATTTGAACGGTATCTCTGTCTACACATCCGCCCGCCGATTGCACTTTAACATGATAGATACCACCCGCCTGAACATTGATACTTTGCGTTAGCGCTCCGGTGTTCCAGATAAAAATGGTATTGGGTGGTTGCTGACCTGCATCAAGCACAAGCGTCTCACCAGCGCATAAGGTAGTATCACCCGGCTGAATATTCACGGTCACACCCTGTATCTCCGGCACTAAGGTAAACGATAGCGTGTCGTTATCGGTATTTGCATCAGGAACTCCGTTAGGCATACTGGTCCAGACCTTCACATTGGTTCCGGAACCGAACGGCAAATCGACAATACCCAGATTAATATCGGCAAAAGTATTAGAAGCAGAGCCCAGTGGGTTGAGGGTATTGTTGTAAGCTATAGGAGACTGTAATACGCCATTCAGGCTCCAGTTAACATTCAGGTTATTAATCTGGTTGGTTCCTTTATTTGCTATTCGAACCATCAAATCCTGCTGACCGGAACAAAAAACGCCGGTAGGCGACAACAAGCTGTCGGCACCTGCATCATTGTCAACCCCTGCAATACTGTAAATCACGCCCCCATTGATCTGACGGGGCGTAAAGAATGAAGTCATGCCGGAATTGAAGGTGTAGGCGCAGGACGCATCCGCGATGATACTCACAGTTCCATCTGTAAAAACAGGAATATTTGTATTAGTGGTTGGATACACATTTCCGGTCCATTGAATAGCGAAACCAAAGGTGTCGTTCGGCATCATGGGCAAATTCAAAGCTACCGGAATTGTTTGTACTACCGGAGATGTAGTAGCGGGACTTTGCCCGGCAAAGGTTGCCGTACCCAGGTTGACCCAACCATTGGCAGCCGAGATGGTGGGCTGCCCGTTAATTTTGGTAGGATTGTACCAGATGTTAGCGGTACCAGTAGCTGTCGAAAACGCACAGCGCAGGTTTTCCACTATAATTGCCTGGTTAGTGGTAAAGTTAAAACATACTCCGCCAGCCGTATTACCACCGCCGGAAAGAGGCGGCACATTGTCGAATGTGATCGACTGTGCAGCAATATAAGTAAAAGGGAGCGCAGTAGCCAGACAGAGGCCGGCAAAGGCGCAAAGTTTGTAAAAGTTTAGCTTCATTGTTACATCAAAATTGATTTAGGCAGAAAAAGAGGTTCACTGCGTAAGTTAAATATTTAAATGTTAACACAATGAAAACATTCGCAAGAAGATATTGTTAATAGATTAACATCTCATACACATTTCTTAATTCATTGTAAGAATGTATGTCTCCCTGGTTTTTAGCTTTTTCCATGCCCTGCTCATAGGTTCGAATGGCCTCATTCGTCCGGCCCGACTGTTCATGAAGTTTACCTAAGTGATAATAGGTTGCCACGTAATCGGGATTATTTTCCAGGTTGGCATTAAAACATTCAAGTGCTTTGCCGGCAAGGCCGGTTTTTATATATTCCAGCGCCAGGGCATGGGTGAGAAAGTTGTCACCAGGCATATCGGCCAACATCGCCTGTATTTGCTCTATTCTGCTCATAGGCTCAAAATTAATTCATTATTACAGGCCTGCTCAATCCAACAAGGAAAAAAGCTATTTTTGTCCGCATTAAAAAAAAAGCATTATGCAATCACAGCAAGGCTACAAACGTTTACTCCCTCATTTTTTAATCATCGGTATTTTTATCGCGATTAGCTGCATTTTTTGTTACCCTGCTTTTCAGGGTAAAACGCTGGATCAACACGATATAAAGACCTGGTTGTGGATGTCGAGAGAAAGTCGGGAATATCATGCCGAAACCGGAGAAAATGCCTTGTGGGCCAACAATATGTTTGGTGGAATGCCCATGGTTCAAACCGACTATCATGCCGAAACAAACTGGTATAATAAGCTAAGCAATATTATACAGCTTTATTCACCGGGTGTACCCTCCAATCCAGCCGTATTCTTCTTCCTGGCCATGGCCAGTTGTTATATTCTGATGATAACCCTGAGGGCCGATCGGTGGTTGGCCGCTATCGGCTCCATTGCCTTCGCTTTTAGTACCTATAATCCGCAAATCATCACGGCGGGTCATACCACTAAAATGCTGGATATAGCCTTCCTGCCGGCCATTTTAGCAGGTATGATTATAGCCTACCAGGGAAAATACCTGGCTGGCGCCGCCTTGTCAGGCCTATTCCTGGCCTTTTTCTTTGATGCCAATCATATTCAGATTATCTATTACAGCCTGTTTGTAGTCGGCGCCTTAGGCATTGCCGCACTGGTGGCTGCCATAAAAAAAGGCAAATTAAAACAATGGGTTTTTGCTTCCATCGCATTGGCGGTTGCAGCTACATTTGCGGTAGGCACCAGTGCCTCCCGGCTGATACAAACCGTCGAATACAATCCTTATTCTATTCGTGGAGGGCAGGGCGAATTGGAAATCAATGGTAAAAAAGAAACCGGGGGTCTTGATAAAGAATATGCATTTCAGTGGAGCAATGGTGTAGGTGAAGCATTTACCATACTGGTACCCGGTCTGTACGGTGCAGGCGAAAGTCTGGACGACCAGTCACATTATGCAACAGCGCTAAGTAACCTTGGCGTACCTATGCAGCAGGTAGAACAAATGGCCGAAAACGCGCCACTTTATTGGGGACCACAACCTTTCATGTCGGGCTCCATTTATTTCGGCGCTGTAATCTGCTTCCTCTTTGTACTGGCTTTGTTTATTGTCAGAAGCAAACATAAATGGTGGATTGCTGCATTGGCATTCTTTTTCATATTCCTGTCTATGGGCCGGCATTTCCCCTTGCTCAACGATTTCATGTTTGATCATTTCCCGATGTACAATAAGTTCAGATCTCCCAATATGGCTATGGCAATATCATCTTTGCTGTTCCCTGTGTTGGCAGTGTGGGCGCTGAAAGACATCTTCTCCGAAAAAATGAGCAAAGAGGTTATACTTAAAAAAGTGAAATATTCACTTATGGTCACTGGCGGACTTTGCCTGGTCATCCTTATCGCAACCCAAACTTCGCTCGATTACAAAGGGGAGAATGACGCAAGAATCGAACAACAATTTGGTGGTCGCGGTCCTGAAATTATGAAAGCTATTCGTGAGGACCGCGCTTCTGAGGCGGCGGGTAATACTTTACGCAGCCTGGTATTTGTGCTTCTGGCGGGCGGTGTACTGTGGGCCTATTCTAAAAACAAGGCCAACAAAACCATGGCTGTGGCCGGACTCGGACTTCTGGTTGCATTTGACATTATTCCTGTGGCCAAACGTTTTCTGGGTGAAAAACACTTTTTAGAAACAGAAACCTATCATGCCGTCAATTTCGAACCTAATCCGGCCGACGCTGAGATTTTAAAAGACAAAGATCCCTATTACCGGGTGTTCAACCTGGCTGCAAGTCCCTTTCAGGATGCACGCACCAGCTATTTTCACAATTCGGTAGGTGGTTATCATGGAGCGAAAATGCGTTCCTATCAGGAACTGATTGAACAGCAGTTATCCAATATGAACAGTGCCGTATTGAACATGCTGAATACCAAATATTTTATTGTGCCTGGTAATGATGGCAGAGAAATTCCACAGCGCAATCCCGGTGCTTGTGGTAATGCCTGGTTTGTAAATGAAATTAAATGGGTAAAAACGGCCAATGAGGAAATGGAAGCGCTCAATGCTCCACCAATCAGCAGGCCCACAGATACTTCCAAAGGAAATTTCCAGCCCTTGCAAACAGCAATTATCCGGGATACGTTCCGCAGCATTGCCGGCAATAAAGCCATTGGTAAAGACGATGCTGCTTATGTACGCCTGGCACCCAACGGTTATGGACCACGCCGGATAAAATTTGAATCTGCCAATACCCAGGACGGGCTGGCTGTATTCTCTGACATTTATTATCCGATAGGCTGGACAGCAACTATCGATGGGAAACCAGCACCCATTATCCGCACCAATTATGTATTGCGTGCCTTAATGATACCGGCGGGCAACCATACCATCGAATTTTCGTTCGATCCACCTTCCTATGAAAAGGGAGAACGCCTGGGCCTTTTTGGAAGTATTGCGCTAACTGCATTTATTCTGGTAAGCATCTATTTTACCTTTTTCAGGAAGAATCAGCAGGCTGCACAACAGAATTAATCTGATTATAAGAACAGTGGGATGGCCGGACAGAGTTCCGGCCATTTTTATTTTAAATACCTGAAAAATGAACGAAATAATTAAATCGCTGTTTTTGAGAGCATAAGAAGGGCATAGGAATTCCTGAAGACCGCATAGGCACAAATCGCCCGAAGCAGGCACAGGATATTGTTTATTACGCTAAATTTGTAAAAACACAGACGCTTATGTTTAACGATGATTCCTGGGAAGACGAGGAGCAGGGTGGTTCGATCGAGGACCTGCTTCGTGAGTACGAGCAGATTAAGAAGGGGATAAAGACACGGTTTCTGGACGAAGAGGACTACGAATATATAATCGAATATCTATACCAGAATAACCAGGAAGGCGAAGCACTTATTGCTTGTGAAATTGCACAAACCTATTATCCTTATTCCACATCTATATTGCTGGTAAAAGCTGAAATTCTGTTTCAGGCGCAGAAATACGGTCAGGCTTTGCACACACTGGATGCAATCGACAGTATTGAAGAAAACATTATGGAGTCCATTCTGCTCCGATCCGATATTTATCTGGCTCAATACAAGTATCAGCAGGCCGCGGCATTGCTGGAAGATAAGGTAGGTTTCTTCGACGGTAAGGAACGTTGGGAAATGATGCTGGAACTTTCGGAAGTGTATGATGAATGTGAAGATTTTGAAGCCGTATTCAACACCCTGAAAAAAATACTGCTGGCCGATTGCCGCAATGAAGAAGCATTGCATAAAATCAGCTTCTGGGCCGATTTTGCCGGTATGCAACAGGAGAGTGTTGACTTACACCTGCAGATAGTTGAGAAAGACCCCTATAACGCACTTGCCTGGTTTAACCTGGGCGCAGCCTACCAGGGTTTGAAGCAACACGAAGATGCTATTGATGCCTATGAGTTTTGTGTGGCAATTGACGAAAAGTTTGAATTTGCCTACCGCAATATGGCCGACGCCTATATGCGCTTACATTGGTACGACCGCGCTATCGAATCGCTTCAGAAAAATCTGGAACTGGGCAAACCTGAAGACGTAATCTTTGAAGCAATGGGGCATTGTTTCGAAAAACAAAAAGACTTCAATAAAGCCCGATACTACTATCGCCAGGCAGTACAGCTAAACCCAGCCGACGACGGAATTTTTTACAGAATAGGAGAAACCTATACCCGCGAGAAGCAATGGGAAAAAGCCATAAAAGCTTATTCAGTAGCACTGAATCTGGATAAAGACAACGCCGCTTACTGCCTTGCTATCGGCAACTGTCTTATGGAACTGGAAGCTACTGCCGAGGCTCTGGTTTGTTTTGTTAATGCCGTAAGGCTTAAGCCTAACAACAAATCGTGCTGGGTAGCACTTATTAAAGGTTTATACCTGAATGGAAATTTTGAAGAAATGTTGCGCCAGCTCACACTAGCCCGCGAGCATATTGGCGCAAAAGCCGACTTTGATTTCTATCAGGCCGCAGCGCTCTTTGCTACAGGAAAATCAAAAGAAGCTTTGTTATATCTGGAAAAAGCCCTGGACGATGCGCCTTCCAAATTAAAACTACTTACGGAAATCAACCCCGAAGTTTTGCAGCGTAAAGCCGTGGCCGATCTTGTTGCCCGCAAAAAACGCAAGAAGTAGCAGCTTTTCATTTGCTACAAATAAACTTATAGAAAGAGCCCGGAAGTACATTGCTTCCGGGCTCTTTCTATATAAGCAGGGATTCTTTACTATTTTACTTTAATAGAAAACACATAGTCGCGCATACGTTTCACCTGTTCGGTGCGCTCCAGTTTTTGTAATCTGTTATGTTCGGGCAATCTGATCGATTTAGACGAGGGCAATGAATGCACCAGTTCGATCAACGCATCGGAATGCACTGCAAAGGTAGTTCCGGAAGTATTGTTTTGCTTTCCGGTAATCAGTGCAATTACCGATCCGTGTTTATCAAACACGGGCGAACCGCTCTGCCCGGGATTGGCCGTCATTTCGAGCTGGTACGAATGCACATCGCCTTCATATCCTTTTTCACAACTGATATAACCTTCGTTATATACTACTTCATCTTTTGGATAACCAATGGTAAATACGCGCTGGCCCAGGCCTGAAGCCGGCTTTGCGATGTTGTAAGGAATGGGGGTTTTACCAAAACGGTAATTTTTATCTACCAGCTTTAAAATAGCAATATCGGCCCCGGGCACGCTGGAAACGATATAAGCTTCCAGGTCTTCGCCTTTATTGGTTTGTACATAAATTGCGTTCGCATTTTTTACCACATGATAGTTGGTAGCGATGTAGCCATCATTGGTCAATGCAAATCCGGTACCACCGAATAAAGCCTGGTTGGCGGCCTCTTCCACGCCGGCATGTTCACCTTTTACTTTCTTCAGGCTATCAATAATTTTGGATTGAGAAGCCTCGATAGTGTTTACCTTACGTACCAGTTCTATATAATTCTTTTGATCTGCCTTGCTGACTTTCTTATTCATAAAGAACATAGTGGCCAGCGAAGAGCACAGTACCAGGGAAGCGGCAATTGCGGTTGTACGTACATATTTCAAAAATGCCAGTCGCCTGGGTGCAAACGATGTTGCAGGTACTTCTTCCCCTCCTTTCCAGGTATCGGTTTGTGCAGCAACTGAACTGATCAGGTTACGCATGTCGTTGCGCTCTTCTAAAGCAGCCATAGTGCGCATAAATGCGACTTGTTCCAGCCAACGGCGATGCAATGCCGGATCCGATTCCGGCAAAGCCTTAATCATGGCCTGCTCGTCGGCATGTAGCTTACCCGCCAGAAAGCGTTCTGCCCATTCAATAATATTATTTTCATTAATCATGCTCATGTTCCTTAATCCTTGAAAGGATTGATTTTCAGACCTTCTTTTGCCCGCGTTGCGAAATAGATTTTGCGTAGGCGGCTCAGACATTTGTACTTCTGCGTTTTCGCATTTTCGGCATTCGTATATCCGAAGCCTCCGGCAATTTCCTGCATATTCTTCCGCTCGACATAAAATGCTTTGAGTAGTTCGCTGCAGGGTGAACCTAACTGGTCCATTGCCGTAGCAAGCTGGTCAAAGCGTTCTTCTCTTTCAAGATGCTGCGCTATGTCGTCGTCGTAACCTGCCAGATCAAATTCATCCTCCTCTGTACTAAGGCTTAAAATGGCTGCCGACTGAGCCGATTTTCGAAACCATAATCGTTTACAAATAGCAAACAAATAAGTTCCGAGTTTGCAGGTAAGACAAAACTCCGGGTCTTTCGCTTTTTCGTACAAAATCAATATTGCTTCCTGAAAAACATCTTCTGCGTCAGGTTCCAATCCACCTCTACTTACGATCCATTTTATAAGAACTCCGTGATAAAGTTTATAAATAGACGCAACGGCTTCTCTTCTGCCCCCTGCCAGCCCCTCTAACAACTCCGTATCCGTATACAAAACTTTAGTCAATGATTAATTCAATTATAGAAGAAAAGTAACCCAAAATTGCGACAAAAAATTTTTTTTAAAAAATCGGGTTACCTTTTCCAACATCCTGCATTAATGGGAAAATAACTTTTCAAAAACAAAAATCAAGAAAATGAAAACTTTGAAATTTGCAGCTTTCGCTATGGCACTGGGTTTCTTCGCAGCTTCTTGCGGTAACGCTGAAACTGAAACTACTACTACTGATTCTACTATCATTGAAACTCCAGTAGAAACAGTTCCAGAACCAGCTCCAGTTGTTGATACTACTGTTGCTCCTGTTACTGACTCAGCAGCTACTACTACAGCTCCTGCAACTAACTAATATATTAGAACGGCCAATTGTTTTAATTTACTGCAAGTCGCGTAAGCGGCTTGCATTTTTTTATGTACATGGCTGACATCTAATACCCTAAGCCTCCCAGAAAAAATTTGTGCTTTCTGGGTTTTCTGTTTTCTTTGCGAAAACGGAAAATATTCTCCCACATATTATGATTATTCGCAGCAAAGCACCTTTGCGTATCGGGCTGGCCGGTGGCGGTACCGATGTAAGTCCTTACAGCGACCTTTACGGCGGTGCTATTTTAAACGCTACTATTTCACTATATGCCAATGCCTGTATTGAACCCATCAGCGAACCTAAAATAATCATAGAAGCCGCCGATCGTAAAGAGGCAGCGGGTTACGATTTGAATGATCAGCTACCCATTGACGGTACTCTGGATTTAGCCAAAGGAATATACAACCGCATTGTAGCCAATTACGGTCCGGTGCCCTCCGGATTCCGACTTACCACTCAGGTGGATGCACCTGCAGGTTCGGGCCTGGGAACTTCGTCCACACTGGTGGTTGCCATACTGGGAGCCTTTGCGGAATGGATGAAAATACCCCTGGGAGAATATGATGCAGCCCACCTTTCTTATCAGATTGAACGGGAGGACCTTAAAATGGCTGGAGGAAAGCAAGACCAGTATGCTGCTACCTTCGGCGGCGTAAATTTTATGGAGTTTTATGCCGCAGATAAAGTAATTGTCAACCCGCTCAGAATACGTCAGGAATATTTGTACGAACTGGAAAACAATCTTTTACTGTTTTATACAGCCACCAGCCGCAATTCAGCTACAATCATTGAAGCACAAAGTAAAAACGTAACCGACAACAAATCGAATTCGATAGAGGCCATGCATCACCTTAAAGAACAGGCGCAAATGATGAAAGAAGCCTTACTAAAGGGTAATATTGATGAAATCGGGAAAATTCTGGATTTTGGTTTTCAGCATAAGAAACAGATGGCCAGCGGTATCTCCAATCCGCTGATTGATGAAATTTACGAAGCGGCATTACAGGCAGGAGCTACCGGCGGAAAGATAAGCGGTGCCGGTGGCGGCGGATTCATGACTTTTTACTGCCCGGGTACCAAACGCTATGCGGTTATAGACGCCTTGCAGAAGTTCGGTGGTGCCTTTCATCCTTATCGTTTTGTAGAACAGGGCCTCTTTACCTGGAAAAACCGTTAGCAACCCTACTTACCTGAGGGCTATTTTGTACGGCGGGCTTTGAAAAAGTTTTTCATAAGTTCAGTGCATTCTGCTGCCATCACACCACCCTCGAGCCGCGTGCGTGGATGAAAGGGTTGCATTATCAGGCCCCCTTCCTGTATTTTCATATACTTACGATAACCATTTTTTTCGTCAGGGGCGCCATAAACTATCCTACCCAACTTACTCCAGTGAAGGGCGCCGCAACACATGAGACAGGGTTCTACCGTAACATACAAGGTAGCTTCCGGCAGGTATTTGCTCCCGGTCTCCTGAAATGCAGCAGTCAAAGCAATCATTTCGGCATGGGCGGTACAATCATTTAATAACTCCACCTGGTTATGGCCACGGGCAATAATTCTGTTTTGCCATACCAACACCGCCCCAACAGGCACTTCGCCCCTGTTGCTGGCTTTTTCAGCTTCGCGAAGGGCAGCCTTCATGTATTCCTCGTCCTTCATGTGTATACGTTCCGATTCTTGTAATTTGTTCTGCGACAATATAAAAAAAATGGCAATGTTACCATTGCCATTCAGGGTTATTTATTTCTTTGCTTCATCCTTTCAGCCTGAGCCTGCTGCATTTGGTTCAGGCGCTCCTGCCATTTAGAGGTGCCTGCAGGTTTGGCGCGATTCTCTTTTATTTTAGCATGGATCTTATCTTCATTAATGATAAATTTCTGAATGATAAACTGCTGTAAAATACTGATCAGGTTAGAGAAGGTATAGTAAAAGGTCAAACCTGCCGCCATACTATTGAACCAGCCAAGGAACATAAACGGCATGATATAGGGCATGTACTTCAGCATTTTAGCATTCGCATCGTTACCACCGGGCGCCGCAGTCATATTGCGGTTATATAAAGCCAGGAACAAGCTGGATGCGGTCATCAGCAGGGTAAACAAACTTACGTGGTCGCCATAGAAAGGAATTTCAAAACCAAGATTCAAAATAGAATCATAGGTTGAAAGATCTTCGGCCCATAAGAATTTGGACTGACGGAGCTGAATTGAAGTTGGAATGAAATAGTACACGGCCAGCAGGAAGGGCATTTGCAATAGCATGGGCAAACAACCGCCCAAGGGATTTACACCAGCGGTACGGTATAACTTCATCTGCTCCATGCCAAGCTGCTGCTGGTTGTCGCCATATTTTGCGCGCAACTCATCCATTTCGGGTTTCAGTACCCTCATTTTGGCAGAAGAAAGATAGCTCTTATAGGAAAAGAACGAGAGTAATAAGCGAATAATCAGGGTAAGGCAAATTATAATAATGCCGAAGCTTCCGATAAACTGGCTCAGGACGTCGAATATGGGTATGATCATCCATTTGCTGATGTATTTTACAAAGAAGAAGGGTCCAAAGCCAAGTTGGATCATTTCTTCCAAATCCAGTTTATACGACTTGAGTGTGGTATAGTCGTTAGGGCCCATATACCATTTGAAACCAAAGGAAAAGTCGTTGGATGCGGTTACGGGAATGGTGAAATTGCTGAGGTTGGTAGCTACGATGTTGGAGTCAGCGGGCTCTTTGGCATCGTAATCGCCGGTCTTGAACTCGGTTTCTGCAATCAGGGTTGAGTTAAAGAAATGGCTGCGTACACTAAACCAGTTTACAGGTTTCTCCAGGGTTTTCTGTCCTGTTCTGGAAACGGTGAAATAATCGTGTTCACCATCTGTGTGGCGATAGTGCACCTGCATATTCATCCGCTCGTTCTTCAGGTCTTTTTCGGTATGTAAAATTTCCGTTGACCAGGTAAGCGGTATACGTTGCAAACTGCGTAAATCCTGCTCCAGACCAATCAGGCGCAGATTGGCCGTAACCATAAAGCCGGCTTTAGGCAGGGCATAGTCTAATACAATACTTTGTCCGGGAGCTACCGAAGCCGTCATGCGCAACTGCTTGCCGCCATCGGGAAGTTCACTGAATTCAGGGCTGAAATATAACTGATCGGTAATCAGGGTTTTTCCGTTAACCGGAATATTAAAGGAAAGTTTATTAGCATTGCCTTTAAACACGGAAAGTGGTGCGCCGCCATAAGTTTTGAAACTGTCGAGAGAAGCCTGAACCGGGATACCACCTTTTGTATTAAACTGAAGAGATAACTGACCGTTGCTTAGCGTTACCAGTTTCTCTTCGCCACGGAAGGCAGCAGGAAGTGTACTATCGGCAACCTGAGCCAGTGTATCGGCAATCTTAAGTGCTGCTTTTTCTTCAATAACCGGTTTCTGGTTAGCAACCCTGGCTAATGAATCCACCATTTTTTGCTGGCGGTACTCGGCCTGCTCGTGATTGTTCCAGAATATATAACCGGCACCCAGTGCCAGCAAAAGAATAAAACCAATAATTGAATTACGATCCATGAATATATATACTAAAAAATTTGTGCGCAAAGGTAGGTAATATTCATCTGGGATCGCTTTTTTTTCGGCCGGTAAGCGCCAGGGCCCTATTTACCTGCGTTTCGGCGCGGTGAAACAAAGGACAATAACCGGCCTGCGTTTTGTTTCCTCTCTAACATTTCTTTAGTTTTACGGCTTTTTTACAACCATCAAAAATAGTTTGCATGAATTTTAAAAAAATAAACAACCTCACAGGCTGGCTCGTCTTTGCCATAGCTCTATTTGTTTATTTGATCACCATGGAACGAACCGTCAGTTTTTGGGACTGCGGCGAATTCCTTTCAACCGCGTACAAACTTGAGGTGGGCCACTCGCCCGGGGCACCGTTGTTTATGCTTCTGGGTCGTATGTTCGGTTTGTTTGCATCGCCCGAAAACGTTGCCTTAAGTATCAATGCCTTATCGGCAGTTGCGAGCGCGGCAACTATACTGTTTCTATTCTGGACTATTACGCATTTTGCCCAACGTCTGCTCGTGAAGACCGGCGAGGAACTTACCCAGTCCAAATTGATAGCTATTATGGGCTCGGGCATTGTAGGTGCTCTGGCTTATACGTTCTCTGATACATTCTGGTTCTCAGCAGTGGAAGCTGAAGTATATGCGACCTCTTCCTTCTTTACTGCGCTGGTATTCTGGGCCATTTTGAAGTGGGAACACAATGCTGATGCGCCGCATGCCGACCGCTGGCTTGTGCTTATTTCCTATTTAATGGGATTATCGATAGGCGTACACTTACTTAACCTGCTTACCATTCCGGCGCTGGCCATGGTGTATTACTTCAGAAAGTACACGCCCAGCCTGAAAGGCGGCATCGTTGCCTTTATACTCGGCTGTGTATTATTGGGTTCTGTACAGGTAGGCCTCATTCAGGGGATTCCTATTCTGGCTTCGAAGTTCGAGCTTTTGTTTGTAAACAGTTTTGGACTGCCGCTGGATAGTGGCGCTTTGTTTTTCATCGCAGTATTGATCGCTTTGCTCACATTCCTGATTATCTGGGCTAAAAAGAAAGGACGTTATGTACTTCACCTGAGCATGATTTGCGTTGTATTTGCGCTTATTGGTTATTCGAGCTATGTAAGTATTATCATTCGCTCGCGCGCTGATGTACCCATCGACATGACCAACCCCGACGATGTACTAAGCCTGCTTTCTTACCTGCAGCGCGATCAGTATGGCTCACAACCTATCGTATCGGGACCGGATTTTGACTCAAGACCCAGTGGTTATAAAAAAGGCAAACCTGTATATCATGAAACTAAAAAGGACGGAAAAGATTATTATGAACTGTCGGGTACGCGTCAATCTGAACCCGAATACAGCCCCGATGAAAAACGGATTTTCCCCCGTCTGTACAGCAGTCAGCACGCTGGTTTTTACCGTCAATATCTGGGTCTGAGCGATTCAGAGGAGCCTACCTCAGCCGATAATTATAAGTTCTTCTTCAACTATCAGCTTAACTGGATGTGGTGGCGGTACTTTATGTGGAACTATGCCGGACGGCAAAATGATTTCGCAGGTACCAGCTACGCTGAAGCTCAGAATGGAAACTGGATTTCCGGTATAAAACCAATCGATAAAATGTTTGGCCGCGGCGATATAGACTTAATGCCCGACTATTACAAAAACAACCGTGCGAGGAACCAGTTATATTTCCTTCCCCTGATTCTGGGAATAATGGGACTTGTGTACCAGTACAACCGAAATAAACAGGATGGCACCATCGTGGCATTATTGTTTTTCTTTACGGGTATTGCCATTGTAATCTATCTGAACAACACCCCTCAGCAACCTCGTGAACGCGACTATGCCTATGCAGGTGCCACTTACGCATTTGCCATATGGATAGGGCTTGGCATATTGATGCTGACCAACATATTTCGTCGTGTATTCAAGGCAGGCATTGGCGCACCGGTAGCTGCAACCGTACTGGGTGTGGTAGCTGTGCCTGTTTTAATGGCTGCAGAAAACTGGGACGACCATGACCGTTCCCAAAAAACGCTCGCACGCAGTACGGCATACAATGTGCTTAAAAGTTGCGATAGCAATGCCATATTGATAACCATCGGTGATAATGACACCTATCCGCTGTGGTATATGCAGGAAATCGAAGGATTCCGAACAGATGTACGTGTAGTAAACATGAGTTTGCTGGCCATCGACTGGTATATAGATCAGTTAAATTATAAGATCAATGATGCAGATGCAGTTCCGATGATCTGGAAGCCCGAACAATACCGTGCCAACAAACGTGATATGGTATTATTTCAGGAGGATCCTGCAATTCCCAAAGACCGGTATTTTGAATTGGAAGAAGTGCTGAAATTCGCAACATCCGACGACAGAAGAACCCAGGCTCAGGTAGTAACCGGCGACTATTACAACGTATTTCCTACCAAAAACCTGATGGTTAGCGTAGACAGGGAAGCAGTACTGAAAAGTGGCCTGGTCGACATGAGCGACTCCGCACAAATTAATGACCGTATCATGTTCAACGTGAAAGAAAACGTGCTGACGAAGCCCGAACTGGCCCTGCTGAATATAGTTGCCGGAATAGCCAAAGATGGCTGGAAACGTCCTTTACAGTTCAGTTGCGGATTTGCCGGCGGCGACGATTATAACGGGCTGGAGGAATACATGATTATGCAAGGTTTGACTAATAAACTGATTCCCATCAGGGTTATGGGTTCATCGCCCGACGTGGGTGCACCTCAGCAGGTAAGCCTTGACAAGTCGCTGGACCTGTATCTGAACCATTTCCTTTGGGGCGGAACCGACCGGAAAGACATTTATTTTGATGAAAAAAACAAGTCGATGTTAATGACCTATCGCTTTAGTGGCGCTAAAGTTGCTGAAGCCCTGATCAGGAAAAACCGTAAAGAAGATGCGGTTAAGTTATTAGATAAGATTACTGAAATGATTACCTACGAATCGTATCAATACGATCAAAGTATGTGGAGCATTTTGTCGACCTACTACCTTGCAGGCGCAAAAGATAAAGCCCGCAGAATCGGCGACGTTATTGCCGGCGACAGTGAACGAATGATGAACTACGTGATGAGCCTAAATGAGAATGCCCGCGACCTGGCCCTCCAGGTTGATTCCCGCACAATTGTAGGCTCTCTGCAATTTATTGCGCAGGCAGCAACACAGGCTGGTGATACCGAAAAAGCAGAGCAATGGAACAAAACGCTGATGTCGATCACCCAGCGTGTAGGTCCGCCATCAAGATAAACCCGGATTAATTTGTAAGGGCGGGTACCAATATTTGAATTGGTACCCGCTTTTTATTAGGGATAAAGTAATTTCGCGTCCGAGTCACAAATAAGCTCCATAAATGAACACAAGAAAATTGTTACTGCTGTTACCTTTTGTTGCGCTGCTGTCGGCCTGCTCGGGTATACGTATTAAAGAACATCCGGAATGGAAACAGTACTTCGATGAGTACGGAGTAGAGGGCTGCTTTGAATATTACGATAATAATAAGGAAACAGCGCATTATTTCAATAAAGAACGTTGTGCACAACGCTTCTCACCGGCTTCTACTTTCAAAATTTTCAACAGTCTGGCCGGACTTGAAACCGCAGTGGCTCCCGACGAACAACTTGTGATCAAGTGGGATGGGGTTAAGCGCTGGAATGAAGACTGGAACCAGGATCTGACAATGGCCCAGGCTTTCAAATTGAGCTCCGCAAGTTATTACCAGGAACTGGCGCGTCGTATCGGACGCAAAGATCTGCAGCATTTTCTGGATACCGTGCAATATGGCAATAAACTCATCGGTGACAGTGTAGATATGTTTTGGTTAAACAATACACTTCAGATTTCGGCGGACGAGCAGGTAGGTTTTATGAAAAGATTGTACCATGGTGAACTTCCCTTCAGCGAACGTTCGCAGCGTATCGTACGCGGTATGATGCTTCAGAAAGAAAGTAAAAATTACAAGCTATACTATAAAACAGGCTGGTATAAGGATAACGCCGGCAACAATTTGCTCTGGGTCGTAGGTTTTATTGAAAAGTTTTCTGAATTGAAGCATGTAGAAACAAAGAAGATAGAAGCTATTCCGCATCCTTACTTTTTTGCTCTGAATTTTTCAGCCAAGGACGACAGTACCAAAAATTATTTTAAAGTAAGAATGGATCTCTTACAAAAGTTACTGGAAGCTAACTATATAGCCGACTAACAGTTGGGTCACAATAAACAAAGAGGCCACCGCGCATGCGGTGGCGTCTTTGTTTGAACACTCATTTTATGTTAGCCCAGGTGCTGTAAAATCTTTTTCTCAAAAGTAGATTTAGGAGCTGCTCCTACCTGCTTATCCACTACCTGTCCGTCTTTAATGAACAATACACAAGGGATGCTGGTAACACCGTAATTAACCGAAAGGTTTGGATTTTCATCAACATTTACCTTTCCTACATTTACCTTTCCTTCATACTCTTTTGAAAGTGCATCGATGGTTGGGCCCAACGCTATACAGGGACCACACCAGGGCGCCCAGAAATCTACTACAGATAAATTTGCAGATTGCAAAACTTCGGTTTCGAAATTCGCATCGGTGAATACTGCTGCCATTTGATTTTTTATTTTAGGGAACAAAGGTAAGGCTAAAGCTATATAGCAACAATAGCGGAATCGAATACAATTATAAAACCAGCCTATAAAATTCCAGTATGTTTGCCAACCTTTTAAAAAATGGCCGAATATACCTTCTCTGATCATTACGAAACACTCGGTATCGCTTTCGATGCTGAACCTGCCGCTATTAAGCAGGCCTACCGGAAACTTGCACGTGCATATCACCCCGATCTTAACCCGGAGGCAGAACTAACTTCTGCAGAACGGTTTCGCCAGATAACGGAAGCGTATGAGGTATTAAATGATCCTATCAGGAAAGGCTTGTACGATCAGGAATACCGGGTTATAGTCTTGGGCCAGGGAATTGTATATGAAACGGTAGAGGATACCAGTCCTCCCGATACCCATATTTATACCCATAAATACACCAAAAGAAGTAAAGTGAATTTCCCTTTTTTCAAAGTAGCTATCCTTTTACTGCTCCTGTTTCAGGTTTCGAAAATGATTGTGGATGCCATTCCCGACGATAAACTTACGCGACCGCATAGCGGAAGCTATTATCCCTATCCCCAAAAAGGTCAGTTTAACCTGAACTATACAGGACCGCAAAGCCCGGCTCCGGAACAGCATCGGGACACAAACCTGTTCCTCAACAAAATTCGATGAGGCTTAGCGGGCAGCAATCTTATATTAAAAAAACAACGTAGCTTTACCCTCGTCGTAACTTTATGAGGCCGCGCTACACAAACAGCAAAAAGAACAGGAATACAATTTACCTGCTGGCAGCATGTCTGTTCTTCTTATGTGCCGGAATCATTGTAATTGTACTGGGTGCCATCAGCTACGCGAACCCTACGGTTACATTTGCCGGTTTGTTTAAGCTTGAACCCTTCCTTCACCTTGTGCAGGATCTTGTATAACGAGCCCGATTGCCTTAGGTTTTTCCCTTATCCGCCTTTTACTTTTTCCCACAACTCAGGTATACGGCGTATCCAGTTGAGCTCCCGCATTTTTGTTTTGGCTTCACCGACCGGTGAGCCGAAGTACGTTTTACCGCCCTCAATAGAGGAGGCCACACCGCTTTGCGCGTATACCACAGCTCCTTTGCCTATTGTAAGATCTTTGCTCACCCCTACTTGTCCCCACAGTATTACTTCGTCCTCAATTATAGCCTTGCCTCCAATGCCCACCTGCGCTGCAAACAGGCAGTTGGCACCAATAACAGCTCCATGGCCGATATGAACGTGATTGTCAATTTTCGTACCACGACCTATTATTGTATCACCGCTCACACCTTTATCAACTGTAGTACCCGCGCCGATTTCTACATCGTCATGAATGATCACCGTACCGCAACTTTCAAGTTTATCGTATTGGGCTGGCTGATCTTTCCGTCTTTTATAATAGTATGCATCTGCACCAATTACAGCGCCGGCATGAATTATTACGCGATCGCCAATTACGGTATGATCATACAAGGTAACATTGGGATGTATGATACAATCCTTTCCGATACGGACATGGTTCCCAACAAAAACTCCGGGCTGTATACAGCTGCCTTCACCAATAACCGCAGTATCCGAAATCATGCTGGCCGCTGGTTCGAAGGGACGAAAGCGCTTTACAATTTTTACGTAGGCACTAAAGGGATCATCACATACGAACAGCGTTTTACCTTCAGGTGCAGCAACTTCTTTATTGATGATAATAAAATCGGCTGCAGACCGCAGGCATTTGTCGTAATACTTTTCGTAATCTACAAAGGAAATATCTCCCGGCATAACCTTATGAATTTCGTTGATGCCGGTAGCTTCAGCATCAGCACGACCAATAAGGCGGGCACCAATAAATTCTGCAATCCACGCCGCTTGCAGCGGAAGTTCAAAACGCATAATTATTTCTTCGTTTAAACAGCAAAGATACTGTACCCCTTTCAGTATTGATGATGCATGCTGCATCGAAACATTTAAGCAGATAACTACTAAAAAAACGAGGCTTTTCTTCCGTTTAAGCGGTGACTTACTACAGTGCATTATAAGCCTGAGTGGCACGTAAGAAGGTATTCAGGGCCGCATTGTTATCCACATTACAAATTGTTTTGTGAATATTTTTTTTCAAAAAATTTTTCAAACAAAGAAATACTTATTAATATTGTGTAAACATTAGTACTTACTAACCCCTCCTCATAAAAGTCCCGGTAAAAAACTTACCGGGCTTTTTCTTTTTAAAATGCTAGAAGCCGCTACTGGCAACCATTTCAGGATACCTAAGTAAATTATGCTTATGTCGTTTGAGTACTATATTTTTTATAAACCCTACCAGGTGTTATCCCAGTTTTCGCCGGAGGGAAACAAGGACACCCTCGCAAAATTCTTTCCTGATATTGCTAAAGATGTATATCCTGTTGGACGGCTCGATTTCGACAGTGAAGGAATGTTGATATTAACCAACGATAAAAAACTTAATCAGCGTTTGCTCCATCCTTCTGTACAACACGAAAAAGAGTATTGGGTACAGGTCGAAGGTATACCGACCGAACAAGCATTATTACAACTTGAAAAGGGTGTGGTCATCAATATAAATGGTAAGACGTACACCACGCGACCAGCCGGTGTACAATGCCTGCAACCTGCTCCGGAAGTCCCGGAAAGGAACCCGCCGATAAGGGTTAGAAAACACATTCCTGACTCCTGGCTGTCGTTGTGTATTGCCGAGGGTAAGAACCGGCAGGTGCGTAAGATGACCGCGGCAGTAAACCTGCCCACACTTCGCTTGTTGCGCTACCGGATAGGTTCGTTGACTATAGCAGGAATGCAGCCCGGAGAATACCGGCAAATAAGTGCTGAGGAAAAAGAAAGGCTGTTGCAGCCGGGCGGATCAATGGGCAGACACCCCTCCCTAGGTAGATTCAGATCATAGGGAAAGCCGCATCAAACGGGCCTTCCGGAGCTTTTGCTTCGGATCTAAACAGGTGAAAATACAGACTTTGCAAACGACTTTAGGCAGCAATGCTTACTTTTGCAGGGTTAAAAAATAAAAGCTCATGTTCAACTTGATATTATTTGGCCCTCCCGGTGCAGGTAAAGGTACACAGTCTGAGAAACTGATCGAACGTTATAACCTAGTTCATATTTCTACGGGCGACATCTTCAGGGCACATATAAAACAAGAAACAGCGCTGGGAAAACAAGTAAGCGAACTGATTGCCAGCGGAGCTCTGGTACCTGACGCAATTACAATTGCTATGCTCGAAGAAGAAATAGCAAAGAACCCCGACGCCAAAGGTTTTATATTCGACGGTTTCCCGCGTACTGTAGCGCAGGCCGAGGCGCTCGATAAATTTCTGGAGAGCAATAACAACAAAGTAACCGTGGTGATTGCCTTAGACGTCAATGAGGATGAATTGAAAAAACGCATAGCCGAACGTCAGAAGGTGAGTAACCGTGCCGATGACGCTGCAGAAAAACTCGTGAAAAGAATTGACGAGTACTTCAGCAAGACCATTCATGTGCTGCCTTACTACGAGCAACAAGGTAAGCTGCATAAGATTAACGGCGTAGGTGCCATTGAAGATATCTTCAGGGATATTAGCCAGGTAATGGATCGCTACTAGTTTAAATTTCAAACATGATATGAAGGAGTTGTGATTTCCATAACTCCTTCTTTTTTTTAAGCAGCTGAGCCGGCAGGTCGTCCGGTACCCAACAATTCAGCAAACAAGCTAACTTTGCGGCATGGATAAAGCCAACTTTGTAGATTATATACGCATCTTTTGTCGCTCTGGAAAAGGCGGCGCCGGCAGTATGCACTTTGCGCACACTAAATTCAATGCCAACGCTGGTCCCGATGGCGGCGATGGCGGAAGAGGCGGTCATATCATACTTAGAGGCAATACCCAGTTATGGACCCTGCTGCACCTGCGGTATTATAAGCACGTACACGCCGAAGATGGTGAAAGGGGCAGCGGTAGCAATTGCACGGGCAGAAGTGGAAAGGATATCATAATTGAAGTTCCGTTGGGCACTATTGCTAAGGATGCTGAAACCGGGGCCATCGAAGCCGAAATATTGGAAGACGGCCAGGAAGTAATTTGGCTGCCCGGGGGCAGAGGTGGCTGGGGTAATACACGTTTTAAATCGCCTACCAATCAGGCACCTGAATATGCGCAGCCTGGCGAACCAGGGGTTGAAGGTTACAAATATCTGGAACTAAAAGTACTGGCAGATGTGGGTCTCGTAGGCTTCCCGAATGCCGGAAAATCTACTTTGCTTTCTACCATTTCAGCGGCAAGACCCAAGATTGCGGATTATGCTTTTACAACGCTTACGCCGCAATTAGGTATTGTTTCATATCGCGGCGATCAGTCATTTTGCATGGCCGATTTGCCCGGAATAATTGAAGGCGCTGCAGAAGGTAAAGGTTTAGGTCATCGATTCCTGCGTCATATTGAGCGCAATTCAGTACTGCTATTTATGATTCCCGCCGATAGCAATGACCATGCAGCAGAGTTCAAGATTCTATACCAAGAGCTGGAGAAATACAATCCGGAACTGTTACATAAGAAAATGATTATTGCTGTAAGTAAAAGTGATATGCTGGACGAGGAACTGAAAACGGCGATAGCAGCTGAACTACCTCCCAACCTGCCTCATATCTTTATCTCATCCGTAACCAACTATCATATACAGGAATTAAAGGATTTACTGTGGACAGCGCTCAACGATCGGGCAGCGTCCTAGGCCGCTTGCAGCCAGGCTGCCATGCCTTAGTTTTTCCCGATTTTGAAAGCCGATAGTATATAAAACGGCTATATTTGCCCGATTGAGCATTGAAAATGAAGCGTTGTTGTAAAGAGATGGATCAGCAGGACATACAAAACAAGAAAGTGAACAGCAGTGAATCGCAGGATAAAGATGCCGGCTGGCTTTCCCGACTCAAAAACAAATGGCAGGTAGGTAATATTCTTCAGGTGGTGCTTATCCTTTGCACCTTTGCTATTGGCGGAAGTATGTGCGGATACTTCGGCAAAAAGCTGATGAACCTGATGCATCTGGAAAACAAATTCATCTGGGCCATCGTCTATGTGCTGCTCGTAACCATACTGTGGCCACTTTGTGTGTTAGTAGTGAGTATTCCTTTCGGCCAGTTCAGGTTTTTCAAAAAGTATCTTGCCAAAATGGGAAGACGTATTGCCGGTAGAAAAAAATAAATCAGCGCCCCTGGCTACCACTGCTAATACAAAATAGCCGTCAAAACAGGTAAGGTTTTCAATTCGCGGAAATGCGGTACATGCAGGCACAAAAACAAAAGCAGGTATTGTAACATCCGTTGCCGTTCTGCGCCATTCATTTCCATCCCAGCCAAGGAATCCACATCCAAGGCACTATTAATAGCACTGAAGCGCTTTGCTTCAGCAGGTTCAAGTACAGGGGGCTCATCGGGTATATGTTCCGAAAAGCGGCCCTCTCTCAGGTCGGGATATGGTGTGAGGGCCGAGTAAGTACCTGAAATATGATAACCTGCAAGCCGGCCACAGTGTACTACAAAAAACAAAGGGAAATTGGCGATGAGTTGTTGACTATTCGTATCCAGATCAATAAGGAATTGCATGAGAAAATCGAACAGCGCGGGCTGTGGATCGTCGGCAACCAGTAGCTGACTTACCACTTCAATAGCGAATAAGGCAATTCCGTGCCGGTGTACATCTTCCTGCAAACGTGTATAGATAATAGTAGGCTGGTATTCCCTGATATGCTGCAGATTTTTCTGGGGCTGGCGCTGTACTACCATGTCCAGCATGGAGGAAGGAAACAACTGATTAGCTTTTCTGCTACCTGAGCGCTGTGTACGCACGCCCTTCACCATATACGATTGCAGACCCAGCAACTCTGTAAATACGGTACATATTACACTGGTCTCGCCAAACCGCACACATCGCAAAACTATTCCCCGGGTCTTATGTAACATCAGAATATTTAAACGCCAAAGTTAAGCAATTGCAGAGGGCTTTATGAAGGTCTACGGCAATGAGGCTGCAGCAATGCACCTGCCATGTATGTGGTGGCACCAGCAAATAAGACACTAAAAAAGCGGGCCCATGGGTCCGCTTTTTTATTACATCCGGTATGAATTATTTTTTAGGAGTTTTAGCGCCTGCAATTTTAGTTGCGAAATCTTTACCGGCTTTGAATTTTGGCAGTTTCCTTGCTTTGATTTTGATAACTTCTCCGGTCTGAGGATTGCGACCATTTCTGGCAGCACGCTGAGAAACTGAGAAAGTACCGAAACCAACAAGCGTAACAGTATCTCCCTTCTTTAAAGAAGCAACAACAGCATTGGTAAATGAATTCAATGCGTCGTTTGCCTGCACTTTGGTAAGGCCTGCATCTTTAGAAATTTGTTCGATTAATTCTGCTTTGTTCATAATTAGGATATGTTTTATTTTATGAAAGGACGATGTTACAAAAGTTCCCTGATACCACAATGGAACTTTAAAGATTTATAGATACTTTTTTTCCACAAAGCGTTAAAAACACATTGCTGAAAGCCGCTACCCTGTGGTTATAGCAATAATTTTTGCAAGCGATAATTATCTATTCTAAAATATTTTTGTTTGTATTATTCTCTAGGTTAACCAGCATGGTGGCGGCAATTTGCTCCGCTTCGCAGTCTATTGCAATAATAACAACAATTCTTTGCTTATCATAGCATTTAGGCGCCGTATACCTAAAAATAAACCCTGATCTTTCCTACACAGCTCTACGTTTCAGCTCCTTTCGTATCAGGGTAAGTTCGCGTCCTGTTTGTCCGGCTACAGAAGTGTTCTCCTGTGCCCGGCGCATAAGGTAAGGTATTACGTCCCGTACAGGGCCGTAAGGCAGGTATTTAGATGCATGATATCCTGCATCCGCCAGGTTGAACGTGATGTTGTCGCTCATGCCGTACAATTGTGAAAAATAAACATGGTTGCTGTTGGCCGGAATTCCCTTTTCCTGCATCAGCTGTGCTGCCCTGATACAGCTATCTTCATTATGTGTACCGATAAACACGGCGATACTGTCCAGATGGCTCAGGCAATAGGCAACAGCAGTATTATAGTCCTTATCGGTATCAGCTTTGGTAGCCTGGATGGGCGACGCATATCCCCGTTCCTTTGCCCTGAGTCTTTCTTTCTCCATATAGGCTCCACGCACAAGTTTAGCGCCCAATATATAGCCACCTTCCAAAGCCAGCTGGTGCGATTTATGCAGGTATGCAAGCCGGTCATGGCGATACATCTGAAAGGTATTGAACACTACAATATTGTTGCGGTTGTACCTGGCCATCATTTCATCGGTAAGATCATCTACCGGCTGCTGAATCCAGCTTTCCTCCGCATCTATTAATATCATGTTTTTGCAGGCAGCAGCTGTTTTACAAATACGGTCAATACGATCTGAAACCCTTAGCCATTCAGCTTGTTCTTCTTTATTCAGGGTATCGCCAGCCTGAATTTTTTCCAACAATCCAAAACGTGCGAAACCGGTAACCTTGATAGGTACAAAGGGTATGTTCTTTTGCGTAGCCGCATACTGAATCGCCTTGATAAATTCGGGTACAGCCAGGTCAAATGCTTCCTCTCCTTCCTTTCCTTCAACACTGTAATCAAGCGCCACGTCCACACCGTATTGCTGCAAAACCTGAGCGGTGGCAGCGGCTTCTTCTATTGTTTCACCACCGCAAAACTGTTTGAAAATCGTAGACCGTATAATACCCTTCACCGGAAGGTTCCATTTCATGGCCAGTTGCGTTGCAGCAATACCTGTGCGGCTAAGCATTGGTGAGCCCATAAAGGAAAAAAGAAAATGAGCACGTTTCAATTCTTTGTTGTTCCGGTAACGAAATGCTACGGCCGTATTTTCAAAAGACAAAGGCATAAAAATATTCCAGAAATTAATGTGACGAAATGCAATCCAGCAATGGATTTCGACAGGATTTGCCGGCAAAGATAGTATGGATTTCGATGCATCGGTACCCAGGCTTGAGGCTGGGCCAAAAATTCGGAAATAATTGATCACTTTCTCTTAAAAAAAGCGCCCCGGCCAATGATGGCCGGGGCGCGTGGGAAGGCATTTCCAAATTTATTTTGCAATGCCGGCTTTCTTATTCAATCGCTCAGGAGCAGCGGTACCTGCTGCTGCTTCGGGATACAGAATAGCGGTAAGCGTGTTGCCGGTATTAAACAACTTGTTGGCCGAAGCTTTCAGATCAGCTACTGTTACTGCATTGATTTTAGCATCCATTTCCATGAAACGTTTTTTATCAAAGTTCCAGAACAGCAAAGATTCCAGCTTCCCACCCCAGTAATTATTGGTTTTGATGTTTTCACGGCGTTTTTCCAGCTTAGCCATTTTCACCTTATCCAGATCTTTCTGACGAGGACCATTAGCTCTGATATCAGCTATTTCTTCTTCCACCTTCTTTACAATAGCATCAACGTTTTCAGGACCGCATGGGAACTGTCCGGTAATAGAGTAATGAGGATAAGGATCGCGTTCAAAACTGCTCATGAACCCACCGCTGTACATTGCACCCATTTCTTCTCTTACTTCTTCCAGAACACGAATGGTCAATACTTCTGCAATCATATCTGCATGCAGCGCTAACTCTTCGCTGTAAGCTGCCTCGCCATGGTAACTGGGTACAATCAGACTTTGTTGTTCCTGTCCTTTATGAAACTTAAATACATGCTTTCCTTCCACAGTACGAACGCCGTTATCTTTAAACGCCGGGCTGGTCCCTTTGGCAGGCAAACTGGCAATATATTTTTCCAGCAGCGGTTTTATTGCGTTTTCATCTACATTACCTACAATGAAGAAATGGAAGCCGTCGGCATTGCTAAACTCATTTTTATAAATTTCAACAATACGCTCAGCATTCAACTGTTCAATATCCGCCACGGTTGGCACCATAATGGGTCTGCGGGGGTTATTGTTGTACATGAATTTTCCTAAGGTATCGATAAATGCAACCTGCGGATTACTACCCAGGAATTGTAACTGCATCTTCATTGTGTTGCGGAAACCTTCAAACAATGCCTGATCCATGCGCGGCTGAGTCAGTTGCAGGTGTACCAACTGCAATAAAGATTCGAAATCCTTTACAGAAGAATTGCCTCTGATTTTGTTGGAAGTTTCGTTCATCGAAGGCAACAGTCCCACAGTCTTTCCGGAAAGCGCATCGGTAAGCTGAGTAGGTGTAAACTGACCATAACCCATAGCTTCAATTACATTATCCAGGAAGGCTACGTTAGAACGATCTTCCGCACCGTAGTTGCCCGTACCACCTTTCTTAACAGCAGTCAGAATAATTTCGTCGCTTTTGAAATCTGTTTTCTTCACACTTACTTTCACGCCATTACTTAAGGTGTAAGTAGTAGCGGCGAGGTCAGCATCTTTTTGTTCAGAAGTAATTTTGCCGGGAACCGGATCTTTTTCCAACAGGTTTTCGGCTACAACTCTCTCTTCATTAGCCTGCACCTTTTGGCTGAAAGATTTGTTGATAATGTTTTTCAGCTCCATATCGGTAGGCAGTTTAACTTGTCTGCTATCGGCAGGGCCTGTAATCATGGCAAAATATTCCTGGTTATCTTCTTTAGCCAACCATTTATTGATTTCAGCATTTACTTCCTGCAATGTGATACCTGGCAGTAATTCCTGATAATATTTGTACTCCTGCTCAATACCTGGCATAGCTTCTCCGGTCAGGAAGTTACGCACGTACTCGCCGATAATACGGCCTGATTCGGTAGTATTACGCTCGTTGTATGTTTTCTCCATCTGGCTCAACATGGATTTCTTGGCAATCTCCAGTTCAGAGTTATTAAGTCCGAATTCCTGAGCTTTCACCAATTCACCAATAGCCGCATTGATAGCCCCTTCAACATCATTGGTAGGAATAGCCATAACGCTGAAGTTTTCGTATCCGCGGGCATATCCACCAGCATACACATAAGCTGCTGCAAACGGAGGCGTTGCAGACTGGGTAAGCTCGTTTAATCGCTTATTGATAATTTGGAAAAAGAGGCTTTTGATCATATCGTTCCGGTAATCGTTAACCGTCACACTTTCCTTTTTGGGGCGTGCGGAAAACATTAACTGGAACATAAAATTGGTCGCTTCTTTATCCGTAATTACCATGGTAGAAGCATCGGTATAGGGTTTCACCTGAAATGCTTCCCGCGGTTTTGGATTGGCAGGGTTTTTAAGATGCGCAAAATGCTTTTTGATTAAAGCTTCTGCCTTATCTACCGTAATATCTCCCACTACAGCTACTGCCATCAGATCGGGACGATACCAGTCACGGTAGAAACTACGGAGGGTTTCATATTTGAAGTTTTTCAGCACTTCGTCCTTACCAATCGGCAGGCGGTGTGCATATTGGGAACCGTACAGTACTTTAGGAAGATACTTTTGCATCATACGATCCTGCGCGCCTTTGCGGCCGCGGCTTTCTTCCAGTACTACCCCACGTTCGCTATCAATATCCTCATCGGTTAGGTTGGCGTGTTGGGCCCAGTCTTCCAATACCTGAAAACCACTTTCCAGATTACCGGGTTTATCGGTAGGAATGGGTAAAATGTACACCGTTTCATCGAAGCTGGTGTACGCGTTCAGATCGGCTCCAAACTCAACACCGATGGACTGTAGAAAATCTACCAGTTTGTTTTTGGGGTAGTTTTTGGTGCCGTTGAAATTCATGTGTTCCATGAAGTGCGCAAGCCCCTGCTGCTCGTCCGTTTCCAAAATCGATCCAGCGTTTACGATCAGCCTCAGTTCAACCTTGTTTTCAGGTTTACTATTGGGCCTTATATAATATTTCAAGCCGTTGGGAAGTTGACCTATTGTCACTTTCGGATCAACGGGAAGCGCTGCAGTATTCGGTTGCGTTTGTGCATAAACTACCTGCGTAACAAAGCCCGTAGGAGCTGCAGCCAGGAAGCACAGCAATGCTGCTTTTGAAAAAAATTGTCTGAGCATATAACGATGTATTTAGCTGCAAATATAATTTATACGCCCGAGTTGCAGGTGCTTTTTAAGTAATTAATCGGCACAGGTTTCAGGCTTAACACACGGTTTATATTCGCGTATGGCAGGATTAAAAGGAGCAGCAGGGGTTAGAGGGTATTCCTTAAAAGCAGTATCCTTCGGCTATAGGGCCGAAGGATACTGCTTTTAATTACATTCTTATTATTTGTTCATGGTAGCGAGAAACTCTTCATTGCTACGTGTGCCTTTCATCTGATTCATCAGGAAGTTCATAGCTTCGTCGGTATTCATGCCACCAATATGGTTGCGCAATACCCACATCTTACCTACTGTTTCTTTATCGAGCAATAAATCGTCGCGACGTGTAGAGGAAGCAGTAATATCAATTGCGGGGAATATCCGGCGATTGGCCAGCTTACGATCCAGTTGCAATTCCATATTACCCGTACCTTTAAATTCTTCAAATATTACTTCGTCCATACGCGAACCCGTATCAATAAGGGCAGTGGCCAGTATAGTCAGTGAGCCGCCATTTTCAATTTTACGTGCTGCCCCAAAGAATTGCTTGGGTTTTTGCATGGCATTCGCTTCCACACCACCGCTCAATACTTTACCGCTGGCCGGCGCTACGGTATTATGTGCGCGTGCGAGCCTGGTGATAGAATCGAGGAGGATTACGACATCGTGTCCAACTTCCACCAAACGCTTGGCTTTTTGCAGCGCAATCTGTGAAACCTTTACGTGCTTATCAGCAGGCTCATCGAAGGTTGAAGCAATTACTTCTGCATTCACACTACGCTGCATATCGGTTACTTCCTCCGGCCGCTCGTCGATCAGCACAATCATGAGATAACACTCAGGATGGTTGGCAGCAATAGCATTTGCAACTTCTTTCAACAGCATGGTTTTACCTGTCTTTGGCTGCGCTACTATTAGCCCGCGCTGACCTTTACCGATAGGTGTAAACAAATCCATGATACGCGTGCTGAAGTTACTGGGCGCGGTACACAAATTCAGTTTTTCGTTGGGGAAAAGCGGGGTAAGGTAATCGAAGGGAACACGATCTCTTATTTCTTCAGGCAGACGCCCATTGATTGTTTCTACCTTCAGTAGTGCAAAGTATTTTTCGCCTTCTTTCGGGGGCCTTACATTGCCGGTAACGGTATCGCCTGTCTTCAGGCCGAATAATTTAATTTGAGAGGGCGAAACATATATATCGTCGGGGGAACTTAAGTAGTTATAATCGCTGCTGCGCAAAAATCCATAACCATCGGGCATCATTTCAAGCACGCCTTCGCCGGGAATAATGCCGTCGAATTCTATATTAAAATGAGATTCGTTCTGCTGCCGGTTATTGTTATTATTGGGAGGCCTTTGCTGCCGTTGGTGTATTTCTTTCACCGGCTCCTGTGGCAATTCTTCTTTTTTGTCCGGGGTAGTAGGAGCAAGCGATTCGCTGGATTCTTTTGCTGCGATCGGCGTGGAATTTTCTGCAGGTTCGGAAGGCGTAATTTCCTTCTCCTTCGTGTCTGGCTGAACTGCTGGAGGTTCGGCGGTTTCCTGCGGCGTTTCAGTCTGGCGTCCGGCATTTTGGCCGCTGGCCTGATGCACTGCTGCAGCCCTTTCTTCACGGCTTGCTGCCGGCTTTCGCTCGCGTTTTCCACGGACAGGCTTACTGCTCTTACTTTCCTTGTCTCCGGCACTTTCCGTAACTGCTTCCGGCTCCGGTTGAGGAACAGTTTCCGCTACAGGTTCCGGACGCTCTTTGGGTTCGGGATCTTTAGGTTTTCTGCCCCTTTTTTTCTTAGGCCCTTCTGTTACAGTATTTTCAGCCGACGCATTTACAGCCTGCCGGTCAAGAATTTGATAGACCAGCTCTTGTTTGCCTAATTTCTTTACGTCAGTCATTCCTAATGATTCAGCAATATCAAGCAGTTCAGGAACGATCATATCATTCAGTTGCGCAATGTCGTATGCCATTCAGTTTTGTGTGATTAAAATCAAAAAGGGAGGGGTCAGGAACCCAGGATTTGAAATTGTTGTGGATTATTTCGTCGTATATTTTGAAATCTTTTCTTAACCGGTCTATTCTGGAGGAAACAGAAAGCGGAAATTCAGCTCATACGGTCAAAAGGGTGGAATTATTAACCGCTTCGCCCTGCAATTTTACAACTTGTTTCTTGAATGAGAAAAAAAAATTTCATTTTAACAAAAGCTAATCAGTTTAAATGCCCCTGATGCTTTGCGTCGAGTATATGAAGTTGTGTAATTTTGGCACCTAAATATTGAAAATGACGCTGATTTACTGTTACGATGCTTACTGCGGCTGGTGCTATGGTTTTAGCCCGGTTATGAAACAAATTGAGGAAACATTCAGAGATCGGCTTCCGGTTGCAGTGCTCAGTGGCGGCATGGTATTGCCCGAAACGCCCCAACCCATCAGCGTTACCGCAGCTTTTATAAAAGAAGCATATAAAACTGTTGAAGACTATACCGGCGTAAGTTTTGGCAGCGATTACCTCTGGCATATCCTGCATCCTGAACAAAGCGACTGGTTTCCCAATTCAGAAAAACCAGCCATTGCACTTAGTATCCTCAAAGATCAGTTTCCGGAAAAAGCAGTTGCTTTCGCGGCAGATCTTCAATATGCGCTACATTTCGAGGGGCGGGATCTCACCGACGATGAAGCCTACCGTCATTTGCTTCCTCAGTACGGGCTTTCAGAAGACGATTTCTTCAGGCAATTACATGAAGAAGAGTATAAAGAGAAAGCACATTATGATTTTGCTCTGGTAAAGCAGCTCCAGGTAAACAGCTTCCCGCAACTTTTATTGCAGGTGTCGGACAGCAAATTTTACCTTATTGCAAAAGGATATACCGACTTTGCCACCGTTAAAAGCAGGATTGAGCAAATACTGGATACGGTCTAGTTGCCGGCTATGACACTATTGGTTAGCCCAGCGTGTCAATAACTTAAGCGTTACGCTCATATCCTTTGGTAAATCTGCGCGAATATCTCTGCGCACGCCGTCCGGGTCGGTAAACACCAGGCGGGCAGCATGCAGGGCGAGCCGACCTATCATCGGACGTTCCTCTTCTTCATTGGCGGAGCGTTTGAATTTCTTCTTAATGGAAGAAAGATACAGCGACTGACCATTTCCATAAAACGGATCGCCCACCAATGGATGACCAATATGCTGCATATGTACCCGAATCTGATGGGTACGACCAGTATGAATACGAATATTCAACAAGGAAAATCCTTTCCAGGACTGTACTACCTCATAATCGGTATGAGAAAACCTGCCTTTCTTTTGTACGCTCATACGTCCCTTGTGATTGGGATGTTCGGCAATGGGAGCGATAATGGAACCCGAACTTTTGGCCGGTACGCCATGTACTATCCCCTGATAGTATTTTTCTACTTCGCGGTTTTCAAACAACTGCGACATATACTTATGACTTCGATCGTTTTTTGCAAAACATATAAGTCCGCTGGTGTCTTTATCCAGACGGTGTACCACAAATAACTGATCAAAGTGTTGGGCAGCTTCGTGGTACAGGTTGGGAATCGTTTCGTTATAGCGATCCGGAATGCTGAGCATTCCGCTGGGTTTGTTATAAAACACCAGGTTCTCGTCTTCGTAAATCAGGTCCAGTTTCATAATTGTTCAAAATACTTACTCAAACATTCGTTTTCCATTTCGGTCATGCGTGCCTTATCTGCCTTCGACTTATCTTTAAATCCGCACAAGTGCAATACTCCGTGGAAGATGATGCGGTGTAGCTCGCGCTGATAGGGAACTTCAAATTTCAGGGCGTTTTCTTCCAGACGTTCTTTGCTGATATATATTTCGGCGTACAGATCCTCCTCATTTTCCGACAAATCGAACGTTATGATATCGGTCAGGGTATCATGGTTCAGGAACTGCTGATTTTTTTCCAGCAAATATGCATCATCACAAAAAACAAAATTGATGGTAGTACGTCGGGGAGCGCGGAAGCGTTGCAACAAGTCCAGCAGGAACGCCGACAGTTTTCTTTTTTGCTTTAGCCCGGAGCGCACGCCCTCATCGAAATAATGTATTGCCATAATCTTTGAATTGAATAGCCGGAAGGTTATACGGTGATGGGTGGCAGCTGAGCGGCTGGCTACTTAACTTTTGAATTGTTTATATCCACGGTAAATGCGGAAGACGCCATATGCCAGCATCAGTGCGGCTACCATATAGGAAAAAGCGGTACCGATCTGAATAAGGCCGTTTTTTTCGAAGTAAACCACAGTAATAGCAACGGCGATATAAATCAGCCCCATGGTAATTCCAATGGTTCCGCGAACTTTATCGAAATTGTTTCTTCTTCGTTGATTTGGATCGTACTTCATAAACAGACCAGCCGATACGTTTCGTAAATATATCAGATTTATATTAAAAAAACCCGCCCTTTTATCGGCGGGTTTTTTACAATAGTATGGAGATTATCCCAATGCTGCACGACGGAAAGACACTACAGTCAGACCGGCTTCAACACCTTTCAGATAATCAGCAACAGATACTCCATTGTCTTTTACGAAAGGCTGGTTCAGCAGGGTATTATCTTTAAAGAATTTATTCAGTTTACCAGCGGCGATTTTTTCGGCCATTTCAGCAGGTTTACCTTCAGCAACTATTTGCTCGATGGCTATTGCCTTTTCGCGTTCTACCACTTCAGGCGCAATGCTGTCCGCATCAACACCCAGCGGGTTCATTGCAGCAATCTGCATAGCTACGTCGCGGCCGGCAGCGGTTACTTTTTCGCTGTTTTCCTTATTAAGTCCCACAAGCACGCCAATACGGTAGTTACCATGTACATAAGGAATAACTGCGTCAGCGTTTACCTGCTCATAACGTACGATATCGATTTTCTCACCGATTTTAGCTACCATTTCAAGCAGCTTGTCGTTGATAGTAGCACCGTTCAGCGGCAATGCTTTCAGGGCTTCAATATCAGCAGGTTTATTTTGCAGAGCAGCTTCAGCAATATCGTTACCGAAATCGATGAACTCCTGATTCTTGGAAACGAAATCTGTTTCGGCAGACAATTGGATGATGATACCAAATTTAGCATCGGGTGAAGCTTTAGCTATAGCAACGCCTTCTTTTGCATCACGATCGCTGCGGTTTGCAGCTACTTTCTGACCTTTAAGGCGCAGATAGTCAATCGCTTTTTCAAAATCTCCATCACTTTCAGCCAGCGCCTTACGGCAATCCATCATACCGGCGCCTGTGATTTGGCGCAGTTTGTTTACATCTGCAGCAGAGATAGTAACGCTCATTTGTATTGATTTTATTGAGTTATTTATTGAGAATAGCCGCATTAGGGCTAAAAAACGGAGCGCAAAGGTAAGGATTTTTATTCAAATCCAGTTAATATGATAATTTTATTGCGTATGCCAGGTCTTCTGACACTCATATCACTCCCCTTTTTTTCAGGTGTAAAAAAATACAGGCCTGCAGAAAAACCGCGGGCCTGTTTGAATTACGCATCTTATTGTAATCGCTGGAATTCGAATTTCGGACTTCCCTTTTTGTTGTTTTCATCGTAGAAATCAACGAAACGGAGCTTCCACAAACGTTCATGCTGGTCCTTGATCAGGAATATCTTCCAGTCGTGCACTTTGTACTGACCGGTATTGATATTTACTGTTTTCCAGTCAAAACCAATAACATCACGCGCCGGATATAAAGTATAGGCAGCTGCCTGTTCGGTCGAAAATTCGTAAAAATCGTAGCGAAGCGTGTCTTTTCCGCTGCTGGTCTTATAAGGGTTGGTGAGCAAACCATTTACCGGATACAATTCATCACTGCCATCGCTGTTATGTCCATAATAAACATGGCGGTAGCGGGTGATAATAAAATCCCAGTCGGTTTTGGGAGGCTCTACTTTAACTACTCCTTTTTCAAAAGAAAAGAAAACGAAATTGTATTCCTCATCTTTATCCAGCGTGTACTCCTGGCCCAGCGTGGATTCAAGCGGCCCTGCTTTGAAAACATAGGCAGAAGAAGCTATTTCTTTCAACTGGATTTTATAGTAAAAGCCATCACCGATATCGGCAATAAAAACTTCTCCCACGTGTTCAGCAGCAGAAAGAATACCTAAACCACTTTCACCCTCCAATCCGTTAGGGTTATCATATACGCGGTTGCTGAGCGTTACTGCTTCTGAACTCAGCACGGTAGCATAGTCTTTCTTCCCCGTTGGATATAGCAATACTCCTTTTCCGCCATTCATCCATAATTCCGGAACTTCAGAAGTAGTAAATGATATATCCCAGTCCTGGTACCCACCGTAACGCACAATTCCTTTGTCGAAACTATAATATACCTGGGTCTCATAGTTTTCGCCCATATTTACCTGACCATGTTGCACTTTAAAATCACCTTCCTGTCCCGGAACCGGAGGCAGCGCGTATGGCTTTTCTTCTTTCATACAGGCTGAAAATAGCAGGGCAGCACACACGAACAGGGATAAAGAGAAACGCATGTTTTTCATAGGATGCAAAATTGCAAATTGATCCTATTAAAATTGTCATGAAATTGTAAGGAATTAACCTATGAAGACGGTCGTAAGATACCACCGGGCAGTCAGTGTATCCAATACCAGCCTTCCATCATCAGCGTTTCAAAAACTTCAATGGAGTACTACGCAGTTCCGGTATGTCTATAAGATATACACCCGCACGGAGCGATCTGACATCAACCCGGTTATGGGAGGGTTGCCCTTTGGGCTGCCACCACATACAAGCACGACCGGTCAAATCCGATATCCTTATGTTGATGGAACCTGAGGGAACAGTCATACCTGTGAGCGATACCTCCAGAAAGTCGCTGGTCATATTACCTTGTGGCAGTGTCAGGCGGGGATGATTTACATAGCTGTTCTGCACTTCCAGTGTCCGGTCAGTTCCCAGTTGCATCACTACCGGAGCGTGGTCACTCATTTGATATAACAGCTTTCGTAATGACAGGCTGTAAGTACCACTACAATCGTATGCATCTATCCTTTGATCGAAGCAGTTATGATTGTTGCCCAAAGTTTGGTAACTGCCCGGCACATAGTACAAATCGTACCCATGCCGCAATCCGGACGAAATTATTATAAAATCAAACCTGTCGTCCATACCGCCGGTAGCCCCACCAATGCCAAAACCTTCTGATGACAGACGGGTACTTTGTGTATGAACAGACTGGTACGCCGGATTATTGTGCCAGTTGCCCGGCTCTTCCAGAGGATCTTCCATTGCAATAGGATTTGCAGAATCACAAAGCTTCTGATAGGCCGGTTCGTCAGCACTATAAAAATTAAAATCTCCGGCCAGTAATACTGCACGATCGGGCGGCAGCTTTGATAATTGTTGTAAAAATTCCTCTATCATACTCAGTCGAACCTGCTGGTTCTGTGCACCGTCACTGGACTTCAGATGCACGACAAACACCTCCAGGAAAACCGAATCTTCGGGCAGTGTAGTAGTATTCAATACAAATGTATAGTGGTTAAGCAGCCGTACAGGCAAGGGATACACGCGCTCACGAACCAGCTTAAGCTTAGACTTATTATAAAAAACCATTTGGTATAAGGGGTCGTCTGTTGCCATATCCAGCGTATTAAAACCTGCTCTTCTATATTCGTTCCAGGGTGTTTGCAAAGCTTTATCAAGGATCAGGTCCGCGCCTTTTTCGCTAACTAATTCACAGATCATAAACAAATCGGGCCGATATTCGTTAAAGATTTGTTTGAGTATCAGTTCGCGCTGGGCAGGTGGCCGGTCGGGAAAACGATAGACGTTATAAAACATTGCCTGAATAAGGCTTTGCGCATCGGCAGTAAAGCTGAAAAGCTGAATCAGAGAAATGAAAACGTATTTCATAGGTCGATAGGTTATTTGAAGCAAATTTATAATGCGAATACATATTTTATGAATTATTTTGTTGCTTAGCAGGAGATGTTTTGGAAATAGCTGCCGTTGTATTCAAAAGGCACGTAGGTCTTTGGCATAAAGCTGATTGGGGCATAGAGAGCCGTCGCATAGCATATTTAGAACCATGGGCATTTCAATCAAAAAAATCTTAATTTTATCAGGTTAAAGATGGATTGATTACCGCAGATAAAAAGATGAACCATGCGAAGATTTTTATGTTTTGTTGCCGGTTTGGTATTGATTGTTGCAGTCGGGTCGGGGGTACATGCTCAGGGTTTGCATTTTTCGCAATTCTATAATGCTCCGCTGTTGTTAAGTCCGGCTAATGCGGCTTTGATGCCCGATAAAGATTTTCGAATCGGGGCAAACTACCGTAATCAGTGGTCGAGTCTACCGGTTCCCTTTCGTACCGTTTCTGCATACGGCGATTTTCAGTTGTTCCGGGATGTAGCTCAGACCAATTGGCTGGGAATTGGTGCTTCCTTTTTCAGTGACCGGGCTGGAAACGGACAGTTGTCGCTGGTTAAGGCGCAACTTTCGGCGGCGTATCACCTGCAGCTTAACGATTATAACATGATATCAGTGGGATTAGGAGCAGCATTTGTACAACGTAGCGTCGATTTTTCGCGGTTGACTTTCGACACTCAGTGGGACGGCTTTACTTTCGACCCGCGGCAAGCCAATGGTGAAGGATATGCTTTTCAGAAGACGTCCTACCCGGATATTATTGCCGGCATTAACTATGCGTTGTTTCCAAACGAAAATGTTTACATGAAGCTGGGTATAGGTTTACTGCACATCAATCGTCCCAGCGAAAGTTTTTATAAAATGGATAATAAGCTGGGTATGCGTCCGACAGCCAACCTGGACATACTATTGCGTATGAGTGAAAGCTGGATAGCCAATGTTTCGGCGTACTATTCGAGTCAGAAAAATGCTTCTGAAACAGTGTTTGGTACTTCGTTTACCTATAAAGTGGGCGCTAAGGAAAACATGCCGGATATTTTTATCATGGGAGCTTATTATCGAATGGGAGACGCTTTGATACCTATGTTTGGTTTTGAGTGGAGCAATATAAGAGTGACCGCTAATATGGATATTCCGATATCGGGGATTGCACCGTCGACGGGAGCCAATGGCGCTTTTGAATTATCACTGATCTACCAGGGAGTTTTCTCGGCCGGAGCAGCCAGCAGAGACTCTTATAATTGCCCCCGTTTTTAACAAAATATTCTTGACACTAAGCCACTTCGGAAGTTGTGGATATTTACATTTGAACATTAAATTATGAATATGGAAGCTGAAAAAGCAAAAATTTTACTGGTTGAAGACGATACCAATTTAGGACAGGTGCTCAAGAACTATCTGGAGCTCCACGATTACATAGTAGAATTATGCCGTGATGGCATTTTGGGTCTGGCGGCCTTCCGCCGAGAGAAATTCGACCTGTGTTTGCTGGATGTAATGATGCCTAATATGGACGGCTTCACACTGGCTGAAGAAATACGAAATGCCGATCCTGATGTACCGCTCTTCTTCCTGTCGGCACGCAGCATGAAGGAAGATGTCATAAGCGGGTACAAACTGGGCGCCGACGATTATATTTCGAAGCCTTTCGACAGTGAAGTTTTGCTGCTTAAAATAAAGGCCATCCTAAAACGTAATCAGGAAATTCAGGAAAAGAATCCTTCCCAAATTGAATTTGAATTCGGTAAGTTCAAGTTCAACAGCAAATTGCGTATACTTTCCATTGAGGACAAACAGTACACGCTGTCTCCAAAGGAAAATGCACTGTTACAAATGCTATGTGAATTCAAAAACGACTTATTGCCACGCGATCAGGCTTTAAAACGGATATGGGGAAGCGACACCTATTTCAACGGGCGGAGTATGGACGTTTATATTGCCAAGCTGCGCAAATACCTGAGCGACGATGAGCAGGTAAGCATTGTCAATATTCACGGTAACGGTTTCCGTTTGCTGGTACAGGGCGAACAATAGCGCCCTGGAGCCGGTGTTGTGGGGTTCAGGGGTGCCTGTACAAAATACGCGTTTTTACGTATTGCAGACGGCGCTAATATGCTGTAATTTGCAACATGAAAAATGCAAAAACACTCATTAAATTAACAACGCCATGAGCGAAGAACTGCAACAACAATCCACGGCCGGGCAGGCTCCTGTTCAGGAACGCGAGCCGATTAAAAATCCCCTGGAACTTTTAAAATCCGGAACTGATAAACTGGCAAAATTTGGCGGCTTTGATCTGATCGAATCCTCGATTGACGGAGCGCAGAACCTGAATCCCGACCGAAAAGCGCGCAGGAATATTTTCCTTACCGAATCGCAGAAAAAAAGCGAAAGGGAGTCGCTGCAAAAAGCACTGATGGTTTGGAAACAGGTGCTCGAATCAGGCAACGAGATTTCGGAAATGGTTAACCTATGCGAAGAGCGCGCCGCGCAAAGTCAGCAGGTATTGGAAAAAAATCTGGCCAGAGCGGTGGAGGAATCGAAAGACCTGGAAAGGTCGTATCGAAATGTTGCTTTGTTCTTTAAAAACACCGAAGGTGATAAACTGAAAAATGTCTCCTTCATTAATTGCGAAGCAGAACAGTTAAAAGATCTCGACAATACCCGCTTTATCGATCATATTGCCGAAGAACTGAAAAAGAACTTTGACCGCCTGGATTTACGCAATAACTACAGTATTATGGTGGTACCCGGATACCTGGGTTCTAATAAGGTGGTAGAAAAATGGGCTAAAATCGCTCATGAAAATAAAGTAATGCTGGTTACCGATTTCGAACACCTGGACGCACCCGATGACGTTATGGAAATGTTTGAGCTGGCCAACCTTACCGGCGGAGATAAATTCCGCTCTAACGTTATGATGTCCTGTAACTGGCTCGTTGGCCGGGGCAAGTTCGACGAACTGGGTGAGGAAGAAGATTTGTATGTACCACCTTCCGGTGCTCTGGCAGGCAAAATTTATAAAACACTGATGAGTCAGGTCACTGCCGGTAAAAAGTTCGGTAGTATGAATGAAGTCGACGGCGTAAAATTTGACCTGAAGAAAAGTGAAATTGCCAACCTCGAAAAAATGGGGCTGGTACCCATGGTGAAAGAATATGGAAAGGTGATGGCTTTCTCGGCTAAAACCCTTTTCAACGGCGATAATCTGGGTTTGCAAACCTATTCGGTAGTAAGAGTTTTCGACTATGTCACTAAGGTATTGATGGACTTCCTCAACCGCCGCGCATTTGAAAACTTTAACGCTAATACCAGAAAAGATCTGATGAGCCAGATTGTGCGGTTCCTCGACAGCATTACTGGTCCCGACAAACTCATTGAAGACTTTACCATTCGCAGGTTCGAACAGGATCCGCATCAGAAAGACCGAATCCACCTGGACATTCACATGAAACCTTATTTCCCTGCGAAAAACTTCATGATTAAAATGGATGGCCAAAAAGGCGATGATGGTACCGAATGGGATACAAGTTATGACCAACAGTAAATTTTTTTATCTACTGCATTACAATAAAGGGCTCGAATTCGAGCCCTTTATTGATTTTCATAAATACTGGATGGAATACACTATAGATTAGCCAATATAGATCGGGCTTGCGCTTCCGTTTTGGAAACAGGACGCATAGTGTCCGAAAAATTATTACTGATGGTAACGTTGTTCTTCACGTCTACATAATAAACATTGTTTTTGACGCCTACCATTACCACATCTACAGTAGCGCCAATGGGTAAATAGGAATTGGCGGCGCCCAGGCGGAAGCTATGCCGTTGCTGGTCAAAATCCCAAACACCAGCCACCGAACGAATATCTCTGAATAAAACAAAAACCTGGGTGTTCGTGGCATTGAATGCTGTATCGGGCATCAGGAGTTCTATATCCGTTTTGGGTCCTGGATAATTATAATAGTAGTCGCAGTTGATCCAGTTCAATGCTGTAACCGAATCAAAGGCGAAATAATATACATTCCCCATACCGGGCTCCTTCGTAGTACCTATAATTGTATTGCTGGTGTCTACTGCATTCCAGAACACAGCTTCGCCCAAATCGTCGGCGACCGTATATCCTTTAAACAGTGCCATACTATCCATACTGAAATCGACCCGGAAATTGAGACCATAGGTACCGGTGGCAACCAGCTCGCTTCCGTTTTGCGTGGCCCTGATGCGTACTGCCCCACCACTTTTCAGCCAGGTGTCCTGATCGGTAGTGGTAAAAACCCGGTTTGCTATCATCTGGCCAAGGCTAAGCGTTTCCAACAGTTCAATTTTAATTTCTCCTGAGGTAACAGGTTCACCGTCAATTGTCGAAAAAGAACCGGGATGTATCACAATTTTTGTACCCGATTCGCCATATATAACACGATGCTGTCCTGCAGCAATTGTAAATACCTGCGGTTGGGTTTTGAGTCCCTGAAACAAACTTTTCAGGGTAAAAACCGGTGCACCATTGTTCAGGTTCACGTCGTCTTTTGTACAGGCAACAAGACAACATAGGCTCAGTAAGACAGCTGTGAACAGTACAATATTTCTCTTCATGCGCTAGTATTTAAAAAAAGGGAACATTAAAGTTATCGCTTTCCACTGAAAATGAAACCAACAGCCGCGGTAAAAAGTAAATGACGAAAAAAAAACCTGCTTCATTTGTTGAAGCAGGTTTATTTTATCACAAAATTCCTCTCGCCGGAATGAAACTTATTAATTAAAAGAACAGACCGAGGCGCAATGAAAAATTGTTGAGTCGTGTGTTTCCGTCGCGGAACGAAAGTCCGTAGGGCATATCAAACTTATTGGGGTTAGTTGCATCGGGAGCAAATCCGTTGTTGAAGAATAGGGCCGCATATACCGCCAGCTTGTCGCCCACCGCCCTTTCTACACCTGCACCTATATTCATCGCATACATAACCGGTGCTATTGCCAGTGAGCCCTTAATTTTTTCGTTGTTTCCGGTACTTAACTGTGTATTTCCATCCGCATCACGGTAATTGACCGAATAGCTGGCCTTTTTAGCAATGTTCACGCCGGTAGTAAGTCCTAACTGGCCGAAGAAACGGAAGCCTGAAATAGGATCTGTACGGAGCTTGAGCGCAACAGGGAGTTCCAGATAATTGAGCCGGTAATTAAAATCTGCATTTGTAACCACTTCGGTAGCGCTGGTGCCCAGGTATTTGGAGTTGATTTTTCCTCCGGTCATATTTACCTGTAAACCGGTAACGAAACCATAGTTTTCAGCAAAGTAGTATTCAGCCATCAGTCCATAAGTGAAACCAATCTTACTTCCGTCATTCGAAGGGGCATATTGTCCGTCGTCCGTTTTGTCGGTGGTGGGGCGCATCCAGGAAATAGTCGGTGCCAGATACAGGCCGAAGCGCAGTTTGCGCGAGTCAACGGTAGTAGTACTGGATGATTCTTCATACTGCGCCTGTGCCGGATTAGCCGATAACATTAGTGCGCCTGCCGCCATAATACATAGTAGCTTTTTCATACTTCGTTTGTTTTTTATAATAGGATGTGCCTTGACGGCATGTTGGTTATGCAAATATGTGCAAATATCGCGCCAATATCGGTACATAGCTTGGCGTCTTATATCTGTATTTTAAAAACATACCATTTTCGCCAGATATGCAAGCCCTGCTTTTACTATACCTCGCTTAATTTATACTTTAATTTTACGCCCTGATTTTTTACCTTGTTGCTCAAATAACAGCAATATGAATTGGCGTCAGGGCCTGTTAATAACAGGCATTTTAACCTCCGGCATTGTTTCATCCGCGCGCGAAGGCTTATCGGTCGGCATTAAAGGCGGCTTGAGCATACCCAGTTTAAGGGCAGGCGAAAGCAAAAACGACTGGAACAAAAATTATGAATCGCGGGTGGGACCTTATTTTGGAGCTTCAGTCGAAATTCCTCTTTCACGCCACTGGTCGCTACAGCCCGAAATCAATTATGCAGCCCAGGGAGGTAAACGCAATGGCATTCAACCCATGACCATCCCGGCAGAATATCTGGATGTTTTTCAGGCGGCATTCAAAACCGACAAAGACTATCTATTTGCAACGCTGCGCACCGTTTCCAGAATCAATTATGTACAGATTCCTCTTTTGCTCCGCGGTCATTTTGCTTTAACCAGCAATAATAAGCTGCAGTTCTTTGCTCAGGCCGGACCTTTTGTGGGCTATATGGTAGCAGCAAAGCAATTGGTAAACAGCGAAAATCTGAAAGTGTATTTGGATGCCGCAGGTGACAAAGAAATTCCGGAGTTATTAGTACATAATTTTTTTGGGAAAAGTATTGACACCACTATCAATGCCAAAAACGATTTATACCGCTTCAATACGGGTATTCAGGGAGGTGTCGGATTTTCGTACGCCCTGGGACGGGGCAAAGTGTTTATAGAAGGCGGTGGCAATTACGGACTCATATATATTCAGAAAGGCGATGAGCATGGCAAGAATAATATTGGCGCCGGCACCATTTTACTGGGCTACACCCTGGGTTTAGGAAAAGCAAAACCAACCACGGCTCCGTAGATTCGCTAACATAGTTTGCTGCAGCCTCCGGGTATTTCAACAGATATGCTTTATTTTGCCCAAAACTACATACATGGCTCAGGCAGTACTAATAAAAAACGCCACTATAGTAAATGAAGGCAGTATCCGAAACGCTGACCTGCTTATTAAAAACGGGCGGATTCAAAAAATCGACGGCAATATAAGTTGTCCCGAAAATGTGACTGAAATAGATGCCAGCGGAAAGTGGCTGATACCCGGCGTCATTGATGACCAGGTGCACTTCCGGGAGCCCGGGCTCACGCATAAGGCCACCATTGCGAGCGAGGCACGGGCAGCAGTGGCAGGCGGTACCACTTCATTTATGGAGATGCCCAACACCAATCCGCCAACCATTACCCAGGATTTGTTGGAAGAGAAATATGCCCGGGCCGCGGCTACTTCCGTTGCCAACTACTCCTTTTTCATGGGCGTAGCCAACGATAATGTTGAAGAGGTGCTGCGTACAAATGCCAGGAAGAAAGACGTTTGTGGTATCAAAATATTCATGGGCAGCAGTACCGGCAATATGTTGGTCGACAATTATGTTACGCTGAACAAGATATTTTCAGAAACGGAGCTGTTGATTGCTACACATTGCGAAGATGAACGCATTATCAAAGCCAATAAAGAAAAGTATCCGGAGGCCAATCATGCTTCCTTTCATCCGCTGATCCGCGATGCGGCAGCCTGTTTTGAATCATCCTTTTCGGCTATTCAGCTGGCTAAGCAACACGATACCCGCCTGCATATTTTGCATATTTCTACCGAAAAAGAATTGCAGTTGTTTGGCAATATGCTGCCCCTGGCCCAAAAACGCATTACCAGCGAGGTATGTGTTCATCACCTGCATTTTACTGCCGATGATTATGATGAGCTCGGCAACCTGATTCAATGTAATCCTGCCATTAAAGCAGCCGGCAATAAAGAAGCCTTGTGGCCCGCGCTGCTCGACGATCGCCTCGACATTATTGCAACAGATCACGCGCCGCATACCTGGGACGAGAAACAAAAACCTTATGGCCAGGCACCATCAGGACTGCCACTGGTACAGCATTCGTTACAAATGATGCTGCACTATGTGCAGGAAGGCCGCATAAGTATAGAGAAGGTGGTAGAAAAAATGTGCCATGCGCCAGCAGTTTGTTTTGGAATTGAAGAGCGTGGTTACATACGCGAAGGCTATTGGGCAGATATAGTATTAGTCGATCCTAATGAACCCTACCTTGTGCATAAAAACAATATTCTGTACATGTGCGGTTGGTCGCCCCTGGAAGGTAAGACCCTGCCGGCTACCATCACACATACCTTTGTAAATGGTGCACTCGTATTTGAAAACGGTGTAGTGAATGATGCAGTGCGGGGACAGCGGCTGCAGTTTAAAGCCTAAAAAAATTCAAAGAAAAGAAAACGGGCATTGAGGCGATACTCAATGCCCGTTTCTGTATGCCTTTTTATAACAGAAAGCGCCTGTTACAATGTTTCAGGTTTACGCAAAGCCGCAACCCATTGATCAACGGTCAATGCATCATCCACGCTGAAGGAACCAATTTTAGTACGGCGCAATGCTTTCAGGTAACCACCGCAACCCAGGGCCGCTCCAAAATCGTTGGCGAGAGAGCGTATATAGGTCCCGGTACTGCATTGTACTCTAAAATGAACTTCGGGCAACTGTACCGCCGTGATCTCGAACAAGGCTATATGTACCGGCCGGGGATCCAGTTTTATTTCCTTTCCTGCTCTGGCCAGTTCGTAGGCGCGTTTACCATCCTTTTGTATGGCCGAATGGATGGGTGGCATTTGTAACAAATCACCGGTGAATGAAACTGCCGTTTGTTTGATTTGGGCGTCGGTTATATGCTCAAAGGGCTTTTCGTTTTCCGGAACCGATTCCAGATCGTAGGTCGGGGTAACCGCGCCGAGCTGAATGATTCCGGTGTATTCCTTTTCCTGCTTCTGGTATTCGGTAATGCGTTTGGTCATTTTTCCGGTACAGCATATCAGCAATCCCGTGGCCAGCGGGTCCAGCGTACCGCAATGCCCCATTTTTACCTTGGTAAGGCGCTTCAGCTTATTCAGCGCATCAAATGAAGTCCAGGTAAGTGGTTTATCAATGAGCAGTACAGTGCCTTCCTGTAATTCTTCTTGGCTAGGAATTTTCGTCATTATATGTTGCATGCAAGGATCGGTACTATTGTACCGGATATCCCTTGTCGATCCAGTCTTCCTGCAGATCCTGCGTCAACCGGAGTATTTTAAAGTTTTTAAATTTTTTTTGCTTCAGGATATCGTATGCCGGTTTTAAATTGGGGCAAACTTCCAGCGGGCAGCAGCCGCAGTAGATAATCAGTTCGCGGTCACGGGATACGGTATCTACATAATTCCTGAATTTTTCGAGCCTGTGTGCGTCCTCTACAGCTCCGATGTTCACGGCCCCCTTAATATCTTCGACCGGTCCGGTATTCAGTATCAACACATTGCTGGCCGTACCGTCACCTATGCGCGCTGCCAGGATTTCGGGCCTGATCAGTTGCTTTTCTTTCCAGCTTCCGGTACCTTTTTCCCTGAATCCGGCTGTTGTCAGAAAAGCGATACAAGCCAGGACGACGGGAGTGTTCTTTCGGATGAATCGCCTCATAATTTTGTTTTCGGCGCAAAAATACCGCTTAATTTTATCTTTTCTTTACACAAAAGAGTACAATAATCGAGGACAATTGGTCGTATTTCAAGGCTTTCCATGGGCCGGTTCCCCGGCAAAATAAGATTATTCCTTATTTTTGCCTGTTGTCCAAAAATATACCCGAATGCGTATTGACGAAATTACCGCTGGTCCTCTGCTCAGCAAAATAGAGTTTCCTGCCGATCTGAGGAGCCTGGACAAACTACAGTTGCAACAGGTATGTAACGAGTTACGTCAGTTTATAATAGATTCCGTAAGTGTAAATGGCGGTCATTTCGGTGCCAGTCTGGGTGTAGTAGAACTTACCGTTGCCCTGCACTACGTAATGAACACGCCTTATGACCAACTGGTGTGGGACGTAGGCCATCAGGCTTATGGCCATAAAATTCTTACCGGCCGCCGCAAAGTTTTCCATACGAATCGAAAACTGAACGGGATTAGCGGTTTCCCTAAACGGGACGAAAGTGAATATGATGCGTTTGGCGTAGGACACTCCTCTACCTCCATTTCGGCAGCACTTGGGATGGCTATTGCCTCCAGCCTGAAAGGAGAAACGGATCGTCAGCATATTGCTGTTATTGGTGATGGCGCCATGACCGCAGGACTGCCTTTTGAAGCCATGAACCATGCGGGCGTCAGTAATTCCAATATCCTGATCATACTCAACGACAACAATATGAGTATTGATCCCAATGTTGGCGCATTGAAAGAATACCTGACCGACATTACTACCTCACATACCTATAACAAATTAAGAGATGACCTTTGGGGTTTCCTGGGTAAATTACCTTATCCCGATTTCCAGCGGGAAATGGCTTCCAAATTAAAAGAAAGCCTGAAGGGTGCCATATCCAAATCAAGCAATCTTTTTGAAGCCCTAGGTTTGCGTTATTTCGGTCCGGTAGACGGACATAATGTAGTGAAGCTGGTAGATACGCTCCGCGACCTGCGCGATATTCAGGGTCCCAAGATACTGCACGTTAAAACGGTAAAAGGTAAAGGTTACAAACTTGCGGAGGAAGATCAGACCCTGTGGCATGCGCCGGGGCTGTTCGATAAGATTACAGGTAAAATAAGCAAGGTTGTTTTTGAAACGCCACAGCCACCCAAATATCAGGACGTGTTTGGCTACAGCATAATTGAATTGGCTAAAGCCAATGAAAAGGTAATGGGTATAACCCCTGCTATGCCATCAGGATGCTCGCTCAAATATATGATGGCCGAAATGCCCGATCGGGCTTTGGACGTCGGCATTGCCGAGCAACATGCTGTTACGGTGAGTGCAGGGCTGGCAACGCGCGGCATGAAAGTGTTCTGTAACATTTACAGTTCCTTTATGCAGCGTGCCTATGATATGGTAATACATGATGTGGCTATACAAAACCTGCCGGTTATATTCTGCCTCGACCGGGCAGGGCTGGTGGGCGACGATGGCGGTACGCACCAGGGCGCTTACGATCTGGCCTATATGCGTTGCATTCCCAATATGGTAGTAAGCGCACCTATGAACGAACTGGAGTTGCGCAACCTGATGTATACAGCACAACTCAATGAAACCAATAATCCTTTTGTAATTCGATACCCGAGAGGACAAGGTGTAATACCCGACTGGAAACAACCCTTTGAAAAGATTGAAATTGGAAAAGGCAGCTGCGTAAAAGAAGGCAGTGATATAGCGATACTGACCATCGGGCATCCGGGCAATTTTGCTGCGAAGGCAGCGCAGGTTCTCGAAAAAGAAGGCATCAGCGCAGCCCATTACAATATGCGCTTTGTAAAGCCATTGGACGAAGCCCTGTTGCATGAAGTAGGCCGCAAATTTTCGAAAGTAATAACGGTAGAAGATGGCTGTATTCAGGGCGGTATGGGTAGTGCTGTTCTCGAATTCTTCAATGAGCATAACTATAAACCCCAGGTGCGCATACTAGGAATACCCGACAGGGTAATCGAACACGGCAAGCCAGAAGAACAATACCGCGAATGTGGCTTCGATGCTGCTGCTATTGCCGAAGCTGCCCGCGTTCTAATGTCTGTTGGAACTGTAACTGCCGAAGTACTGCATTAAAATATACCTGTCCGCATCTGCTGGTTACAAACGGCGGATGCGGATATGAATATCCTGCGGAGCAGGTTCATCGCCGCCAAAATATGGTAACAGACTATAACCGTTTATGCTGTTCCCTTCGCAATAACGCGGCATTGTATCTATCTTCCCATTCACGACAAACAAATAGTAATTTCCCTCGACGTACATTTTCAGGTGCTGCGCAGTATCCAATGAAATACTGCCTAAAGGCTTGTGCATTCTTTCGCCGTTGCGATAACAATAAGCATAAAGATTCAAAGCTCCGTCCATCCAGTTCCAGCCAAACCGGGCACTGTTTTGCTGATGGTGCGTTACGCAATCAGAAAACCCAAGCAGTTTATTGATATCGGCCTGATTGACGGGGTCTGCATTTTGGTAGATACAACTGCTGTCAAAAACCACGAGGAAATCCAGTGCAGCAACCGCAGACAATACTTCATAGGTATTGCCTTCGCAATAGTTCTTACCTTTTTGAATAATATAGGTAGTGTAGTCTTTATAAGGATCTTCAGGTTCCTTTTCCCCTCCCGGCTCTTCCGGTTCAGGCTGCCCTTGTTGCGGCTGCTCCTGCTCAGCACCGGACGATGGTGCTGGTTTGTCCTTACTACAGGCAACAGCCAGGATTGCAATTGCCAGGAGCCAATAAAAATGCTTCATGATATATTAAAATATAACATGAAAGTAAACATTTTGTACTTACTGGCAACTACATATATAATATTCGGGGACTAGATAATAGCCAGCTGCTTACCGCTCAATAGGAGAATGATAATGATACTGCCGACAATTATGCGATAGATGCCAAACAGACGAAACCCGTTTTTACTCAGAAAAGCAATAAAGGTTTTGATAGCAATCATGGCGACAATAAAAGCTACTACATTTCCGACGGCGAGTAGTTTAATCTGTTCTGCGCTAAATGTAGCTCCTTCGGTTTTATAGAAATCAAACATCTTCTTGGCAGTTGCAGCAAACATGGTAGGAACCGCCAGGAAAAATGAAAATTCAGCCGCCGCTTTACGGGTAAGTTTTTGTGTCATGCCGCCAATAATGGTTGCTGCTGAACGCGAAACGCCCGGAATCATGGCAATGCACTGGAAGAGGCCGATAATAAAGGCGGTAGGATATTTGATATTGTCGGCATTGTCTTCCCTGGGCTTATTAAAAGCCTTGTCTACAAATAACAACACTATACCGCCAAGTACCAGTGAAATGGCAACTGTCATAGGGCTTTCGAGCAGTTCGTCAATTTTGTCGCTGAACAGTACTCCGAAAATTGCTGCGGGAATAAATGCCGTAACCAATTTCAGATAGAAACCTACCGATTTAAAAAACCGGCGGAAATACAATACCAGAACCGACAAAATAGCACCAAACTGGATAGCTACAGTGAACAGTTTCACAAAGGCATCGTCCTGAATACCCATTAAGGAACTGCCAATAATCATATGTCCGGTAGAAGATACGGGGAGAAATTCGGTGATACCTTCGATGATTGCGAGAATAATAGCCTTAAATACCGTCATTATTAGGAAACCAGGGTACAAATCCAGTGCTGTAAGCCAGGGACGTACCCGTTGTTTTAGGGAATATTAATGTATTTATGCGTTTGCAATGATAACTGCCACTTCGGATGCTGTTGAATATAATCGATGATCAATGGCGTCATAGCCTCTCGTTTATCCCATTCGGGCTGCAAATATAATTTACAGGCAGGCGACACCTGGGCCGCATACTCCTCGGCCCATTGAAAATCAGATTTATTGAATACAATTACCTTTAATTCATTTGCCAGTGGCAAATTGGCGGCGAGGGGTGCCTTAAACTTTTTCGGCGATAGCGTAACCCAGTCCCAGGAACCTGTGAGCGGTCCTGTACCGGAAGTTTCAATATGCGTACGAAAACCTGCGGTCTTCAATTCACTTGTCAGAGCTTGCAGATCGTACATTGTAGGTTCACCACCGGTAATCACTACTATTCTTCCGGGATGTACTGAAGCCAATGCCGCCATTGTAGTAACATTCATGGGCGGATGCTGCGAGGCATCCCAACTCTCTTTCACGTCGCACCATACGCAGCCCACATCGCAGCCGCCGAGCCTTATAAAGTAAGCGGCCTGACCTGCGTAATATCCTTCGCCCTGGAGCGTGTAAAAATGCTCCATTACGGGATAAACGGGTACCGTATGGTTATTGGATCCGGTCATTATTATTTTTCTGCTACTGCCAGCAGGGTATTTTTCATCAAAGCACAAATAGTCATTTTACCGACGCCGCCTGGTACGGGCGTAATATAACTACATTTATCAGCCACCTCATCAAACGCAACGTCGCCCACCAGTCTGGATCCGGATTTGCGGCTGCTGTCGGCAATACGGTTAATACCCACATCAATTACAATGGCACCTTCTTTCACCATATCAGCGGTTACATAATTTGGCCGGCCGATGGCAGCAACAATAATATCGGCTTCACGGCAAATGTCTTTGAGGTTGTGGGTGCGCGAGTGACATAATGTAACCGTGCAATTGCCCGGATAACTGTTGCGGCTCAGTAGTATGCTCATGGGTGTTCCCACAATATTACTCCTGCCAATTACCACACAATGCTTCCCGGCAGTCTCAATTTTGTAATGCTCCAGCATCATCATAATGCCATTGGGCGTTGCAGAAATAAAAGTAGGCTGCCCTAAAACCATTCTGCCCAGGCTTATCGGATGAAAACCATCCACGTCTTTTTCAGGCGCAATAGCATTGATCACTTTTGCTTCAGAAATATGATCCGGCAGGGGCAACTGTACTAAAATGCCATCTACATCGTCATTTTGGTTCAGCGTATGAATATGCTCCAGCAACTCCTGTTCCGTAACGGTAGATTCGAGCCGAAGAAGGGTAGAGTCGAAGCCTATTTGTGCACATGTTTTTACTTTGGAAGCTACGTAAGCCTCACTTGCAGGATTGGCACCAACCAGGATGGCTGCCAGATGCGGAACTTTACGCCCCTGATTTTTCCTTTCAGCTACGCTTGCAGCTATTTCGCCGAGTATCACCTCCGATACCTGCTTACCATCGAGTAATTGCATGGCGCAAAGGTAAAAAGAAAAGCTTGCAGGAAATTGACTCTCTTTCGCTTTTTTAACGAATACAAGCAGGTTTTACCGGCAGCAAAATAGCCCGGAATTTAATTCCGGGCTATTTTGCTATAAATCGTAAGACTTTAGAATTTGAATCCTACCGTAAGTGCCACCAGATTATTGCCATTTTTTATGTCTGCAATTCCTACCGGAATTTTGCGAATGCCCATAGCCTGATTTTCAGCTGCCAAAATCGGATAACCAAATTCTGAATATTTGTAAATACTGTGTACATATGCCAGGTCAATAAAGAACCCGCCAAACCGACCGCCAATGCCTGCAGTGAAATCCATGCGCTCTCCGCCATAGTCGGCAGCGTTGCGCAATGCACTTGTTTGGTAGGCAAAACCCAGCCGTCCCAGAAAATTATCTGCTTTACCCTCTACGCCCAGCCGTATACTGTGGGCCCCTTTGTAGGTATCCTTAATCGCCTGGTTTACCGAACGCTCATAATCCTTATTGTCATTTCCGCTGAAGTTATAACGCATTGCATTATATGCCGCGTATTCGTAATCGACGGTAACAAAACCATATTGGCCCATGAAAGCGGTAGCGCTTAAAACACCGCGCCAGGGACTGCGTAAGGAATAGTCAAACTGGTATTGATTATCCGGCACCACGTACGATTCCGGATTGGAATCCTGTTGCCCGGTGCGTGCCTTCAGCTGTTCCGTATTCGATGTCAAATCATAATCGGCCAGGTCATTAAATGCCGACCAGGTAGGCGAGTGAAAGGAAGCGCCCAGTCTAAAGGACTTGTCGACTACATATATTGCGCCTAATTTCAGATTAACACCCAGCCCGCTGGTAGATAGATACTCGTTAAATTGCATGTAATCGAAATCGTTGTCGCGATCTCCGGTCGCATCTTCTTCACGATAGCGGGTAGTTTTTTCATATTTGTATGAAACCAGCCCCAGACTGGCCCCCAACAACAATTGCTCGCGATAATTACCCCCGAAACTAAGGTTCCATTCGTTGATTCCGCCCTTGGAACTCCAGGATTTTGACTGATCCAGTGCGCCTCCCTCCAGGATAATGTTTTCGTAAGGAATAGATGTAAGGTCGTCGTAAACTAGGAAGCCATTGTATGCAAGGAAACCGTAGGGTGGCACCATATTCTGCCCCCAACCATTAATAAGCGCATCGGCTGCAAAACCTTCGGTAATGGAACTTTGTGTATTTCTTCCTTTGTAATACCCGGCGGTATTGAAATCGGCAATCCGGTTATATCCTATCCCGAGGGAAAATGTTTTCCAATCTGAGTTGGCATAATTATTACCGCGTGCCGCGTTAGTAAACACGACGCCAAAATTGTTGAGACCTATTTTGGCAACATCATCGCTGGCAGTATTGCCCAGGTAGGTTCCCTTTCCGGAATTGATACGCAGTACCGGTGTGATCATTAGTTCAGAACTGCGGTAAACACCGATGCCTGCCGGATTTATACTGAGCGATGAAAAATCAGCTCCATAGGAGCCGCCGGCGCCTCCCAGCCCCAGGGCCCGGGCCGTAGCCGCGCCATTTACCTGGCTGAGGCGAAGGGCGTCGGTTTCGTTTTGAGCGAATACGCCGATTGGCAGGGTACACAGTGCCGCAAATAGAATATGACTATATCTCATAATTTCAGTCCAGTTTATAGAATGCTAAGACAAAGTTAGGGGACCTCACGTTTAAAGCCTGTTGTATATTTTTTCCTCGATGTACCTGGGTTATATACTTGTAGCCCATTTCCATACTGGTGACAAGCAGAGCGGATCGCGGCCCAAAGTTACCAGCATTATTTTTTTACCACGGTATTCGTATCTGCATTCAAAGCCGGCTGAAGAAAAAGCTGTTCAGCCATTTTTTTATCATGAGCATAAATATCCTTCCTGAAGTGTAGTACGTCGGTTTCATCGACCCAGGAAGTGAAATAGGTTATGTACACGGGAACCGGATTTTTCAAGGTTACCCATTTCTCCTTCTGATCATGCATCGCTTCTTTGATTTTTTCAGTTGTCCAGTCGGGTTGATCACGTAACAAATAGATGGCCATTTTTTCTGGCTCAGCCAAGCGAATACATCCATGACTAAAGGCTCGTTGGTCGCGGTTAAACAGGCTTTTGGAAGGTGTGTCGTGAAAGTATATATTGTAATTATTGGGAAAAAGAAATTTTACCAGACCGAGTGAATTTTTGGGTCCGGGCTTTTGGCGTATTACCGGTAGCCCACCGGAATTTCCGGTACTTTCCATATTGTTGCGCGCCAAATATCCCGGATCGCGGTTCATAGCCGGAACTATTTCATTACGCACAATGCTGCGCGGTACATTCCAGTAAGGACTAAAAACAACGTACTTCAGCATATCGTTAAAGATTACCGTGCTGGAGCCTTCTTTGCCCACAACAATATTCATGTCGAAAGCTTTTTTATCCGCCTCGTATACGTGTAAAACGAATTCCGGAATATTGACCAGAATACGATCCCCGGCAGGGTTTTCCGGCAGCCAGCGCATCCGCTCCAGATTAATAAGCATTTGTTCAATCCTTTGTTTTACCGGTACATTCCAGGCGCTGACCAGGTTGTAGTCGATGATACCGTTTTCTTTAATACCGAAGCTGCGCTGCGAACGCTTTACAGCTTCCACCAAAGTAGTATCGTATTGTATCAGGGTGTCCAGATTACTCAGTTCGCCACTTGCATATAGCCTGGCTTTTACCGCCACAATCAAAGCGTCTTTGTCACCAGGTTTCAGTGTCTTCTTTTTGTCCATTTCAATAGGCTCCCAACCCCCTTTGTCGGCTATACTATTATACCGCTCCAACCATTTCTTGAGACGCTCATAAGCCGGATTCACCGGTTCCCAAATGGTTCCGTCATCGGTCTTACGGTTCAGAAGATTGTTGAGCAGCGCTAAAGCATCTACCTTTTTACGTGGAATGAACCATTGTAAATCTGTAGGATCCAGCCGGCCTGAGTAGGCACTTTGGGCATAGTGAAAAAACTGCTGTGTTAACCCCATGTCGATGCGGGCAAGACTGCCTGCATCAGCATGCAATATAGTATCCTCCATCATATCTGTAATTTTTGCAGCCAGGTCTTTATCCAGTAAAGTACTGTCTTTGGACAGACCGACATAACTGGTGAGCAGGTTCCAGAAAGATACAGCCTGTTCACTCAGTCGTCGCTCGGTGAACCAGGCAAACTGATAGTTACGACTATAATAAAACTCATGCAGGTACTGTTCTGTCAGTGAATCAGAGGGATGTGTTGCAATAAATTGAGCTACCGCATTACTGTCCATGCTGAGCTGGCTATACGCATTTGCGGCAGTGATGGTGGTGTCCTTGGGTGGAAACCTTTTTTTGCGATTGAAAGGATTTTTCTCACCGCTACAGCCAAGGGCACACAACATTGTTACGATACACAGGACAGGCACTGCAAACTTCATTATTCTATTCATAGGAAAGCATGTTTCAGGTAATTCCGATCTTTTTTTAAATCAATGATCTATTACAAATTACCAGCGCGAAAGTTAAACAGAAAAACATAAATAAATATTGCGCTGCGCCGGCTGGGCCAGCGGTTCGATATTGTACCGTATTCAGCGGCCAGCGGTAGATCCGCGCCGTAAAATTCTGACCTGCAGGTTCGCCGAAAGTGGGCTGTGCCCTGGTTCTTGGTTTTTCCATTTTCAGCCGCCGGCCGCTCAATATTAGTCAGGCCTGCAAATCAGGAAGCCGGATCTGGAAAAAAATTTCAGCATCCGGTAATAATTTCAAATCTATAACGTATGTTTACGTTATAAAACGAAAAAAGACGTTATGCAACCATTAACTAAAGCAGAAGAACAGGTAATGCACGTTATATGGCAGAAGGGAAAATGCCTGGTACGGGATATCATTATGGAACTGGGTGACCCGGATATTCCACACAGTACCGTATCATCGGTAGTTCGCATTTTGGAGAAGAAAGGCTTTGTAGGCCATAAAGCGTATGGGAAAACTTACGAGTATTTTCCTTTGATTGCTAAAGAGCACTATACAAAGAGCAGCCTGAAAGAGTGGATCGGAAATTATTTTGATGGATCTCCGCGCCAGCTGGTTTCTTTTCTTGTGTCGGAAAATCAGCTTAACCTGAAGGATCTGGATCAGGTGATGAAACAACTGGAATCTTTAAAAAAACCCAACAATAAATAGCTATGATTTCTTACATCCTGAAGGTGACCCTGGTATGGACAATACTACTGCTCCCTTACGAATTACTGTATAAAAATTCAGGCAGGTTTACCACTAACCGGCTATACCTGTTGTGCAGCCTTTTGACCGGGCTACTGCTTCCATTGGTCAAAATCCCCTGGCCCCTTGCTGCTGCTACACCCCAGGATACCATCAACAGAATTGGCCATACAGTGGGTGCTGCATGGAACGCCACTCCGGATTCTACGAGGGTTACCGAACTTGTCGAAAGTACATTCAACTGGAACAATTTGTTTATGGGCATTTACCTGACTATAGCAGCCGGTATATTGCTGGTGGCCTGTATAGAGTTGCTGAATATTTTGCGAAAGGCTGTATACGGTGCGTACATAAGCTTGAACAGTTACAAAATATTTGAAACTGGCCGAAAGCATGCGCCCTTCTCTTTTATGGGCTGGATTTTCATCGGCCATAAAGAGGCTTACACCGCGGAGGGTTTATTGTATATACTGGAACATGAAAGCGCGCACAACAGGCGCCGGCACTGGCTGGATATATTACTGATGCAGGTTTTGTGTGTTGTGTGCTGGTTTCATCCTTTAGTTTGGCGTTACCGTTTCTTATTAAAAATGCAGCACGAATACGAAGCTGACAGGATTGCTGCCGGCAGCGATGCCTATGGCTACGGACATTTTTTACTAGAGCAAACTTTACTCAGGGGCACGCCATCCATTGCCCACTCATTTCATTTTTCACCCGTTAAAAACCGAATCAATATGTTGAGCCGCAGCAAAGTGCATCACCAATGGAAATATGCAGCCATAATACCGGTACTGGCATTGTGCAGCATAGTAATGGCAGCATCGACCCCTAACCTGAGCAAAACAAAGTCGGGAAGCACTACATTTTTCAAAGGGAACCGATTCGTTTGGAAAGAAAGGCCCGATAAGGACTATGTTGTCAGCATTTTTGGGAGTGAGGAGAAGTATGTCAGGAGTATGCCTCAACAACCTATCATCGTCACAATGAATGGTGATTCCGTGTACTACGCCGATCAATCTGACCTTACGCCGCCGCAATATCGGGCCGGGAATCAAGCGTTCAGTACTGCCATTACTGCGGCTTTCAAAAAAGCAGCTCCAAATGCTCCAGACTCCATTGAACTAATTTCAATCTCCAATCTAGTGATCGACAAGACGGGTAGGTTGGTTTATTACGATTTGAACTACCAATGTACCAACAGCTGGACGAACAGTAGTATACCCTTCTGGGATGAAAAAGTAGATCAGGTTATCGAAAGCATGCCTTTGTGGTTGCCCGCTTTAAAGGATGGTGAAGCTGTAGCTAGCTTCGTGGATTTTCAATTTGCATTAAGCGTACATCGCAAAACCAGAACGTTCCAAGCGAGACCTTTGTCCAAAGAGGAAGTACTTGAAATGTTGGAACAGGAAAAAAAGGGACAATCTGATTCAAAGAAAAAATAGCCTGTGCGTGCCGCACCGCAAGCTGCAAGGCACAACTTTTCATAATCCACAAACCGTAGATTTATGTTCAATTTAAAACCAGCAATTTCAATAATGAACAAACTAACCTTTCTTTCCTCCCTGCTGCTGTTGCTTTTAGGCGGCATTATTCCAGGATTTGCACAAAAACACTGCGACCTGGAACTGAGCTATGTAAATCCGGCTCCCAATTCTGAACTGCCCTATGGCGATACGCTATGGCTGGTTTGCGGTATCACAAACAATGGACCGGATGACATTGATATGACGGATACAATCTACTATGCCTGGAACAACAGGCCAGTCGTACGCGTTACCTGGGGGTTGATACCGGCAGGAAGTACTTTTAACGATACTATTATGTCTGGAACTTCCGACGAATACGACAATGAAACTTTTGATATTTGCCATTACTTTCTACATGACGAGCATACTTCATTTATCGATACCGTTGCCGGTAATGATACCGCCTGTATACAATTCGTAGCACTTGGATCAGTGTCGATTGCTATAAAAACGCCGTCTTTATCCGGCCCCATCACCGGCTTATATCCTCAACCGGCACACGATTACCTATATATGGATCTGGAACAGGGTACGGAACCGGAACTTGTAGTTGTAACCGACATTATGGGCCGCAGGATACTCCAGGGAAACCGCCCTGTACGCAGAAGTGACAACCGGTACGCGCTGAATGTAAGTACTCTGAGTCCCGGCATGTATATACTGCAGTTGAAATCAAAAAATGGAAAGTATGCTACGTCCAAAGTTCTGATCCGGTAAATTCCGATCAACAGTGGTATCTTCCGGAAAGGAGCTACCACAGTCCTTAGGAGCATACATGGACAAGATCTCCTATAAATAAAAAGCTTTTGGGAATTCAGGCTGAAATCCCAAAAGCTTTTTTTGCTTATATTTGCACGTTGGCTGTAGCAGGCAGCATTCCTCAAATAAGTGCCCGGCTATTTCCCCTCTGTATTCCGGAGTGCTACAGCATTTATTTACGATTTTGTTTTTTAATGAAATACAATTCCACCCGAGAAAAGCTGATCATGCCTGAGTATGGTCGGAACATACAGCAGATGGTTGACTATATGCGTACCATCGAAGACCCCGTAAAGCGTCAAAAAAACGCGAAGGCGATTATTGAGCTTATGGGCGTGCTGAATCCGCATCTGAAAAATGTAGAAGATTTCCGGCATAAACTGTGGGACCATTTATTTTTGATAGCAGATTTTGATTTGGATGTTGAGTCACCCTACCCGATTCCTACCAAAGAAAAATTGTTTCGCAAGCCGAAGCCATTACCTTATCCCAGGGTTCATAAAAAACACCGGCATTTGGGTAAAAACCTGAATGCAGTAATTAATAAGGCTCTGGCAGAAACCGATGAAGAAAAACGCAGAGGTTTCACCCATTCCATTGCTTATTATATGAAGCTCGCTTATACCAACTGGCATAAGGAGCCTGTACATGACGATATGATTAAGGAAGAATTATCGGAAATGACCAACGGCGCTTTGAATTATACTGCAGGAGGTATTAAAGTACGTTTCGATAATAACCGGCAAGGCGGCAGCAGCAATAACGCTCATGGCAATAAAAAAGCAGCATCCAATAACCGGAATAACAATAACCGGAATATGCAAGGTCAGGGTAGTAACAACCGCAACAACAGCAACAGTGGTAATGCACAACAGTCTGGCGGAAACCGCAACAACCGGAATAACAATAAAAACCGCCGAAACCGACCCGGCATGTAGACACTTTATTTAAAACAAAGCCCGGATTTATAAGATCCGGGCTTTTGTTTTGATTACATTTTTCCAGGCTGCCACAATTACTCCAGCCCGGCCAGTTGGGGGAGTGGCCTCGGTGCCAGAGGCCGTACTGCCTGCGCTATAGCCTTTATATGGTCGGGGGTTGTGCCACAGCAGCCGCCTACCATATTGATCCAGCCATTAGCGGCAAATGACGCAATAATGGCCGCGGTATCCTCAGGACTTTCGTCATACCCGCCCATAGCATTGGGCAGACCAGCATTAGGATAACAGCTTACATAGCATTCAGCGATATGCGCCAGCTCTTCGATATGCGGCCGCATTTGTGCACCACCCAAAGCACAATTGAGTCCTATACTCAATGGTTTGGCATGTTTCAGGGAAATATAAAATGCTTCCAGGGTTTGTCCGCTAAGGGTACGCCCCGATGCATCGGTAATCGTACCGGAAATCATGATTGGCAAATCTTTTCCACCATTGTCTTTATATTGCTGAATGGCAAATAATGCGGCCTTAGCATTGAGGGTATCAAAAATGGTTTCGACCAGTAGTATGTCGACGCCACCATCGGCCAGACCTCGTACCTGCTCCAGGTAACCTGCAGCAACTTCGTCAAAAGTTACCGCCCTGTAACCGGGATTATTAACATCGGGCGATAAGGAAAGGGTTTTGTTCATGGGTCCGATGGCGCCTGCCACAAATCGTGGACCTGCTTCGGGATGCCGGGCCATAAAAGCGTTAACTGCGTTTCTGGCAACCTGCGCCGAAGCAGTATTTAGTTCGTAGGCCAGCGACTGCATGTCGTAATCGGCCTGAGCAATAGAAGTACTGCTAAAGGTATTGGTTTCGATAATATCGGCTCCGGCATCCAGGTACTCGGTATGAATAGCTTCAATAATAGCAGGCTGTGTGATAGACAGCAAATCGTTGTTGCCCTTCAAATCGCAATGCCATTGTTTAAAGCGGTCGCCCCGGTAGTCCTGTTCGGTAAGATGGTATCGCTGAATCATAGTGCCCATGGCACCATCAATGATTAAAATCCGGTCCTTCAGCAGACCGGCCAGTTGTTGCATAGAACTCATGTGTAAACAGTATTGTATTTTTCCCGCAAGTTAAAGAGATAAGACTAATAGGTGGTAGCTAAATATGCCTAACTAATGCTCATTGCCATTATTTCGCGGGCGGCCAAATCGGAGGCTTTATGCGTTCCCAGAAGTTCCCACAACCGGGTATAGTCACTTTGTAAGGCTTCTTTGTGTTCTACATTGTGCAGCAGTTCGTTGAGGGACTCGTACAGGGCGGCTTCGTTGAGCTCCTGCTGTATCAGCTCCCTGACCGCGGGTTTGTCCAATATAAGATTGACGAGAGAAATATATTTAACCTTAATCAGTTTGCGGGCAAGCCAGTACGAAACCGGGTTTCCTTTGTAACAAACCACCTGCGGCACACCGAACAAGGCTGTTTCTAAAGTGGCCGTGCCGCTGGTTACCAGTGCAGCGCTGGCCTGTTTCAAAAGGTTGTAGGTTTGGTGCTGCACCAGCTTTACCGGCAAGTTTCCAATGATATTGTAGTAAAGCTGCGCTTCCTGGCCAGGTGCCTGGGCGATGTAAAACTGATATTGCGGAAATTTCGCGACCATGCTGAGCATTACCGGCAATTTCTTTTTTATCTCCTGACTACGGCTGCCGGGTAATAATGCGATGATTGGTTGTTCGCAAAGCTTTTCGGCCGGTTTTTGCAGTTCTGCATCTATTACCTCGGTTAAAGGATGACCGACGTAGCTGACCTCGTACTGATGCCTTTTATAAAAATCCTGTTCGAAAGGAAGGATCACCAGCATTTTATCTACGCTGCGTTTAATCAGATGAATTCTGTTTTCTTTCCAGGCCCATATTTGAGGCGATATATAATATACGATGCGTAAACCCTGCTTTTTAGCCCATTCAGCAATACGCAGATTGAAGCCCGGATAGTCGATCAGGATTAATACATCCGGCTTATACTGCTGAATATCCTTTTTGCAGAATTTGATATTATTCAAAATGGTACCCAGATGTTTCAGCACTTCTACAAAACCCATGAAGGCGAGATCGCGGTAATGTTTTACCAGGCGGGCACCATTTGCCTGCATTTTATCTCCGCCCCAGCAGCGAAAATCAGCTTCCGGATCCTGCCGCTGTAATGCTTTTATGAGATTACTTCCGTGTAGATCTCCACTTGCTTCGCCGGCAATAATATAATATCGCATAATTTGGTTTGAACGCCTATAACAGGTGCAATATATAAAAGTTTTAAGGGAAGGCTGGTAATTGCGCAGCGACCCGATATAAAGCGCGTTATGGAGCAGGCAGGAATTGACCTAAGCCCGGAAATGTTGGGACAAAAGAATGCTTTGCGGCTAAAAATTTGCAATTTCGCGCAAAAGTGGCCAGGTCTGCCAACCAGCTTAACGGACATTTGATATCGGCCTTTGATTCACAAAAAAAACTTATGACCGATCGATATTCAATCCTGGGTTTGTCAGAATTACCGGGAAACGAGAAAATTTCTGATATTGGTTTCAAGTCTGTCCAGCAGGGCACTATCCTTCCACTTCGCTATTCAGATGAGGATCCGGATCGCCGATCCGGCGGCATTCTCGATGCCAATGGTGTCTATATTCCGGAATCGGGACTGCACACCGGTTATCTACAATATGGCCAGGCGTATACATTCGAACAGGACGAGCTTTCCGTAGTCGGGGAGGAGGTCATTTGGTTTGGACTTTTTGAGAAGCACTGGGGTCATTTTCTGGTAGAACTGATTGGCCGGATGTGGTACCTGCTCGATCATTATAACGGACAAAAAATCGCTTATATAAGCCGTAGTGGTCATACTTTCGAGGGACCCTTTCTGGAGTTCATGAACTTCCTGGGTGTACCTTCTGATCGTTTGATCCGTGTTGAATCGCCCATATGCTATGCCAGTATAATTATCCCGGATTATTGTGCTACGGAGTCGTTTCATTCAGACATGTACCGGCACATATTCCGCAGAGTAACCGACAACTCCGGTTTTACAGAGCTGGCCTATAGATGGAAGAAGAACATTTATTGGAACCGGCAACAATTCTTCTATTCAAAGTTTAAAGATTTCGGTGAAAAAGAAATAGAGCAGTTATTTGTGCAGAATGGTTTTGAGAGCCTGGCGCCTGAAACCCTGAGCTTAAAAGAACAGATTTGTATCTGGAATAAAGCAGAAAAAATCGCTGCCGTGAACGGGAGCATACCATTGAATATGCTGTTTAGCTTTCAGCAGCCCGAACTGATTGTCTTAAACAAAACCAATCTTCTACACCAAAACCTGGTCAACACGCAAAAGATCTGCAGTTTCCAACTCACATACATCGATATATTTCATCCGGGATACACACGGTTTACCAAAAGCATTGGGGAAGGCCCCTTCATAATGTACCCTTCTGAACATTTAAAAAAATACTTCAGGGAACATCATTTGAAGCTGCATTCGACCTCAGCCGCGGGGCTGAAAGCTTTCACGCAACTTTGCAAGTTTTATATCCTCAGGGCAGGAATCTATGTTATTAAGAAACTGAATCTGAAAGCCCTTGTTTTGAAACGGGCCAAATCATAACGCGGGTTTCATCCAACGACGCTTTAATATAAGATACAACAGGCCCAATGGTACGCATACCAGTAATCCGGTAACCCAAAAGTCAAAGCTGGTACCTATAATGAAGCAATTAATGGCTAATTGTAAAATGCCGTAAATACTGGCTGTAACCAGGTGTGGGACCTTTTGCTCGTTCGATAATATCTGATACAAATGCAGCCGGTGCGCCTCAAATATATTTTGCCTCAACCACAATCTGTGAACAATAGTAAGCACCGCATCTACCCCATAAACTGAGAGGAAAAAGAGATACTTAGCGTTCCCTGTTTGCAATATCAAAAACATCAGCAGGGAAATAATCCAGAATCCGATACTCACACTACCCACATCACCGGCAAAGCAACGGGCTTTTTTCCTGAAGTTGAAAAACAGAAAAACAAGACATGCCAATACAGCCGTAAGTATATATCGCTCGTCGGTAAACGGCTGAACATTTGCATTGAAATACCAGCACGATAACAATATGGCCAGGCTATATACACCGGTAATGCCGTTGATGCCGTCCATAAAATTATAAGCATTCAAGGTGCCGATAATAAGGATATAAGACAACACAATGAGCCAGACGGGCAAGAGGGTAAAGGCCTGAACCGCCAGTAGCAGCGCCGTTACGGATAATAAATGAATAGAAACGCGGAGCAGGTTAGGCAAACTCTTGATATCGTCCCAGAAACTTACCACGCTGACAGCAACCATACCTGCTGTCAATAAATTATATGGCGGCTTAAAAACAGGGAACTGAAAAAAAAGAAAGTATAAAATCATGGCAAAAGGAAATATGACCCCTCCGCCACGAATGGTATTTTGCGTATGAGAACTGCGCTGATTAGGTTTATCGATGATATTGTAACGATCTGCCAGTTTAAAATACAATGGCATAAGCGCAAACAAAATGATGGTAATTAACAAATAGCTCCAGTCCATGTCGCAAAAATATTTTATTCCTCACGGAAACTGCTAATTGTTTTGACAAGTCCTTCGCGCGCCGTTACAGGAAGATGTACGATGCCGAGCGCCCGCTTGATTTTGTGATTGGACACAACAAAATCAGTAGTTAACTTCCTTAGTCTTGCAGAATTTAATGGCAGGGGTAATATATCACCCAAACGTGCAACTGAAGACACCAACGACTTGGGCAGCGACCATTGCCGGCATTTTTTACCGAGGCATTGAGCTATAACATTTACGACTTCATTGGTAGAAAGCGGCTCGTCATCGACAAGGTTATAAATACCGTCGGGCACATCCTCTGCTTTTTGCAGTAATTGCTCCACAACAAAACATAAGTTATCTATACTTAAAAAAGAGCGGCGGTTGCGAAAGGCAGCCAGAGGATACGGTATACCATGCGCCACAAAATTGTATAGCAGTGTGAGATTACCTTTATCGCCCGGGCCATGAATCATGGCCGGCCTGATGATGAATAATTTTTTACCCGGCGGTAATAGCCTACTCAGCAAATATTGCTCGGCTTCCAGCTTTGACTGCCCATAGGCTGTTCCGGGTTGTGGCAGTGCATCTTCCGTAAGTAAGCCTGTTACTTCGTCTACTGCGACTGCGGCTACCGTACTAAAATGAATAAAAACCCTTGCCCCGCTCAACAAAAACTGTTCGAAAACAAGTTTCGTAAGATCACGGTTAATCCTGAAATAATCTGCAGCGGGAACAATGCCTTTATGGTCATGCGCCTGGCCCGCCAGGTGAATTACAGCATCTGCCTCGGGTAGTACTACTGCTTGCTCGGGCGCTCGTAGACTTAATGGAGCAACTGTATAGCCTGCCTCCCGCAGGTAAGGACTCAGATTACTACCAACAAAACCGCGGGCTCCCGTGATACAAACAGTTGTGTGCATGTCGCTGAGTTAATTAAAAAGTTGCTGAAACTGTTCCAAAACTGCCTTCTTGGTATAGGTCGACTGCGCAGCACTGAGACCACGGGCACCCATTGCATTCAGCACTGGAATTTCGTCGCTGTTCAGCGAATTTAAAAAATGAAGCAATGCTTGCCGCTCTTCGTACGCAAATACGTAACCGCAGGCCTGCTCTGTAACCATTTTGGCTATCTCCGTGTTTTTATTGCCCACAAAAAGGACCGGTTTTCCGCAGGCGAGTATGTTATATGTTTTGGAAGGCACGCCTAGCCCGTACAGGCGGTCTGAAAGCGTTACCAGCCCGATGTGTCCGGCATTTAAATAAACATTCTGCTCTGCCCGGGAAAAGGCATCCCAGAAATGAACACGCTGCAATCCCTTTTCCCGGGCATATTCCATCATTTGCTGCTTTACCGCACCGCTTCCTGCAAATACGAAATGTACCAGTTCGTTGCGAACCTCTGCTGCAAGCTCAAGAAATTCGGGCAAATGTTGCAGTCGGCCATGGTTACCGGCGTACAGGACTACGATTTTATCCACCAGGCCCGCACGCTGCAGCATAACATTTTCAGCCGCCGGTTGCGGCTGCACTTCCGGATCGGCCCAATTGGGAATAATAGGTACGCGATCAGGAGTAAAGCCCGTTTTCCGTTCCATTACTTCCTGCATATCCCGTCCCAATACAATCAGTGTTGCTGCCGCTTTATAACTTTTATCATACAGGCATTTCAGTACTTTATATACAATACTCCGATCGTGCAACATATTCCCCACCAACAAATTTTCCGGAAATATATCGTGAACCAGTATTGACAAACGAAATCCTTTCAGGCGGCGCATAAGCGCTATCAGGGGAATCATGGGTGCGGGATTGGTAACCATTAATACCCGGTCATTTCTGCGAATCAGCCACATGCCTTTAAGGAACATGCACAGGGAGATACCCAGCAGGCGTAGCGTGCGGAGCAGCAATTTGTTCTTACTGAAATTGAACCAGGTTACCCGGTGAAATTTGAGTTGCGGGAGATCGGCGTCATTGCCCATGCTTTTCTGTCCTTTTTCGTACGAAGCAGGACCGCAAATAACATGTACTTCAGTTTCAGAAGTACTTTCAGCAAGAGCTTTTGCTATTTCTGTCATTATATACCCCGTCGATATCTGTTCGGGATAAAACACTTCAGAAATCACCCATATTCGTTTGGCAGAAACAGTTCCCATCATTTTTCAGACCACACCACCCTTTTTATATAATCGGTATAGCTAATAATAATGCGCACTACCTTTTCGCTCACGTTCGGCATACTGTAATCGGCTACCATTCTGAAGTTGCGGGGTTCGCGGGTCTGGTATTGTAGTTGTACCAAGCCCTGGTATATGCGCTCCGGATTGAGCCCCACCATCATTACTGAAGCTTCTTCCATGGCCTCGGGTCGTTCATGTGCCTCTCTGATGTTGAGTGCGGGAAAGTTGAGTATGGATGATTCTTCTGATATAGTACCGCTGTCGGATAGAACGGCCCTGGCATTCACCTGCAGCGCAAGGTAATCGCTTAATCCCAGTGGCTTTTCCAAACGCACCAAAGGATGAAAGCTGATACCTTTAGCTTCAATCATATTGCGGGTACGGGGATGAGTGGAAACAATAACAGGCAGCTCAAACTGTTCGGCAATACCGTTGAGCACCGTACACAGATTATCGAAATTGCGATCCGTATTGATATTTTCTTCGCGATGTGCAGAAACGACGAAGTAGCGACCGTGTTCGAGTTGCATCGTGTTCAGAATCACAGACTGAGCTACTTTAGGCATGTAATGATGCAACACTTCGTACATCGGACTACCAGTCTTGATTATCCTATCCGGTGACAGTCCTTCACGTAGTAAGTATTCCCGGGCTATATCAGAATAGGTCAGGTTAATATCACTTATATGGTCTACAATGCGCCGGTTGGTTTCTTCGGGCACACGCTGATCAAAACAGCGGTTGCCCGCCTCCATATGAAAAATAGGAATCTTTCTTTTCTTGGCAGGTATAGCACAAAGGCAGCTATTGGTATCGCCCAGCACCAGCATGGCATCTGGCTGTTCGGCCTCCAGTACTGCATCGATATTAATCAGAATCTGGCCTACGGTAACTGCAGCATTCTTTCCAGCAGCATTTAGGAAATGATCAGGCTTGCGTAGTTCCAGGTCGTCGAAAAAAATTTGATTAAGTTCATAATCGTAATTCTGACCCGTATGTACCAGGGTATGTTCAATGGCTTCAGAGGCATCTAACTGCGACAATACCCGTGATAACCGGATGATTTCGGGCCGGGTGCCCACTACAGTAAGGACTTTAAGTTTTTTCTGCATATAGCTGTTCGTTTTCAGCGGCTAAACATTTTCGAAATAAGTGTCAGGATCTTCGGGATTGTAAAATTCATTGATCCAGAAAACGGTGTACAGATCTTCGGATCCTGTATTAGTAATATTGTGAGTGTACCATATTGGCATATCAACATAGGAGGGCTGTGCCCCGTCCAGCTCAAAACTGAATACTTCGTCGGTATTGTATTTTCGCAGCTGAATGGTGGCCTTGCCTTTGATGACCGCAAAACGTTCAATTTTCCGGGTATGAAAATGATTTCCCCTGGTGACTCCCGGCCGGGTAGTAGAAAAGGATACCTGCCCATACTGATGCAATTTGACCAGTTCTACAAAATCGCCCCGGTTATCGGAATGCAGCGTGAAATGCCGCGGGAAGTAGGTGGCCAGCGGAATAAAGGATCGGAAAGTATTGAATAATTGTAATTCAAAGGTACTGCCGAGCGCCGGAAAAATTCCGTTGTCGAAATATTGGTCTTTAAAGCGTTGCAGCGTGTGCAATATTTGGCTCACTTTGCAGCTATAAGCATGCGGAACTATAAATTCATGTCCGTTCCGGCCTTCCTGAATCAATTCCTTTATCCTGGCACAAAGATCTCCTACATATATCAGTTTGAGTTCTCCATCTACATCAATAGCCGGTATTTGCCCTTCGCAAAGCTGATGACAAAAAGTAGCTATTACGGAATTATAGAAAGGCTTGCCAAAAGGCCCAAACACATTAGGTACTATCAATCCTGTAAACACGGCATTGCTACGTTCGGCCCACTGTACCCAGAGATTACGGGCATCTTTCTTAGCCTGGCCATAGGTATTTGGACGTTCTTCCTGGGTAGAGGAAGAGAAAATTACATGCGGGGTATGCGCCCTGCTTTCCAGCGCTTCAATCAGGCTGGCAGTAAGTGCTACATTAGCATCATAAATATATTGTTCATCAGGACTTCGGTTGATTCCCGCCAGGTGCACTATCACATCACAGGCTGCAGCCCAGCTACTCAATTTATCGGGCTGGTCAAAAAATGATTTTTCAAAAGGTATCAGTTTAAATTGGCCGCCAAGCAAACTCAGTTCGTTCAACAAATGACTGCCTATAAAGCCGTTCTGCCCGGTTATTCCTATTGTTTTCATAATTAGTATTTAGTCCAGTCAAGCCAAAGATCGGCATTAAAACGCCAGTCGTCGTGGCGTGCTGCTTCCAGGTCCTGATCCGAATAAACCAAAAGCTGCGCTCCGGGCTCCAGGGCTTTCAAGCCATTGGCGTATCCTCCTGGAATATGAAGTACAGCCGGTTCATCATAACGCAGTACAGTACTTTCAGCTTTGAGGTGTGGAGAGGGATTATGCCAGTCGTCGATAGCCACCCATGCTATCAAAAAACTGCCGCTGACAGCATAAAAATATTTGTGTTCCATTTGATGTCCCTGCCAGGCTCTCACCGTTTGGGTATCCCCGTGCTGAATACAGTAAAATCGCCTGATGCCCTGAAAACCAAAATCGTTTACAAAGCTGACCCGCCCGCGGTTGTCGTCAAAATGGCCACCTCGTATCAGTTGTGCTTTGGCTATAGTCATGAGTTAAAGGTTTAGGTCCTTTCTTATCATCGGCAGCTTGAGCAGTAACTGCTTGGTTTCCTCCACATCGAGGCGCCGGGTGTTATGGGAATGGTAATCTTCGACATTGGAAACGTCTGTATCTCCTTCAGAGAAGTATTGTTCGTAATTAAGATCCCGGTTATCGGCGGGAATGCGGTAATAATCGCCCATATCCACCGCCTTCACCATTTCCTCCCGGTTAACCAGTGTTTCGTAAAGCTTTTCGCCGTGGCGGGTTCCGATTATTTTTATTTCATTAGCTGCATTGTACAGTTCTTTCAATGCCAGCGCCACTACTTCAATGGTGGCGGCAGGCGCCTTTTGAACAAAGATATCGCCCGGGCTAGCGTGTTCAAACGCATACTGCACCAGATCAACGGCATCTTCCAGGGTCATCATGAACCGGGTCATACCCGGATCGGTAATGGTAATAGGCTTGCCTGTTTTAATTTGTTCCACAAATAATGGGATAACCGAACCTCTTGAGGCCATTACATTACCATAACGGGTTCCGGACATGGTACATTCATCAGCAGAAACTGTTCTGGATTTGGCTACCATTACTTTCTCCATCATTGCTTTGGAAATACCCATTGCATTGATCGGATATACTGCTTTATCGGTACTGAGTACTACAATATTTTTGACCTGAGCGGCAACACAGGCGTTCAGCACGTTTTCGGTGCCTGTAACATTGGTACGTACCGCTTCCATCGGAAAAAATTCGCAGGATGGAACCTGTTTCAGGGCTGCGGCATGAAACACGTAGTCGACTCCTTTTACGGCATCGTCTACAGCCGAGCGGTTTCTTACGTCGCCCAGATAAAATTTAATCTTTGCGTCGTTATATTTCTTCCGCATATCATCCTGCTTCTTTTCGTCGCGGCTGAAAATGCGGATTTCTTTTAGGCCGGCTTCCAGAAATTTATCTAGTACGGCGTTACCGAACGATCCGGTACCACCTGTGATAAGGAGTGTTTTATTTAATAACATAGACACAAAGAGTATAGGTGCGCAAAGGTAGTTTTGTTTTTTGGAAGTAGGTAGCGGCGCAGTAGGCTCCTTTTCTATTAATTTGGTCCTTTGTAGCGTTCATAGCGCTTGTTAATTGCGCTAATCACGCCCCGTTTGCCCTCCTAAAAGCGTACGCAGGTTTGCTGGCAAACGTTCGTATCTTTGCAAAATTTTATTGGTATCCCGGAAATGCTACCGGGCCAAAAATTTTAATTAATATCCTGGCTCAAATATGAGGAAAAATATTGCAATACTGGGTGCTTCCGGCTTTATCGGACAAAACCTTGTTGAATACTTCCTCGGAATAGGCTATGAGGTAACGGCTGTCAGCCGTACTAAATGTAACTTTAGATCGTCGGCCCCCACCCTTCGATGTGTAGAAGCCAATATTGAGGACACGGCTGCGCTGTTGAATTATGTAAAAGACTGCGAGCAGATTGTCTGGCTGGTGAGCGCTACCATACCAGCTTCGGCGCTTAGCAATTTGTCGGAAGACTTTGGACAAAATATACGGCCGCTGATTGCACTTTTGGAATCCGCCGCAGGTTTGCCCAAGCTCCGGAAGTTCATATTCCTGTCGTCGGGCGGAACTATATATGGCGATCCTCCCAACCTGGAGCCCATCAGAGAAGATGCTGCGAAGCTGCCTATTTCCAGTTACGGTCTATCCAAAGTCATATCGGAAGAATATATTTCCTTTCTTACCCGAAATAGAACATTCGAAAGCATCATATTCAGACCTTCGAACGTATACGGTCCGTATCAGAACCTGAAAAAACCTCAGGGCGTCATCGGATATGCATTTAAATCTATAATAGAAAACAGTTCGATTGACCTGTATGACAACGGCGTAGTAATACGTGACTTTTTATATGTAAAGGATTTGGCAAAGGCATTGCATCTAAGCATAGAACATCCCGAACGGAATCCGGGTGAAACACGGATATTCAATGTGGGAAGCCAGGAAGGTCATAGCATCAAATCTATTATTGAAAAAGTGGGCAGCGTAGCCCAAAGGACGGTACAAACGGTTGCCAAACAGTCCCGGTCATTTGATTGCGCCTACAATGTACTCAACGTCGAAAAAATAGCTTCGTTTTACGGCTGGCAACCCGAAACCTCCCTCAACGACGGTCTGCAGGCAGTATGGAACTGGTTAAAAAAAGAACTTGCATGAAAAAAACCGTTATCGCGATAGGTCCTACCACCCAGAACAACACGGTACTTCACGGCGTTTCCATGATGTTTCAGCTGATTATCGACCGGTTGGCCGAAGAAGGCATCAACACCAAAGTAATAGATATCGGCAAGTCCTGGTTCAATCCCAAAAGCAATCGTACCTCGGGTGAATTTACCCTGACGAAAACGGTAAATTACATAGCTGTACTGGTATGGCTACTGGTAACCCTTTTGAGGTCAGGTAAATCTGTTGTCTACCTGACAACTGCACAGTCGAAAGTGGGTTTTGTACGGGATTTTTTTATTATCAGGTTATGCAAAATATTCGGGCATAAAATTATCGGACAGCAGTTTGGTGCCAATTACGATTCGTTTTATAATGCCCAATCTCCTTTTTTCCGCAGGCTCATAACCAAGACGCTGCAGCGCCTGGACCTGATCGTAGTAGAAGGCGATTATACCAAAGAGCTTTTCAATTTTCTTCCGGACTATGAGACCCGGGTTTTTGTATTGCCCAATGGCCTGCCCGAGCGGCAGCTTCAGCTGAGCGGTATACCCAAATCAATATTGCCCGGTGAACCTGTCCGTCTCTTTTATCTGAGCAATCTTATTCAATCAAAAGGCTGCTGGGACGTGTTGGAAGCCAGTAAAATACTGATCAAAGAACATGGGCTGAATATCCACACGGTGTTTGCAGGTAAATTTTTACAGGCGGCCGACGACACTATGTTCCAAAGTAGTGAAGAAGCCAAAACCGCCTTTTTGGAATACCTCGATAAGGAGCAACTGGCCGGTCAGATTACCTATTACGACAGCTTATACGGGGCCGCAAAAGCAAAGGAATTTGCGGAAGCACATTTTTTCCTGCTTCCCAGCTACTACCTCAACGAAGGACAACCCGTATCAGTACTCGAAGCCCTGGCATACGGCTGCGTGCCCATCGTTACCCAATACCGGCTGATTCCGATGATGGTAAACAGCGCGAACGGATTTTTCGTACGTCCGAAAAGCCCCGCGGATATTGTCGCTGTCGTGCTGGAATGCACACGGCATCCCGACAGGTATCATGAAAAATCGAGGCAGGCAATTGACACTTATACATCCCGTTTTACCGCCGACAAGTATACTGCTCAGATGCTGGCCCTGTTTCAGCGTTACGATTAGTCGGTAATGACGATATTACGGTTGCGTTTAAAAAAGAAATAGCGGAACAACTTTGAACCCCATGCCCGAGGCAGGAGGTATAGCCAATGGCGCACTTTTCGGAACCTGTAGGTCAATGGTATCTTTCTGTAGATGGTATACGCTTCGCGAAACTGACTGGTAGTAAAGTAGTAAGGAAATAAATAGTTGAGGGTAAAGGTATAGACAAACGAATGTAAGTGGGGCACTTTGTCGAAACGGGACAACATATACCAGTTATCGTCGAGCATTCGCGAAACAATGTGGTATTCAATAGGAGGTAACTTAAAAGGATTGTGGCGGCTGATTTCGGTAAGCCGGTAAAAAGCCAGTACATGGTTAATCCGGATGCCTTCGCCATCCATGATCAGCCTGAACCATAGATCCAGATCTTCTCCCGCTTTGAGGCTGGTATCAAACAAGCCTACATTTGCGAGGACTTTTTTTTGCACTACCGTGGCCGAAGTCCAGAATATAAGGTCTATATGTGCGCTTTCAAAATAATGCTCAATTTTTTCTGAATGCGGAGTCTGCACATGTTCCCAAACAGCTTTTGTTTCCGATTCCTTGTTGATATACCGACTCGCGTATATGACGGCTTGGGGATGTTCGCTTATAACCTGGGCATTGCATTCCAGATACTGCGGATGCCATAAATCGTCGGCGTCCAGAAAAGCTATATAATCATATCGTGCATGTGAAATGCCGGTATTCCGGGCAGCAGAAACCCCCTGATTTTTTTGTTGAATAATCCTGATTCGTGGATCTGTCCTGAAAGGCTCCAGAACTTCCAGGCTTTTATCGGTAGAGCCATCATCTACAATTATTACCTCAAATGATTGGAAACGCTGGTTCAGGACCGAGTCCAGACAAGCTGCAATCCATTGTTGCTTATTATATAAAGGGATAATTACAGAAAACATATACAGAGGGATAAAAACCCTGATGGTACCGGAATCGAATTATCGCATTGGTTCCAGAAAGGGACTTGATTTTCTAAAGAAAGTATTGAAAATTATACGTATCAACTGATATACTACTACCGTTAAAAAACAAAACTTAAAAATGTGTAGGGGATTGTAGGCATACCAACGCGGGAACATTACCAGTAATATTACCGCATATACCTTGTACCCGATATGACTTGACCTAAATCCCTTGTTGATAAAGTAGGCCAAAAAACCACCAATAATAAAAGGGCCGGCATAGCTCATCCAGATATAGAAGTAAGCGCCGATAAGTCCACCGCCACCTGCACCGGCCAGGTCTCTTCTATAACCCGATAAGTTAGAATAATCGGGTGCCATGGAAGAGGGAAAGACTACCGAAAGCAGCATATATACGAACCCGGCAATGCGTTGGTACAGGGTGATAAATCCATCTTCCATTAAACCGATAAAGCGGGCGCTGGATTGCAGCACATCGCCCTGATTGTTCATTATATATTCGGTCTTGTGAAAGGAATCTTCTGTCTTAATCGGATTGAAGTACACAGCTAAATCACCGCGCAGCAAGGGAAGCGGATTATCTCGGATATCCTGAAAAACGTTGCTGGCATAATATGCCAGGAGCGAAAAAGTATAAATGAGCCCTTTACTTATCTTGTGATCCAGCACCCAGTTGTAGTATACATACAATACTATAATCTCCATGGCTACAATCCGGCCTCCGTATAGCACTGTTTTCAGGGTGAACACAAGCAGTAATAAACCGAGCAACAGTTTGTAAAAGAAATGGGGTGGCGCTACAAGAAGCAGAATAAAATAGACCAATACAAAATACTCGTGGATGGTGCTGCCCTGTACCTGTCCTTCACCGTATTTACCGGATTCAAAAATGGTTTCTCCCCTGATTCCGAACTGAACCATTAAAACGCCTACTGCAAAAAGTATCCAGAATAAGTAATGGGATTTAAACACAGCCCTGTCCAGCTTCATGCTCAGTGCCACTGTTCTGGAGTTGAGCATATTTCCGAAGGCGTAAAGGAAAAATCCATTCAGCACTATTACCTTATGAATCATTTCCGGGGTATTGTAATATACCCAGGCTGAAACCCGTAATCCGAGGTAGTTGGCTTTTATTGCAACAAAAGTATATAAAGAGAAAAAGGCGAAAAGTAAGAAAACCGGCAACGACTTCCGAAACCGCATTAAAAATACCATGTTTAACGAAAAGGTAAACACTGGTACCATAACACTGGCCGGATCAACCATATACCATACCAGCATAAGCAGGACCATAACCGAACTTGCCACGAAGTACCTGATGTCACTTTTGTATAGTTGCACGTTCTTTAGCCGGTATTAATTGGGGGATGGGTTATCTGGTTTACAATGGGGTTTAGTGATTTTGCTCCATCGAATGTTGCATAGTCTGAATTCTGTGTGCCCATCGATGGTGGCTTAAAACCCTTTGGTAATTGCGTTCTATAAGTTCCTGGTACTGGTCAAAATTATGAAGAATCTCCAATAGTTGTCCGGCAGGATTTTGTTCATCTATCTCCACTACAGGATTGTAATCGAACAGGTATTGCATATCGTAAGGCAATTTCCCAACAATTAAACACTTGGATACCATTGACTGCAGATAGCGCAGGGTCATAGTAGATACATCACCGGCGCGTTCGGGATGCGTAAGACTAGATGGAAAACAAAGCGAAATTTTGGATTTTGCCAAACCCCCAATAAAATCATCATCGGTTTTGAAAAGGAGCTCTTTTCCTTTCGAATATAAATGAGTAACTCCGGCCTGTCGTAAGGGCTCGACAATTTCATTATGGTAATCGTCATATCTGCGGCCGAACTCCAACACGTCAATTTCTTTCTGTTCCGGTGCATAATAGCGGTAACTATCGGCATGAATTCCCTCGGGTACCCAGAGGCCTTTACAGCTACTGCGCTTATTCCGTTCGTTAAAACGATCGGCAGCCTGCTTTGCGGAAAAAAAGACAGCGTCAATCCTAAAGATGCGGGTAAAATCGATGACCCAGTCCGTATTCTGAGGCCAGCAATCAAACATATACATGTAATTATGCTTTGCCCTTAGGCTATACTTCATTATAGGTGCGAAGTCGGGACCAATGGTAACCGATAAGTTGGAGGTCCCGTTCCCCATTTTTGGCAAGGCAGGGAAGGGCACTAAGGTACCCATTGCCCTTAAGGCTTTACGAAGAAAAGTAAATTTTGATTTTACACGCACTACATCGACTGACCCCAGGGTAGCAGCCATGTCCTTTAGAAACTCATGTATACAAATCTGGAAATACTGATCTTCATCAGAACATAATACCCTTCCTATCATAACCGGCTAAATTAAGAATTCTTGACTCAGTAATGCTTCGCGCAACGATACCGAAACTGGTGCCTCAGATTGCGGGGGTACCAAAACCACCAGGAATCTTTATAGGGTGTTCCATCGGTACCGCTGATGGCGGTATAACGTGGCAGGTATTTGAATAAGGCAAACCGGTGATCCTGAATAATATATTCCAGTATTGCGTCTGCTAAGGCATGTTCAAAATAATAGCCGGCTGTATCATTAACTTTTTCTTTCTTCTGTAGTAAACAGTCGCGGATGAATTGCGGGGTTGCACCCCACATCCGGGCGTCGGCCATAGTATAGAAACGTTGCAGATCGGCTAATATTTCCGGCTGGTTGTCGGCCTGATATTGCTGGAAAAATTTAGCGATATTCCTCACTTTATACCTACCTGATACTTTGAAAACGAAATCGGCCTGCTGCACAAAATGCGCATGTTTAACAGCATACTCCAGCAGGATCATTTCACCATAACCTTTTCCCAACGCACGCGGATAATCATTTCCAGAGAATGTGAGTACCTCGACGCGCCCATTTTCAATTTCCGCTGCAAATTCAGAAGACACATCATGTCCTGAATTTTCAACGAACAATATATTCATATCAGTGTACTGCAGGTAAAACTTCATTGCTTCAATGTACTGTTGTTTCCTGATTTCAGGATCCTGCAGTAAGGTAAACGACATGCCTTTTGGCTCGATACAAGCCGTCAATATCAGCACGCAATTACAAACACTCTTTGTTCGAGGCATTCTAGCCATTAATTTTCTTTGTCCTAAAAAACGTAACCACCCGACCGGCGACAAAACGCGGAATAATCCAAGCAAATATAAAAACTGGAATTAACATCCATCTTTTTACACCTACAAGCGTTTTAAAGCGATCAGCGAAATATATATCAGTCACCGTTTTTAAACTTCCATTATTATACAAAACCATGCGAACATAATTATAAAATTCTGTGGCTTCAATATAGCTGATTGCATCTTGTGACAAAGGATGGCCGGCACTACGCGGTAATATGGATGCCCATTTGCGCTGGAATTTGATTGTCTCCCCGAGCCATTTGTAATCAAAATTACCTTTAGAAAAATGCTCCAGAAGAATATCAAAACATACTACCACCTTTCGATGTAATCCCACAGCTAATGAAAAATCCAAATCATAGCAATGAAATCCCCTAAAAGTTTCTTCGTCGAAAGGTGATTCAGTGACGATTGCTTTAAGCGTGAAAAAACATACTCCGTCAACAGTTACCGTCTCAGCAAAGACTTTGTCAGTCATCCCGCATACGAAAGTCTCTCGCTCGGTCTTATCTTTTTTCGATTGAATTATTTGCGCATGAATAAAATTCTCGGGATAAGCCTTTGTAGCCCAACCCGATGGGACGAAGCTCTTGTAACTTCCACCAGCTACGCCCAAAAGCCCAAGATTGGGAATACTTTCAAAATGATGCCTAACTTTTGTACCCCAGTTTTCAGTCTTAAATATCACGTCCTCATGTACGAAACACAGAATTGGGTAACGAGCTTGTTTTGCTCCTAAATTATATGCAGCACATAGCCCAAATTCGCCATGATTTTCAACTTTGATAATTTCAAAGAGAACATCGCCAATTGTGTGCTCAATACTCCGAGCGAGGTTATTAAAATTTGCGGCATTATACGACGACACAATTACAGATATCATAACATTAATTCAACTTTGATGTGTTTCGGACTTCTTCAGAAATCCAGCCAGCCTTAGTTAAAGATGTTTTTACCTGTAATACAACCTGTTCATTAATCGTATGATTTGAAAGATATTGCTTCTGAGCGGCTTCTCCATGCAATCGGAGTGCTGCCCGATGCTCATAATAATATTTAATATGCTGTACAAATTGCTTGATACTCAGGTATGGGACAGTCAAACCACCATAACTTTCAATAAATTCCTGAATTCCTCCAGTGTTACTAAAGCCGATACTTGGAACTTGCCATTGCGCTGCTTCTAACATAACAATCCCGAAGGTATCTTCCTTAGAGGGCATTATCAAGACGTCTAAGTTTTGGAAAAAAACATCATTTGGTTCCTCCTTCATTTCCAATGAAACCACATCCGTCAATCCGGCGTTATCGATCTCATATGCACTTAGCTTATATTCAAAAGTATCCCTTCGAAATCCTTTCCAAACAAACCGGATACTATCAGAAGGATATTGCTCGCAATAGTACTTTGCTATAGCCAGAAAATAATCGAAACCTTTTGGCCAACCTGGATTTGCAAGATTCCCTACAACAAATTCTGAAGTGTGAACCTTTTTGGGATTTTCGACCGCTTCAATTATTAAGGGTATTTTGAAAAGCTTTTCTGATTTAATACCGTGATGTACAAGATTATTTCTGGCAGCTTCAGATGGTACGAACACACCATCCATCTGATTAATAATCTCATAATCCCCTTGCAGGAACAGATCTATGGCATTTTGCAATTCATGAACAAATACAAATTTCCGGATTGTAAGATTTGGAATCAACTCACGGCAATAATCCAAAGAAACTACGGAATTGAAAAGGATTATATCATAGTCATCGTTTATTCTTCTTATTGCGTTCCTAAAATTATTTTTCCGCAAATCACTAATGTATTTTCTAATCGTGCGTAAGCGTTGATATCGTGGATAGGCAACCTTTAAATCCGAATTTGTTAATACGCTGATGCCAAGTCCACGGAATTGTTCACTCAAAACATTGTTGTAATTCACGACTACCACCGATAAATCAATGTCCAACCGGGTTTTCAGTAATCTGGTAAAGTTCAATGCAGCCACCGGAGCACCGGACAAACTATCATCGTGCAGGACTAGCAATATTTTAGGCGACATAAAATTATCGTATTAACTTAAGGCTCCTTAATAGTTTTACTTTCCTCGAAGCCGTATAATACATATAAACGGAACGGAATTTCTCCAGGTTTTCATAGTCCTCTCTAAATGCTTCAAAATGCTCCTTCATAACAGCGTCTTTCTCAGCAGTTATAATGGGCATATTTTGAGGTTGGGAGCTTATTCCATCAAGATTATACTCGGTAATAAATTCGGGCACATGAAAGTAACTTGTATTATGTTTATACAAGGCTAACATGAAAAATTTCCAATCTGCGGCTATCTTTAGCTTTATATCGTACAAACCAACTTTTTGGAAAAGTTCGCGTTTTATAAGCGTTGCCGGATGGGGCAGGGAATGAGTTCGTACAAAAGAAAAAGGCAACTCGTCGGGAAATGTAATCGAATTTAATGTCACATTGGTCCGTACTTTTAAATCGCCATAAACGATATCAGCACCATTTTTAGTCCCGCCAAACAGCTTGGAGAGAACATGGCCACTAATCAGAAAATCGCCACTATTCAGAAAGAGCAGATAATCGCCGTTTGCCTGACTAATACCTTTGTTCATGGCATCATAAACACCTCGATCTTTTTCGGACACCCAATAAGAGATCTTTTCAGAAAAACGTCTAATGATCTTTACTGAATCGTCGGTGGAGCCACCATCAATTATGATATATTCAATTTGTACATTTTCTTGGAGCAGAACTGATTGAATAGTTCGTTCCAGACCGTCTGCGTTGTTATAATTGATCGTTATAATGGAGATAAACATACGCGTAATTTAGAATTTTGGTTTAGCAAGACGCTGGTACAGGTGCAAATATCGCTCCGCATGCAATTTGCTATTGAATAGTTCCAAAGCATAAGTGCGTATGAAATTTCGATTAAAAGAATGTTTTTGTGAACAAAAATTACGAATTGCATCAGCCAATGAAGCGTAAGTAACTTCGGCTGCCAATATACCTGTTTTATTCTCCCTGACGTGTTCCTTCATTCCGCCAACAGGAAAAGCTAATACAGGAGTGCCGCAGCCAAATGCTTCAAGCATTACGTTGGGTAAGTTATCCTCTCTGCTGGGTAAGATAAACCCATCCACCCCAGAATAAAATCTTGCAAGTTCCCTATCAGAATTTACGGATCCGGCAACTTTTACATCTATTCCCTCTATCTGATCGGGCAAACTTCCGGATCCAATGGCGATAAGTGTAAGTGGTAAGTCAGCGCATGCTTTCAAAGCCTGGAACAAAAGATCAAGACCTTTCCGATGGTTATTTACTTTTTGTGCTACAAATAAAAGTACCGTCCGGCTGCTGTCTATACCAAATTGCACTCGAATATTGTTATTGGGAATGTAATCAAATTCACCTAAATCCAGCGTGTTAGCTACTACCTCGACATATTTATCCGAAAAAATAGCGCTCTTCGCCGCCTTTGTAGCCATCCATTGCGAGGGTGTTACCAGTGCAATTCCTTTATTGAAAGTTGAAATTGCTTTCATTTTTACTTCTGCAACTTCTTTGTCCAGCAATGCCGCTTGTGGGGCGTTGCTGATCTCATCGCCCTCGTAGTGAAATAAACCTTTAAACGGGTTCATATCATGGAGCGTCCAGACAACCGGACTGGAACATCTGGAAAAGAAAGTTGGATAATCTAGCATGCCACATACCCAGTGCAAATTAACAATATCGGCGGAGCCAAGTATTTTATGATGCGGCAACAATGGTAATCCGTATGGTAAGCTAGCCAGTTCACAAGACAGCTTCGGAAGTACGTTCTCGTAATTATTTATAATTTTTGACCTCTTATCGAATATTGAAAAGCGGGACAACATATTCCTACATTTATTAGCTAACCGCAGCATAAATGAGAATTCCCTGGCGCTAAACACATAACAGTTTTCTAATCGCTTCTCGTTTTCTCCAGAGAGATACAAAAGTGAAGAATGAACATAATCATACTTCAGAAGAGATTCGTGAAGCCGATACGCTGCCCGCCCGGCACCGCCGTCGATACTGGTACAAACATGCACGACATTTAATTTTCTAAAATTTTCCTTCACTTTCTGCCAGGTATTTTCACTATCCTTTTAAGCTTTTTGATTCCCCGAGCCAGGAGGCTGTTGTCAGGTTTCTTAAATTTCGTACCTCCAATTTGTTTGTCGAAGAAATATTCGTCCGCCAATTTGTTTACTTCTTTTTTCGCGGAATGAGTTATTTGTTTTAGTGGCTGTAGTGGATTATTGGCAAAATGGCTTTGACCGTCAAACGTATGTGTAGCCTGGAGACCAAAGCCGATATTAGAAATCATATTGTTATAAGGGCTTATGCACATACCCCTCTTCTTAAGCATCAGGTACGTTAATTGATAATCCCAAGTATCAATGTTTCCTTTTTTTAGCTGGTCGAAAATATAACTCCAATAAGGCACCTCAATCTTTTCTAAAGCCGGTTTGATTTCTGCGAAGGTAATATCACTTAATTCTGCGTCATACATCTGCCAAACCCGTTTCCAGGTTGCCCATCCCCATATTTTTGGATATTTCGAAAAATAGTAGCTTTCATTTGTCGCAGCAGGAACCCGGAAATTTTCAGCATGATCGAAAATAGTCGATTGCCCTGATATGATAAATACGTCCTCATCAGACTTATATCTCTCCAGATTTTCAGTACAAAATTCAAAGAATGAAGGGTCAGGTAAACAATCGTCTTCAAGAATAATTCCGGCATCCACCTGATCAAAAAACCAAGTTATGGCGGAGCTTACGGCATATTTACAACCCAGGTTTTCTTTCCTAAAAAGTAATTTAAGCTCGCAGTCCCAGTCTACCCCTTCCTCTATTATGCGCCGGGTATTTTTGCAGTTCAGTATATCATCATCCCGGTCTGGACGCGGACCATCGGCTGCAACGAACAATCTACGTGGTCTCTGTTTTCTGATTTCGTCAAAAACACGTTTTGTGACATCCGGCCGGTTAAATACTACAAAGAGTACCGGTGTTGATAAGCTGCTATCCATCTAACTGATTATTTCTTTTATAATTCGCTTTATCTTACGCGTAATCCTGCTCGAAATCCCTTTGGGGGCGGCTGTTCTGGGAACGCCATACGCTGGCAACAGTTTGCTTAGTTTTGCCATATCGAATTTCTTTAGTGACAAGAAATACTCGCGGAAGAGCGGAGCAACATCTTTGCGGGTTTCAAGTGTATACCTATTACTGTAACTACACATCTTTTCCGGATTCGAGAACTTATAGCCGCTAAAATGATAAAATCTCAGCTTATGGCTTCCATTGACTAATATCTCCGGAGACAATTGGGTTATCTCACGTTCGTGCAGATTAGATACAGCCATATTGTACCCCGGATGCCGCAGTACATAGTAGCTGTCAAAAAATGCAGGCACCAAATTGATCCAAATCTGATCATAGAACATGCCAAAGTTCGGTCGTGAGAAACCATACTTCACCAACCTTGCGTGCCACCATTCTAAAAACACCCACAGGTCTTTTACATTGGCTAAGGCTATAAATCCAAGGTTAAAAACACCGGTGCTTAGTAAATTAATATCAGACGGTGCATCCCCATCGTCAATAGGTTTTGTATTCTGTGGTGTAATTACAATAGTAGCAGTATCAAGTGCCTGGATTACCTCATCGAAACATGAATAAACCTGAATATCCGGGTCCAGATAAATTATTTTGGCATCAGGGTTTTCCCTAAACAGATACTTAAAATAGGATGGCTTAACAGCAGTATTGAGTTCCACTATGTCAAACTTACCATTCATTTCGTCGAACTCTTCAATCTCTAAATCGGCAACCGGAATTACATCAATGCCGCGGAGATAACCATCATAATCAACTTCATCCGATTTAACGTCGACCAAACCGATTTTAAATTCACCAGATGGATGGAAGCGCAAAAATGATTCCGCCAGAACTTTAGCATTTGCCAGATAATTATTCGAACAAAGTGTAAATGCAATAATTTTAGCCATCTACTAATATTTTTTGATACCGCGCAATTAACTTGATTTTCGCCGCTTTTGTAATGAGAGAAACTAAAATAATTGAGGCAATCGGCGGTTTGTAATTTTCTTTTGAATCCCAATAATGACTTAAAAAATTCATTTCAATTCCTGTTCTTTATGCAGCCGATTGAAATGGTCAATCGCGTGTGGTAAGGACTTTTCCTGATAGGCATATTTCCATATATCCAGAATTATTTTGCTGAATTACATTTGTAGTTTGCTGCCGGATACATTCACCCAATTGCTTTTTTGCCTGTTAAATTTAACCCGCTTGTTGCGAAACAAAAAGCTATCCAAGTAGCTGCGGAGCCTAACGGATTCGCGTCATTGGCACCGCATCTTTAAACCATGCTGTGCGATTGACTTTCCTTGTAAGACATCAGTTACATCCATTGGAACCTTCCAAAAACTACACCGTAGTCGTAAACCCCATGAATCTGCAATTCCGAACCGGTATCAATTACTTCAAAAGAACACACATCTTCAGCCACATTAATTTGTTCAATTTTAGGTAAATGAATCATTGCAGTAATAGAATATCTGCCCCTCACCAACAGGTGAGATTCTATCATCAATTCCATAGTAGAAGACAATGTTTTACTCTCACATGCAAAAATTCTACGTTTCTTGGAGTCAAGAACGATTACAAACAATTTCTCGTTTGCCAAGTCTCCAGTTAATGATAATTCAAATTTGAAATGAATAGGCTCATCGTAATAGAATTCGCTCTTCATTTCATTGTTCTTATCTGTAACAACAATAGATTTTATATAGTGTCGCAAAATATTAGGCGAATTTGCCACATAAGTTGACGAACTGTGGGAGCTTTGAATGTAACGCACAATAGCCTCATCGGTGACTCCCATAAACTCGGAGGTGCCTTTACTAAGCACCATGGTCTGATCGCAAAGTTGTGCTACAGCACCCAGATCGTGACTAACGAAAAGTACTGTTCTACCGTCCTTTGCGCTTACATCCTTCATTTTTCCGATGCACTTCTTCTGAAATTCGGCGTCACCAACCGCGAGCACCTCATCCACTATTAGGATTTCAGGTTCCAGATGCGCTGCAACTGCGAATGCAAGTCGTACATACATACCGGAAGAATACCTTTTTACAGGGGTATCCACATACCTGCCAACCCCTGCAAACTCAACTATTTCGTCGAATTTCCCCTTTATCTCACCTTTCGTCATGCCCATAATGGCACCATTGAGAAAAATATTCTCCCTTCCAGTCATTTCAGGGTGGAAGCCGGTTCCTACCTCAAGCAAACTTGCGACTCTTCCATTCACTTTAATAATGCCGGTGGAAGGCTTGGTAATTTTACTCAGTAGTTTCAATAAAGTACTTTTACCCGCGCCATTCCGGCCAATGATGCCCACTGCCTGACCCTTCTGGATCTCGAAATCCACATCTTTCAGCGCCCACACGTAATTGGTGTCGCCTTTTTGGGTTCGGTCATTCGTTTCGCCAATCTTAGAGAATGGATCCTCTTTACCGCGAACTTTTGCTGCCCAACGCTTCAAATCATGGCTCAGGGTTCCCGTGCCTACCTCACCTAGCCGATACAATTTGCCCAAGTTTTCAACTTTTATGGCTATATCTCTACTCATTTAGTATTACACGGTTTTTTCAGCAATAAATGTCTCGCTATATACTTTTTCTATACCTTCCCGCAATCCGGTAACCGCATGCCAGCCCAGGTTGTTAAGCTTGGTTACATCCATGAGTTTACGGGGCGTACCATCCGGTTTTGACGTATCCCAGTCGATTGTGCCGGTATATCCTACTATTTCTTTAATAAGCTCTGCCAAATGCTTAATGGAAATATCCTCACCTACTCCTATATTAACCAGGCCTTCTTCACTGAAATGATGCATGAGGTACACACAAGCATCGGCCATATCGTCGGCATGCAAAAATTCGCGCTTTGGCGAACCGGTACCCCATAGTGTTACAGAAGGCAACCGTTGTTCTTTTGCTTCATGAAATTTGCGCAACATGGCCGGTAATACATGCGATGTTTCCAAATCATAATTGTCGTTAGGACCGTAAAGATTGGTGGGCATTACAGAAATAAAATCGCATCCATATTGCGCCCTGTAAGCATCGCACATTTTGATACCTGCAACTTTAGCAATGGCATAAGGCTCATTGGTTTGTTCCAGAGGTCCGGTAAGCAGGTATTCTTCCTTCAAAGGTTGAGGTGCCAGCTTAGGATAAATGCAACTGCTGCCCAAAAACATAAGCTTGCGTACACCGGCATTATAAGCCTGATGTATCACATTGCTTTGAATCATAATGTTTTCGTAGATAAAATCTGCCCGAAACGTATTGTTAGCCAGAATACCACCTACTTTAGCTGCCGCAAGAAAAACATATTCAGGTTTGTCGGTAGCAAAAAAGGAGGCTACGGCAGCCTGATCCCTTAGATCCAGTTCGGCTGAAGTGCGCGTAATTATATTCGTATATCCTTTCTGGCTCAAATTGCGGACCAGGGCGCTACCCACCATTCCCCTATGACCAGCAATATATATTTTGCTTTCTCTTTCCATAATTTTTCTACCTGGCTTTCAATGAATAATATACACTATTATTCAAACTGACGGCTAATATCAAAACCTGCTTCTTTCAGCATTTTCTCTTTTCTGAATAGCATAATATCTGCCGCTACCATTTCTTTCACCAGCTCAGGCAAGGTACATTTTGGTTCCCAACCCAATTTTTCTTTTGATTTGGTAGGATCGCCAATGAGCAATTCCACTTCTGTAGGACGGAAATATGCAGGATCAATAGCCAGTACTTCCTGCCCAATCTGGAAGGCATATTCACCATTAGTGGATCGTACGACTGCTTTTTCATCTACGCCATTTCCACTGAACTCCAGTTCCACACCCACCTCTGCGAAGGCCATTTTAATGAACTCTCTAACCGTAGTTGTAACGCCCGTTGCGATTACAAAATCTTCCGGTTTATCCTGCTGCAGAATCAGCCACATGGCTTCTACATAGTCGCGGGCATGACCCCAGTCACGTCGCGCATCAATATTGCCCATATATAGTTTATCCTGCAAACCCAATGCCATTTGCGCTACGGCCCGGGTAATTTTGCGGGTCACAAAAGTTTCACCTCTGAGCGGGCTTTCATGGTTAAACAGGATTCCGTTGCAGGCGAAAATATTGTAAGCCTCCCGGTAGTTGACGGTGATCCAGTAAGCGTACAATTTTGCTACTGCGTAGGGAGAACGGGGATAAAAAGGTGTAGTTTCCGATTGTGGAACCGCCTGCACCAAACCATACAGCTCAGATGTGGAAGCCTGGTAAATTCTGGTCTTTTGCGTTAGTCCCAGTAACCGCACAGCTTCTAAAATACGCAAGGTTCCAATACCATCGGCATTAGCAGTGTATTCGGGTGTGTCAAAGCTGACTTTTACATGGCTCATAGCACCGAGGTTGTATATTTCGTCGGGCTGAACTTCCTGTATAATCCGAATAAGATTGGTGCTATCACTCAAATCGCCATAATGCAGTATGTAATGACGATTGTTGACATGCGGATCTTCATACAAATGATCGATACGATCGGTATTCAAAAGCGAACTCCTCCTTTTAATACCATGTACGATATATCCTTTTTTCAACAAAAATTCAGACAGGTAAGCCCCGTCCTGACCGGTCACTCCGGTGATAAGCGCAACTTTGGACATAATATATATGATTCTTTATAACTCCGTATAAAGATTTTGAAATTTATAGGATGTAATCGAAATTTATCAATTATAAAATGGCTGCAAAGGTAAAACTCCTTGCGTAATATTCCATTTCTTATTAAAGCATGTTATTCCGCCAACCGGAGCGTCCAGTAATCGATTATATCCTGCAAACTCCGATCCAGGCTATATTCGGTTTCCCACGCAATCCTTGCCTTCAATTTTGAATTATCACCAATTATGATACGATTGTCGTTAGGCCGTACCAATGCCGGGTCCTGCACCGTTGTTACCTGCAAGCCTATCATAGCAGAGAGTTTATTAATAATTTGCTCCAAAGCAATACCCTTTCCGCTGCAGATATTATATATTTCGCCCCTATCGCCATTTTTTAGCAGCATATAATAGGCCCGTACCACATCTCTTACGTCCAGAAAGTCACGAATAATAGTTAAGTCACCGGTTTGTAACTGTGCGGATAGACCCAACTGCTTGATCTCCAGCATACGTTTCACAAAAGAAGATATTACAAATATATCCTTTTGTCCCGGCCCGATATGGTTAAACGATCGGGTGAGAATAACGTCGAGCCCAAAACCCTGAGCATACACAGCCGACAGCATTTCCTGAGAAACGCGGGCTACCGCATAAGGACTAATGGGCTTTAATGACTGAGTTTCCCGCAGCGGGATATCGGCCTCCGATACATTGCCATACTCTTCAGATGAACCAACAGATAAAATGCGGCAATTCAGGTTCATGTTACGAACCTGCTCCAGAAGATTAAGAAATATATTGGTGTTATTGGTAAAACTTTCAACGGGATGTTGCCAACTGTAGGCTACACTGCTATACGATGCAAGGTGCAGGATATAATCGGGTCTATACTCCTGGATAAAAGCATTCACCTGTTCCCGGTTTAACAGATTAATGGCATGGAAGCTGCACTGTACATGCGCATAACTTTTATAATCGAATTCGGGAATATTAATATCGATACCAGCAACGGTACATGGCGTTCCCCGACTGTTGAGATAGTCGAGAAAGTGCTTACTTACAAATCCGGAGAAACCGGTTACCATGTATTTTTCCATGTTGCTGCTTTTACTCCCTTTCCTGTTGCAGTTCCAGTTCGACCGACACTGCTGATCCAGCCATGAGACCTCGAGGATTTAAACTGTATCCATGAAAGATTTTTCCACTTTATTAAATACCAAAATTCCGACAAGCATCAGTACCAGTGCAAAAGCAGTACTGTAGGCCAAACCTTCCCAACTCAATATACCCCTGCCCGTAAAGGCGTACCGGAATGCTTCAATAATTGAAGTCATCGGATTAGCAAGAATAAGCATTCTTTTACTACCCTCTATAGTAGACAAGGGGTATATAACCGTAGTTGTGTACATCATTAGCTGTACACCAAATGTTAGTAAGAAAATCAAATCTCTGTATTTGGTGGTCATTGCACTAATGATCATTCCGGAACCTAATCCCAGGCCAGCCATGATAAGAATCAAGACGGGAACCAGAAGAATAGAAAAGTTAGGTGATACGCCCGCATCTGTAAACAACCAATAGTAGACCCATATTCCCAGGAAAAGCAAAAGCTGAATACCCAATTTAACCAAATTGCTGGCTACAATTGAGAAGGGCATGACCAAACGCGGGAAATAAACCTTCCCGAAAATATTGGCGTTATCCCTAAATACTGTAGAAGTTTTGTTGAGGCATTCTGCGAAATAATTCCACATTGTTAGCCCTCCAATGTAAAAAAGCAAAGATGGGAGCCCGTCGGTGGAGATACCGGCTATACCTCCAAAAATTACTGCGAAGGTGATGGCGACCAGCACGGGTTGCAGAAAAAACCAAATAGGCCCCAAAATGGTTTGTTTATAAGTAGCAACGAAATCTCTGCGAACCAGGAGTAACAGCAAATCGCGATAGCGCCAAACAGCTTTTAACTGGAAATCAAATAGTGAAGATTGCGGCCTGATTACTTCAGTCCAGTCCTCGCGTTTTTCTGTAGAAATTGTGTTCATCAATACTTTATTAATTCTTTATTCTGTGGCTATCCTTATGATTCTAACCAGTACCAAAATTATGATGCCCAGAATCAAAAAAATAACGGCTCCAATAACTGCAGAGGTTACCAGGCTGGAGCGGTTTGTTTCCAGCGGTGCCTGCGGTTTTTCCAAAACCTGAATGAGCGGGGTTTCGCTGGCGAGCATCATTCGTTTAGCTTCCAGGTTCTTGTTCATTTCAATAAATAATTCAGATGAAATGCCCACATCCACGCTTTTGCGACGGGTGGGTACGGTAAGCACCTGGCGGTTTGGATTGGGATTGGGAATGGCATCGATTGAGGAAGCAGCCTGGTACATGGAGCCGCTCATCTGCTGTTGAAAACTATCAACCTTCCGTTGCAGCAACCCTATCTCCTCACTTATTTTCTGTGTTTTACTACGGATGTAGTATTCATTTACTTCTTCAATTATTTTGTTAGCGAAGGACTCCGCAAACTGTTCGTCGCTAGCACTCACCTTGACCGTGATGATATTCTCGGCATTGGGCGCCTGTTCCACTTTCAGATATTCACTATTAATGCGACCTACGGCGAAGGAGATAATATTGCTCTCGTTCCGGGTTAGATTATCAGGATCGAATTTCAGACTTTTTGCCTGTTGGAAAAAAGCCTTTTTACCTTTCTTATCTATTTCCAGGAACCACTGCATATAGGTACGACCGGGCCTGGTGCTGTCAACCGGTTCCAGCAGGGCTTTCTGCAGCATCAGTCGACTCGAGTACAGCCAAATCAGGTTCTTGCCCTGAAAAAGACCGGCGTCGGTAGCACCACTATTGATTCCCAATAGTGCAAGGCCACCCAGGTTTGCCGATGAAGATTTATTACCCTCGTCCAGAATGAAATTACATTTGGCAATATATAGTAATGGTTTCAGCTTGTTTCGGGCAATGCCGGCGCCGGCCCCTAACACAATAATTAAGAGCAATATTTTCCACTTACCGGATAAATAGCGCATCCAGCCTCTCAATTGAAGGATAAGTTCTTTCAAACTTATTTCGGCATTCTGTCTGGTCGATATCTTATCTGGGAGCTCGTTCTGCATAGCCTTAACGAAGTAAAATATTATTGATTTCCGAAACCTATTTTAACAGATTCAGCAGATAGTTGCCATATCCGCTTTTCTGCAGTGGCCCGGCAAGCGCCGCCAATTGTTGTTGGTCAATGAATTTCATCCGGTAAGCAATTTCTTCCGGACAACCGATTTTCAGTCCTTGCCTGTGTTCAATAATTTGCACAAACTGGCTGGCTTCCATCAGGGAATCGTGCGTTCCGGTATCGAGCCAGGCAGTGCCCCGGCTTAATACGCCCACTTTCAGTTCCTTTCGTTCCAGGTATACCTTATTGACATCGGTAATTTCATATTCTCCTCTGGCCGAAGGCTGTATGTTATGCGCAATTTCGACAACACTATTATCGTAAAAATAAAGTCCCGGAACGGCGAAGTTAGACTTAGGCGCAGCAGGCTTTTCTTCTATTGATATAGCGTTGAAATCCTCGTCAAATTCAACCACCCCATAACGTTCGGGATCACTAACCCTGTAGGCAAAAATTACGCCGCCTTCGGGATCGTTGTTTTCCTGCAGTAGTTTTGCAAGACCGCTGCCATAAAAGATATTGTCTCCCAGCACCAGGGCAACTTTATCTTTCCCAATAAATTCGGCACCCAATACAAAGGCCTGTGCCAGCCCGTTGGGTACTTCCTGTACCACATACTCGAACCTGCAGCCCCATTTACTACCGTCGCCCAACAAACGTACAAAGCCGGCCTGATCTTCCGGAGTTGTTATAATCAGTATTTCTCTGATTCCCGCCATCATCAGTACGGAAACAGGATAATAGATCATGGGTTTATCATAGATAGGCATCAGTTGTTTGCTAATGGCCTGTGTAATAGGATATAAACGCGTACCGGATCCTCCCGCCAAAACGATTCCTTTCATATTATAGTATTGGTTGCTGCTGGTTAGGTTTTTATTATTTATTTCAACAACTCGGGTTTTTCTACTTCGAGTCGTTCATACACTTTTTTCACATCCTGGGTAAGGTTTCGGGGCATTACCAGAATCGCATCGTCGGTTTCGACCAGGATCAGATTTTCGAGGCCAATAAATTCGACATGTTTTTGCGAACCCAGTACCAGGTTGATACGCTTTTCCGTTCCTTCTTCCTCGTGTTTATCCAGGTAATCCCATAGCGCCTCAAACGATCCCAAATCGCTCCAATCGAAGTCGAAAGGCACCACTTTAATCTTTTCAGAATGCTCCATCACCGCATAATCGACGCTGATTGAAGGTATGTCCATGGTCTCCTTAGTTGGCAAAAAACCTTCATCGATTTTCAAAACTGCTTTTTGTGCGGTATCATACACTTCAGGTGCGTAGCGTTGCAGCTCTTGTAAGTACACCGAGGCTTTGAAACAGAACATGCCGCTGTTCCACAGGTAGCGGCCACTGCTCACATAAGCTTCCGCCTGCTCTTTTCCGGGCTTTTCTTTAAAGGAGCAAACATTATAATGTTCATCGTGTTCGATATATCCGTAACCGGTCTCAGGTCGTTTGGGAACTGCACCAAAGGTGACCAGATAACCTTCGTTGGCCAGTTTTACGGCTTTTTCAACTGCAGCCCTATATGCCTGCTCGCCTGTAATAATATGGTCGGAAGGAGTAACAAACAAAACATCATCCGGACGGGCAGTGAAGGCAGCAAAAGCAATGGAAGCGGCGGTATTACGCGGCGCAGCTTCAATTACTTCCTTATAACCGGTAACTTCGGCGGCTAACAAATCCTTGCGGGATAATTCGTAATTGTCAATACTGCCAATTACCTGAATCTGGTCAGCAATTGCTCTGTTGCGACGGGCGCACATCTGAAAAAGGGTATTTCCCTCAAACAAGGGTATATATTGTTTGGGTCGGGATTTCCGCGACAGAGGCCAAAGCCTGCTGCCAACACCACCCGACAAAATAACGTTTATGATTGCCATATTGAACCTTTATATGTATCCTAATTCCAGATCTTTATCCGACAACAACATTTTATCTTCCGGAATTCTCCAGTCGATATTCAGGGTAGGGTCGTTGTAGCGTACACCGCCTTCGGAGGCCTTATTGTAATGATTGTCGCACTTATAAGCAAATACAGCTGTAGGTGACAAAACAGAAAAACCATGCGCGAAGCCGCGTGGAACATATAATTGCAGTTTGTTGTCTGCGCTCAGTTCTACTGCAACCCATTGCAAATAGGTTGGAGACTCGGGCCTGAGGTCTACAGCCACGTCGAGTACAATCCCTTCCAGTACCCGTACAAGCTTGGCCTGAGCATGTTCACCTTTTTGAAAATGCAGGCCGCGCACAACACCATAGGTCGAGGATGATTGGTTATCCTGCACAAAATGAGCATTCTGCCCTGTGAGCGCTTCAAATTTCAAACTATTGAAACTTTCAAAAAAATAACCCCGGGTATCTCCAAACACCTGCGGCTCCAGTATAAAACAACCCTTAAGTTTGGTTTCCTGTGCTTGCATTTTGAAATTTTATTAATACGCTATCGGCGCTCGTAGTCATCCTCGATGCGCACTATATCGTCTTCACCAAAGTAGGTTCCCAGTTGTACTTCCACGAACACAAGTGGTATTTCGCCGGTATTGGCAACTCTGTGTTTCGCCGACAGGGGAATACGTATTACTTCACCGGGGCCGTACGCATGGGTTTCATCCTCGAGCGTCACGATAGCCATACCGCTCACTACCGTCCATACTTCTGAACGGTGATGGTGGTATTGGTAGCTCAAACGTCCACCAGGGTTTACTTCAATACGCTTTACCTTATGCGTTTCTTCATCGGCAAGCACCCAAAATTGGCCCCAGGGCCTGATTTCATGATCTATCATTAGTAGTATAATGCTGATTTATGTTCGGCTATTTGCCTGAATATTGTTGTGCATAGTACTGCTGGTAAGCTCCGCTGGTAACCTCTTGTAACCAGGCCTCATTTTGCAGGTACCAGTCTACAGTTTTTTCCAGACCTTCTTCAAATTGCAAACTCGGCGTCCAGCCCAGATCCTTTTGCAGCTTTGTGGAATCAATTGCATACCTGAGATCGTGGCCGGCGCGGTCTGTAACAAAAGTAATGAGTTTTGCAGATGTTCCTTCGGTGCGGCCCAACTTCCGGTCCATGATTTTACACAACAAATGAATCAGATCAATATTCTTCCATTCGTTGTGGCCACCAATATTATAGGTTTGCCCGGTTGCTGCCTTGTGAAATATCACATCTATTGCACGCGCGTGGTCTTCTACCCAAAGCCAGTCCCTCACATTTTCACCTTTACCATAAACCGGTACCGGATTATTGTTCTTAATATTATTGATGGCCAGCGGAATCAGCTTTTCAGGAAAATGGTGTGATCCGTAGTTATTGGAACAATTAGAAATCACTGTATCCATGCCATAAGTATCGTGATAGGCGCGGACAAAGTGATCGGAACTTGCCTTTGAGGCTGAATAAGGACTATGTGGATCGTAGGCGGTAGTTTCTGTAAACATACCGGTATCTCCCAATGCGCCATATACTTCATCGGTAGAAACATGATAGAACCTGTGTTTATCGTAATTTCCTTTCCAGAATTTGCGGGCCGCATTCAATAAGTTAACGGTTCCCACCACATTGGTCATCACAAATTCTGTCGGATTGCTGATAGAGCGATCCACATGAGATTCGGCAGCAAGGTGAATAACTGCATCGGGCTGGAAGTTTTCAAACAATTGATCGATAAAGCCTGCATCTACTATATCGCCCTTTACAAATTTGTAGTTAGGTTTCGCTTCTATATCCCGGAGGTTCGCAAGGTTACCGGCATAGGTCAATTTGTCCAGGTTAATAATCTGATAATCAGGATAGGCGGTTACGAAGCGGCGAACTACATGTGAGCCGATAAAGCCTGCACCGCCGGTAATTATTATTGTTTTTGCGAACTCCATTCTTAGTTTGTTTGTTTGTTTATAACCTTCCATCAACCAGCGCCGGCGGTAAGAATCCCTTGATATCAAAAATCAGGGTATCTTTCCGCTTGAATTCCTGATACGTAATTTCGGCAAAAATGCTGTGTGCTACTGCCAGAACTACTATATCATAATTATTTGCATAGTCGATTTTGGGCTGCAAAGGTATAGAATATTCTTCTTGAACTATATGTTTGTCGGCCAGTGGATCAAAGACATCTACCTGAACGCCGCGCTGTATAAGCTCCTGATACAGCCGCACGACACCGGAATTTCGGGTATCCCTGCAATTTTCTTTGAAGGTAACGCCCAGGAGCAAGACACGGGACGCGCTCAAATGGCGGTTTCGAAGCTGGTAAAGCAATCGCTCCAATTTAGAAGCAATAAATCCCGACATCTCCTCATTTACCATACGGCCTGAAGATATTACGCGGGGTTGATAGCCAATCTGACTGGCTTTATAGGTAAGATAATATGGATCTACTCCAATACAATGGCCGCCTACCAGCCCTGGCCGGAAATTGAGGAAATTCCATTTGGTAGCCGCTGCATCCAATACCTGTCCGGTATCAATATCCAGTTTATCAAAAATCAGCGCCAGTTCGTTGACAAAGGAAATATTCAGATCGCGCTGCGCGTTTTCCACCACCTTGGCAGCTTCTGCTACTTTAATAGAACCGGCCGTATAGATGCCTGCTGTAATTACGGATTGATACAGAGCTGCTACGCGCTCGCTGGCTTCGGCGTTTGACCCCGAAGTAATTTTGATAATATCTTTCAGCTTATACCGGTTGTCACCCACATTTATACGCTCGGGAGAATAACCACAGAAAAAATCGGCATTATAACGGAGACCGGACACCTGTTCCAAAACCGGAACACACTCTTCTTCGGTACATCCGGGGTAAACTGTGGATTCGTAGATAACAAGGTCGTCGGGCTTCAGATAGCGCGCCACGGTATTTGTAGCCGCAAGCAAAGGGCCCAGGTCGGGCAGCTTATGTGCGTCTACCGGGGTGGGCACGGTTATAATAAATACGGTTGCCTTAGCCAGTATAGCCTCTTCATCCGAAAATTGCAGGGTTCCTGTTTGTTGTACTTGTGCCAGCTCGGGACCGCTAAACTCGCCTGTACGGTCAAGTAAATCCTGGGAAAGCTCATGGATACGCTGCCGGTCCGTATCAAATCCTATGACATTGTACTGTTCACTAAAGGCTATGGCAAGTGGCAGCCCAACATAACCGAGGCCAATTATAGCTATTGGGTTTGTCTGCATATTAGTTGCGGGTAAGATAGGGAGCCTTAGGTAGTCAATGATTTCTATTGGTTACGATTGTTAGTAATCAATACAATAAGTGTTGTACTCAAGGCAGCCAGCGCCGATCCCAGGCCAATCCAGGTTTGAGCAATAGTTGCGGGGTCGGCGTCTTTTCTTGGTTTGCGTTTAGGTACAAAAATTTCGGCTCCGGGCTCCAGGTTAGGGTAATTTTTGAAAAACAGGAAGCTCTTAGTTCCTTTGACCGCACCGTTGGCATATACAACATAAGCTTTCTTCCTGAGCGCTTCTTCTGTGAACCCGCCACTTCTCATTACATATCCTGCCAGGTTTTGGCCTTTTGAAAACACAGTGGTGGTTGGTGAAAATACTTCACCCGTTACTTTTACGGTTTGCAATTCTCGGGGAATGCTCACCACGTCGCCATCTAAGAGAATGAGGTCCTTCTTACCTTTAGGTTTCCTGAGGACTTCCTCCAGATCAATATCCACAAAATCATTTCGTTTTGCCACGTCGTCCAAATTAAGGCTGGTGGTGCCTCGGGAGGCCTGTGCCTGTTTTTCATTAAACTGAGCCACTTTCATCGACTGCTTTACTTCATCACTTTCGGTTTCGATCAGGTCTGCCCTTTTCAATGAAGCACCTTTTAGGTATGCATAGGCCGTGAATCCATTAGCCCGTTTGATCAGATCGGAAAGCCGGTCGTCTTTACTCCGCATAGCGTACGTTCCCGGCAGCATTACCTCTCCTTCGATTGTTACCATTTGAGGTTTTACATAACCCGGAAGAGAAAATACCGAAACCACATCAAATGGCTCAAGCTTGAATTTGGAAGACGCGACACTCAAATTGGGATCGATATCGAGGGAAATAATTTCAGAAAGTTTTGCATCGCGCGAACGGCGATCACTATCCTTCACGCGGCGTGCGACTTCGACCATTTGCATATTGGCTCCGTCTGAAAAACCTCCTGAAGTGATAATGAGATCTTCTACGGTCATACCCTCTTTGTAGGGGAACCGGCCTGGTTTACGTACACTTCCGTTTATTATGATCTCATAACTTTCACGTAAATCAAATATAGAAGGAATATGAACTATATCTTCGCGCTGCAGCAAAATTTCAGGTGCCTGACCGTTCAGAACACCACGCACGTCGAAGGCTATTACCTCTGTAGTATTATCGGCCTTAAGACGGGTAATGGTACCACGTTCCTGAAATGCATCTTCTTTTACGCCATCTGCATTTTTAATTAACTCCGCCAATGTCAATCCATCCTGTAGTTCAAACTGACCCGGACGAAATACAGCCCCGGTAATACTCACCCGGTTTTCGATCCGGTCAATAATTGGTTCGACAATATACCGGTCGCCCTTCAGCGGAACATAAGCATCAAATTCTGCCGAGCTTACGTCACGCACTTTGCGGCTTTTATCTGAAATCTGAACGGCCTTTACACTGGAACGATACGCATTGTCGGTGAATCCACCGGCAAATTCCAGTACATCTTTAAAGCTTTCGCCAGGCTTCAATTCATAGTAAGCCGGACGTTTTACCTCACCTTCCAAAGCAACGCGTACGCGATAGGGTCTTAAATATACAATATCATCATCCTTCAGTAAAATGTCGCCACTACGGTCTCCCCTCAAAATGTATTGATACACATCTACATCAGCAATCAACTGATTGTCGCGGAAAACCTGAATGGAACGTATAGAACCAATATCATTAGGGCCGCCGGCTTCGTATAAGGCGTTAAGGAGGGTAGTTACAGAAGGCAAATTATAGGGGCCGGGCTTACGCACTTCCCCGTTCATGTGTACTCTGATAGTACGAATATTAGACAAGCTGATCGTTACGTCGGTACCATTGCCTATAGCGTAGCGGTTGGCGCGCAACCGGTCTTTTATGAGTTCTGTAGCCTGCTCCATGGTTTTGCCGCTTACATATACATTACCCATTCCTGGTAATAAGATGTATCCTTCGGGCTTCACATCTAATTTCCAGTCTACTACCGAATTACCGAATACATTAATGAGCAGCTGATCGCCAGGACCCACCACATAATTCAGGGGTGTGGGACGGTTAATATTGGGAGCGAAACTTGAGCGGGGATTATTAAAATACTCCGCGCCAAACACCGGCAACACATTGGCTTGTTGTACAGGTTTTTCAAATGCCAGTTCTTTCTTTCCTGTTATGGTTTTCACTTCATCGTCCGATTCGAGGTTGAGGTCAGATTTGTACAAAACCTTTAGTCGCGAATTTAATTTCGAAACTTCTTCCGGAGCCATACCCCTGTCGGCTACAATTTCGGGCACATCTTCTATTGCTTTTCCGGAAGCGGTTATCTGATCAACTATTTGCCGTATCTGCTGCTCGCTGAGATCGTCAACTTTTACATTGCTAAGGTTTTGGTTAAATATGTTCCCGTTGGAGCTACGATCCTTGACCGGCCAGTCGATTTTTGTTTGCGTTTCCTGTGCAGTAACCCGATGGAGAGACAATACCGTAAGACACAACATCAGAAAAACCTTGGAATAATGCAACTTTGCGATGCTCATATTTCGATAAAGGGGAGTTGGTGTATATTATCAGGTTTTTGCCTGGAAATTAATCAAAGTGGCTGCGAAATTACAATTCTTTTCTCAGTGTGTTCCGCGGCAACTATACCTTAGCGGTAAATTATGTATTACTTCCCTTCATCGATTTATTTCAGACCAACAAACATTGTCTTTGGTCCTGAATCATTTAGAAAAAGATGCACGCATCACTGAAATCCGGCCCCTGTCCAAACGGCGCTCGTAGAAGTAAACTGCTGTATACAGCAAAATATAACAAAGCATTACCACCAACAGTAAAAACTCATTATCAGGCGCTGCAACTACGAAGCAGGAAGATATCAGTTGGGCCGGCAGTATGAGCAATACGGGCAAATAACCTTTACCGCGGGCATGATTGCGAAATAAAAGTTGATGCAGGTGATACTCATCAGATCGGAGTGGCGAGATACGGTCGTAGAAAAATTTCCTGAAGGTAGAAAATAGTACTTCCCACAAAGGATAAATAAGTATGGCGGGAAGCAGGAATGGGCTTACCTTGTCCGGATGCCGCTGAACAACCACTATGGAGATAGCAGCAATCATAAAGCCTAATAAATAGGCGCCGCCATCGCCCAAAAATATACGGCCGGCCGGAAAATTGTACACGAGAAAGGCCGCAACTGCCGCTGCCAATACGGCGCATATATATAATATAGAACTATCGTTAAGGAGAAAAGCAACGGCGCCAAGAGATAAAAAGCATAGAAAAACGGTACCGGAAGCCAGACCATTTTGACCGTCAGTGAAATTAACGCCATTTACCAGTGCAATAATAAATATTACACTTGCTACAATACCCAGCGCAACAGGAACTTCCAAAAACGACCATTGGGTGAGTACACTGTCAGGAATCATAATAAAGGCCATAACAGGCGAAAGGCACATAATAGCCAGTCGCTGTTCCGGGCTTATCTTGCCTGAATAGTCTTCCAGAAAACCCGCAATGAAGGCCGGAATAGCAGCCAGGATCAAATAGCCTCCTACCGAGTAATCGTTCAGGATAAACATAGAGGAAAGGAAGATACCTAAACCCCCGATTCGTGGCGTTGGCGCGTCATGAACCTTCTGCACCTTGTCATGCTCATCGAGAAAAATTCCCTTTCTGTGCGTCACCTGTATCACCAGGAAGTGAATCAACAGGGATAAGGCGAAAGACAGCAGGATGTAAAAAAATTGTATTTGATGTAGCATTCGCTGGTATCAATTATAGCTTGCTAACGTATGGCCTGGTAGATTATTGTGTAAAAATCGGATATGCATCAAGACCCGCGTTAGTGGCAGGGGTATTTTTTTATAGACGTAAGTTATTAAACAGCTGCTGGCTGATGTAAAATGTCGAGGAGTTCTACGGAACCCGCTTCAATCTTATTTACATTTCGATTGATTTGTGCGTTGAGGTAGTTATAAGCGACATATGCCAGCAATCCGATGATGAGACCTACCGCAGAAGTCACCATTTTCGTATAAATACCTCCTGCTATATGCTCTAGGGAGAATCCCTGATGCTGAATATTAAAGAAGAGGATAATCATACCCGCTATAGTTCCCAAAAAGCCGAACATGGGGGCAATACCGGCGATAGTGGATAATATACCCAGGTTTTTTTCCATTTGGTACACTTCCAGCTTGCCGGCAGCTTCCATCGACTTTTCAATATGATCCATGGGCTTACCAATCCGGCTCAAACCTTTACCAATAGTCCGGGGCAAGGCTCCTTCGTAGTTTTTGCACAAGGATTGAGCGCCTGTAATACTTCCTTCGGTAACTTTTTCGCGGATGCGTAACATAAAATCAGCGGGTGCTTTCCCAGCTTTTCTGATAGCCAGGAATCGCTCTACGAAAATATAAACCGCGAGTATGCTGCAAATTGCCAGGGGAATCATCAGAATCCCACCCTCCTTTAGCAAATACCAGAGCGACAGTTGTTCTGGCTCCTGTGCCACCTGCGGGGCTACTTGCGTCAGCGTATCGGGGATCTGTAGAAAAAGCATCCGTAGCATTTGATGTCAGTTTGAATTTGAATGGAGGCAAATATACAAAAGCAAATATTAAAACCCCGTGGCCATGCAGCCTCCGGGGTTTTAATAACATATTATTGCCTAAACAGCGGGCATAGCATTGTATGCCTGCCCTTAGGCGATGCTTACCAGTTGGATATCGAAAATAAGATCTTTCCCGGCCAATGGATGGTTGGCATCCAGAACCACTGAATTTTCTCTCACTTCAGCTACAACTACCGGGAAGTGATTACCCTGATTGTCGCTCAGGTGCAGTTGAATACCCACTTCAGGTTTCATATCGGGAGGGAAATCTGATTTCGGAAATTCAATGAAATTCTCCTGTGCTGCCGGACCGTAAGCCTGGTCTACTGGTATATTCACTGTTTTTTTATCTCCGATTTTCATATCAATCAGGGCATCATCAAAGCCTTTTATCACCTGACCCTCTCCTACTGTAAACTGAAGCGGTTCCCTGCCTTCAGAACTATCAAAGGTAGTTCCGTCGGTTAATTTTCCGTGGTAATGCACGTTAACGGTGTCACCCGCTTTTACTACTGACATAGTATTTCTATTTAAATGAAACAAATAATAGCCTGCAAGGTATCCTTAATTCCCCAAACGGGCAAAATAAAGCGACCTGTCAGCCATGTTTTATATATTATTTACAAAGATGATTGGATGGTGTTCGATCGCATACCGGCTGAAAACCCGGTGCCTGAAGTTTTAGCTGGGACTCAGGCCGGTGCCAGGCAAACGACTTGGCCTTTGGTTTTCATTTGCTATTTTTGCCCTATGCCAACTATTTCTGAACGCGGTGTGCTGATGCCGCCGTCTCCCATTCGAAAATTGACGCCTTATGCCGATGCGGCAAAGAAGAAAGGCCTTAAAGTATATCACCTGAACATCGGTCAGCCGGATATAGAAACCCCTCCGAGCATTATTGAAGCAGTACATAAAGCCGACGTGAAGGTGCTGGAATATAGTCCGAGCCAGGGTTTCGAAAGCTACAGGACTAAATTATCGGCCTACTATAATAGTAGAGGTATTACAGCTTCATCCGACCAGATTATCGTAACCACAGGAGGTTCTGAAGCTATTTTATTTGCTTTAATGAGCTGCCTGAACCCCGGCGATGAAGTAATAATACCCGAACCCTTTTATGCAAATTATAACGGTTTCGCTGTTTCTGCAGCTATAAAGGTTGTACCGATAAACTCCTCTATTGAAGAAAATTTTGCGCTCCCTCCCATAGAGGCCTTCGAACAGGCAGTAACGCCCCGTACCAGGGCTATTATGATTTGTAACCCCAACAATCCAACCGGATATCTGTACAGCCGGGAAGAGTTACAGGTTTTGCGGGACATCTGTCTGAAGCATGATCTCTTCCTGTTCAGCGATGAGGCGTATCGTGAGTTTTGCTATGACGGGCAGGAGCACGTATCGGCATTGCAACTGGAAGGTCTGGAACAGCATGCCATTTTGCTGGATACCATTTCGAAACGATACAGCGCCTGCGGAGCCCGTATCGGAGCGCTTGTAACCCAAAACCAGTCGGTATTAACTGCAGTACTGAAATTTGCACAGGCCCGTTTGTCGCCACCCACCTTTGAACAAATACTGGGCGAAGCTGCCTGTGAACTGCCCGGCGATTATTTCGACGCGGTATTGGCGGAGTACACGCGCAGAAGAGATGTGTTGGTTGCAAGGCTTCAGGCTATGGAGGGCGTGACCTGCCCTAATCCCGGTGGTGCCTTTTATGCTATGGCCAAATTACCGGTCGAAAGCAGCGAAGATTTTTGCCAATGGCTGCTCGAACATTTTGAACATGAAGGAGCTACCGTAATGATGGCCCCTGCCAGCGGATTTTATGCCACGGCCGGACTGGGGAAAGATGAAGTAAGGCTGGCTTACGTATTAAATGAAGACGCAATTAATAAGGCGATGGATTGTTTGGAAGCGGCGCTGGTCGCTTACCGTCAGCGATAGTTGTTAACCAGCTCCAATTGCGGAGCTGGTTGTTTTCATAAATTTTTTTGTGAAATTTCCTTTGGCGCCGGTCTTAATCCCGGTACTATACTCCTGACTTTTCCATGTTAATTAATTGTTACATAGATCGTTGAATTTCATTTAGTTTTTTAAATATCTTGTATTATTGCAGCTATGGGGTCAGGTAAATACTTAGTGCAGGGTTTGATGGCCTGGGGTATGGGGATGTTGTGGATATCCTGCGGAAATAAGGAAACCGCTACTAAAACTAATATCGAGACTACCACCAGTGGGACTATCACTATTTCGGTTGACGATACCTATAAGCCGGTAATCGCGCAACAGTTAAAAGTTTTTGACTCATCATACCCTGAAGCACACGTAACAGCGCACTATAAGTCTGAGAAGGCTTGTTTTGAAGATTTATTTTCTGGTACGGCCAAGCTTATAGTAACCTCGCGCGATCTGACCGAGGCAGAGCGGAAAGCATATATAGCCAGCGGCCGAAAAACCCGTTCGTTACCTGTGGCCATGGATGCAATCGCAGTTATTGTACATCCCAATTCGCCCGATACTTTAATGACCCTGGGTCAACTGCAAAAGATTTTGCAGGCGGGATTTATAAGAACGTATGATATCGTGTTCGACAATGGCGAATCCAGCACAGTGCGGTATATCACCGACTCATTAATCCCTGGCGCTAATTTATCGTCTAAGGCTTATGCTGTTAAATCCCTCGATTCGGTAATCAGTTATGTTGCCAACAAGGAAAATGCGATAGGGTTTGTGGGTGTAAGCAATATATATGATCCGGAAGATAATACGGGTGTCGGCGTTTTCAAGAATAATATCCGTGTAGTAGCATTCAAAGACGATTCTACGGGTATTTTTTATCAACCCTACCAGGCTTATATAGCTTTACGACAGTACCCTCTTACCCGAAGCATGTACTTCATTACCACAGATAACGGGCGCGGTCTGGGTGCCGGAGTTGCCAATTTTCTATGTAGTGAGCGAGGACAGCTGATATTCGGGAAAGCCCGGCTCGCACCCCTACGTGTGCAGTTGCAAATACGCGAAGCCGAAATAAAATAAAGACAAGCAGTCTATAACAATTTTAAAAAATTTGTGTTCTTATAGCTAAAAAACTACTCCACAATAAATAAACGACAGAGATGAATAAAATAATGCTTACTGCAATGGCCGCAGCCCTTGCATTTAATGTACACGCGCAATCGCTACCGGAAGGAGAGAAAATGATACATTATGGGCGTTTTGAAAGTGCTAAAAAAACATTGGAGCCACTCGCCGGTAAAGACGAAGTAGCCAATTATTACCTGGGTATTTCAGAGCTTAACCTTGACAATAAAGACGCTGCAAAAGCAATTTTCGCCAAGTATCCTGATAATTTCTACAATCAGGCAGGTATGGCCCGGGTTCTTTTTGCCGAAGGCAAAAAAGAAGAAGCTGCTAAACTACTTCAGACAATAGTTGACAAGGCCAAAAAGAAAGATTGGGAACGCTATAAAATAGCTGCCGATGCTATTACCTATACCAGTGGTGGAAATATTACAGATGCCATTAGCTGGTATCAGAAGGCTCTTGCAATCAATGCAAACGCTGTAACGCATATCGCACTTGGCGACGCCTATATGAAGCTACAGACCGGAGGTGGAGAAGCGATGAACAACTACGAAAAAGCTTCTGAACTGGGAACCAATAATTCACTTGCCTACTCACGGATAGGAGCGCTATGGTATGCTGCCCGCCGTTACGACGATGCACTGAAAAATTTCAATTTATCCAAGGACGCCGACCCTGCCAATCCGCTTCCTTATAAAGAACTCGCCGAAGCCTACCAGCGTGCAGGCAGATACGAGAAGGCACTGGAAAATATTGAGAAATTTTTGGAACTTTCCGATCAGTCTATCGACGATCAGATTACCTATGCCAACCTTCTTTTTCTTTCAAAAAAATACCCTGAAGCACAAAGCAAGATACAGGAGCTGATTGCAAAAGGTGTAAATAAACCTTATTTGTACCGCCTGATCGGTTATAGTGCTTATGAAACCAAAGACTATCAGAAAGCACTGACCAATATGCACCTGTTTTATAACAAGGAGCAAAATCCGGATAAAATTATCAATGACGACTATATATACTCCGGACGTATCATGACCGCTTTGGCTATGGAAGATACCATGAAGGCAGCTATGTACAACGACAGCGCCAATTACTTCTTCAACAAAGCTGTGACTGCTGATAAGGTAGCAGATAAGAGTGAGCTGTATAAGAAAATTGCCGATGGTTTTAAAGATGCTAAAAATTACAGACAAGCTGGAAACTGGTACGGTAAAGTAGTAGCCGACAATCCGGATGCACCTGCAATAGATTACTTTAACTGGGGACTGTACGCATATTACGGCAACAACTACGAGGAAGCAGCAAAAGCCTTCCTGGCTATGCGCAATAAGTATCCTAATGAGGGTTCAGCGTTGTACTGGCAGGCACGTACTGCCGCAGCACAGGATAGCGAAGCGAAAACCGGTGCAGCAGCGCCTTTCTACAAAGAATGGCTCCAATTTAGTCAGGAAGGATATGAACATAAACCTGCCGACCTGATGAACGCGTACAACTATTTGGCCTATTATTATTATAACGCCAATAACGAAAAAGAAGCGATGATCTGGATCGAAAAAATTCTCGAAAAAGATCCGGCTAATGACTTCGCGAATCAGGTAAAAGAATATTATATAAAACTAAAAAAGTCAGGTGCTAAATAACTAAGAAGCAACGAATATGAACCCCGCAGATATTGCGGGGTTTCATTTTTTATAGAACGCTTCGCACATAAAAAAGTACTTTTGCCTAAAATATATTCAGACCTTCGGATATGGAAGCGTACGCACTTGTAACAGGCGGCTCCCGCGGCATTGGCAGAGCCATTTGTGTAAAATTAGCCGCAATGGGCTATCCCGTAATTATCAACTATAAAGGAAACCGGGCAGCAGCAGAAGAAACCGCCGCACTGGTGGAAGCCGAAGGGAGCAAAGCCGTTGTAATGGGGTTTGATGTATCCGACGCTGATGATGTAGCAGGAACCCTTGGTGCCTGGCAACAAAATCATCCGGAATGTGTAATTGAAGTACTAGTCAATAATGCCGGCGTTCGTCAGGATGCACTACTGGCATTTATGACCGACGAGCAATGGAATACCGTAATGAATACAAGCCTGCAGGGTATGTACCGTGTTACGCGGCAGATTATGAACCCTATGTTGATGCGGCGCTACGGACGCATCATTAATATAGTATCGCTTAGCGGACTAAAAGGTATGCCCGGCCAGTTTAATTATTCAGCGGCTAAAGCAGGCATGATAGGTGCTACTAAAGCATTGGCCCAGGAAGTGGCAAAAAGAAATATTACCGTTAATGCTATAGCTCCGGGGTTTATTGCAACCGATATGACGGCCGAGCTGAATGAAAAAGATCTTACGGCCCTCATCCCTATGAAACGATTTGGAACTGCAGAAGAAGTTGCAGAACTGGCCGGATTTCTGGCTTCAAAAAATGCAGGTTACATAACCGGACAGGTTGTATCCATTAACGGTGGTTTGTATACCTGATCTATCTTTATTTAAAGCAAATTTATAATGGATGTAATAATTCTGATTTTCCTTTGCTGGAGAATGAGAAACATAGTCCTTCCCAAAGGATATAAGCCGCTGATATGGCAGATACTGACTGCATTGGTATGGCTGGGCGGGCATTTTGTAGGTATTGCAGGTTCGTTCCTGCTCGGAAAAAGTCTTGAAATAATGCTGGCGAGCGGCTATCTGTGTGCCATACTCGGTTACTTAATTTTACAACAGTACGCAAAGTCCCTGGAAAACATCTCCAATCATAAGGACCAGCCTAAAACTTTCGAATAAGAGTACTCGCTGCCAGGGCACTTAACAGTTTATTGTATGTTTATAGATTCACATACCCACTTATACGACGACCGTTTCAAAGACAGTCTGGAGGATGATATCAATCGGGCTGTCAACGCGGGAGTGACCAAAATGTATTTGCCGAACTGTGATAGCAGTACCATTGCCGGCATGATGGAAGTAGCCGGAAAATGGCCCCGGCATTGCTTTCCCATGATGGGTGTTCACCCTTGTTATATAAAAGAGAATTATAAGGAAGAGCTGGACATCGCTGCCGAATGGCTTTCCAAAGCTTCCTTTGCGGCTATTGGAGAAATAGGACTTGATTATTATTGGGATAAAACTTTTGTTACTGAGCAAAAAGAGGCCTTTAATGTGCAGATGGATTGGGCGCTACAGTATCAGCTTCCCATTGTAATACATACCAGGGAATCAATGCAGGATGGTATTGAGATGGTTAAGGCTAAGCAAAAAGGCAGTGGCAGGTTAAGGGGGGTGTTTCACTGCTTCAGCGGATCAGCCGTTCAGGCTAAACAAATTACGGATCTGGGATTTTTTCTGGGTATCGGCGGGGTAGTGACCTACAAAAATACCGCGCTGGTGGAAATCTTGAAAGAAGTTCCGCTTGAGCGAATTGTTCTGGAAACCGACGCACCCTATTTATCACCTGTCCCTTACAGGGGTAAGCGCAATGAAAGTTCGTATATTCCTATCATCGGCACGAAAATTGCTGAAATTAAGGCATGTAGTCTGGACGAAGTTGCACGGGTTACTACAGCCAATGCCGAAAGGCTTTTTACCAAAGGTTAAGACATAAATATTCGAACTAATAAATGCTGACAGTACCGGAAACAGGGAGTAAAGCGCCGCTTTTTAAAGCTGAAGACCAGAACGGGGAAATGGTTTCACTAGAAGATTTTAAAGGAAAAAAAGTTGCATTGTACTTCTACCCGAAAGATAATACGCCGACCTGCACTACGCAGGCCTGCAATTTTCGGGATAATTACACATTACTGCAGCAAAGAGGCATAGTAGTGCTCGGTGTAAGTGTAGACAATATTAAAAGTCATAAGAAATTTGAACAAAAGTTCAGTCTTCCATTTACACTCATAAGCGACCCCGAGCATGAAATAGCGACTAAATATGGAGTTTGGGGTTTGAAAAAATTTATGGGCAGGGAGTTTATGGGCGTACACCGTACAACTTTTCTCATAAATGAAAAAGGAGTTATTGAACATATCATCACCAAAGTAAAAAGTAAAGAACACACAGCTCAGATTTTAGAGCTCTGGAAATAATACTCCGGGTATGTAACCAATTCAGGTACGATTGGTCTATTATCGCAAATACAAAAATTATGAAGAAGATAATTATTGCCGCGCTGGCAGGATGTGTATTGTCTTTGGGCAGCAGAAGTTCACACGCTCAAACTTTTCAGGATATATTTAACTCGCTGGGAAAGAATAATAAATCCAATTCCAGCGGCTCATCTTTAAGTAATATCGACATCACCAACGGCCTTAAAGAGGCGCTTTCCATTGGCGCCCAAAATGCAGGAAATAAACTTTCGGCAACAGATGGATTTTTCAGGAACGCAGCATTGAAAATTTTACTTCCTCCTGAAGCAAAGCAGGTAGAACAAACATTACGGGCTATGGGAATGGGATCACTGGTCGACAAGGCTATTTTGTCCATGAACAGGGCCGCAGAGGATGCGGCAAAAAAAGCGGCTCCCATCTTCGTAAATGCCATTACTTCTATGTCGATTCAGGATGGACTGAATATTCTGAGAGGCGGAAATAATGCTGCAACCAATTATTTGAAAAGTAAAACAACGGCAGCCCTGACAGAAGCATTTCGGCCGGTTATTCAGAATTCGCTGAACAAAGTAGGAGCGCCCACTGTATGGAAGTCCGTGTTCACAACCTATAACAATTTGCCTTTGTCAAAAAACAAGGTGAATCCGGATCTTACCAGTTATGTAACTGAGCGGGCATTGAACGGAATTTATGTGACGATTGCAGAAGAAGAAGCAAAAATCCGGACTAACCCTGCGGCGCAGGTAACCAGTCTGCTCAAACGTGTGTTTGGCTCGCAACCTAAATAATTTGACTTCATACGAAAAACGGCTACCAGGGTTCTGGTAGCCGTTTTTTTTATTTGGCCGACTCTTTGGATTCCTTTTCTTTTTTCCCCAAAGCCTGAATTTTCTTCCGGTCGCCCACGATCCATATTACATCGTCCCATTGCAACACTTCTGAGGAATCGGGATTTAATAAGCGCTGACCGTCCCGCTCGATACCTACAATTACCCCATTCGTATTTTCCCGAATAGCAGAAGAACGAATACTGAGTCCTTTAAGCTTGTTGTGCTCGTCCACGATAATTTTAATTAATGCAACCGTGCTGTTGTTTTGCTCGTTACCATTCAGTTCTCTGCCGCTTTCAATTACGGGACGCAAATTCCTGATTTGCTCGTCGGTGCCTATAACACTTACTTTGTCAAATGGGAACAATACTTCATCTCTTGAAGGTGCATAAATCAGTTTTTCACCTCGTTTCACCAAGGCGATATTAATACCGTAATTTTCCCTCCAGGCCAGTTCTTTAAGGCTCTTTCCGGCAAATGGGGCGAGTGGATCAATCACAAAATCGGCGAGGTGAGCATCCCAGGGCGTGAGATCGGACTCCGTGGTAGAGTTATTGGATGCCACCTCCCGGGCATTCAGATTAGTAAGAAACCGGCTTTCAATACGGCTGTACAGGCGCTGTATATTACGTGAAAACAGAAATACTACCACGATAACCACCAGTAAAACTACCAGCAGCGCCATGGAGCTGGACAAAGTACGGTCGACCAGTAAGCCAACCAAGGCAACAGTAATGGCAATCCGTACCAATTCCACCACTAGCAACGGACCTCTGTTAAACCGGCGGTTTACCCATAATTCCTTGTAGGCCATTGAATTTGGGCGCTTTGCAGCGCATGCCCATAAGAAGGGCAGGGCTGCGGCGGCAGTTATCACGAGTGTTATCATTCGGCCCACAAACTGATTACTGATTTTTTCCAGCATAAAAGGAAGCAGGAAATTTGCAGAAATCAACACAATTGCAATCACCAGAATACTGTTGGTAACTACAATGGTCGCATAGGAACGAAGCACTTCCTTCCATTCACTACTTGCCTGCAGGGTTTGTGTATTGGAGGAATATTTATTAATACGCCGAATAAGGGCTGGCGGAGTAATTTTTACTATCTGATGATATAATGGTTCTGAGAACTTAATCATATAAGGCGTAGTAAAGGTGGTAATGGCTGATACGCCCACGGCCACGGGGAACAGGAAATCACTGGTTACCCTTAAGGTTAGTCCAAGCGTTGCAATAATAAAAGCAAACTCTCCGATTTGCGCCATACTCATACCCACCTGTACCGATTGCTTCATAGGCTGCCCCGAAAGCAAGGCTCCAAGGGTAGTACTGAAAAACTTACCGAAAATTGTAATTAATGTAATTACAAGTACCGGCACGCGGTACTCCCATATAGCGTTCAGATCAATCATCATACCTACGGAAACAAAGAAGACCGCACCAAACAGATCTTTAACCGACTTTAATATATGCTCAATTCTTTCAGCAGATGTAGTTTCGGCGAAGATGGACCCCATTATAAAAGCACCTAATTCGGCCGAAAAACCTACCTGCGTGGCCAGTACGACCATACCCAGACAAAACCCCATGGATAACAAAAGCAGTGTCTCCTCGTCCAGAAGCTTCCGGGCGGTCCGCAACAAGGTAGGAATCAGGAAAATTCCAGCTATAAACCACAGAGAAAGGAAGAAAAGTAATTTAAACACCGTAAAAGTAAGCTCCGATCCCTGAAAGTTTTGGCTTATGGCAATGGTAGGCAGCAAAACAAGGATTAAGATGACCACAATGTCTTCCACAATCAATACGCCGAATACGATACGGGCAAACTGCTGCGCCTTTACTCCCAGCTCGTCAAAAGCCCTGATTATAATGGTGGTTGATGAACTGGCCAGCATTCCTCCCAGAAAAATACAATCGATGGTCTTCCACCCTAATAATTTTCCTGTAAAATAACCAGCGGTAACAATAAACACGACTTCCACCAGTGCCGTAACCGAGGCGGCGCCTCCCACCCGCACAAGCTTCTTAAAACTGAACTCGAGACCCAGACTAAACAAAAGAAAGATTACCCCAATTTCGGCCCAGGTCTTGATACTCGCCTGATCATTTACAGTAGGTAAAAGGTGAATTTGGGGGCCAACCAATAACCCGGCGATGATATAACCAAGTACAAGCGGTTGCTTCAGTTTTTTGAAGATCAGGGTTGTAATGGCTGCTGCGCCCAGAATTAATGCCAGGTCCGTAATAAGGTGCGGAAGATGATGCTCCATAAATACTTAATTAAAATTTCCGGTAAACAATAACGAACAGGGAAAGCACCAGTTCGGCACCTGCCCAATAATTCTTACTTATTTCTGTTTTTCTATCAGTGAGCTACCAGAAATTATGTACCGGGAATATTATTCGTGAAACAAAATATTGCGCAATTCCTTTATGTTGTCGGAAGAAATAGGAGCAAGACTCAAAATTGCCCAGCGGTGAATAACAGGCGTAGGGCGTCATTTTACCCTGTTCCTGCGGATGCACCTGCAGCTGGAATACGGTTGCTGACCGATAGCCGGCGTTGGTCTTTACCCATTTATTCCTCTCTTCATCTCCCGAAGAGGTCCACAAAAAATTTCGGGTTTCAGCTCCGGGAAATGAACGATGATCTAAAGCGGTCACATCTCCCTTACTAAATGCCTGCATTGTAAACAACAGGAAAATAAGTAAAGAAAATAGTCGATTCATACCCAGCAAAGATAAAAAATAAAAAGGGGCCCCGGAAGCCGGAGATGTAATTTAAAAGTAAACGATAAATTTGCGGAATTTTACGGCCGTAGGGAAAAACGGCATATTTTTATTTTCATGCACCAACTTCTGCTGTTTGCTTCAGGTAAAGGCTCCAACGTACAAGCGATTATCGATTACTTTTCTGCTGGAGAAAAGGCAAGGGTAGCCCTGATAGTTTGTAATAACCCGGCCGCAGGCGTACTCGATATTGCAAAAAAACACAATATACCTACGCTGCTTACGGACAGGGTCGGGTTCAGAGATCCTGAATTTGTAAGCAAGCTGGCTTCCTATAACCCTTCCTTATTGGTATTGGCCGGTTTTTTGTGGAAGGTGCCTGAAGGCATTGTACAGGCATTTGCAGGAAAAATTATAAATATTCATCCTGCATTACTTCCTAAATATGGAGGAAAAGGCATGTACGGTGCACATGTACACGATGCGGTGATTGCAGCGGGCGATAAGGAATCGGGCATAACGATACATTTTGTGAATGAGCATTACGACGAAGGTGCGGTTATTGTTCAGGCTACCTGCGCACTTATGCCCAACGACGATGCTTTGAGTTTAGCTGCTAAAGTTCATCAATTGGAACATTACTTTTTCCCCCGTACTATAGAATTTCTACTTGATCAATTGCAGGCTCAGTAAGGTCAGGATGAAAAACCTTATTGAAATGCTAATGCCCCTATGGTTGAGAAAACATAGGGTTTTAGCCTTAACTTTGCATGCGGACTAAAATTTTAGCTGTGAAGAAAGCCAGTATTCTTATCCTCGTTATGATAGCGGCCGCCATTGCGGTAATTGTTTCAACGTTCGGACAATTCAGCACTTATGAAACTTTCGCTTCCGCGTCTGAAAAGCCCGGAACCGTATTTCACGTCGTTGGATACCTCGATACTTTATCCGGAGCGCAGCAATATGATCCGCTAAAAGATCCGAACTATTTTACTTTTTTCGCGAAAGATAAGCAAGGCCAGACACACCGTGTTATTTTCAACGGCGCCCGTCCGCAGGATTTTGAACGCTCCGAGCAGCTGGTAATGAAAGGATATATGAAGGGTTCTGAATTTCATTGTTCTCAAATTCAGATGAAATGTCCGTCGAAGTACGAAAATGACCAGATAGCGGTTGCGCAACCCGCAGCTAATATTTAATATCGAGCGGCGTGCTAAGGCACGCCGTTGTTCTAATACACCTTTTTCAATTTATTTATTTTGGATCAGACATTTACCGGCGAACATCTGCTGCCCGGACAACTGGGGCATTTATTTGTCATCATTGCATTTGTTGCATCGCTATTTTCACTGTTCAGTTATTTTAAAGCAGCCAGGTCTGAAGGTACGCACGAAGAACTAAGCTGGAAAAAACTCGGACGATGGGGATTCCTTATTCAGGCTTTGTCCATTGTAGGCATTTTTGCCGCCTTGTATTATATCATTTCGCAACACCTGTTCGAGTATCATTATGCCTGGAAACATTCATCCAGAGGCTTAAAAATGAAGTACCTTCTTTCCTGCTTCTGGGAAGGCTCCGAAGGTAGTTTCCTGCTTTGGCTTATTTGGCATGCTGTAATTGGACTGGTTGTTTTACGCACCGCTAAACAATGGGAAAATCGTGTAATGGCGGTTATTTGCTTTGTACAGGCGTTCCTGGCAACCATGCTTTTGGGTATTTATATCGGCCCTGATATTAAAATCGGGAGTACACCATTTATACTTTCCCGCGATACTGGCCTGTTCGACAATGCGCCGGTGTTCAGGGATGCTGCTACAGGATTGCTGCGCCAAGACTACCTGTCGTTCGTTAAAGACGGAAACGGCCTGAATATCCTTTTACAGAACTATTGGATGGTAATACACCCACCGGTATTATTCCTCGGCTTTGCACTTACACTTATCCCCTTTGCCTATGCTATTGCGGCTTTATGGAAAGGCGAATATAAATCATGGATCAAACCGGCCTTACGCTGGACCCTGATTGCAAGCGGATTGCTCGGCTTAGGCATCATGATGGGTGGCGCCTGGGCATACGAGTCCCTCAATTTTGGCGGTTACTGGGCCTGGGATCCGGTTGAGAATGCTTCGCTGGTACCCTGGCTTACTTTGATTGCGGGCTTACACACACTTGTAATTTACAAGAGTACCGGACGTTCTCTTAAAATTACGCTTATATTTTTTATACTTACCTTTTTGCTGATTTGGTATTCTACCTTCCTGACCCGTACCGGCATATTAGGGGAAACCTCGGTTCACTCCTTCACAGGCGAAGGCAAGGCATTGTACTGGCATCTTATTATTGTAATGGGCGCCTTCCTTGCACTCAGCATTTCCTTAATGATTCGTTCCTGGAAAAAAATGCCTTATGTAGCTGGAGAAGAAGAGTTCTTTTCGCGCGAATTCTGGATGTTGATTGGTTCCGTAGTGCTGTTGATTGCTGCTACCATAATCATATTTCTTACATCCATGCCGGTTTGGTCGCCTTTATACAAAGCGGTAACCGGTGCCGATATTGCTCCGGCAACGGACACTGTAGGGCAGTATAATGGAATAATGGTATGGGCGGCAGTTTTTGTCAGTATACTTACCGGCGCAGTTCAAGTACTGAAATACAAGAAAACCGGAATGAAGGCTGCGGCCAAACAAATGGGAATGCTGGCCCTTATTTCATTAGTACTTGCTGTTGCCCTCATTTGGAGTCAAAAAATAGAGCACAAGGAGTACATGATTTTTACTTTTTCTATTTTTTACGCACTTCTGGGTAATATTTATTTTCTTATTACTTCGCAGAAACTCAAATTGCTTAAAGCCGGCGGTAGTATTACCCATATTGGTTTTGGCTTGATGCTGCTCGGGATTTTATTATCGGGCTATAACAAACGGGTGATCTCGCTTGACAAAACCGGCGTGATGCGAAATATAGATTTTGGAAAAGAAACCTTTGAAGAAAATCTTAAAACCAGCCGCGAACATGTGCTGATTTTCCGCAACACATCTGTGGATATGGATCGGTTTAAGGTTACTTATCTCGGTGATTCTACCGTAAACAGCGATCCTCCGCTGACCTATTTTAAAGTTCAATTTGTTGAAATTGATCCGGAAAGCGGTGATAAAAAGGAAACTTTCTATCTCTATCCGGAAGTATATATTAACCCTAAAGGTCAGGAAGGGCTCAGCCCTAATCCGGATTTCCGCAGTTATTGGACGCATGATGTGTTTACCTATATTACCTCCATGAGTGATCCGAATGCCAAAACTGACACCAGCAAATTCCAACCATTTACGGTTAAGAATGGCGACAGTATTTTCCTGAATAACGGATATCTGGTATATGAAGGGTTGAATAAGACTATTACCAATCCCAACTACCAGGCGCAGGGTGAAGATATTTCGGTAGAAGCTAATCTTACCGGCTACGGTATGCAGGGAAAGCTGGGAACTGCTGCTCCGGTGTATACTATTAAAGGCAATGATGTCATGGCTCTTACCGACACTCTGAGAGATATGGGACTCAATATCCGCATTAATAAAATTATTCCTGAGCAGGATGCCGTTGAATTGGGCATCCGGCAGCGTGCGCCTCAGGACGATTATATTATCATGAAGGCAATTGTTTTCCCCTACATAAGAATACTTTGGACAGGTATAGTGGTAATGGTTATAGGATTCTTTATCAGCTGGTGGGCTCGCAGACGTTAAACTAAAACAACCAAAATGAAAATAGATATCCATACGCATATAATGCCCGAAAAAATTCCGAATTGGTTTCAAAAATTCGGCTATGGTGACTTTATCACCCTGGAGCATCACAAACCTTGTTGTGCTAAGATGATTAAAGGCGACCGTGTATTCCGGGAAATTGAGCACAACTGTTGGGATGCTTCTGTGCGACTGGGCGAAATGGATCAGACTGATGTCGGCATCCAGGTGTTATCTACTATTCCCGTCTTATTCAACTACTGGGCAAAACCGGAGCATGCACTGGAAAGCAGCCGCTTTTTCAACGACCACATAGCTGAATCGGTAAGCCGTTACCCGGATCGTTTCATCGGGTTAGGTACCCTACCGTTACAGGATATAGATTTGTCTGTTAAAGAATTAGAACGATGTGTAAGGGAACTAAAAATGCCCGGCATTGAAATCGGTTCAAATATTAACGGGCTGAATCTGAGCGACCCGTCATTCTTTCCTTTCTGGAAGGCAGCTGAAGAGCTCGGGGCCTGTATTTTCGTTCATCCCTGGGAGATGATGGGCGAGCAGGATATATCGCGCTACTGGTTACCCTGGCTGGTAGGTATGCCAGCTGAAACTTCGCGCGCCATTTGCTCAATGATATTCGGCGGAGTGTTTGAAAAATTCCCTGAATTAAGAGTGGCTTTCGCGCATGGCGGTGGCAGTTTTCCTGCCACTGTTGGCCGTATCGAACACGGTTTTAACGTCCGACCCGACCTGGTTGCTATTGACAATGCCGTAAATCCACGGGACTATATAGGCAAATTCTGGATAGACTCTCTGGTGCACGATCCTAAAGCACTTGATTTCATCCTCGATATAATGGGCAAGGACAAAATCTGCCTGGGTAGTGATTATCCATTTCCATTGGGTGAGCATCATCCCGGAAAGTTGATTGAAGAGCATATTGAAGATGCAGCCCTGCGGGATATGCTTTTATTTAAGAATGCACAAGCCTGGCTGGGAACTACAAATTCATAGACTAGCGGCACGTTTTATAGTATACCTTTCGCAAAGAACCCCATGCGAAAGGTATTTTTTTTGTCGCGGATACCTGTTTGAAATTATTGCAAAAAATACGAAGATTTAAGTCGTTTTCTATCGAAATCACCTTAAACAAGGCTGGATTTGGCGGTATTTAACAGATTTATTAACGGTTTTTAGCTTTTTTATCCGAACCATTTTTTATTATCTTTGCGCAAATTCATGCCGAAATGAAGCAGACCTCTACTATCTTATCGACATGCATCGCATTAACATTTTTGGCTTCCTGTGCTGCACCTCGTACCATGAGTACTTCAGCCACAACTTCCAGAAATCCGGAGTTTATCGAAGGTATAACGTTGAATGGCGGTAGCAATAATGTAAAACTAACACATAGGAAGCAGGTATATAAGAACCAGCGTATTGGTACCATTCCGGAAGAGCTGGAGACCGCCGAACAGCTTACTACCTCGTTTGCTAAAATCAGAGAAGGCAAGAAACGGAATATTAGTTTATATTCCTTTATTGAGGAATGGTACGGCACACCTTACAGATTCGGAGGCACCGGTAAAAACGGTATTGATTGTTCCGCTTTTGTGCAACAGTTATATGGCGATGTCTATAAACTCGGTCTGCTACGAACATCAAGGGAGCAGTTCTCCACGTGCATGTCTATAAAGCGGCACGAATTACGCGAGGGTGATCTGGTTTTCTTTAAAATCCGCAGTAAGGCTATATCACATGTAGGCGTATATCTTTCGGAAGGTAAATTTGTACACGCATCTCGCAGCCGTGGAGTAGTGATCAGCGATCTCGAAGACAGTTATTGGACCAGATACTATGCGGGTGCCGGAAGAATGGGCTAGGGGAGCTTTTCGCACCGCACACATGAGCAGAAAAAAAATTTTAGAAAAGCTAAAAAAATGTTCTTTTAAGTCTTGGTGGTTTGAGAAATGGCTCTTACCTTTGCATTCCCAAAGCGGGAAACAGTTCTTAACAATTACGCAGAAGTAGCTCAGCTGGTAGAGCACAACCTTGCCAAGGTTGGGGTCGCGGGTTCGAATCTCGTCTTCTGCTCTAAGAAAATTCCAGATCCGACAAGGGGTTTGGAATTTTTTTTTCCATGTTCTTTTTGAACTACGAAGGCGCCCTGGTGGTGGAATTGGTAGACACGCAGGACTTAAAATCCTGTTTGCAGCAATGCGAGTGCGGGTTCAAGTCCCGCCTGGGGCACAAACAACAAGCCGATCCGATTGGGTCGGCTTTCTTATTTGCAACGCAAAATAAACCTGAGTAGTTAACTTCTCCTCACGCAGGTGACCTATCGTGTTTAAGTCTATCGTCTGCGCACCCTTATTACTAGCTTACTTTATCCTCTAATACCAGGCAGGGTGCTGCCCTGGCGCCAAAAAATATTGACCTCCAATATCGAGATATAGTTTTGATAGCCTCCTTGAGGTTCAGGCAGATTTTAGGTTTCAAAGTTGAAGTCAGTTAGCGAACCTGATTGGGCTGCTGATATTATTGAAGACTATCAAAATTGCAATATGACAGGTAAGGGGCTGCCAACTCCCCGGCAAATCAATGATATTATCCTAGGCTACTGGATATAATCATTTAAATTGGATAAGTTTGGATAATTGAATTCCGGTTTTTTTATTAAGTATGATGAATATTTACGTAAAAACAAATCGACGCAACACATTATTTTACAATGATTTACATAGCATGTTTAACGGCTGGCAACTTATAGCTCAGTGAGCAGGAGAGGATATTATCCCATAATAGCGGCAAAGGGGGGACGTGAGCAAGATTTTGATTTTTTATATTTTTATACAAAAGTTCAAAATAGTTATGTATCTTTGTGTCAACATGCTTACCCCCCTTCCCGCAGATCAGGGCGCTCAGGGTAAGCTTTTTTCATTTATAGGCTTATGAGCAAGATTCCTTACTCAAAGCCTCCCTTCTCTTTTCAGAAGCAGCTGGACCAGTTAAAAAGCCGGGGCCTGATAATTGGCAACGATTCTAAAGCGTTCCATTTGTTAGAAAATATTAGCTATTACAGAATGAGCGGCTACTGGTATCCTTTGCTCCTGGATAAGCAGAATCATATTTTTAAACCTGGGGCTAGCCTCGAAACGGCATTTAAATTATATTGTTTTGACCGCGATTTAAGGCGATTGGTGATTTCAGAACTTGAAAAGATAGTAGTTGCTATACGATCCCAAATGATTCATACACTTACACAGCGCTATGGAAGTTTTTGGTTTAGTGAACAGTCAATTTTTAAAGATCCGGTCAGACACGCTATCACACTTACCAAAATTGGTGAGGAATACCGGCGCAGTGATGAAGAGTTCATCAATGCTTTCCGCTTAAAATATACAGACCCGCTTCCCCCGGCATGGATGACTATGGAAATCACTTCATTTGGCACCCTATCCATACTTTACAAAAATCTACTTCCCGGGAAGGACAAAAGAGATATTGCACATCATTTTGGCCTGTCAGATAAAGTGTTTGAAGGCTGGCTGCACAGTATTGTCTACCTGAGAAATGTATGTGCCCACCACGCGCGGCTCTGGAATCGGGCAATGAGCATAAGACCACAGTTCCCTAAGCAACCCAGGGAGATGTGGCTTCAAAATCTCAATGTCAGAAATAATAAAACCTATTTCATGCTTTGCATGATCAGGTTTCTGTTAATCACTGTAAATCCAAGTACCAGCTTCCCCGCAAGGATCCGGAAGCTATTGCAACAATACCAAAATGTAGACATTCGCGCCATGGATTTTCCGGTTAACTGGGAAAATGAACCCTTATGGCGCGCCAAGTTTACAGACTGTTTTCAATAACAATATAACCGCTGTTAAATTTCAATGTTCCCGGACAGTGTTCTGTTAATATTTTAAATGGGCCGATTTTGTTTACGCAGGAAGCCTAGTATGTCAACGGTCTGAAAATACGGCCCTTCTAATTTTAAAGCCGACTTTTGCTGTCGCGACCAGGGGGGCGCTTTATTATGGAGATAGACTACTTGATCATCGGACAGGGAATCGCCGGCAGCCTTTTGAGCTATGAACTGCTGCAGCGAAATCAGCGCATCCTCGTGATGGATGGCCCCATATCTGACAGAAGCGCGAGTATGGCGGCAGGCGCCGTACTTTACCCGCAGGCAGGCCGAAAAAAAATAGTTAGTGCTTTAAGACAGGCAGCCATTCAGCAGGCAGTACATACTTACTCCTGTATGAGCGCTATGGCCGGCAAACACTTCTGCACACCGCTGAGCCTGATTGATTGCCCTATTGATCCAATTACTCCTAAGTCCGGCGAAGAAATTCCCGGAGCTGAAAGCATCACCAGATTTTTCCATACTCAGGAGATAACCAGCAGGCAGGAAGTTTTTACAATCAACGCAGCTGCCTTACTTCAATGGTGGCGCAACTATTTAAGCAGTCAAAATCTATTTATTGAGACGATATTCGACGAGGAAGGGTGTGTAATACATGAGAAAGGAGTCACTTACGGAGCAATAACAGCCAATAAAATAATTTTCTGCCGCGGCGCAGCCGAGCAGCGATCTCCTGCCTTTTCATCATTACCCTTTACATCTAACCGCGGCGACTACTTATTGCTCGCTATTCCCGGGCTACCAGACAACGCCATTTATCAGGGTGAAGTACGCCTGATTCCCAAAGGCGCGCAATTATTCTGGTGCGGAAGTAATTATATCTGGAAATACGACGACTTGACTCCCAGTGCAACCTGGCGCAGGCAAACAGAAGATTATCTCGATAAATGGTTGCGGGTACCCTATACTGTGGTGGCACATAAAGCTGCCGAACGGCCCACCACTGCAGGACAATTTCCCCTCATGGGGTTCCACCCCAGGATCCCTCATTACGCAATCTTTAACGGGTTGGGGACCAAAGGATTTTCCGAAGGTCCCGTCCTGGCGCAAATTTTTGCCGAATATTTATGTACTGGCAAGTCCATGATCAATTATGATTCCGGCCGATTCGCCAATTTTTTCACATAAGCCGGTAACACTTACATTTTTCCATAGCAAAGGGAGTGTGTACATCCTGACAACACTTCGGAACCCACAAAATGATTCACGCCCCTTATGAATTAAGCGGATACGGGTTATTGCACTGTTTAGCCAGAGAACTTTTGAGGCGATTGGTTGTAATTTCCAGTATGAAAACTGCTTTATTAATATGTATAATGCTTCTCTCAGGTTCGTTGTTTGCCCAGGAATACCGCGGCAAAGCGGTCGGTATAGAGGGAGGGGGTATCTTTACGCTGCTCACCGACAGCAACGCGTCGATTCCAATACAAATGTTTGGCATCGTATGCCCGGTGAAAACACAGCCCTATAGTCAGGAAGCCGAAAAATACACAGGCCAGATGCTTGCCGCCAGAAATATTAAAGTTATTTCGAAAGGTGTGCATCCTAATGGTCGCACTCTGGCTCTGGTAATTGTCGACGCTGATACGCTCAACGCAGCCTTGCTCTCTGCAGGACTGGCCTGGCATTACAAACAGCAAGACAAAAATTCCCATTGGGCAGCGCTGGAACGCGAAGCCCGGAAAGCTGGTCTGGGATTATGGGCCGATAAAAAACCGACGGCTCCCTGGAAATGGAAGAAAAAGCACTAGCTGAGCTCCCGCAACTCTAAGAGCGCTACGTTTTCGATATGGTGGGTATGAGGAAACATATCGACGGGTTGTAAACGCGTAACCTTATAAGCGGCATCCAGCAATTGCAGGTCACGCGCCTGTGTGGCTGGGTTACAACTAACATATACCACTTTTGGTGCGCGCATACGCAATAACTGTCTGATGAGCTTTTCATGCATGCCTGCCCGGGGAGGATCGGTAATAATTACATCGGGGCGTCCATGTTCTTCAAAAAATGCATCTGTAGCGATATCTGACACATCACCCGCAAAAAAATGACAATGCTTAAGCCCGTTCCAGTCGGCATTAATACGTGCATCAATAACCGCGTCGGCTACAGCTTCAATTCCTATAATTTTTGCAGCGTTCTTAGCCAGGAAGATACCAATACTACCGGTTCCGCAATATAAATCATATACTACTTCCGTGCCTTTCAGGCCTGCAAAGTCGCGTGTTATCCGATATAACTGCTCTGCCTGTTCGGTATTGGTCTGAAAAAAGGATTTAGGCGATATTTTGAATTTAAAATCTTCCAGATATTCTTCGATATAACCCTTGCCATGATACGTATGTACGTCGAGATCGTAAATAGTATCGTTGACCTTTGGATTGATGGTATAATGAAGCGATGTAATTTCCGGCACTTCTGCCAATAATGCATCGAGCAACATATACAACTCCGGCCGTTCGTGATGTACAATAAGGTTGACCATAACTGCACCGGTGCGGGCAACCCTGATAATCACATTGCGTAAAAATCCCTCCTGTTTCCGCTGATCGTAAAAAGGCAACTGATGTTCCAACGCCAGACTTCGGAGTAGATTTTTGATTCGGTTGGTAGGTTCCGGCTGCAAATAACAGGTTTGTATGTCTACAACCTTATCGAACATTCCGGGAGCATGGAAACCCAAAACCGGAGTATGGTCTATTTTAGCATCGCCTGCGGCGTCCAATTGCTCCCGCGTAAGATATTGCAGGGTACTGAAGGTAAACTCCAGCTTATTCCTATAAAATTTGTCTTTATTACTTCCCGCAATTGTTGCAATAGCTGGCAGCTCAATCTGACCTATCCGGGTTAGCTGATCTTCAACCTGAATTTGTTTATATTCAAGTTGCTTCTCATAGGGAAGCATTTGCCATTTGCATCCGCCACATACACCAAAGTGCATACAGAACGGCTGCACCCGGTCAGGAGAAGGCGTTACTACGCGCAGTGCCTTTCCTTCTGCATAGTTCTTTTTGTTCTTACGCAGATAAACATCCGCCACATCGCCCGGCACCGCACCTTCAACCAGTACAGTTTTACCATCTTCTAAATGTGCAATCGATTTACCTTCTGCAGCGTAGCGTTCCAACCGTACACCGCTTATCACCGTCTTTTTATTTTTCCTTGCCAATGCCCAATATGCTTGTTAATCCTTTGCAAAGGTAGTTTGAATTTTCTTGTTCGGAGAAAACCTTATTTAGCTTTGAATTGCATTTATTCTTCTATTTTGGCGGACTTGGCTACTCAAAACAAGCCAATGCTATTTAGTATTACCACGATATGATCAAAAAAATACTGGCAGCCTCGCTGCTTTTTCTGGCCAGCCTGAGCTCAATGGCCAAAAACGGATATAAAATCGATGTAAAATTTAAGGAAGACCTCAGCGATTCAGTAGTATACCTGGCTTACTATTTCGGGAAACATCTACCGAGCGTATTTAAAGTAGACTCTGCTGTCGTAACCAATAAGAAGAAAATTACCTTCCAGCGTAATGAAAAAATAACGGGAGGTATCTATATGATTATTTACAACCACAACAGCCGGCTCACCGAGTTTGTATTGGAGAATGGCAGTCAGTTTGAGGTAAACATCGATAACAGCAAAAACAAAGCCCGGGAACTGGACGGTTTAAGTTTCAAAAACAGCCCTGAAAACGATCGGTATCTCGTGTACAACCGGCTGATGGAATCTATGGCTGAACGTCATAAGGGGCTCAACGCCGAACTGGAAAAGGCCAAAAATGCGGCCGACTCCCAAAAGGTGACAAAAGGATTTGAAGCATTAGCAGAAGAGCAGACTAATTTTCGCAGAAATTATATCCGACAATATCCCAACACCTTGCTGACTGCGATTTTTAAAGCCGTACAAATGCCCGAGGTTCCCAGGGAAACACACTACCTGGAAGACGGCGTAACGGTAGATTCGAATTTTGCTTACGATTATATACGTGCGCATTATTGGGACAATTTTGATCTTCAGGACGACAGACTGATACATACTCCCATTTTCGAAACCAAACTGACGGATTACTTTGAGAAATGGTTATACCAGATTCCCGACACCCTGAAACAGGAAGCCGATATTATACTTGCTAAAACCAAAGGAACCGAAGAGTTATTCAAATATACCCTGCGCACATTGACGAACAATTCGCTGAAAAGCAAAGTAATGGGCATGGACGAGTTCTTTATCCATCTCGTTGAAAATTACTATATGAAGGGTGCAGCTACCTGGCTCGATTCGGCAGGACTGGCTTGGTACGCCGACCGGGCACGTAAGTTCAAACCCAACGTAATTGGGAACATTGCTCCGGAGCTGAATATGCAGGACGTATTCACCTTCGCAGACATTCCTTTGCATAGCGTAAAAGCGAAATACACATTACTGGTGATATGGTCGTACGACTGCGGAACCTGTCAAAAAGAAGTGCCTCAACTGGATTCGCTATACAGGAACGAACTAAAAAAGCGCGGCGTAAAAGTATACTCTGTTGCCAGTGGCGGTGAGCTTTCTGAAATACAGAAGTTTATAGATAAACATAAGATACAGGAGTGGACAAACGTGGCCGATATCCACAACAACACCGACTTTAAAAATAAATATGATGCTTTTGCCACGCCGCGGTTATACCTGCTCGACGAACAGAAGCGAATAATCGGAAAAGGCTTAGACCATAGTAATGTGCTTACCGTATTAGAATGGAATGAAAAAAAATCACAATCCCGATAAACTGTAATTTCACGACTTTAAATTGAGTATAGCTATATGAAAAAACTGTTGCTCGCAACCTTGTTACTGGGAATGTTCCTCACTTCACAGGCCCGCCACGGATACAAAATCGAAATTAGCTTTAAGCAGGATATACCCGACACTTTTGTGTACCTGGCACATTATTTTGCAAAGTCCCTGCCTACGATATATAAAACGGACTCGGCAAAAGTCATTAATAAAAGGACCGCAGTTTTCAATTCCAAAGACAGTGTGCTTGGAGGTATCTATCTGGTTCTGTTTAAGAACAATTCGCGCTATATCGAATTTGTACTTAACAATGGCGACCAGATGTCCATCGACATCGACACTACCAACCTTCCGGCCAGTATGACCTTTAAGAATAGTCCGGAAAACACCCGCTATGTAAGTTACGGAACCTACCTGCTGGAATTTGGTAAGTTGCAGCAGCAATTAAATGAAGAATTGAAATCAGCAAAGAATGCTGCCGACTCACAAGCCATTCGTGAAAAAGGTGCTGAAGCCGGTAAGAAACTGAACGCATACCGTCGCGATTACGCACAAACGTACAAAGGCACCTATCTTGCGTCGGTGTTCGACGCACTGGAAGTGCCACAGGTGCCGGAAGGCCCGCATTACCTCCCCGGAACAAATACCATTGATTCCAATTTTGCCTACGAATATTATAAAGCGCACTACTGGGACAAATTCGATTTTAGCGACAACCGGCTCATCAATTCACCCATCTACGACGCCCGCCTCGACGAATATTTTAACCGTTTGGTGTTGCCCCTCCCCGATACCATGAAGGCAGAGGCCGACTGGCTTCTTGCTAAGTCAAGAAAGGCATCGGAATTATTCAAGTATACCCTGCACTGGCTTGCCCGTAATGCGGAAGGCAGCAAAGTAATGGGTATGGATGAAGTATTTGTACACCTGGTAGAAAAATACTACATGAAGGGTGATGCCTTTTGGCTCGACAGCGCGGCCCTGGCCAAGTACGAAGACCGTGCCAAAAAGATTGCTCCAAACGTATTGGGTAATATTGCTCCTGACCTTGTAATGCAGGATGTTTATACTTTAAAAGACAGGCCTCTGTCCAGCATATCTTCACCCTATACCTTACTTGTATTCTGGGCCGAAGACTGCAGCCATTGTGTAAAGGAAGTGCCCTTGCTGGACTCTGTGTATAAAGCAAATCTTAAAGATCGTGGCGTGACCATATATGCAGTGGCTACCAAAGGCGGCGACCTGAGTGACAAACATAAGATGATAGAGAAACTGAATCTGAAACACTGGACCAATGTGATGGATATGAATAATACCACGGATTATAAATCAAAATATGACGTGTATTCAACACCAAAAATATACCTGCTCGATGCTAACAAGAAAATAATCGGTAAGGGACTGGATCATGGGAACATTGGTGAGGTTATAGACTGGGTAGAAAAGAAGAACAGGAAAAATCAGTAATCAGCAACAGGGCAGGCTAAAAACCTGCCCTTTTTAATTGCAGTATTTTCCTCCTGCTTTACTATTTTTACTGCTGTTCAGAAACATATTATTTCTACAAAACCATTAAGTCACAACTTTCCATACATTCCGGCAATTCCTGGAGGAAGAAATTGCCGGTTGAGTTTTGCCTACATCATTTAACATATCAGACATGAAACATTCCTGGTTAAAATGTATATTCTTATCGACACTACTCCCATTTCAACTTTGGAGTCAGCAAGAACAAGTTTTTACGCTGTCAGAGGCAGATCGCCTGGCGCAGCTTCCGCTGCATTGTATTAACCAGGAGTTTCCCAACAAAACCTCGCACTCGGCCGACAGTGCCTCTGATGCACGTTTGCTGCCCAGCGAACTGCATCCGGTTTTTTATGGTTGTTTCGACTGGCACAGTAGTGTACACGGCCATTGGATGCTGGTACGACTGTTGAAGCAGTTTCCGGATATGACGCATCGCGATGAAATCATAAAAGTTTTGGAGCGTTCGTTTGATCTCAGAAAAATGGAAGAAGAAGCAGCATATTTTTCGAAATATACCGTCGGCAAAAACTTCGAACGAACTTATGGCTGGGCCTGGTTGCTGAAATTAGATGAAGAACTATATACCTGGAACGATCCCCTGGGCAAAAAGTGGCATAAAACCTTGCAGCCGCTGACTGAAAAAATAGTGCAGTTGTGGAAAGATTATCTACCGAAGCAAACATACCCCAACCGTACCGGCGTACATCCGAATACCGCATTCGCACTAGTATTTGCGCTTGATTGGGCACGTGCTGTAAAAGATACAGCCTTCGAAAAGCAGGTAATCGACCGGGCCATTTACTTTTATGGCGACAATCAGGCAATTCCTGCTTATCTGGAACCGGACGGAGCTGATTTTTTCTCGCCCTCACTGGAGGCGGCCGACCTGATGCGCAGGATATATGGCCAGCAGCAATTTGTGAATTGGTTAAACAATTATTTTGAAGAAAGAAGTATAGAACGAATATGCAGTATGCCTACTGTAAGTGACCGGAGTGACTATCAGATTGTGCACCTCGACGGACTATACTTTACGCGCGCCTGGTGTATGAAAGGTATTGCCCGTCAATTACCCGAGGGACACAAATGGAAATCCAGGTTTGAGCACTCGGCCTTGCAATTTCTAACAAGCGCATTACCGCAGGTTTCCAGCGAAAATTATGGTGGTGGACACTGGCTGGCTTCATTCGCTGTATATGCTTTACAGCAGTTTAAATGACATCGTTGTTTGCACGCTTTAATATACGTTCGTACAAGCCACGCCAGCTCTTGTTTTGCCGGTCAGATGCAAGCAGATGGTTATGAAAAATTTGTATAAAACAACCGTTTGTCTTACGTACCGCTTCGTATAGACGTTCCCATTCCGCAAAGGCCGTATCGGGATCTGCCTTGTTATAAAACCGGGCAGTGGCATCCATAAATGCAAAGGGATGTACCCGTAACGAAGTAGAGGTTTCTACAGTCAAATCATACCAGAGAAAAGCATGGGATGTTCCTGCCCTGAATCCATTACTGTCGGGATATCCCATCGAAAAGTCGTTGGTGATGCCCGCTTCAATCAACGTTCGATACGTATGGGGTAAATGCAGCTTAATATAATGCTGACGACTATGGCTTACATCTTTACCTGTCATACTCTGCAGTAGCTGCATTTCCTGGTTCAGTAAAGCCGGCTGCAGGTTAGCAGCATAGGATGGATGAATTCCTGCTATATATTTAGAAGCCAGATCAGCAACCAGTTGCTTCATTTGCGGCTGCTGAGGATCGGCATTTTTATCATACTTACTTTCCTGCGCCAGCAGAAGGAAAAAAAGAGGGCGCAGCTTATATTGCCGGTGCACACTTTCCAGCCATTGAAAATTATAATAAGGATCTGTGCGATTTCCCCCCAGGACCAGAGTTCGCTCTGCAACGGATCTCCATTGCAACTGAAGTACGTCGCGCAAATACCCACCCAGCGTTCGCTTCCAACCTTTGTTCCGATATTTCCAGGCGATGTCGATATCAAAGGTTGTTAAAAAGCTGCTTTCTTGTGGCGGCAGAATAAGTCCATAATGCTTTCCCAACAAATTTCTCAACTGTACTAACCACTCGTCTATCACCGGCTGTTGCAAAAAAGCGTACTGCGCTGCCCAGGAACATTGCGCAGGAAAGCGCCCATGCCGATCGGCCTTGTAAGGCAGGTATTCTTCATAGCGGCTCAGCAGGAAAAAGACTGCCGAAAACAAATCAAAGGGGATGACGGCACCTGGCTGATTGTAGAACAAAATGGTACTCCGTCGCCAGCGATGCAAGCTGGGCTTAATATCCCTGATACCGGTTTCCTGCAACAAACTTTCGGGAAGGATAGTCAGGATGTCGGCGGGTGCCTCGCGCCGGCTGTAGTTGATTTTTATTCCATCTGCAGCCAGCCATTCCTCCCAGTTGGAAACTGAGCGCAGATTTAACCGCAGCTGATCTCTGAAAATCCACTGCAGCACATAATCCAACCGGGCAGACGAAAATTCGGTGTACAATATTATTCCGGGCTGCATAAGTATGTGGACTTTATTGGCAAATTGTAAAACGCGACAAAGATACAAGCACAAGTCATTGCAGTAATGTCAAGTCCGCAACACCATTTATTTCCCACAGCAGGCATAAACAAAACCTTAGGTTTTTATTCTGAAAGCCTTAAACCAGATACTTTAAATTAGTCTATATCATATATGTAAAGAATCTTAGTGGGGGCTCGGTTCGTCCCAAACTTAAGTCCTGTAAATCTAGATTTTACATCGCCCGAATCAGCCCCTAACCTGACAAAAAATCGTCGTTTTATCAGAATTACTAGTTGCGCTACCCGAATTACGAGAATTTCTTTTAGTTTTTTTTACAATCTACAAGACAACCTTCCGCACAAAGCCAGGTTATCACAAAGTACAAACTTCGTTTTCGAAAAATGAAGCAGATTTCAGTATATCCGATTTATAGATTCAAATTATAATAATACGGCGTTTCCCATTATGTCATCTATCACATTAACCAATAAATTTCGGACGTATGAAAAAATCTACATTTTCTTCCATCAGTTGCAAAACTGGTGCAACTCTTCTCTTACTGCTGCTATTGCTGACCGGGGTCCGGGCGCAGGATTGCTACAAAACCATGCAGGCATCGCCTCTTAATATAAGTGCGATGACCGGCAGTGGCCTGTGTGCCACCCAACTTTGTCTGGGTTCAGCTTACAATGAGCTACAGTTAATTGTTGATAACGACCTTGAAACCTATGCTGAGTGGAACAATTTGCTGACTGTAGGCAGTATACAGGGTGTTAGCATTGTTTCCGACAGCGTTTATCCGGCTGGCTACGTTACCGGATTTGTTGTTTCCCGTTCGGGTCTGGCAAGCCTGTCTTCGCTTAGCGACTTAAGCATGAGCACCTATTTGAACGACACCTTGAGGGAAACGCGCACGGGTAGCACATTACTATCGCTTTACGCGCTTGGCGGAACCGAAAATTACTTCCTGACTTTTGTAACTATGCAAAGCTTCAACGAAATCAGACTCAATACTTCGTTGCTTTCGGCTGGAGTACTGAATGGATTCCGCATACACAGCGCACTCGCTTTTTCACCAGACTGCAATATTGAAAATAACAGCACTTGTCTGGACTTTATCAATGGTCCCGGTACGATAGTGACCTACAATGGCGGTGTAGCCTGTGTAGCGTGTAACCTGCAAAATGCGGGCCGGCTCACCGACGCGGATAAAAGTAATTATGCCACGCTTTCTTTGCCCGTCTCGGCCCTGGCGGCGCCCACATTGGGCGTGATGGATTTACGAAATGTGTATCCAGCGGGCACCAGAGCAGGTTTTATTATAGAACCGGAAGGAACCACTATACTAGATGCTGATGTTCTGGAATCCATAAACGTTCAAACCTTTCTCTTCGGGGAATTAAAGCAGCAGTTTACCTACACTGGCTCAAGTAGTTTATTAGATGTGAACCTTTTGGGTGGCGGTGGAAGCCAAAAACAAAAAATCGGTTTTACAACCAATACCAATTTCAACGAAGTACGCATCAGTTTCAACAATCTCGCCACTATTGGATTAAGCAGCATACGCATTTACGGTGCCTACGAAGAACCCGCAACCTGCACAGATTGCCGTGTTAACCTGACAACGGCGGGCACCGGAAACTACCAGGCAGCGCTGGTTGCCAATGAAATTGGTATTCCCGGCTATATCTGGAATGGAAATTACGGAATAGCATTGCTCGGTGGCCTTTCGAACCCGGCCAACATAATTAATAATGCAGCCGGCAGTTATGCCACCATTGACGTACCGCTGGCCAGTGTTGCTGCAGGCTCGCGTATTTCGGTACACACAAATAATAATGCCACTTTTCCCGCAGGCACTTACGCCGGGTTTATAGTGGAAAAACAGTCCGGGCTATTACAGCTGGGCCTGTTAAGTGCCATTACTGTAAAAGCCTATAATGGTAATACATTTGTTGGGAGCGAAACCGGTGCTGCGCTCTTGGGTGCGGGTTTGCTGAGCGGTGGTAACGGTCGTACAGCAGTCGGCTTCTACCCTTCAAACTCCTTTGACAGGATAGTATTTGAGATAGATTATGGACTTGCGGGCATAGGTGCTTTCGCAGGTGATTACAGAGTGCATAATGTGTTTGTGATTGAAGATAGCGACAACGATGGCACACCCGATTGCATAGATCAATGCGCAGGAGATGATAACATGGATACCGACGGAGATGGCATTCCGGATGCATGCGACCAGTCTGGTGCCAATGTAATCAGTTATATCGAATTACTTCCTCCCAGCCCTTCTTCCTTTTACGCGGGCGACCAGTTGACCTATCGGATTACAGTAACTAACCTGGGGACAGAAACCGCACAAAATGTAACCATTACTAATTCAGCCCCTCCGGGCACATTAATCACCAGCTGGACTGCCACGAGCACGGGGGGCGTCGCTTTGCCGGCAACATCAGGAACAGGGAATATTTTGCAAACCGTACCCAGCCTGCCACAGAACGACACAATCAGGTATATAGTGAATGTGGCTACTCCAGTCAACTATACTGGTGCCGATGTACGCAACTCCATCACCGTAACATCCACTACTCCTGATCCTGACCCGGCATGTCCCGGCTGCACCACACCCGGTCTGCCACGCATCGTAACAGCCGATTTGGTGGTAAATACCAATATGCCTTTTTCATCTTTTTCGCAGCAAACGCCGCAACGAAACATGGTGGTAACAGTACAGGAAATAGCCAATACGGGTACGACGGGCACCATCACCCTTTACCTCCCCAAGGCAAGTTCCTACAGCATGAATTTTGATGCTACAGCGGCGAATATTCTGCTAAGTGGTTCGACCCCCACAACGATCGACAACAACGATTGGGACTTCGACGACAGCAACCCCAATTATTACATTTTCACCTCTAAATCGGGCGTACAAATCGATGCCAATACTTTTAGCCGTATAGGACTTACCGTAAACGACAACACCTCGGGACTGGGCGCTTCAGCAATTATTAATGTCAGCATTGGCAACAACTCCGGCGGCGAGCGCAACAATTTGAATAATAACACATCCAGAACTGTAACATTCGACTAGCAGCACAATTTCAATTTAAAAATCAACAAGTAAACCCTATCGCCTTTTAATAAATAAAAAAACATTTGATATGAAAAAAATAATGACACTCTTAGCAATTACGGCCGGAAGTATTTTAAACAGTCACGCAGACATTGGACTTCTTGGCAGCATTACGTACACTAACCATAATTTCATTGCGGGGCCTAGTGATGCATCTTTTCCTTTAGGGGGTGAGGCTGATGTAACGATCACAGTTGAAAATACTAATACTGGGATTGTAGCAAATTCGGTATGGGTGTACCTCAAATTCCCTTTGCAGCAATTCTGGCAACCTCATCATGTTGTGTCTATTCCTGCAGGTTTTGCACTGGTAGACTCCTTAAACAGCGGTAATGAGACGATTCTTGTGTTTGAAAATATATCTGATTTGCCCACTCCGGTAGGATTGCCCAACGTATACAACTTCGTAGTGCGCGGTGTGGCCGTAGGAACCAGCGCGGGTTATGCCGGTACTGGAATTTTTCAGGGAAACTTTGCCAATATGGAGTATGCCAATGGTGTGATGCTGCCTGGAGTAAGTATCCAGCCAACCTCCATATCTCCGGGACTTACCAAGAATGCCGAGGTACTCAATGTACCCCTCCCGGTTACGCTGTTGGATTTTACAGCCAGCAAAAAGGACAGAACCAGTCTTTTGAGCTGGGCGACAGCTTCAGAAAAGAATAACCTGGGATTTGAAATTGAACGTAGCAGTGATGGTAAGACCTTTGGAAATATAGGTTTTCAGAAAAGCCTCGCTGTAGATGGAAACAGTCAGGAAAAGCTTAGCTATTCCTTTACTGATCTGTTTCCACGCAGCGGTGCAAATTATTACCGTTTAAAGCAAACAGACAGAGACGGTGCTTTTACGTACAGTAATGTCGTCATGCTCAATTTTGATAATAATGGCGATGTGAACCTGGCGGTATATCCCAATCCTGCGAGTGAAGAAGTGAAAGTTACCGCTGATGATTTGAAAAATATAAGGATCTATGACGGACTCGGACGGGCTATACAGGCACCTGTATTATTCAACAACGGAGGCGGAAGTGTACAAACACAGGGTCTAGCTTCGGGTATATACAGTTTGCATATCGAAACAGCTACATCAACCGAACGGGTAAAGGTGGTAATCCAACACTAAACACCTGAAAAATAAAAGATCGGGGAATGCAGAAATCCTTTGCATTCCCCGATTCTTTTATTTGGCAACTTCTATTTTTGCTTTTTTTCCTTTTATACGCTCCTCTTTTACCAGATGGAGCAAATGGTTTGCTTTGGTTTTGCGAACGGCTACGAAAGAAAAGAAATCTTTAACTTCAATCAAACCTATATCCTCTTTTTTCAGGCCTCCTTTTTGTGCCAGAAAACCTACAATGTCGATTTTATTAACCTTGTTCTTTTTTCCATGAGGCAGGTAAAGTGTTGTCCACTTAGGCTTTTCGGGAAGTTCATAATCCCCCTCAAGCATAATTTCGGTAACATCTTCATGTACATACTCCGGAATATGTTCTTCTTCCGATAACAACATAATGGCCGTACCGCTGGCATCCATACGTGCAGTACGACCATTGCGGTGCGTGTATACATCGGTGGTAACCGGCAGGTGATAGTGAACAATGTACCGAATGTTGGGAATATCAAGACCACGGGCTGCCAAATCGGTAGTGATTAATAAATTAACAGTCCCATTCCTGAACTTGCAAAGGGCGCTGTCCCTGTCGCGCTGTTCCATTGCTCCATGGTAAAATTCACATACAATCCCCCGGTCTCTCAGCCCCTGATGGAGGCGTTCGACAGATTCGCGATGGTTACAGAATACAATGGTTGACCGGTTACCCAGGAAGCATATCAGTTTGAATAAGGTTGCAAGCTTATCCCTGTCCTGAGATCTCACCATTTTCAGGGCCAATGCTGTGTTTTTTTCCGCGTCTTCTTCAGGTAAAAAATCGAGGGTGGTATAGGTATCCATCCCAACAAATTCCGGAATATCCACTGCTGTGGTTGCAGAAGTAAGGATACGCTTATCAACTGCGGGCAGCGCATCCATTATTTCGCACATTTCGCCCGTAAATCCCATCTCAAGCGATTTGTCAAATTCGTCGAGTACCAGCGTACGGATATTGCCGGTCCGGATATTGCCTCTTCTGATATGATCGGCCAAACGTCCGGGCGTACCCACAATGACTGCCGGCGCCTGAATCAGGTTATTTTCTTCTATTTCTCTTTTATGCCCACCGTAGCAACAGGTTATTTTAAATCCGGTTCCCATCTGACGGAAGACCTTGTCGATTTGCATGGCCAGCTCACGTGAAGGAACTACTATTAAAGCCTGTGTTTCCTTGTTATCGGATTCAAGGCGTTGTAATAAAGGGAGCAGAAATGCCAGTGTTTTTCCCGAGCCCGTAGCCGACAATAGTACTATATTATCTTGTGTCAGGTTTTGCTGCACCGATTCCTGCTGCATGGTATTCAGCGACTCTATATTCAGATTCGCCAGAATCTGCGGCAGGTCATAATTTATTTGTTGCATGCTGCAAAAGTACGAAAGATAAATCCCCGCAATATTCTTTACCCTGTACCTGAATTTTAACCGATGCAGAGAAATGGTATTTTTGCGCAGCAATAAACAAAAGACCGATTTTATCATTATCAATAATGATAGAAGATATGCCTACGTAATGCCATCCGGATGCTGAGTCGAGAAGAAAAATACATATATGAGTGGGAAACCCGCAGAGGGAAAGGTAAATGGAGCTATGTAATCCTGACGGCGCTAATTTGGGGAACCATATTCCCTTGCGTTATTCAGGCATTTAAACTGGCTCTTAAAGGACAACTTGGAATTAGCCAAATGAAATCAGTTTTGTTTAACCAGTCGTTTCTATTTACCTGGCTGGCCTTCATAGCAGGCTTTTTCTGCTTTGCGCTGTTAATGTGGCGGCTGGCCAAGAACAAGTACCTGGAATTCAAAAAGAAACAGCTTTCCAGAACACAACATTTTTTCGACTCACAATCTTCTACTTTTTCCTGATTCCGATCGTCCGATTCATTTTCCTGTATCCGTCCGTAAATGTATCTTTGCAACCTTATGGATTTGTTGAAACAACGCATCGACGCGCTAACCCGGGAAATTGAATCTATTACTCCCGGCTCTGCCGAAGAACTGGAAGCATACCGTATTAAATTCCTGGGAGCCAAAGGCATCGTAAAAGATGTTTTTAGCTATATGAAGGAAGTACCTGGTGATCAGAAAAAAGAAGCCGGACAGGTATTAAATGCTTTCAAACAATTTGCAGAACAACATTATGAGCGTTTTGCTCATCTGCAAACTTCCGGTAGCAGGCAGGCTCCCAAGGCTGACTTATCACTGCCCGGACCCAATCTTCCCCTGGGAACACGTCATCCGCTGCGTATGGTGGAAAACAAAATTGTATCCATATTTGAGAAGCTGGGATTCGGTGTAGCCGAAGGCCCTGAGATTGAAGACGACTGGCACAATTTCACTTCGTTGAATATGCCTGAAGACCATACCGCCCGCGATATGCAGGATACCTTCTATGTAGCACAGCAGCCCGACTGGTTGTTACGCACCCATACCACCTCCGTTCAGGCCAGAGTATTGGAAGAGGGCTCGCTGCCAGTCAGGGTTATTTGTCCCGGCCGGGTGTACAGAAACGAAACCATCAGTTCCCGTGCGCATTGTTTTTTCCATCAATGCGAGGGTTTGTATATCGACGAAAATGTTTCCTTCGCGGACCTGAAGCAAACACTTTACGCCTTCGTTACACAAATGTTTGGTGAACAAACCCGCGTTCGCTTCCGCCCATCTTACTTTCCATTTACAGAACCCAGTGCCGAGATGGATATAAGCTGTACCGTATGCGGCGGTCATGGCTGCAGCTTGTGTAAGCATACCGGCTGGGTAGAAATTCTGGGTTGTGGTATGGTGCATCCCGATTTATTGCGCAATTTTGATATAGATCCCGAAAAATATACCGGCTTTGCATTCGGCATGGGCGTAGAGCGTATTACACAAATAAAATACCAGGTTAATGATCTTCGACTATATTCTCAGAACGATGTTCGTTTCCTGCGACAGTTTACAGCCGACAGCTGATACAAGGGGCATACATTAATATGCCTGAGCCCGGGCCCTATTCCGTTTAACCCACTGCCTTATAAACGCGCAGCTATAATATAAACCCGGATTAATTTGATACTTGTTACAGGTGCCAGTGGCTTTCTAGGCCAACATTTATTACAGGCATTGGCTTCCAGGTCGATGCCTGTGGTGGCACTGTTTCACTCCTCGGCACCTGTACCCGTCAACGGTGTACAATGGAAACAATGCGACCTGCTCGATCAGTTTGCCATCGAAGAAGCTTTAGCCGGAATTACCCAGGTATACCATTGTGCGGCCACCGTTTCCTTTGACCCACGCGACAGGTCGGCAATGATCCACAATAACGTAGCCGCCACCAGGAACCTGGTCGATGCAGCTTTGGAAAAAGGTCTGGAAAAAATGGTACATGTCAGCTCGATAGCCTCGCTGGGCAGGACCAATAATAAACTGCAAACGCTGATTGACGAAGATACTCATTGGGAAGACAGCCATGCCAACTCGGCCTATGCAGAAAGTAAGTTTCAGGCCGAAATGGAAGTATGGCGCGCCATGGCCGAAGGACTGAATGCAGTAATTGTGAATCCTGGCATTATTCTCGGCGAAGGTGAGTGGGATAAAGGCTCCGCAAACCTGATGAGCATTGTAGATCGCGAGTTTCCCTGGTATACCGAAGGTGTGAATGCCTGGGTGGATGTAAAAGATGTGGTTGCAGCAATGTTGCTGCTGATGAATAGTGACATCTCCGAACAGCGCTTCATACTGAGTTGCGGAAATTATTCGTATAAAGAGATCTTTGGCATGATGGCTGTGGCCCTCGATAAAAGACCACCGCATAAAAAAGCTACGCCACTGATTACAGAACTTGTGTGGCGACTCGAACTCATAAAAAGCAGGTTACGCAAACAAAGGGCAACCATATCCCGGGAGTCGGCCCGAACGGCGCAAACCAAATGCTATTACAGCAATGCCAGGCTTTTGGAAAAATTCCCCCATTTCCGTTATACCCCTCTGGAAGAAACTATTGAACGCATGGCTTCAGCTTATATGGCCGGCAGGACCTGATGTACAAATAGTTTTTTTCAGAAGCTCAGAAACTAAGAGCCTTCAGAATATTACGTCTATGTAGCTAAAACAGCATGCACTTCCGGCTACTACAGATACCTCTCCTTTTGTTAGCATACACTTTCGCAGGCGAGTCAAACGCACAAAACCTTGTGAAGAACCCAGGATTTGAACAGTATAATCCTACATCCGCTGCTATTTATCTGGAAGACAAATTAACCAATTGGTATTCCTATTTTTCCACGCCCGACTATTACAGCGTCGCGGAAAGCGGTGAGTCAGTACTGCTCAATTATTGCGGAACCCTGCCACGAAGCGGCACGGGCATGGTGGGGGGCTATCAGCTGGGATACTTTCCTTCATTAAATTACTATAACCGCGAATATATACAGGGTGAGCTTACGGAGCCTCTACAGGCAAACCGGACGTATCAGGTAACCTTATTTGTTAAGCCTATGCTCAAATCGCCCGTTATTAACTGGGCTGTCAGCAATATTGGAGTAGCCTTTACTACCCGGCACTATACCGGTATTAGCAGTTCCACGGCCTTTTTAATACCTGAGAATCCCGATATTGTGCATCAGGGTAGTCCTATTACCGAACTGGCCGGATGGACCGCTATTTCCGGATGCTTCCGCCCGGGGAGGCGAAACTAAACTCATTATCGGAAATTTTAGTACTGACGAGCTTACTTCAGCAGCACTATTACCCGGAGCCACCGGCGAAGACCCCTCTCAGCCAGGTATGAGTTATTATTTGTTTGATGATATTAGCTTGGTAGCTGTACCCGATGCGTACACCTCACCGGCAGATACCACTATATGCGAAGGCTCGAGTCTGAACCTAACAGCCTCACCCGCAGGCGCGGCGTATACCTCGAGTACGGGCGCCATAACCCAATCGATTGAGGTAACGGAACCAGGAACGTACCTGGTTCAGATTGAACTGGAAGACGGTTGTATCGTGGAAGCTTCAGCAAACGTATATAGCAGGTTTTGTGGAGACCAATGTCCAGCGCTCTTTATACCCAATGCCTTTAGCCCTAATGGTGACGGCGTCAACGACTGGTTCCACCCACACAACACCCGTTATCTTACCGAAGTTGAATGGCAGATTTTTTTCGCTGGGGAAGCGTCATTTTTAGGGGTACACAGGCCGGCAGTAAATGGGACGGCACATTTAGCGGGCAGGCCTGTGAAACCGGCAGTTATTTTTTTGACATAAAATACAAAGATTGTAAAGGGATTTCCGGTTATCAGAAAGGCAATATCACCCTGATCAGATAAGTACCTATATCGTCATCGCAGGTTCCATGAAAATAAAAAAATGATATCCATTTTATTTTCAAAACGCAAAAGCCTGGCATTATGAAACAATGGTGATAACCCGTTATTTTTCTACTGTAAAACATCCGGCTTCTTTCCTTAATAATTAGTTTTTTCAGAAAAACCAAACAGGCTAAGCTTTGGTTTTTCCGTTACTTTGTAGGTTCTCCCGTTAAGCTTCAGGAAGGTATAATAACTTAGAGCGGGATCGTATTTTTAACATGCAGTTTTCCCATTTACATAACCATACGCAATTTTCGCTGCTCGATGGTGCTTCATCGATTGGCCGTTTATTTAAAAAAGCAGAAAAAGATCAAATGCCTGCTGTGGCCATTACCGACCACGGCAATATGTTTGGGGCCTTCGAATTCGTGGCACAAGCATGGAAGAACACCAAAGTAGTAGGTACCACTGCAGAAGGAAAAGAAATAAAAGAACCCGTAGTAAAGCCTATTGTAGGATGCGAGGTATACCTGGTTGAAAACAGACACAAACGTCAGTTTACCCGCGAAGACGGTAAAGACAAAAGATACCACCAGCTTTTTCTCGCCAAAGACGAAACCGGCTATAAGAACCTTGTAAAGCTATGTTCGCTCGGGTTCATGGAGGGCTTATACGGGAAATACCCCCGTATTGATAAGGAATTGGTTTTGCAATACCACGAAGGACTTATTGCTACTACCTGTTGTATAGGAGCATCGGTACCTCAGGCCATACTCCGGAAATCAGAAGAAGAGGCCGAAAAAGAATTTAAATGGTGGCTCGATCTATTTGGTGACGATTATTATGTCGAATTGCAACGACACGAAATTCCGGAGCAGATCAAAATAAATGAAGTATTGCTCCGCTTTGCGAAAAAATATAATGTCCCGGTAATAGCTTCCAACGACTCGCATTATGTAGATCAGGCAGATGCTAATGCTCACGATATTTTGCTTTGTATCAATACGGGAGAAAAACAAAGTACAGAGAAAGCGAAAGATTTTGATGAAGAGGATGGTACAAAGAAAAATACCCGTTTCGCCTTTTATAACGACCAGTTCTATTTTAAAACAACGGATGAAATGTCGCGGTTGTTCAGCGACATTCCCTACGCGGTGGACAATACGCAAATGGTCGTAGATAAAATTAAACCCCTTCGGCTGGAGCGCGATATTCTGTTGCCGCACTTTAAAGTTCCGCCTGAGTTCAATGATGATCAGGATGCCTACCTCGAGCACCTTACATGGACGGGCGCGCAACAACGCTATAAGGAAATTACCGCTGAAGTGGAAGAACGGCTAAAATTTGAGTTGTTCACCATCCGGACTATGGGCTTTGCCGGTTACTTTCTGATTGTATCCGACTTCATTAAAGCTGGTAGAGACCTGGGCGTATTCATAGGCCCGGGCCGTGGATCGGCGGCAGGTAGTGCGGTAGCTTATTGCATAGGCATTACCAATATAGACCCGATCAAATATAATTTGCTGTTCGAAAGGTTTCTGAATCCCGATCGTAAATCCATGCCGGATATCGATACCGACTTCGATGATGTGGGCCGGCAAAAAGTAATTGACTATGTGGTGGAAAAATATGGCAAGAACCAGGTAGCCCATATAGTAACCTATGGAACCATGGCTGCGAAATCGAGTATCAAAGATGTGGCCCGTGTGCTGGATCTGCCATTGCCCGATGCCAATGCCCTGGCCAAACTGGTACCCGATAAACCGGGAGTGTCGCTGAAGCGATTATTGCATGCGCCTATCGATGCTTCTTCCAAAGAAGAAAAGAGCCTGAAAGAGAAAGAAGGACTGCAGGAAGAAGATCTGATAAATGTACGCCGGCTGCGCGAGATCATGGAAGAACCTTCGCTGCAGGGCGAAGTAATCAGAGGCGCAGAAAAATTAGAAGGTTCTGTACGGAACACCGGTATACATGCTGCAGGTATCATTATTGCGCCGAAAGACTTGTCAGAACTGATACCTGTAAGTGCTGTCAAAGACGTGAACCTGTTGGTTACACAGTTTGAAGGTAATGTAATTGAAAGCGCCGGGGTTATCAAGATGGACTTTTTAGGCTTGAAAACCCTGACTATTTTGAAAGACGCTTTACATCTTATCAAACGCAATCATGGCGTCGATATCGTAATCGATGATGTTCCGCTGGACGATCCGAAAACCTATGAACTGTATCAGCGCGGTGATACAAATGCGACCTTCCAGTTTGAAAGCCCCGGAATGCAGAAGCATTTGCGCGATCTGAAGCCCGATAAGTTTGCCGATCTCATAGCCATGAACGCTTTGTACCGTCCTGGCCCCATTGCGTACATTCCCAACTTTATTGCGCGTAAACACGGGCGTGAAGAAATTACCTATGACTTACCTGAGATGGAAGAATACCTGGCCGATACCTATGGTATTACCGTTTACCAGGAACAGGTAATGTTGCTGTCGCAATCGCTGGGCGGCTTCTCAAAAGGAGATGCCGATGTTTTGCGTAAAGCAATGGGTAAAAAACAAAAAGCGGTACTGGATAAAATGAAGGTACAGTTTATTGAAGGTGCCAAAGCAAAAGGACATCCAGCTGAAAAACTCGAAAAAATATGGACCGACTGGGAAGCCTTTGCACAATATGCTTTCAACAAATCACACTCTACCTGTTATGCGTTCGTAGCCTATCAGACTGCTTACCTGAAAGCGCATTACCCGGCCGAGTTTATGGCGGCAGTACTCAATAATGCCAGCAGTATCGACAAAATCACCTTCTTTATGGAGGAATGCCAGCGCATGGAACTTAAAGTACTGGGTCCGGATATCAACGAATCCATTAAAGGATTTTCACCCAATAAAGACGGTGTTATCCGCTTTGGACTCGGCGCATTAAAAGGAGTAGGGGAGGCTGCTGTAGAAGATATTTTAAGTGAGCGCGAAAAGAATGGTCCGTATAAATCAATTTTTGATTTGATTACACGCGTCAATCAGCGTACGGTCAACAAAAAGTCAATAGAAGCTCTGGTGTTGGCTGGTGCCTTCGATTGCTTTAAGGAATATCACCGTGCGCAATATTTCTATGCACCTCCTTCGGATCCGGTTACAGGCATCGAACGTATTATCCGCTTTGGTAGCCAGTTTCAGGCTGCAACCACTTTAATGACGAATAGTCTTTTTGGTGATACTGATATGCCCGATATTAAGCCGCCCGATTTGCCAAAATGTGAACCCTGGACGCTACACGACCTTCTCGAAAAAGAAAAAGAAACCATTGGTATCTACCTGAGCGGACATCCACTGGATGGATTCCGTTTCGAAATGCAACACTATAACATTATTCCCATTAGCGAACTGGACAATTTTCGTGGAAGACCCATCCGTATAGCCGGCTTCGTATCCAATCCTTTTCACGGTATTTCAAAAAAGGGAGATAAATACGGCCGCATGACGCTGAATGACTACAGCGGCAGTCTGGAAATAAATTTCTGGAAAGAGAACTATGTGCACTATGGCGACTACCTGGAAGAGAGCCAAAAACTTATGATCAGTGGTGTATATGACGAGAGCAAATTCAGACCGGGACAAATGGAATTCAGGATAACCGGCGTGATGCTGCTCGGCGAAGTAAAATCAAAATATACCCGCCGGCTGGCCCTGTCGTTACCGCTTGAAAAAGTGGACAGCGATTTTGTACAGTTCCTGCAAAGAAACCTGATGCAGTATCCGGGTAATTGCGAAATTATGATACAGGTTACAGGAACAGAACAGGAACAAAACACCATGCTGCGATCTACCGGTGGAAGACTGCTGGTTAACGACGACCTGATTGAGTACCTGCAAACCGCCGATATATTATACAAAGTGGAAACAGCCTGATAAACTTTCGGCGTAAAAATACAGTTGATGAAAAAAGAAACGGACTCGCTGATCCGTTTCTTTTTTTATAACAAGGTCCTTTATACAGCGCCGGAGTGCATGGTAAAGTATCCAGTTCTCCACCCTGCAGTTCGAATAAAATGAAAAGAGGGTCTGGTAACAATCCGGTTGACCTTTGTCGGATTTTCCGGCAGTTTGTTGTAAAATCCGACAACAGTCTCGGTTTATGAAATGTCAATTACGCTGACTATCAGTGACAATTTTCGGCATTGCTTTTTGGCACGATTCTTCTGTTATCTATTGGCACAATCAAAAACTAAGATAGAATGAAAAAAATCGTTTTTGCCACATTGATGCTTACAGCTGGCATGGCCTTATCAACAAATGAAACTTTTGCGCAAGAGGCAGTAGCCACTCAAAGCCAGGAAACTCCTGTTGACGTGAAAGAATTACCGGAAGTGGTTAAAACTACTCTGGCGTCGGAAATGTACAAAGACTGGACTGCTACAAAAGCCAGCCTGGTAAACGACGGCAGCCGTGAGTACTACAAAATCACACTTACGAAAGAATCAGAAAGCATGGAGGTGAAACTAGATAAAGAAGGGAAACCTGTTCAATAAGATGATGTTGTTCACCATTGCATAAGGCCGGGTATTTACCCGGTCTTTTTTTTAATTTTGGAGATATGCAAACGCTCCAGAATGGGAATACTTCAACCACCATCCTTATCGCAGACGACGACCTTACATTTGCCAGAATTATGGAGCAGATGTTGCATCGTGCCGGATATGTAACAGAAATTTGCCATAGCGTAGCGCAGGCCACCAGGCAGATCGCCCGGCAACCTTATGATCTGTTATTGCTCGACTATCGGCTACCGGATGGTACCGGGTTGGATATTATGCAGTCAGCACATGAACAGGGACGAAACTACCCCGTCATAATTATGACCAGCTTCGACGACGTGCGTACCGCGGTAAAAGCCATGCGCTCCGGAGCATTTGATTATATAACCAAACCCGTTAACAGAGAGGAGCTGTTAATGTTGCTCAAAGACGCGCTGTCCCAATCAAATACATCATCCGGCAAGACAGTAGCTGAGGGAGCATGGGTACGCGGACAAAGTGCCCCGTCTGAAAATATGTACCGGCAGCTACAATTGGTAGGGCCGACGGATATGTCGGTTATAATTCAGGGTGAAAGTGGTACCGGCAAAGAAAACATTGCCCGACAAATCCATATGCTGAGTAAACGCAATGAAGCACCTTTTATAGCCGTAGACTGCGGAACATTATCAAACGACCTGGCTGCGAGCGAACTATTCGGGCATATAAAAGGTGCCTTTACCGGTGCCCTGCACAATAAGAAAGGAAAATTTGAAGAGGCCGATGGAGGAACTTTATTTCTGGACGAAATTGGTAACCTCAGCTACGAAGTACAAATAAAATTACTTCGGGCAATACAGGAACGCAGCTTTTACGCACTGGGCAGTAGCAAGGAAATTAAGGTAAATGTACGCATCGTTGCTGCTACCAACGAAGATTTGAAAGACAAGGTAAGTAAAGGAAGTTTTCGCGAAGACCTCTACCACCGCCTCAATGAGTTTAAAGTACAGGTGCCGGCACTACGGGAACGCGGCGATGACTTATTTTTATTCGTAAAGCATTTTATCAATGAAGCTAATCATTCACTCGACCGTCAGGTAAAAGAAATATCACCCGAAGTAGCATTAATTTTCCGGCAGTACGACTGGCCAGGTAATATCAGGGAGTTAAAAAATATGGTAAAACGCCTCGTTTTACTTACTGAAGGAGAAACTGCAGAAGCCAGGTATTTACCCGAAGATATGTTACAGTCGGGACATACAACATCGAATGCAGGCCATGATTTGCGCAGACTTCAGGAGCGAAACGAAAAGGAGCTGATAGAACAAACGCTTAAAGCCGTGAACAACAACAAACTTAAGGCAGCTCAACTACTGAACATCAACCGCAGTACCTTGTATGCCAAATTGGAAAAGTATAAAATCTATAGCTAATTATTGCCGAAGCCATTTGGGCTAAGCGTGTCATATCTATTGCCGGCAGCTTGAATATTTGCCCACATAGCATCCAGCGCCTGCTTCCAATTTGCATCTGGTGTATTGCCCGACCGGATGCTGCGCTCCGCATCGCGGCATAAGCGACCTATATCCTTAAAGCCCAGTTGCAGTGAACGACCCGCAATTCTATGAAGCGCCATTGATAATTCTTCCATTTGTTGTAATTCCAAAGTCTGTTCAATACGTTCCATATCGGCGCGGGTCTCACTCATGTACAACGACCATATATCCGGACTAATATAATCGTGGCTCCTGGCTGGCGGCTGCACTGTCTGTATTGATTTATGATTTACAGCGTTTGCCAGCTGGCGACTTATCACACGCAGAAATTGGCCGGCCGTAAAAGGTTTCAGCAACAATTCTGCAAATCCAAATGTTCTGATTTCCTCCTGTTCTTCTGGTAAGGCCTGCGCACTCAGTGCCACCACAGGAAGTGCAGCCCCATAGCGTTGTTTCACTATACGGAATAAATCAAAACCACTCATTTCCGGCATACGGATATCGGCAAGAATCAGGGTTGGTTGCTCGATGTCCAGCTGCCGCACCACAGCGGCGGCATCCGAAAAACAACGATATACAATACCCTGCTGTTCCATTACCTCAGCACACCAGTTGCGAATTGCAGCATCATCGTCGACCAGCCATATTGTTCCTGCACCTATCAGATTACCGGTTAGCAAGGAAGTATCATTCACTTCCCTCGCTGTACCTACAGCAAAGGGAATACCGACTGTAAACCTGGAACCCTGGCCCGGTTTGCTTTCAAGCCTTATATGCCCCGATTGCACTGTTACCAAGGCTTTCACGATGCTGAGCCCCAGACCTGTTCCCTCAGTCGGGTTTTGACCCTGCCCCTCCGACTGCTGGTACCAGTCAAATATTTTTTCCTGCTGCTCAGGCGCAATACCCCTGCCTGTATCACTTACAGATACTTCCAGAATAATACCTGCATTTTGGGGCTTTGCTGACACATCTATGGTTACAGAGCCTTCTGCAGTAAACTTAACGGCATTGCTAAGGAGGTTTATCAGGATTTGGCGTAATCGGTACGGATCACCTTTTAACCAAAGTTTGTGTACGGAAGGATCAACCGATTTTTGAAGTAGTAATCCTTTTTGCTCCGCCTGAATATGCACTGCCCATACAGACTCGTTGATAATTTCTGCCAGCTCAAAATCAGTTTGTTCCAGGCTTAACTTACCCGAAATGATTTTGTTATAATCAAGAATCTCATTGATTACGCGCAGCAAATGTTCTGACGCTTTTTTAATGGCAGCCAAATGATGCTCGTTGTCCGATCCTTGTTGTAACAAGCCCGCATAGCCTATTACCGACTGTAAGGGAGTTCGAATTTCGTGACTCATATTGGACAGGAAGCGCTGCCATGAAGTACTTTTTTGTTCTGCTTCTTCCCGCGCGCTTTCAAGCAGTTGCCTATACTTACTACTCTTCGTGATATCTGTAAACATCAGCATCAGTATTATGATCGCAAACAGAAAGAAACAGGCAGTAATGATGAGTATACGGTCGATGCTATGTTCAATGCTCTTTCCCGCCTGATCGTCGGTAAGCTGCGTTTGCTGACTTATATCACGTTCTACAGCACTTAGCAAACCGCTTACCTGGTTATGAAAATCGGTTTCCAGTTTTCCAAGTTCGGCCTCTTTCTTATAAAACCGGGTTCTTCTTAATTGTTGCTCTTTACCTATTGCACCAATAATTTTCTGTACTTCATCTGAATGATCTTTTTTGGTTGTTTGTACCACTGTATCAATGGTGGTATTCACATCGTTGCGCACTACTTTCCTGATGTGCTGCCTTTCTTTTTTTCTGGAGCCGAACAGGCGTTTTAGAAATCCTTTGGATTGTTCTTCTTCCGGAATTTCTACAGAATCGACAAATGTTACGCTTCTTTTTTGTGCGGTAGCGTACACTACACTATCCACAGAAAGCTTTTCAACAGAGAGCAAAGAGTCTAAAGTTTTAGCCTGCTGCATCACCGTATTATCGTTGCGCAGGTTGCGACGATAATCGAGATACTGCAACAGCAGTTTTTCCCGCGTGGCGCAGAGCAATTTCAACGAATCGATGAGTGCTACCTGATATGTATTGCCTGCACAGAACACCCGCAAGGAGTCGGCAATAGACAACAAGCGTAGAGATTGTAATTGGAACGAGTCAGGACGGCGCTGATCATTCAGAAGCTCGCGGAATAATTTTTCGGACTCATTAACCTCAGCAAATAATTTATTGACAACAACCAGCTTCTCCTTGGTATTGGAAAGCCGGGCTACCGATTGGCGAATGTCCTGAAAAGCATATCTGCTAACTATATAGGTAGCCCAGAGAGCCAGCAGGCTTACCAACAATGTAATGATTAATTTGGCCCTGATTGAAGTCCGGTGTTTTTGCGTCATGAACTGCTGTTTAGGAGGTATATTCTCCCCTAAGTCGGTTGGCGACTGATAAAGATAGGATTTTTGATCTCCGGCAATTGAAAACAAAATGATAAAACCTGTCCATCGATCGCTCGAATTTTCTTGTTTTCAAAAAAAATCCCCTTCTGTTAAAGGGGATATTATAACAAAATCAAAATGCTGGACGGGTCTTTACAAACAGACCTAAAGAGATACTTCGTTTTCCAAAATCTATTATTGTTGGTTAATTACTCAATGTAAATGTTACCGGTAGGACGTATTCAACAGGTACAGGCTTACCGGCGTCTCTGCCGGGTTTCCATTTGGGTGATTGTCTTAATATCCTCAATACTTCCGCATCACAATCCGGGCACAGCCCCCGAAGAATCTTCAAATCTTTTAGCGTACCATCCCGTGCAACAACAAAAGATGCAATCACTTTTCCCGAGATTCCTTGTTGTCTTGCAGATTTAGGATATTTAATGTTCCGGGATAGAAATTCACGAAGTCCGTTAACCCCACCAGGAAATTCAGGCATCTGTTCGGCGGTTTTTGCAACGGTTGTTTTGCCTGGTTCTGTCGACTGGTCCTTATCCTGCTCCGCTGGCTGGCCTGATACGGACTGCTCCGTATCATCCATCCTGGAATATACCATCGCCAGTCCGGAGGATGAAATTACTGTGTCTGTTTGCTGGGTGGAGGGGCTGGCCGCTGATGATACCGCCTCTGCCGGCTTTTTGAATACCGTAACCCTGTCAGTTGCGGTATACACAGTATCCGTATCGTACTTCTGCAGGTTGGGGTCAGCAGACGCTGGCTCAGACGGTTTCTTGTAAACGGTCATAATTTCTTGAGCCGGTGATACTGTATCTGTTTGCGCCAGTAGTTCCGGTCCCGATTGTACAATCATACCGATAAAGATAACGGCAGCACTACCAGCAATAAGAAGTTTGCGCGATTTAACTGGCGCAGGTGTGGGTTGATGTAGCATAATTAAACGGCGTTTTAAAGGGTGTTGAAAAAAAGTTAGGAGTAAAGAATTGCTCTTTTGCAGACCAAACTGATGTCCGAGCAATAGGGAGGTATACAGATCCATGTCCTCAGTGGCAGCTACACGGTCTGCCTCGAATTCATGAACCATATTGAGTTCTTTCCTGAAGTAATATAGCAGTACCACTGGGAAAAAAAAACATTGCAGAAGTCGTAAATACAGGGTATCAATATAATGTAGACCACGGGCATGCGCCGTTTCATGTTTCCAGATTTCGGGATTTATTTCATTTCCCGGGAAAATAATATGCCTTCCTATGCTCGCTGGTCCGATGTTCGTATTCAGGTACACCTTATATCCGTCTACTTCCTTGCTTCCGGTCTTTCCCAACAAAACTATAACCTTCAAAAGTTGAACTACCTGATAAATGAATAATGCAGCAGCTATGGAACAGTAGATCCAGATCACCATGCTGGTCCATTGACTACCCGTATTTTTATTCACCATGATCTCGTCCAGTTGCACCATGGGCATCACGGACACCGGGCGACCATTAGGCAGCAAAAAATGCAGGTCGGGCCGAAGTAGCGGTAATACCAGACAAATGGTAGACGCGACTAACAGGTAGACGCGACTCCAGGCATGACTACCTTTTCCCTGCAAAAGCCATCGATATAAGCAGTAAAATACGATAGCATACAAGTTGGCAAACAAGAAAAAAGCAATCATAACGGTTATTTTTTATCGGTTTTCTTTTGCCTGATCAATTCCAGTACCTCTTCCAATTCTGCAGCACTTATATCTTTTTGTTTTGCAAAAAAAGAGAGCATGTTTGTAAACGATCCGTTGAAATAACCCTGTACCAAATGTTTCACCGAAGAGCTGCTATACTCATCTTTTAGCACTTTTGGATGAAAACGATGCGATTTACCTACAACTTCAACTTCAACGAAATTTTTCTCCAGCAAAATTTTCAATATAGTACTCACTGTATTGTAGTGGGGCTTGGGATCTGGCATCTGCTCAATAATGTCTTTGGTAAGTCCGGCCTTTATTTTCCATAAAGCCTGCATTACCTGTTCTTCCGCTTTAGTTAACCTCCTGTACTGCATCGTCATTGTAAACTAATTTTTTAGTTTAATCAGATACGAATGTAAAACTAAATAATTAGTTTTCAAATTTTTTTTCCTTTTTACAGGTAGTTACGTGACCGTAGCACAACGGGGGATTGCAGATACAGGTAACGACGATGTCCCGACATTGGAATTTTTGCTGTTTTGTCTCTCCCCACTTCATTGTCAACCTTGCTTACTTACTTTTGCAACATGATTCAAAAACCGATACTGGAAGTATGCCTCTCTCCTGCATTGCTTCATTTGTACGACACCCGTGAAACAGTAGTTGTAATTATCGATGTTTTCCGCGCCACTTCTACCATTGCTGCCGCACTGCACAATGGCGCACGCCAGGTGATTCCGGTAGCGTCGGTAGAAGCCTGTATCGGTATGCAGCATACGGTCGAAAATTGCATAACTGCAGGTGAGCGCGATGGTCAGGTAGCGCCCGGACTTCAGTACGGCAACTCTCCTTTGGAATATCCCGGGCATTTTATTTTGGGAAAAACACTGGCGCTCACCACGACCAATGGTACCCGCCTGTTGCATATGGTGCAGGAAGCGGATACCATAGTAACCGGATCTTTTTTAAACCTGGATGCCGTATGTACATATTTACGTGCAAGAAACAAAAAAGTGTTGTTGGCCTGTGCCGCCTGGAAGGATAAGGTTAATATGGAAGATACTCTATTCGCAGGTGCAGTTGTACACCAAATCAAGTCCGATTTCCAGCTGAGTTGCGACAGCGCGCGGATGGCAGAAATGCTGTACCAACAAGCCTCGGGCTACCCTAAACTGATAGATTTCCTGAAAGACAGTTCACATTATCGCAGACTATCCGCTTTTGGTCTTGTTAAGGATATGGAATATTGCACTACACCCAACCTGCATCCTGTAGTTCCTGTATATAACGGTCAGGCCCTGGAGATTCAGGATTTATCGGAACCCTATAATTAAATAATCCAGCAATGAGAGTTATATCATATAACGTAAATGGCCTGCGCAGCGCCATGACCAAAGGTTTTACCGAATGGCTGGCCAGTGATCCGGCCGATATCGTTTGCCTTCAGGAAATAAAGGCACATAAAGAAAATGTAGATTTTGCCAGCATAGAGGCTTTAGGTTACGAAACTTTCTGGTTTCCGGCCGAGAAAAAGGGTTATAGTGGTGTGGCTATCTTCACGAAAATAAAACCTGATTTTGTGCAATACGGGAATGGCATTATGCAGAGCGACGCAGAAGGCAGGGTTATAAGAGCAGATTTTGGAGACATCACACTGATCAATGCCTACTTCCCCAGCGGATCCAGTGGTGAGTTACGCCAGGAGTACAAGTACCAGTGGCTGGACGAATTTTTTGATTATATACAGGTATTAAAACAAACAAGACCCAAGCTGATTGTAACGGGCGACTATAATATTTGCCATCAGCCTATCGATATCCACAACCCTGTGAGTAATAAAGACAGCAGCGGTTTTTTACCCGAAGAAAGAGCCTGGATGGATAAATGGTTCAATAGCGGATTCACCGACAGTTTCCGTTATTTTAATCCACATCCGCACCAATACAGCTGGTGGAGCTTCCGCGCCAATGCCAGAGCCAATAATAAGGGCTGGCGTATAGATTACATTAGCGTGAGTAAAAACCTGGACACGGCACTGCGCGATGCGCGCATCTATCCCGACGTTCGCCACTCAGACCACTGTCCTGTTTACGTGGAATTAGCGCTATAAAATAAAATCCGGACCATTAGCTCCGGATTTTATTTTTACTTTTTACAACAATCGTCGAGAGAGGTATAAGCTTCAACATCTGCCTTGGCATCATCAGCATCGTACCCGGCTTTGTTGATAGCCGTTCTGATGGCATCTAAATTCGTTTTTTGATTGTTGAACACTATTTTCAACGTATTTTCCTTTTCATCAATATCTACGCGCTTTACGCCTTTTACCTCATATACAGCTTTCTCCAGACGCTCGGCACAGGTAGCACATTGTTTACAATGATCACAGTTAATGCTGGTTTTTACCAATACTGTTTGTATGGGCTTTTCTTTCTGCGCCTGCACATGGCTAAATACCAACAACAGCAGGGTAGTGGATAATAACTTTTTCATGAAGAAGAGAAGGTTTTATGCAATGCTCTCTATTTGTTTCATTTCATTTACATCGGTACCGTATGTCACGCCCGGAACTTCAAATCCGAACAGATTATAAAAATCGCTACGGTATCCGGCAAGATCACCAATTTCGGGCAGATTTTCCGAAGTTGCCTGTTCCCACAGCTGTGCAATTTTATCCTGAATATCTTCGCGCATTTCCCAATCATCAACTCTTATACGGCCCTTTTCATCCACCGGTATTTCATTACCTGTATAAAGACGTTCACTAAAGAGACGCTGCATTTGCTCAATAGTTCCTTCGTGTACATTTTCCTCCTTCATTATTTTATACAAAAGGGAAATATACAACGGAATAACAGGGATAGCGGAACTGGCTTGTGTAACCAATGCTTTATTTACGGACACATAAGCCTTTCCGTTCAGGTCTTTCAAATCGTCGGAGATAGTATGCGCGGTTGCTTCCAAATCATCTTTGGCGGCCCCAATGGTTCCTTTACGATAAACAGGCTCTGTAAGTTTGGGGCCTATATAAGAATAAGCCAGCGTCATTACATTATCGGCCAGTACACCTGCCTCTTTCAACGCAGTTATCCACATTTTCCAGTCTTCGCCACCCATAACTGCAACAGTATTGGCAATATCTTCGGGAGCTGCAGGTTCAATAGAAATATCCGTTACGGCACCGGTATGAAAATTAACAGTCTTATTACTGTATGATTGTCCGATAGGTTTTAAAACCGAACGATGGGTAACCCCTGTAACCGGGTGTACGCGCAAGGGTGAAGCCAGGCTATAAATGATAAGATCGACCTGTCCAAGATCCTGTTTTATCAGGTCGATGGTTTTTTGTTTGATGTCGTTGGAAAACGCGTCGCCGTTAATGCTTTTTGCATACAAGCCAGCTTTATGTGCTGCTTCTTCAAATGCTGCAGTATTGTACCAACCGGGGGTGGCAGGCTTTCCTTCAGTGGGGGCTTTTTCAAAAAATACCCCAATAGTAGCGGCATCGGAACCGAAAGCAGCTGTAATACGGGAAGACAAACCAAAACCCGTAGATGCACCAATGATTAACACTTTGGCCGGTCCGTTTATTTTTCCCTTCGACCGTACATAGGCGATTTGATTTTCCACATTCTTAGCACATCCGTCGGGGTGGGCCGTCAGGCAAATAAAACCACGTACTTTAGGTTCAATTATCATCATTTTATTTTTTATGGTACTTTGATTCTAAGTATTTTCTTACGAGGGGTTAAAGTTAAACTATTCCGGCACTGCCTGCAACAACTTACGTGTATAAGCTTCGGCCGGATGAGACATAATTTGTCCGGTTGGGCCCTGTTCTACAATCCTTCCACGCTCCATTACCATTACCCGGTCGCTAATACGTTTAACTACATGAAGATCGTGGGTAATAAATAAATAAGTGAGTTGGAACTGCTGCTGCAAAAAGCTTAGCAAATCCAGAATCTGCGCCTGAATTTTTACATCAAGCGCCGATACGCTTTCATCACATATAATTAGTTCGGGATCTACGGCCAATGCCCGTGCAATAGATATACGTTGCCGCTGACCACCCGAAAATTCATGAGGATATTTGCTTCCGGAGGCGGCTGGCAGGCCCACCATATCCAATAGTTGCCCTACTTTTCTGTGAATATCTTTTGGCGCGCAAATTTTGTGTACTATAAGAGGTTCGGCCAGAGCATCGCCTATTCGCATCCGCTGGTTAAGGGATGAATAGGGATCCTGAAAAATAATCTGGATATACCTGCGCAATTTGCGCCATTCCCTGCTACTGTACCGGGTTATATCCTGACCTTTATAATAAATACTTCCGGAACCAGGCTGTTGCAGTCCCAATATACACTTACTCAGGGTACTTTTTCCACATCCCGATTCACCAACCAGTCCCAAAGTCTCCCCCTTGTACAATTCGAATGATACGTGGTCAACTGCAGTAAAATGTCCGGTACTTTTTCCCAGCCAGTTGATACCCTGTTCGAACCGTACACTGAGCTGATCGACCTGTAACAAAGGCATTTCCAAAGCTGCGGGCGTTGTCGGCAGGCGTAGTTTTTCCTCCTGCCGGAATAATACATCCTGTGTAGCGATGGCGCCTTTTTCCAGCACTAAAAACCGCGAAGTTAAGGTGCGGGCAAGGGCCAGATCGTGGGTAATAAACAGTATTGCTGTCTGAAACTCCTGCTGTAACTCTTTCATCAGCAGTATAATATCCTTCTGAACGGTTACATCCAGGGCGGTCGTCGGCTCGTCGGCAATTAATACAGCCGGATGATTGCACATAGCCATAGCAATCATCAGCCTTTGTTTCTGCCCTCCTGAAAGCTGATGTGGATAACGTTGTAATAAACGCTCTGGATCGGGCATTTTTACCTTTTTAAACCAGTCCATCGCAAGCTGATATGCTTCCTTTTTGCTCAGACGCTGGTGCACAAGGATGCTTTCCATCAGTTGTTGTGCGCAGGTCTGAAGCGGATTCAGCGCGCTCATAGGCTCCTGAAATATCATCCCGATGTGTTTTCCGCGAATTGCGGTCCATTCATGGGCCTGAAGCGCGTTAAGGTCAACGAAGCTGTCGTCCGATTTCTGGAGGTGGATTTGACCGCTGGAATCTGCGCTTTTAGGCAGTAGCCCCATCAGTGCCAGCGAGGTTAAGGATTTTCCGGAGCCGGACTGACCCACCAGTGCCAGCGTAGCACCTTTTTGCAGCGAGAACGAAATTTTCCGAATCGCATAAAACTCCTGCCGACCCTTAAAACGGATTTCCAGGTCACGGACTTCTAGAACATTTTGTTGTGGCTGCGCTGTCATTTTCCCAAAAGTAAAACCTTTTGTCAATTCCTGCACTTTTCGAAGCACCGGGAAATATCCCGGTTTCCACAAGGCTAATTTTTAATAAAATATCTTTTTAAAAAAGAGACTTACTACTATTAGGACTGTGTATTTGGGAGAAACTTTCTTTTACGAACTATTGTTTTTCTGGTAATTAGCATTCGTACCACCCGTTATTCACATTTTGTTTTTTAGCAGAACTATTGTCCCTGCTGTGTTTCCGAAAGTTATTCCCGGCTGTGGATGAAGTTTATCCAATTTATTAAACCCCGGCCTGGCTGCGTGGATTATTGTGGTGTTAGCATGAATTTTGCGTGAGGAAATTTTTAACAAAATTTGGAAAAGATTGTTGGTGCTAGTTTTCATGATGTTGTTCCTTTGAAATGCACAATTGCTAACAGATATTCAGGGCTAATTGTGTAAAAATTTTCCCCGATTGGGGTGTTTACTGCAAGATGTGTGTAGGGATCGCTTTTTAAAAGGTTTTGCTTTTTAGCTGTGGATAACCGTCTTTGTTTGCTTAATAATGATAGATTGCTGAAATTACAACGCCGGGATGCTGATGTCCCGGCGTTGTTATATTGTTCCTGATCTTATTTACTTTTCTCAATGGTCCACCTGGCAACTGCCGGCGCCAGATCTTTTTGTGATTTGGTTCCTACAAATACACCGATATGGCCACCCGGGAAAGGGATTTCCTGTTTGTCTTTTGATCCCAGCTTAGGCATTATAGCCTTGGTACTTTCGTTGGGGATAATGTTGTCGCTGGTGGCATATATATTAAGGTAGGGAACGGTCATATTTTTCAAGTCGACCCTTTTACCGCCCAGATAAAATTCGCCTTTGATCAACAGGTTATCGCGAAAGAGATCTTTAATGTATTTACGATACATTTCTCCGGTTATGGCAGGAAGATCGGCCTTCCAGTGTTCCATCCGGAGGAAGTTCAGTAGTTTGGCTTCATCTTCAAGCGAATCCATAACGCCCAGGTACTTGCTGATATTCATGGATGGTTTCAGCATACTGAACGCTGAATCGATCATTTCGCCGGGTATGGTGCCAACGCTGTCCACCATGGTATCCACATCTATGTATTTTGCCCATTTGTACAACATGTTTTCGTCGTCGCCAAAATCAAAAGGCGCTACATAGGTGGTTAATGTCTGTAGCTTTTCGGGATATCTGCAGGCATAAATCATAGAATAGGTTCCTGCCTGGCAAATGCCCTGTTTATGGATTTTAGGAACATTGTGTTTACGGCGGATAAAGTCAACGGCATCGTTCATATACCCGTCTATGTAATCCTCCATGGTAACGTACTTATCTGCCTGAGTTGGATATCCCCAATCCATAATGTAAATGTCCAAACCTTCTTCCAGAAGTTTTTTCATCAGGCTTCTGTCGGGTTGTAGATCCAGTACATCGTGTCGGTTAAGCATAGCAAAAGATACCAATACCGGAATATTGCACTTTGCCGGTGTTTCTCTGGTATAGTGGTATAATTTTACCTTGTCTCTCTGCCATACCAGTTCCTTCGGTGTAGTAGCAACATCTACTTCTTTAATTCCCTGTAATGTTTCATATCCTTTCATGAGTTTTTGGGTCGTTGATGACAACTCTTCGAGGATAGCGGATGGATTAAATGTCATACAAATAATTTTTAATTACCAAGGAAAGATAAGGAAAATGGTTGAGAATAGTCAATTATTCAAATATAATATTTTATAATACATTTACCATTCTTTCTGCTTTAGGTGTTTTTTAGCCTGGATTTGAATACTGCAGTAGCTTTCGAAAGTTTCTCTATCGGTTTGCTGATAGTTGCCGGTAAGTTTGTATTGATACAGTTTATTGTTGTGGCAGTCGATGGTAAGTATGTTATGGCGGAGCCTCAGGTTTTGGATTTCCTGCCAGCTAAATCTGTGTTTTGCATCGATACTAATTCCGTTGTCATCGCAAACCAGCACTTGGTCTTTTTTTCCCGTTTTTTCCCAATAATATGCAAGCAGAATTCCCAGTGTGGCTGCCGCGGAATAGGCGGCTGGCAGATACCATTCTTTTAATAATGAGTAAATGAGGATAGCGCCCATAGCTACTATTTCAATCAGTCGGAGAACAAAGTTGAAATTGGACTGGATCAGCTTTTTGTTATAGAATATGCTGAGGAAGATAATGATTGCACCGGTAAAGGCAATCAGTAATCCGGCCCAGTTTAGAAAACTGAATTCGGTTTGTTTCACTGCATCGGGCACCAGCCAGGTAAGCAGGCCCATTACTAAAAGCAGTAGTCCGGCCATCAGGTGCATTCCGGTTACCTGGTTGCGCTTCACTCCTTTTCCTTCGAGGGTAAATTGGTACATGTATTGCTGGGATTAAACTGCTAGGTGGTTACATAATTTGTATAATGCGCGTGCACCGACTATTGGATCTATGCAATCGTGTCCGTGTGATCCGGACGAAACTTCGTTCAGATCGAAACCAATGATTTGCCGGCCTGATGCGCGAAGTTGTTTGAACAGGTAATTGACCTGTTCCAGTTCAAATCCGCCTGGTACGGGTGTGCCTGTATTGGGACAAAGTTTTGGATCCAGTCCATCTATGTCGAAACTGATGTAGACTTTTTGAGGCAGTGCCTGAATAATGTCTTCGGTTATTGCTTTCCAGCTGGCGCCTTCAAACTGTTGTTCTTTAATATCAGCGTCGAAGAATGTTTTGATCCGATCAGGATGGGCATTAATAATATCCAGCTCTTCATCGCAATAATCTCTGATACCTACCTGAACCAGTTTTGCTACCTGAGGTATTTGTTCCAGTACATTGTACATGATGGAGGCATGAGAGTATAGAAATCCTTCGTAGGCTTTACGCAGGTCGGCGTGTGCATCTATCTGAAGTATGCCAAATGATTCGTGTTGGGTTGCCAGCGCTTTAATATAGCCTAACGGTGTACTGTGGTCACCGCCCAAGAGCGCTACTTTCTTACCTTGTGCCAGATATTTGGAAGACAGTTCAAATATCCAGTCGTGCATCATTTTGCCTCCTTCGTTGACTTCTTCCAGTTTGTGCAATAACTGATTGCTGCAATTGAGCGGACTTCCTTCTGACAGGCAGCCAATAATCAGTTCGGCGCAGCTCCGGAGATAATCACTTTTATTGCGGATGTTCTTATCATAGGGTAGCATGTAGAATCCCTTTTTCCATACGCCTGGAAATTCAGGATCGTAAAGGTCTATTTGCATGGATGCATCAAAAACCTGTTCGGGTCCCCTTGATGTACCCGGGCGATAGCTAACGGTTACTTCCCAGGGTACGGGTATTATGATAAGCTCTGATTGGTCTTCACTAAAGGGGAGTCCGAATATATTATTGGATACAAGACCCGGCGAGTTAGGGTCGAAGTTTTCGAGTGCAGATGACATACTGTTTTATTTTTTACGGGCGGCAAAGATAGGCATTATTCAGCAGCGGTATGGTACATGTGTGGTTTGTTGGGTGGGGTGTCATACTCCAGCCCTTATGTTGAAATATTGGATCGTTGGGACACACTCTGTCTTAATGAGCGCAAATGAATCCGCCGGTATCGTTATGTAGAATTAGCTGGACTACGTCTGTTGTAGGGCAGGACGTATTTCCTTCTCTATATCCAGTTGGTCTTGTAATATGCAGAACTTAAAACACTGTTTGTTACTATCCGGTTGCTCGTCGATTAACGGTATCCGGCTACGGTGTTCCACGTGAAACAACAGGAAGTGATTTATAAAGAGTACCCGAGAAGTGCTTCCCTGTGTATTAAGTACGTTCCACGTGGAACCTGCGGGTTTTGGGTTGTTGTGTTAGTAATCCTGCACGAGAAAGTTGACGCGCGTTTCCGATTTAATTCATTCTCTGCAGTTCGTTGTTTGCTTTACTATTGGATACTGTGCTGAAATCGGGATAGCAACGCCACCCATGTTTCACGTGGAACAAATTGAGTAGTAGTACCAGTATAGGTATTTCGGCAGTGGGACATAGGGACTGTAAGTGTGTGGGTGATTTCCTTAGCATGTAGAATCCCCGTTGATATAACCTTTGTATTGATTGACGTACCTTTGCGACCTTGCTGTACAAAGACAGTAAACCGAAAGAATGTTTCCTGAATATGATGTAATAGTTGTTGGGGCCGGGCATGCGGGTTGTGAAGCTGCTGCTGCTGCCGCCAATATGGGTAGTAAGACACTACTTATAACAATGAATATGCAGACCATTGCCCAAATGAGTTGTAATCCGGCTATGGGCGGCATTGGTAAAGGCCAAATTGTACGCGAGATAGATGCTATGGGTGGATATAGCGGTATCGTGAGTGATAAAAGTATGATTCAGTTCCGGATGCTTAATAAAAGCAAGGGTCCCGCTATGTGGAGTCCGCGGACTCAAAATGACAGGATGCTGTTTGCTGCTACCTGGCGCGAGATGTTGGAGCAAACCCCGAATCTGGATTTTTGGCAGGATATGGTTAAAAGCTTGATTGTTTCACGTGGAACAGTATCAGGAGTTGTGACTGGAATGGGTCAGGAAATAAGGGCAAAGGCAGTAGTTCTGACAAATGGTACCTTTCTTAATGGTGTAATCCACGTTGGAGAAAAGCAATTTGGTGGTGGTAGAATGGGGGAGAAAGGTGCAACTGGTATTACCGAACAGTTAGTGGAACTGGGTTTTGAAAGTGACCGCCTGAAAACAGGTACGCCACCGCGCATAGACGGGCGCAGTCTGGATTATTCTAAAATGGAAATCCAGGACGGCGACGATGAAATAGTTGGGTTTTCTTTTCTGAATCCGGAACGAATCAATCCTAAGCAGCAGCGCAATTGCTGGATTACTTATACTTCGCAGGAGGTTCATGATATACTAAAGACTGGCTTCGACCGCTCACCGATGTACCAGGGGCGCATCCAGGGAAGCGGTCCACGTTATTGTCCCAGTATAGAAGATAAGATCAATAGATTCGCAGATAAAGACCGCCATCAATTGTTCGTAGAACCTGAAGGATGGAATACGGTCGAAATTTACGTCAACGGATTTAGTACTTCCCTTCCGGAAGATGTGCAGTTTAAAGCCTTAAGAATGGTTCCCGGATTCGAAAATTGTAAATTTTTCCGTCCAGGTTATGCGATAGAATACGATTATTTTCCACCTACGCAGTTGAAATTTACCCTGGAAACGAAGTTGATTCGCAATCTGTTTTTTGCCGGGCAAATAAACGGAACTACCGGTTATGAGGAAGCTGCCTGCCAGGGCCTCATCGCCGGAATCAATGCCCATAGGAATGTCAGCGATTTGGAACCTTTCACCCTTAAAAGAAATGATGCTTATATAGGTGTGTTGATCGACGACCTCATAAATAAAGGTACCGATGAACCTTATAGAATGTTTACAAGCAGGGCAGAGTTTAGAACCCTCATGCGGCAGGACAATGCCGACTGGAGGTTGACAAGCCTGAGCCATAGCATGGGGTTGGCAAAAGATGCAAGATTACAGCAGATGCAGGAAAAATATGCTGCTGTGCAGGATGTGAAGGAAAAACTGGCCAACAGCTCTATCAGTCCTGAGGAGGCTAACGGATTCTTAGCAAAAAAGGGTATTTCTACCCTAAAAGAACGGCAAAAATTGCACAAATTGCTCTTAAGGCCCGACATTTCAATAGAAGAAATGATCCTGCATCTTCCATCGGTACAAAATATTCTCGGCGGATTCAAAAAGGAGATTCTGGAGCAGGCTGAGATTCAAATTAAGTACGATACCTATATCGAAAAAGAGAAGGAAATGGTTGAGCGTATGTCGCAAATGGAAAATTTGGTGATACCTGATAACTTCAATTATGAAAAGGTGCAGGCACTTAGTACAGAGGCAAGACAAAAGTTGTCGAAAATAAAACCACATACCCTGGGACAGGCATCCAGGATTTCAGGTGTAAACCCAAGTGATATCCAAATTTTACTGGTGTACATGGGACGCTAACAAAATGCGGCTGATTTTTATTGCGGAACTATCTTTGATAATTTCCAAAAAAATAAGGATGAACCACTCATCCTTATTTTTTTATTCTACTTCAAACAGCCGATAGTTAATAAAAGTAGTGGCATAACTTACGGCAAACTTATCTTTGACCCGGAATAAAGCAATAACATAATCGTCGGTAAAGACGTCGATGAAGCCTATTTGAAAACCAATAGATCGTAATTGTTGTTCCAATTGCATAAATATTTCATCCTGTTGAATGGTAGCATTTTCAGAAAAATCACTAACATCCGGATCAAAGCGGGAGGCGAAATTTCGAGATGCCAGCCGTTGTAAATCCTTTGCGAGATCCAGGGCTTTCGTATGCGGTGGTAATTCTAAAAATAGTTCGTGACCCGCCTCGCGTAACCCGGCCTGAAAACGAGTGAAAAGACCCTTTTTCTCTACGGCCCGCTTCCCCGAAAAATATTTCAAATAGACTTCTTCCTTCGGCTTATGTTCAGGCGGAGCCAGCAACTCAACTAATAGTTTCATGCCCTCCCTTTCTTTTTTGCTTATGTGATAAGACGCTTTATCTGGGTTTTTAGCGGAAAAACGTACTTTTTTAATTAAAAAAGCGATTATAAGCAGCAGTATAATCAAAATCCCAATCCACAGCATGAGGAAGTAAATATTTAATATATTAATTTTTATTTAATTGTTTTTTCGTTCAGAGTGTGTACATCCTATTTTAAACCCAGCCCAAACCGAATGCTCGTCGCATACATCAGAAGATGTCGTTGTTGGCGTCGCTGTTCAGTTCTACTATATCCGGTTTGCTTACGTAACTCCCGTTATAACGAAACTGAAGATTGAATGCAGCACTTATTTTGAACATGTTGTCGCCAGCCAGTTTTCTGGGTATTACCAGACCTCTGATTTCGAAGGTGCCAAACACAAGGTTCTCGTTTCTCATACGCAATCCACCGCCCACCGCCATAAATAAACCATCACTATCGCTGACTGATCTGTTTTTAGATAACCAGGCCAGATCGCCTCCGAAAAATGGTGCCAACCGGAAGCCGAAGTATTTCTGCTCCAGAAACAAAAAGCTTTCTGTTCTGAATACGAGGCGACAGTTTCCCGATGCAAGATCGGAACTAAAATTACGTATCCCCAAGGCATTGTTCACGCGCAGGGGATTTAAAGCAGTACGGTTGATAATGGTGGAATAGCTGGCTCTGAAATGCTGGCGCATTCTGATATTACCCAGGTTGAGCACGCGGCTGAAATAACTGGCACCGGCCAGGATACTCAGGTCCTGCAAGGCTCCCTGATGTACAAATGTGCCGGTACGGAGGAATAATCCCGCCAAATCATTTTTGCCTGTAACCATATATTTGTAGGCGTCGGCACCAAAATAAGGCCGCGACAGATTCAGCTGTTTATACCAGCCCGTTGTCAGCGATATATTAAATCCGTCCGGCACATCCTCGGTTATGCCAAAACCGTATATATATTGTGTTTTGTAATAATACTGCCGGAACAAGGTAAGGCTCACCAGGGCGCCTTGTCTTGAATTAAAACGCTGATCAAATAAAGTATCCTCCACCTGATAGGGCGTATCGAAAAAATGGTATCTGAAATACCTGAAAGCCAGAAATTTTTTAGTGTGTAATATCTGGTCGTTCAAATATTTACGTGCTCCTATATTATAGCCCGCCCAGATATCAACCAAACCATAGTTATACCGGTAATAATCGCCTCCGTAATAGTTGGGAAATCGGTTGAGTGACCGGCCTTTCCCAATTGCAAAACCGCCCGCCATTCGTTTATACTGCGATACCAGGGGACGATCCAGTTGTAGCATATAAAATTCCTCATCTTCCCTCCGGTCGTAAATGTTCCGGGTGATTTTGCCCGCGTTCAGGCTTGCATTGATGAAGGAATTGCCCATGCTGCTATATCCGTAACCGGCTTCAAAACCCCATTCAGGATCACGGCGACTATCGTGTAATACCGTAAACGAAGCGCGTTGGCCGCGACCCAGTATATTGATATTGGAAATACCTGCACGCTGACGCAAGGGTCCCATTCCACCTACTGAAGGTGCGTAAGCGAACAGGTCTTTGGTTATGATCAGCAGGTCAACAGAGTCGCTGCCTACGGGCCGGACCTGTATACGGGCATCCTGTATAAAACCCAATGTACGTAAATGACGTTCGTTATCCGCTACCAGATAAGGATTAAAGCTTGTTCCCTCGTGCAGGTACACATGGCGGAGTATGGTCTGGTCTTTCGATCGGCTGTGCAAGGCATTCAATATCCGGGTTCCAAAGTAAATAATGGTGCCGGCGCTATCGGTTATATTGCTTTCAAAACCCAATTGCCGTGTTCCTATATATCGTATAATTTTTCCTTCGTGAGGAAGCAGCTTTTTGGTATTCAGTACTGTAATACTGGTTCGCCGGCCGGTAGTGTCTTTTCCAAAACTGGTTTTGAATCCATACAATATATTTCCTATAAAGCTTCTTTGGCTTTTTAAACTGTCGTTTTCCCCTGCCCGACAAGGCTTAATGTATGCAGAGCATAATGCTATGCAAAAGATGCAAAGAATATGTTTAAAAGCCGGTTTCATCCTAAAAGCAATTTAAGCATTGACGCGCATAATGGCTGGAAAAGTTATTTTTGCGTACCCAGCGCCCAAATTATATAACACGAAAAAAGGAAAATATGCCGACAGCAGTAATTACCGGAGCAACAAAAGGAATAGGCAGGGCAATTGCGGAGAAATTACTCCGGGAGGGTTTTGATGTGGCTGTATGCGCCCGCTCTACCAACAACCTCCGGGATTTGCATAATGATTGGCAGCGCGACTTCCCTGAACGGAAAATTTTCATGCAAAACGTGGATGTTCAGGATAAAATCCGGGTAAAGGATTTTGCGCGCAACGTGTTGAATAATTTTTCCCGCATCGACATCCTGGTTAATAACGCCGGTTTGTTTTTTCCCGGAGCGCTGGCTACTGAACCGGACGATCAGCTGGAAAACCTGATGCAAACCAATGTGTACAGTGCTTACCACCTGACAAGGGCTTTTTTACCTACCATGAAACAGCAAAAAAGCGGACATATATTTAATATGTGCTCCGTAGCTTCTTTGCGTGCTTACCCGAACGGAGGTGCTTACAGTATTACCAAATATGCACTTCTGGGATTCTCCGAAAATCTGCGTTATGAGTTAATGGCCGACGGTATCAAAGTAACGGCAATAAGTCCCGGAGCCGTGTGGACCAATAGCTGGAGTGGCAGCGGGGTAGCGCCAGAGCGGATTATGAAAGCTGCAGATGTGGCTGAAATCCTGTGGACTACATACAATCTGTCTGCCCAGGCCACTGTGGAACATATTGTTCTGCGCCCGCAATTGGGCGATTTATAACCAAAGGGCCATACACAATCCGCTGATATGCATTCAGCATATACCGGATGCTTCTGAAAAATACTACTGCGGTAAAAATTTGCGTTTGTAGGAATCAAAATCGCTGCGCGTTCATGTACAGATTCTGGTTGCTGTTACTGGTCCTATTCGCTTCCCTCCCGGGAGCCGCACAGCAATTGATGCTAAAAGGATATGTATACACTTCCAAACTGGAGCCGCTGCCTCTGGTCGAGGTCAGAGTAAAGCAAATACAAACCGGCACCACTACCAACGAAGTGGGTTATTTTGAAATACCCCTGCCCGAGGGGCGCTATGAAATAGTATACAGCGCCACAGGTTTCCAACCGCACGTTTCTACCGTCATTTTGAAAGCAAATACGGAAGATCAGTATGTGTTGCTTACAGAAGATAAGCAACAGCTGCAGGAAGTAACCGTAAGTGCACAGCGTAAGGACAAAAGCAAGGACATAATCCGAAAGGTAATAGAACATAAAGACGCTTTGCAAACCGAAGTGCCGTCTTATAGCTTTGATGCTTATATAAAAGCTTTTGAACAAAAAGAATTAAAGACAAAATCAAAGAAGAAAAAAACTGCACAGGCAGATACCATGCCCTTTAACCCGCACGCTTATGCGCAGTTTGCGGAAGTGGCATTAAAAGTAAACAAAGCCTATCCGGATAAAATTAAGGAAGAACGCGTGGGACTCAATATTAAGGGCGAAAAGCGTGATTTTTATTATCTGAGCTGTACGGAAGGGTCATATAATTTTTATTCCAATCTGATTCGCATTCCGTCATTAAGTGTCGCCACCTTTTTGTCTCCTTTGAGCCGTAGTGGTTTGTGGGTGTACCGGTATAAGTATATCGGATTCGAACTGGTAGAGGGTGAATGGCTGCATCATATCCGCTTTCAGCCCGGCCGATCGTCGAATGCACTGTTGGAAGGTGAAGTCTGGATTAAAGACGAGGTTTGGGCAATTAAAAAAATGCGTGCTGTTTTTCCGGAGCACCAAACGCCGGCCTATACATTTTTTGAAGCCACCGTGACTTACGATCATATTCAACGACGTGCCTGGCTGCCCACCGCGTACAATTTTGCTTACCGGCGGGTATCCGACAACAGGAGCGGACAAACCCGGGTGCGCTTTGAGAAATATAATATTGACACAATTTTCGATAAATCTTTTTTTAATACAGAGCTCAGCGCCACCACCGATTCGGCTTACCACCGCGACAGCACTTTTTGGAAGCAGGTGCGTACCGAGCCCTTAACGGAAGAGGAGATCAGCGTTATTCGTTACAAGGATAGCGTGTACGAAGTCACGCATAGTGAACAATACCTGGATAGTGTAGAGCAAAAGACCAATAAACTTACTTTTTGGAAAGTTGTATGGTTTGGGCCTGAGCATGCTAACTGGAGAAAAGAACGTCATTGGTATTTCCCTCCGATACTTTCGCTGATCGAGCCCCTGCATATTGGCGGCCCACGTTTGAACGGCACCGTGCGTTATTACAAACAGTTTGCCGACAAGCGCAATATAAACACAATGTTCAACCTTAGTTATGGCTTCCTGAATACGGACCTGCGGGGAAATATTTATACCACATACCTCTACAATCCTTTTAAACGATCCAGTTTGCATCTGGAAGCTGGTCGTACCCTCGACAATTTATTTTGGGGCGATTCGTATGTTAACCTTATAGTGCGCAATGGTTACTTTATAAAAGACAGGGTATCGATAAAACACAGAACGGAACTTATTAATGGCCTGTACCTGGAAAATGGCATCGAGTTTGGCGTGCGCCGGAGTATCGCCGATTATAAGTTTGTGAATCAGTTTGATAGTTTCCTCAACCGTTCGAACGACATTCAGGTAGATGAAAAACCTGTGCGTTTTCCCACATATAATGCCTTCTTCTACGAGCTCGAAATTAATTATACGCCGCATCAGATGTACCTGCGGGAGCCCCGGGAGAAAGTGATATTAGGTAGTAAGTATCCCACACTGTATGCCAAATGGAGAAAAGGAATTCCTCATTTCCTGGGAAGTAAAATCGATTATGATTACATAGAGGCAGGTATCCGGCAGGAGTTTCCTATAGGCACTTTCGGAATCAGCACTTATAATCTTATGTACGGCAATTTTATCAATGAACGAAGTGTGGAGGCAGCCGACTACAAAAGAATAGCGCGGGGCAACCCGGGTATTTTCTTTAATCCCATGTATTCGTTTCAGAATATGGATAGTACGTTCGCTTTGTTTAAAGGATTTGTAGAAGGGCACTGGCGGCACGATTTCAACGGCTCCATCATTAATAAAATACCCTATGCGCGCTACCTGAAACTATTCGAATCGGGTGGCGCCAGTATGTTGTATGCGCCCGAACGCAACCTTTTGTATGGCGAACTGTGGGTAGGTATAGAAAAGGAATTGAGGCTGTTTCAACAACGTATACGACTCGGTGCCTATGGGAGCAGTAGCTGGTCGAACTCTTTCCAGCAACCTTTTCAATTCAAGATTGGCCTCAGAAGCTATGATCCCTTCCGGAACAGGTGGAATTAAAAAAAGCGGCCGTTGAAAGCCGCTTTTTTTAATAATATCAAGAATTTATGCCTGATCAAATTGCTGTTGCAGCGCAGGGCTGGCGGGCACCAATGGCAGGCGTAAGACATTTTCACACAAACCCTGACGGTGCAGTACATATTTGACACCGGCCGGGTTTCCTTCGGCGAAAAGTAAATTAATTTGGGGTAACAATTTGTAATGCAATGTTCTGGCGGCCTCCATAGAACCCGACAGCGCATATTGTACCATGGCACAGAAGTCGACTGTATAGCAATTGGCGGCCACCGAAATAACGCCTTTCATGCCGATAGCCGCTTGCGCCAATACAAGATTATCGTCACCGCTCAGAACCGAAAAACCAGAAGGAACCCTGGCAACCAGTTCCATACATTGCGCCAGGTTACCGCTTGCCTCTTTAATAGCCACAATGTTGGAATATGTTTCCGCAAGGCGAACAACAGTAGCCGGCAGTATATTGGTGACCGTCCTGCCTGGTACATTGTACAGAATTATAGGCTTGTCGGTAGCTTCGGCCAGAGTTTTAAAATGTTGGTAGATACCTTCCTGTGAAGGTTTATTATAATAGGGCACCACGCTCAGAATGCCGGCTACCCCATCCATGGGATATTCCTGCAATGCATCCAGAAGTCCCTGGGTATTATAGTCGCCAATACCCACTACTACCGGTACCCGCTTATTATTGTGCTGCAGTATATGCTGTAAAACAGCCAGTTTTTCTTTTTTGGTAAGGGTAGGCGTTTCGGCGGTAGTACCCAGAGCCACCAGATAATCCACACCGCCATCAATAACCGCGTCCACTATCCGGCTCAGCGCCGGAAAATCAACCTCATTTTCTTTTGTGAAAGGCGTAACCAGAGCAACGCCGGTACCTTCAAACATGCTGATACGATTTTGTGATTTTAAAAGCTACACTTCCTGATAGAAGCCCATTTTGGAAAATTTCTCGATCCTTTGGCTGATCCGTTTATCTGCATCTATCTTCTTTAATTCTGCAATAGTTTTGATCACATAATCTTTAAGGGTAGCAGCCATGGCTTCGGGTTGGCTGTGGGCGCCGCCCAAAGGCTCGGGCAACACCCCGTCGACCAGTCCAAAGCCCGACATATCCTTTGAAGTAAGGTGTAACTGTTCGGCGGCCTGTACTTTGAAATCCCAGCTACGCCACAGGATGGTAGAGCAATTTTCGGGAGAGATAACCGTATACCAGGTATTTTCCAGCATTACCACCCGGTCGCCGATACCTATACCGAGTGCACCACCGCTGGCACCTTCACCAATGATAATACAAATAACAGGTACGCGCAGGTTTACCATCTCAAAAAGATTCCGGGCAATTGCTTCGCCCTGTCCGCGTTCTTCGGCTTCGAGGCCGGGATAGGCTCCCGGGGTATCGATCAGGGTAACAATAGGCCGGTTAAATTTCTCGGCCAGTTTCATCAGGCGCAGGGCTTTTCGATAACCTTCAGGATTGGCCATACCGAAATTCCGCAGCTGGCGCATTTTGGTATTGGTTCCTTTCTGGTGCCCAATCAGCATTACCGGTTCCCCGTCTATTTCTGCAAAACCGCCCACAATGGCTTTATCGTCGGCTATATTGCGATCGCCAAACAGTTCGGTGAACTTATTGCAGATGCGGCTGATATAGTAGTTCGTATAGGGCCGTTCGGGATGGCGGCTCAGTTGAACCCTTTGCCATGGGGTCAGGTTTTTATATATATGGGCGCGGGTTTCGCTTATGTTAGCTTCCAGTTCTTTAATCGAAGCCGACATATCCACATGGTTCTTTTCGGCAAGTGCTTTTATTTTATCGAGCTGTACCGTAAGGTCTTCCAGCGGTTTTTCGAAGTCTAAAAATTGCATGATGCTATTTTTGTTGGTCTGCAAAGGTAAGGATTACTTGGCTGCTTGTGCCGGCAGGTGCTTAGCCTGGGAATTATACAACCACTAATTCGTAGTAGTCTTCTTTGCGCAGATATTTTTGCGCCAGATCCATTAATTCTGTTGCGGTTACCGTTTTATAAATATGTATGTTCCTTTCAAACTGATCGTCTGGCAAGTCGTTGAGAATGATATTTTTCCAGCGTTGCAGTATCGAAAAAGGCCCGTCCAGATCTCCCAGCAGACTGCCCAGGAGGTAGTTTTTTACCAATAAAAGTTCTTCTTCGTTCACCCGCTCGTTGCAGAGCAGATCCATCTCTTTGTACACTTCCGACACGGTAGCCTCGCATACTTCTTTGCCAGCTTCAGTAGCTATCAGCAGGGCACCGGCATTTCGATAATTATATATATGTGCATAGATGCCATAGGTATAGCCCTTTTCTTCGCGAATATTGGCCATGAGCCTGGAACCGAAATAGCCGCCAAAGATGGTATTCAAGACCAGAGCCGGAGTAAAGTCAGGATCTTTACGTCCCGGGAAATGTCGTGCAATGCGCACCGCGCCCTGCACCCCGGTTTCATCGTTTTGAATGCGTGCAATATGATCAGCTGCGGGTTCTATCGTGTAGCTGGGGGTAGCAACCGGATGAGGCTCGCCCCAGGCTTCTTTTCCGAACAATTCTTTTACCAGATGTACATCCTGCTCAGTAATACATCCTGCCATAAAAATGCGGCAGTTTCCGGAGTGATAATGTTCGCGGTAAAAGCCACGCAACAATTCCGTGTTTAGCTGATCTATATCATCGGCATTGGTAAACCGGCCATAAGGATGTTTTTTTCCGAATAGCATGGCATCAATATTGCGATTGGCTACAAAATCGCATTGCCGCAGATTTACGGCCAGCCTTTGTTTCCCGTTTTGCTGGTACAATTCCAGTTCTTTTTCCGGAAAAACGGCTTCGGTCAGTACTTCTTTCACTACCGGTAACAGTGCGGGCAAGTGTCGGGTTAAGGTATGTAAGGTAACAATAGTATAATCGTTATTGGCTACTACCTTTAGGGCTGCACCGTGGTATTCAATAGCTTCGTTGATTTCCAGGGCCGATTTGCGGGCGGTGCCGTTCTTAACCAGGGCAGCAACCGCTTGCGCTACTGCTGTGGCGGGTTCGTGCCAGAGGCCTGCTTTAAAAATCCAGTCAATCTGTACTACTTCCTGAGTACCGGCATTTAGCCAGTATACAGGAAGGTTGTTGTTCCAAATTTCCCGGTTGATGTCCGGAAGTACATAGTCAAAATCGATGGCGTCCTTAAACAGGGGCGCGCGTTTTCTATCCCTCATGTTGGCGAAATTAAGCCAAGCTAACTAATAAAATGATTATGCCTTATTTTTGCGGCTTGAAATGCCGGTTCCTAACACCTTGGCATATTAATATAATCAGCTATTTATGAATTTTCCCTTGCAGCAGATACCCGAGCGTACAAAGGCTCCGCGTTCTTACGGTCTTACTATGGTTATGGATAAAGGAATGGGTGTTACAGAAGTACAGAATTTCCTCTCCGTGGCTAAGCCTTATGTAGATATTGTAAAGCTGGGTTTTGGTACTGCTTATGTAACCAACAACCTGCGGGAAAAGCTGGCAGTATACAAGGAAAATAATATACCTTTTTACTTCGGAGGTACCTTGTTTGAAGCATTTTTGGTTCGGAATCAGGTGGACGACTACATACGTTCGGCACGCGAGTACGGGGTGGAAATGGTAGAAGTTTCAGATGGTTCAATTTCTATTCCGCATTCGGAAAAATGTGCTTTAATTTCCCGATTGGTCGATGAGGGCTTTAAAGTGTTTTCGGAAGTAGGTTCCAAAGACGCCTCACATGTAATGCCGCCCTACAAGTGGATTGAACAGATGGATGCCGAACTGAAGGCGGGTTCCAGTTATGTAATTGCCGAAGCGCGCGAGGCGGGTAATATTGGTATTTACCGTGGTACCGGCGAAGTGCGGGAGGGTCTTGTGCAGGAAATTCTGACCAAAATACCTTCTGAGCGCATTATTTGGGAGGCTCCGCAAAAGGCGCAGCAGCTTTATTTCCTTCAGTTATTGGGTTGCAATGTGAATCTGGGAAATATTGCACCAAATGAAATCATTCCGCTTGAGGCCATGCGCATAGGCTTACGCGGTGATACTTTCGATCTATATCTTAATAAGAAATAAGCGAAGACCATTGTTCAGATGCCGGATTAGTAGCGCAGAAGCGGTTCAGGGCTGGCTTTCATCGCTGAATCCGTTTTTAATATGACTGCCGTCGCAGTAAGGTTTGTTGGCCGACATGCCACAGCGGCAAAAGGCGGTAACTTTTGATTTGCGTGTTTCGGCTCCTGTTTTGTCTTTTACCACAATATTGCCATACACCAGTAGCGGTCCGGAAGGTAATATTTCTACGCGGGTTTCCAGTTCGCTTTCGCCGGTAGGCGCTGCAGGCTCATTGTAGAAAAAGCTTAGTGCGCCGCTGGGACATTTGTTCACCTGGGCTTCGATCTGTTGTGCAGTGCCCGCTTTCATGTTGATCCAGGGCCGCTCTTTAGGATTGAAGACTTCCGGCAGGCCGGTCGTGCGTCGCCAGCAAATGGTAGAATGTATGCAGGCTTCGGGTTTCCAGACTACTGTAAACTCGCCGTTGGTGTACTGTTTCGATTTGTTTTGTTCCTCCTGCATTGTCTGTTATTTTGGACAAATGTACGTTAAACGCATATTTTGAGCAGCTAATGGGTCGCTATATAGCCAGCGGCGCAAAAAATTCTGTATCTTTGCAGGCTCTTTAACGTTAATCATCGACCTGGTCGTAAGAAAAACGCTTTTGAATCGGGGGCCGCCCGGTTTTGACAGCACCATGGCGGGGAAGGTGTAAGCATGCAGCGCGTTGTGTAATTAGCGCTTTAATCTGAATACTCAGACTTCAAATGGCAATACTCAGTATGCCATGGCTGCCTAATCAGTGATTAGTTAGTCATTAGGGCCGCCCGGGCAGGTTAGTCCACCACCTTGCCCCGCCGCCGACTCAAAACAAAGGTGGAACGCTGTTGCAGTAGGCTGTGCCTGCAACTTAAGCTCATCCAGCTACGCACAGGTTTGGTTTGTCTGCTTCCTGATTTGTGCCGACAACTAATAACAGAATAAGCATGTAGAAAGCTTTTTCAACCGGTGTTTGGACGCGGGTTCGATTCCCGCCGGCTCCACAAAAGGTCACTCAGACAGCAAAAACGTCTCAGTGACCTTTTTCACTTAATAAATTACTAGTCATTACAGATATAAAATTGTGCATTGGTCGAACCAATCATTATGTCTGCTTATTTTGTTGAAAATCAACTACTAATGAACAATTAGAAGCGTTTTTCATTGAAATTCTGATTGGACTTTTAACAAAAAGGGGGATGCCGGGTCTGCGGGAATCGAACCGTGAGAATAACAGATGAGAAAACTAAAGATTTTCAATTGTTAGTTTTGCGAAGGCTAGTAAAAAACGAACTATCATCTCACCCAGTTCTGTACTTATATCCTGATGCTTTGCAATTGCAATTTGTTTGATTTCTGCGATCAATTCTTCCTTGTAGTTATCATCCGTTTCTTTCATCTTTCCTGTCGCAAATGCGAGCTGAATATTGTTACCTTCATCGAGTTTGTAAATAGCTTGTACAGCACAATGAACAATGTTCTGAATAAACATTTGGTTGTGTAATACAGGCACTTGAGATAGCATTATTTCCAGGAACTTTTCCTTTTCTATCAATCTCAATTCTTGAAATAATTTACCTGGATCAATCCAATAAGAAACTGCTTTGTTGAAGTTGCTTTCTTTTCTTTCCGCTAACAGCGCTGCGCTTTGTAGTTCTATGCCCAGTGTGCTGATCCGGGCTTCACATTCTGTCTTGATGGTTTGAAAATCATCAGCCTCAATATCTCCGGCTATCAGCAGTTCTTTAGCTTTCAGGATGCGGTTTATTAGCTGATCAATACTTTGTGAGGCGGTTTGCTGTGTTGTGGTTTTTTCTGCAAAAAGTTCTTTACTCGTATGTTTCAGAATACTCTTATACATATCGATATAAGCCGTATCGGCATTCAGCTTTTTGAGTTCATTTAAGAACAACTCATTAGCCATATCTGCTCTTATCCTGAACCGGCATCCGGAACGGCAATGATAATAGTAATAACGTTTACTCCTTCCTTTTGATGCACTACCTGTCAGCTTCTTTGTACATACAGGACAGTAAAAGAAGTGGCGTAACAACAATATTTCTTCTGTGTTACGGATAACCAGTTTCCTCTTTCTAAAGTTTAATTTTTCCTGTACTTCATGAAATAGTTCTTCACTTATTAATGGCTCATAAGTGCCTTTTATACAAAATGCCTTTTCATTTTCAAATGCCGGAACCACAAGATGCCCATAATAAAAGGGGCTTCTTATAATACGCCAGAAGTTGCTCTTGCTGCATTTCATACCACAGGAGATCAAATAGTCATAAACCGATTGAATATGGTCATAGCCTTCTGCTAACATTCCGTATGCTTTCCTCACAAAAGTGGCTTCGGGTTCTGTAGGGTAAACCGATTTTTCACCAGCAGGTGAATGACGATAAGTATATCCGAATGGAACTTTAGTAACTACACGTCCTTCTTTCTTTGCCTTATGAATACCCTGACGTATGTTTAAGGAACGACGTTCATTTTCTGCTTCAGAAGTTGCCAGGTAAACAGCGAGCATTATTTTATTTTCAGGAACTGATAAATCTAAAGCCTGATCAATGGCTTGCGGTTGAATACCCAGGTTCCGCAGTTGATTTATTACATAGTAAGCATCACCGGCGTTTCTGCTGAACCTATCCCATTTGGTAAAAAGGAGCAATGTCGTACGCGAGTGTGGATACCTTTTGAACCTACTCATCATCTCAGACCATGCAGGCCTTTTAAATGTTTTAGCAGAATGATCTTCGAAAACGGTATCTGTTATTTTGATGTCATGACCCAGACAATACTTCTCCAAGCGATCCTGCTGGCTTCGTTGAGAATAGCCCCGGATCGATTGTTCGTCTGTGCTGACCCTGATGTATAAACAAGCTGTTCGCATTGTAACGTCCTCCCCATTTTGTTTACAGTGCATTATCTCTGCATGGATATTGCAATATGCTCAATGCAAGTTTAGTACCTGTAGAATATCTATAAGGTGCGTTTGCACATCGGAAGTACCATTAAAATTTAACATCTTACTATACCCGTGGCAATGGTTTATATAAATTCTAGTAAGGCCGGTAATTCATCTAGCATCTAATTTTTGCATTTATTAGAAAAGTTATGTAGGCCTATACAGTTTAGGTACAGATACAACATCATTTGAACCCGCCGAATGTAACAAAGCAGCGCTGCTACGAGTTGTACATCAGGCAACAGCAGCTATTTTTTGTGAAGGGAGATAAGCCTGCAAATTCGCTAGCAGGCAATGTGGAGGTAGTTGGACGAAGGAGACCATCAACTTTATTTTTTATCGCTTTATTGTAACCTGTGACGCGGATCAGGTACTGTATTTACGTTCCATAGCATGCGTACATCTGATCAGATGAGTGCACATTTGTATTGTGGTCAACAGCCGGTGATAAACGTTTACAAGAGTAGTGCACGACAGACTTCCGGCATCAAATACTGGAAAACTACACTCCGCAAAAATGGCAATAGAATCATTTCTCCGAAGCCTCTTTTTCCTGCAGCCGGAACCTGATCATCCTTTCAATTAAGGGGTAGGGAATATTATCCAATGGAAATTGTACCGATCCCTTGCCCTGTTTATAAGCTGCCAGTTCTGAAGCAAAGGCAGCATGACCGCTGGGCGTCGCATACAAACCAATATGATGCTTGTAGGCTGCAAAATATACCAACGGTTTCTTATTCACTTTATATGCCGGCATGCCATATGATATACTTTCTACCGCATGTGGTGCAATGCTTTGTATCAGATTGCGCAGCTTAATGAGTATACACTGTACATCATCCGGAAACGACTGAATATACGCATCGACAGATGGGAAGGTAGTTTTCATCGTTGATCAATTAAGTCATAAATGAAATTAATACAGAAAAAGGTGCAGCAATAATTTTGCTTAGTCCGGCACCTTTTTGGTACTGATGGCAATTCTATTCCAACTATTAATGGTAACAACAGCCATAATGATTTTTGCTACATAATGTTCGTCGAAATACTGCCGGGCATCATCGTATGTCTTATCCGTCAAGCCGCTTTCACTGATCATGGTAATTTCTTCGGTCATAGCCAGTATAACCTTTTCCGGATCGTCAAACACATCAGCCTCAGCCCAGGCATCGAGCAGAAAAATATGGCGTGCTTCCATGCCTTTTTTTAAAGCATCTGAAGTATGCAGATCAATACAGTAGGCACATCCGTTGATCTGCGAAGCACGGATTTTGATGAGTTCCAAATGCCTGTCGGAAAGTCCGCAGCTACGTATATAGTCTTCGAGTCCGAGCAAGGCCTTAAAGGCTGCGGGTTCCAGTTCGGGTATATTGATTCGTTTGTTCATGGTTTCTATTTTCTCAGGTAAAGGTACCCTGTTTGTAGGAAACGAAAACTAACTTGTTTGCACAGGAAAATGACGATGGTTAAGTCTGCTACGCACTATAAGTGGTAGAACAGGTAGATTTTTTTCAGTACTTATACAATCCTGCTCATTTCAATTCCGGGCAAACATATGGACGTTTTACCGGGTCTTGCAATGGTGTAATCCGATCCAAAACCGGGTTACCTATTCTTCATCAAAAAACAACAATTATGAGTTTGATTTTTAGGCTGGCAGAAAGGCGCAGGAGATTGTATCGCGGATGTAAGGCTTTATCCGCTGTTGCATTATGTATGGTGTTGCTATCAGAAGAGGCACATGCACAGGCCGACTGGATGTGGGCAAAATCCTCTGCGGGACCTAGTTCACCAGGTATGCGTTCGATGTGTACCGACACCTTTGGTAACGTGTTGATAACGGGCGATTTCGTTGGCGGCAATCTGGTACTGAATACCATAACGCTAAGTCCGACCGATCCGGCCGCCGGTACGCTTTATGTGGCAAAGTATAAGAGTGATGGCAGTATATTATGGGCAAAGACCTTCCCACAAACCTTTAATGCTGGTAGTTCAGCAATAGTTACCGACAAGCAGGGAAACGTATATGTAGCAGGTTCCTATATTTCATCGATTACCTTCGGTACTACGGTTTTAACCAGCAACGGTGAAGGGGATATATTCCTCGTAAAACTGAATGCTAATGGTGATGTTCAGTGGGCTAAAAGTGGCGGTGGAACAGGAACCGACGGTGCCTACGGTCTGGCCGTCGACAATGCCGGCAACGTATTGATGACGGGTAGCTTCGCCGCGGGCAATCTAAGTTTCGGGACGCAGAACGTGTCAGGAACGGCCGATGTTAATTTCTACATTGCAAAATTTGAAGGCAATGGAACAATTAGCTGGCTAAAGTCAAATAGCTCTAACGGATTGTCGAGCGGTAAAGCCGTTGCAGTTGATGGCAGCAACAACGTATATGTGACCGGTATGTATATGGCGCAACCTTTCACTTTGGGAACAACTACCATACCCAATATGGGAAGTTACGATGTATTTGTTTCAAAACTATCATCTGCAGGAAATGTAGAATGGTTAAAAAGTATGGGAGGAACAAGCAGCGACGATCCGATCGATATTGCTGTTGATGCCGGTTCCAATATTTATGTACTTGCTTCTTATTTGGGCTCTGTAAGTTTTGCCGGTTCTACTTTAACCAGCGCCGGTATGCAGGATGTGTTACTGGCCAAATTTAACAGTAGTGGCAACCCCGTATGGGGCAAAAGCGGCGGCGGTGAAGGTGCTGATCTTCCTAGTAGTATGGCCATTGACAAAAATGGTGTAATACATACGCTGGGCACATTTGGAATGATGGATAAATCAGCAACCTTCGGAACCAATGTGCTCCAAAACAAAGGCCAGATGGATGTGTTCCACGTTACGTACAATAGTGAGGGCAACGTAACAGCGGCGCAAGGTTTTGGTAATACCGGTATGGAAAGTGGTAACGCGGTAGCTGTCGATAAAAATGCGAATCTCTTTATAGCCGGTACTTTTTTTAGCCCTTCTATTGATATAGGGTCTAAACAGCTGAGCCTCGCTGCAGGTTCTTTTTCCTCTATCTTCATTGCAAAATATGGTAAGGAAACCATTGGTATTTCGTCTATAATAAAACCCGAAGACTGGAACGTTTACCCTAATCCTGCCGGCAGTCTTTTGGAAATAGAATGTGCGCAGATAATTAATACAATACAAGTGTTCGATATGTCGGGCCGGCTGTTGCAAAGCTTGTCACCGCAGGCACAACATGCTACTCTAAGTTTAGAGCAGTTTGCTGCGGGTACGTATTGGATTCAGTTGTTGACCAACAAAGGAACTGGCTTAAAGCAGGTGGTAAAGCGATAGCCAGAGGTTGAGAAAATAGCAGCTTTTCGGAGCTGCTTTTTTTTGCAATACTCAGGGTGGCTGGGCTGTGCAACCGGATTACCTGTTCAATATCATAAAGGATTTGATAACCCAAAGGGTTTTTACAAAATATAGAAGGAACGAAGCGTACCCATCTGTATTTGCAGGGCTTATGAAAAAATTTTTTTTGGCTGGTTTAAATTCTCTATTACCTTTGCCTCCACAAAAGCAACGAATCCCAATTCGACATGTTCAATTTTTCTACAACAACAATATGGTGGCATTCACGATGGCAACACGTGAATAGCTAATCTTTTTGTAGAAAAGATACCCGATATAAAAAGGGCTCGCTATTCCTGCGGGCCCTTTTCTTTTTCTCTTTCCATTTCATTTTTTTTTCAATGAGTATTCAATTGCACTGCGTGCATAAGTCACGCCCTGCCGACACCGAAACCCCGGTCACATTGTACCTGAAACTTCGCGACTGCTTTCCACAAACCTTGCTAATGGAACATGCCACACAGTTTCATACCGAAGGCCGGAAATCCTATATCTGCTGCGAGCCCATTGCAGGAATCAGATTGCAGGAAAACACAGTGACACAAACATTTCCTGATGGAACAAAAACGAAGTTGGGGCTTGGCAGTGACACTAACATAGTAGACCTGCTGGATGATTTTCTGGCGCTTTTTACAATAGATGATCCGATATCCGAAACATGCGGCTTATTCGGTTACGCCGCTTTTGATGCGGTACAGTACACGGAGCAAATAAGCTTTACAAACGCATCGGAGGCTGGTACGGCCCTGCCGGAATTGGTTTTTGATGTGTACCGCTATGTACTGGTGTTTGATCATGTACGCAACGATCTAACCATTGCTTATCATTATACGGGCGAAGCGGTTGAAAACGGTATAGCCATTATAGAACGCTTATTGGAGCGACGGAAACATCAACCTTACCCCTTCAGGTTAACCGCTGAAGAAAAATCCAATGTCACCGACAACGAGTTTATCGATATGGTAACAGCAGGTAAACAGCACTGTTACCGGGGTGATGTGTTTCAGGTGGTGTTGTCACGTGCATTTGAAGTATCGTATCAGGGCGACGACTTTAATGTGTACCGGGCTTTACGATGTATCAACCCTTCCCCGTATTTATTCTATTTCGACTATGGTGACTTCAGGCTATTTGGCTCCTCGCCTGAAGCACAAATTAAAAAGCAGGTGCAGTCAGCCATATTGTATCCCATTGCCGGTACCTATCCCCGTACGGGTGAGCCTGAGCGGGACAAGGCATCGGCCATAGCTTTGCAGGATGATGAAAAAGAACATGCAGAGCATGTGATGTTGATTGATCTTGCCCGCAACGATTTAAGTAAAAACTACGCCAAAGTATCTGTACCTGTTTTTAAAAACATTGAACAATTCTCCCACGTACTGCACATCGTTTCAGAAGTACGGGCCGAATTACCGCTCACAACCGCAAAGCCTTTTCGCGTATGGTCCGACACCTTTCCGGCGGGCACGCTTTCCGGAGCACCCAAGCACAAAGCCCTTACGCTTATCAACAAATATGAAAACCGGCGCCGTGGTTTTTACGGTGGAAGTATTGGCTTCGTAGGCTTCAACGGCTGCGTCAACCAGGCCATCATGATACGCAGCTTCCTGAGTAAACAAAACAAATTACACTACCGCGCCGGTGCTGGCATTGTTGCTGCCTCGGTACCCGCCAATGAACTGGCAGAGGGAAATAACAAAATTGCCGCACTAAGAAAAGCTATTCAACTTGCTTCAACCCGTATACAATGAACACACTCATCATCGACAACTACGACAGTTTCACCTACAACATAGTACAGCTGGTTCGCTGCATAACAGGTGAAGAACCGACCGTAACCCGGAACGACGTTATCGATCTGGATACAGTTGGTAGCTACGATAAAATAATACTGTCACCCGGTCCGGGCATACCATCAGAGGCAGGGTTATTGAAAAACCTTATTGCCAGACACGGACCACAAAAAAGCATCCTGGGTATATGCCTCGGTCATCAGGCTATCGGAGAAGTGTATGGTGCAAAGCTTATTAATATGCCTGCAGTACTGCATGGGGTTGCATCGGACATGCATCGCCGTACGTCCGACATTTTATTCGAAGGTTTAAGTCCTACTATTACAGGCGCACACTACCATTCCTGGGTAGTGGGTAAAGAGGAATTTCCGGAGGCGCTGGAGATTTTACTGGAAGACGCCCAGGGGCAGATTATGGCGCTTCGGCACAGGTACTACGATGTAAAAGGTTTACAATTTCATCCGGAAAGCATACTCACTCCAGAGGGAATGCAGATGATGCAAAACTGGTTCAACAACTAATATGAAAGCATATCTCGAAAAAATTTTTGAAGGTGCATGGCTTACTTCCACCGAAGCTTACGATGCGTTGCTGCAATTGACTTCCGGTGATTGTAACGCCGCACAGGCGGCCGGATTTATTGCGGCTTACAATATGCGACCGCCCAGTCTGGAAGAGCTGAGGGGATTCCATTCAGCATTACTCGAACATTGCTTACCCATCAACTTGTCGGCTCATGAAGCAGTAGATATAGTGGGCACCGGAGGTGATGGAAAAAATAGTTTCAATATCTCCACACTGTCCGCCATAGTAGTGGCTGCTGCCGGTTGCAAGGTTGTAAAACATGGCAGTTACGGTGCATCATCGCTCATTGGTTCCTCTAACGTATTGGCCTTTCTGGGTTACAGGTTTCTGCATGATTCAAGTGCTTTGCAAGACCAGCTCGATAGAACCGGGATCTGTTTTCTGCATGCTCCCCTCTTCCATCCGCTATTGAAAAGGGTGGCTCCTATTCGGCGCGATATAGGTTTGCGCAGCTTTTTCAATGTAATGGGCCCGCTCATCAATCCTGCGGGCATATCGAACATGGTATTAGGTGTGAACAGTCTGGAGGTAGCCCGTATTTATCAGTATCTGTTGCAGGAGCGTCGTAAAAATTACATGATTCTTCATTCCATTGATGGCTTCGACGAGATTTCACTAACAGGCAGGTTTAAAGTAATTACTGATAATGACACATGCCTTTACGAGCCGGAAGATCTGGGCTTTGCGCCTTGCAATACGGACGACCTGACTGCAGGTAACACCATTCAGGACGCGGTCGGCCTGTTCGTCAGCGTATTGCAGGGAAAAGGCAGCCAGGCACAAAACAATGTAGTGATTGCCAATAGTGCCTGGAGCATTCATTGTGTACATCCTGAGCGCAGCATCGAAGATTGCATTGCTGCCGCAAAAGAAGCTCTGCAATCGGGGAAGGCCTTATCTGTATTTCAACAATTATTAAATGAATAGACAAATGAATATTCTTGAACAAATCGTAGCAGCGAAGCGGCTGGAAGTACAGGAGCGTAAAGAACTTTACCCCCGGAAATTGCTGGAGCGTTCAGCCTTTTTTAATACACCGACGCTCTCATTAAAGTCATACTTATGCAGGAAGGATAAGAGTGGTGTGATAGCTGAGTTCAAAAGAAAATCGCCATCTAAAGGCTTGCTAAATCCGTACGCTTCTGTAGAGCGAACTTCCATTGGATACATGCAGGCAGGCGCTAGCGCTTTGTCGGTACTTACAGATCAGCACTATTTTGGCGGGGCCAATGAAGACCTGGGTATTGCACGCAAATTTAATTTCTGTCCCATTTTGCGCAAAGAATTTATCATTGACGAATACCAGATACTGGAAGCCCGCAGTCTGGGCGCCGACGCAGTACTGCTGATAGCTGCGGTATTAACGCCGGGCGTGACAGCTGCTTTTGCTGCCATGGCGCAGTCGCTGCAGATGGAAGTTGTACTGGAAGTGCATGATGAAACGGAACTGCAATCAATTGCCTGTGATGTGGACATTATCGGTGTAAACAACCGCAACCTGCGCACTTTCGAAACGAGCATTAAAACCTCGCTGGCACTGGCGGCCTTGATTCCCGGCAGCCAGACAAAGATTTCTGAAAGCGGTATTACATCGCCGGAAGTGGCCGCCGAATTACAGAAGGCCGGGTTTGATGGCTTTTTGATAGGCGAGCAGTTTATGAAACACAGTCGGCCCGATGAAGCCTGTAAAGATTTTATTGCACAACTCAATCTACTACTGCATGAAAATTAAGGTATGCGGACTCAGGGATACGCTTAACATAGCTGCAGTTGCTGCCATTCGTCCCGATTACCTCGGATTTATTTTTTACCCGGGATCGAAAAGATATGTGAGGAAGTCGGCGCTGCCGCGGGCTCTGGTACGAAGTATCAGCTGTGCACGCAAAGTAGGCGTATTTGTAAACAGCACTAAACAGGAAATACTTACTACTGTGCAGGACTACAACCTGAATATGATACAACTGCATGGCGCGGAGTCACCTGATTTTTGCGCATCGCTCAACGCCTTATATCCTGTGATAAAATCGGTGCCTGTAAGTGGGGAGACAGATTTCAACCACTTAAACAATTATGAAGGCTCCTGCTCACTATTCTTATTTGATACAGCCACACAACAGTACGGGGGAAGTGGCTACAGTTTCGACTGGAACCTGCTGCATCAGTACACACTTGGTACACCCTTTCTGCTGGCAGGCGGGATAGGTCCCGGACACAGTACGGCTTTACAGCAATTTCATCATCCTTCTTTCTACGGTATCGATCTGAACAGTCGGTTTGAGACGGCTCCGGGAAGAAAGAATACACAGTTACTTAAAGCATTTATTCATGAAATTCAAAATAGACGATAAGGGTTATTACGGCGCGTTTGGTGGGGCATTTGTGCCTGAAATGCTGTACCAGAACATAAGTTCACTGAAGGAAGCTTATAAAACTATAGTTCCGGGATCCGCCTTCCAGGCCGAATTAAATAAGTTGCTGCATGACTATGTTGGTCGTCCTACTCCATTATATCATGCGGACAGGTTGTCCCAGCGATACGGCGTCGATATATTGCTGAAGCGCGAAGATCTCAATCATACCGGTGCGCACAAAATCAACAATACCATTGGTCAGATATTGCTGGCCCGATATATGGGCAAGCAGGAGATTATAGCAGAAACGGGAGCTGGCCAGCATGGTGTAGCCACAGCTACCGTGTGTGCATTAATGGGTATGCAATGTACCGTGTACATGGGAGCCAAAGACGTAGAACGGCAGGCGGCCAATGTACACCGTATGAAAATGCTGGGTGCTGTTGTGGTGCCTGTGCATAGCGGAAGTTGTACCCTGAAAGATGCCACCAATGAAGCTATACGCGCCTGGATACGGCGACCTGAGGATACCTACTATTTAATAGGCTCGGTAGTGGGCCCTGACCCTTATCCTGATATGGTAGCAGGTTTTCAAAGTATTATAAGCAGGGAAATCAGAGAGCAGTTGCAGCAACTGAGAGGGAATGCCTTGCCTGATGCGGTAATTGCCTGTATAGGTGGCGGCAGCAATGCGGCCGGTGCTTTTTACCATTTCATCAACGAGCCATCGGTTCGGCTTATAGGTGTGGAAGCTGCAGGCAAAGGCCTGGATTCTGGTTATACGGCCGCTACCATGGTAAAGGGTTCTCCCGGAATAATACATGGTAGCAAAACCCTGTTGATGCAAACGCCTGACGGACAAATTACCGAGCCCTATAGTATTTCGGCCGGTCTTGATTATCCGGGCGTAGGACCCCTGCACGCACATTTAATGTCGACCGGCAGGGCACAATATAGTAGTGCCACCGACGAAGAGGCTTTGCAGGCGGCCTTCAGACTTGCAAGGCTCGAAGGCATTATACCGGCACTGGAATCTGCACACGCGCTTGCATTATTGGAGAAAGAAAACTTTGCAGCTGGTGCTACAGTAGTAGTATGTCTATCGGGCCGGGGTGATAAAGATTTGTCAACCTATATCAAAAATGACCACATTGAAAACACTTAAACAATTATTCGAAACCAGACGGGAGGGTATTTTGTCTGTCTACTTTACAGCTGGTTATCCTGCGCTGGACAGTACAGCATCGATTCTTAAATCTTTGTCAGAAAATAAAGTCGATCTGGTAGAGATTGGTGTACCTTTTTCTGATCCGCTGGCTGATGGACCTACGATACAATGCAGTAATGAGCTTGCTATAGCCAATGGCATAACACTGCCGCTGTTACTGGATCAATTGAAGACGATAATTGACGATATCGATGTACCTATTGTATTGATGGGTTATCTGAATCCGATTTTGCAATACGGCGTCGAACCTTTTTTGAAAGGCGTCAGCAGTATGGGAATTGCCGCGCTTATTGTTCCTGACCTACTTCCCGAGCTATACGAATCAGCGTACAAAGAGCTGTTTGAGCAGTACGGTGTCAGCATTTGCTTTCTTATTACCCCTCACACTTCCGAAGAGCGTATACACCGCATTGACGCACTTACTACCGGTTTTATTTACATGGTTACCACGGCTGCCGTAACGGGTGAAGACCTATCATTTCAGGAAGATCAGCTTGCCTATTTTGAACGCATTCAGTCAATGCAACTTAGCCACCCGGTACTGGCCGGATTCGGTATCAGAGATAAAAACACTTTTGATACAGTTTGTAAATACGCCCGGGGCGGTATCATCGGGAGCGCTTTCATCAAGGCATTGCAGGCCTCCGGAGTACAACAGGAACAGCTCATTTATAATTTTATTCAAACCATCAGATCATGATTGTTCAATTACGTCAGCCTGCAGATGTATTGCAGAAACGGCAAATAATTTCTGTATTGCAGAACCTGGGTTATACCACACAACCCGTACGTACCCATGCTGCTGAATATATAGTTTGCATTGGGAGTGCAGCTATTGATATTCGCAGGATTGGCGTCCTGCCCGGAGTCGGTGATGTGTTCAGGGTATCAGATACCTATAAGCTTGTTTCCAGAAAGTGGAAAACACGCACCAGCGTTATACGGCTCGGTGATGAGGTAAGTATCGGTTCGGGAACACCCGTAATGATTGCCGGCCCCTGTTCCATTGAACACGAAGATCAGGTGCGCTCCATTGTGTCCCATCTGAAGCAAAGCGGTATCCGTATTATGCGGGGCGGCGCCTTTAAACCGCGTAGTTCACCCTACGCCTTTCAGGGACTGGGTTTGAACGGATTGAAACTATTGTATAGGACTTGTAAGGAACAGGGGATATATGTCATATCCGAAGTTATGGAAATAGGTCAGATTGATCAGATGTACGACTTTGTAGACATTTTTCAGGTGGGAGCGAGGAATACACAAAACTTCAATTTGCTAAAAGCATTGGGCAGTGTTGATAAGCCGGTATTACTAAAGCGTGGGATCAGCGGAAGTATTGATGAACTGCTTCAATCGGCCGAATATATTTTCTCTTCCGGGAATGAAGAAATCATGTTATGTGAACGCGGCATTCGTTCCTTCGAAAATGCTTACCGGAATACCTTTGATATCAATGCTATTCCACTGCTGAAAGCTAAGTCGCACCTGCCTGTAATAGCGGATCCCTCTCATGGTATTGGTATACGCGAACATGTGCCTGATATAGCGCTGGCAGCTATAGTGGCTGGTGCTGATGGTGTGATGTACGAGGTACACGAACAGCCCGAAGAAGCGGCCAGTGACGGGCAGCAAACTCTAAACTTTGAGGAATCGGCTAGAATGCAGCTGCGCGCAGCAAGGCTTATACAGGCAATGCAGGATAGTCTGTAGCAAGGGTATGACATGGGCCGGGGTGATAGTGATACGCAAATTGTTTATTCTTTTTAAAAGGGCAGATCCGGGATTTTGTATCCGGGATCTGCCTTTGATTTATGTAGATTGTATTACTGGCGGGATGCAGCAATAGCTGAGAGGTGCCTGTAGATACGCCAGCCGGCGTTCCAGGTTGGGTTACATAGCCTCGGCTTCGGAGCTAAAAAATTCGACTTCGTTCATCTGCTTTTTTAAGGAATGTAGTGATGCTATAATTTTGACCTCGATAATTGTACTGTTTTATCGGCTGCGAATACGGTTGATACCCTGCAAGCTGGTGCGTACCGGGAAGTATTTATGGGTTAAAGAATCCGGAAGTGCATTGTCCGGGGTTTATACAAAGCCTGCTTGTTACTTATGAAAACGAAAGGGATTTTATTATTACTGCTGCTTAGCGCCCAATTGGTGTTGGCACAAAGTGTACCGCCAATTTCATTGCGATATTCAAAATTGCTGGCAACTTTTGATTTCGTTCAGAGACTTCCAGACAGCGCTCCGGCTAATGCATTCAAGACTCTTTTTCTCACATCTAAGTTCAATGTATCCCCTTATACTGATCTGATTGCTCAGCTCGATACGCTTCACTTATTTGAATCCTATAGCTTTCAGGGTTATCCCGCAGGCCAAAAGGTTCCAGTAATGACTTCGTCCCTGATCGAGCGAAATTTGATCAATGCCACGTCGCTGGGCGACTTCAAACAAGCTACGTACGGGTTCATTCCAAATTCGGATCTACAGAAGCTGTCAGAAATTCTTATAGCTTTTGAGCCTGTGTATGATAGCCTTTTATATCAACCCCACAGCCAGGCTATACAGGCACAAATTAGCGCGCTCGATTCATATATGGCCACCTGTCAGGTCAAAGGATTTTTTGAGCAGGGCTTGCGTTTTTATGGAGTGGAATGGGATGAAGACATTGGCATCTATATAGCGCTTGTTCCTTCGATTACCAAGGCAGGCTTTTCAGCACGGGCATACCTCAATACTGCAGTTGTTGAGGTTCCTTTGCAGGCCCGCTCGTATGCGACCTTGTTCAGTGTGCTAATGCACGAATTGTACCACAATATTTACGACGCTCAATCGCTTGAAAGGAAACTGCGGATCCAATCCTGGTTTGCCGGCAGTTCATCGGCCGGCAGTCAGTATGCCTATCTGTACCTGAACGAAGTATTGGCTACAGCGCTCGGCAACGGCTATGTGTATGAGACCATCTGCGGAAGTGCCGACACCAGCGATTGGTATAATGTGCCTTATATACATCGTGCTGCCCGCGGTATATATCCTATGGTTCAGGAATACCTGCGTGAAGGGAAGGTTATGGACCAGCAATTTGTTGACCGGTATGTGGCACTGTACGACGGCTTTTTTTCCGACTGGAAATATGAACTCGATTATCTGATGACGCATAGGATGCTGCTGGCGGATCACCAGGACGATTTCAACTTTGTACTGGCGCAGTATCCCTACGCAAGCAATTCCCGCTCTCAAACGCCCCTCAGCGCGGCCGGGCTGGAAGCGATGAAGGAAACGCCCTTCACTAAAGTTCTGATTGTTTCATCGGATCATGTGCAGCAATGGAATAGGATTCAGGAAACTTTTCCTGGGCTGGAAAAGGCAATGTTAGAACCGGGGCGGGAGTTTGTGTACTGGAAGGAATTACAGGATAAGACCATACTGATTATGGTCAACAGGCATACGAGCAGCCTGGAGGTATTATGGAAACGGTATTTCAGCAATGGGCGGCTGGCGCCTTAGGAACATAAGTGCTCCGGAGCTAAAGCCCACCCCGCATCGAAGAAGGATAATAGAGGTTTACGTGAAGAAACTGATATACTGTATCAGAAGTTAAAACCCAGGTGCATACCACCGGTATAATTGATCCAGGGTAAACCCACATAATACCTTGCCCCTATATTAATCCCGATATTGATTCTTTGCTTCCAGAACAGGTAATCGTACGATATATCTGTTACGCCTCCAAAATGTTTACCTGTTTCTAATTCGCTGCGTAACGTATGTGTAGGAACGAAAACGTCGGTGGGGTAAATATATTCGTTTTGCCCGGTAGTATAGGAAAGGCCCTGCCTGAAGGTAAAGCGATGCCATTTATTCAGTTCCCTGGTGTAAGTGCCGGAAAGATCAAAGAAGCGGTAACCACTGTATGTGGTCAAAACGCCACCCCCGTCGTTTTTTTCCCCGGTACCAGGCACAATAAAGTTTTCCCGGAACAAAGGTCTTTCCAATGCTTTCATAAGGTCCTGGTTCATCCATTGACTGTATTTCAGTGCTATTCCAAATCCTTTATTTATTCGTCGTTCGTATTGAATGCCTATACCGTTCATTGGATAAAAGCTGAAATCGCTATACTCCTTGGTTAGAGCGTAATTGCCCAATGCCTGTATCTGCAGGTTGTTCTTTTTTTGCTGTGCTTCCAGCGAAAGGCCTGTGGAAATGAAGGCGGTAATTAAGAAAAGCTTTTTCATGGTTTGTGAAGTTGTGGGTTAGCATGCAATATATTAAAAAATTAAAATTAAAATTCCCGCCGTTAATAATTAAAGTTTGGGCAGGATAATTTTTGAATGCTTCTAATCCCGCAGGCCGGACGCTCGGGTAGGAAATATTTGACGCGGGTAAAAGCTGTAACACTCATCTTTACGGAAATCGATTTTTACTTTGCGGTGAATACCTATCCTAATCGCCGCAAAATATGCGGAATTTATTTTGGCTTTGCGGTGAACAAGAGCTGTAGCTGACGCATAAACTGCGGCGATTATATGCGCTATATCCACGAAAACCCTGAGTGTCTCCGTTTTTTCTGGAACGAAAAAGCCTTGCTCGAATCTCTGGTGTCTATCGGGCATAGACAGGGGCGCTTGCTGGGACGCATGGAAAGCCTTGGTTTCTCCCTTCGAAATGAGGCGGTCCTGTTGAATATGACAGCCGAAGTTATCAAGTCCAGTGAGATCGAAGGGGAATATCTTGACCAGGAACAGGTAAGATCTTCGCTTGCCAGAGGACTCGGGATGGATATAGCAGGATTGATACCATCTGACCGCTCCGTAGATGGTGTGGTCGGGATCATGATCGACGCCACACAAAATTATAAAAGGCCGCTGACCGGAGAACGGCTGTTTGGCTGGCATGCCGCCCTTTTTCCTACAGGGAGAAGTGGCATGCAACGTATTGTGGTAGGCAACTGGCGGGAGAATAAGCAGGAACACCCTATGCAAGTCGTATCAGGCCCTTTCGGAAAGGAAACGGTGCATTTCGAGGCCCCAGAATCGGAACGTGTCCCACAGGAGATGCAACGCTTCCTGGAATGGTATAATGGAGATGATACGACCCATCCTATTATCAAGGCCGGGATAGCACATTTTTGGTTTGTTACAATCCATCCTTTCGACGATGGTAACGGCAGGCTTTCACGTACAATAACGGACACGCAATTATCAAGAGCAGACGGCACAAGCCAACGCTTTTATAGTATGTCCTCCCAAATACGCCAGGAACGCAAAGGTTATTATGAAGTGCTGGAAAAATCCCAAAAAATCCGGACTTGATATAACGCTGTGGCTGCAATGGTTCCTGGCCTGCCTGGACCGCTCCCTGGAGGCGGCAGCAAGGCTTTCCTCAGGTGTACTCTACAAGTCACGTTATTGGGAATACCTGTCAGGAAAGACACTGAACGACAGGCAACGCAGGATCATCAACATGCTGCTCGATGGTAAATTCTTCGGGAAGCTTACATCCTCGAAATGGGCCAAACTTATGAAATGCTCGCAGGATACGGCATTGCGGGATATTCAAAGCCTGATAGAGCAAGGCATCCTTGAAAAAGAGAACGCGGGAGGCCGCAGTACCGGTTATAAACTGGCGGACATTCCGGAACAGGAATAACCCGCTAAATTTGCCCGGTCGTTGTGAAGCAAACATAGTCTTTATGATCATGTAATTGCCAAATTGATAGCGGATTACTGCATGAACGATTGGCCTCTTAGAAATTCACTCGGATTGATAGTTAAATACCTACTGCTAACTTAATACCGATAGAAAAGTCCCTGGATATATATCTGTCGACGGATATAACTTTTCCACGATTCCATGTTCTATTGAGAATTTCGTCGCTGGGAGACTTTTTTATTAAGGCATGGGTTATGTGGAGTCCTATAGAAAGATCCTTAAGAAACCACGTTTTCCGACTTTTTGCTATGCCTACATAAGCATCTATATTTGGCGCTCCGATCAACGTTCCCGTGCCCTGACCTTTTGTATTTCCGAGACTCACCACGTTATCGACAACACTTACGTTTGAATATAGCGTGTCATTGCTTATATACGAGGCGGTAATGCCTTCAAACTTATAAAGCCCCGACAAATACAGGCGGGAAGACAGCCCCAACTTTACATCGAGTGCCGAAGCATTTTTAGGGTTGAGCTCCACGCGGTATCCGACCATAATTCTGGGTGCAAAATAATTTAGTGTTGTTGTATAGTTCCACGAATGACTGTCCCCCAGCGAAGGCGTGTTCGGATCTAAAAATAACAGGTCCCGGTACCGTATATCGACCTGGTGCGTATGAGTACCGAAAAGTAATCCTGCGCTCCAAAGGATATTGTTGCGGCCCAACCTTTCATACTCCGCTCCTAACTGCATTCCTAAAGTGTTTTTTGCTGATATCACATCCGGGCTGCTGCCATCATTGATCACATTGGATGTGTTGAAATAGAGCTGAGGGCTAAAGAAGATATTTATTTTGTTTAATGCTGTAGGTTCAATTGTTATATGAGTCGATTGAGAAAAGGTCAGGCTGGGCAACAGGATTAATGAAACTGAAATTAATGATCTTAACATATTGTACATGATGGGTATGGGCTTAATTAGGTTTTACTTGCGTAATAATAGTAGGATGGAAAAAACACTTTAACGACGCAATTTCCAATATAACCAGGTTTTGTGATGACTAGATTGGGTTGAATATGCCGTTTACGTTAAGTCGAGATAATCCAGAATACGCACTTCCTCAATCGTTTCGTTGTGGATATTTTTCAAAATGAGCCGCGAAAGCAGAGGCTTTATTGACATTTAACAAATGTTTCGAGTGAAGTGCATTTTTCATTGCTACAGGATCCAGTCATTCAAATCGAAAGAATACTTTCATTCGAAGGGAAATTGGAATCGTACAGTAGTTGGCCTATGCAACCAAGAAATAAAGAAAAAAGCCTTCCAGCATTTCTCGGTGTAGCGAGATCGGTAATTGAACCCGAGACCTCAGGGTTATGAATCCTGAATAATATGGTTCTGTGGCCAGGGCTCGGGCTGTTTTTCTATAGTTTAGAATGTGGCGAAAAGGTATCGGATACCACAAAGCTCAGCATGGTGAAGCAATAGTTTTAATCCCGGCAAAATCATTTGCCTGCCTTAATGTATCTTTAAGGCAGGCAAATTCAAATAAGACATTATGAAGATATTGCTATTAATTTTTATTATCCTGGTAAAAATGCCGGCTCTGTATGCGCAGCGTTGTGAAGTTGTTTCCATGGATCATTTCGGTGGGGATGGATCCGAGAATGTTACCGGGTTTAATTGGGTTAATCCGGATGGCAGCTTTAACATCATCGTACCGACGAATTCGGCAACGGGAAATATTCTGACCGGCTGTCCGTCGTCCAGTCCAACCGTAAAAAGAACATACGATGCAAGTTTTACCGCCCTACTCAGCGAGGGCTGCCTGGAGGAAGGAACTAATTTTCGGTACCCTCCTCACCATGTTTACCCTCGTGGGAATAATGAACGTATTCTTTTGGGGCATGGCAAAACACCGTCTTTGAATTGGGAAGTGGGTATTGAACGATGGAGTGACAACGGTATGATCTGGGGTAAATATTATGGCGGTTCCGGCGGCGAAGCGGCGAATTTTGTTGCAGAAGCTAAAGACGGGGGCTTTTTTATAGCCTCACGGGCTAATTCAGATGACGGCGACGTGGGTTTTCATCACGGCAACTATTTTTTACCGGATACCTGGGTACTACGTGTGGACAGTAACGGCGACAAAATGTGGAGTACAGTAATAGGTGGTACAGGCGAAGATATTGTATGCGATATCAAAGCGTCGGCCGATGGTGGTTGTTATGTTTTTGGCGGCACGAACTCATCCGATCACGACGCAACGGGTAGTCATGGCGGTACCGACTTACATATTGTTAAGCTGGACAGTTTGGGCAACAAACAGTGGCACCGCTGCCTCGGTGGAAGCGGCAATGATGGTTCTGCTTATGACCTTAGTATTAAGGTGCTGGAGGATGGGCAGGGCGGCTTTTATATACTCAACCGAACGAATTCCCAGGATGGAGATATACAACGACGAATGCCCGAAGACGACGACTTCTGGCTCCTGCATGTGGATAGCTTAGCCAATATTTTATGGGAAAATACCTATGGCGGTCCGCATGCGCAATATCCTACCGCTTTTTGCCGGTCTGTGGACGGAAGCTTTTGGATGGGCGGAACGCACGGCGCTAATGGGTTAGGTATTGGCGGTATGGTCGATGTACATTATGGAAGCAAAGACGGCTGGGTGGTGCATGCCGATAGTATGGGAAACTTTATTAACCAGCGAATGTTGGGCACTCCCAGGCAGGATGAACTGAAGCTCCTTCAGCCGTTGTCAGATGGAACTGTCCTTGCCATAGGTTTATATCTTCCAATAAAGGATGCTAATAGTCCGCGTAGTCCCGGGTTCCCTATAAATACAGAAGGGCACTTAGACGTCTTTTTAGCCAGGCTGGGCCCTGATACGGTAGTTGATACGGGCATAGTATCTCTGCCCGAGATCAGGAGCTGGCAAGTATACCCGAATCCGGCCGGCAGCGCGCTACAACTGAAAGCGCCTACCGGTGAAACCGGAACATTTGAGGTCACCATACAGGATGCTGCCGGGAAAAGAATATTCCGTCAAAGCTTCCGGTCGACTTTACAGATAGATACGAGCCATTGGCCTGCAGGCGCCTACCACCTTCAGGTACTGCAGAACAAAACAAAGGCCTGGCAACAGAAGGTAGTGATCGTACATTGATGTTATCGTTTTGTATATTTAACAAAGGAGTTTCTAAACTGCAGATTATGAGGAAGAATTTTTACGGCATTTTGCTGGTTTTAGTGTCGGCTTCTATTTTTTCTTGTACAAAAGAGAAAGAGGAAAAGGAACTTGACTTTCATTACCTTCCCACCAAAGATGTCACATGGAAATTCCATTTCCAGTGAAAAAAGATCCAACCGGCAACTTTTGATATTGACACGTCGTACATATTTATGTCACGGCAACTCCTACGGGTAACGACACTTTAATCGATGGTTATAACGCTCATTGGTTCCTGCTGACCTGTGATCGTTTTAAAAGCGGCAATTTTCTTTTTACAGATTCCTCCCTGGTACTACTATACGAAAAAACAGGCCAAAAAGAAATATATTTATACCGATGTAACAATGTAATCACGAATAAAAAACGGTTGATTTTAATAGCCTGCACGAGTACGAAGCAATTATAGACTGGCGGTTTCGCAATTTAAGCGCCTTTGAAGACGCTCCAATTTTTTTGGATGGTGTCGAAGTTCCCAGATCCTCGGTTTACATCACCGGCAAAGGGACGAAATTCTACAAAGCGCGTGGCATAGACTAAATTTTCATGAATAGAGACAGAGCTGTTTGAAAAGTATTTCGGGCAGCTTCTTCTCATTTTCTACGGCGGCCACTATTTTGAATGTTGTGTCATAGTACGTTTCCATTAATGGTGGCACGGATTGCCGCTTTTTTATCATCCAATGCGGGGAAAAACCCGGTAGGCGTGAGGGGAAATTTCCCCTTTTTTTGGATAAATGGGTAAACAGCTTGATATTTTGAATATAGATTTTCTAATTTCATGAACGTGACGGCGGAAGATCGCTGGCGTAGTAGACGCAGAAACTCTTTAGCCTTAACTTTTATATTTTTCCCGAACAGACTACTAGATGAAACGGGTGTTTAATTGCCGTGAGAGTCAAAGCCGCTATTTTTCCGGGGCTGCTTGTTTGAGTTACCGCCTTTTTAGTTATAAGCATTTCTTTAAACAATTAAACACCTTTTCGTATGCACCAAAAACTGTACCGCTTGCTGCTGGCAGCATCACTTCCATTTGCAATGAATGGTCTTTCTTATGGCCAGGCAAATCTACCCGATCCTTTTCCACACCCTCCGTCCGCTTCAGGATCTTACTATGAGAACAGAGGGCAGATCATTGATGAGCAGGGAAACCTGCATCCGGAGATAAAGTTCTACACGGAGAAAACGTTCCCTGCCATATTCCTGGCCGACGATAAGGTTTCTTTCGTCTCGTTCTGGCAGGCGGATACCGTATCTTCACCCGGGGCGGTCGATAGCATCGCCCGGATTGATATGAGATTTGTCTGCAATAAAGGCGTGCTCAAACCAACCTCGCCGCTTGTCCCTCCCTGTGGAGAGATCGGCTCTTACGAGCAGGTAAACGATCACCTGAATTATTATCTGGCTCACTGTGGCACAGGTATAGAGGATGTTTTGGGCTACTCCCGCGTTGTTTACCACGACGCGTATCCGGATATAGATGTCCACTTTTACAGTAATGCCTGGGCGCCCAAGATATATTTCGTTGTAAAGCCGGGAGGTGACCCGAACGATATATTGCTGGAGCTGGAAGGGCAGGATAGCATTAAGACGCTTACCTCCGGCAGCCTGGCTGTCTATTTGAGATCCTGGTCGTTGCAGTTCCCACAGGCTTTCTCCTACCAGATCGACGGGTCAAACAATACGACGATCATGCCCTGGTTGCCCACATGGAACCATGCGGGAGGTGGGATGATTGACATATCGGTTGGTACGTACAACCCCGCCGAAACCCTGGTAATAGCGATCGGTGGCGCTGAGGAGATGCCTACGGCAATTGATAACCTGGGCTGGAGCGTTTATTACGGCGGCAGCGGCGAGGAACGTTACCCACGATCCTTTGCCAATGACAATGATGTCTTATATCACGCGATGAGCGTGAGGGGTGGAGGCGATTTCCTAAGTGAACCGGGAGAGGAAGCGCCATATGTCCTTCAAAATCTTTGGGGAAGCGGGGCCGACTGGTATGTATCACGGTTTGATCCTGATGGCGTACGGAAATGGGGAACCTATTACGGGCACCGCGGAGAGGAGGTCGTTACAGCAATAGAAGAACAATTTCCGGGTGAGAACGAAGGTTCTCTGTGGGTAGCAGGTGGATCATTATCAGATTCCATGAACTTAGGTACGGCGGCTGCAAATTTCAGGCAGCTTGCAGGCGGCGGACTTTCAGTCGGAAACAATATGGACGGCTTGCTGGGATGTTTTGCCAAGTCAAACGGTAAGCTTGAATATGCCACTTTTTTTGGCGCGCGATACGGCAGTTGTGATATCGTGGATATTAGTATTGATAATGTATCTAATAGATTGTATTTTGTTGGAAATATAAAGAATGATCCCGCTAATTCCTTCTACAATCCGACGGTTTTTAATAATAATTGTAGTGCACAGACGACCGGTTCTTTCCCGTTATGTTCCGGAACCGGCCGTTATTTCCAGGGATCGCTATTTACCCCATACAACAATGGTGAAGGCTTTATTGCTGAACTAAACTTAAACAATAAAAGTCTTGCATGGAGTACCTTGTTTGGCGGCAACGGCCATGATCAGATCTATTCCGTACTGAAAGTGCATAACGACAACGAAAATTCGCTATACATCGGTGGCGCCACCGGAGCCTTGCCGAGCGGCGAAGAAGATTATCCCTCGCCCATTACATCAAACAGCAACCAATATTTTCCGCTTGCCGACCCTGGCGGCAGTGCATTCTTCCAATCCAGTGTCGCGGGCAGGAATTTCTTTATCAGTAAATTCAACGGCAGCCACCAGCTTGAGTGGAGCACTTTCCTGGGACATTCGGAAGGGGGCATCTCCGATCTGGCAATGAACTCCGAAGGAAAGCTGTATTTCACCGGTTTCGATTCAGACAGGATCTTTGAAGCCCCTTCAAATTCTCCCAGCCCTAATGCCAGCGGCTATGTTCCTGTGTATACTGACGGCACCTCCTATGCTCAAATAGCTCCCTTAACGAACAGCACTACCTTAATCGGCCGGTTCAATGCCGATCTTTCTTTGGGCTGGAGTGCGGTGTTACCAGGACCTACCAATCTCCTGGACAATTATACGGGGGGCGCGAACGTAACTTTTTATGGCCCGTCAATCGCTATTGATAAGGATGATCGCATTTTCTGGGCGAATTACCTGCAACTATGTGAGCCAGAAGCATATGATTCTGATGGTAATTATTTCCTGGAAAAAAACGCTTCCGATGGAACCACACATCCCTGGCCTTTTGACGGATACCTGATGGTATTCAAAAATGACGAAACGATCAATTGGAGTACCTTCTTTGGCGGGGATATTCAGCCCGCACCCGGCCTGACCTCGATGGATGCGACCTGCGATGTCTCGGTAGCCGGTAGCCAATATTTGTATTTAACGGGCGTGACAGGCTGTTCCAATTCTCCTTACAAAGAGTGTCTTAATGCGGTGCCGGGCTCCTACTGCGACGAGTCTTATAATTATGGCTCCGACTGCTATATCAGCCGCTTTGACATTACTGACCTCCCAGATCCCGAGCCGCTAAGCGTGAGCGATATAAGTCATCAGGGAAAGAAGGTAGTGGTGTATCCCAATCCTGCCTACAACAGGATCACGATCGGCTTTTCCAATGACTTCAAAGCCGCCAAAGCATCGGTCAGCATCATTGATGCAACCGGCAGGATACTTAAAAAGACAGATTTCCAGGCACAAACGGGCATAAACCAGTTCAGCCTGGATATAAGTGGAATAGCAGCGGGGCTTTATATTGTAGAAATAGGAGGTAACTTTGGAAAGGTCAGTACGAAATTTAATAAGCTTTAATTTTTCAAATACCCTTGAGGAGTAACGCTCCTCAAGGGTTAAAATTTACCGAATGAAAAGATTTTTACTTCTTCTATTTTTGCACTGCTCCTTTTGTGATGCAAACGCACAACCTACGCTATGGGAGCCGCTCCCATTGTATTTTGATTACAATGTGACCAACATGTATTACGATTCCATCGGAAATTCTTCGTATGTAATGGGAGACTTTCAGCATGTAAATGGAATTTCTTGCAATATTGTTGAGATCACCGATACGGGATATCGCCTTTTGCCCCCAACCCCCACAGAGCTTGCTATACGTTTAGTACGGTATAACGATCTAATTTTTGTTTCAGGCAACGATAAATTGGCCAGCTGGAATGGCAACAATTGGACACTGGAGTCCGATGGCCAGGAGTATAGACTGGGCGGGCTTTTCCCTTACCAGGATAAACTGCTCTTAACGGGATCGCACTTTGACGGAAGTACCTACAAAAAGTCAATTTTCGTTTGGGATAACGGGATCGTGTCCGATAATTTTAATAACATAGAATCGCTATTTGGCGACGATGACTTGAACATCCGAAGGATCGTTGAATACAAAGGAAATATGTACATAGCCGGTAATTTCAGCAACCTGGATACCGACCCTTCAGTAAAAGAGATCGCGATGTACAACGGCAGCAACTGGCAAAGCGTTGGAGAGCTCATCACTGGTGGGCTAAGCAGTGTTCACGACATGCTGGTATGGAAGGATACGCTGTATGTTTGCGGGGCGTTCGATAAAGGCAGTGGCTCCAAAGCCAATGGTGTGGCGCAGTGGGACGGGTCGCAATGGCATGAGATTGGCACCGGTCTTTTCCAGGGTTCCAGCACTACCGCAACCGATCTCATGATACTGCATGATGAGCTATATGTGGTTGGTGCATTCAACAATGTAAACGGCATGCAACAGGAGCAGATCGGTACCGGCTTTGCCAAATGGACGGGCACGGAATGGTGCACCATGGGAACGAAGGCTGACAATGCGCTTATACAGCTTGGCAGGTTTAAGGATGACCTGTATATCATGGGAGGGTTCAATATTCTGAACGGGGACACCATTGGGAAGATCGCCCGCTGGATCGGCGGTGATTATACCGACTCCTGCTCGGCTCCGCTCAACACGGTGGGTATAGATAATTTGGATGAGGCGACCAACGCCTTAAATATTTATCCTAATCCGGCTACGGAAAACATATCCATACGCTTTAGCAATGGCCACTCAGCCGGTGCATCTCCCGCAACTATTCGTGTTCTGGATGTTTCAGGACGCATACTTATTTCCGAGGAAATCAAAGTCAAAAACGGGATCAATCAATTCGAAATAAGCACTGCTAAACTTGTTCCGGGCTTGTATCATATCAATATCGCAACGCAATTCGGCAAATTCACTTCTAAATTTTCCAAGCGGTAAAAAGCGGCTCTCTTGTAGAACACAATTTGTCTGGATTGCGATCAGGCAGAAGGTCTTCCAAATTTTCAACTATGTCCCAATAATAATATCTGAACTTAACGACGGCTATTGAACGAATAAAAACTGGAACATTCTTATCATGCTTTTTTTGTGCATGAGCGTTTTTTCTTGCGCTTCCGCTCAGGGGATTTCTTCAACAATTTTAAGCAGTTTCTATGTTTTATCCGTATTCAGGAATGAATATCAGCAAGTTGCTGTTTTAAAAATAACCCAAACACAATGGAAGTCATTTGTCTCGAAGAACCTGCTTTCTACGCGCTGCTGGAAAAGGTTGTCGAACATGTAAGGGCGCAGGCTGGCGGCGGGCAGCCGGAGTAGTGGGTTGATCCTGAAGAAGCGATGAGTATCCTGAAGATAAAGGCAAAATCAACGCTGCAGCAATTGAGCGATGAGTGCAGGATACGGTTTTCGCAGCCGCACAAGCGCGTCATTCTCTATGACCGCCTTTCCCTTTACGAACATCTTGAAAAACACGCTAAAAGCACTTTCTGACCATGGCCGATAATGAACTTGATAACGACTTTCTCGTCACCCCTGAAGGCAGGCTGTATCTTCATGGATTTAACGAGGGTTTTCTGCTGGCCTCCGTCATCCCGGAAGCAAGAAAAGCTTTGGGCAATTTCAAGGGCGACAACCCGCGCCTGGAAGGTATCAGGGACGGTATTTTAGAGTTTGAGAAGGAAAAGATAATGGAGCCCTTGTTGTCTCCCGACTGGCTCAAACGTGATCAAACACGTATAGAGCAGCGTGGCAGGGAGAAGGACATCGGGATGGATAAGGAATAACTGACCCGTTACCGTTCATCCCTGTCAAGATCAGGCTGCCTGTGGGCAACAGGCACCTTCCTGTTCAGGAACGATGACATATAATCTTCCGCTTTTTCGAGTTCTGTTGATAAAAATTGTGATTTGCCGGGAAGCTCATAGCTGTCCTTTTTACTGTTCTCTTTCGGATTATTTGGTTGAAATTCCGCTGACAGATTTTGTTCCTTTTCCTGTTTTGTTCCTTTATCCCGGCCTAGACCTGATTTACGCTCAAGAATGTCTGCAATGTTTTTTTGAATGGCTCTTTGTTCGCTTTCAGATAATTCCGGCAAACGTTGCTGTATGGCTTCCTTTGCGATTGCGACCTGTTCCCGGTTATCAATTTGAAAATTTTGAATGGCTTCCTTAACCTCGGGTGTTAAAGGCGGGCGCATACCGGGCGGTGTCAGGGTGAGTGTCAGGGTGAGTGTCAGGGAGCCTTTTGACAGGGTTAAAGAAATTATTAAAAGTTAAGGAATTAAGTTAATGCCTTACGACATGGAGGACGGTGTTAGTGGTATTCTAATGATTGAGAACAAGCAATCAACTATTGGATACGCAAAAAATGAGGGCGCAGAGAGACAACGATTTACTATAGCGCACGAACTTGGTCATTATATGCTTCACAGGCATGGCGACTTATTCATTGATAAGGAATTCAAAACAATGTACCGGCCTTCATCCAGCACTCCGTCAACTGAATGGGAGGAAAGGGAAGCGAATGAGTTTGCTGCCTGTATTTTAATGCCAGAGCATTTAGTAAAAATGGAAATGAAGGAAATACAGGTGGATTACGATGATAGTAACTGGATTAACCAGTTAGCAAAAAAGTTTAAAGTTAGTCAAAGCGCTATGTCTATTCGTATTACTAGACTAGGCCTTTAATTTTCATTGAAAATGAAGAAAGCTGTTTGGTGATCCAGACGGCTTTTTTATTTAAAATTTAAACAGATTAGATTCCACACATAAACCACACATTCTTCAAAAGAGCTACGGTACAGGCTGTGAAGAAAAACTAATACTTAACATTGATGGGTTTTTTTAAAGGCTTTTGGTTTTGTTTAAACAGAGTATAAACCTAAAAATGTTTTACCTATGTTTTACCCAAGAAAAAAGCCTTCCAGCATTTGCTGAAAGGCTTTATTTATTCTCGGTGTAGCGAGATCGGGAATTGAACCCGAGACCTCAGGGTTATGAATCCTGCGCTCTAACCACCTGAGCTACCTCGCCATTGGGCGGCAAAGGTAATAAGAGTTTTTAATTAAACAAAAAAATCAGTCCGCCACAGGACAGTATTTTGCAAATCGAATGTGTCGCAGCCAGCTGCTACAACTTCTTCACCCGCTTAAGATCAATCATATTAAGCGAGTTTCGCTGCAATCCCCGGATATTTTTTTGTGTGAAATGTAGCAACTCGTCGTAAAACAAAGGAACTACCACAGCCTCCGAACTTACCAGACTATCCATTTTACCATACAGGGAAAAGCGAATGCTGTCATTACTTTCCTGCAGACTTTGCCGGTACCAGGTATCAAACTGAGCATTCTGAAAGCGTGTATAATTAGGCGGCGCCGGAAAATCGCTGTAAAAACAGGCCAGAAAAGTTTCGGCATCAGGATAGTCGGCTATCCAGCCCGCCTTGAATACCGCCGTTTGCGATTTGGTCATCATTTGCCGTAGCAGCCCGTGCAACATCACCTGCACTTTGGCCGGAATACCCGCTTCGTTGAGCTGACTGGCAATAAAATTGCAGATATCCACATAGGCATCCGGCGCGGTAATGGTAATGGGCGGAAGCCCCCTGCCACCCGGAAAACCTGCCTCTTCGAGTAATTGTAAAGCGCGGGCGGGATCGTAGGTATAACCAATAGTCGGCGCATTGCTGGCACCCGGCATGCCCGTAGGCGTAAATCCTTTGCCCGCCGCCTGTCCTACACCATTGCGGAAATAGGTAACAATTTTCTCCCGGTCTATAGCATAGTTGATCGCCTGGCGTATTTTCTTTTGTCTTAAAGGACTGTTTCTTAATAAAGGGCTGCTGGTATCCACTAAAATACCCAGGTATTCGGTATTGAGGTATAGCTGTTTGTCCAGGTTGATTTTAGATGCAAAGGAAGGTTGTAACATACCTTTCTTATTGAGTACCATATCCTTCATGGAGCCGTCGATGCCATTGATGAAATCCAGTTTGCCCTGGTTAAACAGGAGAAACTCCATGGCACGGGTCTCATGAAAAGAAATTTGAATAGCATCCAGGTAGGGCAGGTTGCGGCCTTGTTCATCTTTTTCCCAATAGCGGGGATTACGATGTAGTACCAGCATATTGCCCTCGTCCCAGTGCCGGAACTGAAAGGGACCGGTTCCGCAGGGATGACTTCTGAAATCCTTGCCCCATTTTTGTATGGCTTCGTGGGGTACTACAGAGCAATAGGGCATACTGAGTATACCTATGAGTGGTCCGAAAGGTTCTTTCAGATGCAGTACGAAGGTAGAATCGTTGGGAGCCTCAAAGGGTTGTTGTTCCCTTACTCTTCCGTTAAATACCCAGGCTCCGGCAGCAGCTGTTGCCGGATCTATCAGTCGGTCGAAACTATAAACCACGTCGGAAGCAAGCATCTTACGGCCTTTACCTCCGTCGAAAACCTCGTTGTCATGAAAATACACATCCTGCCGTAAATGGAAAGTGTACTGCATACCGTCGGGCGATACTTCCCAGGCCCGGGCAAGTGATGGTATGGTTTGTAAGGCCGAATCTACTTCTACCAGGGTATTGTACAAAAAATGTACGTTCCACATAATAGCGAGGCTCTTGGCAAATGCCGGATCGAGGCTTTCGATACCGCTTACCTGGTTGTATCGAAACACCTTTTTTTCCTGCATTTTTGCTGGCTGACAGGCCGCAATGCCCAACAGCAGAAGCGCCGCTACCGTTAAAATTGGAGATCGGTTCATATATACTGCAAGATAGAAAAATCAGGCATCCGCCTGCTTTTAGATATGAATAAAAAAGCCGGGCTAGTGGTGCCCGGCTGAAATGTGGAGTTCAATCGATTATTTTTTGAGCAGTTTTCCTGTTGCCCGCATACCGTTTTGCTCCATAATAACAAAGTACATTCCGGGCAATAGCCGGGCACAATTCAATGTAATTTTTTCGGTCCTTGACGGGAAAACATCGGACATGAGGGCTCTGCCGGCAATATCGGTCAGGGTTATTTGTACAGGGCTGGCAGAGGGCGAACCCAGATCAATATACACTGCATCCTGTGCGGGGTTGGGGTACAATTTCAATGTGGCAGCAACCTCTGTATTCAACTGTTCAATAGATGAGGGTACTGCTTTCAATGTTATTTGGTTGCAGTCGGTATTGTTGCTCCTGTTGCTGGTATCAACAAACGAACCATTGTGCTGCAAATTGCTGGCCAGGGTCACGCAGAAATTCTTTACCACGTCTTCAGTGTACTCGTTTATATTGGCCGAAGTACGCAATGTGAGCGTGGCCGAACTACCTGCCGTAATGTCGGAAGGCAATACAAAAGGATCGTAGGTAAGCATAATCATGGTGGAGGTATTATAATAAATAGTATCTCCGGCCAGCAGATTATCGGGCCCGTTGTTTTGCAGCTGAACGGTTACATTGTATTGGGTATAGGCTGGTATCACAGCATTTTCTGCCGGAGAGACAAGGGTCATTTCCATATCGCATATGCGCTGCTGTGCCATAAGGGGCATGCTGAACAGGCCTATAAGAGTAGTGAGTAATAATTGACGTTTCATAAATGTTTTTTACTGCTAAAAGTAACAAAAAAAGCACGAAAGGTTTTCAACCCTTCGTGCTTTTAACAAGATAGCTTTAAGCTTATTTTGCTTAGTGGCTTACAGTCAGTTTACCTACTGCTTTGCGCTCACCGGCATTCAGTTCAACGAAGTACATACCTGCGTTCAGGTTAGCTACGTTCAATTTGAAAGGAGCTACATTACCAGCTTGTATTTTACCGAAATCGTTACGCAGTACTTCTCTGCCTGCGATATCTTTCACAGTCACAACTACGTTCTCAGTTTTATCCAGGTTCAGGTTAAAGTTTACTTCGTTGTTAGCAGGGTTAGGATACAGAGAAAGTTCTTCTTTAGTTACGTTGTTAAGTTCGAAGATGCTAACGGGTTCACCTTTCAGTTTGATGGCGTTACATCTTGCATTGCTTGCCGCGGAAGTGTCGGTATCATCATAGGTTACTAATACAGGGGTACCGTTTACACTGATTCCTGCGGTGTTGATGTCGAACAACTCTACACAGAAATCCATTTCCGCATCAGCTGAGCCGGTAACTGTGCTGTAAAAAGTCATACCTGTTGAAATCAAAACAGAATCTCCGCTGTTCAACGGCGCTGTAAGTAATGCAAGAGATACTTCCGCTCCAGAGTGCAGTGAGTGCCTATAAACAATAGTATCATTTGCGACCATATTGTTAGGCCCGTTGTTTTTAAGCATGAAAGTCAATTCAGGAACACCAGGATCGCCTTGGCGCGGTACCAGAAAGTTTTCAGCTGGGGAAACAATGCGGGTAAGTTGGATATTGCATTTTCTGTTTTGAGCAAAAACGGAACCTGCGGTCATGCTCAACGCCGCCACTGCCACGACAAATTTTGTAGATTTTTTCATCATTATCTAGTTTTAGAATTTTTAAAGAAGCCGCAAATTACGGGATTTTTGCTTTCATGCGACTTTGCTATCACTAGATTAACAAAATTTCTTTTCTGGCATTTGCTGTTATGATAAAAGGCCGTATTGCTATACGGCCCTTTATAATGTATTAACCTGACCACGACCGATTAACGTTCGATGGTAAATTTACCATTCGCTTTCTTATCGCCGGCACGCAGCTCTACAAAGTAAAGACCGCTGGTAAGTGTACTTACGTCGAGTTTCAGAGCGGGTGTTTCACCTGCTTCCATCCGCCCGAAGTCATTGCTAAGCATAATCCGTCCGGTAATATCTCTAACAGAAACAGATACATGCTCTGTTTTTGCGAGACCGATGCGAAAATGTACCGCATCCCTGGCAGGATTAGGATATACGCTCAGCACAGGATTTGCCTGACTCATTTCAGCAACCGAAATGGATCCCTGTTTCTTGAGGATCACCGTTGAGCAGCCGCGGTTATTGGATGTATCTGAATCATTATAGGTAACGGTTACCCAATTTGTGTCCGTACCGTTCACACCATTATATACATTGGTCTGTGGGAATAAACGGAGGCAATAATCCCTGGTTTCGTCGGCAGTAACTGTGTTATTAATGTAGATCTGCGGATCCCAAAGCTGTGTGGCACCAGAGGCAATGGTTAAACCCTGCACAGAACGCAGGGTGCCACTGAATTCTGAAATATAGTAAATGGTGTCGGTAGGCGCTATGGCATCAGGCCCATGATTTTTAATATTGAATTTTACATAGACCTTGGTACTTTCATCGCTCTCAACGGTGAAGGGGATTTGCTGGTTATTAGTAGGCGATACCAGGGTCAGCTGCAGGTTGCAATTCTTTTGGGCATAAGCTCCGGTGCTGGCAGCCACTACGCCCAGCGTTAACAGAAAACGTGTAGATTTTTTCATCATCATTTAAATTTAGGTGAATAATACTGCAATATAAAAATTTATAATAAAAAGACGAAAGGGCCGGAAATAGCCTTGGGTTGGTGTGCGAGAATTAATTTATGAACAAGGCCAACCGTTAAAAAAATAAATTTACCGTTTATAAACTTCTTATTTTAGTATAGAACCACATTTCTATATTTAAATTGTAAATTATTCTTTAACCAAATAATCGAAATTATGAAAAAGTACATTTTGGGTGTTTTCATCTTGATTTCTGCATTTCTTGTGCAAACTGAGATCTACGGGCAGGCTTGTGTTAATACCTATTGGTATGGTAGTACTGTGTCAACTCGAACACTCGATGGATCTATTGGAGTTGGAATGTTTTGTCCTTCTGCAAGAATTGATGTCTTGCACGAACAGTATTTTTTCGATTACAGGCCATTATTAAAACTTCAAAATCTTAACGGGAGTAACGCAGATATTATGCAAATTTTTGATGGAAGTAGTGGTTCGGGTACTTCAAGTCTGATATTTAACGTGAAAGGTACGGGTGATGCCATGATTAAGAGATCTCTTAGAATAGGAAATTTGGCAGCATCTGGTTCTTATGCCAATTTTGCTTTAAGTGTGGATGGTGACATGATCGCAAAGCGATGCGTGATTCAAATTGATAATTGGGCCGACTACGTCTTTGATAATAGCTATTCCTTACCGACACTTAATGAATTAGAGCAATTCGTAAATGCAAATAAGCATTTGCCAGGAGTTCCGAGCGAACAGGAAGTTATTTCAAATGGTGTAGACATTGCGGAAATGAACAAAATATTATTACAAAAGGTAGAGGAACTGACACTTTATGTCATAGAGCAACACAAGCGTATAAGTAGATTAGAGGCAGAAATCCAAACTGGCAACAACTAACAAACATCGCATGAAAAAAATATTTCAAATCCTTCTAATTATTTTTAACCTACCCGCGGTTTCGCTTGCGCAACCTATTCAGAATGGGGACTTTGCCATCAATCAAGGTAATATAGTAAATAATCCAGTTTGTTTTAACTTTAGCCCACCATTAACTGGATATATGATCAATGAGGGTTCAGGATTTCCCAATTGGCATATTACACATGGGACACCGAATTTCGAGGGAGCGGGACCATTTGCGAACGACATTATTATGGTTTCCCATAAGTCATACAATGGGGAAGGAGTTGGGGAGGGAATTGTCGGCGGTTACAATTTTTATCCAGGTAATGTTTACACACTTCGCCTAGGACTTCGATATGATGCGGATCCGGATATTGTGAAAGTTACCTTAGTGAAAGCAAACATACCTTACTCTTCAAATTGCGATAAAATAAAATGCAATTCATCGAGTAATTATAACGGTACTTTACCAACAGTAAGTAGCAGTAATCGATTGGATTTAGTTTTTCCTTCATACGTCTCCGGAGCAAACGACATAATCTTTTCAGTGGATCAAGAGTATAACTGGGTGTGGATATACGCACACAATGAAAACAAATGTGATGGTTTTATACAAGTAGTAGGGGTGGCGGTCGGAAAGCATTGTAAGGAGATTTTGTATCTGTTCGATAATGTCATACCTGCACAATATTATACTGGATATACCAAGATTGGTGCAGGATCGACATTCGGAGGTATGAGCTACATGTCATCCATATCAGGTCCGACAATTTTGGAAGCTACCGAAGTAATTGTATTTGAGAGCAAATTAGACATCTCGGCGGCAAAAAATGAACCATTTGAGGCAAGAATAGACCCACAGTCGTGTGGTAGACTACCTGTTGGGGTATTACCTAAAGAAAAATCGGATGATTTTGCAAGAAACGATTCTAAACTTAATATCACCAATGTCAGAGGTGATTACCGTAAAGAGGAGTCAATCGAGCCAAATAAAGTTCGATTTCAAGAGGGAGTTGAATTTTATCCAAATCCGGTTACGGATATCATGAACATTAACCTAGCTAGTCATGATAATTGTACTATAAACTTACTTTCTATTGACGGGAAAATGCTCACTTCAATAACTGCCAAAAAGCTAGTTGAAAGTGTATCTTTTAAGCATTTGGATCCAGGCATATATTTGGTTCATGTAAGTGGTCCAACTATTAACGTGACTCGTAAAATAGTTAAAGCGTATTGATCCTTGAAATCCTGACAAGGTAGCAACGTTATTCACTGCGAACATAATCAGTTAGTATCCATACCCAAAAAAGCCAATAAATAATGTAAACTGCTTTTACTAAAGGAACTAGGTCGCACTTACGCCCATACTTAACATTGATTGTTTTTCCAATTTTTGCGTTACATTTGCGCAATTTCCAAAAATTTGGTTTTTTTTTAATTTTGATATGGCAGTTATACAAACGATACGGGATAAATACGCAAAACTTGCAGGTGGAGTTATCGTATTGGCATTAGTAGGATTTATATTAATGGACGCTACCAGCGGTAGCAGTGGTGGTTTATTCCGCAAATCGACGGCAGTAGGAGAAGTGAACGGCGACGAAATTGACTATACCGAATATGATGCCGCCGTAAACGCCCGCGAAGCAGAGATGAAGCGTCAGAATCCAAACGGCAATTTCGATGAAATGCAACAGGCGCAACTGCGCGATCAGGTTTGGACGCAAATCGTCAACGATAAATTGCTGGCCGATATCAACGACAAACTGGGTATAACCGTTACTAAAGGTGAATTGAACGATCTGCTGACCGGCTCTAATCCTGACCCAAGCGTAAAACAGGCCTTTACCAACCCGCAAACTGGTGTGTTTAATCCACAGGAAGTAGCCAGCACTATAGCGCAACTGAAAAAAGATCCGAACAGAAAAGCGGATTGGGACGCTTTTGAAGCAGACCTGATCAAACGCCGCTATACCAATAAATTCAATGCATTGGTTGCAGGTTCAGTGTACACGCCCAAATTTGTATTGGATGATCAACACGAAGCCCGTGCTGGTTTTGCCAATATCAATTACGTAAAACTTCCCTTTACCTTAATTCCCGATGATAAAGTAAGCGTAACCGACGACGAGATTCGTAAATACATGGAAGAGCGTAAAGCTATGTTCCAGGTTAAAGAGTCAAGCCGCAGTGTTGAATACGTAGCATTCGATATCGTTCCTTCTGCTCAGGATTCTGCCAAAGCTTTTGCAGAGATGGAAAACTTAAAAGCAGAATTTGCTGCTACATCGGAAAATGAAACCTTTGTAAACCGCAACTCTAACAATCCGGTTCCTGCCAATTACTTTAGCCGCAAACAACTGGAAAGTCTGCCTAACGTAGACGAACTGATGAGCGCACCGGTTAATTCAGTAGTTGGTCCTTTCCACGATGGACAAAGTTTTGTATTGGCAAAAATTGAAGATAAACGCAGCTATCCTGATTCTGTAACCGTTCGTCATATACTGGTAAAAACTGCAGAGCAGGGAAAACCAACCATGGATGATGCCGCTGCAAAAAGCCGCCTCGATAGTGCCGTGGCTATGCTGCGTGCCGGAGCTCCTTTCGATACAGTAGCTATCCGTTATTCAGACGATTACAATCCTCAGGCAACCGGACCCGTTGGTGAATACACTTTCCAGCTGATGCAAAAATCTCAGTTGTCTAAAGAATTTGGTGATTTCTCTTTCGAAGGTCAGGCTGGTACCAATAAAATCGTAAAAGTTGATAACGAAGCATACGCTGGTTATCACTATATCGAAATTCTGAAACAGGCTGCACCAACGCCGGTGGTTAAAGTAGCTTTCGTAAGTAAAGAGTTGAACGTAAGTGACGAAACCAATAATGCCATGTACGGAAAAGCTACTCAGTTTACCACCAAAGCTAATAACGCTGCTGCATTTGATAAACTGGCCAAAACCGAAGGTATCACACCTATGCCTGCCGATGGTTTGAACGCTAACAGTTTTGTGGTAAACGGACTGGGCGCTTCACGCGAACTGGTTAAGTGGGCTTATGAAGCGAAAGTGGGTGATGTTTCTCCTATTTTCACTATCAACGAAAAATACGTGGTTGCAAAACTGAAAAGTGAAATGCCTGCCGGCCTGGCGCCCATCAATGAGCAAACACGCCCTATTCTGGAAGGCTACGTAAAAAAACATAAGAAAGCTAAAATGCTGATCGAGCGCAGCAAAGGCAAAGGAACCCTGGAAGCGATCGCAGCCAGCGAAAGCCAGGCTGTAGGTACCGCCGATTCGGTTAACTTCCTGCAAGGTTTTATTCCAGGTGTAGGTAACGAACCTAAAGTGACCGGTTATGCTTTCTACAAAAACTTAAAAGAGCAAACTGTTTCGCCTGCAATAGCCGGTATGGACGGTGTGTATTATATCAGCGTTACCGCCCGCGGCAGCAAACCTGCTGAGGAACGTAACCTGCCTGTGGAACGTCAGATGCTGGATTATTCAATCAAGTCAAATGCCGCCAATATGGTATTGACCGGTCTGAAAGAAGTATCTGAGGTGGAAGATAAGAGAGGCAAAATTTATTAATCGTTTGTATCCCTCCGGGACACGGTCAAAAAAATGAAGGGGCGTTAAGCCCCTTTTTTTAATACATACAAACCAGTAGTAAATGAATAAAAAGCGGATTATACTGACTGTAATTAACGACCTGAACTATGATCAGCGAATGATCAGGATCTGTAATTCGTTACACCGGGCAGGATATGATGTATTACTGGTGGGCCGGGTGCATGCGCTGAGTAAACCTTTGATGGAGCAGGACTTTGCCCAGCACCGTATTCCGATAGGCGTGGCCCAGGGCAAACTGATGTATTTGTTTTTTTGGATCCGTTTGTTCTTTTTCCTTCTTTCGCAGAAGGCGGACGCCTATTGTGCGATTGATCTGGACACTATTTTGCCCGTTTACTTTGCTTCCCGCCTGAAGGGTGTAAAAAGGGTGTACGATGCCCATGAATTGTTTACTGAAATGCAAGAGGTGGTTACGCGGCCGCGTGAAAAGAAAATGTGGGATTGGATAGAACGGTTTTCGGTGCCCCGCTTTCCATATGGCTATACAATAGGTGAATGTTATGCAGAAGTTTTCCGGCAAAAATATGGAAGCGCGTATGCTGTGGTGCGTAATGCCACGATACTTCGGTCTGTCGATATTCCGGAACAGAAAGAAATGTATGTTCTGTATCAGGGGGCGGTAAACGTAGGCCGTTGTTTCGAATACCTGATACCTGCAATGCAGCAGGTAAATGCACCGCTGATTATATGTGGAGCTGGTAATTTTTATGAGCAGGCGCAGGCATTGGTACAACAATACGGATTGACCCATAAGGTGCAGTTTAAAGGGTATGTACCGCCGGAGCAGTTACGTGCCTACACTATAGGAGCAACGGTCGGAATTACCCTGTTTGAGGCCATTGGTCCCAGCAACAGGCTTTCGATGGCCAACAGGTTCTTTGACTATATGCATAGTGGCGTTCCGCAATTGTGTATGGCTTATCCGGAATATGAAAAAGTTAACAGCCGCTTCGAAATTGCGGCACTTATCGATGAACCCAGCGCCGGCAATATAGCCGCAGCACTCAACAGGCTGATAGGAGATGAGTCTTACCGGAAACGCCTGTCGGCCAATGCCCTCGAAGCGCGCAAGGTATATTGCTGGCAGGAAGAAGAAAAGCAGTTATTGGAAGTGTATCGCCGTTTGTTTGCCGGATTAGCTCCCAAAGCATAAAACATCTGAATATGTCTGTGAACCTTCAAATAGTTTCGTTCGACGTGCCTTATCCGCCCGATTACGGTGGAGTGGTGGATGTTTTTTATAAAATAAAAAACCTGTACGAAGCAGGAGTAAAAATATACCTGCATTGCTTTGAATACGGCCGGGGTATGCAACCAGAACTGGAACGCTACTGCGAGCAGGTTTACTATTATAAGCGTAAATCGGGAATCAGCGGTATTTCGCTGACAGTGCCCTATATGGTGTATTCGCGCCGGGATGATCAGCTGTTACAGCGACTCGCAGCCCTGCCTTTCCCTATTCTTTTTGAAGGAGTACATACCACCTATTATCTCAATCATCCATTACTGAAGCAGCACATTACCATCATCCGTAACCAGAACCTGGAGCAGGATTACTTTGCCCAGCTGGCACGGCGCAGCAATGGTCTGGTATCGAAGTTGTACTATAATCTGGAAGCGCAATTGTTGCGGCGCAAAGAAGCGCGTTTGCATCGGGCAGATGCATTTTTTACGGTAGCAGAGCACGATTATTTGTTTTTTAAAAATAAGTATCCTGATCGGGTACATGCCTACATTCCTTCTTTTCAACCCTATAATGAAGTGGATACGGAAGAGGGAAGGGGTAATTATGTTTTATACCACGGCAACCTGGGGCATCCTGAAAACCGGGATTCGGCCATGTATTTACTCCGGCAGGTATGTCCTTTACTGCCTGATGTACCTTTTATTTTTGCCGGTAAAGATCCGCAGAGCGATCTGACAGACGGCTGTGCTGCACTGCCACAGGTGCAGCTGATAGCCAACCCCGGGCCGGAGCAAATGAAAAACCTGGTTGCCGGTGCCCAGGTACATGCACTGCCCACTGCGCAGGCTACAGGCCTTAAATTGAAATTGCTACATGCCTTGTTTCATGGCAGACATGTGGTGGTTAATGAGGCTATGGTGGCCGGTACAGGTCTGGACCAGGCATGCCATATAGCTTCTTCACCCGAATTGTTTGCAGCCGGGATCCGGGAGCTGATGAGCAGCCCTTTTACCGCTGCCGATATAGAGAAAAGAAAAGCGCTGCTATTGCAGCGCTATAATAATGTGGAGAATGCCCGCAGGATTGTTACATTCCTTCAGCAGTGATTTCATGTACGGAACCATGTTCGATACGAACCACCCGTGCCGGATACCGCTGAATGATACCATAGTCATGCGTAGCCATTACAAAGGCAGTATGATAATCGCGGCAGATTGTAAATAGTAGCTGCATGATTTTATCGGTAGTTTCGGGATCGAGGTTACCGGTAGGTTCGTCGGCTAATATAAGTTTTGGATTATTAAGGAGGGCCCGGGCTATGTCTACTCTTTGTTGCTCTCCACCACTCATCTCATAGGTCATTTTATACCCTTTGGCTTTAAGGCCTACCTTGTCGAGCACATTTTCGATTTTTTCCTTGATCAGCACCTTGTCGGTCCAGCCCGTTGCCTTCAATACAAACTCCAGGTTATCGTGCACATTGCGGTCGGTAAGCAGTTGGAAATCCTGGAATACAATACCCAGGTTCCGCCTTAGCAGGGGCACAGTTTTCCAGTTCAGGTCGTTCAGACGGAAACCCGCTACATGGCCTTCTCCTTCTTTTAAAATCAAATCGCCGTATAATGTTTTCAACAGACTTGATTTACCAGTACCGGTTTTTCCGATCAGGTATACAAATTCTCCTCTCTTTACTTCCAGGTTTACATTGCCAAGCACCAGGCTCTTGCCCTGGTATATTTGAGCGCCTCTTAGGGACACGGGAATTGCATCAGACATCAGCTATTGTATTGATTGCACAAAAATAGGTTTTTCTTATTACCATTCCGGTGAATAGATGCATGAAGCTTCGGTACGGACACAAAAAAAGCCACGGAAATGTGGCTTTTCAATGTATCATAAATTAACGTGCTATGCTTATAGTTTCCGGCTGTCAATGGTAATGTCTCCGCTGATGTCCATAGGTAGTTCGCCGCCGCCCATCGACATTTTTCCTTTGATTACCTGTGTGGTTTTGGAGTGGATAATACGTCCGCTGTTAATGTCCATTTCAATGGTACCATCCTGTGTACCCTGCATCTCTACCTTCATGTTTTGTCCGGGCGCCAGGGCCATATCCATAGCGGGAAGATTCATTACTGATTTTACAATAATCTCTGCCTCGTTGTCTTTTATGGCTTTTAGTGTATAGGTATTTTCAACATTAACTTTAATGCCCGAAAAACCCATTTGTGATTTCTTAACCCATTGTTCGCCCACGGCAACGGGTTTGCCGGGATACAAATCAAAAGAGTTTTGCATCATAAGCCGGACAGCAGTATCGCTGAAGGGATTTTCGGCTCCGGGTGCACCCAGGGCTGCGAATGGTTCCAGTCCTTCGACCCTCACTATTTCGCCGTCGGGTGCCAGGTACAGTTCAAATGATTTGCCGATCAGGGTATGTACCATTCCTAAGTCGGGGTCAGTTTGGGAACTGCTGTCGCGGGAGTCGAATGCTACATTACCTACCGACATTTTTACCCGGTCGTAGGTGATACGCAATTTCTTGTTATTGTTTTCAGCGCCTGCAACTTCATAAATCATTTCCATCAGCATCGATTGTTCGGTACCCATGCCGGCTGAGTTGATGTGTTGTTTCACCTCGGTGGTGTACAGGTACTGTTCGCCTTCTTTGAAGTTAAGGGCAATATTAATCTGGCCGCTGTCTGATTTATTGCCGGATGTGCAGGAGAGGAGAGAAGTGCAGGCCAGTACCAGACTACAAGCCAACAGAAAGAATTTGTTTTTGTGCATAAGAATAAATTAACGCCTGTTTGATGTATTTGTTGGTTGCGCAACCAATCTATTATTTATAGTCAATATCTAACCAGTAAACACAGTTGCTGCCTATTTCACGTTTGGCGCTTACCGATTTTATTTTTCGTTTTCCTCCCAGGCCCAGCATGCCTTTTTTTCCTTTTAATTCTTCGCAGAAGAGGCCAAGGTTAGAAAAGGTTTTGCCATTGCCGCGGACTTTGGTACCAGCGCCGTCGCAAAGATACTTCGCTACATCGGCTGCTTCTGATTTTCCGTCAGCTATTTCCTGAAATATTTCTTTAAAGATCTGATCCGGGATGACTTCAAATTTCTTTTCGGTAACAGTATTGTTTTCTGTGTGGCTTTCCGAAGGAAGGTTACCCGACGGCGCGCCGGGTTTATCCTGTGGCGCCGGCAGTGGCAATGGCGGCAATTCATCCGGTTTGATAGCTGTATTTTTCAGGTTGATGGCTTGCACAATAATGGTTTTGCGGTAAACCCTGTTGGGGTCGTTATTTAATTTTAGTTGAATGGTATAGCTGCCGGGATCCGTAAAACTGAATGCGGCTTTATTTCCGGTTTTTACCCCGAATGCGGCATTGTTTTCAATACTCCACTCGTATTGTTCTGCTGTTGTTTCGGTTTGATAAATGCTGAGTTCACCCACCTGCGCATAGTCCTTACCTATAATCGTCCGTTCCTCATTACCGGTATTGGAGGGTAGGGCCAGGGTTTTGAGCACAGGCTGACTGATATGTACGTTTACTGCTTCCCTGCAGCGTTGGTTGATGGTAACAGTGACCAGGTAATTGCCTTCGTTCTGGTAGCTGTGTTGTACGGTGTTACCAGAAGCAGCCGGACTACCGTCGCCAAAGTCCCATACAATTTCCTGACTCTTGGGCATGCCGGCCGTGAAGCTGATATTTTCGCCGGTAAAATAGTAATGCTCCATGTCGTGTTCCATTACTCCCTTCATATTGAGTGAGACAGTTTGGCAGCGTTCGGTGGTAGCTACTTTAAAGCTCAGAACGCCCAGGCCGGCCAGTACTGTGCACAGCATAACCAGCCATACCTTGTTGTCAATACCCAGGCGGGATTTATGATAGATGTTGGATAACTTTTGCATCAGGGTTTAAATTCTGTTTTAACGCAAGGAGGTCTGTCAGTCAGTTTGCAGGCTTATCGCTGCATGCTCATCAGCTGCATGTATTGCATATAGCACTGGTCGTATTTTGATTTCCACTGACTGATCTGAGCCTCAAAGGCAGCTACCTGTTCATCTTTATCTGCTGCTGAGCGAATGCGTTTTTTATCATCTTTAATTTCAAAATAGGTCTTGATAATTTCCTGGTATAAGCGCTTTTCCGATACGGAATCTTTATCGACCATCACAGTTAGTTGCTGCAGTTTTGAGTCTATCTGCCCGTCCAGCAGCTCGGCCTGTACACCCGGCTTATTGACAGAGTCGATAAGGCTTTTGGCTTCGTGTAACTGATTAAAGAAGAGGCGGCCAAAGTCCCGCTCTCTTTCGGCATAGGCCAGTTGCTCCTGCAGTTTCCGGTTTTGCTGGAAAGGAACCTGCACGCCAAAGTACACCGCCGCTACAATGACGATGGTGGTAATAATATAGAAAACCAGGAAGCGGGAAAACGCTTTTTTTCGTTCGGCATTATTTTGAGGAACCATAGGAATAGATAGCTTATTTAATTCAAAAAACGGGCTGACTATATATTATCAACCGAAGAACCGGCGTTTAGGCTTAGCTTGTTCGACCGGTGCTGCTGCCGGGGTTTGATATTGATGTTCTTCTTTTACAAATATGCCGGACTCTTTACGCTTACCAATAAATTCAAGATTGCTCAGCGATTCGAACAACTTGCCAATAATCTTTACAAACCGGATGATGGGGGTAATAATACTATTGATGTCGTTATGGTTATAACGCAGATTGGCTATACCCGCCAGCATATTTTCCAATTCACCCTGGTTAAGCTCGCACCATTCGCTCAGGTAGTTCAATAATTCTTCCTTACCGGATCCGGTACGCAGGTCGATGGTGTTTTTCATGATTCGGGCTATACTTACCACAGCAACAAACATACTTGCCGGAGGCTCGTGTAATTGTTTCCATCTCAGGTCTGTAATTGCAGGACCAATGTGCAACATTATGCGGTCGCAGAGGAACATAGCGAGTTCCGAAAGGTCGTTTTGCTGACTCTTCTTTAGTATTTTCTGCACTACCTGAGCGCAGCGTAATTCCAGGCCCGACAGGAACTGGTCTAGCTCACCTAATAAGCCTACCAGGTCGGCTGAAGCTGCCGTACAGGTGCAGGGTGGAATATATTCTTCTTCAACAGTAACATTGCTGCCATTGATAGTGACCTTGCCCACGACCAGCGCATAGGGATTAAATGCAAACTGCAGGTACTGTTGTTCGTTTACAAACTGGAGTGCATACGCCGGCTGCACAAAAGGGTAACGGGGAGGCTGTTCGTCGCCCGATGGGCTGCCGGAGGGTACATGTTGAAAGGGCTGTATGGTCACTACCAGCCAATACACAGTGGTTGTGCTGGAGGGCGTGTATTGTAGTGCCGCAGTCAGGGGGGCAGCATTGTTTTGCACCAGCCCGGGCAGGGCAATGCGGAAGCCGCCCGGCGTAACCGCCTGCAGACTGTACAGGGTGGCGTTAACCGTGTGCTGATTGTCGGGAGCTATGGTAACCTGGTAAGTATTTTCGCCGGCAGCCGATGGAGGTATTACGCCATAGCAAAGGGGCGAAAGGGATATCGCCGCTGTCGAGTCGGCAAGCTGCTCCATCGTAGCGTTATACTGCTCTATAAAATGGTCTTTGTTTATTTTCATCCCGTCCATCCAGTTGACCGGGTAGTGGCTTCGTTGACTTCTCATAAAGGCTTCTGTCTGCTGATTAACAATGATTTTTTCAGGGCGCTGATTTTAACCTCCGGCCGGTACGCGTTCACAAATGATTACGGAATTTTCACGAATACCGGTATCCCTAACCGTTTTGAAGGCGTCAAGTATTTTGCTGCGTTGATACCATTTGGCTTTAGTACGGAAATACCATTCCTGTGCCCTCCCATCGGCATGGCGGTATTGTATTGGTGTCTCGCTTTGAAGTTCGTTGTAGTCATTGATGAAATGGTAGTATAAGTCACCGAGCAGCATATCTTCAGGGGCTTTTGCACGGAAGAAGGTGCGCTGGGTATCTTCTGCTTTTTTGGCAATTTCAAATCCGATTACATACAGGCGTTCACCTTCTTTTTCATCGGGTAATTCAATAGTTTGATTTAAGGGATATTTCCATCCGCTGTAAACTGCGGGCGGAATATTGATCGCAGCTATGATCGTATTATTAAGTAGAAAAGGGATAAAGAAAAACAGCAGACTCAGTAACATGGGATAGTACAAAAAGCCGGAGTCTTTCAGGAAGTATTGTAAACTCGCGAATGCTGCTACGCTGAATAAGATGATGCTTATGGCGAAAAGCAATTCGGCATAAAACAATTTTGTAGCCGACTCGCGTGGATGACTGAAAAAACGTTTGTGTGTCAATAATAAATGCACAAAGCCGAAGAGCAGATATATTGCGGCCATAACCCAAAAAACTAGGAACAGATCATTGCTGATATAGGTGGCTCCGAAGGCAATACCCGATGTCACCAATGAAGCTATGCTTCCGTACACCAGCGGTTTCTTGCCCTGTGCGGCAAAGCTGGCTGCAAACTGTTTGATAACCGCAAACAGAGCGAAGGAACCTACCAGGAAAGGCGCGAAGTATAATACAAATGTCTTAATAGCCATTGATGTGTTATTTCTGTAAAAATGTTACAGGTAAAATCCAAGTCCCAATACAGCCTCTTCCTTTTCTACGTGGCCGGCTTTGGGTTTGTATATCAGTTCAAGCGTTACATCCAGCGGAATAAACAGTTCGTCGAAACGCTCCATCAACTTACTATAGGCTTGTTCCGGTACAAAGGCGTTTATTTCTGCAGTGCTCAGATCTTCTATCGTAAACTTCCATACCACGTAAGGTTCGTCCAACTGTTGTCCGGCAATGGTATCTATGCCCAGTACAGCCGATTCATCCAGCTGAAAGCCGGCGTTTTTGCTGGTCGTTTCTGTGCGTATCTCCAATGTGGCGTTAACCTTCTTATGCAATATCATCGACAGGCTTTTGGCAGTGAGTTCCATATTACCTTTGATCTGACGAATCCAGGGCATAATAAGCACCAGTACAGAAGCTGGTTCGGGAGGAAGGTTTTCATCGATATTCCAGAAGCTGTAAAACTCCCTGTTGAGCCGCCCGTTGAGGATGCCAAATACGAGCTTCCTTTCTTCCTCTTCCGTCATCGTAGCATAACGAAAGAATTCTGTTTCGAGGGGCTGGAAGAATCTGCGTGCGTTCTTTTCTTCTTCCCGAAATTGCTTGTATTCCCCTACCATAGCTTTGAGGCTGCTGGTATTAGAGCCGCCCCGGGTTTGGTGAAAGAGACCTTCAGGCAATTTGTCGTACAGCCCATCGCGGTTCAACGTCAATAATACCTCATCGTACGCGTCAGAGGGCAGCTTTAATGTATCTATATCATTGCGGTAACTTTTGCGGAAGGCGCCCAGCAGCTGCAGGTCTATCCGGTCGAAGGAAAGTCCGTGATCGATGAGTGCAGCGCATAAAGCCTCAGCCCTCAGGAGATGGAATGGCACCTTTCCGTCTGTAATATTTCCCTGCATCTGTTCCTTGTTCATAATATAAACTACTGTGCATTAGGAATGCCTGTATGGACAAAAGTATACAAAAGTTATGGGCAAAAAATACGTTTTAAAACGTATTGTTTACGGGTTCCCAGCCTCCTACATTTGCTATAACAAATTTATTCATTTAACCGAAAAAATTAGAACCCATGAGCTTCAAAGCGAAACTTAAGGTAGCCGGAAAAGAATACAATGTATTACAGGCTAGTTATGACCTGCATCAGGAAGTAGACGCAACCGGAAGGCCATCGTCTATTACAAGGGGAGGAAAGATCTATGTTACGGTAGAAAGTACTCAGGAAACGGATCTGTTTGAATGGATGTGCAACAACTTTGAGCGGAAAGACGGGAGCATCATCTTCTTTAAGCGGGATTCGGACGCAACCATGAAGGAGCTGAAATTCAAGGAAGGTTATTTGATTCGGTTTGAAGAAGTGTATGCATCTGACAATAAGAATCCGATGACTGTTTCCTTTGCTATTTCGGCAAAAGAAATAACTATGGGTAACGGCACCCACGCTAACGAATGGGTATAGCATAATCTTTCAGGCCTTTTCAAACACTGGTTCGGCAATATCACATCATTAGAAAGTTGTGATATTGCCCTTATCGTTACGCAGGCAATGTCCCAGCCTGTTTACTTTTTCCTTTCCTGTTAATAAGCTTTTGATATGAGTACACCTGATGCGCTCGCTAACGTAATTGTGCAGGCAGACGGAGTCGATTCGGCTGTGAATTTTTACGGATTATCTATTTCACAAAAAATAGGAGAGGTCAACGACTTCTCGTTTAAGTGGCGACAGGATGAGGGAGCCGCTACCTTATCGGGTTATACATCTTTTTATCGCAGCCATCTGTCGGCCGAAATATCTGTCCGCATCAACGATGAGTTTACCTTCAAAGGTATTATTACCGGTATCAATTGCCTGGAGCAGGATGCCAATGGTATCGTGTACGAAATCATTGGAAAAGGATTATTTGCACGTTTGGACGGCGTGCAGGAATGCAACTCATTTTACCAGAAAACACTGCAGGATATTTTTAACAGCCTGAACATAACCAGTGGTACTACGCTGCAATTGCAACCTGCTTTCAGTGGGCCACTTTTTTATACTGCACAATACAACCAGACTACATTCGAATTCTTTCAGATGTTGGCAAAACGACATGGCGAATGGTTGTATTACGATGGCCAGCAATTACTACTGGGGCCACCGCGGGGAGCCGCAGTAGCGGTGTCGGATACTGAAATTGAATATCTCTCTTTTCGCTCACAGGTAAGCCGCACACCGCTAAACGCAGTGGGCATCGATCGCTTTAGCGGCGAACTTGTTCAATCCGATAATGAAGCCCCCTTACCGGGCGGTGCCGGATTTACCGATGCGGTCATGCAGGCGGGTAATACAGCGGCAGCCGCCGGCCAATTTAAGCACTTTATGTTTTGGTCAGGCGCTACCGAAACGCTGTTGAACGAACAGAACCTGGCGCAACAGCAGGGCCGCGCCGCATCGTCGGTGTACGTAAGCGGAAACACCCGGAACAGTGCCCTGCGCCTCGGGGGTAAAATGAATATTACCGATGTAGCAGGCAATAGTTTTGGTGAATACATTATAGTGGAGCTGCACCATTATTCTTCCGGCATACACAATTATCAGAATTTTTTCAGAGCAGTACCAGCCGAAGTGGCAGTGCCTCCGTATACCGATCCTATGGCCACAGTACGTTGCCCGGCACAGGTAGCCGTGGTAGTTGAAAATGAAGATCCCGATCATCAGGACAGGGTCAAAGTACGCTTTCCCTGGCAGCAGGCTACCGAGACAACGCCCTGGCTCAAAATAGTGACACCTTATGCCGGGGCCGACCATGGTTTCCGTTACCTTCCGGAGCTGGACGATCTGGTGTATGTCGATTTCCTGGATAACCATCCCGATTTTCCTTTTGTCATGGGTTCTTTCTTTGCAGCCAATCGCCTTTCCGGAACCTGTTACGACGATTACTTTGCAAAGGTGTTCGGGACAGCTTCGGGGCGCCGTATGGAGATCAACGACGATAAGAACATGGTTCGCATCTGTGATAACCTGCCCGACCAAAAGCCCGCCAATACCATGGCCATGTGTCGCGACGGCAATCGCACCTACACAACCCTACAATCAGTAGACGGTAATGACAACGGAAGCGTGGTATTTGTAGACGCTGACCGCGGAGTACATATTTCCTTCCTGCAGGGCGACGAGAATAAACTCAGTATTGTTGTAGACCGGCAACATAATAAGATTTCTATCAAATCGGCGGGCGATATCAGCATCAACGCCGATGGAAATATCAATATGAGTGCAGGCAATATTACTTTAAATGCCAGCCGCGAATTGAAACTGAAAGGTGGTACAGGAGGCGTAAAAATGGAGGGCATGAAGATTAAGCAGACTGCCGATACGGATATCGAAATAGAGGCCACAGCCAATTTGAAATTGGGCGGACTGAACGCTACCCTGCAGGGAAATGTGCAGGCCGAAATCAAAGGCGGGGCCATGGCCTCCGTGACTGCGGGAATTGTAAAAATTAACTAGGTATGGCACAGCCTGCATCCAGAATAACCGATATGCATGTCTGCCCGCTGTCGACACCGGGCACACCGCCCATTCCACATGTCGGAGGCATCATTCTGCCTCCCGGTGTTGTTACCGTATTGGTTGGCAATTTACCGGCTGCTACGGTAGGTGATATGTGTATGTGTGTGGGCCCGCCCGATGCCATTGTGATGGGTGCAACCACTATAATGGTAAATAGCAAACCAGGTGCCCGTATCAGTTCTTCTACCGCGCACGGAGGAACCATTACGCTTGGTTATCCTACCGTCTTGTATGGCGAAGGTCTATCGGCTATAGCAGCATTGGTGAGCCCCGAAGTGCTGGAGCTTATTATGCAGTCGCCCAGCCTGGTGGCCATGTTATCGGAGCTCAGCAATAGTGGCTGGACCTTTACAAGTGGTCCGCCCGGTGACGGTACCTATGCCGACCGTACTACGTCCACCATCAGTATCGATGCAAACGATGTAACTGATCCACTAAGCTGCACCAGTGCACTGGCGCATGAAGCAGGGCACGCCTTATACAACGAGGATCCTTACGTGCCCATGGACGGCCTCAGCCGCGATGAGTATGTAGACCAAAATACGATGCGCCACCTTAAGGATGAAGGGGAGGCTACCCTGACCAATACGGAAGTAAGATCCGAGATTCAGAAAACGAGTGGCACCGATATAGGTATTTCGGGCACGCATACAGACGAGTACCAGGATGTGTACGACCGATACCAGGATCATGGTGACCGGGACGCGGCGCGTACCGAAATAGGTAATATATTCAGTCATGGAGAAAATCCCAGTGGCGACGACAATGCGGGGAAGGATTACTATGATTATTATTCTGAAGATTACAGAAATGAATATGATGCACACCACCCCCCATCGCCCTGATGAAGATATCGACCTATATTGTGTATCAGTGTATCAAAAAAGCGGGAATAGATGAAGCATTTATTATGGTTGCTTTTATGGAACATACTTTTTTTAAAAGGAGCAAATAGTCAGTATATGAAGGAATCACTGTTGCAGAAAATTGATTGTGTCACGGATGAGGCAACATTGTCGAGGCAGAAAGTGGAACAATGCCTGGGGCTGCGGCTTACGCTGGACAAGAAGATGTCGGAGCAGCAGGGGATGCAGATATACGAACTGGCAGCCGACAATATATTGCCCGCTTTTTCAAAAGTGGAGTTAAGGATTTTTGGTCTCGAACCTTCGTTCCTCTTGCTCCTGTATCCCGATCCTCCGGTCGGCATAGCACTGCAACAAATGAAAGAGATTTTCAGCTTTGAATCGTTTGTAGCCGGCAACAAACGGCGTAATGAATTACCAGGCCATCTGTTTAGTAGGAACGGTTTCAAAGTAGGATTCTATTATGATACACCACTCAAAAATGTTGGTTTGGTAACGGTTAGGGGTACCTTATCACCTTAAAACTGGTATATGAACAAACAGGCGTTGCAAGCGCAGATAGAGCATATTGTAGAACAGATGAATGAAGCCCTGAGGTTTTACCCACGGGAGCTTCTGCAGATGTATTATGCCCGTCAGCTGGCTACGCTTCCTCCCGAAGTAAGGGTTCAGGCACATAGCGACGAAGCTGGCAATAAACGAATAGAGAAAATGATGGCCGAGGCCTCACTGACCTGGGAGTATGCTACAGAGGCGCAAAAAAGGAAGTTACAGGAAATAGCAGAGATTATAGCTGAACACAACAATCAAATCGCAGCTTTATTTAGGGGCCGGGCCTGAGCGCCTGCCGCAACAATAAGTATTTTGACCTATGATTGGTCCGCATATTTTACATTTCGAAACAGGAGAGTCACTGCTTGACATCAATTCTGCTGCCGTCATTGCCGGTTATGCATGGGGCAGGATTTTTGTTCCTGTCACTCCATTGAATTTTTCGGCGGAGCGTGCGCGTACCAGTCCTTTTTCGGAAATAATGTCCAGAGAGCGGCTCAGTGCAGAACAATTTTATAACCGATGCTTTTCCGGTGCTGATCTGGCAACGCAGGCTCATTTTTACGACCGCAGAATAATCAGAGAAAGTTCCATCGACGGCGTTGTATTGGGCCTGGGCATACCGGATGACGCTATTGTTGATTTTATACAAAATACCATTATTGAAAATGTGATAGGCAACCTGAGTCTTCCGTCTTATTCAACGAGTACTACCAATCCCTTGCTGTATGGAATGAACGGCTACAATACCTTTTCCTTTGATTCGTCTTTATTTGAAAGCGGCCGTATCAATTTTTGCGTGGTGCAGGGTGTGATGGGGGCTATTGCTGAAATGTCCATGTCGCTACTTTTCATCGGACCATTTAACGATATGGCACATTCTACAACCATGTTTCATTATTTGTGGAATATGTATAACAATGCGATTGCTTATGCCCTGGTTCCAACGGCTTCGGTAGGCTTCATCCTGGAGGGCGCAGATGCAAAATTGCTTTTTACTTAATTCTCGAAATTCTAAATAATCCATCTTATGTCGACCCATACCGCACTCAACTTTTCCGAGAAATCGAAGCAGGCATTACACATAGCTGCCCAACTGGCCCGTGAAAATATGCATGGAAGTTATGGAGCTGCTCATCTTCTGAAGGCATTACTACATAAGGACCTGCCCTTGCTCAAGTTCCTTGAGGGCAAAGGTGTGGATGTGTACTATCTGGAAGAATGGGCTGAAATACGAATAGAGCAATATCCCAGGGAAGGCCGGGTCCCAAGCGAACCTCAGCCGGATAAAGATACGGAACCGCTTTTCACGGAGGCCGACCACCTGCACCTGCGGCTTAATTATAACGCGGTTGAACCGGAATGTTTACTAATGGCTATTGCCACTCCGGGGGTTTCATTTGCCTATGAGCAACTGAAAACCTTTCCCATCAATGCCGCACAACTTTTACAGTGGTACGATAGCTCCTCAACCAATGGAATACAGTCCGCATCAGCCATGCATTTAGCCGGCCCCAGTCCCGGCCAGCAGGCTTCGATGGAAGCAATAGCCAAATATTGTGTCGATAAACTTGCCGAAGCCAGGGAAGGTAAGTTGCAGACGGTTATCGGCCGCGATAAAGAAATACGCCAGATATGCGAAATCATAAGTCGTAAAAGCAAATCCAATGTGATAATAACCGGTGAAGCCGGCGTAGGCAAAACAGCCTTACTCAATGGCTTTGCCATGGCGGTGGCTAACGGACATGTACCTGCCCATTTGCGCAATCTGGTAGTATATGAACTCGACAACGGAGCCTTGCTGGCGGGTGCTGCTTATAAAGGTGAAGTAGAAGACAGAATCAGGAAAGTTATCCGCGAGTTATCTGTTTTTGAAAAACCACTTTTGTTTATCGATGAGCTACATACCCTGATCGATAAGAACAATCCTAACGGAGGTGTTACCAGTATCTTAAAGGCCGAGCTGGCTAAAGGTATTCTTACGGTAATAGGTACGACCACCGTAGACGAATACAGAAAAAGCATAGAAAAGGATGAAACCTTTAGTAGGAGATTCGAAGTGGTAAAGGTAGCGGAACCTGATGCAGGTATTGCTGAGAAAATGTTGCGCAACCAGGCGGCACAGTACGAAGCACACCACAATCTTAAAATAAACGATCTTGTATTTGGCGAAACCGTTCGGTTGGCCAGGAGATTTATTAAAGAAAGGAAATTGCCCGATTCGGCGCTCGATCTTATCGATCGAACCCTGGCCGTTTGTCGTATGATGGTAGATACTTCAGCCGATGATGTGCGCGCGTTAAAACAAAAATTGCAGGATCTGGATACCACTGCTGCCGAAGAAGATTTGCGTTGGTTGTACCACGAATTGCAAACGAGCCTGAGTCCCATTCTGCTGGCCCGTAACAACGAAGAATGGGAATTTTCCAAGATCTCAGATACGGGAGAAATGCGAAATTACCTGTCGGCTTTGCTCGATAATCTTTCGGTCGTAGCTGAAGAGCAAAAAGAGGAAATAGACCCTACCGACCTGAGTGCCGTGGTGGCCAACATTACAGGCATTCCTTTAGGCAAAATACAAACCAAAGAACAACAGCGTCTGGTAAATATGGAGGATCACCTGCGCCAACGCGTAATTGGCCAGGATCATGCCTTGAAAACCGTTTCAGAGGCTATACTGGAGTCCCGGTCAGGACTTAATAAAGCCGGGCAGCCAATAGCGTCGTTCTTTTTCCTGGGACCGACCGGAACGGGTAAAACCGAGCTGGCCAAATCGCTGGCCGAGTTTTTATTCCAGGATGAACAGTCCATCATTCGCTTTGATATGTCTGAATTCAAGGAAGAACATTCGGCGGCACTGTTGTACGGCGCACCTCCCGGCTACGTAGGTTATGAAGAAGGGGGCATGCTGGTGAATAAAATAAGGCAACAACCATATGCTATCGTACTCTTCGATGAAATTGAAAAGGCCCATCCTTCGGTCTTCGATATTTTTCTGCAGATTCTTGACGAAGGTAAAATGCACGACCGTCTGGGTAAGGAAGGTGACTTCTCCAATGCCGTAATACTGTTTACGTCCAACATAGGTGCCGAGCATATCATTAGCAGCTTTGGGAAAGGTACGATTCCAAAATCGGACGAACTTATGGAAATCATGGCTGGGTATTTCCGGCCCGAATTTCTGGCCCGTATGACAGAGATTATTCCATTTGCACCGGTAAGCATCGAGAATGTCGTTCGCATTTTCAACATACACCTGGATCCGCTGGTTAAACAAATGGACCGCATGGGTATAGAACTGGTGGTAAGTCCTGAAGCTGCCGATCATCTCGCACACCTGGGATTTACACCACGGTATGGTGTACGGCCCCTGAAAGGCGCAATTCGCAATGCCCTCCGCAAGCCGCTGAGCAGGATGATTATAAACGAACAGATTAAAAAGGGCGACAGGGTAACGGTAGGCGTGCGTGATGAAGACGGTACCCGGGAGCTGGATTGGAAAATCAATGTATAGACCGTTGTGCAGCTTGCAGAAGGTACTGATGCGTTTTTCTGCTTTCAAAAAATACGTGATTTCGCTGAATTTTTTAATATAGCAAAAAGCTAACTTTGAGATTGCAAAATTCAAAAACATTAAAATACGTTTACGATGGATAACAACTATGGTATAGGCGGTAATGAAGTTAAAACCGATGCAAGCGAAGCGTTTGGTGATATTCCCCAGAACAGGACGCTGATGGCGGAAAAGCTTACTAAAGACGCACCGGTAAAACCTGAGGTAGTACATGGTCTGCAAACTGTGGAACAGGTTTTTGCTCACTACCAGCCTGAACTCACCGTCGATTTTGAAGATGCAGAAGGCGCTACCCGTAAGGAAACCCTGCGTTTTAACAACCTGGGCGACTTTGGCATGAAAGGCATTACCGCACAAAGCGAATTCTTAAAAGATAATGCAGCGCAGAAGGAAGAATACCTGAAAATTATTAAGCAGCTGAAGTCAAATAAAATACTGAAATCGGCCCTGTCAGACCCTGACGCAAAAAAGGCCCTGCTGGATGCTATTAACGGCATGGTAGCCGAATTGCAAAACAATAAGTAATTAAATGCGTGGCGCAGAGATTACCGCTCTGGTGAAAGCGTTAAAATAGATTAGTTATGGCGTTTAAAGGAAAACTGGTGATCAGCGGCAAAGAATTTAACGTACTGAATTTTGAGTATGAAATGTCGCAACCTACCGACCGGAATGGCGTTCCGCGCGACCGCGTGATGGGCAATTTGATGGAAATAACCATCGAATCGAGCAGCAGGAATCAGGAAATTACAGAATGGGCCACCGAGCATAGCATGAAAAAGGACGGGGAAATTGTTTTTTCCCGTAGCGATGCAGATGCTAGCGGAAAGAAAATTAAATTTCAGGACGCCTACTGCATTTATCACCGTGATGTATTTGATGCATCCAGTGCTATACCTATGAAGACAACTATCCGTCTCTCGGTGCTTAAGGTGGAAATTGATGGTAGTTTCAGTATTGCAAGTCCCGGATTTGACTGGAAAAAAGCCGGCCTGGAATTTGCTAAAGCTGCCGGCGCTGCAGCGCTGGGCATGGCGGCAGGTATGGGTACCTCGGCCGCTACCGCAGCCATTAAAGGACAGGATGTAGACAAAGCTGAACTCGCCAAATCAGGTATCGATGGCGCCAAAGGAATTGGCTCCGGAGCAATCTCCAGTTTTATTCCCGATTAATCAGGCCCTATATAAATTTTACTACCCGGCATCGCCGGGTTTTTTTATGCTCGAGCAATACGTAACTTTACCTCATGTACATGCTTCGAAGTCCGAAATGGATGCGCCTGCTGGCACCCTCCTTTGTGGAATGGGAGCAGCCCACACCTATTACCGAGCCGGCGGTTTACCTCACTTTTGACGACGGTCCGCATCCTAAGGCCAGTGTATATGCGCTCGATACTTTGAAGCATTATGGAGCGAAAGCCAGCTTTTTTTGCGTGGGTAATAATGTGGCCCGATACCCCGACATTTTTGCCCGCATCCAATCCGAAGGGCACGCCATTGGCAACCATACCTATGATCATTTAAATGGCTGGAAAACGGGTACCTCGCAATATCTGAATAACGTACAAAAGGCGGCATCGCTGATAGATAGTAAGCTGTTTCGCCCACCCTATGGCCGTCTTCGTTTTGCACAGGCCAAACTGTTACACCAACAGGGTTTCCGTATTGTTATGTGGAGTTTGCTTAGCGGCGATTTCGATCGCAACCTGAGCCCCCTGCGTTGCCTCGAAAATATAATTTTTCACCTGCAACCCGGCGACATTCTGGTATTGCACGACAGCGAAAAAGCCTGGGAACGCATGGAATACGTATTGCCCAGGGTACTGGAATTTTGTAAGAAGAAAAGATGGGCACTCAAAACCCTGTAAACTTTCGAACGCAAAAATTCCGATAATAATGCGGCGCGTTACAACGAAGTAACCTCAATACCTGTGATCTTGCGATACAGGTCAATAGCGTATAAATCAGTCATGCCCGCAATATAATCGACCACCGACTGAAGGTTATTATACAGCGTATTACCGGGGGTATGCACCGGAAACTGTGCAGGAAGCAACTGCAACAACTTTGCCGATTTGGGTAGTTCGGGGTGTAATACCGCATGTACCAGCTCTTTTAGCAGCGCGCCAATGATATGATAGCCTGCTATCTCGATTTCTACCACCGGTTTATAATTATATACCTGTCTGAAGGAGTATTGGTTGATTTCCTGCAATAGCCGCAGATAATTATCTGGCAGTAAATCCATCAGCGAGGTTTCCAGAGTCCCTGCCAATAAGGCTTCTTCCTGCTGGAGGAATATGTCTGCCAGCTTCTGCACCATAAGGCCAATCCATACTGCCCTTATATATTGTACTTTCTGGTTAGGATCCGTTATGCTGTCAAAGCGCGCCGATACCTTTTGGTAATTGTTATACCCTTCTTCTTCCCTGAAAAAGGGAAGGAACAACGAACGTATTTGTTCCAGTGAGGTAATACCCAGGCGGTGAGCGTCCTCCAGATCAATAATCCGGTAGCAAATATCATCGGCGGCCTCAGTCAGAAACACATAGGGGTGCCGTACAAAGGCCTGATGAAGATTCGCCTGGGGCAGAATTCCCAGTTGGTCGGCGATCTGTTGATAAGTGCTTATTTCCGTGTCAAAAAATCCGGACTTTTTCCTACTGATCAGCCCCGATAGGTTATCAAAGCCTTCGGTGGAAGTGCAGGGGTATTTGACAATGGCTGCCAGGGTGGTCAGGGTTAAATTGTAGCCTCCCGGTTCAGGTTCGTTGAACGAATGCGTTAGTACACGCAGTGCATTGCTATTACCTTCGAAGCGCTGAAAATCGAGCAGTTGATTCTCGGTCAGTTCTTCTTTAAGCCGTAAGGCATCAGGTCCTTCCATTTGAATAAAAAAGGAACGGATGGCGTCTTCGCCGGAATGGCCAAAGGGTGGATTGCCAATGTCATGTGCCAGACAGGCTGCTGCCAGTACAGTAGCTAGTTCGTATCGGTAAAACTCCTGAAAGGAGGGAGACTGTGTATTGTATTTCTCTGCAATCCGGGTTCCTGCTTCGCGCCCGAGCGAGCGACCCACCGACGCTACTTCCAGGCTATGCGTAAGGCGGTTGTGCACAAATACAGGGCCGGGTAAGGGAAATACCTGGGTCTTGTTTTGCAGGCGCCTGAAGGCTGATGAAAAAATGATTCGGTCATAGTCGCGTAAAAACGAGGTGCGCAACCGGTCGGGGTTGATAATTTTACCTTTTGCATCACCACTTCGCCGGGCAGTGAACAAAGTAGCCCAGTCCATTTTTTTTATCATACTGTTTCCATTAAGAGTTTACCCATGGGGTGTTGCCGCCTCCATTTTTTTTACGGCTCAGTAATTCCTTTTCTTCCCCACAACCCCGATGAGGCAGGAGCTGACTACAGCTTCCAGCAAAAATTATCACAATAGAAATTTTACGCTGCGCCTGTGCAGTTTAAAAAGGTAAAAGTAAACGATTCAAATATCCGTGCCAAGTAAGCCCGGGACTTGAGCCAGCCCCGAAGTATTTCTCTGAGAAATGAAGAATGACGCCCCGGTGCTCAAAGTCTGGCCTAAGGTTTAGAAGCAGGGGCAACCTTCAGCAGATATAAATGTTGATTTTTATGGAAGCTTGATACGGGTGTATTCAGATGCCTGAATTTTAGATAAATATATCTGCCTTCCATGTCTTACTTTTACAAACGAATAATTGGCATTCCATGAAACCATTTTTCACATCATTATGTACGGCAGGCATCGGCCTGCTATTACTTGGAACCGGTTGTGTATCCAAGAAAAAATTTGAAGAATCACAGTCAGCTCTGGCAAATGCCAGAAAGCGCAATTCGGAATTATCAGACGATTTGTCGAATGCCAGGGGTAGGTTGCAGCTCATGGAGGAAGCTAATGCTTCGGCCGCTGACCAGCTCGATGAAAAGGATAGGCTGCTTAGTAAAAATGAGCAGGAGCTGGCAGCCCAACAGGAACGATTGAAACAACTGCAAAGCCTGATTGATCAGCAGAAGGCACAAACGGAGGCACTGCGTAAAAAAATGGCCGACGCGTTGGGCAATTTCAGTTCGGATCAACTGTCGGTATTCACAAAGAACGGTAAAGTATATGTGAGCCTTTCCGAAAAACTGTTGTTCCCTTCCGGAAGCGCGGTTGTTAATGCCGAAGGTAAAGAAGCACTCGAAAGGGTGGCACAGGCGCTCAATGAAAACCGGGATATCAATGTGAATATTGAAGGGCATACCGATTCAATTCCCATTAAGATCCGGTTCGAAGACAACTGGGCATTGAGTGTGGCACGTTCTACGGCCATCGTAAGGCTGCTGACCGCAGTGTATGCCGTCGATCCCAGCCGTATCACGGCCAGCGGAAGAAGTCAGTATGAACCCGTTGATGACAACGGCACTCCAGAGGGAAGAGCCCGCAACCGCCGTACAGAAATTATTTTGGCGCCTAAGCTCGACCAGCTGATGCAACTGATTGAAGAAACGCAAACGCGGTAGTGCTTACGCCTATTGTATAGATTTACCGGGCAGCATTCACAATGACCCTGGTGCCAATTCCATAAATCATTCTCCGCGCAGGAGACCTTTGTATTTTCAAATAATGAAGAAAATAATAGTAACAGCAATAATAGCGGGGAGTTCTGTTTGGGCCTGGGCCCAAAAACCTTTAACCTTATCAGGGAAAATTAACGACCCGCTCGAACCTAAACTTATAGTGGCCCTGGCCAGTGGTGCAGAACTGAATGCCAATGGGCAACAATTTAATGTTCCGGTAGACAGTCAGGGAAATTTTAGTATCGATCTGGATGTAACGGAAAAGTTCAATTGGGTAATAGCCGTACATGCCGGCAGACGCATCGACTTTATAGCCAAAGAAGGTAGTAAGCTGGAATTGCGGGCACAGGGCGACCAGTTTGACCGGGTATTTTCCTTTAGTGGAAAAGGGAAGGAAATAGCTTCTTTTTTTGAAAGTTATACACAGGACCGCGGAGGTATTGCCGGGTATTACAGGGCGGGCCAGGACAAAGCGGGAGTAGAACCTGAAGCTTATACCAAGGTCGCCGACTCTCTTTATCAGAATGAATTGCAATATTTAAATAGTCATAAGAAGGAACTCCCGGCCGATTTTGTGGCGTATTGGGAAAAGCACCTGGAGTATGGTTATTATGATGCCTTGCTCAACTATCCCATGATGCACGAAATGGTGAAGAAAAATACCAATCGTGTCAGCAACGTACCTGCTGCCAATTATGTGGAAGCCGTTAAAGTCCCTTCCCGTTTCGACGACAGCTACGTGGGAATGAGTTTTTATCAGAGTTATGCACTCAATTACTATGGTGTTATGCTGAACGCTGCGGGTCTTTCCAACATTGTACAGGTAAATCCGATGGATGGTACCGAAGACCGAAGTAAGGCATTCGTACAGACCGATAGTACATTGTCACTCATATTTCGGAATATGCCGCCCCGCACGGCTGAATTGATCGCGGGTCGTATCTTACTTTCCGGTGCACAGAGTTGGACTTTACCCGAACTTGAAACCAGGGTGAACAGGTATAAGCAGCAAATGCCCAAAGCCAAATCCATCAAAGCCCTGGATCATGCTGTGGCGGAGATAAAAAAGTTTAACCCGGGTGAGCCCGCGCTCGACTTTAATTTCACTACCCTCGAGGGAAAATCAATGAAATTATCTGAGCTGAAGGGCAAAGTGGTTTATATGGACTTTTGGGCCAGCTGGTGCGGACCCTGTAAAGGCGAAATGCCTCATGCCAAAAAGCTTAAAGAGCAGCTGGCCGGTAAAGACGTAGTTTTCCTGTATGTTTCGATCGACGATAAGGAAGATGCCTGGAAAAAGGGCATCACTGCCATGGACATAGAGGGCATTCATACCCGTACTCCGGGATGGCAGGGCGAAATTGCAGCCCTGTATAAAATACAGAGTGTACCTGCTTATTTTCTCATTGATAAAAAGGGACGTTTTGCCCTTAAGAAAACTCCGAGGCCCAGCCAGCTTGCAGATTTAAAAAAGGAAATTGATCGCCTGCTGGAAGAATAATTCCGATGAGGTTTTATTCGGGTCAATTTGAAAGTCTTGCCAGCAGGCATTTACTGGTTGGTTACATCCCTTGGGCAGCGCATTTTTTGCTTTAGAAATAGCGGAGATACCGGCCTGGTAGGAGGCATTAAAAAATGTTCTGCAAGCTTCAAAAAAATTGTAATTTTTAATTTATCTTTTTATCTTGCCAACTTATTGTGTGTGCCGAAAGTGAGGTGTTACGGGGCTTGCCGCTCCTCTTTATGGAGGTGCTGGCATTGGGTTTTCAACAAAAATCCATAAAAAGACATACAAGCAAATAAGTTTTTTTATACTTTCAACGCTCAAATTTTTGTTCCATCATGCGGAAATCACTACAAGGTATTTTTATTGCCGGTTTGATGACGGTAGGGCTTACCACGCTTGCTACCCGATCCAGTGCGCAACACGAATACGACTTCGGTAATCCCGACATTCCTTACATTGAACAAAGAGGCTGGTCATTAGGTTGCAATCTGGGACAGGCGGATTTATGGGGTGACGTGGGTACCAAATCAGTAATGGACCATTATATGAACGATGAGTACACAAGCGACGTATTTGGCAATATGCGTTTCATGGGTGGTTTGTTTGCAAGATATACCCGGGTACCGGGCATTTCGTTCCGTTTAGGCGTAAATTACGGATCCTTATATGCGACCGATCGCTGGAACGAGGAAAAAGCCAAAGAAGCTACTACCATTACAAGCGATTACTATCAGCGTTACCTGCGGAATCTGGATGTAAAAACCAATATCTGGGAAGGTAATTTCCTTTTTGAATTCAGTCCCTTCAGGGTGAGTAACTGGGAATTTGGTAAACTGACACATTCCCGGGTTCAGCCTTATATCCTGCTGGGTATTTCCGGATTCTATTTCAACCCGAGAGGTACACATGTTGATTTGACCACAGGGGCGGAAAAAGACATAGATCTGCAGCCGCTGCGCACAGAAGGACAGAATTTTGAAGCTCCGGGACATACATTCCCTAAAGGTTATAATCTGTTCTCTTATGCAGGTGTAGGTGGTATAGGTGTACGTTTTGACATAGGTAAGGGTCTGGGCATCGGACTTGAATATCAGTTGAGATATACCTTCACCGATTATCTGGATGACGTAAGTGGCCAGTATATTGATCCGATTCACCAGAAAACAGCTAATTTTAAAAATCCTTCAAAGGGCGAGCTTGCACTAAAGATGTCGGATCGCTCCAATGAAATAATACCCGGATACCGCCATGAACCTGGCGCTTTCCGTGGCGATCCGAACAACAAAGACATGTTCTCGACCGTATCGGTTATGTTCTTCTGGAAAATAAAGAAACGTGCCAGCCCCTGGTGGAGCACCTATTAATAATTGGGCAGCGAAATTTTCTGCCTTCACTTTACTTAGTATAAAAAAACGCTGTCTTTCTGTTGCAGCGTTTTTTTATTGTTATTTTTGCATCCGTTTAAATTTATATGTTTCTTGTAAAATTTTGCTGAATGCATTTGCAGGAACGGAATGAACTATGTTTGGCTACCTCGAGGGAAAATTAACCGGTCTCACACCTACGCATACCTATCTTGATGTTGGCGGTGTAGGTTACGAGTTACAGCTAACCCTTCAAACTTACGAATCGATCTCAGGCAGGGAGTACTGCCGTTTGTTCACTCATTTACAAATCAGAGAAGATGCCTGGGTTCTCTATGGTTTTGCTACAGAATCAGAAAGATCCGCATTTCAAAAATTATTATCTGTATCGGGGGTGGGTGCCGCTACCGCCCGTATTCTGTTGTCGGCTATACCCGCCCAGCAATTAGGCAGCATTGTAGCCAACGGTGACGCCAAAGCATTGGAAAAAGTTAAAGGTGTTGGTGCTAAAACTGCACAGCGGATAATTCTCGAATTAAAAGGTAAATTGCCGGAAAGCGACAAAGAATTAAATAACTGGCAGCACAATACCAAAGAAATCGATACGTTAAATGCATTACTGGGTTTAGGTGTTGGAAAAACGATAGCAGAAAATGCAATAAAACGGACAAAAGAATTGATGGCAGGTGAAGATTTGAGTGTTGAGGAATGGATAAAAACAGCCCTGAAAAATTTATAAAGAAAGAGAATGATATTTCTGTAACCCGATTACGGAGATAACGCTCTCTTTTTTTGTCGGTGAAAAGGGGCAGCTTTCAGTTCCTTTCGAGTAGGACTGAAGTCCTGGTCCATTTTTAAAAAATTACAGCGTACTACTATTAGTTTTGGCAAACAATAATCATACAAATTTCGGGTATAAACTTCTGGCCATCGTTATAGGCATTGTAACGCTGGCGCAGGTATTTACTGCCCGGGGCTCTGATGATCCCTTTTTTAGTCCCGATCCGCCACCCCCTCCGGTAGATACCCCTGATACCCAGGAGCTGCGCTTCCCGCTGGATCCCGGTCGCAGTTTGGATCCGCAACCCGAAACCGGACCAAAATCCCTGGATCTGGATGATCCCGCGAATTATAAAAAGACGGTAGAATACGATCCGGAAGAAAACAGATTTTATATTGACCAGAAAGTAGGTGATGAACACCTTACCAACCCTACTTATATGGATGCCGACGAATACCTTAAATATCGTGGGCAGCAGGATGAGACCGATTACTGGAAACAGCGGCTCGACGCACTGAGCATGTTTAACCAAAAGGTAAAACTGCCTACACTCAATAAAGAAGGCATTTTTGACCGCTTGTTCGGCAGCGACAAAATCAGCATAAAGCCACAGGGTAACCTGGACCTTTCCTTTGGAGGCAACTGGCAAAACATGAAGAACCCGAACCTTACGCAACGTTCGCAGAAATACGGCATTTTCGATTTCGATATGCAGATGAATGTAAATCTGGTAGCACAAATCGGGGACAAACTCAAACTGAACATCAGCAATAATACCCAGCCTACTTTCGGCGAGCAAAACATGCAAAAGCTGGAATTTACAGGGAAGGAAGATGAGATAATCCGGAAAATTGAAGCAGGTACCGTAAGTTTCCCGCTCAGAAGTAGCCTCTTGTCGGGGCCGCTTTCTCTTTTTGGTCTTAAAGCTCAGTTACAATTTGGACGCCTCATGTTCACCGGGGTCATTTCCAATCAAAAATCGCAGCGCAAAACCATGACTCTTCAGGGTGGCGCTCAAACGCAGGCCTTCGAAGTTAAAGCCGACGATTACGAGGAAAACCGGAACTTCCTGCTGGGTCAATATTTTTACGAAAATTATGAACCTGCCCTGGCTAATTTCCCCGTGATTCGTTCACAAGTAGTAATTACCAAAGTAGAAGTATGGATAACCAACCGTACCGGAGCAACTCAGAACGTGCGAAGTATGCTCAACTTCATGGATTTGGGTGAAAAAAATCCCTACCTGCCGCAGTTGAATTCGGCATCAGGTTCCCTGCCCGATAACCGTGCCAACCGCTTGTATCAAATGTTGTTGCAAAACAATGGAACACGGCTTCAAAGTACGTCCACTCAGTCGGTCTTGGGAATGAATTTGGAACAGGGGCGCGATTTTGAACCGGCGACCATGCGCCAGTTGAGTCCTTCAGAATTCACCTTTCATGAACAATTAGGTTTCATAGCACTTAACACACAAATTAACGCCGATGATGTATTGGGTGTAGCCTATCGCTATACCTATAACGGTCAGATCTATCAGGTTGGTGAATTTGCAGAAGATTTCCCACCCGACAGCAGTAGCGTAAAAGTCATGTTCCTAAAAATGCTGAAAGGAACTTCGGCTCGTCCGGTTCTGCCAATATGGAACCTGATGATGAAAAATGTTTACTCGATTGGTGGAGGTAATATCAGTCAGGAAGACTTTCGCCTGAATGTAGTCTATCAGGATCCGGGCGGTGGAGAAAAACGTTACTTGCCCGACGGGCCCACAGCAGGTGTGCCGCTGATTACATTATTGAACCTCGATCGGCTGAATCCGCAAAACGATCCCGCTCCTGACGGCGTATTCGATTTTGTAGAAGGCATCACGGTGAACTCCATGATGGGCAAAATTATTTTTCCGCAACTGGAACCATTTGGCAATAATTTAAAACGCCATTTGGGCGGCGACCCCGTGTTAGAACGTCGCTATCTGTTCCAGATGCTGTATGATTCCACCAAGACCGTAGCCCGTCAGTTCCAGCAAAACAACCGTTTCTTAATTAAAGGTAATTATAAGGGCTCCTCCGGCGGTGGTGCCGATATCAGTCTCGGAGGTTACAATATACCCCAGGGTTCCGTTTCGGTTTCTGCCGGTGGACAACGACTCGCAGAAAATGTCGACTACCAGGTTGACTACAGCAGGGGATCCGTTAAGATTTTGAACCAGGGTATATTAGCTTCCGGAATTCCGATTAACATATCGTATGAAGACAATGCCACTTTTGGCATGACCACCCAAAGTTTCTGGGGAACGCGTTTCGACTATTTCCTCAACGAAAAGCTGACCCTGGGTGGTACTATGATGCGGCTGACTGAACGGCCGTTTACTCAAAAGGTGACCTTCGGCGACGACCCCATTAAGAATACGGTCATCGGTTTGGACGCTAATTTCCAGGACGAATCCAAGTGGCTGACCAAACTGGTTGACAAACTTCCTTTTTACAGTACTGCTGCGCCTTCCCTTATTTCTCTTACGGGTGAGGTAGCCGGTATATTCCCGGGTCACCAGCGTTTTATCAATGCCATTGATCCGGAAGGTTCGGTGTTTATCGACGATTTTGAAGGTGCCAACAGTTCTATTGATTTGCGTTTTCCCGTAACCAGCTGGACCCTGGCCAGTCCGCCGGTAGGTGCCCGAAATGGTTCCGGTGCCAATATTATTGAAGAAGGTAAAAACATAGGAGATCTTTCCAGCGGATTCAACCGTTCCAAACTGGCATGGTATATGCTGGAGCCTACCCTGGTAGACGGTAGCTTTGGTACGCCGGAGAACGTCAGTGCGGATACTTCCCTCCAGGACTACTGGCGTATAGTACAGCAAAAAGAAGTATTTAAGGAAAGAGATATCGTTTCGGCTCAGAACCAGATGTCGACTTTCGACATCGGTTTTCACCCGCTCGAACGTGGTCCCTATAATTTTAATACTACCGACGTTACAGCCGACGGTACCTGGGCACCCGGAACCCTTGGCAAAAAGTGGGCCGGTATTCAACGGGCCCTGGATAACAATAGCAGCGACTTTGAAGCCAGCAATGTAGAGTATATCACATTCTGGATGCTGGATCCTTATATATATAATAAGGACATGGCGCATCCTGGTGGCGATTTGTATATCAACCTGGGAAATGTATCTGAGGATGTTTTGAAGGATTCGCGTCTGGCATTTGAAAATGGATTGCCTTTTCCTAAAGATATCAGTAAGCTGGAGGAAACGCCCTGGGGCTATGTTCCGCGTTTTTCGCAGCAGATTACACGCGCATTCGATAATGATCCGGAAGCCCGGAAAGTACAGGATGTGGGTTATGACCTGATGGATGACGAAGAAGAACGTGTAAAGTTCGATCCCTTCCTGCGCGAAATGGAAGCCATCCTGGGATCAGGATCGCCCGCTTACCAAAAACTGTTGAATGACCCGGCATCGGACAACTTCCATCATTTCAGAGGTGACGATTACGATCAGATGCGCCGCAGAGGTGAAGCCCTGTATCGTTATAAGGATTTCAATGGTCCTCATGGCAATAGTCCTGTAGCGGAGCTTACTGCTCAGTTTACAAATTCCGGTTCGGCTATGCCTGAGTCGGAAGACATTAACCGCGACGCAACACTCAACGAGTCGGAAGCATATTATCAATACCGAATCAGTATACGTCCCAATACCAACCCGGTAATGAGCGTGGGTCAGAACCATATTGTCGACCGCAAGGAAATAGAAGTAAAATTACCCAATGGCCGCAGTCAGGCGCAAACCTGGTATCAGTTCAAAGTGCCCATCCGGAAATATGATCATGTGGTAGGAGGTATCAGCGATTTTCGTTCCATACGTTTTATTCGCTTATTCCTCCACAATTTTACAGCAGATACCCTGCTTACTTTCCGTTTTGCACAATTGCAGCTCGACCGGAACCAGTGGAGGCAGTACTTCTATTCGCTTACTTCACCAGGTGAAAATATTCCGGAAGAAGACCGGGAGCAAACTACTCTGGCCCTTACCAATGTAAGTCTGGAGCAGAATTTTGATAAAAAACCGGTGCCTTACCGCATGCCGCCCGGTATCGAACGTCAAAGGCAACCCGGTGGATTTGGTGGTAATCAAAACCTGCAACAGGACGAACAGTCGCTGGCAATACAGGTATGCGGACTAAAGGACGGCGATGCCAGAGCAGTGTTTAAAGAGCAAAGCCTGAAAGACTGGCGCCAGTACAAGGCTGTCCGTATGTTTATACATGCCGAATCTGTACCCGGTCAGCAACGTTTGCGTAACGGAGATGTAATGGCCTTCATCCGGATAGGTAGCGATTTCACCAATAACTACTATGAGTATCAGATTCCGTTGGAAATTTCTCCTGATTTCAACTCCCAGAATACTTCTATCTGGCCCGATGCCAACCGTCTGGACCTGGAATTGCAACGGCTGATTGAAATTAAATCACGTCGGGATAATGAACACTTCCCTTCCTTTCAGCCTTATTCCGAAGTAGACGAAATGGGTAGAAGGCTCGTTGTGGTAGGTAACCCGAATTTTGGGGATATTAAAAATGTAATGCTGGGCGTATTGAATCCCAAGAAGACATTACAAACACCGCTCGACGATGGCGCTCGTAAATGTGTGGAAGTATGGTTCGATGAGCTTCGGGTTGCCGGTCTCGACGAACAGCCCGGTTATGCTGCATCCGGTCAGGCAAATATTCAAATTGCTGATTTGGGTAATGTACGGTTGGGTGGAAATATGCATACAATTGGTTATGGTAATATCGACCAAAAAGTAGACCAGCGTTTCCGCGATAATTTCTACGCCTACGATGCCTCTACCAATATGAATCTGGGCAAACTGCTGCCGCGGAGCCTGGGCGTTCAGTTGCCGGCTTTCTTCGGTTACAACCAGACAATTAGTAATCCAAAATACGATCCTTATGATATGGACGTATTGCTCAACGAAAAACTTGATCAGGCATTGAGCGCGGAACAACGCGATTCTATTCGCAAGGCGGCACAAAATTTTACTTCGGTTACAAGTTTCAACCTGAACAATATCCGCTTTACCGGCAATCCTGAAGGGAAGTCGGGTACACCCATGCCCTGGAGTTTGAAAAATTTTGACCTGAGTTATTCCTATAACCGTGCTTTCAAGCGTAGCCCGTTATTGGAAAAAGATGAACTTATTGATCAACGGCTTGGGCTGGGATATAATTACACTATTAAAAGTCTGACGATAGAGCCCTTCAAGAAGAAAATAAAGTCAAAATCAAAATGGCTGCAACCTATTAAGGATTTTAATTTTAACCTTCTGCCAAGTAGTTTCTCTTTCCGTACCGACCTGCACCGCATGGTGGGTGAAACGCAGGTGCGTAATATTGATGGCGGTCCTTATGCCATACCTTCCACGTTCTACAAAAACTTCACCTGGGATCGGGATTATACCGTGCGCTGGGAATTAACCAAAGCGCTGTCGTTCAATTATAGCGGCAATAACCAGTCGAGGGTCGATGAACCCTATGGCAGAATCGACACTGATGAAAAGCGTGATTCTATCCTCGGCAATATTGCCCGTCTGGGTCGCAACACCTATTTCACGCAGTCGCTGAATGCCACGTACAATTTACCAACACAAAAATTCCCCATCCTTGACTGGACCCGGGTTACCGCGTCCTATTCGTCGACGTACAACTGGACGGTTGCGTCGCGCCTCGCCGCCGATCTGGGAAATATTATAGCAAATACACAAACAAAGCAGATCAATGGCGAATTGACATTTAGCCAGTTATATAATAAGTCGCGCTGGTTGAAAGCTATTAATACGCCGAAAGCTAAATACAGGAGCGCGGAGTCACTGCGCAAAGGGATGATGTCGGCTTCTACCATGCAAAGTGCAAAAGAAGGTGGCGGCTTAACCAATGTAGGCGCCAAAGGCGAAAATACCGAGGGTGGTGATAAAAATGGCGGCGACAGGAACGGCGGCGCCGGCGAAGGTAAGGAAAGCCGCGAGGCAGAGCGTGAACGTAAACGCAAAGAAAGGGAAGAAGAGCGCAAGCGCCAGACGCAGGTGCCACCGCGCCCGCAACGTAAAGAGCTGGATAAAAGCAAAATTCCTGGTTCCGATACCATGGAAAAGAAAGAGCTGCGCAAGGCATGGAAAGAGATGAAACGCAAAGAGCGCCAGCGCTTCCGTAAAGAGTTGGCTGCATGGCGCGCCAAAAAACGCAATATATTGCCCGAAGTTTCGGACGGACTGCGCGTAGCCGGACGTCTGGCTACCATGCTGAAACGTGTTACGCTGAATTACTCCGAAAATTCGGGAACTATACTGCCCGGATTCATGGACAGTACACAGTTCCTCGGCGTCAACACGCGTTCAGGAAATTCCTGGTACGACTTCGCCTTCGGCGCACAGCCCGGCCAGGAATGGCTTAACCGTCAGGCTGCGCTACAGCGAATTTCCCGCGACTCGATATTTAACGGGCAGCTGCAACAAACTTATGTACAGAATTATTCGGTGCAGGCAACTTTGGAACCCTTCCCCGATGCCCGCATCGATCTCAGCTGGAATAACCAGTTCTCTAAAAACTATTCGGAGACCTTTAAATTTATAGATGATGATTATCGTCACCTGAGTCCGTACAGTATGGGTACCTTCAGTATTTCCTACATAGGTCTGAAAACAATGTTTGTGCCCACACAGGCCAATGAGCTTTCACGTAATTATACACAATTCATCAATAACCGCCCCGTAATTTCGCGGAGGTTGGGCGACGCCAACCCCTATACCGGCGGCATGAACGACCCCTCTGATCCGGAATACAAAAAAGGTTATACCCGTTATTCACAGGAGGTATTGATACCTGCGTTCCTGGCGGCCTATACCGGCCGCGATGCATCCAGTATTCCGTTGATCGAGAATAACAATCCTACTATACGTAGCAATCCTTTCAAGCATTATTTCCCCATGCCTAACTGGAAGCTGGTGTATAATGGTTTAAGTAAAATTCCTTTGTTTTCGGAATATTTCAACAATTTCAACCTCAGTCACACCTATAATGGAACCCTGTCGATGAACAGCTTTATAAGTTCGTTCTATTACCAGGACGTGTTAGCTGTGGGCTTCCCCTCGTTCATAGATTCCAACTCGCAAAACTATATACCTTTCTTCCAGGTACCGAATATTACCATTTCAGAAAGTTTGGGCCCTCTGGTGGGCATAGAAGCTGCACTAAAGAACGGCGTGAATTTTTCTATAAAATTCAATAAGACCAGGATGTTGAGCCTGAGTCTTGTGGATTTTCAGGTAAGCGAAACCAAATCTACAGAAGTGGCTATTGGTGGTGGCGCCCGTATAAAGGGCCTAACCTTACCGTTCACTGTATTTGGTACCCGACGATTGAAGAACGATATTAATATCAATATGACCCTGGGATACCGCGATGATCTGACCGCTAATAACTATCTGGCACAAAACGAGAATATTCCTACGCGGGGTCAAAAGGTAATTACCATTTCGCCAACCATCGACTATATAGTGAACGATAACCTGCAACTACGCTTCTATTTCGACCGCAGACAAAGCATACCTGTAATGTCAACATCTTACCCCATAACTACCACCAGGGGTGGTGTCACCTTACGTTTCCTGTTTGCACCACAATAGGATCTTATACGAAGTACAAAAGGCCCGGAACAATTTGGTTCCGGGCCTTTGAATTTTGGTAGTTTAAGCAGACTGCGTAAAGATTGGAGTAGCCCCTAAATTCAGTTACGAACGTTTGTCCGATGATGCAGTTTGCGGTATATTTTTTTTGGGCTTGTAATGTGGTTTACGGGCTTTGTTGCCCGAAAATGCAGGCACCGCATTTGCCCTTGGCACCACTTCTTTATTTTTCGGAGCTCTGAACTGTACTACATCTTGTTTTGCAGGAAGAAAAGGATGTACTTCAACTACCGGAATGGTAAAACCTATTAGTTTCTGAATGGCTTTCAGGTTATCTCTTTCTTCTTCATCACAAAATGCAATGGCTATCCCGTCTTTACCCGCTCTTCCGGTCCGGCCTATACGGTGTACATAAGTTTCGGGTACATCGCCCAGGTCATAGTTGATTACATGCGTCAGGTCATCAATGTCTATTCCGCGGGCGGCGATATCCGTAGCAATTAATACACGTGTTACGGAGGCTTTAAAGTTGTTGAGCGCCCTTTGTCTTGCGTTTTGCGACTTGTTGCCGTGTATGGCCTCGGCGCTAATATGAACTTTGTGCAAATCCTTTACCAGTTTGTCAGCACCATGCTTGGTTCTTATAAATACCAGCACCCTTTCTATGCGCCGGTCCTGCAGCAAATGAATCAGTAGTTTTTTCTTTTCCTTCTGGTCGACAAAATACAGCGACTGGTTTATAGTTTCTGCAGTAGATGAAACGGGTGTTACCTCTACTTTTTCCGGTTTTACCAGGATAGTATTGGCTAATTTCTGTATTTCAGGGGGCATGGTGGCTGAGAAAAACAGCGTTTGTCTTTTTTGCGGAAGTTTGGCTACTACTTTTTTTACATCATTAATAAAACCCATGTCCAGCATGCGATCAGCCTCGTCCAGTACAAAAATCTCAATATCTGCTAAAGATATAATATGCTGACTCATCAGGTCGAGTAAGCGGCCGGGCGTGGCTACCAGTATATCGACTCCGGCTTTCAATGCTTTTACCTGAGCTCCCTGGGGCACGCCGCCAAAAATTACAAGGTTGTTGACGCGCAGGTTTTTGCCGTAGGCAGAAAAACTATCCCCAATCTGAATGGCCAGTTCGCGCGTAGGTGTCAGCACCAGCACTTTAATGGGGCGTGGTCCTTTACGCGGGGGGTGTTCCTGCTGGATTTGCAGAATAGGTATGGCGAAAGCTGCTGTTTTGCCCGTTCCCGTCTGGGCACAGCCCAGCAGGTCTTTATGTTGCAATATGATGGGGATAGATTGTTCCTGAATGGGTGTTGGGTGGGTGTACCCTTCGTTTTGTACGGCTTCAAGAATAGGGGCGATTAACTGTAAATCGCTAAAGGTTTTTTTTACCATGTGTACTGCCCCGTATTTAAATTGAGTTGGGGACTAGCGGCAAAGGTAGGTTAATTATAAGCGACCGCTGTAGCGGGCTGGTTTTTAGCCTGCTCCGGCGGTCTTAAAATTATCGAAGCATCTTCTGAATTACACCAAATAAGGTGCGCACCACCGAGCGCTGTACCTGTTTGCCCGCCGAACTATTAAGCGCTTTATCCAACCAGGTTTTTTCAGTTGTTTTTCTGCCGGCAGACCTGGTTTGGGTGGTAGTATTAGCCTTAGGCAATGGCGACCTGGGCTCCTGTACGGCAGTTTCCAGTCTTCTCGAAAGTATTTCATAAGCGCTTTCTCTGTCCTGTACATAGTTGTATTTCGATACGAGCATCGAACGATTTACAATAATGTCTATCTCTTCTGTACTCAGGACATCCATGCGCGAACGGGGCGATATCAAATAGGTATGCGCCAGGGGAGTAGGAATGCCTTTTTCGTTGAGTAAGGTTACCAGGGCTTCTCCGATTCCCAGTTGAGTAAGCAGTTCCTCTGTTTTGTAATAAGGACTGTCGGGATAGTTTTGCGCTGTTTGTCTGATGTCTTTACGGTCGTTGGCGGTAAATGCCCGCAGTGCGTGTTGAATTTTCATGCCTAACTGACTCAGGACGGCTGCAGGTATGTCCTGGGGGTTCTGGGTGCAGAAAAATACGCCCACACTTTTACTCCTGATTAATTTCACTACTGTTTCAATTTGTTGCAGCAGCGCTTTGCCAGCTTCTTTGAATATCAGGTGCGCTTCATCTATAAACAATACCAGCTTGGGACGGTCGCTGTCGCCCTGTTCGGGCAGGGTAGCATATAACTCGGCCAGCAGCTGCAGCATAAAGGTTGAAAACAGCTTAGGACGATCCTGCATATCCGTCACCCGTAATATATTAATCATGCCATTGCCCATACTGTCGGTTCGCATCAAATCCTGAACATCGAACGAAAGTTCTCCGAAAAACACGTCTGCGTTCTGTTGCTGCAGTTCTATCACTTTGCGCAGGATAGTGCCGGTGGAGGCAGTGGATATTTTACCATATTCCTGTTCCATGGCAGTTTTCCCTTCATTGCCTGCATATTGCAAAACCTTACATAGGTCTTTCAAATCCAGTAGCGGCAATTGATGGTCGTCGCAGTATTTGAACAGCATCGACAGCAATCCCGATTGTGTATCATTCAGTTCCAGTACCTTGGCCAGTAACACGGGTCCGAATTCACTTACCGTTGCCCGCATTCGCACCCCTTTTTCTTCACTCAGTGAAAGAAGCTCTACCGGAAAAGCCCGGGGATGGTACGCATCGGAAAGGAGGGTGTAGCGCTCTTTAATTTTTTCATTTTCGGAACCCGGAGCGGCCAGTCCGCTCAGGTCGCCTTTTATATCCATTAGCAATACAGGTACACCAGCATCGCTCAGGCTTTCGGCGATGGCCTGCAGCGTTTTGGTTTTTCCGGTACCGGTGGCTCCGGCAATCAGTCCATGCCTGTTAAGCGTTTTCAGGGGCAGGTTAATCGTTGCAGCAGGGATGACATTCCCTTCCAGCATAGCGGCCCCCAATTTAATGGCAGCGCCCTTGAATGTATATCCCTCATTGATATGTGTGCTAAAACTTTCAATATCCGGCATAGTACCCTGGTTTTTGTACCCTGCAATTTTACCGAAAATTCGGACGGTACGCTTTAGGGAAAAATATTTCTGGCGGAAATTATTTGTCTGTGCCGTTAAAAAGGGGCTGGGGCAAACAATTTTAGCCGGGCTCTGTGCGTTAAACCACGTTCATATAGGTTAAAATGTATAAAATAAGGGCTGCGCAGAGCCGGTTGGATGCATGGTACTGCTATTTTCGTAACTTTGCCCACTTTTGGAATAGCAAAACCTGAAATGGACCCAAAATCTTTAATAGATACAATTTCTCTGCCCCGGCACATAGCAATCATCATGGATGGCAATGGTCGTTGGGCCAAAGAGAAAGGGGAAGACCGGATTCATGGGCATCAGCAAGGTGTTATCAGCGTGCGTGAGGTGGTGGAAGGATGTGGTGATATCGGCGTATCGTACCTTACACTGTACGCTTTTTCCACCGAAAACTGGAACCGCCCCAAACATGAAGTCGATGCACTGATGGAATTACTGGTACGTACCATTCGTCAGGAAGCCGATGATTTGAAAAAGAATAATGTTCGATTGCATGTAATCGGCGATTTTGATGCTCTTCCTGCTATTTGCCGTCAGGAGTTGAATGAAGGGATGGAAATGACGGCAGCATGCACCGGATTAAATTTGGTACTGGCACTTAGTTATAGTGCCCGATGGGAAATTGTTCACGCCGTTAAAAAGATAGCAGCTTCTGTACAAAGCGGAACGATAAAGGCCGAAGAGGTCGATGCCCGTCTTTTTGATAGTTTTCTGTGTACAGCAGGTTTTCCTGATCCTGAACTCATGATCAGGACGGGCGGCGAGCACAGGATCAGCAATTTTCTTTTGTACCAGCTGGCTTATACCGAGTTGTATTTTAGCGATGTACATTGGCCCGATTTTCGGAAACACCATTTGTTCGACGCCATAGTGAATTATCAGCAAAGAGAACGCCGGTTTGGAAAAACGAGTGAACAAGTAAAACCCTCCTGATCGGGAAATTCCAGTTAAACTTCTAAAAAGATCAATGTCGCAATTAAAACTCCGCTACTTTCTTAGTGCATTGTTGCTGCTTCAAATGCCGGCAGCTACAACGGTAGCCCAAATGGGCGGCATCACCAGTAATAGCTCCCGAAGTACCTACACCATAGCAGAAATAACTGTTTCAGGCCTGCAGTACCTCGATGGAGAGTTGGTAAAAACACTTTCAGGCCTGTCTGTTGGTGACCATATTCGTTTGAAAGACGATCCTGCTGTATCCAGAGCTATTAAAAACCTGTGGAGTCAGCAAATGTTTGCTGATATCGGTGTTACCGTTACCAAAATTGAAGACAATAAAGTTTACCTTAATATCTCCTTATCCGAACGCCCGCGTCTTAGCCGTTTCAGTATACGCGGTATATCCAAAACCCAGGAAACAGAAATAAAGGATAAACTCGGTATTGTACAGAACCGTATGGTTACTGAAGCACTGAAGAAAGACATTGTTGAGCGCATTAAGAAATATTATGCAGATAAGGGTTTTGTTTCGGTAAAAACCAAAATTGTAGAACAAAAAGATACTGTAGGCGTCAATTCAGTAGCCCTGTTGATTCTTGTAGATAAAGGCGCCAAGGTTCATGTTAATCAGATTGGTTTCGCCGGAAACGACCATGCTTCCGATACCCGACTAAAAGCCGCCATGAAAGGCTCTAAAGAAATGCCCCGCATTTCACTGCACCCCGTCGACGGAACCACCGTGTACGGTGCACCCCAAAGGTCGTTCAAAAACTATATGCGTAACCAGGGCTATTTGTCGCTGAGCAAAACACTTGATGCGTTGAATCCCTATTTCCGCTGGAATATTTTCGCCGGATCCAAATTCAATCCAAAGAAATACGAAGAAGACAAGAACCTTATTCTGGCATATTATAACGCTGAAGGTTACAGAGATGCTGAAATTGTAGAAGATACCGTATATGCTGCCAATAACGGCAACCTGAATATCGAACTCAAAATTAAAGAAGGCCGCAGGTATTATTTTGGCGACATTACATGGCGCGGTAATACCAAGTATTCCGATTCTTTATTAGATCGTCTGCTGGGCATCAAAAAAGGAGATGTATTTAACCAGGAACTGCTCGACGGTCGCCTGGGTGCCGCTCCGTCTATGGATGGCAGCCCCGATATAGGAAGTTTGTATATGGACGACGGTTACCTGTTTTTCCAGGTCGATCCCATGGAAAAATCAGTAGTCGGCGATACCATTAATTATGAGATAGTGCTCAGGGAAGGTCCTCAGGCAACCATTAAGAATGTGAACATTTTTGGGAACGAAAGAACCAATGATCACGTACTCCGCCGCGAATTGTTCAGCAAGCCCGGTAATCAGTTTAGCCGCGCCGACATTATTCGTTCCATCCGCCAGATCTCCAATCTTGGTTTCATCGATCCCGAAAAGGTAGAGCCCCGGCCTAAACCTAATCCTACTGATGGAACCGTAGATATTGATTATAATATCGCCGAGAAATCAAGCGACCAGCTTGAACTATCCGCAGGTTTTGGCGGCGGTATCGGATTTACCGGTACGGTGGGTATTGTATTTAACAATTTCTCATTGCGCAATCTTTTTAAGTTTAAAGACTGGGATCCATTGCCGATGGGCGATGGACAAAAGTTATCGCTGCGCTACCAGTCCAATGGTCTGTGGTTCAACTCTGCCAATTTCTCCTTCACCGAACCATGGTTGGGAGGAAAACGTCCTACTGCCCTTACGGTCAATGCGGTGTATGGTAAATATTCGGGATCTAATTACAGTAATGATCCGAATGCAAGTTTCCTTCGCTTTTACGGCGGTGGTGTAACCATGAGCAAGCGTTTGCGCTGGCCCGACGATGCATTTGTATTTTCCTACGGTATCAACTACCAGCGTTACTTCCTGAAAGATTATGATCGTTTCGGAATTAGCGATTTCAAAAACGGACATGCCAACAACCTTATGTTCCGTTTGACCCTTGCCAGAAATTCGGTTGATCAGCCCATTTATCCGAGAAGTGGTGCAAACGTAAACTTCACTTTCCAGTTTACACCACCTTACTCTTTGTTTAGCGAAACCGATTTCGGGGGCGCTTCGGCAGAACGGAAATACAAATGGGTGGAATACCATAAATACCGTTTCACTACCGAATGGTATCAGCGCATAGCTGGTGACCTGGTATTGAAGCTTGCTGCCAAGTACGGCTTCATGGGTTATTATAATAAGAACATCGGCTATTCACCATTTGAACGGTTCAATGTCGGTGGTGATGGTTTATCAGGGTTTAATATGTTTGTGGGCCGTGATATCGTGGCACACCGCGGATATGAAGTGTACGCCGAAAACGCAGTTATTTTCAATAAATATACCGCGGAGATTCGTTATCCCTTCTCACTCAATCCGAGTGCAACCATATTTGGTCTGGCATTTCTGGAAGGAGCCAATGGCTGGTTCAATTTCAAGGATTATAACCCCTTCAATCTGTATCGCTCGGCCGGCCTGGGTGTTCGCGTGTACCTGCCAATGTTTGGATTGCTGGGTCTCGACTACGGTGTAGGATTTGACCGCATGGGTGATGGTGTTAAATTTGGCGATGCGGCTAAATTTACCTTTATGTTGGGCTTCGAACCGGATTAGTAGAAGGATCTATATTTTTTCAAACGAAACAAAACATTTGGAGTTCTGTTTAAACTTAGTTTAGATTCGCATATCTAAATCCCGGTTCAAAAAAGACATGGTATGAAAAAAATAGTGTTAACCGCTGCCATTGCCCTGTTTGCAGGCATGTATGCACAGGCACAACGTTATTGTGTAATAGATTCGAAGTACATACTGGAAAAAATTCCTGATTATAATAATGCGCAAAAGGAACTGGATGCAGCTTCTGAAGCCTGGCAGAAAGAGGTAGATGCTAAAATGCAGTCTATTGACCAGATGTATAAAAGTTACCAGGCCGAACGTCCTATGCTTTCTGAAGATGCCCGCAAAAAGCGTGAAGAGGAAATTGTAGCCAGGGAAAAAGACGCAAAAGCCTTACAAAAGAAGTATTTTGGTTATGAAGGGGAGGTGTTCAAAAAACGCCAAAGCCTCATTAAACCTATTCAGGATAAGGTATATAATGCCGTACAGCAATATGCGCAACAACGCGGGTACGATATGATATACGACAAGGCGGGTGGTATCACCATATTTTACGCCGATCCTAAACTGGATAAGAGTGACGAAATTGCAAAGCTTATCCCGGGCGTGAAATAATTTAATACCTTTGCGCCAATTTTATTTCATAAAATCTTATAAATGACCGCTGCAGACGAAAACAGCGGAAAAAATTAAACACGAAAAATCAAATGAAGAGAATCATTTTTTTGCTTGCTATCGGAATTACTTTAGGGTTCAGTGCTCAGGCTCAGAAGAAATTTGGCTATGTAAATTCACAGGAACTACTCGAGATTATGCCGGAAGCTAAAAAGGCAGACTCTGCCTGGCAGAAATATGGCGCGAGTATAGAAGCGCAGCTGAAAGAAATGGCCAGCGAAATCCAGAACAAGTATAAAGAGTACGACGAGAAATCTAAAACCTGGACAGATGCTGTAAGAGAACAAAAAGAAAAAGATATTCAGCGTTTACAACAAAGCGCACAGGAGTTTCAGGCTAATGCAGAAGAAAATATCCAGAAGAAACGTGCCGAGCTGTTTAAACCCATACTCGATAAGGCTCAGAAGGCTATAAAAGACGTTGGCGCTGAAGGTAACTACGATTATATTTTGGATGGCAGCGCATTGCTCTATGCAAAAGATGCTGAGAATATTCTTCCTTTGGTAAAAGCGAAACTGGGCATTAAATAAGTTCCGGTTCCTGTTACGATTTTGAAGGGCTACCCATTGGGTGGCCCTTTTTGGTATGTATGATTGCAGCCGCGGACTAATTCCCGATTGTGCAATACTTTTTCCTGATTTTGAAATTCTTTACAATTCCATGACAGTATTTTTGCCGGCACTAATAAAAGTACCTGTTCATGTTCCGGAAAATAGCCCAGATTATTGCCATTACTGCTACCTGTTCCCTTGCTGCCTGCAACCAGCCCGTGGAGGAAAAAAGCCAGATTAGTACTGAGCCACGTATAGTTTCGCTTAGTGGCGCTGTGTCGGAAACCCTTGTTGCACTGGGTATGGAAGAGCAAATTGTGGGTGTGGATGTGACCAGTACATTTCCCGGCAGTTTACAGTCAAAAACTAAAGTGGGTAATACGCATAACCTGAATGTGGAGTCCATTCTGGCACTTCGCCCCGATTATGTAATAAGTATGCAGCAACGCGGTATTAAGCCCGAACAGGCTGCACAACTGCAGCAGGCCGGTGTCAAAGTTTGGATTATTGACCAGGAATACTCTATCAACGGTACCAAAAAATATATAAGCCAACTGGCCGATTCCTTCGGAAAACAGGAGGCAGGCAAAAATTTAATAAACACTATAGATGAGCAGTATGCCGCTATTCCGCAGTTCGAACAAAAACCGCGCATTATGTTTATATATGCCCGGGGCGCAGGTGCGCTTTCTGTATGCGGAAAAGATATGCCCATGGCTACCATGATAGCAATGGCCGGAGGTGTGAACGCCGGTGATGAATTCGAGGGTTTTAAGCCACTAACAGCTGAGGCTGTGGTAAAAAGCGATCCGGACGCCATCTTGTTATTCGAGTCGGGAATTAAAAGTCTGGATGGTCCCGAGGGCATACTGCAGGTACCTGGTGTGGCGCAAACCAAAGCTGGGAAAAACCGCAATTTTATTGTAATGGACGGAGAACTTCTATCAGGTTTCGGTCCCAGGGTGACTGAAGCTGTAATAGAACTCAGCCAAAAAATACATGGAGCTGCTCCGGTAGCTGGCGCAGCCGCTCAGTAATACAATAGGATATATCAGGTTATTTAACAGCTAAAAAAGACAAGGGGAGTATTTGAAAGGGTTCTTTGTTTTATTGATTGGATTGTTGGTTGCTGCCTGTATTTGGGCAGTGGGTAAAGGCGCTGTGTCTATTTCCCCTGCACAGGTATTGGCTATTCTCGCTCATAAGGCAGGTTGGGAAACCGGTATAGCATTTAACGAACAGCAGGAAGGCGTGCTATGGATAATCCGGTTGCCCCGCGTGTTGATGGCTTTGCTGATAGGAAGTACGCTGGCAGTTTGCGGCGGAGCCTTGCAGGGCTTGTTTCGCAATCCACTGGCCGATCCGGGTTTGATTGGTATCAGCAGCAGCGCATCCACAGCAGCAGTCGTAGTCATTGTGCTGGGATCGGGTTTACTGGCAGGCGCTCCTACGGTTCTGGGACAATACGGTCTTAATATCGCCACGTTTTTAGGTGCATTGCTTTCAACCATACTTATATACCGGTTTTCTCAGCAAAGAGGTAAGACCAATGTAGGTATTATGCTGCTGGCAGGTGTGGCAATGAACGCTATTTCGGGTGCGGCTACCAGCTTTATTACCTTATCGGCCAATGATCAGCAACTGAGAAGTGTAACCTTTTGGATGATGGGTAGCCTGGGCGGGGCCAGTTGGATTAATGTGGCCGGAATTCTGCCCTTTTGCCTCGCTTGCAGCTTTTTGCTGCCTTTATTTTCGAAGTCGCTGAATGCGCTGAGCCTGGGCGAAAGTGATGCCGCTTATTTGGGCGTAAGAACCGAACGGCTGAAAACAACGGTCATGATTCTGGTAGCTATGGGTGTAGGTGCATCCGTAGCAGTATCGGGAATTATAGGTTTTGTAGGCCTGGTAATACCCCATATAATACGCATGATCATCGGACCTGAACACCGTAGACTACTCATGGCTTCATCGTTGGCAGGCGCTACCGTCCTTGTGCTGGCCGACCTGTTGAGTAGAACCATTGCTCCTCCAATCGAAATCCCCATAGGGATTATAACAGCCCTTGGCGGCGGCCCTTTTTTCCTTTATTTATTGATCAGGGAAAAAAAGAAAATTGAAATTTAAAAAAACGGAATGATGTTGCAACTTGCCCATATATCATATAAGGTGCCCGACAGGATGCTCTTGCAGCAGATTACGGCTTCCATACGCCCCGGTGCAGTTACTGCACTCATGGGAAGCAATGGAGCAGGTAAATCTACCTTGTTGAAAATAATCAGCGGTGAACTGCGTGCTACGGAAGGTGAGGTGCATTGGAATGGTAAGTCGCTGCGGCAATGGGATACGAGAGAAATTGCACGTACCCGTGCTGTATTGCGTCAGCAATACAATATGCAAATGCCTTTTAGTGTGTTCGATATTATATCTATGGGCCGGTATCCTCATTGCAAAAGCCGTATTACACAGCAATGCAGAAAGGTGATAGAAACCGTAGCAGAATACACAGGAGTGAGTCATTTTCTGAAAAGAAACTATCTGACGCTTTCGGGCGGAGAACAACAACGGGTACAACTCGCGCGGGTACTGGCGCAGGTTTGGGACACGGATGCCAGTCAAAAACTTATTTTACTCGATGAACCCGTAAGCGCCCTGGATATTCAATATCAGCATCAATTGCTGTCATTGGTGAAGGCCCTTACATCCCAAAAGTTTACTATTGTAGCCGTCTTACACGACCTGAATCTGGCCATGCAATACGCCGACGATGTACTACTGCTGAAGCAGGGTAAAACGGTAACCTTTACACATAAAGATGCAGCATTGACCTCCGGAAATATTATGGAGACCTTTGGGGTACAAGCCTCGTTGCATCAGGCCGGCAATATTCCACATTCGTTTATTACTATTAATCCAATGGCAGCACCAGCCTTCAATGGTGCATTATTCTGATTTTTATATTCATAACATTAACGGAGATAAACTATGAGTACAGCAACTATGTCCCTGAAGGAAAACTGGGAACAATTGAAAGAAACACAACCCAAGCTGAGAATTCGCGATGCTGCAAAGCAATTGGGTGTGAGTGAAGCAGCTTTGTTGGCTACCGGTGTCGGCCAGAACGTTACCCGACTTGAAGGCGACTGGAAGCAGTTCCTGATAGAAGTAGCTTCATTGGGAAAAGTAATGGCCCTCACACGCAACGATGATGCGGTACATGAGCGTAAAGGTGTTTATAACAATATTACTTTCCAGGGTCCTGTAGGAACAGCTATCAACGAAGATATTGACCTTCGCTTGTTTATGATGCACTGGGGCAGCGGATTTGCGGTTGAAGAACAGGAGCGTTTGAGCTTCCAGTTTTTTGATAAGGCAGGTGATGCAACCCATAAAATTTATTGCACTGCCGATTCAGATAAAGAAGCTTATCATGCATTGGCTCAGAAATATAAAGCTGCTGATCAATCGTCCGAAGTAGCTGTATCAGCGTATCCTGCTACACCTGCCGAGAAAGCTGATGCTGATATTGATGTAGCCGGATTTCAGGAAGCCTGGAAAGGTATTAAGGATACCCACGAATTCTTTGGCATGCTTGGTCAGTTTAGTGTAAGCCGCTTGCAGGCTATGCGTCTGGCGCCTGCCGATTTTGTAAAGCAAGTTGACAACGATATCACCCGCAAAGTATTGCAAACCGCTTCAGAACGTCAGGTTCCGATCATGGTGTTTGTTGGCAATCGTGGTTGCATTCAGATTCATACAGGTGAAGTGAAAAAAGTAATGGAAGCAGGTCCATGGTTCAATGTAATGGATCCTGACTTTAACCTGCACCTCCGGGAAACAGCCATTGCTCATACCTATATTGTTAAAAAGCCCTCGGTTGACGGTATCATTACCTCTGTGGAAGTGTATGATGCAGCCGGCGAAATGATTGTACAGTTTTTTGGCAAACGTAAACCTGGAATTCCTGAACTGGAAGAATGGCGCGCTATTGTAAAAGACCTTACTCAATTCTAAAAAATTAAATACCATGTTGTTGATGGCTATTTTAAGCGCCGCCGTATTATTGGTTTTTGTAGGTGCGGGTGTCTTCGGAAACCGCATTCTGCAGCTGGGCGCAGGCAAATAATAATTCGATTATTGGTAGAAATCAGGGATGCTTCACAAGGCACCCTGATTTTTATTTTATACCCATACCTCCCTGCTGGCCCGAAACCGGAGCTTATTAAATTGACTTATCTTCGTGCCGCTTATATTTCCTTGTTCTGAAACTATGCCTCCAAAAATTGCTATTATAGCCGGCGCCGGCCCGGCGGGATTGACTGCTGCTTACGAACTGGTACATCGAACCGATATTATTCCGCTTATTTTTGAGAAAAGTAGCGATATAGGTGGCATCAGCAAAACCGTCAATTATAAAGGAAACCGGATTGATATAGGAGGCCATAGGTTTTTTTCCAAATCTGATAGGGTAATGGACTGGTGGCTGCGCATATTGCCCATGCAGCAAACCTCTGAGGAGCAGGTTCGTATTCAATATCAGAATAAAACACGGCTGGTGGATGCGCATAAAGCAGTTACTGCTGCAGATGCTGCACAGGATAAAGTAATGTTGGTCAGGAGCCGGTTATCAAGAATCTATTTTTTAAAACAATTTTTCAGCTATCCCGTAAGCCTTTCTGTTCAAACCCTGAAGGGACTTGGTTTACAACGTACTGTCAAAATATTCTTTTCCTATTTAGCCGCCCGCATAGCACCGCGAAAAAAGGAAACCTCACTCGAGGATTTTTTTATCAATCGTTTTGGTAAAGAACTTTACCTGACATTTTTCAAAGATTATACTGAAAAAGTCTGGGGCATCTCCTGCAATGAAATATCGGCTGAATGGGGCGCACAACGAATCAAAGGACTATCTATCATCAAGGCTGTACAGCACGCGGTCAGGAAGCAACTGGCCAAAAAAAATGCAGATGCGGCGCAAAACATCGGGCAGAAGGAAACGGAGACCAGCCTGATTGAGCGCTTTCTGTATCCCAAATTCGGACCGGGTCAGATGTGGGAAGAAGTAGCTGCTATTGTGCAGCAGAAGGGCGGTTCAGTTCAGCTCCAGCATGAAGTAGTCAACATCGTTGCTGACGGAAACCGGGTAACAGCGGTATCGGTACGGAATATAGAAACCGGAACGGTTACACAGCATGCCTGCGATTATTTTTTTTCCACCATGCCGGTTCAACAATTACTTACCCATATGCAGCCTGCTGCGCCGGATGGAATTCAGGCAATAGCTAAAGGATTGTTGTACCGCGATTTTATAACGGTAGGCTTGTTGATGAGCAAATTGAAAATAAAGCGCAATCCTGATTTGCCTGCTTCGGCCGAAAATACGGTGAAAGACAACTGGATTTATATACAGGAAAGGGAAGTGAAAGTAGGCCGTTTACAGATATTTAATAACTGGAGCCCCTTTATGGTTGCTAATCCCGATCATATCTGGATCGGCATGGAGTATTTCTGTAACGAAGGTGATCCATTGTGGAAGATGGACGACGCTGCACTAAAGGAACTGGCAATTGACGAACTGGCCAGTATTGATATCATTGATACTAAGGATGTGCTAGACAGTACCGTTTTGCGAATGGAAAAAGCTTATCCGGCATATTTCGGAACCTACGACCGTTTCGATGAATTGCGTCGCTACACCGATCAGTTTCAAAATCTTTTTCTGATAGGTCGCAACGGGATGCATAAATACAACAACAGCGATCATTCGATGTTGACTGCAATGACCGCTGTTGACAACATTATAGCAGGAAGAACAGATAAGTCAAACATATGGGATATCAATACGGAAATGGAATATCATGAAGAAAAAGAATCCTAAACGCAGTACCCAGGTTATCGCACGATGAAATCCTGAATTTTATAACTCCCGATGTAGAAAGTAAAACTGCCTTTACCCAGTTTGGCTGTGGAGATATAAAAGGTTTTGGCGTTTTTAATGGTTCCCTGAAGTACAATGTTTCCACGATCATCCCGCACTTCGTAGCGGGCACCCACCGCATTCTCTACTTTGATACCGATAGAAGGATTATGCTCTTTGTGATAAACCAACTTTTCTTCCTGGGCGCTTAAAGGACTGGTAGCTGCAGCCAGTAAAAACATAGAAGCGGTTAAGATCGATTTGCGCAGTAAAGTTTTCATAACACTTTTTTTAAGGGTGAATACTATTGGTTGATTGTTGATGCAAACCTACATCGCTTCAAAGCCAGGCCTTGCAACTATTAGACTTATGCGCCCCACTTTACGACTAACGCTTATAATGAACCTGTCTTTTAAATTGACCTTTTCGTCGAATATAGATACCTGCTTATTGGCTGAATCCCAAAGTATATACCGGCTTATTCCTGTCCTGAATTTTGGACAAACTGCTGAGCCGACCGGCAGAAAATACCGGTTGAAATGCTATCCTGAGCCTGTCTTTTTGAATAACAAATAGCTTGAATTACCTTGCTCTTTTAATAAACCGCCATTGAAAAGAAGACTTATATATTTTACGCTTGCCTGCTGTACCATTATTGCAGGCATAGGTTCGAGGCAGGCCCCTTTCATTCCTCTGTTCATGGGCGATTTACTGTACGCGGTTATGATGTACTTCCTGGTTCGCGTTCTTCTTATCCGGCGGGCTGCCTTTACCGCCTTTATGATCGCCACCTTATGTTGCGTATTGATTGAGTGCAGCCAGTTGCTACAATTTGAATTACTACAAATGATCCGCAGTACATTGCCCGGCCGGTTAATATTAGGTCAGGGATTTTTATGGTCGGATTTGCTGGCTTATATCGCCGGCGCTACTATTGCATTTTTCTTCGATCGCCGTTGTATTCTAAAAGCTTTTCCTGAAATCTCCTGAACTGTACCAGGAAAGCTGCGCCCAATTAATAGCTGAAGCCCGGCATAGGCTGGTTACCGTTATTAACAGGTACAAAGGATGCCTGTAAGCGGGTATAGTAGCCGCCTCGTCGACCAATTCCGGTTTTTTTTCGACAAACTTTATTTGGCTATTCGTCGAGTTTTCAGCTGTTTAGGTCTAATTGTGATGAAGCTGCGCCAGGGGCCGCAGTATGTTTGCATCAGAAATCGAAACAACAAATAACACAACCAAAAAGCAAATTTTATGAAAGCCTTTCTTCGCAAAACCGCCGTTGCAGCTGCCATCTTATTAAGCGCTACAAGCTTCAGCTTTACCGCTAACGCTCAGGGAGAAAAACTGGTTTACCATAAGGATAACGATGCTGCTATTGGAATTACTGTTGAAAACGCCACCGGTGCAGAGTTCGTAATCAGGGATAAGAAAGGAAGGGTAGTACACCGCGGCATCGTAAAGAGCGCCAGAACGTTCTATATTTCTACCGAAAAACTAAATAAAGGCGATTACCAGTTTCAGATTGGTAACCTGGTATTACAGGAGTTTTCTGTACGATAAGGCCTGATAACCTTCGAAGTAAACGGAGCCTTACTTAGTTGCCATCGGACAGAGCCGGTGAATGCACTGGCCGGAACAAGAAGATTGGAGCGTGTTGCTAGCCGAGGTGGGGCTGCCCCTGGGATCTACTTACCGTATCATTTCTTTCGTTTGCCGAAATACACCGGGCACTTACGCTGATGATGTTATAGTTTTGCAGTTAAAAAAAACTTTCTGCTATGCGAAAACTATTACTCATGTCTGTGGCTGCCGTGCTATACTTTACGGTACATGTAGCCGCACAGGATTTCAAACCCACGCTCGAAACTACCGTGAAGTCTTTCTTTGAGGGCAAAGAGGCCACCGAAAAGCAAAGTCAAAGCAACCGTTTGGTGCTGATTGCCAAGAAGTTTAATACCGAATGGTCGGCCAGTTATTACGCTGCCTTAAGCAGGGTAATGCTTAGCTACGACGAACAGGATGCATCCAAGAAAGATGCCTACCTCGATGAAGCCGACGAATATCTGGGTACGGCTATAGCGCTGAGCGACAAGGACAATGCCCACTTACAGTCGGAGATGCATGCGCTCACAGCCATGATTGCCAATGCCCGTATTGGCGTACAGCCTGAAAAGCGCTGGCAGAAATATGGGAAGATTTTTGAGGAGAACCTGGAGAAAGCCAAAGGCCTGAATGCCGATAATCCGCGGATTTACTTCCTGAAGGCTACCAGCACTTTGTTTACCCCCAAAATGTTTGGAGGCGGGCCCAAAAAAGCCATGCCTTATTTCGAGAAAGCTGATCAGTTGTTTGCCAATGAGTCAAAAGATGATATTGAGCGTCCGTTTTGGGGAAAAGAAGCCAACGACCAATTTATGCAACACGCGAAGTCCCAGGAATAGGGGATATTTTAGAATAGGATAAGAAGAGCGGGCAAGTCCGCTCTTTTTTTATGCCCGGCACCGGGCGCTGGATATTTCTCGAGCAGGGATTACGTCTTTTTACGTAAAGATGATATAATGCATTCTGCTATCTTTGTTAGCCTAACAGAACAAGGGATTATGCGCGAATATCTTAAGTTGCCGCTTCGTTTCGAACCTGTCTTTAACAGAAACAGACTGGACACTTGTACCTTACAGAGTTCCATCATGCGCAACCTCCATTTGCTGATCACCACTACTGTCGGCGAAAATAAACAGGATGGTGCCTATGGATCGGCATTTTGGGACCATGACTACGATATACATTTGTCGAACGATGCCCGTCGTGAAATTGTGATAGAGTCGCTTAGCCGGCAGGTCAGCCGTTATGAAAAGCGACTTTCCAATATTGCAATCGAAGTAAATGTGCGGCAAACGCCGGTGAACGAATCGGGCAGTATGCGCCTGAGGCGCAGGGTAGAGATAATCATCCAGGGAAGTATTACCAGAAGTAATGAGCCATTCCGCTTCGCTACGGGATTTTTCATAGGGCCGCTCTCCTTCGACTAGCTGACCTACAGAGCATTTCCCCTTTTTACAATAAAAGTAATTATGCTGAAAAAAGAGCAGATTAAAGATCGTATGCTGAAAACAGCTGCCCGCATCTGGGGTGCGCCGGAGGGCGAAATTGAATCCAATTTCGATCCATTGGTGATGTTGTTGCTGGATGCCTGTGCCGCCGAACTCGAAGGTATTGGTGCTGCCATCAATGCTGCACAGTCCAGATTGCTGGATCGGCTTACCGAATTGATGCTACCGGAAGCACTCATCAATGCAAGGCCTGCCGCGGCTGTAATGCATGCCCTTCCGGTGGAAGCGCGCGCCGAAATAGATGATACGGTCAGGTTTTATACCACACAAAGAGTACAGCAGGCGGGATCGGCCCCTTATAATGCCGATTTCCATTTCACCCCCATCGGACGATTCAGCTTATTGAAAGCAAGCCTCAGTTACTTAAGAGCTGGCAGCAAACTATATAGAATCGGGCCGGGAGGTCAAAAGGAATTTGTTGCCGGTAGCGCCACAGAAGGATTTTATAATGAGTTATGCCTGGTAATCACTGCAGATAAAGCCCTGAAGAATCTGGACGGACTGCAGTTGTTTTTTGATATGAAAGGCCATAGTGAGGCAGCTGCTTTGTATAACAGCTTACACAATGCCACCGTTTATATGAACAATCAGCCCGTTGAAGCTTACTGTGGTTATCACAATGAGCAACAGTTTGAGCTGAACCTGCAGGATACGCTTACCAAGGGGTACGATTACAGCCGAAAGCTACAACGCCATATTGCAGGCATTTTCAGAAACCAGTTTTTAAATATTCGGGAGTCAGGTGGCGGTTTTGCCCCGGTGCAACTTTCGGACTGGTGGCAGCAGCTACCGGCTAAGGTAACAGAGGAGTTATCGCAGGAATCCTGTATTTTTCTGAAAATCGAATTCGGCCGCCCCTTTTCACAGGAGGCGCTGGACCGGTTGCACTGTAGTATCAACGCATTGCCGGTGATAAACCGAACCTTTAACCAGACTACTTATAGGACCGACAACTGGGTTAATATAGTGCCCTTACCCGTTGATGGTGCATTCCTGCATTTAGCATCCGTTACCGGTGCGCAGGGCGGTCCCTATAAAATCAATATCTCGGCCGATACCCGACAGGTAGGGGAGGGAGAGGCCATCGTACGTAGCAGTGGTATTGGCAAAACAAGTTCGCGCGAAGTACGTGCTATTATCGGAAGCCTGATGGAGGCCATCAGGGATGAAAGCGCTTATTTCAGTCGTATGAGCAACGATTTTGTGATGACCCGTTTGAGGGAGATAACACGGATCCTGGCAGGACTCGAAGATCAAATGGCTGTGGCCCGGGATCAGAAGGCCTCTCAGCATTACCTCATGTTAAGGCCCAGGTCGGCAGCGGAATCTGTTTCGATAGCTTATTGGACAACACAGGGTAGTGATGCACATCATGTGAAAGCCGGTGCTATACTGAATGCCCATAATCATACAATTACGGTTGTGCGGGGCACCTATTTGTTAACTAATCCGATGGGCGGAAAGACCGTAATCTCTGAAGCGGAAAAAAGGTATTTACTGCAGAGACAACTTTCGTCGGGAGGTCGTGTGGTAAGTGTGGAAGATGTGAAGTTACTGGCCTGGCAAGTATTTGGGGAGCGGCTTAAAAAAGTGGATGTTGTCAAAAGCATAAACGCAGGAACTGACGTCAGTAGTGGCTTTACAAGAAGCATCGACGTAGTACTTACACTGACTCCTGCACAAAACGAAATGATCAGGGAAGAAGAGCGCTATCTATGCAGGGAACTGGAATATAGCCTTTCTGAAAATGCTTCACCAATATATCCTTTTCAGATTCGGATTGCATAAACACGGTTATTTTACAAAAACCTGCTATTATTGCTTTAAAATTATATCTGGATCTTCAATGAATTATCTTAAAACATCTATTTTACTGGGTGCATTTTTGCTGGGCACTACTTTTGCCGTTGCGCAGAAATACAGAGCTACCATAACTACTGAGAGCGGCGTTATTGAATTATTTTTATATGATAAAACCCCTAAGCACCGCGATAATTTTGTAAGGCTGGCGAAAAAGCACTTCTTTGACAGTACTTTATTTCATCGTGTTATTCCCGAGTTTATGATACAGGGCGGCGATCCGGAGTCTAAAAATGCTGCTGCCGGAGTCCCGCTCGGAAATGGAGATGTGGGTTACCGTATCCCGGCCGAATTTGTGGATGAATACGTTCATAAGCGAGGTGTGCTGGCGGCTGCCCGCGATAACAATCCTGATAAGTCGTCCTCAGGCTGTCAGTTCTATATTACGGTTGGAAAAAAATATAGCGATGCCGAATTGAATAATATCGAACACAGAACCGGCCGAAAATATACAGCGGAGCAGCGCGAATTATATAAGACCGTAGGCGGCACACCGCATTTGGATGGCGGTTATACGGTTTTTGGAGAGGTGACTGCCGGAATGAATGTGGTAGACAAGATTGTAGGGCAGCCCCGAAATGGCATGGATCGCCCTAATGAGGACCAGCGCATTTTGAAAATAAGGGTGAAGAAGAAATGGCTCTTTTTCTGGATTTGATTTAATCAATATTTTTTGTCCGGCATTCTCATCGAAGAATGCCGGTTTTTGTTTTTATGTGATGCAGAAGCTCAAAGAATTATTGGATCAAAAGGTTGAACAATACAACAATCCTTCCTTTATAGAACAGGATCCCATATGTATTCCCCATAGTTTTAATAAACTTCAGGATATTGAAATAGCCGGTTTTTTTGCTGCAATTCTTGCATGGGGAAACAGAAAGACCATAATAAATAACTGTAAGCGGTTATTATCGTACATGGATAATACGCCCTATGATTTTGTATGTAATCATTCGGACAGTGACTTACGACCCATGCTCGGGTTTGTGCACCGGACCTTCAATGCTACGGACTTATTGTGGCTGTTGCATTTTTTGAAGGGTCATTATGGCCGTTTTTACAGTCTGGAGACCGCTTTTGCACAGTTTATGAACCCTGAATCAACAGATACAACAGAGGCGTTGGCAGGATTTCATAATTATGTTTTTGCAGAACCCGGAGCACCTATACGTACACGAAAACATATAGCTACGCCCCTTAGACATGCCGCATGTAAACGTCTGAACATGTTTTTGCGCTGGATGGTCAGGAAAGATGCGTTGCCTGCTGGCGGTAAGGTGGATTTCGGGTTGTGGAAAACCATCCGTCCGCGACAGCTTATTTGTCCGCTCGATGTTCATTCCGGTAATGTTGCCAGAAGGCTGGGACTGTTGCTGCGGAAACAGGACGACTGGAAGGCAGCCCTGGAGTTGACGGCTGCTTTAAGGCAGTTTGACAGCGAAGATCCCGTTCGTTACGACTATGCTTTATTTGGCATCGGGCGCATGGAACGCATGAAATAATCTTTGTTATGTATTGCCGGATTAAGAAAAAGTATATACCTTTCCAAACGAAATAAAAATAATATCTGTCTGTGTTTGGAGTGTCGTTTTATAAAATTTACAAATACGATTACCGGTAAGAAAATTCTTAATAATAAAATTAGAAGGCGATGAAATTCAACTCTATCCGATTGTTTTCTTTTCTAATCTGCATATGTAACTGTTTTTTCCTGCTGCCTGCATCAGCTCAGCTCACCGTAGTCGACAATCAGACTGCAGCACAATTGGTAGCCAAACTTACCGGAGAAGGTGTAGTAACGCTGAATCCCACGATGACTTGTCCGGGTATCTCAAATGGGGTATTTACTGTTACAGGTACCAGCAACCTGGGTCTGGATAGTGGTATTGTGCTAACCTCAGGACGGGCGATGACAAACGGCGCTTTAGAAGGTGTAAACGGACCCAATATAGGCGCAGGTCCCGGTGCCGCTACTTCCGGTGCATCCGTTGATGCTAATTTGTCGTCAATTGTAACCCAATCTTTACATGATCTTTGCCGGCTTGAATTCGATTTTGTACCGGCCGGCGACTCCGTGAAGTTTGATTATGTGTTCGGATCCACAGAGTATCAGGGCTTTTCCTGTACACAATACAACGATGTATTCGGATTTTTCATTTCAGGTCCTGGCTTTGCCACCACTTATAATATGGCTGTAATACCGGGTACTAATATTCCTATTACCGTTAATTCTACTACCGGGGTGCCTACCAATCCTGGTCCGATGTGCACCAATATGGGTCCGGGCTCGCCCTTTTCTCAATATTATATCAATAATACCGGTGGCGCTACCATTACGTACCGTGGTTTTACGACTATATTCACCGCGTCGGCCATGGTTTCTCCCTGCGATACCTACCACCTGAAGTTGGCGATTGCCGACTGCTCTGACGGTAGTCTGGACTCAGGTGTATTCCTTAAGGCGGGAAGTTTGACTTCAACAGCCTTGTATGTAAAAACCCTGGGTGGTGGCGGACTGGAAGTTCCTTTTACCAATACCGTACGCGGATGTCCTCCCGGCGTCGTGCGTGTGAGCCGCAGCGGTAACCTAAATCAGCCCGTAACCATTCCTTTAACCATCGATGGTACAGCGGTGAATGGCGTAGATTATTCCACTTTGCCTAATTCAGTAACTATACCTGCAGGCGATAGCGTTGCTTTATTGTATGTAAATGGTATTCCGATGAATCCTGCGGTAGGGCCTAAATCTGTAGTGATTTCTATTTTGTCTCCCTACACTTGTGGTGTGAACAATGATCCTTTGGTTCTGGCCAGCGATACCATCATGATTTACGATTCTATCTATGTAAAAATACTGGAACCCGATACCGCTATTTGCCGTGGCCGCTATGTTGATTTGTTTGTAGAAGCAGATAGTACCCTTGATTTTATATGGTCACCTGCATCTACAGTAAGTGATCCTCTGGCTCAGGATGTAACCGTCACTCCAACGGCTCCAACCAGTTATACCGTAAGTGTTACCCTTCCGGTTGGAGGTTCGGGCTGTGCTCCTTCTACTTCTACAATTTTTATTGATGTAAAAGATACGCCTGTGGTCAACCTGGGTCCTGACAAGGCTACCTGCGGTGATGCTGTACAATTGTATGCTGCTACTTCGCCGCTCAATCCGGATGAAACGTTTGAGTGGTCACCGACCACGGGACTTAATAACCCCAATATTCGCAATCCCCTGGCAGTTCCGCCTTCAGATATGGAATACTATGTGAAGGTAAATCCGGGTGCAGTTGGTTGCGATGGCTTCGATACCATTAAGGTAAGGTTGTTGCCCGACCATATTACTGTACTCAATGCCGATACGGTAGTATGTGCCGGAACGCAGTTTGGCCTCAGGGTAGATGGCGACAGCGCATTCAATTACAACTGGACGCCCGAACAGAATATTGCAGATCCCTTGAAAGCCAATACGGTACTCACCGCTCAGTCAAGCGGCTATTATACTTTAACTGCCTCTTTCCCGGGTTGTATCGATATGCCGGATAGCTTCTATGTGGAGGTTCAGCCCATACCTGTGGTAAATCTGGGACCTGACCGCGTGATTTGTACCTATGATACTATTCAGATGTTTGCTGCTGTAATGCCTGCCAACTATCCTAACTATAGTTATAGGTGGACGCCGGGTACTGGCCTTAGCGATTCTACTATACAAATGCCTGTGTTTAGTGGCGATGCCTCTGTACCTTCCATGTCGGTACAGGTTACCACACCTATTGGATGTACAGGAGCGGACACTATGGCGATAACAGTGTACCCCGGCGACTTCCTCGAAGTAGCACCTGGCGATACCGGTGTTTGTCCTCCGGCCAAGGTTGCTCTCGATGCCCGTGGTGCAGATGTATATGCCTGGTCGCCTGACTGGGGACTGGACGATGCTACTATTGGTAATCCGGTAGCTACTCCGGTAAGTTCAACGGATTATGTACTGCTCGGTAGCAAATTCTATGCTAATCATACCTGTTACGATACGCATGTGGTACAGGTGCGTGTGTATCCACAGGCAACCATTAACCTGCCGGACAGTGTACAGATATGGCCTGGCGAACGATATCAAATGGATCCGGGTGGTAACTGTTTATATTTCGACTGGTTCCCATCTTCCGGTTTGAGTTCATCAACCATATCTAATCCATTGGCTTATCCTGAAGTGCGTACCCGTTATTTTGTGACGGCCCGCACAGAAGAAGGTTGTGTATTACAGGATTCCATTGATGTATTGGTAAATACGGAAACCCTGCTGGATGCGCCCAATGCCTTTAATCCGAACAGCGGTGAGTTTAAAATAGTAAAGCGTGGCGTTGCAAATCTGAAATACTTCCGTATATTTAACCGTTGGGGTAACAAGGTTTTTGAAACAACGGATATCAACCAGGGTTGGGATGGAAGCTATAATGGCAAAGCGCAACCCGTTGGAGTATATATATATAGTATAGAAGCTATTACCAGTACAGGTCAGCCATTCCGCAAGGAAGGTAATCTGACGTTGCTGAAATAGCTGCATATAGAGTACTTCCAAAAACTGAAATCCGCATTTAAAAATGCGGATTTTATTTTTGATGTTTGCTCGGCCATTGGTTGAATATTTAAAAAAAATAATAACGTCCCCAACTTAATGCTGAGGCTTCCGGTCTAGGAAAAGGAGCCTGGGATTTTCTACCATGAAAATCATTATTTGAACTCAAAAATCGACAAACCAAAAATTGACTATTGATATGAGAAAATTTATTCACTTCATTTCTTCACTTGGTTTAATGCTCTCGTCACTCGTTGCTACTGCTCAGCTCACAGTTGTAGACAATCAAACTGCGGCGCAATTGGTGGCTAAGCTTACAGGAGAAGGTGTTGTGACGCTGAATCCCACAATGACTTGTCCGGGTATATCCAATGGGGTATTTACTGTTACCGGTACCAGCAACCTGGGTTTGGATAGCGGTATTGTACTGACCTCGGGACGGGCTATGACAACTGGCGCTTTAGAAGGTGTAAATGGCCCCAATGTAGGGGCAGGTCCGGGTGCCAGTACTTCCGGTGCATCCGTTGATGCGGATTTGTCATCAATTGTAACTCAATCTTTAAACGATCTTTGCCGGCTTGAATTCGATTTCGTACCTGCCGGCGACTCTGTGAAGTTTGATTATGTGTTCGGTTCCACAGAGTACCAGGGTTTTTCCTGTTCGGTGTTCAATGATGTATTCGGATTTTTTATTTCCGGTCCCAGTTTCCCTACTACATACAACATGGCAGTGATTCCGGGAACCAGTATTCCTATTACCGTTAATTCTACTACCGGGGTGCCTACCAATCCTGGCCCGATGTGTACCAATATGGGTCCCGGCTCGCCCTTTTCTCAATATTATATCAATAATACCGGCGGCGCTACCATTACGTATCGTGGTTTCACGACAGTATTTACCGCATCGGCCATGGTTTCACCCTGTGATACCTATCACCTGAAATTGGCCATTGCCGACTGTTCCGATGGTGGACTGGACTCTGGCGTATTCCTGAAGGCAGGAAGTCTGACATCCACCGCCCTATATGTAAAAACCCTGGGTGGCGGCGGCCTGGAAGTTCCTTTTACCAATACCGTGCGCGGATGCCCTCCGGGTGTGGTGCGTGTTAGCCGCAGCGGTAATCTTAATCAGCCCGTCACCATTCCTTTAACCATTGAAGGCACCGCAGTGAACGGCGTAGATTATTCAACTTTACCTAATTCAGTAACTATACCCGCAGGCGATAGTGTGGCCTTATTGTATGTAAATGGTATTCCGATGAACCCCGCGGTAGGGCCTAAATCTGTAGTGATTTCCATTTTGTCTCCCTACACTTGTGGTACGAACAATGATCCTTTGGTTCTGGCCAGCGATACCATCATGATTTATGATTCTATCTATGTAAAAATATTGGAACCCGACACTGCTATTTGCCGTGGCCGCTATGTTGATCTGTTTGTAGAAGCCGATAGTACCCTTGATTTTATATGGTCACCTGCATCTACAGTAAGTGATCCTCTGGCTCAGGATGTAACAGTCACACCTACTGCTCCAACCAGTTATACCGTAAGTGTTACCCTTCCGGTTGGAGGTTCTGGCTGTGCCCCTTCTACATCAACAATTTTTATTGATGTAAAAGATACGCCTGTGGTCAACCTGGGTCCTGATAAGGCTACCTGTGGTGATGCGGTACAATTGTATGCAGCTACTTCGCCGCTCAATCCGGATGAAACGTTTGAGTGGTCACCGACCACGGGACTTAATAACCCCAATATTCGCAATCCCCTGGCAGTTCCGCCTTCAGATATGGAATACTATGTGAAGGTAAATCCGGGTGCAGTTGGTTGCGATGGCTTCGATACCATTAAGGTAAGGTTGTTGCCCGACCATATTACTGTACTCAATGCCGATACGGTAGTATGTGCCGGAACGCAGTTTGGCCTCAGGGTAGATGGCGACAGCGCATTCAATTACAACTGGACGCCCGAACAGAATATTGCAGATCCCTTGAAAGCCAATACGGTACTCACCGCTCAGTCAAGCGGCTATTATACTTTAACTGCCTCTTTCCCGGGTTGTATCGATATGCCGGATAGCTTCTATGTGGAGGTTCAGCCCATACCTGTGGTAAATCTGGGACCTGACCGCGTGATTTGTACCTATGATACTATTCAGATGTTTGCTGCTGTAATGCCTGCCAACTATCCTAACTATAGTTATAGGTGGACGCCGGGTACTGGCCTTAGCGATTCTACTATACAAATGCCTGTGTTTAGTGGCGATGCCTCTGTACCTTCCATGTCGGTACAGGTTACCACACCTATTGGATGTACAGGAGCGGACACTATGGCGATAACAGTGTACCCCGGCGACTTCCTCGAAGTAGCACCTGGCGATACCGGTGTTTGTCCTCCGGCCAAGGTTGCTCTCGATGCCCGTGGTGCAGATGTATATGCCTGGTCGCCTGACTGGGGACTGGACGATGCTACTATTGGTAATCCGGTAGCTACTCCGGTAAGTTCAACGGATTATGTACTGCTCGGTAGCAAATTCTATGCTAATCATACCTGTTACGATACGCATGTGGTACAGGTGCGTGTGTATCCACAGGCAACCATTAACCTGCCGGACAGTGTGCAGATATGGCCTGGCGAGCGTTATCAAATGGATCCCGGTGGTAACTGTTTGTATTTCGACTGGTTCCCTTCTTCGGGCCTGAGTTCATCAACCATATCTAATCCACTGGCTTATCCTGAAGTGCGCACCCGTTATTTTGTGACAGCCCGCACGGAGGAAGGTTGCGTATTACAGGATTCCATTGATGTATTGGTGAATACCGAAACCCTGCTGGATGCGCCCAATGCCTTTAATCCGAACAACGGTGAGTTTAAAATAGTAAAGCGTGGCGTTGCAAATCTGAAATACTTCCGTATATTTAACCGTTGGGGTAACAAGGTTTTTGAAACAACAGATATCAACCAGGGTTGGGATGGAAGTCATAATGGCAAGGCACAACCCGTAGGTGTATATATATATAGTATAGAAGCTACGACAGGTACAGGCCAGCCCTTCCGCAAAGACGGTAACCTGACGTTGTTGAAGTAAGCATAAAATACTTTTTGAACCTTGAAGGGGTGGGCCTGCAGACGATTGCGCGATAAAAGTTATAGTGGTGCAAGTGGAATGCAGGCCCGCAGATAAGGGGTAGGATGCAATAAAAAAAATATTCCGATATTCTTATGGATAATCAATTTTTTTTTGCACTTTTATCTCCCAAAATTTCTACAAGAAAGATCTCACGGAAAAAAATTTGATAAACAGCTTAACAACCAAATTATGAAGTGTAGAATTACGTTTGCCAGCGTCGGACTTATTGCAGCAGCTTTGCTCAACTCAGGAGGCGCTCAAGCACAGGATGTCCACTTTACGCAGTTCGATGCTTCGCCACTTTTGCTGAACCCTGCCAATACAGGTGCCTTTAGCGGTGAGGCGCGTGCTTCTGTTATATATCGAGACCAATGGCGTAGTATTTTAAAAGATGCCGGATTCAAAACGTATGCGGCCTCTTTTGACATGCCTATTATCAGGGATATTTCTGTAGATGATTATCTGGCAGGTGGTATTCAATTATACAACGATCGCGTAGGTGATGGTAATCTGAACAATCTGACGGCCATGCTGTCGGTTGCTTATCATAAATTTCTGGGTCAGGACGCACGTAAAGTATTGAGCGTCGGATTTCAGGGGGGCTACTCACAAAAAAGTATTGATCTCAGCCGCTTGTATTTCGGCGACGAGTTTATGGAAGGAAGCTTCCAGGCAGGTACATCGGCTGATCGTGAGTTTCTCAACAATAACACCAAAAATTATACCTTCAACGCGGGCATCAGCTATGCACAATCTATTGGCGAGCGCTCAGGCTTCACCATTGGTGTAGGTGCCAATAACCTTAATCAGCCACTGGAATCGTTCGATACCAGAAGGGCTTCTAAAGAAGTAGGTTTGGCTATGCGTTTTACCGGACAATTAGGCGCTATCATCGGCATCAATGAAAAATTCACGCTGAAGCCGGCTGCCTTTGTTCAGTCACAGGCTTCGGCTATGGAAGTTGTAGCGGGTAATGAATTCCACCTCAAGCTCGGTGAGGATTTTGAAGTACCCACCTCTACGGCCATATTTGCTGGTGTATGGTACCGTATGCAGGATGCAGTAATGGTAACCGCCGGTCTGGAGTTTAAAGGTTTCCGCGTCGGCGTGGGATATGATTACAACGTTTCCGACCTGAAAAATGCATCTAATGGCAACGGGGGCTTCGAGATTTCCATTCGTTATATTGCTCCAAGTCCCATTGATTTTGCACGCAAATTATTATATCCCTGCGGACGTTTCTAAGTTAAATATTCAACATTATCAGGTATAGCATAATTCTTTTTCTCTACATAGCCGTGGTAGAATAGACCGTACTTAATTGTTCGCAGAACCTGTCAGATAATTTTAAAAAAAATTTGGCAGGTTCTTCGTTTTTTATAAATCAATTTTTACTTTTATAGCCCTAAGTTCTATTTCACAATATTAATTCAACGTTGCATGCACATGAGACGCAAATCGTTACTCTATCTATTTTCAGCTTTTTTACTTGTCGCTGTAGTACAGGATGAGGCTTTGGCACAAAAAGATAAATACCGCAATAAAGCAAACGATCCAGTATCCGAACTCGGTTACGAAAAAAAATTGCGTTGGGCAGATGGTCTCTTTAAGGCAGGCAGTTATTATAACGCATACGACTACTACCTGCAACTGTTGCAGGAGCAACCACGTAACCCATATCTGAACTATCAGGCGGCAGAATGTGCCTGGTTCATGCGCGATTATATACCCGCTTCCAAATACTACGGATTTGTATATGCGCTCTCTTCAACCTTATATCCTGAAGCTATCTACAAAGAAGCTCAGATGCTGAAGATGCAAGGTGAATATGACCTTGCTATTGGCCGCTTTGAAAAATTCATCGCCGACAATCCTAAAACGCACAAAAAGCTTAAAAAGCGTGCCGTACGTGAAATAGAAGGATGTAAAATGGCTAAGAACTCGCTGAACAATCCGATTCCGGCCAGCGTTAAAAATCTTGGTCCTAACGTAAATACCGCTTATACCGAACTTGCTCCATACCCATTGGGCGATACAGCTATCCTGTTTGCTACCATGAAGTCAAACAATCTGGTAGAAGTGGGTAAAGAAAAACGTTCCGACTATGTATCCCGCTTTGTGGTTTCACACAAGTTCAAACGTTCCGAAGAACGCGATACTTTCCAATGGTCACTGCCATTCATGGACGGTCGGTTCAATGACCCCAAATACCATGTAGGTAATGGTTGTTACAGCCCCGGTGGCGATCGCTTCTACTTCACCCGTTGCCTGGAGAATGAGAAGAACGAAATGAACTGCCGCATTTTTGTATCTGAGTTCGACAAAGACAAATGGGGTGAACCCAAACTCCTTGGTGAAGGTATCAACGAAGAAGGTTCTTCCAGCACACAGCCTTACATGGCAAAAGTTGGTAAGAAAGAAGTACTTTTCTTCTCTTCAAACCGTACACTGCAAAGCCGTGGTCAATACGACATCTGGTACTCTGTTTACGACCCGCGCCAAAAGAGCTACCGTCGTCCGCAAAATGCCGGTAAACAAATTAATACTGAAGGAAACGAAGCTTCTCCTTACTACGATAGCCGCGTTAACAAATTGTATTTCGCTTCGGATGGTTGGGTAACCATGGGTGGATTCGATATCTTCTCTGCCGAAGGTGGTCCTTCCCGCTACACGAATCTGATGAACCTGGGTTATCCTATCAATAGTTCTGCAGACGAGTTGTACTACATCCACGATCCAATGGGTAAACCTGATGCTTATGTAGTAAGTAACCGTATTGGTTCTATAGCATTGAAAAACCCTACTTGCTGCGACGATATCTGGCGCATTCAGTACGAGCCCAAAATTTATGCTATGGGTAAAGTACTTGACCAAAAAACACAACGCCCTGTTGGCGAAACTGTAGTGAAAATGGTAGACGAGGCTGGTAACCTAAAAACCTTCAATTCAGAAGACGGACAGTTCCAGTTCATGGTTGCCAGAGGTCATAACTACTCGCTTACAGCCGACAAACAAGGTTATATCTCCAGCAGCGCAACCGTAAGTACCGAAAGCATTCGTCGTCAGGATCCTGATGATACCGTATTCGTTACAATTTATGTCGATAGTTTTGAAATGGACGGTACTTTCGAGCTGACCAATATTCTCTATGATTACGATAAAGCTACTTTACGTCCTGAAGCAGCTGCATCTCTGGAAAAGCTCACTGATCTGATGAGAAATAATCCGTCGTTGGATGTAGAGATATACTCTCATACTGATGGAAAAGGAACAGACGCTTATAATAAAAACCTTTCTCAGGAACGCGCTGAGGCCGTAGTTGAATACCTGGTTCGTAACGGTATCGAACGTAGCCGCCTTTCAGCCAAAGGTATGGGCAAAAGCCAGCCCGTTGCTCGCGAGAAAACCGAATCCGGACAGGACAATCCTCAGGGTCGTCAGGAAAACAGAAGAACAACCTTCAAAATTGTTACCGATGTTCCTACCCGCCGGATTATCTATGATAGCACCAAACCAGGTACTTTAGGCGAACAAGAGAAAAACCTGCAAATGGGCGAGGGTGAAGACAATCCCGAAGCAACGGATGCGGACTCTGAATTCGGAAATCCTGGTAGCAGAGTAAACTAAGACTAGCAAAGCTGTTTCATTTATACTAGAGCTGTTCCATTGGAGCAGCTCTATTTTTTGTTATCCTGCCGGCAACAATAGCTACTGTGCTCCGGATATTATGAATGGAGTTGGCCGCCGATTAATCTAATCAGGTTATTTTTACACACATTTATAGAACAACATGAATTTTATCAGGATTACCTTCCGGGATGCGGATGAACAGGTCAGAGCACAATTAACAGCCATGATGTCGATGACATTTGAAATGTCTGGTTTTGAGGAGGATGATGCCAACAATTTGTTGATTGCCTATACGGAAGAAGAGCAGTTCCGTCCGGAGGAAATGGCAGTAATCACCGGCGCACTGGGCATTGGTTTCGACACCGAGCTGGTGCCCCACCGCAACTGGAATGAAGAATGGGAAAAGAATTTTGAGCCGGTGGTTATTGACGGCTTTTGCAGTGTACGGGCCGATTTTCATCCAAAGCCGGAAGACGTGGCCTTCGATATTGTTATTACCCCTAAAATGTCGTTTGGTACCGGGCATCATGCCACTACAGCGCTTATGATGACCTTTATGCGTGATTTGGATTTTAAGGGAAAAAGGGTGTTCGACTTTGGAACAGGAACCGGTATACTGGCCATACTTGCTGTAATGTTGGGTGCTTCCGATGTGCTGGCTATTGACAATGATGAATGGTCGGTTTCCAATGCGCTTGAAAACTGTGAGCGTAACGGTACCGCCAATATTGCAATACAGTTAGGCACTATTGAATTAGTTGACGACAGCCCTGCATTTGACATTATTCTGGCCAATATCAATCGCCATATATTGTTGGCTGATATGAACCATATTGAGCAAAGACTGGCTAAAGGTGGAACCTTGTTGCTCAGTGGTATTTTGCCGGAAGACAGGGATATAATTGATCGGGCCGCAACCGATGCTGGTTTAATTTTTGTAGCTGCAAAAACGGACCGTAACTGGCTTTGTATGCAGTACAGGAAGGAACAAATAGATTAGCGTTATGCAGGATCGACTTCGCGGTACCGCTGTTTGGCTTACAGCCTTTTTCCTATTACTGTTAATTGGCTCTATTGTTTTTTACAAAGAGCGGATGTTGTTTATTGATCCCGGCTGGGTAGTATTTAATATCCTGAACAAAGGTTCTGTACTCATAGCGGAGTACCGTTATGGGGCCCTGGCTACTCAGGTAGTTCCTCTTATTGCTGGCTGGCTGCAGCTTCCGCTGTCGGTCATACTCATGCTGTATTCAGCAAGTTTTTATGTTTTTTACCTTGTAGTAGTGTTGCTGTTAGTACTACGATACCGGCAGTGGGGCTTTGCTCTTCTTCTGGGGCTATACTTCAGCCTGTTTGTAAGCGACGGATACTTCTGGCCCAATAACGAGGTACATCAGGGCGTAGCCTGGATGTTTGTGTTTCTGGGCATATTCTTTTCCCGCAGTGCCGCCGGTCTGAAATGGTTTCATCATCTGCTGTTGCTGCTCACCGGTTTTCTGGCGCTCTTCAGTCATTTTATAGTGGCTATTCCCTTTTCTTTTTTGTGGATTTATGCTATTTGTGATCGTGCTAATTTTAAGTGTAATCGAAAGTGGTTCCTGATTTATTCCTGCTTTCTGACACTGGTCTTTACGTTTAAATATTGGTTAGGAAGTCGTGGCTGGTACGACGGCCCCAAACTGGAGGGCTTACGTATTCTGAACCCGAAGGCTGTGTTGGAAAGCTATGACAGTGGCCATATACGGTCCATGTTACCCCTGGTACTTAACAACTATTGGATAGCTTTAATACTCTTGTTATCTGGTATAGGCTACACGGTAATGAAGAAGCAGTATTTTGCCGCCCTATGGACATTACTCTACTGTCTGGGGTATATGTGCCTGATGGGAATTACCTATCCCGATGCATTTGGGCGCAGCACATTGTTTTATATAGAAAGTGAGTGGATGGCACTATCCATTATTGTCGGAACTATATTCGTGTACAAGATATTGCCGGCATTGCAGTTAAAGTATATCGGTTTGGTACTGTTGCTGATTGCCCTCGTCCGGCTGGGCTATATGGCCGAAAGCGCTACCTTATTTCATGCACGGTATCATACTGTAGGGCGAATGGTACATACGTTAAAGGCGGCGGGTATTCATAAGGCATTGGTAAAAAAGGTACCGGCTGTAGAGAAGGAATTGCTGATGGAATGGGGTACCCCGGTGGAAAGTATGTTGTATTGTAATATGGAAGGAATAGAGCCGATGATAACCTTTGTAATAGCCGACGACAACGATGTGCCGGCTGTCGGAAAGGATGAATTTATTTCCTGTTTTAGCAAGATGCCTGTTGCGGAGTTAAACCCCCTGTATTTCAGACCTGATACTACTCAAAATTACCAGCAGGTACGGTATAGGTCAGTAAAGTAGCAGCGCCTATCGCGTTTAGCGATGTATTTTGTTGTCCCTTCAATAGCAGCTGAAGTTCTGTATATCAGGAATGAAGATTGTTGCAACTATTAATGTGTTAATGATTGATGCCTGCCATATTGTGCCATTTAGTGTAAGCTAAGATGATACTGTTACGAATGGAATTGCGATGTGCCCGAAACTTCAAAGAGGATTGATTGCCATTGATGAAGATTATAAGGTGGTTGCGTCAAATACTTTTAAGGAAGATGAAATGAATTATAGTATTGGGGGCATATGTAGGGAAAGAGATACAGTTGCCGAAAATGAAAAGTTATTTTCCGGAATAGAGAATTTTCAATGGCACTTTAAAAACGTCTCCAATAAATGAAAACATCACTTATCCAGCCCATGAGATGCTTTGATAAATTTGGTACTGAAATTAAGGAAGGAGACTTATTGAATGTTCAAATTGACCTTATTCCTAGAAAAGTTTATAGAAAGGCAGATGGTGAGTTATATTTTAATCCATATGGAAAGGAATAAAAGTGTCTGCATATTTTAAAAATGATTTAATTTAAATTCAATGAGCAACATTAAATTATTTGAGAGCAAACGAGTCCGAACTCACTGGGATGAAAAAATGGAAACATGGTATTTTTCAGTGATTGATGTTGTGGGAGTTTTAACTGATAGTTCAAATCCAAGAGATTATTGGTTTAAAATGAAAAAGAGAGTTAAAACCGAAGATGGACTTGAACTGTCGACAATTTGTCGACAGTTGAAAATGGAAGCATCAGACGGAAAATTAAGGGAAACAGATGTTGCTGACACTCAATCTTTGCTTAGAATTATTCAATCAATTCCTTCACCAAAGGCAGAGCCATTTAAACAATGGTTAGCTAAAGTTGGATATGAACAAATACAGGAAATTGCTGACCCTGAACAAAGCATTGAAAGAGCCAGAGAAAATTGGCAAAAATTGGGAAGAAGCGAAAAGTGGATTCAGCAAAGAATGACAGGTCAAGAAACCCGCAATAAACTGACTGATTATTGGAAAGAAAGCGGAGTTCAAAAATCAGATGAATTTGCGTTTTTAACCAACGTCATTCATCAAGAATGGGCAGGATTAACAGTAAAAAAACATAAAGATTTGATAGGTTTAAAATCACAAAATCTTCGAGATCACATGAGCGAAGCTGAATTGATTTTTACAGCATTAGCAGAACTTTCAACTCGCCAAATAGCTGAAAATGGCACAGGCTTCGCCCAAAGCAACAATTCCTGGCACATTCAGCGTTCCGCTTCGCAGACCTTTTCGTGACCGCCACCATGCAAACGTGCAGGTATTTTAACACGGTTCATTCTTAGCAACACGCCCGATACCAATCCGGTGATAATATTTACAATGCCTTAAACCTGCTCATCAGGCTATTCGCCTTCTATTTTTTCCATGGCGCGCTGGGCAGCTAGCTGGCCGGCTTCTTTTTTGGTATAGCCCGATGCGGTCATGAAATTTACGCCGTCGACTTCAATCGCTACAGTGAACACTTTTCGGCCCGCTTCTATTTTTTCGCTAACTGTAACAAATTCCACTTGTTTGCCCAGGCGTTGTGCCCAGGTGTACAGCTTGTTCTTGAAATTGTATTCGGTCACTTCGAGTTCCTCCATATTGATGAAGGTGGCCAGTACGCGTTTCAGTATAAATTTCCGGGTCTTTTCGAAACCACCGTCGAGGTAAACGGCACCCACCAGCGCTTCCAGGGCATTACCAAAAATATGGCTGCGGCGCAGCATACGGTCGTTCTTATTGAAACGGACTATTTTTTGTAAGCCCATGCGCAGGGCAATTTCATTGAGGGAGGAGCGGCTTACAATTTTAGACCGCATTTCGGTCAGGTATCCTTCGTCCTTTGTGGGATATTTCTTGAACAGATATTCGCCCACAATAGAACCAATAAAAGCGTCGCCCAGAAATTCGAGGCGCTCGTTATTGGTGGTTACGGTATCGCTGTGTGAGCGATGCGTGATGGCTGAAATATAATAAGGAAGATAGCCCGGCTTATATCCGAGAATATTCTTCAACGCTTTTTGGAGCGTTCTGTCTTCTTCTGAAAAGCGGCTAAAGATATTTCTCGACAGGCTCAAACTTGCTTACTCTTCGTATTTTTTGAAGATAACGGATGCGTTGTGGCCTCCAAATCCGAACGTATTGCTGACAGCAGCCTTTACGGTGCGTTTCTGGGCGGTATTAAACGTTAGATTCAATCGTGGGTTAAATGCCGGATCGTCGGTAAAGTGGTTGATAGTAGGAGGTACTATGTCGTTTTTCACCGCCAGTATGGTAGCAGCCGCTTCAATGGCGCCGGCAGCACCCAGCAGGTGACCGGTCATAGATTTGGTACTACTGATATTGAGGTTATACGCATGCTCACCAAACACTTTTTCAATTGCGGTAATTTCAGCGATGTCACCAATGGGCGTTGAAGTTCCGTGTACATTTATATAATCGATCTCTTCAGGCTTCATATTCGCGTCTTCCAATGCATTGTGCAATACATTGATAACGCCCAGGCCTTCGGGATGCGGCGCAGTAAGATGGTAGGCATCAGCGCTCATACCACCTCCGGCAATTTCACATATAATGTTGGCACCACGTCTTTTGGCGTGTTCCAGCTCTTCAAGTATAATGGCGGCACCACCTTCACCCAATACAAAGCCGTCGCGATCCAAATCAAAGGGACGGCTTGCAGTTTTAGGATCGTCGTTACGCTCTGAAAGTGCTTTCATGGCATTAAAACCACCGATACCCGATTGGGTAACTACGGCTTCAGAACCACCGGCTACAAATGCGTCGGCTTTTCCGAGGCGGATATAGGTTAAAGCATCGATAAGGCCATGTGTTGAAGATGCGCAGGCACTTACGGTAGCAAAATTAGGACCGCGGAAACCATATTTCATTGATATATGGCCTGCCGCGATGTCCAGTATTAGTTTAGGTATGAAGAAAGGGTTGAATCTGGGAGTTCCATCACCCTTGTTATAGGCGGTCATTTCTTCAATGAAGGTAATCATACCGCCTATTCCGGAGGACCAGATAACGCCAATCCTGTCTTTATCCAGACCGGGGCTATCTAATCCTGATTGTTGAATGGCTTCGGTTGCAGCAACCATAGCCAATTGAGAAAAGCGGTCGAGTCGCTTGGACTCTTTCCGCTCCATATGGTCGTCTACATTGAACCCTTTCAGTTCGCATGCAAACTTGGTTTTAAACTTCTCCGCATCAAACTGTTTAATGAAATCGGCGCCCGAAACACCATTGATCAAAGCGTTCCAGTATTCACCAGCTGTATTACCAATGGGAGTGAGGGCGCCGAGCCCCGTTACAACTACTCGTTTTAACGTTACCTTCATTTAAACAATTTAAGATACTTAGATTTATTACTTAACGTGCTCTTCCAGGTATGCAATAGCCTGACCAACGCTGCCAATATTCTCAGCCTGATCGTCCGGAATAGAGATATTGAACTCTTTTTCAAACTCCATCATAAGTTCCACGGTGTCCAGGGAGTCTGCTCCAAGATCATTGGTAAAACTAGCTTCCGGGGTTACTTCTGATTCGTCAACGCCTAGTTTGTCAACGATGATTTTCTTTACGCGATTAGCAATTTCAGACATAATGTTTGCATTTAAGTTAATGGTGCAAAAATATACTTTTTAGTAAAACAAAGAAATGTTTTTTAAAGGCCGGACAATAAATATAGCGCAGCTATCATAGGGCTGTCGGCCTTTGTACCAAAGCCTTTTGCGCAATTATGTATCCTGCGCAAAAGACGATTCCATAAGTCCGGAGGAACCTTAAAGTCCTACCATATCTTTAGGAACTACCCACTGATCGAACTCCTCGGCGGTGACATAACCCAGATCAATAGCAGTTTGTTTCAGGGTCTTACCCTGTTTGTGTGCTGTCTGGGCAATTTCTGCCGCTTTATAATAACCTATTTTGGTATTCAGCGAGGTAACCAGCATGAGTGAATTGTTCACGTGCGCTGCAATGTTTTGTTCAATGGGTTCTAAACCTATCGCACATTTATCGTTGAACGACACACAACCTTCACCAATCAGCCTTGCGCTGTGCAGGAAATTGTATATCATCATTGGTTTGAATACATTCAGTTCAAAATGGCCGTTTGATCCGCCGACGCTGATCGCTACATCGTTACCCATTACCTGCGCCGCTATCATTGTAAGTGCCTCACATTGGGTGGGGTTCACCTTGCCGGGCATAATGGAAGATCCTGGTTCATTGTCGGGAATAAACAACTCCCCGATTCCGGAACGCGGACCAGAACTCAGCATGCGGATATCGTTCGCGATTTTCATCAGGCTTACAGCTACGGTTTTTAACGCGCCGTGCGCTTCCACAATAGCATCATGTGCAGCCAGTGATTCAAATTTGTTTTCGGCAGTAACAAAAGGAAGCCCTGTAAGTTCAGCAATTTTGGCAGCAACTTTTTCAGCATAACCTTTTGGTGTATTAATGCCGGTGCCTACAGCTGTGCCACCCAATGCCAGTTCGCTCAGGTGCGCCAGGCTGTTATTAATTGCCTTCAAACCATGATCAAGCTGCGAAACATAGCCGCTTATTTCCTGACCCAGGGTAAGCGGGGTGGCATCCATGAAGTGCGTACGGCCAATTTTTACCACATGCATATACGCCTTCGATTTTGCATCAAGGGTATCGCGCAGCATTTTGATGCCGGGAATGGTAGTTTCCACCAGCATTTTATAAGCCGCAATATGCATGGCTGTGGGGAAAGTGTCGTTGGAAGACTGCGATTTATTTACATCATCATTCGGATGAATGAATTTTTCTTTATCAGATAATTGTCCGCCGTTCAGAACATGTGCACGGTAGGCGATTACCTCGTTACAGTTCATATTACTTTGTGTTCCCGAACCGGTTTGCCATACTACCAGCGGAAATTCATTATCCAGTTTATGATCCAGAATCTCATCACAGGCCTGCGCGATCAAAGCCGATTTTTCGGAAGATAGCACACCCAGCTCCGTATTGGTAAGTGCCGCCGCTTTTTTCAGATATGCAAAAGCCGCAATAATTTCTTTTGGCATTTTGTTGATATCCTGCGCAATCTTAAAGTTATCGATCGAACGCTGGGTTTGTGCACCATAATAAGCATCTACGGGAACCTTTACTTCACCCATAGTGTCTTTTTCAATACGGAAGGACATAATCGGATTTTTAATAATTAAAGTTTAACAACCGTCTTTATCATTTTCAAAAGGCGTTGTTTTGACGGCGCAAAGGTAAAAGAAGATTCCCGGATTTCGGCAATATACCGGCGTGGCTATTTTTCCGCGTAACTTAACCAGGCTGTTCCGCGGGTCTGACCATAATATTTATATTAACTTTGCAAAATTCTGAATATTATGGTGAAGATTGGACCAATTGAGCTGCCGGCATTTCCCTTACTGCTGGCACCTATGGAAGATGTAAGTGATCCCCCCTTCCGGGCAGTATGTAAGGAACAGGGTGCAGACCTCATGTATACCGAGTTTATTTCGTCGGAAGGACTGATTCGCGATGCGATCAAAAGCAGGGTGAAACTGGACATATTTGATTATGAACGGCCTATCGGAATACAAATCTTCGGTGGCGACGAAGAAGCTATGGGCCTGGCCGCGCGTATAGTAGATGCAACCCAACCCGATTTAATCGATATTAATTATGGATGCCCTGTAAAGAAAGTGGTATGCAAGGGCGCCGGAGCCGGTATATTAAAAGATATACCGCAAATGATTAAACTGACCAAAGCTGTTGTAGCGGCAACCAATCTTCCGGTTACCGTAAAAACACGCCTGGGTTGGGACGAAGATTCCAAAAATATTGAAGAAGTAGCCGAACGCCTGCAGGATGTTGGCATCAAAGCCTTGTCGATACATGGCCGCACGAGAGTTCAGATGTATAAAGGTGAGGCCGACTGGACCCTTATCGGAAAAGTGAAAAATAACCCCCGCATCCAAATTCCTATTTTCGGTAACGGCGATATCGATACACCGCAAAAGGCTTTGGAATATAAAAACCGTTATGGCGTCGATGGAGTTATGATAGGCAGGGCGGCCATTGGTTATCCCTGGATATTTCGTGAAATCAAGCATTATCTGGCTACGGGCGGAACATTACCTGCACCCGCTATCGATGAGCGGATCGAAGTTTGCCGCCGCCACTTGCAACACTCGGTAAGCTGGAAGGGTGAGAAACTGGGATTGCTCGAAATGCGCCGCCATTACGCTTCCTATCTGAAGGGATTACCCAATGTAAAAGAATATCGCATGAGACTGGTGAACGCCGATCAACTTAGCCAGGTTACGGAAATTCTGGATGATCTGAAAGAAGCACAACTGCAACTACAATAGGCGCAGATTGCCTTACCGTGCAACCGCTGTTAGTCGATGCAGAAAATCTTCGTTTATTTTACCCTGTAACTGTGCAAAAGGAATAAATATGTGAATGTTTCCCTGTGCATAGGACGCAATTTCATAGGGGTTGTACAGCAGACCTATTCCTTTTTCTGTAAAATAGAAATTATCGGTAAGCGTCAATGCATTCTCAAAAAGCAGGTTATTCAGCGGATCCGAAGGTTTCAGTCCGGCTTGTTGGCGCAGATTTTCTTCGGCCAGTCGACGAATAGTGCCTGTATCGGCTTTAACTATATCGCCCAGTGTGAGCTTACGTTTTGCAACGAGGTCATAACAACTTATGAGTGAGCCGTAATTACCGTGGGCACCGCCTTCATAGCTGTAATTCATATGCTCTACAATAACAAAGCCTTTATTATTGTAACGGATGTAAGCAAAATCGGCTTTCTCAAAATTCAGAAAGGGTGCAGCCCGTTCTTCGGGGCTCATATCTGCCAGATCCTTTTTGTACTGTTCCAGGTAATCGCGCTGTGCTTTAGCTGCGGCAATATAAAAATCCTGACTGCCGGCATCGCCAAACAACATGCGCCGGATCTGATCATTGTACCAACGGTCTTCGGAGCTGTTGCCGGGCGCCATAGCAAACCAGTACGAAATGCGCGCCATGGGGCTTTCTGCATTTCCCGGTACAGCTATTGCCGAATCTTTGGTGCTGAATGTAGTGAATTGAAAACTTCCGTCAGGGTAGCTTTCCCGTAGTGACACCGGTTTGCGGCTGCCGCTGCGCGTCCAGTAGCCCGACAAAGTACCTGAATTGTATTGCAGTTGCAGTGCCGTTTCGGGTCGTTCGTTATTACTGAGGTCGTTGTATTCCTGTTCCCACAAATAAATAGCATCGCCGTTCGTACTATCGGCAAGCTGGTGCAGTCCTATCCATTTGCCCTGCGACTGATAGTAATACAAGCCTTCTATACGGTCGCCCGAACCCTGTAAATGTAGTACCACAGGTTGCCCCGCCACTTTGCCCTCAAAACGCTTGTAAAAACCGGGAGGTAACAAACTGTCGAATTGTTGCGCAGTTGTTGTATCAGCGGTTTTATGGTCAGCCTGTTCCGACTGGTTGCTGCAGGAAGCACCCAATACTAATACCGACCCGGCAATCCAAAGCAAGTGTTTCATATACATCCGGTTTTACTTATTGGTTAGTCAAATCCAAGCAATTTTTTCATTTTGTCGCCCACTTCCGTTTCCATCAGCCATTGTTTGATCATCCGGAGTCGTTCGTTGGAAGTACTGTCTTCAACAAAGGCAGGTGCGAGCTGACTCAGTTCATCATACATCCACCGGGTCGCCGGCGAAAGACGGTCGGCAATTTCACGGTAACTAATCGCCTGAATAATAGCCAGTGCATGCACAGAAAGTATTTCAAAGGTATTTTCAATAACTCTGGAACAAATTAGTGCTGCATTGGTTCCCATACTCACAATATCCTGGTTGTCGTTGTTGTTGGGAATACTGTGTATATATGTTGGGTTACTGAGGGTCTGGTTTTCGGCTACGTTGGAAACTGCAGGATATTGCATGCCCTGTACACCAAAGTTTAAGCCGAGTACTCCTTTATTGATGAACGGAGGTAACTTTTTATTGAGGCTGGGGTTCAGCAGAAAGTTAAGTTGCCGGTCGGCCAGCATACCTAATTTCGTGACGGCAATTTTAAGTTTATCCATTTCCAGGGCAACGTAATCGCCATGGAAGTTTCCTCCGTGAAAGATGTTTTCATTTTTGTAATCAATCACGGGGTTGTCGTTGACCGAGTTCAGTTCCTGCGTGATAATTTGCGCCGTATACTCAATGGTATCGTATATCGGGCCCAAAATCTGCGGCACACAGCGCAGACTGTAGTACTCCTGAACCTTATCCTCCAGCACGCTTTCCGTTACTTTTTTGTCGTACAGGTGTTCGTGCCTTTTGCGCATTAATCTGCTCTTGTGAGAAATGGCGCGCATGGCCCGGGCCACGGTCTGCTGGCCTTTATGCAGTTTTACACCATTCAGTTCTTCCGAAAAATGATCGTCGTAGGCTTCCATGATTTCGTTTACCATCAGGGAAAACAAAATCTGGCCGGTTAGTAATTTGCGCGCGTGCACTACATTAATAGCGCCGATTCCGGTCATGGCCGAAGTACCGTTTAACATGGCCAGCCCCTCGCGGATATGCACTTTCAATGGTTTCAGTTCCAGTGTTTGAAACACTGTTTCGGCTTTCACTATCTCGCCGCGAAACTGGAAATAACCTTCACCAATCAGTCCCAGAGCCAGTTGCGCCAGTTGTACCAGATCACCGCTGGCTCCTACGCCGCCATGCTGATAAATGCAGGGATAGGCTTCTGCGTTTATCAGCGCCGCCATCAGGTTGACCAGTTCGGGATGTATACCCGAATAAGCCCTCATCATCGTATTGAGGCGGGCCAGTAAAGTAGCCCGCGACTGCAATGGGGTGAGCAACTGACCCATACCGCTGCAATGGCTACGGATAAGATTTAGTTGTAACTGGATACGCGCTGCTTCGTCGATCCGGTATTGGGCCATGGGGCCAAATCCGGTATTGATACCATATATTAATTTATCGCCCGAAAAGCGCTCCAGGAAATGGAAGCAGGCTTCTACTTCAGCCAGTGCGGCTGCATCTAAACTTATTTGTTCTTTTTGAAGTACAATTTGTTCCAGGATTTCCAACTCCAGTATCCGGTTGCCAAGAAGTGCCATGCCGCGTGTATTGTATTATTCTTTAAATGTATTTAGCGGCAAAAGTAATGTTTTGGATGCTAACTTGGGTTTCCGGAAACTGCGCCGGAAGCGCGTTCTTATTCGGCAGGTTGGTGCAGACTCATCAACTTCTGCTTTTCTTCCTCAAGCGCCTTCAGGCGGGCAGCAGCCTCATTGGCATTGTCGGCTATTTTCTTTTCCAGCTTCTCTTTTTCATGCTGCAGGTCCTTAGCGGCAGTGTTACTCGCATTATAGGCTTTTTCTGCTTTCGCTACAGCCTCTTCCTGGGCTTTCAAGTTGAGTGAATGCTGATGTATTTGTGCGTGTTGATCCAATCCGTTCAAAAATTCCTTGAGCTGTTCAATAGCTTTGGGATCACTGCCGGAATGCAGAAAATTGTCGTAACCTTTTGACAGGAACGCCGTTACGGTAGATTTTCCTTTTTTGTTTTCAATTTTGAAGTAAACATCCAGTTTGTCAGCACTCACTGTTTTCCAGTTTACACCCTGAAAAGTAAGAAAGCCTTTCGAGTTTTTCGCTTTCACGAGTCCGTCTTTCTCGAGCTGCTTACGCAGGGCCGCCTCTACTATTTCACCTGATTTGTCGTAATCGGCTACTACAGCGTTTTCGTTGGTCTTGTTAAAACGAACTGATGCTTCGCGGGCATTTTGTGCGTAAACACCTGCAGTTAAAGTACCCATTAAGAGGGCGCTGAACAATAACTTTTTCATACTTCTGATCATTAATTACCCAAGCCGGAATCAAATAGTATGCCAAGAGTTTGCAAGCGAATTAAGACATTGATTTACAATGCAGGTTGAATTACGGAAATGGTGTCCATACGCTCAATACAAAGAATCCCCGGCTTTTTTCCAGGCTGAATAGAACCAATAATATGATCCATTCTTAAGGCTTTGGCTCCGCCGGAGGTAGCCCATGACAATACCTGCGCTACATCCAGATTTTTGAAATGCTGCAGCAGTATGCATACTTCGTTCCAGATACTTAAGCTGTGGTTGGAGGCCAGGCTGTCGGTTCCGAGGCAAATGTTGAAACCACTGCCTGCAAAAGCTTCGACCGGAGGTAAGGTATTTTCGATGTAAAGGTTAGCAGCAGGACATAGCGTCAAAAACACCCGGTCACGATCCGGTTGCAGGTAAGTCAGATCGTCGATGCTGGTATATGTATTGTGTACCAGCAATACATGATTTCGTGCCGCCAATAGCGGCCAATAGCTTTGGACTGAGCTCAGCCCTGTAGGCCTGAAGAAAGAAGTATCGATACGGAGGGTTTCGTACAGGCGCAACATTTCGCCGGTCCCCCGCCGGAAAAAATCATCTTCTGCAATGCATTCCTGATTATGTATACTGATAACCGCTTCCGGTTCAAAACTGTTAATCCGCTGAAATAAATCAGTTGCTACTGAATAAGGGGCATGCGGTACGATTGATTGGCGCAACAACTGATTCCCGGCACTGGTTTGTGCGGCAAATGCAGAATAGGTGTCCAGGGAGGCGTTAAATCTGGCTTCAGCTGCTGTTTCTATAAAGCCCAGGCTTTCTACAAAAGTATGAAAATGAAGTCCCGAGTCTTTACGATGCGACAGTGTATCGGTGGTGTTGGCAATATCCCCAACCGCAACGATTCCGTTGTCACGCATGGCGGAAACAGACTTTCTTATACATTCCTGAATACCGGACGTCGTATTTCGGCCGGTAGCCACGCGCTGCAGGAAAGGAACCAGCCCGGTATGTTCTGGTATCTGTCCTTTCATATGCGAAAGTTCGAGATGACAATGTGCGTTTACGAAACCCGGACAAAGAAAGCCCGGATATTGTTCTACCCCCGCGGGCGGTGTTTCGCCGGGCATCAAAACCCGTTCTACCCCGCCATCTTCGGAAAGGGCTATGATACTGCCCTCGGGCAACCATTTGAATCCGTCGTGAATTTTTGCTGCAGTTAGGTAACGCAAGGGAGCTTAGTTTTTAAACTGCAAATTGCGGAAAGTTTTATCCCCTGTCCAAAAAAAATGGAAATTATATTCGCAGCATGGAAACAATTAATTGGAACGATTTTGAAAAAGTAGCCCTAAGGGTGGGTACCATTATTGCGGCCGAGGATTTTCCGAAAGCGAAGAAGCCGGCCTACAAATTAAAAATCGACTTTGGTCCTTATGGGATAAAAAAGAGCAGTGCGCAAATTACGGTCCACTATACTAAAGAAGAACTTGTTGGCCGGCAGGTATTGGCTGTAATAAATTTTCCAGCGCGGCAAATTGCCGATTTTATGTCAGAGTGTTTGGTAACCGGCTACGCCGATGCCGAAGGCCATATAGTGTTAAATACTCCCGAACGGCACGTCCCAAATGGTTCCGCGTTGATTTAGAAGGAATAGTCTGCCTAGCGAATTATTTTATAGCAATGATGTATGCGCTTATTCCTGAAATCTTCGGGAATGGTTGCCAGACTTATATCCTTAATTGTCTGCGCTTTTAACTTGTCGAAGTGAGGTTCGAAATGCCGCAGGTTATTGGAGAAATAAACTGTTCCGCCAGTCCTGACTATTTTTAAAACGTAGTGTAATAAAGCAGGATGGTCGCGCTGCGTATCCCAGGTTCCCGACATTTTTTTACTATTGCTAAAGGCAGGAGGATCTACGAACACCAGGTCAAAGGGTTCTCCGCTGTAGTTTTTTAAAAACTCCATGACATCGCTCTGAATAAAACTATGCTTCGATTCGTCGAGCAGCTGATTTAAAGAAAAGTTTTCCCTGGCCCATTGCAGGTAGGTATTGGAAAGGTCTACCGTGGTAATTTGCGCAGCATCTCCGTCGGCGGCGTAAACGCTGAAGGCAGCGGTATACGAGAATAAATTCAGTACTCTTTTTCCCTTTGCTTCCGATCTGAACTGGTGACGGAGTGGCCTGTGGTCAAGAAACAGTCCTGTATCCAGGTAGTCTGTGAGATTTACCAGGAATTTCAGGCCTTGTTCCATCACGGTTATTATAACACTTTCCCCATCTGCCTTTTCGTACTGTTCGGTCCTGCGGGAGAGGCGGCGACGTTCTTTCAGATGAATCCGTTCAGGATCTACGTCGAGCACCCTGGCGACAACCTGCATGCATTCCTGAAGCCAGGCAGCATGTTCGGTTTCGTCCATACCATGTCTGGCTTTGTATTCAGCAATGTGCAAATGGTCTTCGTACCGGTCGATACAAAGAGGGTATTCGGGAATATCCAGATCGTAGATCCGGTAACAGGATATACCATTGCGTCTGGCCCATTTACCCAAATGCCTGCTTACTTTCTGCAGTCGATTTTCGAGAGCGAGCATTATTCAGGTTTTTGGGGTTCCTGCCGTTGTTCGCCTGAACCGCCTGGCTCGCCGGGACGGGGGCGATGAGGTTTTTTCTTATTGGGCCGCGGTTTTCGTTCCGTGTCATTTACCTGCCCATTTCCGGCCTGTGCATTTTTGCGATCCGCATTTGGCAGACCTTGTCTGCGTTCCGTCCTGTCGGGATGTTGCTTTTCTGCCGGTTGCCGCTCGTTAGCTTGTTTGGCTTGCTGCGGTCTGTTGGCATTTGGCTGGCGGTTTTGGGGCGCCCCGGAAGCCGGTTGGGCAGGCTTAGGTTTATTACCGCCCTTTGCTGGTAGTTGTTTATTACCGGCTGGCTGTATATTGCCACTCTGAGGCGCGTTAGGGCCCTGGGTATTGGCAGACTGGGCCTGCCTGCTGCCGGCGTTTTTAGCAGGTGGTCCCTGTTTGGCCCCGCCAGGTTTGTTGTTTTGTTGCGGATTGCGCTTTGCAGACTGGTTTTGCTGGCCCTGTTTTTTCCGCGCACCTTTTGACAGGGAACTTAGTGTAAGCTGACCTACGTCGTTTACAAAGCCCATATCCACCGTCTTCTCCGGATCTTTGTGTTTCAGCTGTATTTCTACAGCTTCCAGGTCTTCGGGTTTGGTACCTTCGGCATTCAGACTTTGAATTTCGCGTACACGCTCAATGGTGAGGGGATATTGTTTGTTACTTCCTGCAAAACTGTACCACATCAGGTTGCGGAAAATGTCCTTTTTCTGCAGAAAGGCCCGGCCGGCTGCCACTTCCAATTGCTCTGCCCCTTCGGGGAAAGCGTGCAGCGCGTCCATATAAGTATCGAGTTCGTAGTTGAGGCAGCATTTCAGCCGTCCGCACTGTCCCGACAATTTGGTTTGATTAATAGAAAGGTTTTGATATCGTGCAGCGGTAGTATTTACGGTGCGGAAATCGGTGAGCCAGGTACTGCAACACAACTCGCGGCCACAGGATCCGATGCCACCTACTTTACCACTCTCCTGGCGTGCGCCTATCTGGCGCATTTCCACTTTTGCGCGAAATTCTGCAGCAAATACCTTGATCAGTTCCCGGAAGTCAACCCTTGCGTCGGCGGTATAGAAAAAGCATACTTTTTTGCTGTCGGCCTGGAATTCTACCTCGGCAATTTTCATTTCGAGGTTCATCTGGCGGGCAATTGCCCGGGAGCGGATAAGGGTATCGCGCTCTTTTTCCTTTGCGATGGCGTAAAGTTCCATATCGCGCTCAGCGGCAGGCCTCAAAACTTTCTTCAGTTCCGAGTTTTCGTTTACGCCATATTTTTTCAGCTGAAGTTTTACAAGTTCGCCGGATAGGCTAACCTGTCCCACGTCAAAGCCGCCTGCGCCTTCGACGGTTACCCAGGTACCTTTGTCGTATATATGCTGGGAAGAATGGTTTCGGAAAAATTCTTTCCTGCTTCCCTGGTTGAATGAAACTTCTATTATTGGAAATGGCTTACCGAAATCGCTGATATGTATATCTGAAAGCCAGTTGAATACGTTGAGTCTGTTACAGCCGCCGGAACTACACCCACCATTGCTTTGACAGCCGGTTGGTTTTCCGTCGGCGGATTTGGTGCCGCAGCTTCCACATCCCATATTTTAATATTTATATAGACGTGCAGATAAGCCAGAACAGGATATATTGCAGTTGGCCCTGCCCTACTAGGGCCCTGATAATCAGGGAATATCGCAAATTTTACGATAATACGGGAGCAGGTATATTGAAGTGAATATTCCTTAATTCAAAACGCTCTGCACGAAACAAAGTGTAAAAAAATTGTACTTGTCCGGACAAAGATAATCTTAATCGACAGAAATTAATTAAATCTTATCAGGTCAATGGAAAATATAAGGATTGAATTGCCGGGTATATTTCCTGATGAGGTGGGGCCATAACCCAGGGAAGGAGGAAGGTAAAGTGTAATCTTCCCGCCTTTTCCCAACAATGGAATAGCAGTCTGCCAGCCTTTTATAAGTCCTCCGAGGTTGAACGTGATTTCACGTGCTTCATCGAAAACCGTACCATTGGTCAGCCAGCCTTTATAGTTTACCGTTACATCGGCGCAAGCTGAGGGTTTTTCGCCAATTCCCTCGGCATTGATTGTATAAAAGAATCCACTGGAATCACGTTGCGCTTCAATGCCGTTGTTCCGTAAGTATTGTTCCAATATGGCGATTTCAGTTTCGGGAGCCTTTACCACAGATATATTACAATCTTCATTTTTCTTATCGCAGCCAGTAAATACCAGTCCCGAGAGCAACACTATTGCCAAGAAAATATTTCGCATGTCCTTATTATTTATACTAACAGAATAAGACGACAAAATTACCTGATTTTTGGGAATCATCGTCCGAATTCATACATCACCCATTTTGCTGAGCCGGGAATTTTACCCGCCCAAACCTACGTTTTGCTTGAAGATCTTAACTGCGATGGCAATCAGGATTACCCCAAAAAACTTCCGCACTACCATAATTCCAGATGGACCCAGTATACGTTCTATAAGGTTGAGTGAACGCAAACAAAGGAATACTATGACGAGATTCAACAATATACCTATTAGTATATTGTAGTTATGATAGCTCGCTTTTAACGACATTACGGTAGTTAAGGTACCCGAACCTGCTATAATAGGAAAGGCGATAGGTACCACACTTCCCGACTTACTTCCACTTTCCGCTTTAAAAAATTCAATACCTAAAATCATTTCCATTCCCAAAAAGAATATGATAATAGAGCCCGCAATGGCAAAGGAGGCCACATCCAGTCCCATAAAATCCAGCATCTTTTCGCCGGCAAAGAAAAACAGTAAAATCAGCGCTCCGGAAACTCCGGTAGCCTGCACACTGTTAATCCCGCCCATTTTCTTTTTCAGTCCAATGAGCAATGGAATGGATCCCAGAATATCGATTACCGCGAACAAGGTGATGAATACGGTTACGATTTCGGGTAAACTGACATTGTTTAGGCTGTATATATCCTTCATAGACGAAAGTTTTGCTGCTTTAATGTGTTAAAAAAGCCCGACAATTTTTTTGCCGGGCTTTCCAATCAGATATTTTGCGTTTTTTCTGCTTTTGCTTCGTTACGCCTTTGTTCCAACTCTTCAAACTGTTTGGACACTTCTTCAATCTTCTCCAGTCGGGCGGGCATTTTCCGTTCAATCTGAGCGATCAGGCTCTGTAAATGTCGTCGGAGTTCGACTTCTTTCGGACTGTCGCCGGAGGTGTTTTCCAGGGATTGCCGGAAGTCGGCTAATTTTTCTTCTTCTTCCCGCATCTCTGCCTTTATTTTTTCCAGAAACTGAGCAGTTTGCTGGTATCTGCTGTCAATCTGATTTTGGAAACGCATTCTTCGCTTGTCCCGGTCAGCATCTTTGCGGTTAAAGAAATTATGTCTTGCTGCTATAAACCGCTCCCAGATACTGTCACCGTATTCGCGTGGTATATGACCTATTTTTTTCCACTCCTGCATCAATTCGTTCATTTCCTCGGTAGCTTCTCTCCAGTTTTCGGAATATTGAAGTTCTTCGGCCCGGTTGAGCAATGCGACTTTTTGCGCGTAGTTGTCTTCCAATCCAACCTTAAACTCTTCAGCGCTTTGTCTTTTGGCAGTGAAGAATTTGTCGCGTGCGGCCTGCAGGCGGTTCCACAGTTCATCAGCTTTTTCGAAGGGCACTTTCCCGATTTTCTTCCAGTCGTCCATAATGTTGGCCAACTTATTGGTTGTTTCTTTCCAGTCGGTACTGGTGCACAAACTTTCGGCCTGTTCTACCAAAGCAAGTTTGAGGTTGTAATTTCCTTCCTGTTCCACCTGTATTTGCTCAAAGTTCTGTTTCTTACGGTCAAAGAAACTGTTTCGGGCATTGATAAAGCGGTTCCAGAGTTCTTCGTTTTTTTCTGCTGATGCAACCCGGCCAATGGTTTTCCAGCGGTCCATCAGTTCTTTATAAATGTCAGAGGTTTTTCTCCACTCTTCAGAAGTAGCTAGTTTTTCAGCCTGTTCGCAGATTTCGAGTTTCAGGTCAAGGTTTTGCATCATATCCTGTTCCAGGCTTTCATGATGCTGCCTTTTGCGTTCGTAAAATTCGTTCCGGGCTTTTTCAATCCTGTCCCAAAGTTTGTCGCTGCGGCCTTTATCTGCCGGATGAGCATTTTTCCATTCTTCCACAATTGCTCTGAAAGCTTCCGTGGTGGCTTTCCAGTCTTCCGAACCACCAAGGGCTTCGGCTCTTTCGGCCAGCTTCAGTTTTTCGGCATAATTGGTATCGTACAGTGCCTGAACAACCTTTTCTTTGTCCTGCAGGCTTTCGTAAACGGGTGCATAGTTACCTATTGCATTGGCTCTTGAAAGGTAATCCCGCATTCTGGAGATTTTTCCACTGAGTTTTAGTTTATCTTCCTGCGTATCCCATTCTGCATTCAATTCCATTACCCGGCTTTCTACTTCCTTAAATTTTTCGGCAAGGGCGGTAGTGAGGGTATTTAAATTTTCAGCGTTCAATTCGGCTAACTTCCGTTCCTGACTGTGTGCGGTCGCCATAAGCCATAATTCCTGCGCTTCCTCATTGAATATGCAAAATTCTTTACCCGGAAAATTCAGTTCATTCCATAAATCTGGCGTAACCCGGTTTCCTGCATTTGCTCCAGTCTGCTGTGTAGTCATAACTAAATTCATTCCCTGTCAGAGGATGTTTACTTAACGATACCGTTATTCAAAAAAAATCGTGGATATCTGTAAAGCGTATAATTGAAAACTTTTCAGATATGCTATGCGAATTTAAAGAACAATCGGTAGGAAAAAAAAGAATTTTAAAAAAAGAAAATGGCTGGCTCCGGCCTTGCGTAAATGCAGAAGGGGTGCCAACCATGAGCAAAAAATCGTTGCGCGGCGTATTACATTTTTACCGGAACCTCGATACCGAGCAGGGACATGGCGCTGCGTAAGGTATGTGCGGTCATAGCAGATATCATGAGTCTGAGCTGTTTTTTCTCTTCATCCTCTGCATGGGCTATGCTGTGTTTGGCATAAAACGAATTGAAGGTTTGTGCCAGGCGGAAAGCGTAATTACAAATAGCCGAAGGATTATATTCCTGTGCAGCCTGATCAATAATGGCCGGATACTGTTCAATTTGCAGCAGCAGGCTTTTTTCCAGACTACTTAAAGCGGAGCCCGGGGTAAACTGACCATAGGCAATATCATATTTATTCAAAATAGAACAAATACGCGCATGAGCATATTGAATAAAGGTAGCAGTGAATCCGTGCAGATCGATAGATTCTTTCGGGTCAAAAATCATCTTCTTTTTCGGCTCTACACGCAGCAGGTAAAACTTAAGTGCACCAAGACCAATCATTTTGTATAGATTTTGGCGCTCTTCTTCACTGAAGTCATCGATCTTACCGGTCTGCTTCGATTGTTCCTCAGCCAGCTGAATCATTTCATCCATCATATCGTCTGCATCTACCACTGTACCTTCCCTGCTTTTCATCCGGCCCGAGGGCAGCTCCACCATTCCGTACGAAAGATGGTATATGCCGTCGGCACAGGGTTCACCCAGTTTCTGAAGAATAAGCTTCAGCACCTGCATGTGGTAATTTTGTTCGTCGGCAATTACATAGGCCGAGCGATCCATTTTATAGTCGTTGTATTTTAAACGCGCCGTACCCAGGTCTTGGGTCATATAAACCGAAGTACCATCGGCCCGTAATAATAGTTTCTCGTCCAGGCCATCTTCCTTCAGGTCAATCCAAACGGAACCATTCTCTTTTTTAAACAACACGCCTTTGTCCAGGCCTTCTTCTACAATTTCCTTACCCAGGAGGTACGTATTACTTTCGTAATACATTTTGTCGAAATCTATTCCGAGGCGGCTATAACTTTCATCAAAACCTTTGTATACCCAACCATTCATGGTTTCCCAGAGCCGGTACACTTCCTGATCGCCGGCTTCCCATTTACGCAGCAGTTCCTGTGCCTCCAGCAATATAGGCGCCTGTTTTTCAGCCTGCTCCTTGTTCATTCCGCCAGCGGTCAACTCGTCTACTTCCGCTTTATATACATCATTGAATTTTACATAATATTCGCCTACCAGGTGGTCTCCTTTTATGCCGGTACTTTCTGGTGTGTCGCCATTGGCGTATCGCATCCAGGCTATCATGGATTTGCAGATATGAATACCCCGGTCGTTTACCAGATTAGCTTTAATAACATCATAACCATTAGCTTTCAGAATTTCAGCTACCGACCATCCGAGGAAATTGTTGCGCAGATGCCCGAAGTGCAGGGGTTTATTGGTATTAGGCGAAGAGTATTCGATCATAACCCGTTTTCCGTTGCTTTCCTTGCGGCCGAAGTTTTGATCGTTATAATGGTTGTTGAGGAAATTTGTCAGAAACTGATCGTTTATGCTGAGGTTCAAAAATCCGGCTACGGTTTCATGCGCTACGAATATGGGGCTATTGGCTACCAGATAGCCACCCACATTCTGACCTAAAACTGCCGGGTTTTGTCGCAGTGATTTTACGAAGGGAAAAAGGACTACTGTATAATCGCCATTAAACTCCGGTTTGGTCTCGTTCACAAGGATTTGCTCATCGGTTACGTTAGCTTCCGGATACAAATGGTTGAAGGCCTGCGCTGCCGCAATTTTTATCTGAGCTACAATTGATTGCATTTAAATTGAATTAATCTTAATAATGTAAGCGGTTTTGCCGCCGGATATTGAAATCGAATATTAAACGGCTACCGGTGCTTTAATATGAGGGTGTGCCTGGTAGTTTTCCAGGGTAAAATCTTCATACGTAAAATCGAAAAGATCTTTTTTGTCCGGATTTAGTTTCATTTCCGGTAAAGGAAAGGGCTCGCGGGTTAACTGAAGATTGGCCTGATCTATATGATTGCTATATAGATGTGCATCTCCGAAAGTATGTATGAACGTGCCGTACTCTAATCCGCATACCTGCGCCATCATCATGGTTAATAAGGCATACGAAGCAATGTTAAAAGGTACGCCCAAAAATACATCAGCGCTCCGCTGATATAGCTGGCAGCTTAATTTCCCGTTCGAGACGTAAAACTGGAACAGTGCATGGCAGGGGCTTAACGCCATTTGAGGCAGATCGGCCACATTCCACGCGTTTACAATCATACGCCGGCTGTCGGGGTTCGTTTTGATTTGATGCAGTACATCTTTAATCTGGTCGTACACCTTGCCATCCGCCCCTTCCCAGCTTCTCCATTGTTTTCCGTATACCGGTCCCAGGTTTCCCTGCTCATCGGCCCATTCGTCCCAGATGCGTACATTGTGTTCGCGGAGGTAAGCAATATTCGTATCTCCCTTCAGGAACCAAAGCAATTCATGAATGATGGACTTCAAATGCAACTTTTTGGTAGTGACCAGTGGAAAGCCATCCTGCAGGTCAAATCGCATCTGATAGCCGAAAACGCTGATCGTTCCGGTGCCGGTTCGATCGGTTTTCTGGCTGCCGTTGTCCAGAATATGACGAAGTAACTGATGGTATTGTTGCATAGAAAAATATCGCCAAAATTAATGGTAAATTGGGATTAGGAAACTAAGAATTTATTAAAGCAAATGTCCGCCTGTTGCGGGCGGACATTTATATACTTTACCTATTGAAAATGATTGTTATTCAGCCATCATTTCTTCAATTACCGTTGCGATATCTTCGGCGTTGGGCTTAGAAAAATAGTCACCATCGGTAGCGTAGGCCGGACGGTGGGCCTGTGCAGAAATAGTGCGGGGTGCTGCATCCAGCCAGCGGAAACCACCTTGCAGTTCCATAACCTGCTGGAACATATATGCCGCAGCTCCTCCTGGTACGTCTTCATCTATGAATACAATCCGGCTGGTTTTCTTCAATGATTCCACAATGACATGTCCGGTGTCGAAGGGCAGCAGGGTTTGTACATCTATAAGTTCACAACTGATACCCTGCGGAGCCAGGTACAGGTCAATTGCTTCCTGTATTACCCGAAGGGTAGAGCCATAAGACACGATGGTAATGTCTTCACCTTGCTGAAGTATTTCGGGAACGCCAAATGGAACCGTGAAATCAAAAAGGTTGTCTGGCATTTTTTCTTTTAAACGGTATCCGTTAAGGCATTCAACCACTACTGCGGGTTCGTCGCTTTGAAGTAGGGTATTGTACATACCGGCGGCCTGTACCATATTACGTGGAACGCAAATATTAATGCCACGCAAAGCATTTACAATCATGCCCATTGGCGAACCGCTGTGCCAGATACCTTCGAGACGGTGTCCTCTGGTACGGATAATGATGGGGCATTTCTGACCGCCGCGGGTACGGTAGTGCATGGTAGCCACATCGTCGCTCAAAGTTTGCAGTCCGTACAACAGATAATCCAGGTACTGGATCTCGGTGATAGGGCGCAAGCCTCTCATTGCCATACCCAGACCCTGTCCAACAATTGTTGCCTCTCTGATACCTGTATCGCTGACGCGAAGCTCGCCATGCTTTTCCTGGAGGCCGGCAAAGCCCTGGTTTACATCCCCAATCTTACCAACGTCTTCGCCAAAAGCGAATACTGCAGGATTGTTGGAGAGGGTATGATCGAAGAATTTGTTGAGAATCTCGAAACCGTTTAAGATGGCGCTGTCGTCGGTGTACACCGGAGCTACCACAGGTACTTTGCTTATTGCTTTATCAGACTGGGAATGCAGGTGCGAACTAAATTTATCTTTTGCATCAGCCCGCAATCTGTTGTACATGCTCCGGATTTGTTGTACAGCCGTACTATTACCCGCGCTCAGTTTTACAATACGTTGTGCGGTACGCAATACATCTTTTCGGATGGGTTCTTTGATAGCAACCAGGTCGGCAGAAAGTTTGGCTATTTCCTGGGCTTTGTCGCCACCTTCCATTACTACCTGCTGCGCCAGAGCCGCCAGCTCGCTGATTTGATCTTTAATGGGCTGGATAAACCTGCTCCAGGCATGTTGCTTAGCAGTACGTGCCTGATCTCTGGCAGTTTCCTCTATTGTCTGCAGTTCGTCTTCACTGGCAATGGCATTTTCCAAAATGAATTCGCGAAGCTTCTTTACGCAGTCCATTTCTTTTTCCCACTCCAGTCGTTCTTTGCTCTTGTAACGCTCATGCGAACCTGAAGTAGAATGTCCCTGGGGCTGTGTAACTTCCTGAATATGGAAGAGTGCAGGTATATGGTGCTCGCGTACCCGTGCGATGCCCTTCTGGAAGATTTCGACCAAAGCGGCATAATCCCAGCCTTTGACCCGGTAAATTTCTACACCGCTGCCAAGTTTTTCGTCGTACTGTAAACCAGAAAGTGCGTCAGAAATAGAATTCTTGGAAGTTTGATATGCTCTGGGAACGGATATACCATAGCCATCGTCCCATACGCAAACGGCCAAAGGAACCTTGAGTACGCCAGCGGCGTTCAATGTTTCCCAAAAATGACCTTCGCTTGTAGAAGCGTCGCCAATGGTACAAAAACTTACTTCGTTTCCTTTATCCGAAAATTTTTCGAAGCCGGATTGCAATTGTTTTGCGTTCCGGTACATCTTTGATGCATAGGCGATACCCAATGCGCGTACCATTTGTCCGCCGGTAGGCGAAATATCGCTGGTTGAATTGGGTTGAGCTGTAAGGTCTTTCCAATCGCCATTATCGTCGAGCCAGCGGGTTCCGTAGTGACCGTTCATCATACGGCCTGCAGAAGCGGGTTCTTCGTTGATATCGGGATTGGCGTATAACTGGGCAAAAAACTGCTCTACGTTGCTCATTCCGGTAGCGAACATCAAAGTCTGGTCGCGATAGTAGCCAGAACGTATGTCGCCCGGGCGGAATGTTTTAGCTAGTGCAATCTGCGCTAATTCCTTACCGTCGCCGAAAATGCCGAACTTAGCTTTTCCTGTAAGTACTTCTTTACGTCCTATCAGACTAGCCTCGCGGCTCGTTACAGCAAGTTCATAGTCTTTTAAAACTTCTACTTTAAATTCTTCGAAGGACAATTTTCCGTTAGCGGTAATATTAGATTGAGTAGCATCCATACAGGCATCTGTTTAAAAACAAAGATAATGGTTAGGCTGCACAAGCCCAAACGGCGGCAGCCGCAGGGCAGGGGCGCGCAAAATTAACCAGGAATAAAATAATCGCATTATTTATTTTTCTTTGCAGGAAATCCCCAACTACATTTTGAATTGCGGAACAGTTCCATCCATCAATCCGGGCTCCGGAAACCCATTTATATAATGAAAAACGCTTACTCCTTTGTCGCCTTTTGTGCGCTGTTATTTTTTTTGCCAAAATTTGCAGAAGCGCGCCAACAGTCGGGCAGACCTCAACTCGTGGTTACCATCATCGTGGACCAAATGCGCTGGGATTATTTACACCGGTACGAAAAGCGATACGGTAAGGGCGGCTTCAAACGACTGATGCGGCAGGGCTTCAATTGTCAGCAAACCTATATCAATTATTTCCCGGCTTTTACGGCGCCTGGTCATGCAAGTATTGCTACAGGCTCAGTACCAGCTTTGCATGGTATTGTGGCCAACGACTGGATCGATCGCTTCTCCCAAAAATCTGTTTATTGTGTTGGCGACAGTACCGTGAACGGAGTAGGTGCGGAAGTTGAAGGTAGCATGAGTCCGCGTAACTTATTGGCTACAACTGTAGCCGATGAACTTCGGCTTGCTACTAATTTTCGCTCGCGTACTATGGGTGTTTCGTTGAAAGATCGCTGTGCTGTTTTGCCAGTGGGTCATACAGCCAATGCAGCTTACTGGTACGACGGCAAAAGTGGTAAGTTTATAACCAGTACCTTTTATCAGTCACAGTTGCCCGCATGGCTCGTTCAGTTCAACGACAGGAAGGTGCCCGACAGCCTTATGCAGCAAAGCTGGAACACATTATATCCTATTCATACGTACCTGGAAAGTACAGCTGACAGCGTGGCGTACGAGTGGCCTAAGAAAGATGGTTCTGCTCCCGTATTCCCCCATAAAAGTCATGATCTGAACGATAAAAGTTTGGTCCGGTACACCATGTTCGGTAATATACTCAGCCGCATGATGGCCGAAGCCTGTATTGCCGGAGAACAATTAGGTAAGGGAACCGATACAGATTTCTTTTCCCTGAACTTTGCAAGCGCCGATTATGTAGGTCATCAGTTTGGGCCTAATTCAGTTGAAATGGAAGATACTTATTTACGGCTTGATAAAGAAATAGAGCTACTGCTCAACTTCCTTGACCGGCAAATAGGGGATGGTAATTATCTGCTTATGTTAACTGCCGACCATGGCGGATCACATAATGGTCGTTTTCTTCGTGATCATAATATTCCCGGAGGTAGTGTTTCCATTCGGAAATTGAATAGAGAGCTGAACCAGTACCTTTTCAGTTTGTACGGCGATTCAACCCTTTCCCGTTCACTCACCAACTATCAGGTTCATCTTAATGAAAATACAATTAAGGAGAAAAATATGGATCGTCAACAGTTAAAGGCTGCAATAAGATCCTGGTTGCTGCAACAAAACGGGATAACCAATGTACTGGATCTGGAACATCCTGAAAGTAATCTAAGTCCGGAAATTATCCGCGACATGCTGTCCAACAGTTATTTACCATCGCGTTGCGGCACTATGGAAATCATATTAAATCCGGGATGGTATAGTAGTTCAACAGAGCTGGGTACTTCGCACGGAGGATGGAATCCCTACGATACGCGCGTACCCTTGTTGTGGTATGGCTGGAATATTAAACCCGGCGCAACGCATCGCCGAACTTCCATTACTGATATAGCGGCTACCCTTGCAGCGCTTTTAAATATTCAGGTTCCCAACGCTTGTGTTGGAACAGTCATTACTGAAGTATTGCAGCAACATAATTAACCATTTCGGGCTTTGTTTACCAGCGGCGGATACATTAGTTCTCGGTATTCGCCGCTGCCAGTTCTGCTTTAAGATACAGTCCGGTATGGCTGCCCGCACAGTCGGCAACCTGCTCAGGAGTGCCGGTACACAATATGGTACCGCCTCCGCTTCCTCCTTCGGGTCCCAGGTCTATTACGTAGTCGGCTACCTTAACCATGTCGAGGTTATGCTCTATTACCATCACCGTATTGCCGCGTTCAACCAGTCTGTCGAGCACTGCAAGCAAGTGTTTTATATCTTCGAAATGCAGGCCGGTGGTAGGTTCGTCCAGTATGTAAATAGTTTGTCCTGTATCTTTTTTTGAAAGTTCGGTGGCTAGTTTTACTCTTTGCGCTTCACCACCACTCAGGGTTACCGCACTTTGACCCAGGGTTATATAGCCCAGCCCAACTTCATTGAGCGTTCTTATTTTGCGGTGTAAAGAAGGTATATTGACGAAGAACTCTGTGGCTTCTTCCACGGTCATATTGAGTATGTCGGAAATAGATTTTCCTTTGTACCTTATCTCAAGTGTTTCCCGGTTATAGCGGCGTCCGTTGCACTTTTCACAGGGAACGTAGACGTCGGGCAGAAAGTTCATTTCAATTACCTTCATACCCCCGCCCTGGCAGGTTTCGCAGCGTCCTCCTTTCACATTGAAAGAGAATCGTCCGGCATTATAACCCCGGATTTTTGCTTCAGGTACCTGGGCCATCAATTGCCGTATGTCGGTAAAGAATCCACAATAGGTGGCAGGATTGCTTCTGGGTGTGCGTCCGATAGGACTTTGATCTATTTCAATTACCTTGTCGACATGTTCCAGGCCTTCAATTTTTTTATAAGGCATAGGCTGCATTTTAGATGTAGGAAAGCAGTGTCGCGACAGAATTGGATAGAGTGTTTCATTGATGAGTGTGCTTTTACCACTACCCGAGACGCCGGTTATGCAGGTGAAGGTTCCCAGCGGAATAGTTACGTTAACTTTCTTGAGATTGTTACCGGTAGCGCCTTTCAAACTTATTTTTTTTCCATTGCCTTTTCGCCTCTGAGCCGGTATTTCAATCCGGTCGCGGTTATTCAGGTAGCGGGCGGTAATACTGTCGCTGGCAAGTACTTCTGCCGGACTTCCTTCCGATACTATTTTGCCACCATGATAACCGGCTGCAGGACCCATGTCAATGAGGTAATCGGCCGCCAGCATGATGTCTTTATCATGCTCCACTACCAATACAGAGTTTCCGCCATCCCGCAGGTTTTTTAATGCGTTGATCAGGCGGTGGTTGTCGCGCTGGTGCAAACCAATAGAAGGCTCGTCCAATATATAGGTGATACCCACTAGTTGCGATCCGATTTGGGTCGCCAGCCGGATGCGCTGGCTTTCACCACCACTGAGTGTACGGGTGGGCCGGTTGAGGGAAAGGTAGTGCAGACCTACTTCCAACAGGAAACCTACCCGGTCCCTGATTTCTGTAAGTATGTCTTTGGCGATGGTTTGGTGTTTGCGACTAAGTTTATCTTCTACGCCAACCAATGACTGCTGCAACTCGGCCAATGACATTTGCGCATACTCTGCTATGTTTTTACCCGCAACCTTAAACCAGAGGCTTTCCTTTTTCAGTCGTGCACCGCCACATTCAGGGCAGTTGTCCAGCACCATAAATTTTTCGGCCCAGTCGCGTACATAGTCCGACGAGGACTCGTTGAACCAGCGCATCATCATATTCAGTACACCTTCAAATTCTTCGCCCTGTAACAGATAGGTGTAGTTCGATTCTTCGCCGGGCGTATAATGGAGCTCTCCTTCTTCGTTGCCATACAACAGGAGATTCAGCTGTTCTTTCGGAATATCCTTAATTGGTTTGTTCAGAGCAATTTTGTTCTTTTTAGCGAATGCTTCGGCTTGTTGCCAGCTACCTGCTTCTCTTTTTTCCCCCAGTGGGGCTATGCCCCCTGCAGCAATTGTCTTCGTAGGATCGGGCAGTACTTCTGCCATACTGATACGATGTACTACCCCCAAGCCTTTACACGCGGGGCAGGCTCCATAAGGTGCATTAAAGGAAAATGTATTAGGGGAAGGATCTTCGTAGGACAATCCTGTAGCAGCATCCATCAGATGTTTACTGTATTGAAACAGTTCACCCGATTCATAGTCCTGAACAAACAAAAGTCCTTTACCAAGTTTCAATGCTTTCTGAATACTCTGGCTTAAGCGCGGGGCATCTTCGTCGGTAACGGCCAGCCGGTCCACTACCAGTTCTATATCGTGAATTTTATAACGGTCTACCTGCATTTTCTCTTTCAGCTCCTCGATCTTACCGTCAATACGTACCCGTATATAGCCTTGCTTGCGCAACTGCTCAAATAACTCGCGGTAATGACCCTTACGGCCCCGTACCACCGGTGCCAGTAATATTACCTTCTTATCAGTAAGATGTTGCCTGATATGCGCTGTTATCTCTTCTTCCGAAAAGCGTTGCATCTCTGCTCCGTTTTCATAGCTGTAGGCGATACCTATACGGGCAAAGAGCAGTCGCAGGAAATCGTACACTTCGGTTACGGTACCCACAGTAGAGCGCGGGTTACGATTGGTCGTTTTTTGTTCGATGGAAATAACCGGCGATAAGCCTGTAATCTTATCTACATCGGGACGTTCGAGGTCGCCCATAAACTGGCGGGCATAAGCTGAGAAGCTCTCCATATAACGACGCTGGCCTTCAGCGTATATGGTATCAAAAGCCAATGACGACTTCCCGCTGCCGCTTAGACCTGTTATAACAACCAGTTTATTTTTAGGAATGTGTATGTCAATGTTCTTAAGATTGTGTACACGTGCTCCGTAAATTTCTATATGCTCGGACATATTATAGTTTGTGGAAAGAAGAAAATTGTTGATTTTCCGCATGCGAAATTACAACAACCCGGCTGTATAAACAGGTGGTTTCCGGCAGAACACCTCAGGAATCGACTCATGCTCTTCAAAACGCCTATTTAGTCAGGAATGCTACCATATCTTATGCAAAACAGTAAAGCAACTGCATTGTTTAACCAAAAGAGAGGAAGAATAATAAGGGTAAATGTTAAGATTTATCGATGACGATATATTTTTATTAATTTGCTTTGTTCTGCTGCATTTCAATTACCGCAAAAGTCAAAAAACCACAAACCCATGTGTAAAAAATACCCGCTGTTAATGTTGTTATTAGTCTGTCTTCCCTGGCTCAGTAAAGCACAATACACTACACCGGCCAACCGGGTATGGGCGTTGGGTTACGAAGTCGGTGTCGATTTTACCAACGGTAGTCCTGTTCCCATTACTACAGCTCTACATAGTTTCGAAGGCTCTGCATCTGTTTGCGACAGTACAGGCCAGTTGCTGATGTATACAGATGGCAACAATATCTGGCGGGGGAACGGTGCACTAATGCCTAGTGGTTTTATCATCAACGGGGGTGCTATTAATACTACAAGCACCACCCAGGGAGCGGTTATTGTACCCGATCCCGGTAACTATAACCGGTATTATGTTTTCTCGCTGGCTGCCAATCCAATAAGTAAATTGTATTGCAACGTTGTTGACTTCACCCTGGCCAGCGGCGCGGGAGCGGTAGATACCAGCTTTTACCTGAAAGGTGTAATGATAGCCGACTCTTTAAGTGAGAAAATGGTAGCCATTAATGCCTGCGACAATAACGTATGGCTGCTGACACATGCTAAGTACAGGAATGAATTTTACGCTTTCTTGATAACGCCCTTTGGCATTAATACCAATCCTGTTGTGTCTACCATCAGCACCGGCATTGATTCGCAGTACAACTTCCAGGTAATGAAAGTATCGCCCGACCAGACCAAATTAATGTGCTCCGGCTCATCACGAATGGAAATGTATTCTTTCAGCGCCTTTACCGGACAGGTGTTTAATCCGGTAGTGGTATCGGATAGTGGAGTACCGTATGGCGGGGCTTTTTCGCCCGATGGTACTAAATACTATGCCGGCGGGCATCAATACGATTTAAGTGTGGGAACCCCGCCTTTCCCCGTAACTACACTCAACAATTATATAACCAGCGACATGCGGTTAGGACCTGACGGGAAAATATACTTCAAATCACCGCTCGAGGAGATCAATACCTTTTTGGGCAGAATCAATAATCCTAACATTGCTGGATCAGGTTGCGGGTATGAGCACCTGGTTAGTACGCTTGCATTTCCGTTGAATGGTTTAACCTATGGTTTTCCGCAAGCCGTTGTAACTGTTCCGCAGGGCTATATTCCCCCCTCGACCCTACGTTTTGACACCGTTTTGTGTTCTTTTCCGCCTGGTGGTATTGATCTGGATGCAGGGTCGCCTTTTTGTTTATGGGACGATGGCTCCAATCAACAGGTACGAAATATAACTCAGCCGGGTGTATATCATGTTATATATCAGGGTGGTGCCTGCAGGTCGCAAATAGATTCGTTTATCATAAGAGGAACGTTGCCAGATTTAGTATTGGTGTACAATGCCCCCGTTCTAAGTGCTACTGCGTCTTTCCCCAATTATATGTGGTACAAGGATGGGGTGCCTATACCCGGAGCTAGCAACGCTACGCAAATAGCTAACGGCAATGGCTGGTACTCCTTGGTGGTAACTAACGAATATGGTTGTCGCGATTCTGCGTCGATAGAGGTAACCGGATTCAGTGGTATATATGACCCGGAATCGGTAAAAGCGCTCATAAAAGTATATCCCCAACCTGCTACCGATCGCATTAATGTGCAGGCACCCTTCCCTGTCTCACTTAGCCTTTACAGTTTGGAAGGCCGGCGCCTGGTGCATCTGCCAATGGCACATGAAGTTGATATAAATGCTTACAGTAAAGGGTTTTATCTTCTGCATATATATGATAAAGACGGCCGGCTGCTGCGTTCTGAAAAGATTGTAAAGCAGTAATCGGTTCATTTGAAAGGCTCAGGACAATTTAGGCAATCGTTTTTTACTTTTGCTCAATGGCATTGTTCAAGCGAAACAAACAAGGTAGTAATCTGGATACCTGGATTTCTGAGGTAAAAACTGCAACGGATACCAACCGTTACAGCGCCTTGTTCGTTGAGTTGGTAGCGGTGCTGCGTCCTCCAAAAGGTGTAGAGGCAGCAGCTCCCATAGTGCGTCTGCTTCAATGCCTGGAACAGGACAAGCAGTTGGCCCAGGCCCTGCGTAATATGTTTGTGTATCTGTTTAATACGCGCGATTGCCAGAGTCTCTTTACCCATGTAGGCATACTTTCCGGAGGTACATTCTTCTCTGAAATGTTTCGCCAGCTGCGCCACAAACTATTGCCACCACTTCCCGACAAGCGAAGTATGTACTACCTGCTGCAGCAGGCCTTCAATAAGCCCGACGATTATAAGTGGGTAATGGCAGTACCTGCAGAGCACTGGATTGCGCTGTTCAGGATTGTGTCGGCTGACATGGACGAAAATGACCGGCCGTTTGAACGCTACCTCACCGAGGCGCTCAATGTACTTTCGTACAAGGTCACTTATCTCGGACTTGAAGATGAGCTTAGCCGAAAGATAAAGGCTGAACCTGGGCAGATCAATCCCTTTGTCGAGCAGAACAAGAAAATTCAAACCTTTATTTATGTGATTACCACCGGCGATGCGTCTGCTCATTATCTGCAGCGCCTCGCCGGCGAATTGTACGACCAGCTAAACGATTGCCAGCGTATTATAGATGAGGTACGAGCGGGTGCTGCTGCGCAGGGTACCAGTATGGAGCAGTCGTACCTGTTATTGCGTGCAACCCAGCAATTGCAGCGTATAACCTTAATAATACGTTTTCTGACACCCGGCGATTTGCCCGAATCTACGATGAAAAGGGTGGTCAACCTGTTTGCTTCCATTATAGAAAGTGTCAACAAGCGATTCAGCATTTCCGATTTGTATAAGAAAAGCTCCGGCATGTTGGCCTACCAGATTGCCGAACATAAAAGCGCGTCCGGAGAACACTATATAACTACAACACGCAGTCAGTATACCGATTTTTTTTATTCGGCTGCAGCCGGAGGTGTAATAATTGCGCTGGCAGCCGTGGTAAAGGCTTTGCTGCATAAGGTGCATCTTGCGCCCTTTTGGCAATACTTCTTCTATGGTTTTAATTATGCTGTTGCCTTTGTAATATTATTCCTTACCGGCGCCTCGCTCGCTACCAAGCAGCCTACGATGACTGCCTCTGCCTTAGCATCTTCGCTCGACTCTCGCAAGGGTGGTGTATCCTTTCCCGGACTGGCGCTTACATTTGGCAAGGTGTGGCGAAGTCAGTTCGCATCCTTTATGGGTAATCTGATTGTGGTATTTCCCCTGGCTTATCTGCTTTCCGTAGCCTGGACCGAGCTAACCGGTACACCTCTGTTACATGATAAAAAAGAAGCCCTGCAGTCATTGCGCGATCAAAATCCTTTGACCAGTCTGGCATGGGTTTACGCCTGTATTACAGGTGTGTGTTTATTTGTCAGCGGAATCATTACCGGTTATGTCGATAATAAGGTTATTTACGGTAATGTGGCCAAGCGACTGAAGGAACATCCCGGATTGAAACGCCGCGTGCCTGGCGAAAGCCTGAATCGATTTGCCGATTTTATGGCCCGTAATCTTGGAGGTATCGTGGGCAACGTTTGTCTGGGCTTTATGTTGGGCTTTGCGAAACTGATTGGTGAGTTTTTCGGTATTCCATTTGATATCCGTCACATTACCATATCGACCGCATATTTCGCTTTTGGCGTAGACGGACTCGATAATCAACTGAGTGCAAACGATTGGATAGGCACCACACTGGGCGTTATCGGGATAGGATTTTTTAATTTTCTTATTAGCTTTTCGCTCGCATTTTATGTTGCTATCAGAAGTCGCAATATTCCCATAGGAAGGCTGCCGCAGGTTGGAAAGCTCATTTGGAAATACCTTATTAAATTCCCTCAGGATTTTATTTACCCGCCCAGGCAGGATCGTACCGAGGAGTCGGTATTCAGCCAGCCGGCAAACACTACTGCCGAAACTAAAATATAAGTTCGTTTATCGTTCCTAATTGCCTTTTTATCCGCAAGGTGCTTTTCCGTAATTTTGCGGCCTTATGTCACAGAAAGAAATAGTGGTGAGCGGTATACGCTCAACGGGTCATCTGCACCTTGGAAATTACTTTGGAGCCATACATAACTACTTAAAGATGCAGGAAGCCTATAACTGCTATTTTTTTGTAGCCGATTATCATAGTCTTACTACACACCCCGATCCGAAGGATCTTAAAGCCAGCGTTTTCAGAGTACTTGCTGAAAATATTGCCAGCGGTCTGGATCCGGAAAAGGTGGCTTTGTATGCGCAGAGTGATGTGCCGGAGATACCGGAACTGTACCTGTTGCTGAACATGCTGGCTTATAAAGGTGAGCTGGAAAAAGTGCCCACCTTTAAAGATAAAGTAAGACTTAATCCTGACAACGTAAATGCAGGTCTGCTCACTTACCCGGTACTAATGGCTGCGGATATCCTGATTCATCGCGGTGTAAAGGTGCCCGTAGGAAAAGATCAGGAGCAACACCTGGAAATGGCCCGCAATTTTGCACAACGCTTCAATCACCGCTATGGTGAGGTGTTTCCGGAACCCCAGGTGTTTCGCTCCGATGAAAACACGCTGAAGATCATGAGTCTTGACGGGAACGGAAAAATGAGCAAGAGTGAAAATGAACAGGCTACCCTGTACCTTAGCGATTCGGACGACCTGATTCGTAAAAAACTAAAGAAAGCAAAAACAGATGCAGGTCCTCAGGAAGAGAATGCGGAAATGCCTGACTATATCAAGAACATTTTCCAGTTAATGCAATTGGTTTCAGCTCCGGAAACGTACCACAATTTCCTGCAGGCGTACAATTCCTGTTCTATCCGGTACGGCGATATGAAAGCTCAACTGGCCGAGGATATGATTGCATTTATAGCACCTATCCGGGAACGTGCGCAGGAATTGCAACAGGATGAAGATGCCCTGCGCCGCATACTGAAGCAGGGAGCCGAAAAAGCTCGTGAAAGTGCTTCCAAAACCATTGCTTTGGCCCGGAAAGCCATTGGAATTCACTACTATTAATGGGTTTGTTATACTTTATGCCGGCCATTGATGTACTCAGCGGCCGGCTTTTTATTTTTCGGTGACACGAATCTCCACCCTTCGGTTCATCTGGGCTTCGCTTTCCGTTTTTTCCTCTGCGACAATTGGTTGGCTTCGACCAAATCCTTTATAGCTGAGGCGCTCAGGTTCTATGCCATTTTTAAGCAGCAGATTATAGATGGCTTTTGCACGTTCTACTGAAAGGTTCCAGCCCTCTGTGCCTGGTTGATAGCCATCGGGTGGGTCGCAGCAGCAAACATGTCCTTCCAGACAGATTTTCACTTCCGGAAACCTGCGTAAGGCATGATACAGTTCATCAACAGCAGGATAGGAGTAGGACATAATTATAGGGGTTCCACCTACAAATTCTATATTCCTTAGTTGCAGTGTTTGACCAATATCCACTGTATTCAGGGTGGCGACCGACGGCGCTTCTTTCTCCTTTTTTACTGCTATAGAGGGTGTAGGTAGCGTTGCTTTCTGATCGCGCCGTATAAATATTTCACTTCTTCTGCTCGCGCTGTTTCCTCTTTCTTCAGCAGAAGAAAGTAAATCGAGCTGACCTAAGCCCGAACATTGTTTGATTTTGAGACCCCGAATTTCCTTTTGCGTAAGATAGTCGCGCACCCCAAAAGCGCGGGCGTCTGAAAGCTGCGCATTGGCACGCTCCTGGCCCAGGTAATCGGCATAACTGTAAATCAAGATGTCTTTATGTGCCAGATATTCGGACAGTGAGTCAAGGGTTGCCCGGGCCTGCGGATTAAGTTCAGCAGTACCTATTTCATAATAGACTTTTACCGTATCGAAGTATTGTGCCCGGGCTGCAGGGAAGTAAAGGGTTAACAGCAACAGGCATAGGATATGCTTCATTGTAAATAGAATGAGCATTCAATATACAAAACAATCGAATGATTAGCGTAGGCGCTAAACGCGGTTACAGATCGATTTGAGTGGCCGATACGGATTCGCCAAAGAAAGTACTCGCATGCTCCTCAAAATCGCTGGCTGCATCCGTAGTAAAAAATCTGCGCGTTTCGGACCTGGAGAGGCGCGTATCCATTTCAGGATGCCGTTGCAGGTAAAGAGCCAGGCTTTCGGCTACCAAAGGGCCCTGTGCAACCAGCTGAACAGAATCAGGCAGATAGCGTCTTATCTTCTTTTCCAATAAGGGATAGTGCGTACATGCCAGCAATACCGTATCAATTTCAGAACTCTGGGCAAACAAGGCGTCCAGGTCACGGCGAATATAATAGTCGATGCCCTCATGTTCGTATTCACCATTTTCTATAAACGGAACCCATAAGGGGCAGGCATGCTGATATACTTTAACGTCAGGCCAGAAGTTATGTATTTCGGTAACATAGGATCCGGAGCTTACGGTGCCGCGTGTACCCAACACGCCTACATGTCCGCTCCGGGTCAGTTGTCCTATACTTTCGGCAGTAGGTCTGATTACGCCCAATACGCGTGTGAAGTCATTGAGCCCTGGCAGGTCTTTTTGCTGGATATTGCGCAAAGCCTTTGCCGAAGCTGTGTTGCAGGCGAGGATAACCAAGGGACAGCCCTGCTCAAAAAACCAGTGCATGCATTCCAGGGTGTATTCATACACCGTTTGGAAAGAACGGTTGCCATAAGGAGCTCTGGCATTGTCGCCCAAATAAATATAGTCGTATTCCGGCATGCGATCGGCAATGCTTCGGAATATGGTGAGTCCGCCATATCCCGAATCAAAAATACCGATTGGTTTTTTTGCAGATGACTGCAACATAATTATCTGTTTTGTGCCTGGTTTGATTGTTAACTTAACAGGTAGGCTACATCTTCCTTGGTGAGTTTTTTCATGAAAGCATTTTCATCTGCAATCAGCTCTTTCACCAGGGTTAGTTTGCGCTCCTGCAGCAGCAATATTTTTTCTTCAATGGTATCCTTACAGATGAGGCGGTAGGCAAAAATGCTTTTTGTCTGACCAATACGGTGGGTACGGTCAATGGCTTGCTGCTCTACTGCAGGATTCCACCATGGATCTACAATATATACATAGTCGGCCGCAGTAAGGTTCAAACCTACACCACCCGCTTTCAGTGATATGAGAAATACCCTGCAATCGGCGTCATTCTGAAACGACTGAATAGCTCTCTCCCGTTCAGTGGAAGATGTGCCTCCGTCGAAGTACACATAAGGAATGCCATGTTGGTCGAGCTTCTCTTTAATTAATCCCAGCATACCAAGGAACTGAGAAAATACGAGTGCTTTATGATCACCTGTATTCTCGGTCAACTCGCGTACCAGTTCATCTATTTTTACAGAATGGTTTTCGAATTTTTCGTCCTCATTCAGTATGGCCGGCGAGTCGCAAATTTGCCGCAGCTTCATCAGGCCGGTGAGGATACTGAGTTGCGAGCGTTCCAATCCTTTCTCTTCAATTTCTCCTAAGATTTTAGCCCTGAAACTATTACGGAATGCATCATATATCTTGCGTTGTTTGGCACCCATTTCACAAAAGAGTACCATTTCATTCTTGTCCGGCAAGTCAGGTGCTACCTGCTCTTTCGTGCGGCGCAGCAGGAAGGGATGAATGAGTTTACGCAAATGTTTTTTAGCATCTTCTTCCTGTAATTTATCAATAGGTGTAGCAAACTCGTTGCGGAAAAATTCCATGGAGCCGAGCATACCCGGATTCAAAAAGTTCATTTGGGCATATAAATCAAATGTGTTGTTCTGCACGGGCGTACCGCTTAAGGCCAGCCGGTTCTTGCTTTGCAGTAGTAAGGAGGCTTTTGCGACCTGCGACATTGGATTCTTGATTGCCTGCGACTCGTCCAGTACTACATAATCGAACTGCATTTGCGACAACATTTTGATATCACTGCGCAGTGTACCATAAGTTGTGATAATAAGATTGGTGCCGCTAAAATCTTCTATTTTATTTCTACGCTGCACACCATGATGAATGAGGTACTGAATATCCGGGGTGAATTTCCTGATCTCATTTTCCCAGTTATAAATCAGTGTTGTCGGACATACAACCAGATACAATGCTGAGGGTTGTGTGTTTTTGTAATATTGCAAAAAGGTCAGTGTCTGTAAAGTTTTACCCAGACCCATATCGTCGGCCAGAATTCCTCCCCAGCCGGTCTGGTTCAGAAAAGACATCCACTGGAAGCCCGATTGCTGATAGGGTCTTAATTCGGCCTGTACATTTTCGGGAACTGTAAACCGGGCTTCACTGCCAAATTCATAATTCAACAATTTGGATCGTTTCTCTGCCAGTTCAGCCAACAGCTCGCTATTATCGATTTCTTCACTCAAACCTTCAATAGCTGAGAAGTGTACTTTACGGAGCCGTAATTTCTGAGGTCCTGCAGTAGTACCAAGCTTAACCATGAGGGCGTACTTGTCCATCCAGTCCTCGCTTAACAGTCCTATACTGCCATCGGACAGGGGTACGAAATTTTGTTTTTTGCTGAGTGCTTTTTTGATGTCTGCAATGGTAACTTTCTCTGCTCCAAAATACAATTCCACTTCGGCATCAAACCAGTCGATACCGCTGCTTACCTGCAACTGGGTTCTCGGTTTATTGGGATTGATTCTTAATTGCTTCAGCGTTTCGTATCCGGCAATTTCCACATTTTCTTCATTCAGCTTATCCATAAAGCTGAAGTACCAGTTGCCTTTCAGGGCTTCAGTAGCGGGAAGTACAAAGGAACTCGATTTGCGGCTTTCCTGCATCGCCGGATGGAAATGTCGCAGCATGGTCAGGAAGGTTTGTTCGGTAGCCTCGTTCCGTTCGTGCACTACTACTTTGCCATCTACAGCAGTGACGGCAGGTGTATAGTCGAGCCACTGCTTCTCCACACCGTTGTAGTCAAACACGGGTTTGAATACCATCATCTTTTCCGTTTCCCGCAGGTACAGCTTCAGTTTGGGTTCCCAATCGCTAACGCGTTCTTTCAGGTCATCGTGGAAAGTAATGGCTGTATAAGCCGATAATGGAAGCAACTCTTCCCTGAGGTATGCGGGCCAGCGCTCCTGTTCTATAGTAATTCGCTCCTCCTGTCCGAACAGCTCCATGATGGCGATGACATCAATATTGGCAGCGGCATGGAAGTAGTTTTCGTGCTTTATCAGCGCGTTGTTCAGTACTTTAACTTCACTGTGTTTATACGTTTCGGAACCCAGTATAAATTCTATATCGAGTAGAATCTGTGACTTGTCGCCGGAAGGTGAAACGGAAATGGAGGTCCTGAATGTTTCCTGTGAGAAATGCGCTTTTTCCAGGTTATTGCTCAGAAAGTATTTTTCCCTGGGCAAATAGTAAACAAATGGGTAAGTATTGAAATGCTCCAATAGTCGTTGGTAACGCGGAAGGTAGAAGTCCCACACCTGTTTTCGAAGCTCTTCTTTGGGCACTTCCATCAGTTCCTTGGGAAGGCTGTCCCACAGCTCTCCAAAAGGCGTATCTTTCTTAATGTATTTGAACAGCTCATCCGGACTTTGTTTGCGCAATGCGACTACAAGCAGTTTATCGCGCTCCTGCAGGCCCTGAGGCGAAATGTACTGATTGGCTTCCAGTCTTTCTATATTGCCGGTATAGCCATCGTTTTCTTCGTTGGGATCACCGCTCAAAAGTTCAAAACCTGTGAAGGGGTAATAACTTCCCCGCGCCGGACTTATCAATACGCCCATACGTTTTTTCTGGATGGGTGCGGCTTCTTCCACGATGGTTTCCTTCTCGGTTTTGAACCGCGATGAACTGGGAACGGTTTGCAGCGACAATTTCTTAATCGAGGGATCCAATACCCGTAGAAAAGGCTTTCCGTCATGATAGGAAAACTCAAATTTTCCGGTCAGGTCGTCTTTAAGACTATAACCATATAAACTCAGCAATTTGTCTTTCTGTGTATCCCAGTTGCGCAAGGTGCTAAAGTAATGGCCGCCGTGCTTATTCAATATGTCCAGAAATACGGCTACCTTATGTTTGCAAAGTGGATGTTCTTTATGGTCGCAGGTACAGGACGTATCGAAATACCGTTCTTCGTTTTGTTTCAAAACAACATTATATACGGTTCCGTCAACGTCTTTTACCGTAGCTTTTACGGCGTCATCTTTTGCTTCCTGTATCGAAATGCCTTTCGCTTCAATACATTCTTCTGCGTTGGAAAAAAGGGCGGCAGAAGAAAACAATTTCAGGAAATGCACCGTAATCTGACGCATACGCACGGTGGTATGCTTTTGGTTATATTCCAGTGAAATATTGTCGAAGTATCCGCTCTGTAGTAAGTCGTTGAGTTGAAACAATGCCGCAGCTTCATGGCGGCATACCGTTCCCATATTATAGGGGCATTGGCATCGCAGCGATAAGTTCTTCGGCTGCAGGTAGTTTTGAACAATAACTTTATAATAATTACTGTAAACATCGTTGCGAACCCGGAACGTAACCTGCTCAATCAATGAATCATGTTCCAGCATCTGAACGCCGGAAGTATGGAATATTCGTTTACCACGGCGGATAACTTCGTCGGTGGCATTGTGATAGACATGTTTAATTAAATCTGGTAGGGACATTTTTGCATCATGCCTCTGAAAAAGGCAAGCGGCAAAATTATTGAAAAAGCAGCAGAAACGGTGCTCCTTACATTAAAGAAGGATTAAATTTTAGTATTATTATAGCAATATCAGGTGTTTAAGCTTCCTGCGCTACAGCCACTGCGTTACCGGTAAAACTATTTAGTTTTGCTACATGACAAATCAGGAGATAGCCGATATATTCGATCTGTTGTCCAAAATAATGGACTTACATGGTGAGAATAGTTTTAAAACTAAAACGTATAGTACTGCTGCTTATCGCATAGAGAAGCTGGCGCAGCCACTTACTTCAATGGATACTGCGCAGTTGCATTCCATATCGGGAATAGGTGACGCCGTCATAAAAAAAATTCAGGAGATTTTACTTACCGGTAAACTTAGCTTGCTGGAGGATTATATAGCAAAAACCCCGCCAGGTGTGCTCGAGATGTTATCGATCAAAGGCATCGGGCCCAAGAAAATAGCACTGCTTTGGAAAGAACTGGGGCTGGAAACGATCGGAGAGTTGGAATATGCCTGCAATGAAAACCGGCTCATAACACTAAAAGGTTTCGGCGCCAAAACTCAGGCTGGCATTATCAAGGCTATAAGCTTCATGCAACAACACAAAGGTTTTTATCTGTGGGCGGAAGCCGAAGCTGTAGCAAATAGCCTCATGGCCAGATTGCAGCAGCAATTTCCCGATAATCTGATATCTTTTACGGGCAGCTTCCGGCGGCAGGATCCTACGCTGTCGTGCATAGAAATAGTTACAGATATAGAAGCTTCGCTCTTGATGTCCCAATTCGCCGATGTTCCCGGTGCCACATTAGAATCGATAGCAGAGGGCATTCTGGTACAGCTTCCCAATGCTCCCTCGCTGAAGTTTTACCTGTCTGAAAAAAAAGATTTCTACAGGGTACTGTTCCAGACCTCGGCAGCTCCGGAGTTTGCTTCCGCTTTTGCCGAACAATATACATTACCGCTGCAGCCCGAGTCAGAGCAGGCTATATTCGCGCACAACCAGCTGGCATTTATTCCTCCCGCCTTAAGGGAAACGAACGAAATATTGGCCCTGGCGGCAGCGGATCGTCTGCCGCAGCTATTGCAGGCTACCGATATCAGGGGTATCATTCACAGCCATTCTACCTGGAGCGATGGTATACATAGTCTGGAAGAGATGGCGAAAGCAGCCCGCGACAAAGGTTTCGAATACCTGGTTATCAGCGATCACAGCCAGGTGGCGTTTTATGCCAACGGCCTGAGTCCCGAACGCATCAGGGCGCAGCATGCCGAGGTTGATAAGCTGAACCAACAACTGGCACCTTTCCGCATTTTTAAAAGTATAGAAGCCGATATCCTCAGTGATGGCTCATTGGACTATAATGAAGAAATACTGGCGTCTTTCGATCTGGTTATTGCATCGATTCACAGCAATCTAAAAATGACCGAGGAAAAGGCGATGCATCGTTTGCTGACAGCTGTTTCCAATCCATACGTTACCATACTGGGCCACCCTACAGGTCGGCTCTTACTATCCCGTGAAGGATATCCGGTAAATTTTCCCGGGTTAATTGATGCCTGCGTTGCACATGGGGTCGTGATCGAAATCAACGCCCATCCCCGCCGCCTGGATCTGGATTGGAGCTGGGTTAGTTATGCTTTGGAAAAAGGTGCCATGCTGTCGGTAAATCCCGATGCCCACTCAATTGAGGGAATGGATATGGTTCAATACGGGGTACTCGCCGCGCAAAAAGGCGGATTAACAGCCGGGCGAAATCTCAGTTCTTTTACATTGGCTGAGATGGAAGCCTTCCTGGCGCAACGCCCGAAATAGAGCAGCTATTCAGTACGACTGAGCCCCGGTAATCTGTTTCGACGTCTTTATTATTCGGATGCCGCAACTAACACCGGGGCTCATTTTAACTTATGCGTTACTGATTTCTATATAACTTTGCCGGGCACATGAACCTCCAGACTTTGCTGGGTTTTTATCTGAATGATAACCGCTTGAAACAAATCGCGGCAGGCCTTTCTTTGCCTGAGCCCAAAATGCGTTTTCGCCTTCGCAATTTAAAAGGCGCTTCCGTCAACTTTCTGTCCACTGCTGTTTGGCAACAATCTAACCTCAATCACGTATTTGTACTTAATGATCGGGAAGAGGCTGCGTATTTCCATAATGATCTGGAAAGCCTGACAAATGCATTGGATATCTCTTATTATCCTGATTCCTTCAAAAAGGCAGGTGACTATAAGAATCTCAACAGCAGTCATATTATGCTGCGAACTGAGGCCCTGGCACATTGGTCGTCGAAAGAAAAAAATGGAGTACACAAAAAAATACTGGTTACCTATCCCGACGCATTGTTCGAAAAGGTGGTGAACGCGGGGGCGTTTTCTACCAATATGATCCACATTAAGACCAGTGAGCTGCTAAAGGTAGACGCACTGATGGCACGCCTTGTGGATCTTGGTTTTAAGCGCGAAGACTTCGTGTACCAGCCCGGTCAGTTTGCGATGCGTGGGGGTATATTGGATATTTATTCCTTCGGCAATGAGCATCCATACCGTATCGAGCTATTCGGAAATGAGGTAGACAGCATCCGGATTTTTAACCCTGAAACTCAATTGTCGGAGCGCAAACTGTTACAGGTTTCCATTCTTCCTAATGTTGAAACAAGGTTTGAAACACATGAAAAAATCTCTTTGCTGGAATACCTGCCTCCCAATACTGTATTCTGGTTCCGCGATTTCATGTTTACTTTAGAGAAGCTACGTCTGCTTGGGCATGACATCCAAACTAAACTTAGTGACTCGGGCAGCGTGGCCGCAGTGGAGCAGGAAGAGCAGGTTATTCGCCAGTTAACAGCGGCGGATTTTGAAGATGTGGATTTATGGCAACGCAATATTTTAGACCGGCATATTATACAGTGGTCGGAGCAGGAGCAGCAGGATGTAATATCAAAAGATGAAGTAGCAATTGATTTCTCCACCGACCATCAGCCCGTCTTCAACCGCAATTTTGAAATGCTGATCAGCGATCTGCGTAAAAAGACAGAGGCTGGTTATACCCCTTATATTTTTGCAGAAAATGCAAAACAACTCGAACGCTTAAGAACCATTTTCGAGGATTCGGGAGCACAGATAAATTTTGTTCCTATTCCTGCTTCGGTTAGTAAAGGATTTATTGACCATGAGCAGAAAGTACTGGTATATACCGATCACCAGATTTTTCAACGCTATCACAAGTATAAGGTTAAACAAGCCTACAGCAAGGGAAAGGCCATTACACTGAAAGCCCTTAAAGAACTACAACCCGGCGACTACGTTACGCATATCGACCACGGTGTAGGAGTATATAGCGGTCTGCAGAAAATAGAGGTGAATGGTAACTGGCAGGAAGCCATACGTATATTGTATCGCGATAAGGATGTGCTGTACGTAAATATCAACTCACTGCACAAGATCAGTAAGTACACCGGCAAAGAAGGTACAGTACCTAAGGTCAATAAACTCGGGAGTGATGCCTGGGAAAAGCTCAAGAACAAAACCAAAAAACAGGTTAAGGATATTGCAGCGGATCTTATCAGGCTTTACGCAAAACGGAAGGCTTCTGCAGGTTTCCCGCACGCCCCGGACAGTTATTTACAAACAGAATTGGAAGCCTCGTTTTTCTATGAAGACACACCTGATCAGAGCAAGGCCACTGCCGATGTAAAAAGAGATATGGAAGCGCCTTCACCTATGGACCGCCTGGTATGTGGTGACGTAGGTTTTGGAAAAACGGAAATAGCAGTGCGTGCCGCATTTAAGACCGTAGGTGACAGCAAGCAGGCTGCGGTACTGGTTCCTACTACGATATTGGCGTACCAGCACTATCAGACATTTAAGGAACGCCTGAAAGATTTTCCTGCAAACGTGGACTTCATCAACCGGTTTAAGTCGGCTAAGGAAAAGAAAGAAACGCTGAAACGTTTGGAAGAAGGCAAAATCGACATTATCATAGGCACACATGCACTGCTTGGAAAAGATGTCAAGTTTAAGGATCTGGGTCTTTTAATTATAGATGAAGAGCAAAAATTCGGAGTATCGGCAAAGGAAAAATTGCGCGAACGTAAGGCCAATGTGGACACATTAACCCTGACCGCTACGCCTATACCGCGTACACTTCAGTTTTCACTGATGAATGCCCGCGACCTGAGCATCATGAATACGCCGCCGCCCAACCGGCAGCCTGTACATACTGAAGTAATGGGTTTTGATGAGCAAGCCATAAGAGATGCCATTTACTTCGAAACGGAGCGTGGCGGGCAGGTGTACTTTATTCATAACAGGGTACAGAGCCTGCCTTCCATGGCTGCCAAGCTGCGTGAACTGTGTCCCGATCTGGCCATTGAAGTAGCCCACGGACAAATGGAAGGCGCAAAACTTGAAAAGACCTTGCTTGATTTTATGGGCAACAAGTTTGATGTGCTATGTTGCACCAATATTGTAGAGAGTGGTGTTGACATTTCGAATGCCAATACCATCATCATCAACAATGCCCATCAGTTTGGTCTGAGCGATTTGCACCAGTTACGCGGTCGCGTAGGACGAAGTAATAAGAAAGCGTTCTGTTATCTGGTGGCACCTTCGCTGGTAACACTACCCGATGATAGCCGTAAACGATTACAGACTTTAGAACAGTTCAACGAGCTGGGAAGCGGTTTTCAGATTGCAATGCGCGACCTGGATATACGTGGGGCAGGTAATATTCTTGGTGGCGAGCAAAGTGGTTTCATCGCGGAAATCGGGTTTGAAATGTATCAGAAAATTCTTGCTGAAGCTATGCATGAATTGCGGAGTACAGACTTCAAAGAGCTGTTTGCCGAGGAGATGGATCGCAAAAAAGATTTTGTAACCGATTGTACGATAGATACGGATCTGGAAATTTTGATTCCGGATACATATGTCGAGAATATTACAGAGCGCTTGTCGTTGTACACCCAGCTCGACAATATCGAGGAAGATCTCGAACTGCAGATTTTTGAAGAGGAACTGAGGGACCGGTTCGGACCTGTACCAGAACAGGTAAAAGACCTTTTTACAGCGGTACGCTGCCGTAAGATGGCGAAAGAGCTGGGTTTTGAGAAACTCATTTTGAAGAACACGCAGATGCGGCTTTATTTTATAAGCAATCCAGACGCTCCTTATTTTGAAAGTGAGACATTCAACCGCATTATGCAGTACATACAAACAGAGGTGAATAACGCCCGTTTGAAACAGGTAGGGAAAAACTTTATGTTGATTGTAGAAAAGATTCAATCCATGGAGGACGTTGCCTTTTTCCTGGAAGGTATACGGCTTCCGGAAACGAAATAAATCAAAAGGGGCTTCATTGATCTGAGGCCCCTTTTGATTTGTATGAATCAGGTTTTTAGATTTTCGCCAATGCAGCTTCCACCCGTCGTTTGGTTTCTTCTACGCCAATGTATGAAACGATGTCGAAGACACCTGGTCCAAACTTTCCGCCAACTAACATGATGCGTAGTGGCAGCATAAGTTCTCCTTTCTTAATTCCCATTGTTGATGCCAGCTCTCCGAATGCATGTTCCATAGCCGCGGGCTCATTGGCCGAAGTCCCGAGTTGTGCGGTCCAGGACTGAAAGAATGCTGTCTTTGGTTCGGTCCATTTAGCCCGGATAGCTTCCAGATCGGGTTGTGCAGGTGCTTCGAAGAAGAATCGTCCCTGCGTTACAAAGTCGGCCAGCAGATGACAACGTTCTTTGATGAGTGCCACTACTGGTTCCAATTGTTGCATGGATACGGTAATGCCTTCTTTGGCGAAAAAGGGAGCGGCCAGTTCGGCCAGTCTCTGGTTGTCGGCACGCTGTATATGCTGATGATTGAACCATTTCGCTTTTTCGTAATCGAATTTGGCTCCGCCTTTATGTACACGTTCCATACTGAATACTTCGCAGAGTTCGTCCAGGCTGAAAATTTCCTGTTCGGTACCCGGATTCCAGCCCAGTAGTGCCAGCATATTGATGAAGGCTTCCGGCAGAAAACCTATTTCTTTAAAACCGCGGGTAAGGGTTCCGCTTGCATCCGTCCAGTCCATCGCAAATACCGGAAAGCCCAGGCGATCGCCATCGCGCTTGCTTAATTTACCATTGCCATCAGGTTTCATTATGAGGGGCAGGTGTGCCCACTGAGGCATGTCGTTTTCCCAGCCCAGGTATTTCCAGAGAAGAATGTGTATGGGTGCGCTGGGTAACCATTCTTCGCCTCTGAAAGCATGCGTAATCTTCATCAGGTAATCGTCTACCACAACTGCCAGGTGGTAGGTAGGCATACCGTCACCTTTCAGCAAAACCTTGTCGTCGACTACATTGGTGTCATGGGCAATGTCGCCCCGAATCATATCCGTAAAGTGAACGGTTTCGTTTTCGGGTACTTTGATGCGGATTACGTGATTGGCACCCTGCTCGAGTAATGCCTTTGTTTCAGATTCGGGAAGGCTGAGTGAATTGCGCATCTGTCCGCGGGTGCGGTGGTCATATTGTGGATTGGGGTTCTCCGCAGTTTTCAATGACGCGCGCATCTGCTCCAGTTCTTCGGGTGTATCGAAAGCATAATAGGCATATCCGTCTGTCACCAGTTGTTCGGCATACCTGCGGTATATTTCTTTGCGTTCGCTTTGCCGGTAGGGGGCGTACGCACCTTCTTTCCGTGTGCTTTCATCGGGGGTAAGACCGCACCATGCAAGGCAGTCGAATATGTATTCTTCCGCTCCGGGAACATAACGGTTCTGATCGGTGTCTTCGATGCGTAATACGAACGTGCCCTTATGGCGGCGTGCAAACAGGTAATTAAACAAAACAGTACGAACACCTCCAAGGTGCAAACCACCGGTCGGACTAGGTGCAAAACGTACCCTTACATGAGTTGTATCCATGTCGCGAAATTAGGCAGAATTAGCGGTATTTTTTGGCGGATAGAGGAGTCAAATGCGGATATTTGTGGCTGTAATTCCGGTAGCCGTCTTCGGGCTTTGTGGCCGTTGGGGTTTTTTGTATATTGTCGGAGCACATAACCAAACGTACAAACATGCTAACGCTTACAGTTTCCCATGAGATCATTTTGAGAAATTACCGGGATGAAGATGCTCCCGAGTTATTTGCCACAGTTCAGGCCAATCGCAATCATTTGCGTCCCTGGTTGCTGTGGGTCGATGCAACTTTAAAAGAAGAACATTCTCTGGAATACATCAGGGCGGCCCGGCAGGAGCTCGATGACCAGTCGAGCATTGCACTAGGAATATTCCGCAACAACAGGCTTATTGGTGGCATCGGCATGCACAACTGGGATCACCGCATCAGGAAGGCCCAGCTGGGTTATTGGCTGGTAAAAGACGAGGAAGGCAAAGGAGTATTACAACGCTGTGCTACTGTACTGATCAGTTATCTGTTTGAACAGGTGCAGCTGAATAAACTTGAATTACATTACTTACCCAATAATAAGCGGAGTGCTGCAGTAGCACAACGGCTTGGTTTTACCATAGAAGGATTGTTGCGTGATCAGTTTTTGATGAATGGTATGTTGCACAATATGGTTATTTGCGGTTTGCTCCGCCGCGAATGGAAAGAGCCGGCTTAGTTGCCGGCCCTTCGAGGTTTTTGTAATAAAATTATTCGTATAAAATGATTTTTGCGGTTGCCTTTTGTGTGCCATCTTTATTTACAGAAAAAACCAGGTACACCCCGCTTTGTGCTTTGCGGCCATTATAGTCTTTCCCATTCCATACAGCCTGACCACCCAATGCCCTGGTACGGTAAATCAGCTGCCCCGATATATCGGTAATACGTACATCGGCATTTTCAGCCATTCCTCTTACACCAATCATGCCGTTAAAGCCGGAGGGAACAGGGTTAGGATATACAAATAGTTCTTCTTCGTGCTCAGCTTTACCATCAGTAGCTGTGCTGCGGAAAGATGCCAATCCTTTTTCCGTACTGAAATATACATCACCTGTCACCGGGTCAATATTGATACGTTCTATGTTATTGGATGGCAGCGGACTGTTTGATTCTGTAAATCGGTAAATTGTTTCCTCTGCATCCGGAGAAATCAGCCAGACTCCATTACTGGTACCGATCCATTTACGATTAGCTCCATCTACAGCAATTGCCTTTACAGATTGCTGCGAAAACAGATGGTCAGCAAACTGGTCGGCCTGTACAATTTTTAGCTCGGCTTCACATCTGCGGGCAATTACTTCATCCGGACAGTTTACAATACCAATTCCGTTAGTAGTTCCGATCCAAATGGCTCCGTCTTTATCCTTTGCAATAGATAAGGTACTGTTGTCAGGCAGCCCGCCGGCTCCTTTTCCTTTCTTAAGGGCAAAATATTTGTCGTCCGAAGTATTTTCCGGAGTACCGTTGTCGTCGTACACTACCGCTCCTTCGTTGGAGGGGCAGATAAACCATTTTTGATCAAAGTCATCGATAATGACGTCTGCGGCACTGTGCGAATTGTTCGGAATAGGTTTCAATTTCGGCCATTTACCGTCTGCTGTTTTAACCGCGAGTTCGTTTTCATCAGCTCCAAAATTTGTCATCCATACATTTCCGCGGCTGTCCACTGCTATACCTGAAACCTGATACAGATCATTGCCGGGAGTAGAGGCCCGGGTACGTGACAAGTATCCTTCGTTGAAAATCTGCCAGTTCCCGGTGGGCTGCATTTCCAAAAGCCCGCCCCCAAACGAAGCGGCATATAATTTTCCACTTTGCTGATCTTTATGAATCCTGATAAAATCCTGTACCCAGGGGTTTTCATCTACCCAGGCTGTATTTATCCAATGATCATCTTTTAGTCTTGAAAAATTGGCACGGTTTCTAAGTGCATCCCAGGTATTGGACTTACTGCCGTGTGCAACCCATACTTCGCCGTTATAAGCACTTACGTCGAAGGAGGTATTGGTCACAGGCCCGTCCGGATAGAATGCTTCTGAAGTATTGGTCCCGGTTCGTTTGCGGAAACCATGGTAAGTCGTGTATATATAGCGGCTGTCGTCGGTATACCACACGTCGCCATTGGCTAATTGCAATACCTGGGTGGGCGACTTGGTAGCAAAGGAATCGCTGCGTTGATGCCCGGCATTCATGAAGGTAAAATAACCTGTCTCATTTTCCGGGTCAGCAGCGCAAATCCACAAGCCGTCATTGCCGGCATCCAATCGCTTTACAGGCATGGCAGTTGTTCCAATCCATGACACTGTATTTCCCTGTATTTCAAATAAACTATCACTTACCGCAGCATACAATCTGCTGCCTGTGCTGGCCAGGTGCCGGTACGGACGTGCCTCACCTATTGCGTCCCAGCGTTCTTCAAACAGGATGTAAGGATTGTTTATATGCGACCGTAATAATCCTACACTGGTTGCCACATAAACCGAGTCATTCAGAATAGCCGAAGCATACACCGTAGCATCTACCGTAGTATCGTTGAATTTGATGGTTTCTTTTATTTCCCTCTTGTTCAGGTTTAGTACTACAAGGCCAAGACTGGTACTCAGGTATGCCAGGCCATTATGGGGCTGAATATGGTATATAGTCTTGTTTCCGGCCGGCAGGAGCTTTAACTCTGGTATATTGTAAAAGCTATTGTCTTTGAACAGGTCTATATTGCTGTTGGTGTAAGCGATAACCGTTTGTTTCGTTGTGCGGTCGTGACCTACGGCAGCAATTCCAATGTCGCTCATGCCATTGGATTTACTATATGCCGACAGGCTGCCATCGTCCCGGTTATAGGTGTAGAATCCGCCTACGGTTCCCACAAAAAAGTTACTACCGTCTGTGGCTGCACCGGTTGCCTGATTGTAGGGCAAAAAACTTCTCCATTGTTCTATTGCAGGCCCGCCCCTTTGTGCCAGAGCAGCGGTTGCCGGAATCAGCAGCAACAGGTTCCACACAAGGCTCCTCGTAAAATTTCTTTTCTTCATACCGTGTCAAAAGTACTAATAAAACGACTTCAGGTTTACATTATTGCATCAGGTGATGCGTTAAACAAATGTGGTCCGGATACAAAAACACCCTGACGATGAAAGTCAGGGTGTGTATTTTTTAATGCATGTGTTTCAGGTTTATAACTTCCTGCTTGGTAAGGAATCTCCATTTTCCACGCAGTACATTTTTCTTGGTCAGGCCTGCGTACATCACGCGGTCCAGTTTTACCACTTCATAGCCCAATGACTCAAAAATACGGCGTACAATGCGGTTTTTGCCGCTATGTATTTCTAAACCGATCTCGTTTTTACTGTCGAGGTATTCCAGCTGATCTACGGGAGCGGGTCCATCTTCCAGAATTACGCCTGCTTTAATTTTCTCGAAATCGTCTTTCGACAAATTTTTGTCCAGCGTAGCCTTGTATACTTTTTTGATATCGTATTTAGGATGCGACAATTTCTGTGTCAGTTCACCATCATTGGTGAGCAATAATAAACCTGTGGTATTGCGGTCGAGACGCCCAACGGGGAATACCCTTTCCTCCACAAAGTTTTCTACCAGTTCCATTACAGTACGCCTTCCTTTAGGGTCGTCGGTGGTAGTAATAAAGCCTTTTGGCTTGTTCATCAGAATGTAGATCAGGTTTTTCTGCACCACAAGGCGTTTCCCGTTCAGGTTGACTTCGTCTTCGAGTGTAACCTTGAAGCCGGGTTCATTTACCAGAACGCCGTTTACGGTTACCTTACCTTCCTTGATAAGTTGCACGGCATCCCTCCTGCTACAAACATCGCAATGTGCAATATATTTGTTCAGCGGCATTGGCTTTTCTCCGTCGTTTTCGTCAGCGTCCTGCTGTTTTTTCATTCCGGCTTCTGCACGGGCGGAGTAAGCTTTTTCATGCGGATTTTCATCGTCGAATTGTTTCTTAAACCTGCTGGAGGCATCGTGCCTGTGGCGTTTTTTACCTTCAGTCTCGGTTCCTTCAACGCTTTTTCGCTTCGACAGGTTTACGTCGCTTTTACCGAAGTTTCTGGCTACAGGTTCTTCTGTCCACTTATCTTCCACTTCCTTGCTGAAGGTAATTTCGGGAGCAGATTCCTGTTCCGCCTTTTTCTCCAGTTGTTTTTTCTTATGTGCAATCAGTTCTTCATCACTCAGTTTTCCAAAAGTGTGTGCATACCGGTCGACCTTTTGTTCGGTGTGTTCCGTTTTCCGATCTTTCCCGGCAAATTTGCCAGCACCTTTGTCGAATCGTTTTCCTTCAAAATCCTTATCGTCTCGTTTCCGGAAAGGCCGGTCTTCCTGTTTTCCATAAGATTTCCGGGTGTCCCGGTCGCCGCGGTCCTTGTCTGTTTTTTTAAATGACGGGCGATCTTTTTCGAACGGTTTTCTGAAGCTACGCTTATCATCCGATCCTTCCTGATGATAGTCTTTTCTGTTTTTATTGAATCCGGCTTTGTCTGATTTGTCGAAGGGTTTTCTGAAGGCTCGTTGTTCTTCCGGCCCATCCTGGCCAAATTGTTTTCTGTTCCTGTTAAATCCCTGTTTGTCTGATTTATCCAGGGGTTTGCGGAACGAAGGTTTGTCATCATTCTTTGCTCCCGGTTTTCCGAAAGGTTTTGCTCCTTTATAATCTTTCTTATCAGAGCCGGCATCGGAAGATTTTCCGGGAAATCTTCCGTCTTTATTCCCCGGCACTTTTTTATCGGACCTGTCGGAATAGAATGGTTTTTTATGCATATGTGTAAATGAAAATGCGAATTAAAAAAATGAATTTGCCATGTCGAAGCGTGCTGGTTAAGCTGGTCTGTCGATATTGGCCAGTTGCCCGCATGCCGCGTCGATATCCTTACCTCTGCTTCTCCTGAGCCTTGCGTTCACCCGGTGTGCTGCCAGATAGTTCATAAACTTGTCGGTTACATCTTCTTCCGGTTTCACGAAATCGGCCTGGTCAATAGTATTATATTCAATAATATTAACCAGGTCGGCAGGCACCTGACGGTATATCTTAACCAACTCATCAGCATCTTTCAGCGAATCGTTGAAGTTTTTGAACAGGATATATTCAAAGGTTATTTCATTACCTGTTTTCTGGTAAAAATAGTTGAGCGCTGCAATCAATGAATGTAAATCATTGCTTTCATTGATGGGCATAATTTCGTTCCGTTTTACATCGTTGGCAGCGTGTAAGGATAGTGCCAGTTTAAAACGTACTTCGTCGTCGCCCAATTGCCGGATCATCTTCGCTACGCCAGCCGTGGAAACTGTAATACGACGGGGGCTCATGCCCAAACCATCGGGGGCTGTAATGCGTTCAATTGCTTTCAGAACGTTCTTGTAATTGAGCAGGGGTTCGCCCATGCCCATAAAAACGATGTTACTGAGATGTTTGCCGAAATGGGTAATTGCCTGTTGATTGAGCAGGGTTACTTCGTCAACAATCTCGTCAAATTCGAGATTGCGGCTGCGTTTAAGATAGCCCGTGGCGCAAAATTTGCAACTGAGGCTGCAGCCTACCTGCGACGAAACACAGGCAGTCATTCTTTTTTCTGTGGGAATCAGTACACCTTCGATATAGTGGTTGTCATGGAGTTTGAGGCGGCTTTTGACGGTACCGTCGTTACTAAACTGGCTGTGGTCAATACTTACCTTTGGTATGAAAGCCTGTTCCTTGAGTTGTTGACGCAGGTCCTTCGGTAAATTGCTCATATCGTCGATGGAGCCGGCGTGTTTTTTCCAAATCCAGTCGTGTATCTGCGCCGCCCGGAATTTTGGTTGCCCCCACTCGCGCATCAGTTCTTCTATCTCTGCCAGGGGTATGTGTCGCAGATTTTTCATCTGGGAAAATTTTAAGATTGCCTGCAAAGGTAAGACTTTTGCCTGAGATAGCGATTTTGATAATTTAAGGTATCCCATGCGGCTCCAGGCGACTGTATACAAGGGTGCGTTGGCTAATGTTTTGTATAAACAAACATGCGGACCAGCAGGCCCGCATGTTGATATTCTTCTGAGTAGTACCGGATTTACCGGGCTACGTTCACGGCGCGTTTCTCGCGGATAACAGTAACCTTGATCTGGCCGGGGTATTGCATTTCTTTCTGAATCTTATCGGCGATTTCATAACTCAGGCGATCGCTGTCAGCATCAGTTACTTTATCGGCTTCTACAATTACCCTCAATTCGCGGCCGGCCTGAATTGCATAAGCTTTTTCTACGCCGTTATATTTGGTTGCCAGTGTTTCCAGGTCTTTAATACGTTGCAGATAGCTTTGCATTATTTCGCGACGGGCGCCCGGACGAGCTCCGCTGATAGCATCGCAAGCCTGTATGATGGGAGAAATGATGTAGGTCATTTCCATTTCGTCGTGGTGCGCTCCGATGGCGTTGATGATAGCAGGGTGCTCGCCGCATTTTTCGGCCAGTTTAGCACCCAAAAGTGCGTGGCTCAGTTCAGTTTCCTCATCGGGAACTTTACCGATGTCGTGCAGCAGACCAGCGCGTTTAGCCAGTTTCACTACTTTTTGTCCCAGCCCCAGTTCCGCCGCCATTACGCCGCAAAGGTTGGCTGTCTCTTTAGAGTGCATCAGGAGGTTTTGACCATAGGAAGAGCGGAACCTCATTTTACCGACCATACGTACCAGGTCCTTATGCAAACCATGAATACCCAGTTCGATAATGGTGCGTTCGCCGATTTCCATTACCTGATCTTCAATCTGCTTTTTCGTTTTTTCTACTATTTCTTCAATACGTGCAGGGTGTATACGACCGTCCTGTACCAGTCGTTGCAACGACAGCCGGGCAATTTCACGACGCAGTGGATCAAAGCAACTCAGTACTATAGCCTCCGGCGTATCGTCAATAATCAAATCTACGCCTGTGGCAGCTTCCAGCGCCCTGATATTCCTACCTTCACGACCAATAATCTGACCTTTAATTTCATCGCTCTCGAGGTTGAAAACGGTGATGGCATTTTCAATCGTTTGCTCTGCAGCAACGCGCTGAATGCTTTGAATGACTATCTTCTTAGCTTCTTTATTGGCATTGATTTTAGCCTCTTCCACAATTTCCTGAATATGCGCCATAGCACCGGTACGGGCTTCTTCTTTCATGGCGTCCATCAGCTGGTTTTTTGCTTCCTCGGCAGTCAGGTTCGCAACTTTTTCCAGTTGTTTGATATGTTGTTCCTGATGTTTTTCGAGTTCTTGTTTCTTAGCTTCGAGTTCCTGGCGTTTCTCAGCAGTTTTTTCCAGTTCTTTTTCCAGTACTGCTTTTTGCTGGGTGTTCTCGTTTATTTGTTTTTGCAATTGCTGGTTTTTGTCATTCAGCGATTGCTCTTTCTGGCGTAATCTGTTTTCGGCTTCGGCTACTTTCTGATTTCTGGCCGCAATTTCTTTTTCGTTTTCTGATTTTAAATGAAGGAATTTTTCTTTGGCTTCGAGTAGTTTTTTTTCTTTTAAAGTTTCAGCAAGTATTTTGGCATCTTCAGTTATTTTGTTTGCCTGTTGTTCTGCTTCCTGTATTTTCTGTTCTGTATTTTTTGCAAAAATTGCTTTACCTAAAAATATTCCGATTACCAGTGCCGCCACCGCTACCAGTGCCGATACGATCATAGCTAAGTCCATATAGTCGTGTTGTCATTTTTTTTGTTAATAAAATAGAAGATCGGGAAAACCTGAAAGCCCTCTTAGGGCTGGTTTTAACGTGCGAAGGTAGTATTTATTCTGTTAAGATGCTCCCGCTGATTCCGTTACAATATAGTCAATATGTGGAGGTTTGACCAATAAGTGGAAGTTTGACCAGGTTAATACAGAGAAAGCTAATATAGACAGCTATAACTAACCTTGTGCAAAAGCAAAAAGAGTTGCGTTCAAAGGCAACTCTTTTCTGTAAAGAATTATGATGTGATGTAAGTATCAGCTTGGTGTAAATCAGGCACCTGCCTTTGTTTCTTTGGCCCAGCTATCTTTAAGGCCCACGGTGCGATTAAAGATTAGATGGCCGGGCGAGCTTTCCTTGTCGACACAGAAATAGCCTTTGCGCAGAAACTGGAATCTGTCGCCGGCCACTGCATTTCGAAGAGTAGGTTCTATATAAGCTTTACGGATTACACTCAAGGATTCGGGATTGATATATTCCTTGAAGTCGCCCTCTTCAGATGAGGGGTTCTCTACTCTGAAAAGGCGGTCATATAATCTAATTTCAGCGGTATCGGCATTTTCGGCGCATACCCAATGAATGGTACCTTTCACTTTTAATCCGGTAGTATCGCTGCCGCTTTTACTTTCCGGGATATAAGTGCAGTATATTTCGGTAACATTTCCGTTTTCGTCTTTTTTAAAGTCCTCGCATTGCACAATGTAAGCATACTTAAGACGTACCGACAGGCCTGGTCCGAGCCGGAAGAATTTCTTGGGTGCGTTTTCCATAAAATCTTCGCGCTCAATCCAGAGTTCTCTGCCGAAAGGAATAGACCGGGTGCCTGAATGTTCGTCTTCGGGATTATTTTCAGCAGTCAGCGTTTCCAATTGTCCTTCCGGATAATTTGTAATAACCAGTTTTACAGGATCTAATACGGCCATTGCCCGCTGAGCAATTTTGTTGAGGTGCTCGCGGACACAAAATTCCAGCAAACCAACGTCGGTTATATTTTCTCTTTTGGCAATACCTATAAGATCTGCGAAGTTGCGGATACTTTCAGGTGTATATCCGCGGCGGCGCAGGCCACTGATGGTGGGCATACGTGGATCGTCCCAGCCGTTGACATGGCCTTCGTTTACCAGTTGAAGCAATTTTCGCTTGCTCATTACTGTATAGTTCAGGTTGCGGCGCGCAAACTCGTATTGTTTGGAAGGGAAAATTTCGAGTTGTTCGATAAACCAGTCGTATAGAGGACGGTGGTGTATGAATTCAAGCGTACAAATTGAATGAGTAATGCGTTCGATGCTATCGCTCTGGCCATGTGCGAAATCGTACATAGGATACAGACACCATTGGTCACCTGTGCGGTGATGATGCGCGTGTTTAATCCTGTAAATGATGGGATCGCGCATGAGCAGGTTAGGATGGGCCATATCGATTTTGGCGCGGAGAACTTTTTCTCCGTCCCGATATGCGCCCTCGCGCATTGCATGAAAAAGCCTGAGATTTTCATCAACGGAACGGTCACGATAGGGACTATTGGTACCGGGAGTATTTAAATCTCCCTTCATAGCAGCCATTTCATCCGAGGTGGAATCGTCGACATAAGCTTTTCCTTTTCTGATAAGGCTTACGGCAAAATTGTAGAGTTGCTCAAAATAGTCGGAAGTATAATGAAGTTCATCCCACTGAAAACCCAGCCACTGTACGTCATGCATAATGCTTTCTACGTATTCGGTTTCTTCGGTTGATGGATTGGTATCATCAAAACGCAGATTGCATTTTCCGTTGTATTTCTTCGCCAAACCGAAATTCAGGCAAATAGAAGCAGCGTGTCCTATGTGTAAATAGCCGTTGGGCTCAGGTGGAAATCGGGTATGTATGCTTTGGTATTTGCCTTCTGCAAGGTCTTTTTCTATGATTTCTTCAAGAAAATTGAGGGATTTTTCTTCCATTGGATCTGATATTACCGTAAGTCTTGCCGTTAAATAGCGGCCAAAGTTACGGATACTAACGCAGTATTAGAATCAGTCGGGGCGTTTCCGGGTGGCAATCTTTTTCCGGTTACGGCTCAGGGTTTCAGGTTTGATGCCCAGATAGGACGCTATCATATGTTGCGGAACCCTTTGAACTATTTCCGGATACACTTCTACGAATTTCTTGTATTTATCTTCAGCAAAGTGAATCAGGTAATTAATAACCCGCATGTGCAGTGCGTTGAGCCGCCGCTGCATCACCACCCTGAAATACTTTTCCAGCTTGGGTACATCGGCCAGTAATTGCTGGAAAACTTCGCGGTCGATGCATAATACTTCGGAACTTTCCAAAGCATCCAGATTATAAGTAGCCTGAATATCTTCGAGCTGGTGGAAGTTGTCGGGAATCCAACTTCCTTCGGGCGCAAATTGTATCACATGATCTTCGTCGCCGGTCCATTTCAGATAAGCACGGAGCATACCTTTTTGCACAAAGAAGAGCTGGCGATAGGCTTCCCCCGAATGCATAAGAATTTGGCGCTTACGCAGTTTCTTCAGGTTGAACGCGGAGACGACCTGTTCCGTTTCTTGTTTGGTCAGGGTCACTTCCTTGGCAATTTCTGTAAGAAGCAAGCTCATCGCTTCAGGCATACTTGTGGTTTTCAAATTCTATAACAGTTGAAAAAATACAATACCTTACAAATATAATGCCGGCCTGCGGTTGCCGGCCGGGAATATAGTTTCGGGTTAAATGCCCTAAGGCTGATTATGTTACAGGATTTATTGTGGTTCGGTAGTGTTCACGGGTTCCGCAAATTTACATTTTTAAATTCTCTTAAGACATAAATAAGTATATAAAATGTATGCAAATATTAAATTGAGTATTTCTATGTACCCGCCTTTTCGGTAACGAGTGCTGCAATATGCACGCAGATTTCCACAGCTTTCTGCATATCCTGCACACTTACGTATTCCTGCCGGGAATGAATTCCCATTTCTCCCGTGAAAATATTAGGGCAGGGTAAGCCCATGAAGCTTAGCCTGGACCCGTCGGTACCGCCGCGTATGCTGATGCGCTCGGCCTGTATGCCCGCAGCGGCATAGGCTTTTTCGGCGTATTCCATCACATCACTTCTCTGATCCAGAATTTCCCTCATATTCCGGTATTGTTCTTTTACTTCGAAAACATACTTAGCACCGGGATATTGTTGCACTGCAGCCTGTAACAAAGTTTCCAGTTGTTCCTCATAGGCTTTCAGTTTTGAAGTTTCGTGGTCGCGAACGATGAAATTAATAACGGTTTTCTCGGCCCCTCCTTCGATGTGCACGGGATGTACAAAACCTTCGCGATCAGCAGTAGTTTCGGGGCTCCAGCCTGCCTTGGGAAGTGAATCCAGGAAGTTTGCAGCAATTTTTATAGCGTTAACCAATTTGCCTTTGGCATACCCGGGATGCGCACTGATGCCGTGAATTTCAATATGTACACCATCGGCCGAGAAGCTTTCACCTTCCAGGTGTCCGCGTTCTCCGCCATCGAGCGTATAACCAAAATCGGCACCCAGCTGTTCCATATTTACGGCGTTTACGCCTCTTCCGATTTCCTCGTCGGGCGTAAACAGAATTTTAATAGCGCCGTGCTCCAGTTCCGGATGTTGCATCAGGTATTGCACCGTATCCATTATCACAGCGACGCCGGCCTTGTCGTCGGCTCCCAGCAAGGTGAGCCCCGATGCTGTTATGATATCGTCACCAATCCGCTTTTTCAGATATGGGTGGTTCTCAGTTGTAATGATTACGGCAGGGTCGTCTGGTAAAACTATATCGCTGCCATCAAAATTTTTATGAAGAATTGGCTTCACGCCGGCACCACTGCAGTCGGGTGAGGTGTCTACGTGCGCACAAAAGCAAACTACCGGAACTTTTTTGCTGGTGGTGGCCGGCACGGTGGCGTACACATATCCGTGCTCATCCAGTACTGCGTCTGAGATGCCCAATGACTTTAGTTCCTCTACCAGCATCCGGCTAAGGTCTTTTTGTTTTTCCGTAGAAGGCTGGCTGGTTGACTGAGGGTCGCTTTGCGTATCGATCTGAACATACCGCATTAACCGGTCTGCTACAGAAAAATCATAATTTTTGTGAAACATTGCTCTTGTTTTTCGGCTGGCAAAGGTAGGGTAACTTGCCACAACCTTTGCCGGATCTGTCGATTCAGATGTCAGAAGAACGCTTTTTGGGGGTAAAAACCGATGTCATACCTGCTGTTTGTCCTGCATGTTAAGCGTTGCAGGTTGTGCCTGGAAGAAGGGTTGTGCGAGGGTTGCGCAGAATTCCGACCAGATATTGCGGACAATATCACCTGCCGGTAAAATTTCATTAATCAGCGCACTTACCTGGCCGATCTCCAGTTCACCTTCATCCATATTGCCTTCAAACATACCGGCTTTGGCCCGCGCACGTCCGAGAAGTTCCAGTAATGTTTCTTTATCGGCACCGGCTGCTTCGGCGGCTGCGACCTTGTTATAGAATTCGTTCTTCAGCAGTCGTACGGGTGTCAGGTTTTTCAATGCGAGTTTTGTATCGCCTTCGTTGGCCATTACCACTGCTTGTTTGAATGATGGGTGTGAAGAAGCTTCGTGGCTACATACAAACCTGCTCCCTATTTGTACACCTTCTGCACCGAGTGCCATGGTGGCATACATGCTTCGTCCGTCGGCAATGCCGCCGGCGGCAATCAATGGTATGTCCAGTACTTTCCTTACCTGTGGAATCAGACAAAGGGTGGTGGTTTCTTCGCGGCCGTTGTGTCCCCCTGCTTCAAAGCCCTCGGCAACTACAGCATCCACACCGGCGTCCTGACACTTCAAGGCAAATTTGGCACTGGAAACAACATGCACGACGGTGATGCCCGCTTGTTTTAATATGGAAGTCCAGGTTTTAGGATTGCCGGCAGAAGTGAAGACTATGGGCACCCGCTCATCAATAATATGCTGAATGTGCTGGTCAATATCAGGGTACAATAAGGGCAGGTTGACACCAAAAGGCTGTTGTGTGGCAGCCTTACACTTTTTTATATGTTCTAACAGCACAGGAGGATACATGCTTCCCGCGCCAATCAAACCTAATCCGCCGGCATTGCTTACTGCAGAGGCTAATCTCCAGCCCGAAGCCCAAATCATGCCTGCCTGTACAATTGGATATTGGATTTGAAAAAGTTGTGTGATCCGGTTCTTAAATTCCTGCCCGTTTCTTAGTATTATTTGCTGCATGTTGATTCGTTCTGTGTTTAAGAAATGTGTATCCAAGGGTGGCGTTGATAGCATACAATTTGAAATTGGGTAGCGACATAAGGCTACTCCAGGTAGCCGCAAATCTTATTCTGTCATATCCTATTCCAGCACCCAAGTGAATATAGGAAAGAAAATCTCCCTGTACGATTTGTAAAGCAAACCCTGCCTGTACAAAGGGCTTTAGTCTGCCAGTACTGAAATAGTAGTTACCTGATACGGGTAAACGCAGACTTGTAATAGTGGTGTCGAACGTAAAGCCTGATTCGCGAACCTCGCCGGAGATGGAATAAAACTCTATACCAAGGGTGGTAGAAATTCGTTTTGACATCAGGGGAGCAGCGATATCCAGTGCGTAGCCGATTCTATATCCCGTTGCCTGTTGCGAATTATACCATCCGTTCAAAGGGTATTTCTTTCCGAGGAATCCCGAAAATTCTACCAGATGAGAAAGGGTGACAGGTACTTTGTTTTTAAATATTTTCAAAGTCCCGTCGGTACCTTTGCACCGGTTATATTGCTGCACTACTGATGCAATGCTGGCACTGGTATAAACTAAACCTCTTATGGAGGATTGAATCGATTCACAGTCGTTGAATAAGATCTGGAGATCATTTTTGTAGCGGCTGTAAGCGGGGTGGCCCGAAGTGGAAGCATGCTGCAAGAGGTAGGTTCCATCCTTTGTTCTTACCACATAAAATGTGCTGAGGTCCGTTTCGAAATGAAAATGTGTTCCGGGGTCGTCCAGTTTAAACATGGATGCAGAAGGCCCGTTTACAATGGTTTTGGCAAATACGTTAAGGGTGTCCTTGTGTTTTGGACTGTACAACTTTACAGGTTCAAAGCAAATATCATAATTTGTCAGCCACAGCATTTTGGTAGCGTTCATGTCGATTACTCGCGGCGTACCATTGTGCGGCTTGAATATAACTGGCTTATACAAATCATTTTCCCGGTCCATATCGATCGTGCCCCGAAGGGAATCCTGCTGATGACTGATAAGTAATACTTCTTCTTTGGCGGTAGACTGCGCCTGCGCCGGGCAAAACGCTGGTATACCTGCAAGTAACAGGTAAAATTTTTTCATGTTGTTAGGGTTGTCTTTTTATGCAATTTTATCCTAAATCTATATCTGTATTGTCTCCAATATTAAGGCTTTGACTCATGCCGTGCACGTAAGCATCACTACCAATAATCGAGGACTTTAATACCACTTCGTCCAGCTCAGCAAAAGAACCAATGATACTGTTGCGTATGATGGATGATCGCACGGTGGTGTTTTCGCCTATGGAAACCGAAGGGCCAATAATTGAATGCTCAATCCGGCAGCCGGGGGCGATATTAACGGGTGGAATTATTACTGTATCAGGGAATTCGGGAATCTGATAACCGGCCTGCTCGCTCATAGTTTTTAATAAGGTCGCATTGGTTTCCAGTAAGGTCTCTTTTTTACCGCAGTCAAACCAATTATTCACTTTAAAAGCTTTGAACCGGATACCTCGTTCAATCATGGTTTGCAGTGCATGGGTTAGATGATATTCCCCATCTTCATCTGCACGGTTGTGGAGGTAGGCATCCAGCGATTGGAATAATTCAGGTGTTTCTTTAATCTTGTAGACGCCTACCATAGCCATATTAGACTTAGGAATCAAGGGCTTCTCAACCACCTTAAGGACATTATCCTGTTCGTCTACTTCCGCCACGCCGAAACTTCGGGGGTCATCCACTCTCCGGATGCCGATCTGCGACTCGGGACTATTCAGAATAGTCGTCGTATCGAAATCGCAAATAGTATCTCCGAATACAATCAGTACTTCGTCATTTCCAACGGCTTCTTTTGTGAGCCAGATGGCATGCCCTGTTCCCCGCCTGTCATTTTGGGTAACAAATGTGCAACGCAAGCCAGGGTAGGTGCGTAATACATAATCTTGTATTTTATCGCCCAGGTAGCCGATTATAAATATGTATTCTTCTATTCCCTTATTCAGCAAGGCATCGACGATAACGCTCAGAATCGTCTTTCCTGCCATGGGCATCAACGCTTTAGGCTGTGTATAGGTATGAGGTCGTAGTTTAGTGCCGGCGCCGGCTACGGGAATAATCGCTTTCATATAGAGCGTGAAATTACAATTTTATCGACAAGCGAAGCATGGCCCCGGTTCTGTATATTGAATATTTGGCAAAGCGCTGAAGGCCGCTGAAAGGGCAGGCCACAGGATTCAGTCACAACTATTAATGTTTTTAGCGAGGTTTGCACACTAGTTGCAATTGATTACTTTTGCACCATCTTTTTAAAACACACTTATGGCAGTTGTCGATTTAGTAATGCCCAAAATGGGTGAAAGTATAATGGAGGCTACGGTGCTTAAATGGCACAAGCAACCAGGCGATACCGTGAAGATGGACGAAACCGTGTTGGAAATAGCTACAGATAAGGTAGATAGTGAAGTACCATCTACGGCAGCAGGGACTATTACGGAAATTTTATTCAAAGAAAACGATGTAGTACCCGTAGGTACTGTTATTGCACGTATAGATAGTTCGGCTTCCGGGGTTGCATCTACTGCCGCTCCGCAGGCAACGCAAGCCGCTCCGCAGCCGCAACCGGTTGCTGTAGCACAACCTGCACAACCGGCCGCAGCATCTGCACCGGCAGGTTCTACTTCTGGTTCCCGCTTTTATTCGCCGCTTGTTTTAAACATTGCAGCGAAAGAGGGTATTGGAATGGCTGAACTGGAGCAATTGCCTGGTACCGGTAATGAAGGCAGGGTAACTAAAAAGGATATACTCGCTTATGTAGCCAATCGCGGAACTGCAGCTCCTGCGGCCGCTGTTTCCGCCGCCACTCCTGCAGCCGCTGCCACTCCGGCTCCTGCAGCCCCGGCCCCTGCTACTGTAGCTACTTCAGGCGTTGGTGGAAATGTAGAAATTATAGAGATGGATCGTATGCGTAAACTTATTGCAGACCATATGGTGCGCAGTAAGGCTACATCGCCACACGTTACCAGCTTTACAGAGGCAGATGTAACCAATCTGGTTAAGTGGAGAGAAAAGAATAAAAAAGCTTTCGAATCCAGGCATGGTGAAAAAATCACCTTTACACCTATTTTTATTGAAGCCATAGTGAACTGTATCAAACGGTTCCCGATGATCAATAGCAGTGTTGAAGGCGATAGAATCATTGTGAAAAAAGATATTAATATCGGAATGGCTGCTGCACTACCGAGTGGTAATCTGATTGTTCCTGTTATTAAAAATGCAGATACCAAGAACCTGCTGGGTCTTACCAAAGACGTAAACCAGTTGGCCAATGCGGCCAGAAGCAGCAAATTGAAAGCTGACGATACGCAGGGCGGCACTTTTACACTCACCAATGTTGGTACATTTGGCAGTCTGATGGGTACCCCCATTATCAATCAGCCGCAGGTAGCCATACTTGCAGTAGGCAGTATTAAAAAGCGCCCTATGGTTTTAGAAACGCCCGAAGGTGATGTTATTGCTATCCGACACATGATGTACCTGTCGTTAAGCTACGACCATCGCATTGTAGATGGTTCATTAGGTGCCAGCTTCCTTACAGCTGTCGCAAATGAGCTGGAAGCTTTTGACTTTAACAGAGCGATTTAAGGCTCATAAATACTAGAAAAACGGGGTTGCTGTTGCGACTCCGTTTTTTATTTGCCAAAAAAAGGAGATGTAAGACTACACCTCCTGTTCAGAAACTACTACTACATAGCTTACGACGTAAAAAATCTTAGTAAAGCTGGTCGGTATCCTCCGTTGTATGTTCCGCATTGACTTCTACGGGACCATCTGTTTTCATTTCGTAATAGGTACCATTGTCGATTGTATAGGTATTATTGGGTATGTATCGAAAATGCCCTTTGCTCGTTTTAATTGTGCGTGGTTTTATGAACGAGTGCTCGCAGTTCTCGGTGCGGAATACTTTGCCTACCGGTATCTGAACCTCTATCGTGAGCTTTTGTCCTCTGAACGGATGACCCTGTGTCAGAAGGAAATCATTGGGAATGTATATTGTGTTTCCGACCTGTTCGTATTTCAGATCCAGTGCTTCTGCAAACATTTTTGCGCGGTTATAATTCCTTCCCTGAGCAGCTTTTTTAGCAATGATATGATAAAGGCTGTCCGGGCTTGTCTGAAACCGAATGCGTATATTGCTCAGGGCAATGGTGCTGTCGTCGCGGAATCGGAACCCTTTGTTGCTTTCATCCCAGTCCTGCTCCCAGCTGTCGTTTAAAACCAGATTATTGCCCTCCTGTATGGTTTGTCGGATGATCAGCGTATCGTTGGCCGGTTGCTGAATGGGAATAGTATACGATCTGCTGTATGGAACTGCGAAGTCGGTGCCTATAGCACTACCTACCCAGAATAGTCCGAATATGCCCAGGATAAACAGCGTGGCCAGTACCGCGTTTAACCATTTTTTACCGGCATACGGACGCCCGGTAACCATTTTTACCAGTAATCGTATTATGGCAATGAATGGTATACTAACCGCTAATATCACGCTAATCCATAACACCCATTTCTGTGTTTCAGTGTCGGTTACTAATCCGCTGAAGGGTAGCGCGAAATAAGAAGATACTGCTATGCCGCCAAGCGCAGCCACTACGGCGATTAATACGCCGGCCAGTACAATTAAAATAAAGGTAAGTACCAGGAATACGAACAGTTTCACCAGGATGGAAAACAAACGAACCAGAACCGGGCGTTTCGGTTGGGATGTTTTCGCGGGCTCACTGGTTTTGATTGCATGGCTCAAGCTCTGCACATCTACTTTTTCGCCACGCATTTCCAATTTCTCGGCAATGGTAGTGGCCTCGGGAAGAGATGCCCACAGAATGATATAGAGTAATACCAATGTAGGGAGGCCACCCAGAAATACCGGAAAGAAGAAAATATTACTGTTGAGAACACCAAAAAATATCAGGCCCAGTAAGGGGGCTGCAAATATTACCCTGGGAATTATGGGGTCTACGCCGGTATAAGCAGCTATACCTGAGCATACACCTCCTACTACTTTGTGCGCAGGATTGCGGTACAGGCGCTTTCTGGTGATGCTTATTTCTTCTGCACGCTCGGGGAGAATCAGCCAAAGGAGTAAATAGATCAACAGACCAGAGCCCCACGCCAGCGTAATAAGAACCATGGCAATGCGAAGTATGATGGGGTCGATATTGAAATGGTTCGCCAGTCCGCCGCAAACGCCACCCAATATTTTGTCTTTCTTGTTTCGCGCCAGCGACAGGCGGCTGGTTTTTGTATATGCCTGTTGCTCCTTATCAGTTCCCTTTGCTACATCTTCCTGTGCCAGCCGGTCATCGCCTGTTTCATGTTCAATTTGTTCGGGGCTGCCCATAATGTCCATCATGTCCTTGATGTCTTCAGCCATAATGCAGGAGGCCCCTTTTTTCAGCTTATCCTGAAATAATTCGCCGATGCGGTCTTCCATATCGCGAACGATTTCGTCGCCACCCTGCTCGCGGGCAAAAAAGTTTTTAAGCCGGGTAATGTAATTGTTTAGCAGCTCGTATGCCTGCTCGTCAATCGGAATCAGCCGGCCCGCCAGATTTATATTGATTATCTTATTCATGTTATGCAGTGTTAAGCGTGTAGTAGATATGAATTTATTTTTGCTGCTCTGAAGTGGTAAGGGTGGCCACCGCATCGGCTAACTGCTGCCATGTTTGTGCCAGCTCCTGATAAAAGGCATCGCCTTTTGCCGTAAGTGTAAAATACTTTCTGGGCGGACCAGAAGCGCTTTCCTCCCAGCGATAACTCAGTAATTCAGCGTTTTTGAGGCGTGTAAGAAGTGGATAGAGTGTTCCTTCCAGAATTTGCAGGCCGGCATTTTTCATTTGCTCAATGATTTCTGAGGGGTAGACCTCCGACTGGCGGATAATGGAAAGAATACAAAATTCCAGTACTCCTTTGCGCATTTGGGAACTTGTATTTTCAGTATTCATAACGTTAGGTTGAATTGGATTTGCTCAATCCCGAGTTTATTTCCAAGCTTGACAATGCAAAGATATGGGTATAAATATGTACTATGTATTGCATAGTACTTACTTTAAGATTTTTTTAACTAAAAACGCGCAAGTCGCGATCTTTTAATTATAGTCCTTAAACAGTAGAGTTATCCCCCTAAACGGCTGCTTTTGTTTGTTAGTAGAAGCATAGTTCAAGGTACCTACATATTGGTGGAGCAGAACTTTATTTTACCTCTGAAACATGCCAAGAATCTCGTCTAAACAAGAAAATTTTGTTTGCTGAACCGGTAGTTTTGGGAATTATATCTATATTTACACGCTCAAATTTCGAGCGTAAAAATCGTCTGTATGAAGAAGTATTATTTAGCCTTTTTAATTGCCTGTACCATAGGAGGTTCCGTGCATGCGCAGATTAGCGCGGGCGGTTTCCCCTGGAGTATGGTTGAAAATAGTCGGCTGGTGCCTTTATCTGCCTACAATTTACCCGAGCCCGATTATGAGCAATTAAAACGGGAAGATGAACTGGATGCTGTATTGAATGTGGCAAAACCTTATCGTATAGCTGCAACGATCAATACCGAAATCAATACCAAATCACATGGTAACTGGAGTTACCTGGCAGACGGTAGAAAAGTATGGCGCCTGGCTATTTCAGTTCCCGGAGCTAAAGCTTTAAGTTTTAACTACAACCGGTTTGAACTGCCCGAGGGCGTTAGCTTCTTTCTGCGGAATCAAAGTGGTAAACAAGTGCTCGGTGCTTACACCAGTGCTAACAACTCAGAGTTCGGGGTTTTTGCACATGAGCAGGTGATGGGCGACCAGGCTATACTCGAATTAAATTTTGAAGCCGGGGTAACGGAGCGTTTCGAATTTAATATAGACAAAATTTGGGCGGCTTATCGTGGCGTTCAGAATATTTATGAAACGGACGATGTCGCGTTGCGTCCCACTAATGCGGAATCTCCCTGTCATATAAATGCAAGTTGCCCTGAAGGCGACGGAGCACTATTCGCGAAAGCCAAGGCAGCAACGGTACAAATAAATATGGGTGGTTCGGTATGTTCCGGAACCATGATCAACAGTACAGCCAATGCGGAGAGCGGTGTTTGTAAACCCTATTTGCTTACAGCCTCGCATTGCGATGGCGCCAACAGCTATGAAGATGCCGGTTTCGCAAACTGGGTATTTACATTTAATTATCAATGGTTGAATTGCGATGGCAGCAATGCGGATGAGCCCCGGTCCCGTACAGGAGCCCGGTTCCGTGCCCGCAGCCATAATCCTTCATTGGGTAACCCTGGAGAGAACCGCCTGGTATCTGACTTCCTGCTGCTCGAATTGAACGCTCCTCCACAAGCGGCTGCAAATGCTTATTTGGTAGGATGGAACCGTGATCAATATATTGACAGCGATCCTGAATACTATACAAAATTTGTGGGCTTTCACCATCCCGGGGGTGACCGGAAAAAATTAGGGGTATCTTTCTCAATTGATGGTACTGAAACATTCAACCAATCGGCGGTATCGAATACACACTGGAAAGCTAATTTTACCGTTGGTGGTACAGAAGGCGGTTCTTCCGGAAGCGGCCTGTTTGATATCGACGGATTGCTCATAGGTGATTTGTCTGGCGGGCCTAAATTACCGGGCGATTGTTACCCATTAGGTAAGTCGTCACTTTACAGCAAGTTGTCTTACATGTGGGACAATGAGTTTGATCAACAGAACTTCCCTCAATACGCCGGACCAGCGAGCCGCGTTAAAGACTGGCTGGCACCTGGTGAGCCCGACAGAGTTAAGATGGAATCTGTGAAATATGATTGCTCTGACTACGATCAGGTAGTTTCTGTGAAAGAATTGGCAACGATTTTGAATACTTCATTCACCGTGTATCCTAATCCGGCATCTGACGTACTTCATTTTAAAGCGAATTTTCCCGAACAAAGAGATGTGAGTATTGCCATTTACGATATAACCGGCAGTAAAAAGCAATCTTTTGACCTGAAAAACGTGCGCACAGGAAATTATAAGACATCTGTTGAAAATCTGGCTTCCGGTATGTATTTTGTGACCATATCCTCCAACGGAGTTTCAGTGAGTAAGAAAATTGTAGTTCAAAAATAGATGTATCAGTACAGGGTCGGCCAAATGGAGGGCCCTGTACTTAAAATAGTTGTTTGCATAAATTTCATTTTTAAAACAAATTAGTATGAAGAAAAGAATACTACTGCTTTCATTGTTGCTTTCAATGGGATCGCAGATCGTAACTGCCCAGACCCGGACGGTGAAGGGCAGGGTAGTGGACGAGAACGGGGAGGCGATTCCAGGTGCGACAGTAACTGTTAAAGGAACTACATCCGGTACGCTGACCGATATGGATGGTAACTACACCATAGAAGTTCCCGAAGACAAAAGTATCATCGTCATTGAGAGTATGGGTGCTGAAAAATCAGAAATCACAGTTTCCAACGATGGCAACCTGGTAACAACACAACTAGGTAAATCGAGTACTCAGTCAATTGACCAGGTGTCTGTCTATGGAAGATCCCTGGATAAAAGGTCTTATACCGGTGCATTAACTACAGTAACCGCACAGGACCTGGCCCGCCGTCCGGTAACTGATATCATTAAAGGTATCGATGGTGCTGCCCCCGGTGTTTTGGTATCCAGCGGTGGTGGTCAGCCGGGTGCTACTCCCGATATCCTTATGCGTGGTGTGGGTTCAGTAGCTGCCAATAATTCCCCATTGATCGTTTTGGATGGTGCACCCTATAATGGTACACTGGTTTCAATCAATCCGAACGACGTAGAAACCATGACCTTCCTGAAAGACGCAACGGCTACCGCGCTTTACGGTTCCAGGGGTGCTAACGGTGTAATCGTTGTGGTTACCAAGCGTGGTCAAAACACGGGTAAGCCAAGAATTAATATCGAAGGTTCTACCGGTATTTTGAACCGTATGTTGCCAGAGTACGAGCGCGTAGGTGCCAAAGATTATTATGAGCTTGCCTGGCAAGGGTTTAGAGACTACGGTACCGGCCAGAAGAACTCAACTACTTTTGTAGAGTTCCTGGGTGGTTACAACGCATCTAATGTTCCCAGTTCACAGCTGATGATCAATGGCAAGGTGAATCCAAATGCGGAAATGGTTTATGTTGAAGACTGGCAGGATGAGTTGCAACGCACGGGTGTTCGCCAAAATTATGCGTTGAGTGTATCAAATGCTGACAAAACTGGCGATTACTTCTTTTCCGTAGGTTATACCAAAGATCAGGGTATCGTAAAAAATTCAAACTACGATCGTTTTACGACCCGATTGAACCTTAATTCAAATATTGCAACCTGGTTGAAAACCGGTTTAAGTTTGTCTGGAACCATGGATCAGCAACGGTTCTTCCTGGGCAACAATACTGCGTACACCAACCCGTTTTTTGCTACGCGCGTAATGGGTCCCATTTACCCGGTATATCGCTACGATGCAGAGGGTAAACGTATGTACGAAGAAGATGGCGTCACTCCTGTGTACGACTTCGGTTTCAATGATGCGAATAATCCTTCCGGAATGGCTCAACAGCGTCCGTTTGGTATGAATACCAACGTAATTGCTGCCCTGTTTCAGGATGACCGCAATACCCGCGCTCTGAATGGTTTCGGTAAGGCCTATGTGGAAGCTAAATTCCTGAAAGACTTTACTTTCAATACTAGTTTTGTTATTAATTATTATAACGGAATTAATGATCGTTTCCAAAATGCCCGTTATGGTGACGCGAGCAATGTAGGTGGACGAATCAACCGTACATCGACTAATGAGTACTCTTACACTTTCAACCAAATGTTGAACTGGAAACCAACCTTTGGTCTATTTGCTGATAGAGAAAATCACCATTTGGATGTTACGCTTGTACACGAAGCTTTCTTTGTTAGAAATGAATCGCTGAATTTTACCCGTACCGGATTGACCAGCCCTGATTTTAAAGAAGGTGCTGCCGCAGCGGTTAATACCGGTTCGTATTCTGGTTTGAACGAACAGGCGATCGAAAGTTATCTGGCAATGCTGAGTTACGATTTCCGCAATAAATATTATGTGACCGCCAACGTACGTCGCGATGGTACGTCCCGCTTCTCGCCAAAAGCTCGTTGGGGTACATTCGGATCCATCGGTGGTGGATGGATTTTGTCTGACGAGGAATTTATGCACGGCGTTAAGAGTTCGCTCCGTCTGAACGAGTTCAAAATTCGTGGTAGCTATGGTATTACCGGCCAACAGGATCTGGGAGCAGGTTACTATGTATACCAGAGAAGATACACTTTTAACCACAATAATTCCAATCCCGGTTGGGAAATGTCACAATGGGGTAACGAAGATATTCGCTGGGAAAGCCGGTTGCAGGCCAACGTAGGTTTCGACGCGTCATTCTTTAACAGAAGATTGAACCTTAGCTTCGACTACTTCAACAATGGTTCCCGCGATATGCTGTTTGCACGCCCGCTCGCTATTTCAACTGGCTTGGGAAGCGTTCCTGTTAACATCGGAAATATGGTGAACAAAGGTGTGGAACTTGCTATCAATGCAGATGTGGTACGTACCAATAGTTTCCAATGGAATACGCGTATAAATCTCACCCACCTGCGCAATAAGATTACCAAAGTAGAAGGTGTAGATAGTGCTGTATCTGGCTTTAATCAAATTGCAACTGGGCAGGCTTATGGTGCATTCTTTGTTCCTCGCTATGCGGGCGTAGACTCTTTTGGTCGTGCGCAATATTATACCAATGACCCCGACGCCGTGGGCGGTGTTACGATTGACTATGGTTCTCTGACTCGTGAGGATCGCGTTTTTGCCGGTCAACCTTACAGAGATCTGGAGGGAAGTATTACCAACTCCTTCACCTACAAGAATTTTGACCTGTCGTTCATGGTTACATTTGGTATCGGCGGTAAATTTTACGATGCCACCTATCAAAACCTGATGGGTTCCGGACTGCAAAACCTGGGTCAGGCCTGGCACGTAGATATGCTGAACTCCTGGACTCCTGAAAACAGATCCAGTAATATTCCCCGTATCAGCTTTACAGACCAGTACTCCAATGCTACTTCAGACCGCTTCTTAATGAGTAATAGTTTTGCAAACCTTAAGAACATCAATATCGGTTACAGATTGCCTGCTAAATGGACTTCCGATATCGGTTTCCAAAATATTCGTATCTATGTAGCTGCAGATAACGTACTGTATTTTGCAGGTAGAAAAGGTGTGGATCTGAACCAAAACTTATTTGGTGCATCTAGCTTCACTTATTATCCTTACAGAACTGTTATGTTCGGCGTTAACCTTGGTTTGTAATCATAAATAATATCTCAAGAAATGAAAAATATTCTAAAATATTCTATATTAGCTGCATCACTTGCACTTACAGGTGTGGGATGTAAAAAGGATTTCCTGAATAGAAATCCGACAGAACAGGCTTCTATTGATCAGGTGTTTGCAACCATCGAGGGCTTTGAGGCTGCACTTCACGGTATGCACAGGATGATGTACGAGTCAATAGATCACGATATATTTGGCGTACCTTCTTTGGCTATTACCTGGGATTTAATGGGAGAAGATTTTATTCCCAGTGGTGTTGGCGCGGGCTGGTTTATTGCAGCCTATCGGTACCAGGATGCGCGTAACGGTGATGGCAATGGAGCCTACGCCTGGACCCTTAATTACAGGTTGATCAATAATGCTAATCAGATACTGTCACGTATTGATGATTTCAAAGCTGATCAGGAGCGCAAGGATTTTGTAAAGGCATCTGCACTGTTCTACCGTGCCTATGCATACAACACCCTGGCAACCTGTTTTATGCACACCTATGCAGCAGATGGTTTGGCTATACCATCTCCTTTAAATTACACAGGTGCGGCTAAGCAGGCTCCCTGTGTTCCAATTTACACAGCACCAACTCAAACTGGTAACGAGCGCGCAACGGTGGAAGAGGTATATACGCTGATTAATTCTGATTTGAGTGAGGCACTAACTTTGATGAGCAATACTACTGTAGCGCGGACCGATAAATCCGGAATCAGTAAAGAAGTTATAAAGGGTTTGACTGCCCGCGTTGCACTTACTATGCATGACTGGGATAAGGCCGCTACCATGGCTCATGAGGCTCGTGAGAGTTATCCTTATATGTCTCAGGAAGAGTTATTGAGGGGTTTTACGGATGCTAATAACCGGGAATGGATATGGGGCTCCATCATCAACCTTGAACAAAATGGTATTTATGCGTCCTTCCTGTCACATCTGGACTTTAATATGAACGGATATGCCGCTTTAGGTACGGAGAAAAAGTGTAATTCTGACTTCTTTACACCAGGTACTGCGGTTTCGATGGATACTACCGATATCCGCCGTAAATGGTGGGTTTCGCGCGAGGAGAAGCGTGACCTGAAACTGCCACAAGCGGTATATTCGCAGCGCAAGTTCAAAGCACCGAACCAATCAAGTTTTGCCGGCGATTTCCCACTCATGCGTGCTGCTGAAATGGCTTTGATTGAAGCTGAAGCTTTGGTTTGGGCAGGAAGGCGAAACGACGCTGTTCAAATTTTAACAGAATTTGCTAAGACTAGGAACCCAAACTTTGGTCCTAATTTATCGTCTGATCAATTAGTGATTGCGGAAATTAGAAAACAGAGACGCATCGAACTTTGGGGCGAAGGATTCCGTTATGGAGATATCATGAGACAGCAGGCCGTTCCTGATTATTACTTAGGTCAGGATGGTGGTTACCCATTAGATCGCAACGGTGGCGGACATAATAGCGGTTTAGCTGTAATAACTGAACTTGGTAGGTTCGATACACGTTTTCTGTTCCGTATCCCAGCATCTGAAACGAATACAAATAGAATACCTCAAAATCCCTAATATTAACTGAGAGAGGGGTGAAAGTCCCTCTCTCTCCTAAGAATTTCATAATTTAAATACGTTTTCAAATGAAACAGCTTCTATTTTTAGGTACAATCGCAGCATTCGCAGTAGGTACCGCGTCAGCGCAGAACATTGACATCCAGGCAGTAACTACTATCGAGGCAAACACTAAAATGTGTGCTACAAAATTCCTGACTCCGTCTACAGATCAGGCTGACAGTGTGCATGGTGTTTACGGTCTTCGTTATGACCAGGGTCCTGAAACAGCTATCGAGGGTGATAAGCTGACTTTCCGTTCGTCTTTCCATAAGTTCCTTACTGAGCAGGAAGCAATCGAACAAAACGTTCCTTTCGAAGATCGTTACGCTTGGTACGGAACGTACACCCTGACACAACAAAACGTAGATAACGGTATGTTCATGTTCTCTTACGATTCTATCGGAGACATGGGTATGTTGCTTGACTGGGAAAGATATGAAGAGTACGGCCTGGATTCTATCCGCGTGTACGGTCCTCCCCATGAGCAATTCCAAAACGGTAAAGCATACGGTTTCTTTGTACGTACCTGGGGTATGGGCGAAGATGCTAACAACATCGTAAACGTTGACCCGGATATGTCTAACAACTGGGCAGTTGTTAAAATTATCTGGAATGAATGTGACGGTGGTATCAGTGTTAATGACCTGATCGCTCCTAAGAAAACCATTAACCTGAGCGTATATCCTAATCCGGTTAGTGACAACATTAACTTCACGCACAATTTTGAGAAAAACACCAATGCGCGCGTTAACGTAACAGACCTGAGCGGCAGAACAGTTCTGTCTCAGAACCTGGGCCATATTAAAGCCGGCGAACGCAACTTCTCATTGGATGTTTCTAAATTGAGCGCTGGTATGTACACTATCGAACTGAGTGCAGGTGAATTCTCTGCTACCAGCAAGTTTACTGTACAACGCTAATTTTAAGATTGCATCTATTGCAAATAAACCGCCCGGTACTAACGGGCGGTTTTTTATATTTGCGGAATTAAATACCGATTTACTATGTCGTTGGAAACAAAAGTAATGGAGCAGCTTAAGCAGGCAATGCGGGATAAAAACGAGGCTGCATTGCGTACATTAAGAGCAATAAAGGCTGCTATTCTGGTAGAAAAGACAGCTGCCGGTGCGAAGGATACACTTACCGAGGCCGATGAGACTAAATTGCTTCAAAAAATGGTGAAGCAGAGGAAAGATTCACTTGACATTTTCAATCAGCAAAACCGTACCGATTTGGCTGCCAAAGAACAAGAGGAATTGGTAGTTCTGGAGGCATTTATTCCAAAACAGCTAACTGCCGATGAACTTTCGGCTCGGATTTCGGACATTATTGCTACCGTCGGTGCCACGTCTCCCGCCGATATGGGTCGTGTGATGGGTGTAGCTACCAGGGAACTAGCCGGTCTGGCAGAAGGTAAGGCTATTTCTGATACGGTCAAGAGTAAGCTTTCAGCACGCTAAACGCATGCCGCTCGATCTGATTTATTTGGCACTATTGGTTATCTTTTTGATCCGGGGGTTTCAAAAGGGTATGCTGGTTGCCGTATGTTCGATACTGGCATTGATTATAGGTTCAATGGCGGCCCTGAAATTGTCCGGAACGATTTCAGGGCTTCTGTTTGATGATGGTAAGGGGCGCTGGGCGCCTTTAATCACCTACCTGCTTATTTTTCTGCTAGTAGCCTGGGGTATAAAGTTGCTGGCTTCCTTAATACAACGAAGTTTGGATGCAGTTGCATTAGGCTGGCTCAACCGTATCGGCGGCGCCGTTTTGTACGGCCTGATGGTCTCTGTGGTGGCCAGTATTTTTTTATGGTTGTTGAATGCAATGTCCTTGTTGTCGCAGGATGTTAAGGAGTCGGCCTGGTGTTATTCCTTTCTTGAGCCCCTGGCGCCGGCTCTTTTTCGGGCAATAGGAACTATTATTCCTGTTGCAGGCGAAATATTCGAGGAACTTAGCCGGTATTTTGAAATGATCGATGGAAAAATCAAGTCAGATGTGGGTGCTCATCGATAACTACGATTCGTTTACGTATATGTTGCATCATTACCTCCTGCAACTACACGATGATATACGTGTGTTGCGTAATGATGAATGCACTTTAGCCGAGCTTATTGCTCTGCAGCCGTCGCGAATTATCATATCTCCCGGGCCGCGCCGCCCCGAGCAGGCCGGAATTACCAATGTGCTTATTGATCATTTCATCGGTAAAATTCCTTTGTTAGGGATCTGCCTTGGTCATCAGGCGCTGGGTATTCGACTGGGTGCGCAACTAGTGCGGGCCCGGCAGCCCATGCACGGAAAGGTTTCGCAAGTAAGCCATACGGGAGCGGCATTATTCGATGGTATCCCTGAGAAATTCCCGGTAATGCGTTATCATTCGCTCGTCTTAAAAGATTGGGAACATACCGAACTTGTTCCTCTGGCCTTTGCAGAAAGCATGGATTTAATGGCCTTTGAATCGGCGGGCGGTATGGTAACGGGCTTACAGTTTCATCCCGAATCTATATTAACGCCCCATGGTTCGCAAATATTACGCAATTGGCATAGGTTGTGTAACAGGATAGTAAGTACTTTTGAATCAAATTAAACTCTATGACAAAAATTTTCTACTTAATTGCAGCATTGCTCTTCGTATCGCTGCAGGCTGGTGCCCAATGGAGCAGCCACAACGTGACATTTGATGGTATGAACCGGGAGTATAAGGTCTATACCCCGGCTGGTTACAATGCTTCAGTGCCGGCTTCCTTAATTGTAGTCCTGCACGGCCTGCAAGGCACGATGTCTGACGTTGAAACCATAGGTATTACGGAGATTGCCGATACTGCAAATATCGTTCTGGTTTCTCCGCAAGCACTCAATTTCAGTAGTCCTTTAGGACTGATGGAGGCCGTTTGGAACAGTGGTATCGTACTCGATATCCCGGGTTTTGGTACCATACCCGTGAACGCTGATGTAGACGACGCGGGCTTTATTAATTCAATATTGGAGGCCACCCTGCTTACACACAACATAAAAGAAGACCGGATTTATATGGCCGGAGCATCGTTGGGCGGATTTATGACCCAGAAAATGGCCTGTGCAGCGGGTAATAAACTGGCTGCAATCGCAACTGTAATGGGGACCTACGCACTGGCACTTCCGCTTTGTAATCCAGGTAAAGTATTACCCATGGCTCATTTTCACGGTACTTTGGACGATGTTGTAGATTATCAGGGCAATTTCCTGTTTGGCTCTATGTCATTACCCATCGGTCTTTCGGTCGATGAGCTGGTTTCATCATGGGTAACGCTTAATGATGCCAATCCTACTGCAACACATACCGCCTGGCCGAATACCAATAACGATAATTTTTGGATTGATCATTATCGGTACGACAATGCTGAAGGCCAATCATTGGTTGAGTTGTTCAAGGTAAACGGTGGTACGCATACCTGGTACGATTACGGGAACACAGACGGAGAAATTGATTATGCTACAGAAATCTGGAAATTTTTCAATCGTCAGTATTATAGTACAAGTATTGCCGGCGTAAATAACAACAAAACCCGGTTGGCCATTTTTCCCAACCCGGTAGAAAGTCATATTAACCTTCCACAGGTTTTCAAATCTGGCGTGGTTTCGATCACGAATATGCTGGGTCAGCTTGTACACCGGCAATCTGTAACAGCGGGGGAGCCTATCGATGTTTCAACCCTGGGCACCGGAACTTATATCCTGCAATTAGTTTCGGATAAAAATGAACGTATGGCCGCCAGATTCGTTAAGAAGAATTGATTTATTGGTCCGGACTTGTACATTGATCTATATGAAAATATATCTGGCACAGCAAAATTACCATATCGGAGATTTCGACGCCAACACCAAAAAGATTATTACCGCTATCCAATCTGCCAGACAGCAAGGTGCAGATCTGGTCGTTTTCAGTGAGTTGGCCGTTTGTGGCTACCCTCCACGTGACTTTTTAGAGTTTGACGATTTTATCGACTCTTGTCTTCGATCCATCGATGCAATACGGGAGCAAACAGAGGGCATTGCCGTATTAGTAGGTGCCCCTTCCCGCAATCCCGAGGAAAAAGGCAAGAATCTGTTCAACAGCGCTTATTTTTTACATAACAAAGAAATAAAGCATGTAGTACACAAAACGCTTTTGCCCAACTACGATATCTTCGATGAATATCGCTATTTCGAGCCTGCCTATAACTGGCATATGATCCCATTTATGGGAAAGAAACTTGCAGTTACTATCTGTGAAGATATATGGGATATGGCCGATGATCCAATGTACAGAGCAAGGCCCATGGATGTGTTGAGCAGTCAGCATCCAGATCTGATGATCAATTTAAGTGCATCTCCGTTTCACTATAACCATGCAGAAGAACGCCTGGCAGTTATTCAAAAAAATGTTGAGCAATATAAAATCCCGCTGATTTACTGCAACTCGGTAGGCGCTCAAACAGAGCTAATATTCGACGGCGGCTCAATGGTATGTAATGCCGATGGCCAGATAGCACAGACTTTAGCTTTTTTCGAAGAAGATGCTGCCATAATTGAATGGAGTGAAGATGGTAGTTTCCCATCGGCAAATCCAAAACAAGAGCCAAAGGACGGTCTGGTAGCCGCAATGCCGGAGCAGTTTCAGGCGGGGTTGCATATCGATCGTATACATATAGCATTGATAGCCGGCATACGAGAGTATTTTAAGAAGATGGGCTTCGGTCGTGCAATAGTAGCCTCCTCGGGCGGTATCGATAGTGCAGTGACTCTGGCGCTGGCCTCCGAAGCATTGGGCGCCGGTAATGTGCATGCGGTGCTGATGCCTTCGCAGTTTTCATCAGGACATTCGGTAGATGATGCTGTACAGCTTTCTGTAAACCTTGGCAACCGCTATGATATTTTGCCTATTGAGCCCATATTCGGGGCGGTTTCGGAGACCCTGGGGAATTTATTCGAGGGCCTGCCGTTCAACGTCGCGGAAGAAAATATTCAGTCCAGGATCAGGGGATTGCTGGCTATGGCCTTGAGCAATAAATTTGGGTATATCCTGCTCAACACATCCAACAAAAGTGAATTAGCCACCGGCTACGGTACATTATACGGCGACATGGCCGGCGGTCTCGGCGTGCTGGGCGACCTATATAAAATGCAGGTGTTTGCCCTGGCTAATTATATTAATAGAAACGGTTCTGTTATACCGGAAAATATTATTACAAAACCACCATCCGCCGAATTGAGGCCCGGGCAAAAAGACAGCGATAGCTTGCCGGACTATTCAGTGCTCGATGCGCTCCTTTACCAGTATATTGAGCGCAGGCAGGGACCATCGGCTCTTGAAAAAATGGGCTTTGATAAGGCCATGGTACAACGGGCCCTGGCGATGGTAAACCGTAACGAATATAAGCGCAATCAGTTCTGTCCTATACTTCGGGTATCACCCAAAAGTTTTGGGATAGGTCGAAGGGTACCTATCGTGGCTAAATACCTCAGCTAGCGTAAACACTTACTATTTACTTATTTTTCTTCCTCGGGTGCCGCTACGGGTGTAGCAGGCACCTCTTCTTTTGGTGCAGGTGCAGGAGCCTGGGGTTGGAAATCGAGCTCATTTTCCCATCCGGCTTTTAATTGGATAGTATTGAGGTAAGGAATAACTTTTTCTGGTTGTTTACCTTCCAGGTATACTCCCGCATCCCAAACGCCGTTTTGGTTACTATCCACGATGATACGCAGTTTGTAAGCCCCGGGTTGAAGCAGTGGAATGGTGACGATGCTGTCCGTTACAGGCTTTTGGTAAAAGGTTTTGTCGTCGTTGAACAATTGCAACACAAACTGCGGTCCGTAATATGCCGCATGAATATGAACTTTGATTTTGCCATAATCGTCTTCGCGTTTGGTTCGGAAAAGGTATTTGCCAGGAGCAAGCTCGGTTCCGCTGCTGTCTTTTGCCCATCCTTTAACCAGGCGTAAGGTGTACAGTTTGTCGGGCTGCCACTGTGTGCTGATGAACATTTTTCCGGAGTCAACCTTCAATCTTTGTACAGCTTCTACTTCTATATTTCCACTTTCATAACTAAGATAAACCTTGGCCGAATCCAGTTCGCTTAACTCAGTAAACAATTCAACTTCTATATCGCGGGTAAGTTCCTGGGTTCTTTTCGAACGGTCGCTGGTGTCTACATTTACGTAATAACCAGCAGATTTCGTATTGGATGCGGATGCTCTTTTTGACCTGCCGCGCAGACCTCCGGCAGCCACCGAACCGGAAGTGTCCACTTCAGGCAGGCTGTCGGATGCGGGGATGACCAGGTTTTCTTTAAATAAATAAAAAATATAGGAGGTATCCGTTCCCAACCCCGGCGCTACCCTGGAACCCAGGAAACCGATTTTTTCCTCGCCCCTGTCATATATCAGATTGTTATTGGCGTCGCTGATAGTGTACATGGAAAATTGTTGCGCGGGAAGGGATTTAAATACAAAATTTCCCCGGGCATCTGACAGGACCGTGTACAATGGTTTGGTTTTGAAGACAGCCGAATCGCTTTCGCTTTCCGGATACAATACTACCAGTACGGCGCTATCGGGTAAGCCTGAAGCAGCATCGAATGCCTGGCCTCTTAGTTCCAGCGAGTCAAAGTAGCTGCCCGTACTGAAGGTAAATACAAAGTCCTTATAAGGTGTTGCCTCGCGATTATCAACCAGCGCGTTTCCCAAATCGATTCTGTAGGTCGTATTGGGTAAAAGTAAGCTGTCTGCCAGCGTAATTTCTACCCGTTTTGCATATGATGTTACCGTAGGTGTTATGGGTATCAACGGAGAGAGGCGCATGTTTTTCTCCAGTTCCTTTACCTCCATAAATTTATTAAAGCGCAGCTCTATCATTTTAGGACGCAGGTTAAGCGATGAGTCGGCCGGACTAATGGATAGCAATACCGGCGGGGTCTCGTCTTTCTCCCCTCCCGAAGGCGGCACAATATTAGCGCATCCGTAGCTGCTTAAGAAAAGCATAACCAGGGCTATTAATTGCAGGTATCTGAATTGGCGGGAGACTTGATTCAATGCTGTTTTTTTCAGACCTCAAAAGTAAGTTTATTCCGTTATTATTACAGCTTTGCCCAATTCCTATCTGTTGCAGTCTTAGGCATTTTTAACGTACTTTGCCGCCTGATACTGCGTTTATGTCAACATGAGGGATACAATTATGAAGCATGAAGAGCGATTACAGGGAATCGAATGGGTTCAGTTGGTCGCCTGCGTTGGAATGATGGGAGGTATGTTTTTCTCTCGTGCACTCTTGTCGTTTTTTATGTTGCTTGTATTTTGTACTGCCTTATTACCTGCTCAGTTACAACATAATTTCAACCGCTGGCGCAATTCTAAATTTGCGCTCTTCTCCCTTTCCTTTTTCCTCATTTACCTGGTTTCGGGTTTATGGAGTTTGAATATGGACGCCTGGTTGGCCGATGTGACAGTCAAAATCCCTTTTGCGTTTTTACCCTTTGGTATGCTTGCCTTACCACTTCACAAACCAAGATTCAGGACCTATTCTGTCATTGGCATTATAGTACTCCAAATGATAGTAGTCGGGTACAGTCTGACGATGTTTTACATGGATACGGCACATTATACTGAAGGTTATCATCGTTCGGTATCCTTACCTACCACAAAATACAACGACCATATTCGCTTCAGCATTTCACTGGTAATGTCGATCGTAATGATACTTTACATGCTGTTCGACGAGCGTAGTACTATCGTGAAGCCTGCATTAAAACGCATACTTGCTTTTACGGGACTCCTTTTTGCTGTGTATCTGCATTTGCTGGCTGCTAAAGCGGGGGTTTTATGCTTTTATGTAGTGTTGCTGGTATTCTTTGTAGTAAAGGCAGCAGGCAGAAGCCGCTTGCTGGCATTGTTTGCGGGTCTGGCATTATGTGCACTGCCCTTGGCAGCCTATTGGTCGGTGCCTACTTTCCGCACCAAGGTGGATTATGTATTTTATGAAATCTCAAAAACAAATAGTGATGGCAGGTACGACTATACGCTAAGTGATGCAGGCAGAATGATTACCTACGAAATTGGACTTAAATATATAGCACAGCATCCCTGGGGTGGGGCTGGCGCCGGCGATCTGATGGATGAAATGCGTAAGGGTTATCAGCAATACTATCCGGAAGTGCCGGTTACACAGCAGTACGGTCCTACAAATCAGTTTTTGTTTACCGCTTTCAGTGTGGGCATACCACTATCGCTATTTTTGGTGGCTATGGTTATTAGTATGTTTACCGCCCGGGTACAAAATCGTTTGTATTTATTTATAACAGGTTTGGTCATGTTGATTGGCATGATGCCTGAAGCGATGCTTGAATTACAATTTGGGGTTTTTACTTATCTCTTTTATATCTTGTTCTGGATTTCAGCTTTTGGGAAAAAGCCGGAAGTTAACTAAACCTGAATGCACTCGCTGAAACAGCCGAAAATACTAGCCTGGTGGACTTTGCCGGTGCAGGAATACATTTCCTGTATCTGTTGCATTCTGATGTTAGTGGGGTTTCTTTTTTCCCGCGGTCTGCTTTCCATTGCTATGATAGCCCTGTTGCTGAATGCCTTACATCCGGCGCGCATCCGGGTTTGCTGGACCTATTTTCGTCAAAGTCCTTTTGCTCTTTCCTGCCTGCTTTTATTTCTTGTATATTTTGTTTCCGGATTTTGGAGCTCCGATACCAGTAACTGGCTGGGCATGTTACAGATTAAACTTCCTTTTATTTTCATGCCTTTTGCCATGTTCAGTTTGCCACTGCAACAGGTGAGGTACCGCAAGCTGGTTTTATTTGCAATGCTTTTTGTACTGTTAATGGGCATGCTGTATGGGTATAGTTACCTTTTAACAGACCCAAAGTACCTTTCACAGCAGCGGCACCTGCCTTCGCCGCTTGAGGGCGATTATATACGCTTTACCATCGCATTGGTTTTAGGCCTGCAGTTCGTGGTTTATCTCTTGCTCGAGCGGTCTGTGTTTCATTTAAAGCGGTATACAAAATACCTGCTCGCGGGATGGGCGCTGGTTACTATTCTGTATATTCATTTACAGGCTGCGAAAACAGGACTGCTGGGCTTTTATCTGGTTGTGGGAGTATATCTGCTGTTTGCATTTCTGAAGGGGAAAAAATGGCTGGGGATACTGGCATTGACCACTGTAGCTTCTTTAACGGTTATCGCTGTGTTTTTTGTGCCTTCTGTCAATCGGCAGTTAAGGGAAATGGCCCAGGAGCAAAAAATCTGGAAAGCGGATCAGACAAAGCAGTTCCACCAAACTTCATCCATTGTTCCACGTTTAGTATCCTATACCATTGCGGCCGATATTATTAAGGAGCATCCCATCTTGGGAACTGGTGCAGGCGACCTTAAAGATGAAATGGACAAGAGGTATATAGCGGATTATCCGAATATTATTCAGGAGTCCCGATTGCTGCCCCACAATCAGTTTATCTGTACTGCAGCATTGGCCGGTATTCCCCTGGGGCTATCAGTCGTCATTTTATTGATATCTCCGCTGTTCAGGACCCGTATCCGCATTTACGCTTTAGTAACCATGATTGTAATGGCTTTGGGATTCATGATTGAGCCTATGCTGGAAACCCAATACGGGGTGTTCACCTACTTGTTTTTTACGATGATATGGGTGAGTTTATTGCGGAAGCAAAGAGCATAGCAGCTTCCGATTCCGGCTTGTATTAGCGCAGGTTCACAGATCCTTTTCCAATCAGATAGCCCTGATGATATATTTCAACGGAATAAGCGCCTTTTTCGTAAACAGCCGTCTGCAGCCAATCGACATTAATATCGTGCAGGGGTTGTTCGTTGTTGAGATCCACCTGTTTTGCAACGGAGTAATATTTTGATTTTCCGTCGGTGTCCTTAAAACTTCCTGAACCCAGGGCGGGGTTATTTAACAATTCCCCGTGTGGGTTTATGATGCAAATGTGGAGCTCTTTAGTGCCATCCTCTGCAATTCTGTTTTCGTCTATGTCAAAAGTGATGCGCAGCAAATCCACCCGTTTGGCTTTCTCGGTCTCTTTTTCTTTTCGTCCGCCGCGGCGCAGATCTATTGCTTTCAGCCTGATGTTAGACGCGTGCAATACTTTAGCCAGGTCTACCTTTTGTTGCAGCGATGCATTGGTTGACGCTATGGAATCGCGTTCAGCTTTCAATGTTGTATTCGTACGGCGAAGCTGCGTTATTTGCCTTTCGTAGCTTCTGATTTTTGTATTCAGTTCAGTTATCAATAACCTTGCTTCACTTAATTCGGCTGCATTTGCTTCCGGGCCTTTGGCTAAAATGTCCTGAATGCGTTGCTTGGTCTGATTAAGTTCTGAATCTTTCTGCCGTAACTGGCGTTCGAGTTGGGAATTTTTTCCGGTGAGATCGTCGAGGCGAGCCAGCGATGCTTTGTATTCATCCTCGAGTATGACAAAGGAAGAGTCGACCTGTTCCAGCTTTTGAATTACCTCCAGGTATTTATGCTGATTGTTGTCCTTATTGAGGAAGAGGTATATATTGGTTGCAAGTAGTAAAACAATGATGAGCACGTAAATCCAGGTATTGTTCCGTCGCGGTCTTGTACCGGTTTCCGGATTACCTTTTGTGACATCTTCCATTCTGCATCAGTTTTTTATGTTGCACGCTATAGTCCTGAAATTTTTGCAGCCTCCCGCAGCCTCCTGGGTTCCGGCGTGTAAATCCAAACCCCGAAAATTCACCCTGTTAATACTATAGCCGTTTAAGTCTTACTTGCTAAATTCGTAACAAATATAGGCTTATGATAACGCATAAGAAAGTTGTAGCAACACATTTTCACAAAACATTAATTATTGATATTGAAACAGTACCACTTCAATATGATTGGAATATGATGCCTGACGCCCTGCAGGATCATTGGCTGCGAAAACTTAACTTATTAAGGCTTACGGATGAAGAACGACATGATCCGGAACAACAGTTCCGGGATCGTGCTGGCATATATGCCGAATTTGGTAAGATAGTATGTATTGGTCTCGGATATGTTTATGAGCAGGATGGTGCCTCCAAAGTGCGCCTGAAGTCTATAGCGAACGACGATGAGAAATTACTGCTGGAAGAATTTTTGCAAACCCTGCGGGTCTTCGGAGAACAACACCGGGATATAACACTTGCAGGTCACAATATAAAGGAGTTTGATATTCCCTACATTTGCAGGCGCCTGACCATTAACGGACTTGAACTGCCGGCCTGTATGGATTTAGCGGGTTTAAAACCCTGGCAGGTTCATCATCAGGATACCCTGGAGCTATGGCGCTTTGGAGATTATAAAAACTATACCTCGCTTGACCTGCTGGCCTACGTGCTTGGAGTGCCGTCCTCAAAGTCGGATATAGACGGCAGTAAAGTATCGCAGGTATATTGGGAAGAAAAGAATCTCGACCGGATAGCGCAATATTGTCTGCGGGATGTTTATACCACCGCTTTGGTGTATCTCAGATTAAAAGGTTGGACGGAGTCGCTGCCCGAAGCCTGTTACGTATAACGATTCTAATAAAAGAAAAAAGCATGAGTACATTTAATCAGATAATGCAGGACTTGAATAACAAAAAGTACGCACCTGTTTATTTGCTGGATGGAGAAGAGCCTTTTTATATAGACCGTTTGCTACAAAAGTTTGAAGCGATCCTGCAACCTGAGGAACGCGACTTCAATCTTATCACACTATACGGTAAAGAATGTACTTGGAAAGATGTAGTGAATGCCGCCCGCCGTTTTCCCATGTTTGCCGAGCACACCGTTGTAATACTTCGGGAAGCCTCGCAGATGAAAGATCTGAGCGAACTGACTGCGTATCTGGAGCAACCCTTACCCAGTACCGTCCTGGTTATTGAACACAGGTTCAAAAAGCTTGACGGTAAGACCAGATTAGCTAAAATGATGGCTAAGAAAGGAGTCTACTTTACATCGGAAAAATTAAAAGAAGATGAAGTGCCTTCCTGGGTAACTGCTTATGGAGCTGCTCAGGGACTTGAAATAGGTAGTCGCGAAGCAGAAATGCTATCGGTCTATCTGGGAAATGACCTGCAAAAGATTTCGAATGAGCTGGAAAAAATACTCATCAATGAATCGGGACTAAAGCAACTGACCACGGCACATGTGGAAAAATACATTGGTGTCAGCAGGGAGTATAATGTATTTGACCTGCCCGATGTTATTTTCCGGGCCGACAAGAATCGCCAGGCACGAATGGTCAGTTATTTTACTGCCAATCCCAAATCGGCTCCCATGGCCTTGGTCATAGGCACATTTTATGGTTATTTGAGTAAGCTCTACCTGTGTTATTTCAATAAGGCCGATTTTCAATCAGACCGGAAACTTGGCATTTGGTCCAGCCACAGAAAAGCTACCCAGCGTGTAAGCCTTCCTCAGGTTCAACGATGCATTGGCCTGCTCGAAGAGTATAGCAGGAAAATGGTAGGTATAAATAATAATAGTAATGATACCGCGCTCCTGAAAGAGATGACCGGTAAACTGAACCTGATCCTGGGTTATTAAGACCAGATTTTCAATACTTCCCTGCTTTTTAATTATTGCTTCTGCCGGTTTAATGCCTCCTGAACCGCCTGTTTTGTAATAAGAATATATATTATCCCTCCCCTAAGCATACAAGGTAAGTACAATGCCTAATACCCCCAGCAGGCGTCCGTTTGTCCTAAAGTGCCGGCCAATATAATGGTTCGTACTTCAGCCGGTGTTGATTCTTTAATGTCTGTTTTTCCTGCGTTTTTGCGCCATGCGAGGCGCTTTCTAATATGTTTTCGTCGAAATATTTTTTTGACCTCACCTTAAATCCGGATGGATAAAAGCAATGGAAATTTTATATCTAACTAATCGATAAACTATCAATAGGTATTAAAAATAACGACAATACATTTGGCTTTTAGATTTCCCTTAACATTTCCATCAATGAAAAAGTTACAGATTATTGTGGTGTTCATCATGACCCTATTCGCCACTTCTTGTTTGAAAGCCGACCCTACCTGCCCCTTCGGAATGGAAGGCCCCGACTGTGAAACCGACACACGTCAAAAACTTATTGGAACCTGGACCGCTAAAGATAATTGGACGGATACCTATTTCCCTGGTATAGCAAAAGGAAACGGACCGGGTGAGTTGATGCTAATCGGCTTCGCGGGCATTAAAACTTCCGGCATTGTAGCGGAACTTTACAAAGGAAAAATCAGTTTCGAAAACCATCGAATCAATGATACCCTGAGCGTCTCAGGCACTGGAGTGCTTAACCAAAATTCCGATACACTGAAAATCAATTTCAGTTATACCCTGGTGTCGCCCGGATCGACCCGTAATTGTTCGGGGGTATGGATTGAAAAATAGCTGACATGAACCGATGGTAAAAAAACGCTTCCCTTCCGGAGGCGTTTTTTATTGGGGAAAGTACTTGTATTTCATACAAAAAGCCGCCCGAAAAGGCGGCTTTGTGGAGGATACCGGAGTCGAACCGGTGACCTCTTGCATGCCATGCAAGCGCTCTAGCCAGCTGAGCTAATCCCCCGCAATGTTAAGAACTAAGCTTCTGTTGAAAGAAGTGGCTGCAAATGTAAAGCAAAGGATTTTATTTCCACAAAAATTTTTGGCACACAGCTAAAAATCAAATATTAAGATGTAGCCTGAGGCAGGTACCGGCGCCTGTCGTACTGTTAATTATCAGATTTGCACCTATCCGATTAGCACGATTATACATATTTCCCATACCATTACCATTCCGGTGTTGGTTGGTGTCAAATCCGCGTCCATCGTCGCGCAATTCAAATATAATCTGATCCTCAGGGCGCGAGAGGCTCAGGTATATATGTTTTGCACCTGCATGTTTTACAATATTATTGACAGCTTCCTTAAAGATCATTATCAGGTTCCTGCTGTGATCCACCGGTAATTTGATATGGATATCGATATCTGCCGACTGACTATAGCTGAATTGTATGTCGGTGCCCTGGAGCAAATCTGTGGTATTTTGTTTTATCCGGAATACAATTTCGTCCAGAAAATCACTGTCCGGCTGCAGTGACCAAATAATATCTTTCGATCCTTCGTACAGTGAACTCACATTGTTTTGTATTTGTTGCAGAATAGGGCGGACATCGGCTTCCGGTTGCTGTAGTTTGCGTTCGGCAATGGTTGCAAGCAAATTGATGCGGGTTAGCTTATTGCCGATTTCGTCGTGAAAATCTTCCGCGGTTTTCTTTCGCACAAGCGCCTGTTCTTCTTCCCGTAGTTTATCTTTCCACCGCCTGCGCAGTTCTTTTTGGCGATTACGATAATACACCGCACCCAAAAAAATGCCCATTAACAGTAATCCCATCCCCAGGCGGAAATACCAGGTGGTATAATAGGGCGTATTGATGATAAATGGGTAGGTGACAGCATTGTTGTACCAATTGCCATCCGCATCCGAAGCCCATACTTTAAACAGGTATTCACCCGGAGGCAGGTTGGGGTATACCACTGTTGTCTGATTGGTTTCGGTAAAGGATTTGTCGATACCCACCAGCTGATAACGGTACCGGATTTTATCAGGATTGGAGAGGTACACGCCCTTGAAACTAAAAGTAAGGTGATTTTGATTGGTCGGAAAAACGGGATTCCAGGGATGTCCGGTGAAAGGCTGGGTACTATCGGCGTATTTGCCTGGCGGAATTTCTTTGGAATAAAGTTTTACGGATTGAATAATAACTTTAGGTGCGTTTTGCTTGCTGCTGGATACATAGGGGTTGTAGCGGAACACACCCCGGGTAGTGCCAAACCATAAGAAGCCCTGGCGGTCTTCGAAGCAGGCGTTGGCATTGTTTTCTACGCCCAGCAACCCGTCGGCTTTCCCAAAACTTTTTACCTGAACGCTATTACTGCCCATTGTGATACGATCTATACCGCAGCCGGTTCCTACCCAAATATTGCCTTTTCGGTCGTTGAGCATACTGTAGGCATAGTCGCAGCTCAAACCCTGTTCGTCGCCTATCACCCGCATACTGCCGTCCCGAATATTCCAGGCTACTACGCCCCGGTCATCGGTTCCGAAGTAAGCATACTGTGCATCGGATTCAAAACACAGAATATTAGCATTTGCTAAAATAGGTTCTTCCTGCAGCTGCTGTATATCGCTACGGTAGAGGTACACGCCCTTCATGGTACCAATCAGCAATGAGTCCCGGTTGAGCGCATGACTTACATAAACATACCCCAGTGATACGGGTTCCTTGTACAGGGAATCGCCCTCGAGCCGAAATAGTCCGGGTCGCGCCGATACCCAAATGGTAGGGCCGAAGCGATGTAAATGCGTAATACCAAAAACCCTTTGTTCGATGGATGGCCGGAATACCTGAGCCTGCTGGCCGTTGTATTTCCACAAGCCCACATTATTGGTACCGATCCATAAATGATCGGTGCTATCGGTTACAAGGGTATTGATCCTGCTGACTATGGGTGGCAGATCAACTTTATGCGGAACACCGTTTATGAGTTCATAAAGGCCCGAACTATTACTGCCGAAGTAAATCCGGTCGTTTTTCCGCTGGGCAATACTCATTACGCTGGGCGTAAGCAGGCCGGTACCCCGGTCGTAATATGTAAACAAACTGCCGTTGTACTGGTATATTCCCGAGCCATTGGTAGCAATCCATATATTACCTTCAGCATCTTCAAAAAACTGATCTACATTATCATCTGTGAGGCCGTTCTTATAAATATAATGACTCCATTTGTCTTGTTGAAAAACCCAGGCCCCGCCATCATTATAAGAAAGCCATATTGTTCCTCTGCTGTCTTCAAGAATATTGTCCGGAAATCCTTTCGGTGGCAGATTTTCGACAAACCCGGGACTACGCAGGCTGTCCCGGTCCGCGTACAATATGCCCCGCGTACTTAAGCAGTATAATGTGCCCGAATAGCCACCAAACGACATTTGATAAATGATCAGTTGCGGTTCGTGGCCCAGATCAATTTCCTTATGCCAGCTTTTGCCGTCAAAAACACGGATACCATCGTCCTGGCAGGCCACCCATAGTTTCCCGCTTCTATCAAGCGTCATACAAAAGGAAGAATCCACCGAGGCTTCTTCTACAAACTTAATACCATTGAACCGGTACAATTTCCTGTTGGATAATAAGGCCCAAACGTTATTGTGTCCGTCAACAAGCAATTGATTTACCAGATTCTCGCCAGCCACGCCCAGCGGGTAATAGCTGCGGAAATCCTTACCGTCAAATCGGGAAATACCGTTCGAAGTACCCAGCCAGATATTCTGGGCTTTGTCGCGGGCAAGCGCGTACACCACATTGTGGGAGAGACCTTTGCTCTTATTATAATTGGTAAAATTGGTTCCGTCGAAAACCGACAGTCCCCCGTAGGTACCAATGAGTAATTCGTTGTTGGCGTTTTGTGTAAAACATTTGGCCTGTGACTGAACCAGGCCGTTTTCCACATTGAAGTTGATAAAATTGTACTTCTGCGCCAGTAGCGGATTGCAGGTCCATACCAATAACAACAGACCTGCAAGCTGTCTGAGTGAGCGGTATATATAATTGCGTGGGCGGCTTTGCATGTATTATTCAATATAGGAACGTACAAAGTACCCAAAAAATCAGAAAGGTGATTTCACCCTATGCAGGGTATTTATAAAAATTAGATGCAATGTCCTTAACGGCATTGCTCCGCACTAGCGAATCTCGGTCGTAAATAATTTTTCGTGGTTCAGGTATCCTTCCAGCACATCATAAGGCAGTACCGGACCCACGCCCTCGGGCGTGCCCGTGAATATAAGATCCCCGATCTGCAGCGTGAAATAGTCAGAGATATAACTAATCAGTCGCTCGAAAGAAAAGATAAGATCAGATGTATGTCCTTTTTGTACTGTTTCGCCGTTAAGTGTCAGCGAAAATGGAGTACTGTATAAATGCTGAAAGTCGATGGGCACAAAATTCCCGACCAGGGCAGAATCGTCAAAGCCCTTCGCAATTTCCCAGGGAAGTCCTTTGTCTTTCAATTTCTTCTGGATATCGCGGGCTGTAAAATCAATGCCCACCGTCCATTGATCGAAGTACTGCCGGGCATGTTTCTGCGCTATCTTCCTGCCGTTCTTACAAACGCGTAAAACTACTTCACACTCATAGTGAAGATTGTCGGTGAATTCAGGGTAGTTGATGTGCGTACCATTCCGAACCAGGGCAGATTTTGGCTTTAAGAAAATAATTGGCTCCTTCGGCAGATCGTTGTTGAGTTCTTTAACATGTTCCGCGTAATTTCGTCCCACGCATATAATTTTCATCTGATTGTAGTTTAGTCTCTTTGGATGAATACGCGTTGTATCCGATTATATTCTGGTTTCTTTAACGGGTAAAGCCGGGAATCACTGCAGCATTCTTAGCCTGAATAGGTTTGAGAACGCTGAAATGTACCAGGAAACTATGAATATAATTCTATCAAGAAGCGTTTCAATTTGTTTATGTTTTTTTTCAGTAATAATGGCTCGCGTAAAATTAAATGTTCCTTTCGATAAACCGATATTTACTACCCAAATTCCTTTACGCATCAGCGACATGAACTATGGAAACCATTTGGGAAATGATGCCTTGCTCTCAATTTTGCATGATGCCCGTATGCAATTCCTTGTACAGGCAGGCTATACCGAGCTGGATATCGGCGGGCCGGGGCTTATTATGGCCGACGTAATGATTGCCTACAGGGGCGAAGCCTTTTTCGGTGATACACTTACAGTTACATTATTTGTGTCGGGACTTGGTTCCCGGTCTTTCGATTTGATGTACAGGGTTATGGCTTCGCGAAAGGGCGCAGATATACTTATAGCCGAAGCCAAAACCGGGATGGTATGTATGCATTATGAAAATCGGAAAATAACAGAGTTACCCGCGGCTTTTCGTACATTGTTGCAGGCATAGTGTAGGCAGCATTGATGGCTGGTAAAGACAACCGAATATTATTTTATTAATTTTGCTGCCGAAGTCAGGGCAGAGAACACGTGCCCGGTTTTTTATAACAAGTAATCAAGTATTCACTATATAAGCTAACAAATGGACATTTTTGCCAAGTTTCAAAGGGACGGAGGGCCCATAGGACAGTACAAAGAACAGGCGCATGAGTATTTTGCTTTCCCTAAGCTGGAAGGAGAAATTTCGAATCGTATGATGTTCCGGGGGAAAGAAAAGATTGTATGGAGTTTGAATAACTACCTGGGCCTGGCCAACCATCCGGAAGTAAGAAAAGCTGATGCTGAAGCTGCGCAAAAATGGGGAATGGCCTATCCAATGGGCGCCCGTATGATGAGCGGTAATACTAATTTGCACGATCAACTTGAGCATGAATTTGCAAGTTTTATCGGTAAGGAAGAAGTAATGCTTCTGAACTACGGTTATCAGGGAATGGCCTCTGCGATCGACTCCTTGTTATCGCGTCACGATGTAGTAGTATACGATGCCGAATGTCATGCCTGCATTATCGATGGCTTGCGCATGCACATGGGTAAGCGCTTTAAGTTTAACCATAATGATGTGAACGACTGCGCCAAACAACTGGAACGCGCTGCACGCCTGGTAGAGGGTACGCCCGGTGGTATAATGGTAATTACCGAAGGTGTATTCGGGATGAACGGAAACCAGGGCCGGGTTGCCGATATCGTGGCACTCAAAAAACAATTTGAATTCCGCTTGTTTGTCGACGATGCACACGGTTTTGGTACTATGGGTGCTAAAGGAGCAGGCATAGGAGAAGAACAGAATTGCACCGAAGGTATCGACCTATATTTCTCAACCTTTGCCAAGTCACTGGCTGGAATCGGCGGTTTTATCGGTGGAGATAAAGACATTATTTACTACCTGCGTTATAATATGCGTTCGCAAATCTTCGCAAAATCATTGCCAATGGTCATGGTTGCCGGCGGATTGAAACGCATGGAGCTGATACGCAACCAGCCTGAACTGAAAGCTAAATTGTGGGAAAACGTTCACAAGCTTCAAAACGGATTGCGCGAACGCGGCTTTAATATAGGCACTACCAATACACCCGTAACCCCCGTGTATATGGAAAGCGGTGTTACCGATGCGACCCAACTGGTAGTGGATCTGCGCGAAAATTATAATATTTTCTGCTCTATGGTGATGTATCCTGTAATTCCCAAAGGACACCTGATATTGCGCCTTATTCCAACCGCGGTGCATACCGACGAAGACATTCAAATTACGCTGGATGCTTTCTCGGCTGTGCGTGAGAAACTGGAGAAACAATTATATCCCAAAGAAATACCCCAGGTTAGCGCGGCGTTGGCCTGATAACCTATGTATTAAATATAAAAAACCGGGAGGCGTTTTGTCTCCCGGTTTTTATATAGCAGGTAATTCATTTCCGTCACCTGGTAATAAAATGACCGATGCTTAGGACTGTTTTTGCTCGTCCTGCATTAATTTTTCATCGGCTTTCTTCTTGAATTCTCGGGCAAAAGTTTTCATTTCTTCCGATAAATCCTGGTTGCGGGTAGCACGTGTATAAGTATCGGCCATGGTCATAAGGGTTTGGAAGAAAAAATCGTTCATTTCATCTACCATCATCTTCTTTGTCCAAAGATCAATCCGGAGTGCCGTTTTTTCCGTTCCGTCCCACAGCGACAGCATCACCCCTTTGGCAGGCTGCGGGTTCTCGGCATTACTGCCTGTTGCATTCCAATCAATATGATCCGGCATTTTTTCATTGTCCAGATGCACATTAATATGAATCGAATGTTGGTTCATAGCCATTTGTTTTAAGGGCGCAAAGTTGCAGAATAAAAGCTAAAACTAAAAACCGGCCCGCTGAGCAGCCCTCATTCTTCGTTTTCGATCCGGTATATCTCTAAACGATCGGCGTAAAGATAATACAATCGCTGGCGCTCGATCCGGGCTTCCAGAAAATCCGGAGCATCAGGTAAATGAAGGGATTTTAAGCTTAATGATTGAAGATCATAAGATTGCAAAGAATCATTTTTGCGAAAAACCAATTGGCGGCCAAAAGCCTGCATCTTCTGAATGCCTTTTAGCTCAAGCGTGTTCAGGTAGCCCGCAAAGCGATCGAAAGTATACAGGCCATTTTCCGGATCACAGAGATACACCCTGTTATCCCGTTCAAGCAGCGCAGTAGGCCTGGGCACTGTTTGCGATTCCTGTCGCATATCGTTACTGGTATGGGTAACATTAAGCTGAACGTCTATTTTTTTAAGTCGTGCATTCACATAATCATATATCCATATCCTGCCATCGGCCGACATTCCCACGGCGGGCGGATTGTAAATATTGAGTTTCTTAAGATCCAGTTCGTTCTTAACCGTTAGCATCCGATCCAGCAAAACTATTCGCGAAAAGGAAGGATAATAAAGTAGAATCCTTAATGGGTTAGTAACATCAATCCATTCCAGTTCACCATATTGAATACTCCTGAAATTGCCGGTACTATCACCGTTGGCATTATAACGGATCAATCCATTATCTTTTGTTATCAGGTAAATATTCCCCATTTCATCGGTGCTGAACTGCCGGGCAGCCGACACGGGCAGGCTGCGCAGTAATTGCTGGGCCAGTACCCGCGGGTTCAAGGATACCAGGCAACAGCAGCACAAAAGGAAAAGGCGCATGAATTGCATATGCATGGGGAATTTGTTGTCTGTAACTTCAATTTTGCATTATGGCTAAACAGGCTCAAAAGTACCTAAATTCACTAACTAAGAGCAATATGTTACTTTTGCGCTGCTTAGTAGCTGTATTTAAGTTTTCGACATAAAAATACGATTGATGAACTGGATTATTCTGATTATAGCAGGTCTGTTTGAGGTGGGGTTTACCACCTGTCTGGGTAAGGCTAATAATTCCAGTGGCCAGGCCTTCTGGATGTGGATTCTGGGTTTTTTTCTTTGTCTGGCGCTAAGTATGTACCTCTTATACCGGGCTACTTCCGGTCCTTCGGCCCTGCCTATGGGTAGCAGTTATGCGGTATGGACCGGCATAGGTGCCGTGGGCACTGTAGTGGTGGGCATCTTGTTTTTTAAGGAACCCGTTACCTTCTGGCGGCTTTTCTTCATTTTTACATTGGTGGGCTCGGTGGTGGGTCTGAAGGCGGTGTCGTCGCATTGAGCTGACCCAGAGCCTCTTCGTGCAGCCAGTCTTTCCGTTTCAATTCAAAGTTTCGGCCCAAATACAATCGTTTCACCTCTTCATCTACGGCCAGCTCTTCGGCGGCACCTGCTTTTAGCAGTTTGCCTTCGTACATCAGGTACGCGCGATCGGTAATCGACAGTGTTTCGGTAACGTTGTGGTCGGTGATAAGAATACCGATGTTTTTATATTTCAGTCGGGCTACGATACCCTGTATGTCTTCTACTGCAATGGGATCAATACCGGCAAAGGGTTCGTCCAGTAAAATAAATTTAGGATTCACCGCCAGGGCCCGCGCAATTTCGGTACGCCTTCTTTCGCCGCCACTAAGTACATCGCCGGGACTTTTTCGTACGTGGTTCAATCGGAACTCTGCCAGCAGACTTTCCAATTTCTCTTTTTGTTGTTGCCGGTTGAGCTTGGTCATCTCCAGCACGGCTGCTATATTATCTTCTACCGATAATTTCCTGAATACCGAAGCTTCCTGAGGTAAATAGCCTATGCCCATTTGCGCCCTTTTGTACATAGGTAGTTTGGTAATGTTTACATCGTTCAGGTAAACTTCTCCTTCATCAGGTTTTACCAATCCAACTACCATGTAAAAGGAAGTTGTTTTTCCGGCACCATTGGGTCCCAGCAACCCTACAATTTCGCCCTGGCTTACCTCGATAGAACTTTTGTTTACCACGGTCCGGCCGCGGTAGCGCTTTATCAGTTCGACAGTATGAATCCGTTCTTTCAAAAGAAAATTATTTTACCCGACCGTGCATATTGCTCCGCAAATGTAAAACATTCAATTCTGGAAATTATTGTTTGTGGCATTTTGGCTGGATCTGTTCGAATAGGAACGGATATTTCAGTTATGATTAATTATTGCGGCCATCTCAACCAAGAGTCTGAGCCAGCATATGGGCGGCAGTACTAACCCATAAAGGGGGAAATGCCGATTCGCAGCCGGGTTGCCGCTAATTTTCGCTACTTTTATCCGCAATATTCACTTTGACATTAATTTTAAAAAGAATATGAACAAAACAAGACTCGGAATTATGCTCCTTTCCGGTACTTTACTTTTCTCGGCCTGCGGCGGGAATAAAGAGGGTGGTCAAAAAGACGGCGTTCAGCAGGAAGCTGCTTCTGACCCTAATTCTTTCGCCGACCTCCAGTTACTTTCTTATAAAGTTGCCGGTTGGGACGAATTAACCCTCCAACAAAAAACACTGGCCTATTATCTGTATGAGGCGTCTTTGAGCGGCAGAGATTTGTATTATGACCAGGCGAATAAGTATGGTCTGACACTTCGCAAAACCATTGAAGCGATTTATGGTACGTACAATGGCGATAAAAGCTCCGATGATTGGAATAAATTTCAGACTTACGCCGGCCGGGTATGGTTCAGCACCGGTAACCACCACCATTATTCAAAAGACAAGTTTATACCTGAGTGCAGTTTTGAATATTTCTCCGAGTTAGTAAAAAATTCAGATCAGAGTAAGTTGCCTCTCGCTGATGGCGAAACCGTTGATGCGTTTCTTAGCCGGATGAAGCCAGTTATTTTCGACGCCGGCTTCCAGCCCAAAATGGTTGACCTGCGCGCCGGTATCGACAACGTTGTAAATTCTTCAGTTAACTTTTACGAAGGTGTAACGCAGGCCGAAGTAGAAGCGTATTATGGCAATACTGCGAAATTTCCTCATAGCGACCGGGAGCCTGAATGGGGGCTTAACAGCAAGCTGATGAAGGAAAATGGTCAGATTGTAGAAAAAACATATAAAGTAGGAGGCATGTACGATGCTGCCCTGCAAAAAGTGGTTTACTGGCTCGAGAAGGCTGTAGGGGTAGCCGAAAACGCTCAACAGAAAAAAGCCCTCGAATTGCTGGTAGAATACTACAAGACCGGAGACCTTAGAAAATGGGATGAATACAATATTGCCTGGGTAAACGATACTGCCAGCAGAATTGATATCAGCCATGGTTTCATTGAAGTGTACAACGATCCTATTGGTAAAAAAGGAAGCTTCGAAGCAGTATTGTCGTTGAAGGACATGGAAACCACCAAACGTATTGCAGCCATCGCCAAAGAAGCGCAGTGGTTTGAAGATAATTCTCCCCTGATGGCCGACCACAAAAAGAAACAGGTAAAGGGTATAACAGCAAAAGCTATTACCGTTATTGTGGAAGCAGGTGACGCGGCCCCCAGTACGCCCATTGGTATCAACCTTCCCAACTCTGACTGGTTAAGAAAGGAACACGGTTCTAAGTCTGTATCCCTGAGCAATATAGTACATGCATATAACGAGGCCAGCGCCGGCAGCGGAATGCTCGATGAGTTTGTAGCTGACGACCAGGTTCGTAAGCGTATGAAAGAACATGGTAACCTGGGCAGTGATCTGCATACCGATATGCACGAATGTATTGGTCATGCCAGCGGACAAATTAACCCCGGCGTTGGTACGCCCGATAAAACCCTGAAGAACTATGCATCCTGCCTCGAAGAGGCCAGGGCCGACCTTGTAGCGCTTTACTATATTATGGACGAGAAGCTGGTTCAAATAGGTGTAATGCCGTCGCTGGAAGTAGGTAAAGCAGAATACGACAGTTATATGATGAATGGCTTGATGACCCAGCTTACCCGTTTGAAACTGGGCGACAATATCGAAGAAGCGCATATGCGTAATCGTGCCTTGAATGCCTATTGGGTATATGAGAAGGGTAAGGCCGATAACGTGGTTGAATTCGTTAAAAAGAACGGAAAAACTTATGTGCAGATCAACGACTATAATAAACTAAGATCTCTGTTTGGTGAGTTGCTGCGTGAAATACAGCGTATTAAATCAGAAGGTGATTTTGAAGCGGGTAAACATCTGGTTGAAACCTACGGCGTAAAAGTGAACCAGGACCTGCATAAAGAGGTACTTGACCGTTACAAAAATCTGAACCTGAAAGCTTACAAAGGATTTATCCAGCCTCGCCTGGTGCCGGTTATGAATGGTGATCAGATCACAGATGTGAAAATTGAATACCCCGGTTCGTTCCTGGATCAAATGATGGAATATGCCGAGAAATATTCTTTCCTGCCTGTGTTAAATTAACATATGTCAACAACCGAGTGGTAAAAAGCCCATGATCTTCGGATTATGGGCTTTTTTTGGCTTTGGAACGCTTTAATTTATTGTCATAAGTTTGTAATTTCCTGCAAACTGACCTACTTTTGTGTGTTGGTACAGTAAAATTCAGATTCAGATTTTATGCACACACTCTTCCTGGCGGCCGAAGCCGGTTCAAGCGCCAGCAGCTTTATGCCTGTTGCTATCCAGTTATTGATAGCAATCATCTTCGTAGCTATAATGATGACCGCATCGCAGTTGTTGGGACCCAAAAGGCGCACTTCTGACAAGCTGGAAAACTTTGAAAGTGGTATTCCGGCCATCGGTAATGCCCGCCAGCCCATGGCTGTTAAGTACTTTCTGGTAGCTATCCTCTTTGTACTGTTTGATGTGGAGGTGATTTTCTTCTACCCTTATGCGGTGAATTTCAGGGCACTGGGCGCAGATGGTTTTTATGCCGTATTAATGTTTGTCGCATTTTTCCTTTGTGGATTCTATTATATAATTAAGAAAGGCGCACTTAAATGGGATGATTAATTGCTCCCATCATCAGGATTTATAAAACCAGTAAGAGTAGGTATTCGACCAGCAATATTTTGGAGTTAAGCTGTATCAGAGTTGGGAAGGAAATGTAGCAGTGTAGATATAAGTATAGTTAACTCATTATTCAAAATTCAGACAATGGCAAGACCGGTTCAATATAACGAGAATAGTAAGGTTACCCTGGCGGAAATACCGGAAGGTTATTCCGGCGAAGGGTTTATGGCAACGAAATTTGATAAGGTGATAGGACTGGCCAGGGCAAATTCATTATGGCCGCTACCCTTCGCTACCTCCTGCTGCGGTATCGAATTTATGGCTACCATGGGCGCCAACTACGACCTGGCGCGCTTTGGCTCTGAGCGTATGGGATTCACGCCCCGGCAATGTGATATGTTATTGGTAGCAGGGACCATCGCCAAAAAAATGGCTCCTATATTAAGGCAGGTTTATTTGCAAATGGCAGAACCACGTTGGGTAATTGCCATCGGAGCCTGCGCCAGCAGCGGAGGGATATTTGACTCTTATCCTGTACTACAGGGTATCGATCAGGTAATACCCGTGGATGTATATGTGCCCGGCTGTCCGCCGCGTCCGGAAGGTATTCTGGATGGCGTACTGAAGCTGCAGGAAATAGTTAAGAATGAAAGTTTACGCCGCCGGCATAGCGATAAATATAAAGCGCTGCTGGGTGAGTATGGAATTCAATAGGCATACAATAATAGCTGAAAGAACAGGCATCTGTACTGGTTTAACACGAAGCTGCTGCTAAAAGAAGAACCGACCGGGCGGCCATGTTTTTGAATGTTGCATTTTATTATAAGTAAATGACCAACGAAGAAATTAAAAAATCACTTTCTGAGAAATTTCCGATGCTCGCGGATTGGGATGAGCAATATGGATTGCTCTCTTTCCGGTCTGGAGCAGATAAAGGTCTGGAAGTACTTCAGTACTTATTTCATAACCTTGGGTTTCAGTTTCTGACCGATCTTACTGCCGTGCATTATCCTGAAAAGGCGGGTGAAGAACTTTGCGTGGTATATCATCTGCACAATCTGGTAGAGAATGTGCGTATTAAGATGAAGATATTTGTACCCGTAGCGAAGCCCGACGTTTTTTCAGCAACTTCCGTGTTTGCAGGAGCCAACTGGATGGAACGCGAAACGTACGACTTTTTCGGAGTGAATTTTGTAGGCCATCCGGATTTGAAGCGTATTCTGAATGTTGATGACATGGATTACTTTCCCATGCGCAAAGAGTACCCTATGGAAGATCCGACCCGCACCGACAAGGACGATGAAATGTTTGGACGGGGATAATTTTAAAATTATAAAATAGCCCGAGGGCTATATCGAAGCATAGAAATGACGGAGCAACATATTAAACTTGCCGAGGAGTCGCTCGAAAAACAGACGACAACCATTAACGTGGGACCTACCCACCCGGCAACGCACGGTGTGTTTCAGAATATAATGGAGATCGATGGTGAACGTGTACTGAGCACAGTTCCAACTATCGGTTATATCCATCGCGCATTTGAGAAAATCGCTGAACGCCGTCCTTATTACCAGATTACTCCATTAACGGATCGCTTGAACTATTGTTCGGCGCCCATCAACAATATTGGCTGGCATCTGACCATCGAAAAGCTCGTAGGCATTGATATACCAAAACGTGTTCAGTACCTCCGTGTTATTATTATGGAGCTGGCCCGGATCGCCGATCACCTGGTCTGCAATTCCGTAATTGCAGTAGATACCGGTGCGCTGACACCGTTTACCTACGTATTTCAATGGCGTGAGAAGATTTATGAGATTTACGAAGAAATTTGTGGATCACGCTTAACCACGAACATTGGCCGTATAGGTGGTTTCGAGAGGAATTTCAGCGAAGTTGCCTGGAAAAAAATACACGATTTCGTAGAAGGCTTTCCTAAAATGCTGGAAGAATTTGAGGCCCTGCTTACCCGTAACAGAATCTTCATGGATCGTTGTATCGGAGCAGGCCCTATCAGCGCAGAACGAGCCCTGAACTATAGTTTTACAGGCCCTAACCTTCGGGCAAGCGGGGTAGATTACGACGTACGAGTACACAGTCCTTACTCTTCTTACGACGATTTCGAATTCAGTATACCGGTGGGCGCCACCGGCGATGTGTACGACCGCTATCTGGTGCGTAATAAGGAAATGTGGGAAAGCGTAAGCATCATTAATCAGGCTTTGGGCAAGCTAAAGGATCATGATCCATCGGTTTATCACGCCGATGCGCCTGATTTTTACCTGCCCGAGAAAGCAGCCGTGTACACTAAAATGGAAGCACTCATTTATCACTTCAAGATAATAATGGGTGAAACCGATTTGCCGGCAGGCGAAGTATATCATTCGGTAGAAGGTGCAAATGGTGAAGTTGGTTATTACCTGATCAGTGATGGCGGTCGCTCGCCCTATCGCCTGCACTTCAGAAGGCCTTGTTTTATTTATTATCAGGCCTTTCCTGAATTGGTATCCGGTGGATTGCTGAGTGATGCGATTGTGACATTGAGTTCACTTAATGTAATTGCAGGAGAACTGGATGCCTGATAAAGCATCTGCAGAGAGGTGCGTTTTTAGATCTTTTTTAGATGCCAATAGCTGGTGATTGTAACAGGCGATTCCAGATGGAAGGAACCGTTAGAATTGTATCGGCAGCATTGATAAATCAGCTTGTATTAAAATGAAGTTTTCAGAAGAAAAGCTCAAGAAAGTAGAGGAAATCATAGCACGTTACCCGGAAGGGAAACAAAAAAGTGCCCTGATACCCTTATTGCACCTGGCGCAGGAAGAGTTTGGAGGCTGGCTTGATGTGCCGGTTATGGATTATGTCGCAAGTCTTTTAAACCTGCCTCCGATTGAAGTTTATGAGGTGGCTACTTTCTATACCATGTTCAATATGAAGCCAGTGGGCAAGTATGTACTGGAGGTTTGCCGAACCGGGCCCTGTATGTTGCGTGGTAGTGATCAGATTATTGATCATATAAAGAAAAAATTGTCGATTCAAGAAGGAGAAACAACAGCTGATGGTTTGTTTACACTTAAACCTGCTGAATGCCTGGGCGCTTGTGGTTATGCCCCCATGATGCAGTTGGGTAAACACTTCAGAGAACATCTGACTATCGAAAAGGTTGACGCATTACTCGAAGAATTAAAAGCTGCAGCCAGTAATTAAACACGCAGGGTAATACCGGCAGTTTATAAAGAAGTATATGGAACCCATAACCCCTTATCTTAATTTTAATGGGAATGCCGCCGAAGCACTGGCATTTTATGCTAAGGCCTTTGACGGAGCGGTAACCTTCAGTCAGACTTTTGGTGATGCACCTCCTATGGAAGGTGCCGACGAAACTGCGAAAGATAAAATCATGCATGCCATTTTTCAGGCCGGCAGCCTTACATTCATGGTTAGTGACGTGCCGGGCAATGCAGAAAAAGTAGTGGCTGGTACCAATACGCAACTATCACTCAACTTTAAGCACGAAGAGGATATTGACCGCGTATTTACTGCCATGAGTGAAGATGCTCACATAACTATGCCCCTGCAGGATACTTTTTGGGGGGCAAAGTTTGGCATGCTGACCGATAAATTTGGAATTAGCTGGATGTTTAACTTCGACCGACCAAAAGATTAGCAATGGGGCGTTGGACGCTTATTGGGGTTTTGGCCATATCGGTGTTCCTGCAATTCGGAGCGGTTGCACAACAACCGTCCGGTGTACAGCCTCCGGCAACCAGGGCAATAACAAGGGCGATGGAGATTTTGGAAGCTGGTTTACTGAAGCAGGACACAACTTTGTTAGCCCCCGTGCTGCATACCAATATGGAAATGGGGCATGCAAACGGTCTGGTCGAGAAACGGCAGGACTTATTGGATCACATAGGATCCGGGTTTTTGAAATATAAAAAAATTGAGCCCAAGGCTCCGCCACATATACTGATTGAGGGGAACATGGCACGTGTGCGCAGACAGGTGGTAGTGGCGCTGAATGTAAATGACAAAGAGTTGGCAATGCAGTTGAGTATAATGGAGATATGGAAACTGGAACCGCAGGGTTGGCAATTGTGGAGCAGACAGAGTGTTCAGATCAACAACAACTAGCATGTAAACGGGGAGCGTTCCCTGAAGATTAATAAATATTATTTTGTACCTGCGGCTTACATGTCGCAGGCGAGGAAAATAAGATAAGAATGAAATTATTACTTGAGCACGCACACGTGGAGGGAATCCGCTACTACGAAACCTACCGTAAACAGGGTGGTTACCGTAGTGTGGAAAAGGCTCTGAAAATGACGCCGGACGAAATAGTGGAAGAAGTAAAGAAGAGTGGTTTGAGAGGCCGTGGTGGGGCAGGGTTCCCTACGGGCATGAAATGGAGCTTCCTGGCAAAACCTGAAGGTGTTCCACGCCACTTAGTGTGTAATGCCGATGAGTCGGAGCCCGGTACTTTTAAGGACCGGTATCTGATGGAGTTTATTCCACATCTATTAATCGAAGGACTTATCGTTTCCTCTTTTGCGCTGGGATCCAATGCAACCTATATCTATATCCGCGGCGAATACGCCTGGATTCCCGATATACTGGAGCAGGCCATAGCAGAAGCGAAGAATAACGGCTGGTTGGGCAAGAATATTAAAGGCAGCGGTTTCGACTGTGAAATATATGTACAGCGTGGTGGTGGTGCCTATATCTGTGGGGAAGAAACCGCATTGATTGAGTCGCTTGAAGGAAAACGTGGTAATCCACGTATCAAGCCACCCTTCCCGGCTATTGCCGGGTTGTGGATGCGTCCCACGGTTGTAAATAATGTAGAAACCCTGGCGGCGGTAGTGCCTATAATTAACATGGGTGGCGAAGCTTATGGCAAATTAGGTGTAGGCCGTTCGACTGGTACCAAACTTATGTCGGCCTGCGGTAACCTTAACAAGCCGGGTGTGTACGAAATAGGATTCGATTTATCCGTAGAGGAGTTTATATACAGCGATGAATACTGCGGTGGTATTCCTAATGGGAAAAAGTTGAAAGCCTGCATCCCAGGCGGATCTTCCGTACCTATTCTGCCCAACAACCTTTTGTTTAAAGATGCCAAGGGGCAGCAACGCCTTATGAACTACGAGAGTTTGTCAGAAGGTGGTTTTGCCACGGGCTCGATGCTGGGTTCGGGTGGTTTCATCGTATTGGACGAAGACCAGTGTGTGGTACGTCATACCATGAGCCTCGCGCGTTTTTATATGCATGAAAGCTGTGGACAATGTTCGCCCTGTCGTGAAGGAACCGGCTGGATGTACAAAATACTCAGGAATATAGAGTACGGCAAGGGCAGGATGGAAGATATCGACTTGCTATGGGACATTCAGCGCAGAATCGAAGGCAATACGATTTGTCCTTTGGGTGATGCTGCGGCATGGCCTGTGGCAGCTGCCATACGTCATTTCAGAGATGAATTTGAGTGGCACGTGTTACATCCTGAAGAAGCCCAGACCAGAAATTTCGGTATTGCACATTATGCTGATCCGAGAGAAGTAGTGGTAGCTTAGAATTTTTTGAGTGCTACCCAAAAAGAGAAGATGAATCGTGCCGGGGCGATGCTCTGCACAAGACAGGAATGAAAAAATAACCTTTAATAATTGCTGCAGGCAACTAGGAAGCAGGTAGCGAGAAATTAGGAATATACAATGGCTGATAATATCAAAGTAACAATTGATAATATTACGGTGGAAGTTGCTCCGGGCACCACAATTCTGGAAGCAGCACGCATGGTAGGCGGCGATGTTGCGCCACCCACCATGTGCTACTACAGTAAGCTTAAGGGTAGTGGTGGTAAATGCCGTACCTGCCTCGTAGAGGTAAGTAAGGGTTCCGAAAAAGATCCCCGGCCAATGCCGAAACTGGTGGCGAGTTGCCGTACCGGTGTAATGGATGGCATGGAAGTAAAGAGCATGACTTCCGAAAAAGTAATTGATGCGCGGAAAGGTGTAACCGAGTTTTTATTGTTGAATCACCCGCTGGATTGCCCTGTTTGTGATCAGGCAGGCGAATGTCATCTGCAGGATTTAAGCTATGAAAATGGTACAGCCGATACCCGCTTCCAGTTTGAACGCAGAACCTTTGAACCCGAAGATATTGGTCCTTACATACAGCTACATATGAATCGCTGTATTATGTGCTTCCGTTGTGTATTCGCAGCTAACCAGCTTACCGATAGCCGCGAGCATGGAATCCTTGATCGTGGCGACCATGCACGTATCAGTACCTGTATCAGTAAAGCCTTGACCAACGACTTTATAGGTAACGTAATTGATGTGTGTCCGGTAGGAGCCCTTACCGACAAAACCTTCCGTTTTAAGAATCGGGTTTGGTTTACCAAACCGGTAGATGCACATCGTAAATGCAATAATCCCAAATGTTGTGGTGAAGTAAGACTGTGGATGCGCGGCGACGAAGTGTTCAGGGTAACAGCCCGCAAAGACGAATGGGGCGAAGTAGCTACCGCCAGCAACGGCGAAACCGGCTGGATATGTAATGAATGCCGGTTTGAGAAAAAAAGTGTGAAAGACTGGGTGATCGAAGGTCCAAGTAAAATAAACCGCCATAGTGTTATTTCGCAGGGCCATTATGCCGGTAATGTTGGGACTAAACCGCAAACGGTGCTCATCGACAAAATCATCGGTAAGCAACCTAAGCTCACACTCGACATTCACAAGGTGAGTGATGTGAACAAACCACAGGTGCAGCTAAGCCAGATAGAAGGCCCGGCACACTCCGATGATTTTAAATAGTTTTCAACAATAGGTTTTACAATCTTATTACTTTTGCGCCGTCATGCTTTTATTACAGATTGACTGGATTTTCTTTGTAGAAAAAATAGCCCTGATCCTCGTGATCATTCTCTCTTCATTTGGTGTAGCAGCTTATGCTACCTGGGGTGAGCGAAAAGTCGCAGCCATCATGCAGGATCGTATCGGACCGGCAAGAGCAGGTTTGTTCGGTTTATTACAACCCCTCGCCGACGGGGGTAAATTGTTCTTTAAAGAAGAAATTGTACCTGATCGTTCCACCCGAACCTTATTTATACTTGGGCCGGGTCTGTTTATGGTCACTGCGCTCATGACCAGCGCCATTATTCCCTGGGGCCCCGACTTCACCATGAATATAGACGGTGTAGAACGTACTATTGCTTTGCAGGTAGCCGATATTAATATCGGTATATTATACATCTTCGGCGTGGTAAGTCTCGGAATCTACGGCGTTATGCTCGGCGGTTGGTCTTCCAATAATAAATTCTCCCTGTTAAGTGCCATTCGTGCAGCTTCCCAATCTATTTCTTATGAGCTGGCTTTAGGACTCAGTCTTATTTCAGTTCTTATGATTACCCAGACTTTAAGTTTGCGTGAAATTGTAGAACAACAACACGGTTTTTGGGCCGATGGATATTTCACCTGGAATTTTTTCAAACAGCCATTAGCCTTTCTGATATTCCTGGTCTGCACTTTTGCAGAACTTAACCGTGCGCCTTTCGATATGCCTGAGTGTGAAAGCGAGTTAAATATGGGTTACCACCAGGAGTATTCCTCCATGAAACTGGGCTTGTATCTTTTCGCAGAATATATCAATATGTTCATCAGTTCTGCAGTTTTAGCCACCGTTTTCTTTGGCGGATATAATTTCCCCTGGATGGAGCAGGTGCAGGCTGCAGTTCCGGCAGGTCTGTTCTCCATTATTTGCGTAACGGTGTTGATGTTGAAAGTCGTAGCATTTATTTTGTTCTTCATGTTCATTCGCTGGACTTTACCCCGTTTCCGTTACGACCAGTTATTGAATCTTGGATGGAAAGGACTGATACCGCTAGCATTGCTGAATCTTGTAATTACCGGCGGAATAGTGTTGTTCTTCTTTAATAAGTAAAATAAGGAGAGAAAAGTCCCGGCTGCTTTTCTCCGATTAAAATAAATGGCGGTGTAGCCGCAATGAATAAAGCCTTTATTGATATTCCGGTATCCCGTTCGAATATCAGTTTATAAAAAATAAAGAAAGAGGTTGCTATGCAATTGACAAAAAGAGCCATATCGGTAGACCGCAGCCCAATGACTTTGGGTGAAAAAATATACCTTCCGGCTATTGCCAAAGGCTTGAAAATAACATTAGGACATATATTTAAGAAAAAGGCGACAGTTAGTTATCCTGAACAAAAAAGGCCTTTCAGCCCTGTGTTCCGCGGCCTGCATGTACTGAACCGCGACGAAGAAGGCAGAGAGAAATGCACCGCCTGCGGTTTATGCGCTCTTGCCTGCCCTGCCGAAGCCATTACCATGGAAGCTGCTGAACGTAAACCGGAAGAAAAACACCTGTATCGCGAAGAAAAATATGCCGCCCGTTATGAAATCAACATGCTGCGTTGTATTTTTTGTGGGTATTGTGAAGAAGCTTGCCCCAAAGATGCCATTTATCTCAGCGAAACAGTAATGCCTTCCAATTTTAACCGCGACTATTTTATTTACAAAAAAGAAGATTTGCTCATTACCGACGAACAACTGGCGAAACGTGCAGCCAACGGGAAAGGCTGATTAAATCAGAAAATCATAGAATAGCCGAATAGGCCGTCTTTATTTATTCTTTAAGCAATAAAATGAGTTTACACGAAGTACTGTTTTGGTTTTTATCTGCTATGGCCATCGGATGCGCTATGGGAGTAATTTTAAGTCGTAATCCGGTAAAAAGCGTACTGTTTCTGATAGCCACCTTTTTTGCTATTTCCGGACATTACGTATTGATGAATGCACAATTTCTTGCAGTAGTTAACATTATTGTATATGCCGGTGCTATTATGGTACTGTTCCTGTTTGTCATAATGCTGATGAACCTGAACGCCGACGCCGAACCGCAGAAGAGCCGGTTGGTACAGTTCGCCGCTGTGCTGAGCGGCGGATCTTTGTTTTTGGTAATCATTGCCGGCTTACGTACCGTAAGTATCAATACGGACAATATGATTACCAGCGAAGGTGATATGGGCCTGATTCGTAACCTGGGTCAGGTTTTGTTTAAAGAATATGTCCTGCCCTTTGAGGTGAGTAGTATCCTGTTCCTTAGCGCTATGATTGGTGCCATGGTTATCGGGAAGAAAGACAGCGTCCCGGCCAACGCTTAATATACGGAGGAAAACAATATTTGGTAATAAAATACAAAATCAGCAGTCGTGCCCATTCAATATTATTTATTCCTGAGTCTCGCTTTGTTCACCATAGGCATTATGGGTGTACTCATGCGCAGAAATGCAATTATAGTTTTTATGTGCATCGAATTGATGCTTAATGCAGTGAACCTGTTGATGGTTGCCTTCAGCAAAATGTATGGCAATTCTGACGCACAGATATTCGTGTTCTTTATTATGGTAGTAGCTGCAGCCGAGGTGGCCGTCGGACTTGCTGTCATTGTAATGATGTACCGCAAAGTTCACTCCGTTGATATTAATATTTTAAACAGGCTGAAGCATTAAGCCCTTTTGGAGGAAAAATCCTACGCTCATATATATCATATAGGTACCTAGTATTGGTTTATGAAAGATTTAGTTTACTTAGTTCCGCTATTCCCGTTAATTGGTTTTCTGATCAACGGTCTTTTCTGGAAATCCATGCCCAAGAAAGTATCCGGCACATTGGCAAGTATTGCTATGCTGGCGTCTTTTGTCGTTTCTCTGGGTATTTTCTTCCAGATAAAAGATGCACCCGAACAAGCGGGGGTGGTACATCTGTTTGATTTTATTCAATCGGGCGCTTTAAACATAGCTTTTGCATTTCAGGTCGATGCACTTTCTTCGCTATTCTTACTTATCATAACCGGTATCGGCTTTTTGATTCATGTGTATTCGACTTCGTATATGCATGACGATCCCGGTTATACGAAGTATTTCGCCTATCTCAATTTCTTCGTCTTCTCCATGTTGCTATTGGTGTTGGGCGCCAACTATGTAATTATGTTTATTGGCTGGGAAGGCGTTGGTTTGGCCTCCTACCTGCTCATTGGCTTCTGGTACAAGCGCAAAGACTATACAAATGCTTCCAAGAAAGCTTTCATCATGAACCGAATAGGCGATCTGGGCTTTCTCGTGGGCATGTTTCTGACCTTATACCATTTTGGTACGGCCAGCTATGCCGAACTGTTTCCTCAGCTCGGCGAAGGTACTGTAGCAGCCTCTGAAGCAACAATGAACGCCATTGCAATTTGCTTCTTTATTGGCGCTATGGGTAAGAGTGCACAAATTCCGTTGTACACATGGCTGCCCGATGCTATGGCCGGTCCCACTCCGGTATCTGCATTGATACACGCTGCAACCATGGTAACAGCCGGTATTTATATGATTGCACGTAGCAGTGCTATATACAATCTGGCACCGGTAGCACAAACTCTGGTAGCAGTTATTGGACTTGCGACAGCTATTTTTGCCGCGTCTATCGCTATACGGCAGTACGACATTAAGAAAGTTCTGGCCTATTCTACCGTTAGTCAGCTTGGATTTATGTTCCTGGCTTTAGGCGTCGGCGCTTACACCACGGCCGTGTTCCACGTTATGACGCATGCTTTTTTTAAGGCGTTGTTGTTCCTTGGTTCGGGTTCTGTAATACATGCTATGGGTGGTGAGCAGGATTTGCGCTCTATGGGCGGACTTGGTAAAAAAATGCGGATTACGCAAATCACTTTCTTATTGGGCTGTCTGGCAATTGCAGGTATTCCGGGATTTTCCGGCTTCTTCTCCAAAGACGAAATACTGGCGATGGCCTATATCAAAAACCCGCTGTACTATTATCTCGCTTTGGGCGCAGCTTTGATGACCGCTTTCTATATGTTCCGTCTGTATTTCCTGACGTTCACAGGAAATTTCCGAGGTACACACGAACAGGAACACCACTTACATGAAAGTCCTGCGGCCATGACAATTCCATTGATTGTGCTGGCAATTCTGGCTGTGGTTGGTGGTTACGTAGGCCTTCCCGAAGTATTCAGCGAGCACCATCTGCTCAATGAATATCTGGCTCCTGTGGTGTCCAACGCAGTAGGTCACCATCTCGATCACAGTACCGAGTGGATGCTTATGGGACTGTCCGTTACACTTATTGTAATCATGATAGTATGGGCGTATACCGCTACCCGTAAGCCGGCTTTCAAAGAGAACACCGGCCTGGCCAAAGTGCTTGAAAACAAGTGGTATGTTGACGAACTGTACGATACTACCATCGTTAAACCAATGAAAGGCTTGTCGCTTATGCTCGACCGGTACGTTGAACGCAGCGGTATTGACGGTATTGTAAATGGTGTTGGTAAACTTGTTAATTGGGGTAGCGGTCGTTTGCGACTGCTGCAAAACGGACAGGTGGGAACCTACATTTTTGCAATGATTGTGGGTGTTGTTATTCTTTTCGCGATTGGATTGTTTGTTACCCGTTAATACTTTCCAACCTATATAAAGCTATTTAATTTAGTACACGTTTAGAGATGATACTATTACTATTAATTTTAATTCCCTTTGTATCCGGGCTTATTGGTTTTCTTTGGAAAAGTGAGTCGGTAAAGGTATGGACATTGATTACATCCCTGTTTACGTTGCTGATTGCGCTTCTGGCCTGTCAGATCAATGTTAATAACGGGCTAAGCTTCAATCAATCCTGGATTAGTTCTCTTGGTGCGCGTTTCATGTTGTCCGGTACTGCCATGAGCGTAACGCTTACACTGCTCACCGCAATTGTTTTTCCGGTCATTTTTATTGCTCAGTGGAATAAACCGGTAGCCGATATTCATCGTTTCTCAGGATTGATGCTGATGGCTCAGGCGGGATTAATGGGCGTTTTTCTGGCCAATGATTTGTTGTTGTTCTACTTTTTCTGGGAGTTGGCGCTCATACCTGTGTACTTTTTATGTTCGACCTGGGGTGGTGAAAAGCGTATTCCTGTAACCTTCAAGTTTTTCGTCTATACATTCCTTGGTAGTTTGTTGATGCTGGCAGGTGTAATCTATTTGTACCTGCAAACTCCCGACCGCAGTTTTGCCTGGGATGCGATCCGCGCAGCCGGTGAGGCTCTGCCGGCGATGGAACAAAATATTGTATTCTGCCTGTTCTTTATAGCATTTGGTATTAAGATGCCGGTATTTCCTTTCCACACCTGGCAGCCTGATGCTTACGAGCAGTCGTCTACGCCCGTTACCATTGTATTGAGTGCACTTATGGTAAAAATGGGTTTGTTTGCCACTGTGAAATGGTTGGTCAACATTATGCCCGGGGCTACTGCTTACTGGTCTGATGTAATCATGACCCTTGCCGTAATTGGAATCATCTACGCGTCTCTGCTGGCAATGGTTCAGAGTGATCTGAAAAGACTTATTGCGTATTCTTCCATTGCGCATATTGGTTTAATGGCAATGGGGATTTTTGCCGGAACCGAAATTGCCATGAATGGACTGATGGTTCAAATGTTTAACCACGGTATCAATATTACCGGTATGTGGCTCATTGTAGCCATGATCGAGCAGCGCTACGGTACACGCAATATGCGTGAGCTTGGCGGTATGGCGGGATCTGCACCCACCATGGCCATTGCATTGGTGATTATTGCATTTGCAAATATTGCGCTTCCTTTAACCAATGGCTTTGTTGGAGAATTTATGCTGTTCCATGGTATTTTCCAGAGTGCCAGTCCTTACCACATCACCTTCATGGTATTGGCGGGCCTTGGTGTAATATTGGGCGCTGTATATACTTTGAATATGGTACAGAAAGTTGCCTATGGTGAAGCTAAAACAAATGCCGTGGTAACTGATGTTAGCAGAAATGAATTGCTGGGTCTGATTGTCGTTATTGGAATCATTATAATATTAGGTGTATACCCTAAGCTTTTGCTTGATATGCTTGTATAAGTCAGCCCTACAGTTGCTGGCTATGCCGTTCCGGAAATTAATTTTATTAAATGAGTACAAAGGATTCCGAAAGGAATTTTGAGTAAATATGAAACCACTTATAGCATCTGCAATATTCGGCGTAATTATGATGTTCGCCGCTTTATCGTTAAAGGAGAAGAAAACAGTGACAAGCCTGGCTACAGTTCTGTTGGCTGCTCTGATTGGTGTAAATATATTTGAACTTACCGGTATCCTGAGTGGTACCGGAGAGGGGGTATTGTTCAATGGAATGCTGCGCTACGGCTCTTTCTCCATTTGGTTTAATACCCTTATGAGTGTTATTACTTTACTGTATGTGTTGCTGTGTGGTAAGCATATTGAACGCGTGGGGCAGCATGTGGGTGAATATTATGCGCTTATATTCTTCATGCTTTGTGGCGTCAACCTGTTGTCGGGTTATAGTAATTTACTCATATTGTTCCTGGGTATTGAAATTATATCTATTCCTCAATACATATTGGCAGGTAGCGACAAACGCAACCTGAAAAGCAGTGAGGCATCGCTCAAATACTTCCTGATGGGCTCTTTCAGTACGGGTATCTTCCTGATGGGTATAGCACTGCTATACGGTTCTATGGGAACTTTCGACCTCACCAAGTTTAACTTTATGGAGCAGGAATTGAGCACCTTGTCGCTCGCGGGTATCCTGTTCCTGATTGTTGCTTTTGGATTCAAAGTTTCTGCTGCTCCCATGCATTTCTGGACACCCGACGTTTATGATGGTGCGCCTACACCTTTTACCGCCTTTATGGCCACTGTGGTTAAGGCTGCCATTTTTGTTGCCTTTTACCGCTTGTTCAGCGAAGCCCTGGGAGGTATCAATGATCAGTGGACATTGGTTGTTTCCATAGTTACGGCGCTTACTTTGTTTATTGGTAATATAACTGCAGTATTCCAGCAGAGTGTGAAAAGGATGCTGGCCTACTCATCTATAGCGCAGGCTGGTTTTATGTTGTTTGCCGTGTTGTCGGCTAATGCAACAGGTATGAAGGGGATCATTATTTATGGAGCCGCTTATAGCATCGCAACTATCGGCATGTTTGCAGTGCTCATGAAACTTAAAGACTATACCTATGATGGGTTCAACGGCCTGGCTAAAAAGCAACCACTGTTAGCCTTTACGGCCACTATATTTTTATTGTCCCTTGCCGGTATACCTTTAACCGGTGGCTTCTTTGCCAAATATTATGTGCTTACTGCTTTATTGGAACAGGGCCCTGCCTTGATGTGGCTTATAATTTTTGCCTTGCTGATGGCTGCTGTTAGCGTGTACTACTACTTCAGGGTTATCATGGCTATGTATTTTAAAGCAGGAGACGCCGAGTTGGGTATAGGAATATCTGCGGCTGATAAACTGTTTCTGGGTATTGCTGCTGGTCTGCTTATCCTGATAGGTGTTGCGCCCGATGTTTTATTGTGCTGGCTGGTGAATTAATGCTTTCCCTGTTAGTTTCTCCTAATTGAAAATTACTTAGACGGTATTGCACATGCAATGCCGTTTTTTATTGCTAACTGTCTGACGGCTGTACAGTTGCATATAGTTCACGCCCTGTAATTTGATAGCAGAGAAAGGTATAGATCAGAAAATTGTTATTAAATTTGAGCGAACGAAAAATCGGCAAATGAGCAAGGTTAATGATCAATCGGTAATCAGAATTGTAATTATTGAAGATGACGAAACTATACGTCAGGCTTATACCTACCTGATTAATGAAGCTGCAGGATACATAGTCGTTAATGCATACAGCTCTGCCGAAACTGCCTTAAAGAACATCCGGCAGGACGATCCGCATATAGTATTACTCGATGTTGAATTGCCTGGCATGAGTGGTCTCGAAGCCATTCCCAAACTCAAATCGCAGGTAGAGGATATTTATATCATCATGCTGACCGTGTACGATCATCAGCAAACTGTATTTGACGCGCTCAGTCGCGGCGCTTCAGGTTACCTCACGAAGAGCACACCTCCGGCAAAAATCATTTCAGCATTATCAGAAGTCATGGAAGGAGGTGGGCCTATGAGTGCCAATATTGCGCGCATGGTAGTACACTCCTTTCAAAAAAGTCAGGAGTCGCCCTTAACCCGTCGCGAAACAGAAATACTGGAACAGATAGCCGATGGCAAAACACGGAGTCGCATAGCTTCAGAAATGTTCATAGATCTGGAGACCGTAAAATCACATCTGAAAAATATTTACGCCAAACTCGACGTTCATTCGAGGGCAGATGCTATCAAAACGGCTAAACAAAACAAATACATCTGATTATCGCGTGGTTGGTCGCTGGTTGTCTACGTTTCATCTTTTTTTTCCGGCATTCCACCCTACCAGAACGTGATATCCCCCAACAAATGAAGGTTAAGACCCCGTCTTGAGCCATGTATTGCTTTTTATTTTACTAACTTTATGCATTTCCGAACCCACAATACAATGCCAGGCCAATGAAACAACTTATTACTTGTTTGATACTACTCGTTTCAGGCTTTATTGTTCCCGCCGGTGCTCAAACGGGTTCACTACCCCTTGTATTTGTACCTAATGAAGGTCAATGGGACGGTCCCTTTTTATATAAGGGCCAATGTCAGAATGCGGATCTTTATCTGGAAAAGGGAGGTATAACTTATCTTGTTGCACACAACGAAAATGCCGCCCGGGTGCACGCCTTTAAAGAAGGTGAAACAATGGTCCCGCCGGTGCTGTCTTTTCATGCTTACCGGATGAAATGGCTGGGTGGGAATCAGGTTTTTAAAACCAGAAGTAGTAAGAAGCAATCCTATTATCATAATTACTACCTTGATAAGGATCCCGCCAGATGGAAAGGTGGCGTGGGTGTGTATGGTAATGTAGATTTTGAAAATGTTTACCCGGATATTGATCTGCATTTCGGTTCTGAGAAAGGACATCTTAAATATGATTTCATAGTAAAACCAGGTGCTGATCCGGATGCCATACGTTTGGCGTTTGAAGGTGCAGATAAATTGGAATTGTCGGCGGGAAATTTGCTGATCCACACTTCGGTGGGCGTTGTTACTGAAATGGCCCCATACGCTTTCCAATATATCGATGGTGAGCTTAAAGAGGTACCCTGCAAATACAAATTGCGGGGTAATGAACTAAGTTTTCATTTCCCCCGGGGCTACGACCGGGACGTTATGCTGACCATTGATCCTACTACAGTATTTGCAACGCTTACCGGTTCTGTAGCAGACAACTGGGGTTTTACTGCCACGTATGATAACGAGGGCAATTTATATGCCGGAGGCATAGTAAGCTCCAACGGGTATCCAACCACTATCGGCGCCTTTCAATTGACCTTTTCCGGTGGTACAGCCGGCACCCAAATGCCCTCCGATATTTCCATTTCCAAGTTCAATCCGCAGGGTACTGCATTGATCTATTCAACCTATATTGGCGGCACCGAAAATGACATGCCGCATAGCCTGGTAGTAGACCACGACAACAATCTTATCGTAGCAGGCAAATCGCTCAGTTCCAATTATCCGGTTACTGCCAATGCTTTTGACCAGCAGCACAACAACAACTATGATATTATTGTCACCAAGTTTAATCCTTCCGGTACCGGCATTATCGGATCAACATTTGTGGGGGGCAGCGGCGACGACGGGATTAACCGGTCTGCGTCATTCACCGGCAATCGCAATTTTCTCAATTACAATTACGGCGATGGATCCCGCAGTGAGGTAATTGTAGATGATGCAGGCAATATTTATGTGGCGGCAAGCAGCAGGTCGACTAATTTCCCTGTTACAACCAATGCTGCAAAGAGCACGATTGGAGGAGACCAGGATGGCGTGTTTTTCAAGCTTAATCCGAGCCTTACCACCATGTTATATTGTACATATATCGGAGGTAGTGCCGATGACGCTGCGTATGTACTTACCCTCGATACGGCTCAGGCGCATATATATGTTTCGGGAGGAACGGCCAGCTCCGATTTTCATACAAATGTTACTGCCGGCAGTTGGCGATCCAGTTATCAGGGTGGTATAGCCGATGGTTACATCTGTCGTTTCCAGAATGGCGGGGCGTATACTTTGCAAAAAGCTACCTTTATTGGTACCAGTGCGTACGATCAATGTTATGGCATTCAAATTGATCTTGAGAACAATGTGTATGCGATGGGACAAACCATGGGCGCTTTTCCCGTTTCACCCGGGGTGTATTCCAATCCGGGTTCGCGGCATTTCCTGATCAAGCTTGACAATATGTTGTCTACCGCTGCGTACAGTACCGTATTTGGTAACGGTGCTTCGAACGTACCCAATTTGTCGCTCGTTGCATTTCTGGTCGATACCTGCCAGAACGTATATATTTCCGGCTGGGGCGGGACAGCTAATAGTCCCACTACTACAGTAGGCCTTCCTGTTTCGCCGGATGCTTTCCGCTCTAATACTGATGGTAATGATTTTTATTTCATAGTACTGAGTAAGAACGCCCTCAGTTTATTATTCGCCTCCTTTTTTGGTGTTGATGGTAAAGGGGAGCACGTTGACGGTGGTACCAGTCGATTTGATCCACAGGGTGTAGTGTACCAGGCCATGTGCGCCAGCTGTGGTGGAGGTACCGGATTCCCTTCTACCCCTGGGGCTTATTCTCAGATAAACGGAAGTCCGAATTGTAATTTGGGCGCCGTTAAGATTGCATTTAATCTCGGCAGTGTTAATGCTGTTGCCAGTGCCAGCCCCAGCGTAAGCGGCTGTGCGCCTTTATTTGTACAGTTCGGAAATGCTTCTACCAATGCAACTAGTTATAACTGGAACTTTGGAGACGGTACTGCACCCAGTACACTGGATACGCCCGGCCACACCTTCACTAATCCCGGAGTGTACAATGTGCGTATGGTTGCTATTAACCCCAATGCCTGTAAGACACACGATACCGTATTTCTGCAGATTGTAGTGAGTGACGATACCTTAAGGGCAGACTTTGATTATGCGCTGTTGGATACCTGTACCAATCCGCGCGTGATGATAACCAATACTTCGCTACCGATGCCCGGACGCTCGCTCACCGACGCTACCTTCCAGTGGTTTTTTGGTGATAATACCAGCAGCAGTGGTATCAATCCCGGCAGCCATAGTTACGGTGGCCCGGGCGTATACGAATTAATGATGGTGATGACCGATACCATGGCATGTAATTCGCCCGACACCGTAGTCAAGCTGGTTGAAATAAATCAGATTTTTGTGGATGCCGGCTTTTCTATTCCCGACACCATCTGCGTGGGAGATACCACATTATTTACCAACACTTCTACCAATGCCACCAGCTTCCAATGGACTTTCGGCAATGGTCAGGGGGGAAGCACGGACGAGCATGCCCGCCACACATTCACAGAACCCGGAACCTTTGTAGTAACCCTCCGGAGTTTTAATCCAACCAGTTGTAATAAAGCCGATTCCATAACGCGTACTATTACCGTTAATCCAAATCCTACCGCATCGTTTAGTTTTACGCCTTTATTACCCGAGACCAATGTGCCCACTACCTTCCATAATCAGAGTCAGAATGCTACCCGTTATCAATGGTCTTTTGGCGACGGACAGGGAAGTACCGAAGAACACCCTGTTCATAATTACAATCGGAGCGGTACGTATACCGTATGCCTGACCGCTTTTAATTCACTCGGCTGCAAAGCCCGCGTGTGTAAACCTGTTACTGCTGATATCCTGCCATTGGCTGATGTACCTACCGCCTTTACGCCCAATGGTGACGGCGCAAATGATGTGCTGTATGTGCGGGGATACAGTATTCAAACACTGGATTTTAAGATTTTCAACCGTTGGGGCGAAATGGTATTTGAGACACAAAACCAATCTAAAGGTTGGGACGGCACGTACAAAGGCAAGCCTCAGGAGATGGAAGCCTATGGTTACACTTTGTTCGTAGTGTTTTACGACGGCACAACGCTCAAAAAGCAGGGAAATATTACTCTGTTGCGCTAGGCCGAAATAATATTTCGCTGAAGTCGTTTTGCCCCGATTCGTTGCCGGATCGGGGTTTATATATCCGTAAATGCCTGCCCGGTTGAATAGCGTATTGCACCTTCACCCGAAAATACATCTGACAAATACAAAGTAATCTTCGCGTTTACAGAACATTATAAGCGGTTATTATTTTTTCTAGTCTGAAATACAAGTGATTATACCGGGTTTTGGGTGTGAAATTCGGGTACACGAATATGTACTCCCGGGAATGCAACTGTGCTTCCTGTCATTTGTAAAAGCAAGGCATTTTCAGTACCTTTGCATGGTACCAAAAACGCGTGTTATCCCGCCCTATGCCGCTGTATAGCCACGTACGTGTATTCACAAAATCTTTTGGGAAAAAACAAAAATGAGTAAGGAAAATCAGGAAGTAGTTACGCCCGTAGCGCCAGGATATGGCGCCGATAGTATTCAGGTTTTAGAAGGTCTGGAGGCGGTGCGTAAAAGGCCCTCCATGTATATCGGAGACATCGGTGTCAAAGGTTTGCACCACCTGGTATATGAAGTGGTGGATAACTCAATTGATGAGGCACTGGCTGGTTATTGTAAAAATATCACAGTTACTATCAAGGAAGATAATTCTATCGTCGTAGAAGATGATGGTAGAGGTATCCCCACAGGAATTAACAAGAAAGAAGGTAAGTCGGCTTTGGAAATGGTTATGACCATGTTGCATGCCGGTGGTAAGTTCGATAAAAACACCTATAAAGTGTCCGGTGGGTTGCACGGCGTGGGTGTGAGTTGTGTAAATGCATTGAGTGATCCCTTGCATGTTACCGTACACCGCGAAGGCAAAATATTTGAACAGGCTTATCGAGAAGGCGTTCCGCAATACGAGGTACGCGAGATCGGTACCACCGACCGTACAGGTACTATCGTACATTTTAAGCCCGATGGCACCATTTTTAAAGATACCGTTTACCATCGTGATATTCTGGCAGGCCGTCTGCGCGAACTGGCATTCCTGAACAAGGGAATCCGCATTATCCTGATCGACGAGCGGGCCGATGCTGAAAATGCAGAAATTGAGCGGGAAGAATTCTACAGTGAAGGTGGTATTGTTGAGTTTGTGCAGATGTTGGATAACAACGGCAAACGGGATCCACTTTTGCCTTCGCCTATTTATGTGGAAGGACACGATCCTGCCAGCAATGTGGCGGTAGAAGTTTCCCTGTCTTATAACAACTCATTCAGCGAGCATATTTTCTCCTATGTAAATAATATCAACACCATTGAAGGTGGTACCCACGTGGCAGGTTTCCGCAGGGCTATTACCCGTGTGTTTAAGTCTTACGGAGATAAAAATAAATTGTTTGAAAAGGCCAAAGTTGAAATTACCGGCGACGATTTCAGAGAAGGTCTTACTGCTATCGTATCGGTTAAGGTTCCCGAGCCACAGTTTGAAGGTCAAACCAAAACAAAGCTCGGTAACAACGAGGTTAGTGGAGTGGTAGACACCAGCGTGAGCCGTATTCTGGATGCATACCTTGAAGAAAATCCGAAAGCAGCAAAGGTTATCATCGACAAAGTGATTTTAGCCGCTCAGGCGCGTGCTGCGGCTGCCAAAGCACGGCAGATGATTCAACGTAAGAGCGTACTTTCAGGTGGTGGTTTACCCGGAAAATTGGCCGATTGCTCTGAAAAGGATCCCGAACGTTGCGAGTTGTACCTGGTCGAAGGAGACTCGGCGGGGGGTACTGCCAAACAAGGCCGCGACCGCACCTATCAGGCCATTTTGCCGCTCCGGGGTAAAATCCTGAACGTCGAAAAAGCACAGGAGCATAAGATTTATGAGAACGAAGAGATAAAGAATATGTACACTGCTTTGGGCGTTACCGTGGGTACACCTGAAGATCCCAAAGCTTTAAACCTTACCAAGCTTCGTTATAATAAAGTAATTATTATGACGGATGCCGACGTCGACGGTTCTCACATTGCCACTTTGATATTGACTTTCTTCTTCCGTTATATGCGCACGCTGGTGGAGCAGGGGCACGTCTACCTTGCACAGCCGCCCCTGTATCTGGTTAAAAAAGGTAAAGAGGCAATTTATAGCTGGACCGAAGAAGAGCGTAAGGCAGCGGTTGTAAAGCTGGCCAACGGTAAAGAAGACAGCGTGAGTATTCAGCGATATAAAGGTTTGGGTGAGATGAATTCTGAGCAGTTGTGGGAAACTACTATGAATCCCGAAACCCGGGCATTGAAACAGGTAACTATTGAAAGCGCTGCAGAAGCTGATATGATATTCTCCATGTTGATGGGTGAAGAAGTAGGCCCGCGCAGAGAATTTATCGAGAAGAATGCGAAATACGCGAGGATTGATACCTAGCAGATGCACATAAATTTTTTCAGGCGCCCGGTAAACGGGCGCTTTTTTTCTGATTTCTTATCTCGTATTTTGAGCAAAATGTAGAAATAAGCACATTGAAACATGCATATTTTTACATTTTTGTATCAAATAAGCTTTTTTTCAGAGAAAACACTGCTTATTTTTACATTCGTCTGAAAGGTATTGGGCATGAATATTAACGTGTCGAACGCATTTTTTCGATCATGGAAGGACGCGCTCCGGGCATACGTGGAGGCAATTATGGATGAGCAGTTTAAGCGGGTATTGGGCTGCGCCGGTAAAGAATTGGAAAGGAGGTGATTTTATATAACCCTGACTTCGCGTTCAAGTACGATGCCGAATTTCTGGTTGACAGAGCCGATCATCTTTTCGGAAAGCCGGAAAATATCGCTACCCTGAGCTCCTCCGTAATTTACCAATACCAGCGGCTGATATTGATGTACGCCGTATTGTCGTTCACGGTAACCCTTCCAGCCACATTGTTCAATTAGCCATGCAGCCGGAATTTTTGTTATCGTACCACTGACCGAAAAGCCCGGCATAGAAGGGTAAACAGCTTGTAATTTGCGGAATTGCTCTGCAGGAACTTCGGGATTCTTGAAGAAACTACCTGCATTTCCGATTTGTCTTGGATCAGGTAATTTCGACTGTCGAATGCGGATAACCGCTTCCGAAACCGCCTGCAGCGTAAGGCTACTGATACCCATTTTATCTAATTCCTGGGATATAGTTCCATAACTTGTGTTCAATACGCCCTTTTTCCCCAGCCGGAATTGTACGCTTGTAATAACTGTGCGGCTGCTGAGCTCCCGTTTGAAGATACTGTCGCGGTAACCGAAGTCACAATCATGCCCTTCTAAAGTTGAAAAACAGCGCGTCTCCAGATCAAAATATCTTACAGATGTAATTACGTCTTTTACTTCAGCTCCGTAGGCTCCGATATTTTGGATGGGCGCGGCCCCAATAGTGCCGGGGATTAGAGATAAATTTTCCACTCCATATAACCCGCGGCTCACGCAGTACATCACAAATTCGTGCCAATTTGTACCTCCGCCGGCTTCCAGCCATATAAAATCTTCATCTTCACCGGTCTGCTGTATTCCGATGATCTGATTGTGCAATACCCATTGCCTGACAGGTTGTGTAAACAACATATTGCTCCCACCTCCCAATACGAGCAGCCCCGAGGCTCTTTCGGGATACTGGTCAAGGGTTGTTACGTCTGCTTCCGATTGAAGTATGGAATAGTGTGCTGCCGGCACGTCCATACCAAAGGTATTCAAAGGTAGCAGCGATACATTGTGTTGAACCCGGAGCATAATTGGAATTTGGATGCGAACTTAACGAAATCAGCGCAGGAATTAAGGACTTAACGCATGACCTGAAAAAGAAAAAGGTGGTTACCTTGAGGGCAACCAACCTTTCTTCTTATTACACACACTATGTCGTTTTAAGGAACATTTACGCAGTTTGGGCGATTTGCATTTGTAGCAGGGCATTTTTGGTACGTAATGCGTGCAGGTATGCTTTGGCATCGCCGGGTGTTTCTATCGTGTAGTGTAGTTCCATATTATCTACACTATCATTCTCTGGCTGTTCTATGGTCTGTAATAAGCCGATGCCGGCAAATTCCCATTGTTCCGATTCTTTTGGTTCCGCGTTCCGTTTGTCCAGCTCTCTCGAAGCCATTACGAGTGTATTTTGGTAGGCTTCTCTCGACGATCCGGCTTTGAGCAACCGCATTTGTTTGTCAAAATGGGAAATAGATGGATTGTTGGAATCATGAATACAAAAGATAAGTTCTGTTAAATACCAGCCAGAGGTCATACGTTGAGTTTAATAATTACAGTAGGGTGGAAACAGGGAATAAACGATAATTCTATTTTTTTTATTGTTAGTGCAGGTACCAGAGCCTGCCAAACTTAAATTCTTTTTACGCTACCCGAACCTGAGATATTGATATCGACATCGGGAGAACCTTTATAATATACGCTTCCACTACCACTGATCCTAACTTTAAGCCTGTCGGTCACAAATACCCGGGCATCACCTGATCCCGCTATTTTTATATCAGCTTTTGAAGCTTTCAGATTTTCGGCATATACGTCGCCGCTGCCGCTGATATCTATTTTTTCGCTGTGAATTTCGCCACCGGCAATATTAATTTCTCCGCTTCCGCTGATTTCGGCATCTACCTCTGTAGCCCTTACATCGTTCAGGTTTATACTGCCCGAGCCTTTTATTTTAAGGTGTAAATAATCTGATACCAGGTGTGACATCATTTCAATATTGCCCGAACCGCTTACTACCAGCGCTTCAATTTCGGGTACGGTAATATGAACTTTGATGCGTTCCTTAGGCCGTACCGAAGTGTGGTGCTTCAGGCGCAACGTCAGGGTTTTATTACTTAAGACCGTTTCCACAACATCAATAATATTTTGCTGTGACTCAATAGCTACTCTATACGTAGGCCCCTGTGTCACAAAAATATCGCCGGAAAATTCAGATTTGATTTCCACAAAACCGGAAATATCACGAGTTTCAGTAACAATAGGACCTGATCCGGATACTTTTCTGCAGGAAGCGAATAATAAAGTGCAAATAACAGCGGCTACTAAAAAACTGATTCTTTTCATTACTTGTTTTTTTAATTCCCCCCGGTTCGACTTAGGTCGAACGATTAATAGACGAAGACCCGGGGCGATTGCTTGGTTAATAAATTGATAAAGAAGAAGATTATTTTGCTTATATATATTATAAATTTACATGTATTCCGGCTATGCCTCCGAAGAACATACCATTAAAACTGTTTCTGCCTTTGTGGCTCCAGAAATACCGGTCGTTGCGGATGTCGGTCTGATAGCGATCGAATTGGATGTGATTGAAGGAAGGACCAGCGAAGAGTTCCAGGCGGTTCGCAATCTTCAAAGCTGCCAATATGCGCGTTGAACTTTTAAAATAAGCTTCGTGTCTGAACTCTGTCATGCAGGTGGCTACTGCCTCTATATTTACCCGGAACCATTTGTTCACATTTAAGTGTGCACCGATACCTCCCTCGAATACGTAGCTGGAATGTTCGTTAAAATTATATCCTGCACCCAGGATGCCGTACAACATACGGCCACCCGAACGAAAAGCCGCTAATGTATTGCCCGATTCATCGATGGTAAGGCCTAATTGTTTCTCACCATTCTTTACAATGTTAACCAGCCCGATAGGGTAATCGCATTCTTCTGCAATATTAATAAAGCCGGAAATTTGCGCACCTTTCACCTTTTTGGCAATGTTGATAAAGCCTGCGATCTGGGTTCCGGCATTGTTGGTTTTATTGATAAATCCGGAAAGCTGTACGGCTTCGCTATTTTTACTAATGTTTGAAAAGCCGGCAATCTGTACGTCAGCGTCTTTACCGATGTTGGCAAAGCCTCCCACCTGTGCTCCGGCGTCTTTGGCAAGGTTAAGGAATCCGGCTACCTGAGCACCATCTACATTGTCGGCTCTGTTAAGAAAGCCTGCAACCTGGGCCCCTTCGCAGTTATCGGATACATTGGCAAAACCTGCGATCTGCGTACCGTCGGCCTGTTCTCCTACCATATTGAGGAAGCCGGCAATTTGTACACCGCGTATAGATCCGCCGGCGTGGTTTGAAAGACCTGCGATCATCGCACCATAGGCATTTTTCCTTACGATATTGCTAACGCCTGATAAGCAAAATGCATTTTCCTGCTGAGAAATTCCGGCCAGCACATGGAATGAAAAGTTGTTGGTATGTTGTCCGGCTTCTGCACCATTACTGCTGATGGGATAAATGAAACCTATGTGTGCAGGGCGCGCTTTTTGCTCCTGCGCCGAAGCAACTACGATAAAGCAAAGAAGTAATAAAAGGCTGCAAATCATACCCAGCAGCAGGATTCTTGCGAAATTTTTAGTCATAAAATAGTGTCTTTGATAGTACGACACTATGTATGCTTCTTACCCCTATCAGGGCAACAAAAAATATTTCTTATAATAGGTCTATGCCTGCATTCCAGCCTATCCAGCCTTTTACCCGGCTGCCCCATTCCACCGATGGATAACCATTGCTCAAATCATATCGCCAGCCTTCCTGGGGCACTGTGGGTCTGCGGTACCATACATTGAAAGCTGGTCCGGCATACAGGGCAAACATTTTTCCAACACGGTATTTGAGGTGTAATTGTAATCGCATTACCTGATTCTGTGCTTCCTTGTCGCCGGAGAAAACATAGTATTGTATTAATTCCGGGTTTATAAAAAATTTTTTGCCCAAGGAGCGATCTGTTCCCAAACCATAGCCGATGGCAAAGGATCGCTGGTCGCCGTTTAAAGAAGCACCGCCGGCGATTATGCTATACAGCAGGGCATTCCCGGATTTGTACGCAAGATTGATATGCTGGAATTCATTGCTGTATAAAGAGGCTTTATGGTATCCATGTATGATCATATTGATGAGGCCGAGGCTGTAGCCATCCGATGAATCGGCAAAATTGAAAACGCCAATCTGTAACCCTTTCAGTTTTCGGGTATAATTAAAAAGGCCTGCAATTTGTATACCCGTTACTTCCCGGCTGCTGGTGTTGGCGGCACCTGCGATCTGGAGACCATCGGTTACTTTTTTGTTTACATTGACAACTCCGGATAATTGTATACCGCTCATGTGCCGGCTGCTGTTAAATACCCCGGCAATCTGCAACCCTTTTGTACCTTCAATGACTATATTGCTTATCCCTCCCAATTGAATGCCCTTGTTTTGGCGTGCATGGTTATGTATACCGCCAATTTGAATACCTTCCAGCGACTGGCCGGTAATATTACTGATACCTCCTATCTGCAGGCCCTGTACATTTTGTAGGACATGGTTGTGCAGGCCGCCTAGTTGTACGCCATAGCTGCTTCCACCAACGATATTGAACAAGCCGCCTATTTGCAGGTACCGCATGTCTTGTTTTACAATGTTAAACAAACTGCCTAGTTCGAAACCGTTTACACCTGCAGTGTAGCCGCCCAGCACATTGAATGAAAACTTGTTGACCACCTGGGCTCCCATTTTTCCATGCGTACCCAGTCCCGGGGTGAGCGAAAACTGAAAGGGTTGCTTTGAAAAAAAATTGGCAATGTTCAAACTGTTCATCGTTTGCTTCGTAGAAAGCAGCCACCGTGCCAGCAGGGTTTGTTCAACTCCGGATATTACGATGGAGTCAAGCGTATAGCTTATTTGCTGTATCCCTATTGTCAGCTCATTATTGCCTGAAGCTTGTAAAGTAATGCTGGTGTCGGCATAGGAAACCTTACTAACGCTTACACTTACGTCGGACCGTTTTTCTTTCAACTGGAGTCGAAATCTTCCCAGCTCATCGGTCATTGTAGCGACCAGTTGCCTGCGTTCGTAGACGCTTGCGTGACTTACCGGTTCGCCTGTGATAGCATCTACAATTATACCACTTACGTACCAGGTGTGTAACGAGCCGCCTGGTTGTATAATGATGTGTTGGTTATTTTCCCGGAAACTGTATTTATGCCCAAAAAGATCTTGCAGAATTTGTTGAACATCTTTATTCTTTGCGTGGATGGTAACTAAACTATCATCGTTAAGAACGAGGTTATTGTAGGAAAAAAAGAAGCCGCCCTGTTGTTCTATAGTTTTTAATACCTGATGTAAAGGCTGATTTTCCACGTTTACGTTGATGCGCTTCTGAAGGATGCGCTGCTGCTGACCCAGTGCCTGTTGTATGCAGCCTGAAAAACATAAGCATGCCACCAGCATACGGATTGACCAGATATTAAAAATTCGGGTATAAACATTGCTCATAAGCATATGGTAAATGGCTGCAAATTTAGCATTTTGGTTTTTAGTGTGCTGAATACTACGTTAGTCTCCTATTGCTAATAAAGAAAAGGATCAGCACCTTTTTGATGCTAATCCTGTATTCCTGGTATGGACTATGCGTTACTTTAACACTATCTTTCCCTCTCTTTGCTCAATGGCGATGTTGAACGTTGCTACTACAGTACTTAGTATATTGTTTAATGAGTCCTCTCTAAACGTTGTGGTAAGCGGCAGCTCACGGATTGCGGGATTCTCAATTATAATTTCGGTATCGAAGGCCGAATTAAGTGCCTCCACCAGCTTGAACAAGGGTGTATTGTTACATACGAATTCATGGGTACGGTAGTAATTGTACAAATCATCTCTATTCAGCTGTACTTCCGGTTTATCTGAAGCTTTGCGGACAATAGCTTTCTGGCCAGGTTTTAGCGTAACCTTATGGCCTTTTTTCGCTACAGTAACCATACCTGTTTCCACCACAATTTCTGTTTCTTCATTCGTACTTTTTATATTGAAAGAAGTTCCGACCACAGCGACAGTCACATCGTCCACAGCAATTTCGAAGGGTTTCGATTTGTCGGGGCTTACATCAAAAAATGCTTCGCCTTTTAACTGTACCGGCCTTTTGTTACCCTTAAAGTGTTCGGGATAGGAAAGAGAAGCGTTTTTATTTAGTGTAATAACAGAACCATCGGGTAGCGTGCTTGCCATCACCTGATCTCCTGCGTTTAGTACTACCAGTTCATTTCCGAGTCCAACAAAGAAGTATACCATCCAGGATCCCAGTATTAGTAAGGTTATGGCTGCCGCCGCTTTCAGGGACACCCGGAACCGCTTTGGTTTAAATTCAATGGTTTGGGTTGGCTGGTCTGGTTCGATGCGTTGCCTGAACCGTTCCCAGGCCGCGTTTTCGTCTACTTTGCTATGTTCGGCCAGGAGTTTACTTTGGTTCCAGATATGCTTGAATTGTTCAAAATATTTCCTGTTCTCTTCACGCAGATTCAGCCAATCCTGTACCAGCGATCGTTCTTCGTCGCTGGCCTCATTCAACAGGTATTTCACTAATATTTCGTCCATGAGTTTTACTTTAATTTTCGGGCAACGGATTCAATTACACCAGTCCGTCTATCATCATCCATAACAATGCCATCAGCGTTGGAAGGAATTCGGCGAGTTGGATTCTCATTATCTTCAACGCCTTCCCCATTTGGTTTTCCACGGTTTTTACGGACAGGTTTAATCGTTCGGCAATCTCCCGGTATTTTAATTCCTCAAAACGGCTAAGCTGGAATATGGTTCTGCATTGCTCCGGCAATTGGTTCAATGCTTCTGCAATTTTTTGTTCCAGTTCCCGGCCCCTTATATTGCCAGCTACCGGATCTACTCCTTCGCGGCTGGTATGCAATGTATGTGACTGATGAGCCTGTTTCACTTTCTGATGTTTGATATGATTTAAACAGTCATTGTATACCGCCCTATACAAATAAGCGGCAAGCGACTGATTAATTACCAATTGATCTTTCTTCTCCCATAATTTGAAGAATACCTGCTGAACGATATCCTCAGCAACTACTTCATCCCGCAAAATGGTGCAGGCATAAGCATGAAGGGCCTTAAACTGCGATTTAAATACCTCTTCAAATGCCTCTATGGTAACAATATGCTGACTAACTTCCATGAAGGGACGACTGCTTTGCCCGTCAAAGATAGCTGCTTGCTTTAAAGTTTGCATTTGAATTACAGACAACTTAGGGAAACTTTTCCCCTATTCGATTACAAGAAATTTTATGTCTCAGTCCTGGCAATGCCCTCCCGAACTTTTGGTCTTTTTAATCCTTTTATAACCTACTACTTATTTTAAAACGTATTACATTTGGCATATAAAATATTCTGAACATGGGATTTTTCAAGGAATTTAAAGAGTTTGCCATTAAAGGCAATGTGATGGATCTGGCGGTGGGTGTTATCATTGGCGGCGCCTTCGGTAAGATAATTGACAGTGTCGTAAAAGATTTGATTATGCCTTTGGTATCGGCCATAATTGGTCAACCGGACTTCAGTAAATTATACGTTGTTCTCAAAGGTTCGGTACCGCAGGGACTCGAATTGGAAGAAGCCCGGAAAGTGGAGGAAAGCGTAATTTTTGCCTATGGTAACTTTATAACAGTTGCTATCAACTTCCTGCTGCTGGCCCTGGTAATTTTTGTGATGGTCAAAGGAATTAATACACTGAAGAAAAAAGAGGAAGAAAAGCCTGCGGCGCCTGCACCGCCATCTCCAACCGAAACCTTATTGGCGGAAATTAGGGACGAGTTGAAAAAGAAAGGCTAAGTTTGTGGAATTATTCCATCTATTCCGAAGGCTCAAAACCTTCGGAATAGTTTAATATTGATGTGATGCAGACAGGCACTATACTCCCTCAACTTACTGCGCTTAAAAAAAACAACAGTCATGCATTTGCCGTCCTGATTGATCCGGATAGCGTTACGCCCGAATCTATTGCTCTTACTGCACAACGCTGCAACGAAAATGAGGTAGATTTTGTTTTTGTCGGTGGCAGTATTATGGTTACCGCGCACGTTGACCGATGTATTCAGCAGTTTAAAGAAGAAAGTGATATTCCCGTATTGCTGTTTCCCGGAAGTCCGGCACAATTATCTCCTTTCGCGGACGCATTGTTGTACCTTTCACTGATATCAGGCAGAAATCCCGACTTACTTATTGGACAGCATGTAGTATCTGCACCGGCAGTAAAGGCCAGCGGGCTTGAAGTAATTTCAACGGGTTATATGGTAATAGACGGTGGTGTTCCTACTACTGTATCGTACATGAGTCACTCTGCTCCTATTCCTTCCAACAAGCCTGATGTGGCGCTGTGCACAGCATGGGCAGCAGAGTTACAGGGCAAACATATAATTTATATGGACGCCGGAAGTGGTGCACAATTTCCCATAACAACGACAATGATACACCGGGTGGCCGCGAATATAGACCTCCCGCTTATAGTTGGTGGCGGTATTCGTACGCCTGAAAAAGTCTATGAAAATTGCAAAGCCGGCGCTCAGGTTGTAGTAGTGGGTAATGCCATCGAGAAGGACCCTGGTTTGATCCGGGAAATGAGTCTGGCCAGCAAGGAAGCCCGGATAAAAGTCTGATCCGTATCCAATTACAATTCCCTTGATTTTGGATTTTCCAAGGCGTTCGTTATCTTTAAACCGAACCTCGGCTTAACGTTGAAGGAAATTAACCAATATCGAACCACAAAGAAGCAACTATGGGAAGTAAATGGGCTCAAATACTCCGTCGCTTTACCCTTGTAATGCTTGTGTGCATTGCAATTGCAAAATTAAGGACTGATTTTTTTGATGACGGGGAATCTCTGAATAGTCATCTGGCCTTACAATATGGAACTATAGCCTTTACGGCACTGGTGATCACCATGGTATTCAGCACCAATAAGATTGCGAGAAAGCAGGAATAAAAAAACTTATTTGCCCGGATCTATCCGCAGCGATTCAAAAAATTTGTTCGCGGGCAGGCTATCTGTCTTGCCCCTGGTTTCTGCGAGTACCATTAGTGCATACACCCTGGACCCGCAGATGATGAGTTGAGCCCGCAGGTCTCTGTAAGGAATATCATCATCTCCGCCCGCATTTTGCAGTAGTACTTCATAACCCATATACCGTCCCTTCGCTATTTTTCTTTTTGACACCAGTTCCATTCCTTTGAACTGACTGGTAGCTTCGTTCAGCAACAGGTCGATTACATAAGCATTATTGTAGTTGGCGGCAAGCGTGGCTGAATCAATGCCATAGTCCGTTCCTTCGATGAAGGTTACCATGCCGGTGAGTGTATTTTCTTTGTCCAGCAGCTCGTACAGCATATTGTTGCCTGCTATGTTCATTTCCCTGGGCGCAGTAGGAAACGTTACCAGGGCCCGCTCATCCACTCGGGCAACAAACTGGGCATAACTGCTGTGAACAAGAAGCGTAAAAAGAAACAGTAGTAATCTTTTCATGGTGATAGGGTTTGTTGATAGTACATTGATAATAGTATCCTTCGTTACAAAGCGTCCAGTACTCTTTCCATACGGGCGCCCCGTGATCCTTTAATGAGGATTGTACTATCCATTATGGGCGATTGTTCCAGGTATTCTGCCACTGCAGCAGCGTCGGCAAACCATAAAAACGAATGCTGTACGTCGGAAAATTCGGCGCCGGTAAGCACTACGTTTTTAAAACCCAACTGTGCCGCCAGGTCGGCTAATGCCTGGTGTTCGCTCAGTGAGTCCTGTCCCATCTCCTTCATGGCACCTAATAACAGCCATTTGTTGTTTGCATCCAGTCGGGCCATGTTTTCCAGAGCCAGTTTCATACTGGAAGGATTGGCATTGTAGGCGTCCAGTATAATTTTATTAGATCCTCGTTCTATCCATTGAGATCGGCTATTGGTAGGTGTATAGGATTCAATAGCCTGCTTCATTGTGTCGATATCAATATTAAAATGACGACCTACCGTCAATGCGGCCAGCACATTGGGCAGATTATAATTACCCACCAGTTGTGTCTGAATTTCCGTTTCCATTCCTGAGGTTAGCACAGCTACTTTAAGTTGTGCGTCGTCGCCAACAGCGCGGCCAATAACCTGTGCGTTACTGCTGCCGTAAGTGATTTGTTGTTCAATGCCAGCCGCCATTTCCTGCAGGTAACTGAGGTCGGCATTCCGGAATATGGTGCCATTGTTTTGTCGTAAATGAACGTATAACTCACCCTTTGCCTGTTTCACGCCTTCCAGGCTTCCGAAGCCTTCCAGATGTGCCTTGCCACAGTTGGTAATGAGTCCGAAATCGGGTTGGGCGATAACACAGTACGAAGCTATTTCACCGATGTGATTGGCTCCCATTTCCACAACCACCATTTCGGCATCTGGTTTTACCTTAAGTAATGTAAGCGGAACGCCGATATGGTTGTTGAAATTGCCTTCGGTGGCGGATGTGCGATATTGGGCCGAGAGTACGGTGACAACCAGTTCTTTGGTGGTCGTCTTGCCGTTCGACCCTGTAATAGCAATGACGGGAGCCTTTAACTGCATACGGTGATGCCGGGCCAGTTGTTGCAGAGTTTGCAACACATCGGAGGTAAGCAGGCAGCGCTCGTTCAGTACTGCTGCAGGGTCGTCTACGATTGCATAAGCAGCACCCAGTTCCAGCGCCTGCGCTGCAAACTGGTTTCCGTCGAAATGTTCGCCCTTCAGTGCAAAAAACAAATCACCAACCTGGATTTTTCTCGTATCTGTCTGTACAGATGGATACTGAAGGTAACGTTCGTATAATTCGGATATAGTCATTTTTAAGCAATGTAGATATTGGGAACTTAAGCCGGTAACATTACCTGATCAGGATCCTGATTCAGGAACATTTCAGCTTTTATCATATCGTCGTGCAATACGCGGTCGGCATCGTTGAAGCTAACCTGATTGCGGAAGGCAGTAAACAGTTGTTCCAGGGCTGGAGAAGTTTTCTCCGGCCTTCTGAAATCGAGTGCCTGTGCGGCACACAATAATTCGATAGCCAGTACCCGCTGCACATTATTAATTACCTTCCTCATTTTAGTTGCAGCATTGGCTCCCATACTTACGTGGTCCTCCTGTCCATTGCTGCTTACAATACTGTCTACAGATGCGGGTGTGCAAAGTTGTTTGTTCTGGCTTACAATGGCTGCTGCCGTGTATTGTGCGATCATAAAACCACTATGCAGCCCGGGGTTCTTGGCGAGGAAGGGTGGCAGGCCGCGTTGACCGCTAACCAGCAAATAGGTACGGCGTTCAGAGATATTGGCCAGTTCAGCCATAGCAATGGCAAAGAAGTCGAGTTGCAATGCGAGCGGTTGTCCGTGAAAATTACCCCCGCTCAATATCAAATCTTCTTCTTCAAATACAATGGGATTATCTGTTACAGAATTAATTTCCGTTTCCACTACTTCGGTCACATGCCTTATTACATCTTTAGTAGCTCCATGAACCTGTGGTACACAACGGAAGGAATATGGATCCTGTACCTGTTCTTTGTGCCTTTCTTGTAATTCACTTTCCTGCAAAAGTTTACGTACGGCCTCTGCTGTTTCGAGTTGCCCCGTATGAGGACGAACACGATGTATTGGATGTGAGAATGGTTCTGCTTTTCCATCAAATGCCTCCAGGGAAAATGCCGCGATTACGTCGGCCCAGCGTTGAAGGCGTTGGGCCTGTAACAGTCCCCAGCTGGCATAACTGCTCATGAACTGAGTGCCATTGAGTAATGCCAAGCCTTCTTTTGCATGCAGTGGAAGTGCCTTCAGTCCTTGTGACTGCAGGGCGTCGGATGCAGCCATAGTATTACCCTTCCAGCGAACCTTTCCCTTTCCGAGCAGGGGAAGACTCAGGTGGGCGAGGGGTGCAAGGTCGCCGCTGGCTCCCAGCGAGCCCTGTTCGTAAACGACTGGTAGCATATGTTCGTTGTAAAAGTGGACCAGTCGTAGAATGGTATCTTCGTGAATACCACTGAAGCCCTGGGCCAGGCCCCGGATCTTGAGTAATAACATCAGGCGAACGATGTCTTCCGGCACTTCATCTCCAAATCCACACGAATGCGATGTAACCAGGTTCTCCTGCAATTGTGTTAACTGGTCGTCGCTGATACGCACATTGCATAAGGAACCAAAGCCGGTATTGATTCCATAATAGATGCCGCCTCCGGCTATTTTTTTATCTAGATAGTTTCTGTTTGCATTTACCTTAGCAAGGTCGTGCTCACTAAGTTGGATAGATGTTGATAGCAGTTCTTTCAGTCCGCTGATACTTAGATGCTCCGGTAGTTCCATGAGAAATTTTTGCTTGTTATGGGCGCAAAGATAAAAGTATATGATTTAATAATTTGAGTAGGGGTGCCACTTGATATCCAGGTTTATTTTGGATTGGGAGGTGTGTAAGTAAAACTCAATTATTTGCTCCGAGACTTTTTTGTGATCGTGTTCCTTCAGCCCAAGTGAATCGAATGAATGAAAAAGTCCTGCCTGATCAGCGTTTCTTACAATACCTAGTTTTTCTTGAAATACGTTAAAGTGTTCTTCAGTTTCCCATTGTGCGAAAAAGACGAAGGTTTTTGAAAAAAATCGTGAAACCGATAGTATGGGAGCCCCCAATTCCATGACGCTCATTATCTCGCTATGAATAAGCCCATTCGCGTTTTTAATTTTCAAAGGGCAAAACGTACGGATTAATGCCTGCACTAATGGAAGCTGGAACAGATGATAGGTGAAAATGCTCATTGGTGTTTTTGGCAACTATTGAACCATCTTTGTCGACTCTTGCCTTGCGGCTTGGGACTAAGATTTCCGTACGGTAAATATAATACAACATGCATTGCAGCGTATGTCTATCTTGCTGTCAATTACTTTTTGTTGCTTATGACCGCGTTGCACAGAACGCGGTGTTTTGTAGTTGGGATGAGGCAGCTAGTTTAGCGCGGTATTCTGTGTATTTTGCGCAGCAAAATCATAAACTATGCCTGAAGCAGCATCAAACGGCTACAATGTTCGCTATGCAACGTTTATAGAACGGGCAGGGGCCTGGATAATCGATAGCCTGATTATATGGATCGGTCTATCCCTGTTTGGAAATATTTTCAACCCCCGTCCGGAGCAAACCTTCTTTGGTGTAATGTACAGTATGGAGGGCTCACTGATGCAGATTGTCCTTGTGTTTCTATACTGTGTATTGCAGGAGTCATCTGTTCATCAGGCCACCATTGGTAAACGGGTATTTAACCTGCGGGTGACAGATCTTCCGGGTAACCGCCTTAGCTTCCGCAGGGCATCGGTCCGGCATTTAAGCAAATTCCTGTCCTGGATTATTTTGCTGGCAGGATTTTTTATGATGCTGTGGAGCACAAAACGTCAGGCACTTCACGATCGTATAGCAGGTACACTTGTTTTGAAAGGGTAGCGCGCAGCAATTCCTGATGCTTATACATGACAACGCGAATCATATACTGGTTAATTTATTATTTTTAGCCGATCTTATTTGAACATCCATGAGCAAATCTCTATTCCGGAAAAAATCTATCAATGCAATTTTAGCTGATGCTGAGCAGGGTCTCAGTGATGCTGAAGGACAGGCCGCAAGCCTTAAAAAGGTGCTCGGTGTCAAAGACCTTACGGCGCTCGGTGTAGCCGCAGTGATTGGTGCAGGTATATTTAGCAGCATCGGGAAAGCTTCGTACGATGGTGGCCCGGGTGTAGTGTTTCTCTACATTTTTACAGCCATAGCCTGCGGCTTTGCAGCTTTATGCTATGCGGAATTTGCAGCTACTGTGCCTGTTTCGGGTAGCGCCTATACGTATTCCTATGTTGCTTTCGGTGAGATTTTTGCCTGGATTATAGGCTGGGATCTGCTTATGGAATATGCAATCGGAAATATCGCGGTAGCCATATCCTGGAGCGACTACTTCACCAACCTTATGGATAAAGCGGGCCTTCATATCGCCGACTGGCTCAGTATGGACTATATGACGGCCAGTGCGGGATTTTCAAAAGTCAGTGATTTGCTGGCACAGGGTAATACGCTGTCGGCACTTGATACGGCCGACAAGGCAGCTTATGCCGCCTGGATGCAGGCACCTTCAATAGGTAGTCTACGTTTAATTATCGATTTGCCTGCATTGTTGATTGTGGCGCTGATCACCTATGTAGTGTATGTGGGTATACGTGAGTCGCGTACAGCCAGCAACCTTATGGTGGGCATTAAACTCGCGATAATTTTTGTGGTAATTGTGGTTGGCGCATATTATGTCAATCCTGACAACTGGTCGCCCTTTACACCTACCGGCTTTGGCGGAATTTTGAAAGGAGTGTCAGCCGTATTTTTTGCCTATATCGGTTTCGATGCCATCAGCACCACGGCGGAAGAATGTAAGAATCCGCAGCGCGATCTTCCGCGCGGCATGATTTATTCGCTGATTATCTGTACGGTTTTATATGTGGCACTGGCCTTGGTACTAACTGGAATGGTGCACTATACCAGACTGAACGTTGGCGATCCCCTGGCCATGGTGTTTGATGCCAAGGGTTTGAAACTGATTTCGGGCATAGTGGCCGGTAGTGCCATAATTGCTACCGCCGGGGTGCTGCTGGTGTTTCAGCTGGGTCAGCCGCGTATATGGATGAGCATGAGCCGCGACGGATTACTGCCCCGCATTTTTTCCCGAATACATCCTAAGTATGGAACACCCTCCTTCAGTACGATATTAACGGGCTGCGTTGTGGCTATTCCTGCTTTATTTCTCAATCTGGAAGTGGTACTGGCGCTCACCAGCATTGGTACCTTGTTTGCGTTTGTACTGGTGTGCGGAGGTATTTTGGTACTACAAAACCGAAAGGAGCGCCCGCAAAGTAAGTTCAAGGTTCCTTATGTCAATGCACAGTATATCTATCCGCTGATGGTTATCATTTCCATTATAATCATCGCGGTACAATATCCGCAGCATTTTACCGAGATCTGGACTTTAGAATATTTTCCGATGGTTATATTTTGGCTGGTCGCAATCGTGCTGGCCCTGTTTGCCTACCTGCGAAAATTCTCCCTGATACCTGTATTGGGGTTAATCAGCTGTTTTTATCTGATGGCACAGGAAAGCCATAGCAACTGGCTGCGCTTCCTGATATGGTTGGGTGCCGGTTTGCTGGTCTACTTTTTTTATGGCTATAGAAAAAGCCGGCTAAACAACAGCGCTGCGACCCGGGGTGTGCAGCAGTAAAGGTTGAGATATTAATCTTTCCGGGATGCGCAGAAATCAGGTGTTGGGATACGTTCAGGCCTATGCACAGAGGGGTTTTTTTTCCACGAACCTCTTAAAAAATGCCTTTCAGGGAAACATTGATGCAACAAGGGAATGTTACATTTGTTCCGTATTTTCATCATACAATTCCCGAACAATGAATTTTTATTCCCTTCCTATAATAGTAAATGACAGGCGATCCTTATTACTGGAGCTAACCGAAGCTGCGAGCTCCCGAAGGTTGAATAGTTTTATCGTTGAAGTCCCCGATATTACCGGTTTTAATCTGTGCTCTATTTTGAGCAAAGGAGTTATTAAAACGTTTGTTGAAGGACGGAAAGATATAGCGCTGCAACATTTGGCATCGGTCTGTACCTTCAACGGCGATACAGTCAGCTGGCGTTTATTCCAACCTGAATCACCAAAGCCTGCAGAAAACGAAGAGCCGGCAACTAAAGAACGCCTGAGTTATGAAGATCTGGAAAACTATTCTGCCGGGGTTCGTAAGGCTCCGGAACAGATAGTTATCCCCCCGCAGTTTTTGCAACTGGGTAATGCCAATAGTCATGTGGCCCTGCAATATGAATCCGGACAGGGAGGCATGTTCTTAAAGGGCCGACAGTCGCAGGAAATCGATCAAACTCTTTTTGACCGCAATAAGATCACCGTACGAATCGAATTGGAGACAGATGGTGTTGTGTACGCCAATCAGTTCGACTTATATCTGGCGCATCCCGCTCAATTTTTAGGTATTGCCCTCGATTTCGGTTCTGAATCGAGCCAGATGGCGGTAAAACGGTATACGAATGATTTCAGCCTGCAGGAGCGAAAGCCCGAAATTGAAAACCTTTTCCGCAATATTGTTTCATTCCACAAAAGTAATGGCTGGGTATCCCAACATGAAACGGTCGACTTCTATCAGGAGGAGAAAAATACAAGTTTTTATAAAAGCCTGTTTTTCCTGAAGGAGCAGCTTACCGGCGAATATCAGGACATAGATCAGGAAGTATTTATCCGCAATATTGCCGACAACCTGAAAATGCTGGTGAATACTAAAGACGGTTATCAGACTTTATCTGAACAGAAATTTCACCAGCTTCCGAACCTCAAAATCATACATAAACACGAGGACCTGCTGAGTGGACTGAGTTTTGAAATTGAAAAGCAGGGGTATGGTATTCCTATTAAATTAAGTGAGATAAAACAGAAAGTGTATAATACCATCCTTAAGGTAATGATCACATCGTTTCTAAAAAAGGAATTTATACGCTATGAAAAGGCAACACGATTTATCAGGTTGATGCTGCTGGTTCCTAATATTTACGATACCAACGACATTCATTATATCCAAAGACAGTTACATCAGATTTTCGCTGATCTGGCAGAGCATGAGTACCGCGATCGCATACTGGCCTGGGAAGTGCTTACCATATCTGAAAGTGATGCGTCATTCATTGGTTATATTAATAAACATAACACCAGTATCCGAAAAGATAGTGACTATATTATTATCGATTCCGGAAAAGGGACTACGGATTTTTCAATAATTCGCACAGGAACAGATAATATATACGACCTGAAACCCGTGTACCGCAATGGCTTTACCGGTGCGGGCAATATGATAACCTATGCAATTTTCGAAACGATATTACACTACATAAGAGAAACGAATCAAAGCGCCGCCTCAGATATAAAGTTTATAAAAGACCGGATTGTAAAAGTTCTGACCGGTAACGATCTTGAGCGTAAGAATAATTTTTACAATGAATTGGAGCGTTTGAAATTCAATTACAGAGAACATGCTGACCTAAGCCTTATTCGCAATGCATGGCAACACGCCCGGAGCGGCGACATTGGGTTCAGGGATTTAATTGATTATGGTGATGGAATCAATACGCTAATCGGTCTACTTGGCAATCTGGAAAGTGTAGGTGACTTTTATGGTTATATCAATGAGGCCTGCAATTTTATAGCTGATAATACTGTACACTATTTAAAACTCATAAAGGAACATAAGAAAGATTTTAACTGCGCCGGCATCATTCTCACCGGGCGTAGTTTTATGTTCCGGCCACTCGCCGAACGCATGCGCAGTAAGCTGGCGGCTGCCCTACAGGTCGACGATGCCTCCATCACGCTGCTGCATAGCAGTGAACTTAAAGATATTTGTATCAAAGGGGTGTTCAATAACTCTATCAGACTCAATACCGAAATAACGGGCTATCCGATCCAGTTGATCTTTGACGAACCACAGCCGGAGTCGAAACCACTGTTTAAAAAGCCGGCGTTTAACGGTCGATCGTTATTTGCACGGTTGTTTAACGATCTCAACAATTTTGACCACGTCGAAAAAGTGCTGGCCTTTGATGGTCAATTAAACGTGGCAAAACTGCAGCACAGCCAGTTTCTGATAGGTGCCAGAACTTACAGAATCCAAAATGGCGAGTTGTTTCGCATACTCCCGGGCGAACATTATGAAGCAAGTGTAGATTTTACGCATAAGGGTTATTACCTGCGTCGTATGAAGAACGGCGTGGTTGATGGCATAGCGCCCATGAAGGTGGTAGACGATTCAGACAATAGCGACATGAGTTTGATTATACCTTCGCTGTTTCCAAACTATATTGATGTCAGGTACCTGCTCAGTCTTGAGCGGGATGATGTGAAGCCACCGCGCACTTCTTCTGATGATATAAGCCCGGCCGACAATAATTCTAATCCTTTATACTTTTAATACAATGCATTACTTTAAACAACTATTAAGTGCTTTGCTGCTGGTGTTGAGCGTGCAAAGTGTAAGTGCTCAGGATTCTGCCTATGCTATTCCAGGTAACGATACACAGGTATATGTTGACCCTATGGTAAACGATGAAGCTGGTGGTATTGACGCTTCGGAGGAGCCGGCGCCCGCAGAAGCCGGTTTGCCGGTAAACTGGATTGTTCTTGCACTCGGCGGACTTGTAATTGCGGTAGTGGCTTCAGTGATTACCTATGCAGTGACTGCATCATCCCGGAAACAAAGCCCTGTTGCTGCGGCTCCGGCTCCGGAGATGAAAGTTTCCGAAGAGCAACCTGCCACTGAAACCAGCGACGCATCTTTGAATCAGCTACAAAATGAATTAAATCAGCAGGCGCAGGAACTTGTGAAGTTAAGGCAGACCTGCAAAGAGCAGGAACAGAAGCTGCAGGTGCAGGCGCAGTTTGACGCTGCCTATTTTTCGGCAGTATTCCGAAAGCTGGTGACTCCGCTGCATGAGGCCATGGAACAAGGTTCGAAGAAGGACTTGCTGGAGCAGATGTTTAAGATGTCCATACACTTCACCAGTCTGACCCGGTACAAAATCGCTAAGCGCCAGCCTTACGATGAAGCCAATATTCATTATATGCTCAACCAACGCGCAGGACTGCCCGACAGCGCAGTAGAAATTACTGCGGATACCCCGGCCGATAAAATTCCCGCTCACATGAGACCTGTATTGGAATTGCTCAAAGAAAACAATTCATCGGGACTGGACGAGTCAGTGATCGCCGGTTATATTATCAGAAAGCTGTAACATCTACCCCTTGACCAAACCTGAAAATGTCCTACATGAAACTCAAAGGTATATTAACGGTAGGTCTGCCGGCGCTCGTAATAGTTTTGTTGAACCTTCTGTTCGGTAGTGTTATAAGCTGGTTTCTAAGTATAGCGCTTATTGCCTGTATGCTTTTTTATTTTGGGCAGATCAGTATTGAACAGGTTATTTACAGAAGGCTTAACCAGCAACAGGGTACGGAAGCAACGCGCACGGCGGCTGCAGCCCTGATCAGGAAATACAAGGTCTTGCTAAGCAGTACTTTGCTGACGATCGTTTTTATCGCCGGCGCGGTTTGTATATACAGAGCCGCTAACCCGGGTGGCAGGCAGCCCTGGTTTGTAAATAATGATTATTATGGCATCAGTAATACCGGTATCGCTTTTCAGCAGTCCTTACACCTGTCGAGGGCTGCGGAAGATCCGGCGCAGACCGAAGGAGCCTTGCAACTACAACTTGCCGGGCCCGATAAGATTCGCTTCCATTTTCGCAACTTCTTCGAACCTGCTTTTATAGCTGTTGGCGAGGAAGGAAGGTTTACGCCTTTCAACAATATTTTTCCGGCCACCTTTACAGACGAATTTGCATTGGATAACGGAGTAAGCCGGCTGTCGGTTAAAATCATATCGAAAGAGGCGCCCTGGTGGAGTTTTTTCAGTTCAGGAGAAGATGCTTTACAATATAAAATTCAGTTGTACACCAATGATGCAGGTCTCGGAAATGAGTTGAATATTCCGCTTCCTTTCAGCGACGAAGTTATAGTAGAAGATGTCGCATTGAAGGAGGGTAAAATGCTGTACAGTTTGCTTTTAAATAGCCGTTCTTTTGAGTCGAAACGACCGGAGAGCTATGCTGTGCTGAATTATATACTTCAGGCTTTGGGTAATACCTATTTACTGGTGAATTATGACGCTGCAGGCGCCAAAAGCTATTCGGTATTTCCTGCAAAGCAGTTAATCGACAATCGTTTTCAGCTTTATGTAAACGGGACCCTTGTCGCTGCTCAACTTGAGAACAGTACCGTTCGGCCTTTGAATGAATTGTTTTATACAGGGTTTCATAACCTGCAGGAAAAGGCTAAGGTTTGTAAAATTGATCATGATTCATTTGCGTTGGGAGGAAAGCAAAATAATCTCGCGCTCCTTTTTGACCACCCACCTGCCTATCTGTTAACTGCTCCGGAAGAGGATCAGGCTATTGGTGCGCGCAATGTGCGATTTATTACCAACAGTAACGATCGACTGGTCGGTGCCGATTATCAGGAAGCATTCTTTTTTCAAACCTATGGTTGGAAGACAAGAGGAAGTATTGCTGGTACTATGGATTATGTTTCGCAGCGGCCCAACGTCCCGCTGCTGGCGGGGATCAGCGATGGTAACGCTGCCCGGCTACATCAAACCGTGAACAATAATCTATTTGCTTTGGAGAGTTCGGAAGAGGGCATCCATTATCTGTTCCGCTTGCGCGACTATTCCGATAATGGTTTTCGCTACAGCAAACTAATTGCTTTCGCCGGCATTATTTATCTGTCGTTTTTGTTTTTACTGGTTTATTTTCCCGGCCGCAATCTGGTAAGGATAGAGCCTGTCATACTGGTAGTAGTATATGCACTTTTGATACTGCGGCTATTGTTGTATTGGCGTCTTGCAACTTTCCCCCCATTAGAACAAATTTCAAAGTACGAGCTGGAACATACCATCCTTAATTTCGATTATTACCTGGGTTGGAAGCTTCCCCTACCACTTACTGTATTATGGGCAATGTTGTTTGTAGCCGTGTTGGCAATATATCGTTCACAAACAAGGAAACAAGGTGCAGGACGCTTTTCACCGGAGACCTATTGGCAGTTACATACGCCTGCACGGATCAACAAGGCTTATGCAATTTTTATGCTGGGTTTGCTCGCCGTGCATATCGTCAATGCGCGTCTCTTGCATATCGATTTTCTGACCCGAATACTTACCATTGTCTTGCCCATAACCGGATACTGCTATTTCAGTATGCTGGCTAATAAGCACTTTTATTTCGACAAAGAATGGGTGGGTGCTGGAGAAGGCTTATGGCGTACGCGCTTCAAAGCTTTCGTACATTATCTGGTTTACAATCCTGTGTTTCTGATTTCCATCATGACTACGGGCTTTTTCGCTTTAACAGACCGGGGCTTTGCAATTCTTTTCGTACTCTTCCTTCTGCTTAAGAATATATTCTTCAATTTTTTGAAGAAGTCATTTGATTCACGCAGTACATCACTAAAACGCATGTTGTTGCAGCCCAGTAATTACTGGGTGTACGGCCTCCTGGCGATGGTAGTGTACCTGCTGGTGCTGTCGTTCAAGTCCCTGTTCTATTATTTGCTTACTTATAAGCTCATAGTTGTCGCGTTGTGCTTGTTATTGCCAGGCATAGTAATCTGGTGGCTATATCCGCAGTTTAAAAAAGTGGGCAGGGTTTTATTAACTGCGGCGGTTGTTTTTATACTACTGTTATTACTTCCGTTTACACGTCAAATGATCGATAGTAAAATCACCAGTGTAATTAAACATGTGCAGTATCGTGCCAGTATCATTCATCAGCCAATAAGTGAGCTGCTGGCGCAAAATCCTTACGCCAGTTTTCAGTCCAGAAAAATTATCGAAACAGCCGAGAATCAATGGTTCATCAATTCCTATGTAAGTAAACCCTATGATAACAAAGAAGTGTTCAATCTCCGGCCTTATACCAAAGTTGGTGTCGATTATAATACGCAAACAAGGGACGTAGTGCTGGCACGTTTTGTAATAAGTGAGCTTGGTGATTTCACCATGTACCTTATTCTGTTGCTCACGTTATTGCCTCTGGTTCTATATCTGATTTCTTACCGTGTCACGGACGACTCAACCTATAAGCTCAACTTCAGGAGTTATGCAGGAGCGGTTCCACTCCTAATTTTCTTTACTCTTAGTTTATTTGTCTGGTTGACAGCTACCAACCGGTTTGTATTTTTTGGTCAGGATTTTCCATTCCTGAGTTTGACAAGTAAGCTAAGTGTACTCTTACCTCTGTTATTATTTGGTATTACGCTTACGCAACAACCAGAGACTTATCGTTCGTATCAGTTGAACCTGAAATTGAATTTTACACGCTACGTATTTTTTACACTGTTGGTGGCAGGATTTGCTTTAACTACAATTAGAAGTAACGAATTGCGCAGTGAAAATTTTTCAGTAGTTACTGAACAAACGAGGCAACGGATTGATAAGGATCTGAACAGTATCCTGATGGATTTGCAGGATAGTCTGCATACAGTGGGCAGGCGCTTTACTTATAGTGGATTGATGAAAACCCTGGCCGCCGACCAGCGTTTTATCGCATTGACTGAAGATACCCTTACCGATAATTATACGCGCAGCATTTTCCGGCAGTTAGTACATCAGCCTTCCAGTGCACTTAGAGTTAATAATCCGCTGTACATCATATTCGACGGCAATCGGTATACCGCTATGTACAATGAACATTTGTATTTGCAGCTGCCACCTGTTGAGAGCAGGCGTGTATGGAATGGTGAGGTAAGAGAGCACCTGAACCTGAGCCTTCCCCAGGTTCGGCTGGGTTACGATAAAACAAGTATGCTGGTCCGCCTGCCTTACTTCAGAGATGACCAGGTGAATAATGTACAGTTGGCTATTTTGCCTTCCGACTGGTTTATAAATGAAAAGCAGCATATCGGCCTGTTGAACATACGGAACAGTATGAAAGATAAAGCTGAGGTGTTTGTTTATAAGTCTGCAGCGCATCATCTGTATCAGGATGCTACTGCCTTTGCCGGCACATTGCGCGATGACGACATGGCCATATTAAGTACGGGTCAGCGGAAAATTCAGATTTCCTTTAATACAGCGGGGAATATATTTGCCGGGAGTAAATGGGTGAATGGCCGTTACCGTCTGTATTATCCTTTGAAGGATCAAAATTTTTGGATGTATCACTTTGCAAACGCATTGAAAGCTGCCTATTCCGGCGACAGTTTATTGAACCAAAGGGTCGACATAAGTTTGGATTATGAACTCGGGAAGACAGTACAGCAAATGGTCAACCTCAGTTATCGCGCTTCGCAAAAGGATAACCGTAGATTCCGCTTTAGTGTTATCTCGGCCGATGGCGACGGGAATATCAGGATGATGAATGATTATGTTACCAACCGTATGCCGCTCGATCCTAATAACGCCGGAGCAATAGCCAGGTTACAACAAAGGCATTTCTTCTTCAGCAACATTCGCAACGAAAGGGATCAATGGGGCAATAGCAACTTACTATCGCTGCACCTTGGACCTGGTTCATCGGTGAAACCATTGATAGCAGCTGCTTTGGCTTCACAAATTAATGCCGGCTGGGAACATTTGCAACTGATGGCGCCCGTTCAGGAAGAATATACCAGCTATGGTGGTTTTCGGTTAAAACGCCCCTGGGTTAACGACGATCACTACCGCGCGCAAATTACCTTACCCCGGTATATTGAGGTGTCCAGTAATTTCTATCATTCGGCTCTTATGTTTCTGGGTTCCTATCCCCGGTCAGCGTTCGAACGGAACAATCAGTATCAGTTGACCAGTATCTTACGTGGCAGTTCGGGAGCCAATAATGCATATCCCCTGTTTGCAATAAACGGTCGCCGGTATTACTTACCCAACTACGATGGAAAGAAGGGTGCATGGCCTGTAACCGATGAAGCCTCAGCCATGCACAAGCGCAGCTTTTTTGGCAATGAAAACTCTGTATTGGCTGATGGTCTGGAAATCAATGCAGGATTAAGGACAAAAGACAAAGACAAGCAAGACTATACTCCCTTATCTTATTTCAGGGTAAATATGGTGGATAGCAGCACCTTCAATTTGCTATCGGAAAGGAAAAGCAGTTTTTACCTTTGGAGCTTTCCTGAACAATCCAGCTTACTGCAGTCGCAGCGTGCATTTCAGGATCCCCAGCAGAATTTCAATATGGGCTTGAAAACAGCCACATTGGGCGGTTATCCTTATCAGGTATCGCCCTATAAGATGTTGGAAATGTACACTTCGCTGTTTACGCAGAACCGGATGCTTGGATTGCATGTGATGCGGGCCGTAAGCCCTTTTGTACCCTGGCATACGGATGCAACCTGGCCGGCAGGTGCTTATCAGCAATTCCTTGCGGCAAACATTTTCAGAGGAATGCACGATGTTATTTACGGAGCCTGGGGTACTGCAACGGCGTTGCGTACGGTGGCGGGGCAAAACCCGGGATATTATTTTTACGCTAAAACTGGAACCATCAATGAGCAGGGCTCAGGAGCCCGTAATTCGCGACGTCTGGTAGTTGCAATTACTAACAGGGATATGCAGCAGGTAGCTAATATAGGCAATCCATCTACGAAGGTATATACATTCTTCTTTGCTGTTGATAATAACAGGGATTTTGATTGGAGCCTGGTTAATAGCATTATTGCTACTACTATGAAATCCTCTTCGTTTACCAACTATTTTAATTGAGTACAGGAAAACAGTTTATGGAAGCACATGGGAAAAGACAAATAGGGACCATGGTATTTGCTATAGTTCTGGTGGCGGTAATCTGGTTCACGCTTAGCCGGCCATCGAAGCCAGTGCCGGCGCAGGTGGTGAAAGCCAGTGCTGAATTTAATTCGGGCAACTACAACAATATGAAGGTAGATACGTTTGTGCGACTGTTACAGTTAGCATATGGATCACTGATGGATTATAAAATAGATGGTAATTTGTTACGGGTAAATCTGAAATATACCAATGAGCTAACACAGGATTTTTTCAATGGTAATGCGCGGCTGCTGCAGTATAATCTGAATCAGTTCGGTTTTGATATCAACTATAACAAAGAACAGCGATCTATAGATGCAAGCTTCAGAATAAATTCGCGGCACGGAGTAAATGTACCTAATGACGTATTGATTCCTCTGACCAGTAAAACGAATACAATTTCAAATGTCGATTACACAAAATAATATTGGCGATTTTATAACTTTCCTTTACCGCAAGCGGAAGCAACAGGAGCCACCACCGCAGCTTATCGCTGGATGGGAAGCCCTGAAACAGGAGGAGATACAAACCCAGCTCAACGGTTTGTTTCAGTCGTGGGGAATGGGGGAGGAGGAAAAGAAACTGGAAATCAACCTGTTTTTTAAGGAAACCCTTTTCGGACCAAAACCAGTTCCTGTGCGGGAGCCGGTTAACATGGTGAGTGCGGCTGAGCCGGGACTAAGGCCGGAAGAAGGAAAAACGGTTGTCCCGAAAATGAAAACCCGGAAGGGCAGGTTGCGCTGGCCTGTAGTGCTGATGGTATTAGCTGCTATTATTGCCGGGTATTTAGGCATTCAATACATCGCCTTTGTAAATACCGGGTATGTATACACCATTACCGACAATGTTTCGGTTCGCAACGAAGCAAAAGAAATTGTTGCGCGTATGGATTTGTCGGAGCCGGTAAATGTTGAAATACCTTCCTTTCAGAAATTGAAGGCGGTTGACAGGAAAATATATGCTCGCAGTATTGATAACACGGATAAGACATATCCCTGTCGGAAGGTGCTGATTAATAAAGTAAGTTTTTTCAACTATCTATTCAACCGGGATAAGATATCAGGCTACGTGAATACCAATTATGTAGTTGACAATGAACGGGAGTTTAATATGTATTTACGCGCTTTCAGGGAAGTGAAAAACAACAAATCTGAAAATACTGCGCTTACTGCCGTGTACCGCAAGATTATCATTGGGTCAATGAGTAAGGATGCATCGCTGGAGGATATGCACATCGTACTCAACACCGGCAATGTGGCCCGGGCCTCGTTAGTGAACACTTACGGCATCATTCGCCAAACAATCAAAACCAATGTTCAATATGTGATCATCGCCGGTTTGTCAGATGGGCACTATTACCGTTTTGAAGGCGATGTGCGCAGCAATGATTTTAAAGATCCCATAATGGTAACCGTCACGCATGAAGACGGCACAAAAGAACCTTTAAACGGTAAATTCAGGTTTATGAACTATGATGGCGGTATAGCCTTATATGACTGCGAAAGAGGCATGCTAACCAACTACCGGGCGGCTCGCGATCCGGAAGGAAAGTTCGGTAGTTTCGAATATCATGCGCCTACTATTATCGATCATTTTATACAGCCCGATTCTGTATTGCAGGAACAGGAATAATATAGACTGCGCCATGCACAGCTGCTACTTAAACCAGCTGCTGTACATGGTATAGTTGTTGGCAATACGCTCAATTTCACCCTTGATAAGATCCGGACTTATGTTTTTTACTTTCTTTGCAGGTACTCCGGCATAAATGGTTCCTGGTTCAACTTTCGTGTTTTCCAGCACTACTGCACCGGCTGCAATGATGGTATTGCTGCCTATCTCGACATTGTCCATTACAATAGCGCCCATTCCGATCAATACGTTGTCATGTACGGTACAACCATGTACGATGGCGTTGTGACCAATGGATACGTTATTGCCCAAATGCACTTTTGTTTTTTCATAGGTAGCATGTATGCAGGCACCGTCCTGTATGTTCACTTTGTTGCCCATGCGGATGCTGTTTACATCGCCTCTTACTACAGCGTTGAACCAAACACTGCATGATTCACCCATAACCACATCACCAACTATAGTGGCATTGGGTGCAATAAAACAACTTTCAGGTATTTCGGGTTGTATTCCGCGTACGGGAAGTATTACAGGCATAAAATTTTTTTTTTTTTTTGAATTGGTAGAATGCGGCGCGCTAATGATAGTCGAATTCTCTTCGGCTGATATTCATACGGATGCCGCCATACAGGAAAGTGGATGAGGGCAGCTGTATGCCGGATTGGCTTCGCTGTAAGTGCGTGGCGCCCGCTTCCAGAAAAATATTGGGTCTTACTTCGTAAGCCAGATTGATATTCGTGTACCAGGTTTGCCGGCTGGTAATTCCTGTGAGGCCATAGCCATTATCGAATTCCCGGCTGCTGTGCAGTTTAAACAAATCATTGCCCTGATTGATTTGTGCTGTGCTATCTACTCCCCGCTTCGACACTATGGTTTTGGCAGTTATATACCAACGTGGGCCGGGCTGAAAGCGCGCCAGTCCTATCAGCTCAGCAAAGGCAGCACCATATGGGTGAGCAAGGGGTTGATTGTAATGCGTGTAATTTTGCACCTGATCGTCCGAACTATATGTAAATGGACGAACGATATTTCCTTCGGTCTGAAGGTCCAGATTGGCGAGACCAAATGCATTGAAGTACTTGAGGCCCAGCTGAGCTCCCCATTGGTTAGTCCAGGAGCCGTTGCTAAGTTCACTTAGTTGTAACTGATCGAAATAAGCCTGGCCGTACCATTGTAAACGTTTTAAAGCAATGGCCTTGAAATTGAACCCTAGAGAGGTTTTCTGATCAGCATTCAGGGACCGTAATACGCTATTATAAAAAATGACCGGTACCAGATAGTGGGCTTTCAAATCATTGGCCGGGTTGTACATCGTAGATTCGAAAATGCCGATATTGAGCCAGCGGTTCACATTCGCATTGAGCTGATGTATGCTCGCATATTTGCGAGGCAATCGGCGGTCGCTTCCTCTCAGATAGTCGGGTGTTAACTCCAGAAATAAGTTTTCATAGTGAATAGCCCCTAGTTTGGTACGCAACCTAAGAAAAGTTGCAGGAGCGCTAAAGTCGGAAAGCAGCAGACTGCGCATGCCATCGCCACTGAAATGCTTGTCAAATCCAAAAGTTATATTCAGGTGATCGTGAATTGCACCTATATCTACGTAGCCGCGGGCCAACAGATAATCGTAGCTGCCATTACTATTAAGTGTATAGTAATCGGCACCGGGAAAGGCTTTGTTTTGAGCCTCCCAGTTCCGGATATAATCTACCGCTTCCTCCTGATTGTCTGCCACCATGGTATAAAATCCTACCCTGTTCAAAATGCGCCCTCTTATTTCTGCCCCCCTTGTATTGATATACCGGAGTGACCATTCAGGTTTTTCCGGCATAGCCTGCAGATAGAGAACCGGGTTTACTGAAAGGAAAAAATCTTCATTATGTACATGCAATAGATTTGCCTGGGTTCGATAAAAGTATTTTAATATAGGGCGATTGGAACGAATGGCGCCGTCGGATCCATCTGCTGTTTCGATCCATTCTCCATTTATCGAAATGGCACGATACATGTTTTCCAAGTCGGTCCGGCTAAGGTTATGCTCGGCAAACATGGCGGTTTTTTGTTGCTTTTTCAGAAACTCCATCACGCCTTTCCGCTCAAGTGGTTTTAATGACGACCGGAAGTCGGGACTCAACGCTCCGCTCAGGGTTTCCAGGCGTTCCAGCATCTCGTATTCTACACTTCGTAAAGGTAAATAGGTTGTTTGAGCATGCAGGCTGGTAATGGCCACCGATAGCAGAAGGGCAGAAAATGTTCGCTTCACGAAAAAATTGATTTGCAGAGTTAGGGTCATTGGGCTTTCGACGGAGTAAAGATAAAAAAGATGGCAATAATAGGTCTGAATGCTCTTTTTATTATGCGCCGGGAGGGAACGGACATTTCACTTTGTTGATAAAAATATTATATTTGAAATGCGTATTAAATTGAAAACTCGAATCGTAATACTAAAAACACATTTTATGAAAAAGTTGCTACTACTGCCACTCTTGATATTGCTGGCTTTTTCTGAATTAACGGCGCAGGTCACGGTTTCGCTCGGAACCTACACCGGAGCGGGTTCTACTAACGTACTGCTTTCAACAAGTACTACGGCTAACCGATACTCCAGGACAATTTCGGTATATACCGCTGCAGAAATAATAGCTGCCGGCGGAATGTCCGGAAATATTACGAGTCTCGCATGGAGCAAAAGTGGTAACGGCGAATACCTGACCAACGATGCTTACATCAAAGTTTACCTGAAACATGTGAGTAATAGCGTATGGAATACCAGCCCTGTTCCTGACTGGAATACCGAGGTACAGGGAGCAACAGAAGTCTTCACCTCAAGTAATTATAGTATTCCCACCGGTACAGGTTGGAAAACCGTACCATTTACCACAGCCTTCTCCTGGAATGGAACAGATAACATTGCCGTATTTGTTGAGTGGGATCGCAGTAGCGCGCCTACCGGAGGTGACATAAGTTGGGGGCGCTCATCCGACCCCAATACCAATGCTTCCAGAGTAGGAAGCACAAGTCTGGCGGCTCTGGTGATGCTGATTAATAGTAACCGCCCATTGGTGCAATTTACAATTGTGGGTGGCCCGCCGCCCGCAGTTACTGCTGTTGATGTATTTACATTGAATAATGTACCTGCCACCATTACTACCAATGCAGGCACCTTACAAATGGATGTAGATGTGTTGCCTGCCACAGTAAGCCAGAACGTAACCTGGAGTATTGTACCGGTTACCGGTGCAGCAACCATTTCAACTACCGGGCTCATAACCGCCCAGTCGAACGGTACAGTATGGGCAAAGGCAGTTTCTGCACAGGATCCCACCAAATCTGACTCATTATTGATTACCATCAGTAACCAGTTAATCCCGATAACATCGGTCGATGTCTTTACTTTGAACAATGTAGCAGCCACCATTACAACCAATGGAGGTACGCTGCAGATGGATTCGGACGTACTGCCCGTTACAGCTAATCAGAATGTGACCTGGAGCATTGTTGCCGGTACAGGGGCTGCTACTATTTCCACCACCGGACTCATAACGGCTTCTGCTAACGGTACAGTATGGGCAAAAGCAGTTTCTGTGCAGGATGCTACCAAATCAGATTCTATACTGGTTACTATCAGTAATCAAATCGTGCCCATTACCGCTGTAGATGTGTTTACCTTGAACAATGTACCCGCCACCATAACTACCAACGGTGGCAGTCTGCAAATGGACTGGGATGTGCTGCCTGCCACAGCCGCACAAACAGTTACATGGAGTATGATTGCGGGTACGGGTGACGCTTCTATCAGTACATCAGGATTGGTAACGGCAGTATCTAACGGTACTGTATGGGCTAAGGCCGTATCGGTGCAGGATCCAGGTAAGTCTGACTCATTGCTCATAACGATCAGCAACCAGGTAGTACCGGTCACAGGCATCAGCGTGTTCACCCTTAACAATGTGCCGGCTACAATAAATACAAATGGCGGAACGCTTCAGATGGCATCGGAAGTTCTTCCAGCCACTGCGGTCCAGGATGTTACCTGGAGTATCGTACCCATGTCGGGATCGGCAAATATATCTGCCGGAGGATTGATCACCGCCCTGGGTAACGGAACGGTGTATGCCAAAGCTGTTTCAGATCAGGATCCGAACTACGCGGACTCTTTGTTGGTGACCATCAGCAATCAGGTCGCTCCTATCAACAGTGTAGATGTAAGTACGGCGGGCAACATTCCTGCCATAATTAATGTACCCGCAGGTACACTTCAGCTGGAAGCTACCGTGTTGCCTGCAGAATCGAATCAAAGTGTGAGCTGGAGCATTGTTCCGGTAACCGGCGCCGCTACCATCTCAACTTCAGGCCTCGTTACGGCAGTGTCCAACGGTGTAGTACGCGCGAAAGCAGTTTCGGTGCAGGATAATAGCAAATCGGACTCCCTGTTGATTAACATCAGTAATCAGGATGTAAGTGTAACCGAAATTATTGGTTCCGACGAACTGCGTCTTTATCCCAATCCCGCCACTTCGGGAAGCGTCTACCTGGAACTTAGTACCACGCTGCTCCAGGGCAATTGCGAAATCTTTATATCTGACATTCACGGAAGAATAGTGCAGCGGGTTCAGGTAACCCAACAGGTAACCAGAATCAATACCACATCGCTGACAAGCGGCGTGTACCTCCTGCGGCTCTCCTCAGCCCGGGGAACGGCCGAGCGTAAGTTTACCGTTAATTAATTGTACTAGATGTACTGGAAAGCCAGGCCCTTGCAAGGGCCTGGCTTTCCAGTAAACCATCGTCAGGATGCGGTTAATTATTTACCTTTTTATCAGGGATTGATAGTGGCAATGCACTTAAGTTCAATGGCAATGGGTGTAGGCAGCGAATTGATTTCAACCGTTGTGCGGCAGGGTTGGTTATCGCGGAAGTACTCCGCATAAACCCTGTTATACGTTGCAAAGTCACGCTTCATATTTACCAGGAACACGGTAACGTCTACCAGCTGATCCCAGCTACTTCCACTTTCTTCCAATACCACGCGCACATTGTCAAATACATTGCGGCACTGGGCTTCGAAGTCGAAGGAAAGGAAATTGCCATTTTTATCCAGTGTTAGACCTGGAATCTCATCTGTTACAGTACGCGGCCCTATGCCCGATAGAAAAAGAAGGTTGCCAACTTTACGTGCATGCGGATAAAGCCCTACGGGTTTCGGCGCTTTGTCGGTGGATATTTTTTCTGACATAGAGCAAAGATATAGAAAATAGAATCTGTGAAAGAGGCTTTGAGTCTGAGCCACTTTAATAAAATACCTGACGCAGACTGTCCAGCTTTTGTGGTGTTGCGAAGGAGTCGACAAGCAAAAAAGGTTCGGCCCTCCTTGTGAAATATTTTGTACGCTCATTGGCCGGAGGTGTTAAATGATTGCTGTTCCAGGTCGACCAGTCTACACGAATGGTGACCGTGTTTTCAGGACCCGGCAACGACGAAATTAACTCTGATTCAGATGCTGCCGCCCAATATGCATGCTGGTCGCCAACAGGTACAAAATAGGGCGTTATTACGGCATTGTTCCAGCCCTTTTCATGCATAAATTCAATAAGGTTGTTATACCATCGGATTCGTCCCGTAAATACTACATGGTTGTCTGCAATTTTGATAAATGATATAAGCAATAACGGCACAAGCAGCAGCACTTGGAAGACTGGTTTTGTTGTATCACTTAACAGATAGTAGGCTGTCCATAAGGCCAGCACAAAAGGTATAGGCTGCAACAGGTGTTCGATGTACGCACTATACGTTTGCTCCTTATAAGATGCCATAACGATCAGCCAGTAACCAAGCAAATACACCGGCAGGCCCAACACCAGCAGATAACGTTTGCGGTAGAAGAAAGCAAGCAGTAGCAATAACACTAATCCCGCCACCAAAAAGTAATCATCGCGGAATACTTTATAAAAGCTTTGTGCTAATCCATTTTGAAAATGGTCCGTGAAAGACGCATCCAGATTTTGGATACGTTCCCGTTGCGTGGCATCGTACACCTGTGTGCCCACAATTGACTTAAAGAATAGCTCCTTAACAGAATAACTGCTAGCCACAATTAATACAGGCAGCAACATAATCCTTTTGCGACTTTCCGGCACTTCGTACAGAAGCCATCCAATCCAAACAAAAAATACAAAGACTGCCAGGGGGTGGCTAAACACAAACGTTAGCGGTAATAGTAACGTAAGAGCAAGGAAGACCAATGATGTACTGTTCCTGCGCAGGTAGTGGAGTGTACAGGAATGATACAACAGCAGTAGGCAAAGTCCACTCTGGAATTCTGAAACCGGGTAATAGAAATTCCATGTACTCATTATAGTTATAAAAAGCAATATAGCCCAGGCCGTTTGGCGGTCCTTAAATACCAAACGGCAAATTGCGGAGCAAGTCAATGGAATCATTATGAATCCGATGGAATACAACAGCAAAACCTGTTCCAGGGGTAATCCTATCTGTACGCCCATCCAGGGGAGTATCTGAGGTATGACAGAAATAAACCGGTTAGTAGCTATGTAGAACTTACCTGACTCAGCCAGTTCCTGAGCATACACAGCTGTGTCGGTAAAAATGATACGTTCACGATAGAATACAACAGACAAGATAAATAGAACCAACATACTCAGTAAGAGTAAATAGTCGGATAGCTTTCTGCTTTTGTAAATGTATGTCCGCAAGCTCATACTTAAACTATATTAGTTGTTCGGCCTTACAACAGGTACTTCCCCAAACCCGGGTTTTTACTGTTTATCAAACTTTCTATGCGCGATTTTTAAGGGAAGTGCAAAAAATATGGCAGACGAACGATGGATCGGTTACGTCTGCCATTGTAATCTGTTTCGGGGGTTATTTTCTGAAATTGAGTTCTGCCTTTAATTTTTCCGGCAATTCAGGTATTTCATGACGCGGCAGCAGGAAGGAGGTTAATTCGGCAATTTCCTTAAAGATGGCATGGCTGTCAGCCGCGGCTTTAAGATAGCCTGCGCCGGAACTGCCCCCGGTACCTACACGCTTGCCTATGGTACGCTGTACCATATGAATATGACGATGGCGCCATAAAGAAAGCAACTCATCTATTTCCAGCAGCGTACTTAAGAGTTCATAGGGAAGTTGCAGCAAAGGATAATCGCGGTACAGCATAATGAAGAATGCGTTTCTGCTAGCGAGGCTGCTCAATCTCCGGTCTTTAGGGTAAGAAGATTCGTCGAGAAATAACTTATCGAAGTTTTGAAGATTCGCCTCTTCAACAGGTAGCAGACCTGCGGCATAGGTAGAGCGATAAGCTGTCCAGAACGGGTGGTCTTTAGGTGCGTAGTCTTTTTCTAAACCCCAATAAACCGTATCCTGGCAGAAAGGCATTCGCTCCAGCCAGCGATTTAACAATACGATGAGTGACTCTTCCGATTCAGCTTTCTTTACACGGTCTATATCATGTTGATTCAATTGCGACAAATAGTACTCCTGACCAAATCTGTTTTCAAAAGTAAGTCCCAGGGCTGCTTCAATCATTTTAAACTGTATGCTTTGGAATCCGGATGCCGGGCGCAACAGGTCACGGAAGTCGAGAAAGTCCAAAGCTGTCATGGTTTCAATCACACTTATTTGATCCACCAGAATCTTTAGAATGGAGCATACCCTTTTCAGTCGATGTACCGAATTATAAATGTCCGGAGAATTATCGGGAACATTATGCTGGCGGAAAATCTGACGTACAATATCGAGTTCGTGCAATATCTGTTTGAACCAAAGTTCATAGGTTTGGTGAATGATGATAAACAGCATTTCATCATCGGCACGTATGCCCTCTTTGGAACTCTCGGGGTGCTGAGCGTTCAATATAGTTTCCAGTTGAAGGTACTGGCTATAATATACGGGTGGTCGTTGTTTCTTTTCCATAAATAAATATTTGAAGGCTTTGACTGTTTGAATAAATGGCATTGATCCTGCGCGCCCGGTCAGGCATATTTTCTTTTTCGGATAAAAAAGAAAATACTTCCCAGGAGCAGCATGGCGGCAACGGGCACAGCAATATTGATGAACTGCCAGCGACTACGTTCGGCTTCCACAACTTTTGGATCCAACACACGTGCATCGAATGACTTGCCCCTGGCTTCCAGCAGGTTTTTTTCGTCGGTCATATACTCCATGCAGTTGAGGAAAAAAGTCCCGTTGTCGTAAACGTGCCCTGGCTCGAATACAAACATCCCCATCTCTAGCGGGCCCTGCTGTTCCGACACATCGTTGCCGAACAAATCAGCATCACTGGTTATAACCATCTTGCCCGGCTTCGCTGTTTTAGCATGGAAAGTAAGTCCGGCTGAGTTAATCAGTTCCGTTACTTCGGCTGGTCGTCTGCCTGCGTAGGGTGATGTAAACCGGCCTTCGAGAAGAATGGCTGCCGCCAGTTCCCGGTCTGTATAGGTGGCGGGATTAGGCAGTTCAATGGCCGACTTTAGCAATACAGGAGCAGGCGTAGATTCCAGCTTGCTGTATCGGCTGCTGGACAATAAAATGGTTTTGCTTATAGAAGCATCGTTAGCATTTGTATCAATACTACTTACGAAGCGCCCCAGCACGCCGCCAAGGTTTTTAACGATGGGGTGCGAACCGGCAGGATTGAGCACCGGAAAATATACCCAGGGCTTTGCATCGGCGGTTGCGTTTTCCGAAGCTGCCTGCAATGGTATAAAAGCTGAGCTGGCAGCATCTTTTACAAGATTTGCGTTGATGCGTACGCCATAGTTGAACAGCAAATCTGAGAGATTGAGATCTGCGGGCATTGCATTAAAATGGCCGCTCCGCATACTATCCAGATTGCCTGCGACCATATTGATACTCCACAGTACATTGCCACCATTCATAATGTACTGATCCAGCTTAAACTTTTCGGTTTCCGAGAAGGGCCGGGTTGGGTTGTGTACAATAATTGTTTTGTACCGCGCGGGGATGCCGGCTTCCTGTCCAATATTAAAAGTGTCGATAGTATAGTAGCGGCGCAGTTTGCCAATCATGTCAAAAATGCCGAAGTCAAAAGGCTGCCCGTTGCCCGTGATATAAGCCACGGAAGGTCTTTCTGTTTTGCCAATCTGGTGAATTCCATTGGCCAGATTGTATTCCAGCAGCATCTCGGAACGCAATAGAGTTTTGCGGTTGAGGTTTGGCGTATTTGCTTCCTGCAGAAAAACAGGGTAGCCCAGCGATTGTCCCTGCGCGTCTACCATAGTAACCAATGCCCAGGGGAAAATGGTCTTCTGCTCTTTGCCTTTCTTGCCGGCATCAACGGTCACCGTTATTCCGGTCATGTTATAGGTACGTAACAGGTGCAGCGCAATGGTATCGTTACCCAAAGGATCCATTTGCCGGAAACTCACTTTATTGCCACTCAGATCTCTGAATTGCCGGAGCATATTGTTGGTACTGTTGGCCAGGTTCTGGAATGCGGCCGGTAAATTGTCGCCTTCCAGAAATACAATGATGTCCACCTGCTGCGGCAGTTCTCTTAACAGCGTTTTGGTGGCATCGGTGATGGTATAACGTTTGTCCTTTGTCAGGTCGGCCTGCCCGTAAAAAAACCAGGCTACTATATTGGCGCATATCAGAACGACGATAATTGCCAATAACCTGTAGCCTGGTTTGTGCTTATTCTGTTGTGATTTTTCTTTTTCTTTTTCCCGCATTTTTTCAACCAAATGATTGCAAAAATATTGAATGGGGCGGGTAAAAGCTAATTTACTTTCCTGTTAAAAACTGGCTGATTCCTTCTTTTAACGCAGTACTTAATGGTAAATCAGGCTGGTTGTAGGAAGCAATATTTGCCGCCCGGTCTTCAGGACCATCTTTCATGATATGGCTCATGCCCTCAACAATAAGCAGGCTGGCATCAGGTGCCGATTTTTTAAGCATTTCTGCATCAGCGGCTGGCACCTGAATGTCATGTGTACCGCCAATAATCAGTACAGGCATTTTTAATTGTTTTATGATTTCAGCCGGATTGGTTTTCATCCAGGAAATCATATAGGGTTGTATCGCCGGGCGAAAAAGGCTTTCCATGCCTGTTGGTATCTCGGATACCGTACGGCCCGCCTGCAGTTCATCCAGTATTTTATGCGCCGCCGGATCCGGGATCTGACGTTTCAGGGTTTGGCTAATGGCCTCACCAGCACCGCAGATAGAGATGAATTGATCTACTCCGCCTTTCTGCGCAGTCAGCATACCGATATGTGAACCCTCGCTATGACCTATCACTATGACAGAGGCTGCCTTGTGTTCGTTTCTCAGGTATTGGACTAAAGAAACCGCATCGTCTACCATATCATCAAACGTCAGCTTTGACTCATCCATATCGAACCCGTTGCTGGCCGCAATCCCCCTTTTATCGTACCTCAAACTGGCGATGCCTAGTTCGGCCAGCAACTCGGCCAACATCCTGTATGAATCTGAACGGCCAATTAAGGGCGAATTTCCGTTGCGGTCGGTAGGGCCGCTTCCTGCAATAATTAAGGCCATACGGGGCGCTGCTACCTTATTGTCGGGCCACATAATGCTGCCCTTTAATATACCGCCTTTTACCTGCACCGATACGGTATCGTCGCGGAATCGGGTAGTCGTCTCCGTTTCATTTTCAGCCGGTGCGGCCGGAAGCAGTACAAAGCCCATCAATAGATTTTGCTCATTGAACGTTAGCCCAAAAGCTTTGGTATCCCGTTCGAATTCCATAATGGCTGCTAAACCTGTTGTTTCTTTCCCCGTAATTCGGTGCGATTGGTATTTTCCAAATGCCGTATTAAGTTGTGTCCATACCAATTCCAAAACATCTTTATTGATCTGTGTTATTTTGGGATCGAAGGCCGCAGCTGCTTTCTCAAAATCTTTGTTTTTTAATGCCTGCAGGAAGCCTTCGGCTACCTCTTTCTGGGTTTGAGCCTGCGAGCAGAAGCAACAAATAGCTGCAAAAAGTAGGGTAAGTGTGGATCGAATCATAGCATGTTATTATTTAAGTCAGAAGAATTTTTGCCTATATGCCCCTTGGCTTTTTTGTTTCCGCATTTCCACAAAATAAAGGAATACAGATAGGGCATGCCTACCAGTACTACAAGTGTGAATGTGCCTGAAATTCCCTGTGCTGTATCGGGCAACAGGAAGGGCAGGGCCAGAATGGCCAGTCCACCTATTATCCATACCCAGCCAAAAACCTTGTGAGTTTTTCGCCAGATCCACTCAAATTCGAGTGTCCAGGGAGTGCGGATTCCAATGAAATAGTTTGGCTTCAGGGATTGGAAGAAATTGCCTAATACCGCAAATAAAATGCCCTGAAACATCATGATCCAGGTGCTGCCATCGGCTATCTCGTTGCGTGCAGCATTATAAAGTATTAGAAAAATCAGTAGGGTAAAGGAGGCAACCATCATAAGCTTGAGCTGATGAAATTTGGAAGCCATTTCCTGAAGCCTTTGCTTGGGGTCTACCCATGCGATAAGCCACAGTAATGCATAGATGCCACCTGAAATTATCAATGGAATTGCCCATGCTGCCGATTTATCTACCATCCGGTCCGCATTGTTATTGATATCCCAATGGACAGGCAGCTCTTCAGGCATACGATTCCATACAAAAGGAAGATAGGTATATGGCAAAAGTATCAGGAGCAGAGGGTAGATTTCAGTACGTATGTTGAATTTCATAAACCATGGTTTAAGTCAAACGATTTGAATTTGTGATCAGGAGATTTGAAACATTATTGTTTCCCACTCGCCTGATTCTCCAATATATGGCTGATTTCGTCCTTCCTTCCTGTTCCAATCAATAATTTCTTTCCGGATTTTAATTCTAACTGCAGGCCCATATTACCCGATACATTCAGAGCCCTGTTTTTACCGAACCCCCGTATTCCCCAGCCTCCATATTCTCTGATCGGTTTGTATTCGCGCAGGTATATTTTATCGATTTCCCTCCAGTCGTACTTTCTGAACTTTAAATGAAAGGGGAAAAACCGGACATATATACCGTCTTCCCGGATTTCGGTCTCGAGCCGCATAAAGAGAAATAGCAAGAGCACCAGCAAGGGCAATATTATTCCCAATAGCACAATCATATCATGTTGGGATGAGTCCCTGTTGGCAGGCCAGAGATGATAAAGGTTCCATATCATGTCGGCCAGGGGCAGCAACATAACCAACCATAGCCACCATTGACGGAAATACTGAACTTCTCCGAAAATTCTTCTTGTATGCATAGTTCAACGTTTTAGTGATACGATCCATTCCAGGATGTCGTCGAGTACAGTGGTATTGATACTGTACACAATAAACTGTCCCTGTTTGACCGAAGTAATCAAAGATGCATTCCTTAAAATTTCAAGGTGATGTGATATGCTGGGTTTTGAAATGTCGAAATGTGCGGCAATGTCACCTGCCGCAAGGTCCCCTTCCCGCAACAGTTTCAGAATTTCTCTCCGAATAGGGTCGTTTAATGCTTTGAAGAGCTGGTTCAATTCCTTTATTTCGATATTTAGACAAATATCTAAATAATAGTTCAAATTACCAAATTCCGATTGTATTAAAATAAAAAGGCCGGCCTTTTAGAAGCCGGCAATTTTATTTTGTTGTATTAGATTACACTCGTTCCTGCATTATTTCCCGAATATCTGCCATAATGCGTTTGGCAATATTGTTAGCGGTGGTTTCAGAATTGCTTTCAGAATAGATACGGATAATGGGTTCGGTGTTGGAGGTGCGTAAATGCACCCAGTCTGTATCAAATTCTATTTTAAGACCATCTTCGGTATTGATGGGTTGTTTTTTATATTTCTTTTGAATTTTGGCGAAAATATGCTGTACATCAATGTCTTCACTCAACTCAATTTTATTCTTTGAAATAAAGTAGTTCGGATAGGTCTGGCGTAAAGCGCCTATACTTTTTCCGCTGTTTGCCAGATGCGTTAAAAACAAGGCGATACCCACCAGTGCATCGCGTCCGTAATGCAGCTCAGGATCAATAATACCTCCGTTTCCTTCTCCCCCGATTACAGCATTTACTTCCTTCATCTTTTTTACCACGTTCACCTCACCTACCGCGCTTCCATAATAACTGCCGCCGTGTTTTTCGGTAACATCGCGCAGAGCGCGGGTAGAAGAAAGATTGCTAACCGTATTACCTTTTCTTTTGCTGAGGACATAGTCGGCCACCGCAACCAAAGTATATTCCTCACCAAATGGAGTTCCATCTTCACAAACGAAGCAAAGACGGTCTACGTCGGGGTCCACGGCAATACCCAGGTGTGCGTTTTTCTTCGCTACTTCATTGCAAAGTTCTGTAAGGTTCTCGGGCAATGGTTCGGGGTTATGAGCGAATTTACCGTTGATTTCTTCATTCAGAACGGTAACCTGATCTACACCCAAAGCTTCGAGCAAAGCAGGAACATAAGTGGCCCCGGTAGAATTTACGGCATCTACGATCACCTTGAATTTCCTGTTCTTAATAGCAGCAACATCTACAAGCGGATGCTCCAGTATAGCCTGAATATGCCGGTCCATAAAGCTATTGTCTTCCACAATAGTACCCAGCTTGTTGATTTCGGCAAATTGCAGGCTGTCGCTTTCGGCCAGCTCCAATACACGTGCTCCTAACTCCGCGCTAATAAATTCACCCTCGTGGTTCAGCAGTTTAAGTGCATTCCATTCTTTAGGATTATGACTGGCGGTTAGTATAATTCCTCCTGCGGCTTCATAAGCAGTTACTGCCATTTCAACGGTAGGCGTGGTACTTAATCCAAGATCAATAACCTCAAAGCCAAGTCCCTGCAAAGTAGCAGCAACTAAGTTGCGTACCATTTCGCCTGATATACGTCCATCGCGGCCAATAACCAGTTTATTTCCTTTTCCGCTTTCCTGGATAAGAGTTCCATAAGCTGCGGCATATTTTACGATATCTATCGGAGTAAGTCCTTTACCCGGCGCACCGCCAATTGTACCGCGGATGCCAGATATTGATTTTATAAGCGACATTATAAGGGAGTGGTTAAAAATTTTGTTGCAGCGAAATTAGCATAAATAAACTTACAGGCAGCGGCCGGCGTTAATTTGTAGCAGTAATACTACCAGGTACAATACTTATTTGCTGTAGCGGTTTCTTATCTAACTTTGTGCCGCTACTTGATATATAAAGGCAATATGGAACAAAACAAAGAATGGTTTGAGCACTGGTTTGATTCGCGATTTTATCCACTTCTGTACGATCACCGGGATACGGATGAGGCCGCTCTATTTGTGCGTCAGCTGGCACAGCGACTGGAAATGGAAGAGGGGAGCAAGGTGGCGGATATTGCCTGCGGCGAAGGCCGGTTTGCGGCACAGATAAATGCACTCGGCCATAAAGTAATTGGGATTGATCTGTCGGAAAGAAGTATAAGCAGGGCAAAATTACTGGAGCAAAATGATCTGCATTTCTACGTACATAATATGCGTTTTCCCTTTTACATCAACTACTTCGATTACGCTTTTAATTTCTTTACCAGTTTTGGATATTTCGAAACCGCACGCGACAATCGTATGGCCGCTCATGCTTTCGCCGCATGTCTGAAAGATGGGGGCACGCTGGTAATCGACTATCTCAACAGTCATTACATTCAGCAAAGACTGGTGGCACACGAGCGGATTGAGAAGGGAGGTATATTGTTTGATATAAACCGTTATGTAAGTAATCGAAAAATAGTCAAGGATATTTCGATTGTGGATGAGCAGGGTCAGCCGCATCATTTTCAGGAGCGCGTTTCCGCTTTTAACTTACAGGACTTTATTCAATTGTTCGAGCACGAAGGATTGAGGATAACCCAGCTTTTTGGGGATTATCAGTTGAATCCGTTTCAGGTGGAGGATTCGCCCCGGCTCATCATGGTATTCAGGAAAGACAGCGTACTGTAGACTGAAGCAACCAGGTTGTCTTGCATGAAAAAGGCATTCCTGAAAAGGAATGCCGCATTGGTAGATCTAACTTTCCAAAAATGTAAAGAAGTCGCCGAAAGCTCATTTCGGCGACTTTAATATTTTAACTACATCCGGTAGTTGTTCCGCAGTTAGGACACATATAGCAGGTGCCGTTTCGAAGGGTGATATTCCCGCAATTCCGGCAAGCAGGAGCATCTGCGCTGGTTCCCATTAATTTACGTGTATCTGCCGAGGCTGCAACGGGTTTTGCTACCTGTACTTTGTTTTTAGGTGCTACCACAGGCTTCGGCACGGTTATGCGCAATTGCGATAAATGCTGTGCGGCATCGTTTTCTGCCTGTTTTGCTTTCTCATCATCTACAACGTGTACCAGATCTTCCCGTCCCAGATATTCGTAAGCCAATGCTCTGAATACAAAGTCAAGCACTGAAGTGGCTGTTTTAATATTCGGGTGTTCTACGATACCACTGGGCTCGAATCTTGTGAATATGAATTTATCTACATATTCCTCCAAAGGAACACCATACTGCATACCCACCGAAACTGCAATAGCAAAGCTGTTCAGGAGGCTACGCATGGTGGCTCCTTCCTTAGCCATGTCAATAAATATTTCGCCCAGTGTACCATCGCCGTATTCTCCGGTTCTCAGGAAAAGTGGCTGACCGCCTACTTTAGCTTTGTAGGTGTACCCACGACGTTTTGCAGGTAAGGTTTTGCGTTCTACAATGCGACTGAGCTGACGTTTCAACTGGGTATCGGGACTTGCCTGTACGCGTTTGTTCACTTCTTCAAGCAATTCATCAATGGTGAGTTTGCCCATATCGACGATGTTTGATTCCGTGGCTACAACTTCTGTTTCGGTATCAGTTTCTTTTTTCTTCTTGTCGCTTTTGTTGCTGAGCGGCTGGCTGAGTTTAGAACCGTCGCGGTACAATGCACAGGCCTTGATGCCCAGCTCCCAACTGAGCATATAGCAGTCTTTAATTTCTTCTACGGTAGCTTCGTTGGGCAGATTAATGGTTTTGGAAATAGCGCCGCTGATAAAAGGTTGTGTAGCTGCCATCATGCGAATATGCCCATGAGCGTGTATGTAGCGTTCACCTTTCTTGCCGCACTTGTTAGCACAGTCAAAAACCGGAAGATGTTCTGGCTTAAGGAAGGGCGCTCCTTCTATCATCATGGTTCCGCATACATAATCGTTGGCCGCATCTATTTCGCTTTCGCTGAAACCAAGGGCTTCCAGCAGGTTGAACTGCGGATCGTAGTAAACTTCAGGTTTAAAGCCGAGGCGTTGCAAACATTCTTCACCCAGGGTATACGCATTGAATACAAATCCGATTTCAAAAGCACTTTCAACGGCACTGTCAATTTTTTTCAGTTCTTCAGCAATGAAACCTTTTTCGCTTAAAGTCTGGTGATTGATGAAAGGCGCTCCGGCAAAAGTTCCGTGTCCTTTCGCGTATTTAACGATAGCATCTGCTTCTTCGGGTTTGTAACCCAGGTTTTTCAGTGCAGTTGGAATCGACTGATTGATGATTTTAAAATAGCCGCCTCCAGACAGTTTTTTGAATTTAACGAGCGCAAAGTCAGGTTCGATACCGGTGGTATCACAGTCCATAACCAGGCCTATAGTACCGGTTGGGGCAATTACAGTTGCCTGAGCATTGCGGTATCCATATTTCTCACCCATTTGTACAGCATCATCCCAGGCTTTGGTAGCAGCTGTCAGCAGGTAATCGGGGCAATATTTTGCGTTGATTCCCATTGGCTTGATTTCGAGCTGCTCATAGGCGTCTGTAGCATCATAGGCGGCAGCGCGGTGGTTGCGCATTACCCGAAGCATGTGTGTCCTGTTTTCTTCGAAGCGTGCGAACGCTCCCAGGTGCCGGGCCATTTCTGCCGAAGTTTTGTAGGCTACACCGTTCATAATTGCGGTGATGGCACCTGCGATGGCTCTTGCTTCGTCGCTGTCGTAGGCGATACCACTAACCATTAACATAGAACCCAGGTTGGCATAACCAAGGCCCAGGGTACGGTAGTCGTAGCTCAACTGTGCAACTTCGGGTGAAGGGAATTGTGCCATCAGTACAGATATTTCCAATACTACCGTCCACAAACGGACCATGTATTCAAAACCTGAAACATCGAAGGTTCCTCTTTCTTCATCGAAGAAACGGCGCAGGTTCAGTGACGCCAGGTTACACGCAGTATTGTCGAGGAACATGTATTCGCTGCAGGGGTTGCTGGCGCGTATTTCGCCACCTTCAGGACAGGTATGCCACTCGTTGATGGTTGTATTGTACTGGGTTCCGGGATCGGCACAACGCCAGGCGGAATAAGCTATTTTTTCCCACAATTCCCGGGCAGGGATAGAGCGCATGGTATGACCGTCGGTACGTGCGGTTAGCGCCCAGTCTTCGTTATTAATGAGTTTGTGGAAAAAGGCATTAGGAATACGCACGGAGTTGTTGGAGTTCTGTCCGGAAACCGTACGGTAAGCCTCTCCTTCGTAATCGGAAGCGTATCCTGCAGCAATGAGTGCGGCAACTTTCTTTTCTTCCTCAACTTTCCAGTCAATGAAGTCGATTACTTCGGGGTGGTCGAGGTCCAGGCACACCATTTTTGCTGCGCGGCGGGTAGTGCCGCCACTTTTAATAGCACCAGCGGCACGGTCTCCGATTTTCAGGAAGCTCATAAGTCCGCTGGAAGTACCTCCACCGCTAAGTTTTTCGCCTTCGGCGCGGATATTGGAGTAATTGGTTCCTACACCACTGCCATATTTAAAAATACGGGCCTCCCTTGTCCACAAGTCCATTATACCGCCTTCGTTCACCAAATCATCTTCGACGCTTAAAATAAAACAGGCATGTGGCTGAGGGCGCTCATATGCATTTTTAGAACGCTCTAATTTTCCGGTTTCGGGATCTACATAATAGTGACCCTGCGCTGCACCGTCGATACCATAGCTGTTGTACAGGCCGGTATTAAACCATTGGGGTGAATTGGGCGCACAGCTTTGTGCCAGTATGCTATAAACGAGTTCATCGTAAAATACCTGAGCATCTTTTTCTGTAGCGAAGTATCCATATTTCGCACCCCAGGTTTTCCAGCAATCCGCCAGGCGGTGTGCAACCTGTTTGATGGAAGTTTCGCGGCCAAGGCTTCCGTCGGGCTGGGGTACACCGGCCTTGCGAAAATACTTTTGCGCGAGAATGTCCGTTGCAATTTGTGACCAATGTTCTGGTACTTCCACCCCGGTCATTTCAAATACCTTTTCGCCATTTGGGTTGCGAATTACCGAAGTACGATAATCGTACTTGAACTGGTCAAAAGGATGTACTCCTTCTTGTGTGTATTGCCTTTCGAAACAAAGTCCTTTAGGCGCTGGGGTAGTTTTTACTTTACTCATTGGATATATTTTTAAACGGCGGGCCGTGTGTTATTTCTAGCGAAGATACTTCCGGTCGTATTATTTCAGCCTTTTTTCTATCCACAGCGGTGTGGAAAACAATTGCTGCTGAACGTCAACGTATTAAACATTTTTTGTACGGTTTTCCGTATTTGCTTAATTAAATTGTTATATTATTCCCTGGCCTATATAGGTGCTGATATATGGAATGCAAACAGCCACACTAAGTGTGGCTGTTTGCATTCCATAATGACGTTACGGTATTATCGGCGGCTGCCGGAGCGGGTTGCGCCGCCACCGCCTCCAAAGCCTCCACCGCTACTACGTGCAGGCGTAGAGGGCGTATAACTGCGGGAAGGAGCCGGAGTATAATTCCTTGCAGGCTGGCTGCGTTCCACATTGGGATTGGTACGGGCTGGCTGACTGCGCTCCATATTTATATTTCTTTCTGCATTATTACCTCTGTTCAGGTTAAAAATGCCACCTCTTCTTGCCGGAACTTCTCTTTGTACGCCGGTAGCGTTAGGATTCACTTCTACGGCTCTTGAGTTTTCTGAACGCAAACGTATATTGTTATCACGAACGGCTGTACCGCTGCGGCGACCGCCTTCCACAGCCTGGAAGTTCTGGTCTCCACCGGTACGCTGCACAGTGCCCATTTTTACATTCTGACTGCGTCCGTTAATGGGCTGTACCATTCTGTCGCGGCCAACAGGAGCCATGCGGGAATTGCGTCCGTAAGAACCAACAGAAAGCATTCCATTACGTGCGCCACGTGGACCGTAGTTTACGGCTCCGCGATAATTACCTGTATAACGTCCTGCATCATATAAACCGGCATAATAACCGTTCCAATAGCCGCCACCATAGCCCCATCCGTACGCACCATAGGGGTAGTACCAGGAACCAAATCCACCGTAACCGTACCAGGTATTCATACCCCAGCAATTGTTCCAGTATGGTCCGCCACCCCAGCCAAATCCGACGCTGAAGCCGGGCGTATACCATCCGCCCCAGCCATAGTATGGATTTCCATAAAATGGGCGGGCCCAGAAGGGGCTGTAAACGCTGCCCCAATAACCCATGCCATCCATAGGATGGTAAAACCGACGTAAACGGGTGGTATAGGAGTCGTCGTCATAATCTATATAAGCGTCGTCTTCGGTATCATAGTAAGTATAGCCATCGTTGCCATCGTCATAATATTCACGCTGGCTGGCCGAACTATTATAATAATCCGCTTCCTCGCCCGACCGGGTCTGTTGTTGCTTTTTAGCTTCGGACTTTGCGTCTTCCTCGGCCTGACTACCATTGTAGTACACATCGTCTACAATTCGTTTGTTGCTTTGCGCATCGGCCAGCGCTGGAGAGCAGGCAAGTGCCAAAGCAGCTATTATAAAGCGTTTCATGATAGAAAAAATTAAAATTATAAATGTTGGATGTTCATTACAATTCAGGTGTAAACTCTTCCAACCGTTGCTACCAAAAATACTACATTTGCGCCAAATCAACGGTTCTGGTCTAACGGAATAACATAGACATTAACTTACTAATAAGGTTTAATTAAATGAGCAAAGAAATTACAACGCGGGAAAAAGACTATTCACAATGGTATAATGATCTGGTTTTGAAAGGGCAACTGGCTGATTATTCGGCCGTTCGGGGTTGTATGGTGATAAAACCCTATGGGTATTCTTTATGGGAGCATATGCGTGATGTATTGGATCGCCGGTTTAAAGAAACAGGGCACCAAAATGCCTATTTCCCGTTGTTTGTACCCAAAAGCCTTTTTGAAGCTGAAGAAAAAAATGCGGAGGGATTCGCGAAGGAGTGTGCTGTTGTAACCCACTACCGGCTAAAAACAGATGCAGAAAATCCGGGTAAATTGATTGTAGATCCCGAGGCACGACTGGAAGAAGAGCTGGTTGTGCGGCCTACGTCCGAAGCTATAATCTGGAACACTTATAAAGGCTGGATTCAATCGTACCGCGACCTGCCTATATTGGTCAATCAATGGGCCAATGTAGTACGCTGGGAAATGCGTACCCGGCTTTTCTTAAGAACGGCAGAGTTTCTGTGGCAGGAAGGGCATACGGCGCATGCAACCAAAGAAGAAGCCTTGGAGGAAACGAAGAAAATGCTGGATGTTTATGCTGAATTTGCAGAGCAATATATGGCGCTGCCCGTAGTAAAGGGAGTGAAAAGTGCGAACGAACGTTTTGCCGGTGCAGAGGAAACATACTGTATAGAAGCACTGATGCAGGATGGTAGAGCATTGCAGGCAGGAACCTCCCATTTCCTGGGGCAGAATTTTGCCAAAGCATTTGATGTGAAGTTTGCAGATAAAGAAAATAAACTGGAGTATGTATGGGCCACCAGCTGGGGCGTTAGCACGCGGCTGATCGGCGCTTTGGTAATGGCCCATAGTGATGACGACGGCCTTATTATTCCACCACGCATTGCGCCTATTCAGGTTGTAATTGTTCCTATTTATAAAGGAGCCGATTCGAAACCGGTCATTGACCAGAAAGGTCAGGAAATAGCCACAGCGCTCAGGGCAAAAGGTGTATCCGTTAAATTTGATCAGGACGACAACACCCGTCCGGGTTGGAAATTTGCACAGTACGAACTGCAGGGTGTACCGGTACGGCTTGCACTGGGTCTGCGCGATCTGGAACAAAATCAGGCCGAACTGGCCCGCAGAGATACTAAGGAGAAGATGGTAGTCTCCCTCGACGGAATAGATGATTACATCTATACTTTATTGGACAATATTCAGCAAAGTATTTTTGACCGTGCCAAATCTTTCCGTGATCAGCATATTACCAAAGTAGATACATGGGAGGATTTTGTACATACCCTTGAAAATAAAGGTGGATTTATTTCGGCCCATTGGGATGGTACTCCTGAAACTGAAGAAGAAATCAAGACCAAAACTAAAGCAACCATTCGTTGTATTCCATTGGATAACGAGTTGGAAGACGGTCACTGTATATTAACCGGGAAGCCCTCTGTACAGCGTGTTCTTTTTGCAAAAGCGTATTGATTCTACGTGGTTGTTGTTAAGAATGAAGGAATTTCTATTTTTACCCAACCGACATTTCTATTTTGGGGTCTTTTAACAATTAAAGCTAGAAAATGCTACGTATTGTAGAAATTTACTAATTTCAACTTTGTTTAACTTAACAATTTATGAAAAAAGGTTACTTGTTATTTAATCTATTGTTCCTATTGCTGGTACTTTGTGTAGGCGAATCCTATGCCCAGCCTTGTCAAACAATCATCCCCACAATAACGTCTACATCGCCTGCGGCGGTGAATTCGATTATCCGGATTTGCAAAGATCAAACCGTTACTGTGAGTGGCTCATCTACTTTTTCTGCACCGAACGGTGGAGCTGGTGCTACATATGCCTGGTCCTTTGGTGATGGTGGTGTCGGCGTCGGCACTTCAGCTAGCCATACTTATACCACTGGGGGTATTTTTACTATCACATTTGTAGTAACCGATGTAAACAACTGTTCTGCAATAGCTACTATGGAAGTTTATGTTCCAAAGGATCCAATTTTCGCTGGAACAAGCGTTTCTCTTGATACAGTTTGTCCTGGAAATCCTGTAAATCTGACAGGTGTTGTAAATCCGGTTAAAGTAAAAAAGGAATGTACTAACCCAATTGCAGATACCGTATTCCTTCCGGATGGAAACGGAGTCTCTTATATATCTACTATCGACGTAACCTGCTTTAATCCTGGGCAGACGGTTACATCACCTACGGATATCGAAGCGCTGTGTATGAACATAGAGCACTCCTATCTGGGCGACTTAGACATGGTACTTTTCTGTCCTAACGGTAGTTCCGCCATCTTGAAAGAATATCCCGGAGGTGGCGTCACTTTCCTGGGTGAGCCTAATGACCCTGGTCCGGGCAACAATATTCCAGGCATAGGTTATACTTATTGTTTTGCTAATTCGGCAGCTTGGGGTACTATGGTTAGTATGATTCCAACCAATACCGTGCCTGTAACCGGTATGCCTCCTGGCACCCCGGGTAATGCGATGATCGAGGGAACTTATACTTCCTACCAAAGCTTTAATAACTTTATCGGATGTCCCCTGAATGGTACCTGGACACTGGAAATTACCGATAATCTTCTGGCAGACAATGGCTACGTTTTTTACTGGCAGCTAAACTTTAATCCTTTGATTGTGCCCAGTTATGATTCGTTTACGCCGGTTATTACCAGTGCATCCTGGCAAAATGATCCAAGTATCATAAGTAACGGTATCAACGCAGTTGCATATCCTACGGAAGCAGGTATCAAATGTTATACATTTAGTGTAACCGACGATTTCGGCTGCAGTTACGACACTTCTGTTTGTCTTTATGTAAAAGAGCGTCCGATCAGTAATTTTTATGGTGAAATCTGTCCTGGAGGCAAATTTATGGGTCATAACATTCCGGGCACATATACCGATACATTGGGAGCGGTAAACGGTTGCGATAGTATTGTGATTATAAAAGTAGTTGCTAATCCCTTCCCTGATGTTACTCTAAAAGGCTCCACCGATGTAGAAATCTGCGAAGGTTCGGGCATTGATTTAGAACTTAAAAATCCGGAAGCCACTACTACTTATCAGTGGTACAAGAATGGTGCTCCTCTTCCCGGTGAAACGAATTATAAAACCAATGTAACTAGCCCCGGAGCGTATCATGTCGTAGCTGTATCTGATAAGGGCTGTGAAATTACTTCGGCACAATTCTTTGTCAAACTCAATCCAAATCCGGTGGCCGAAATTCAACCGATAAGCGGAGAGCTTATATGCGCATTCGATACCCTGGAGCTTAAAGCACTGGCCGGTCCCGGATACGATTACCGCTGGGAACCAGGCCGACCATTCCGGATCATTACAGGTGCGGATGGACAAATTGTGAAAGGTGTGTTTGTGGATCCTGTTACCGAAGTTGTACTTACTGTTTATAATCAATTTGGATGTTACGATATGGACACCCTCGTTGTTCCTACCAAACCCTGTTGCGAAGTATTTATTCCGAATGCCTTTTCACCTAATAATGATGGAAACAATGATTACTTCAATCCGGTTTTGCAACCAGGCCAGATTTTACTTGAGTTGAAAATATTTGATCGTTATGGTAAACTTGTTTACAACAACTCGAATATTAAGAAAGGCTGGGATGGTCGTTATGAGGACGGAACGGAGGCATCGACCGACACTTATATGTATTATGCAAAATATACCTGCGCCGATGGCAAGCTGTACGAAAAAAGAGAATCAGTTTCCCTTTTGCGTTAAGGTGAAATAATTGTTATGTATAAAGGTTGTCTGTATGAACAGGCAACCTTTCTTTTTGGCATGTATTATCCGGAGTCCTTGTCCCTACTGACTTTTATAAGGCTGATTTTTATCAATAACATAATTAAGAAATCTTGTTTTCTTTTTCACTTTTAGAATGCTTTTTGTTATTTTCACTAACTTTTGTAAAAAATCGTAGGTCTTAGAATACAACACAGCAAAACTTCCCATAATGAATTTGAAAAAACTACTGTTCACTTTTTCTGTTGTAACCGGTTTAACTGGCGGGTCATGGGCACATGACCATCTGCCACCCAGTCTGAACCGGAATTCTTCACTGGCGTTCATTGAAAACAAAGGTCAATGGATCGATGAAGCTAAATTCAAAGCCGATATTCCCGGAGGAGTTATGTTCCTCACGAACAATGGTTTCGTGTACAATTTCGTAAGCCAGAAAGATGTCGACAGAATTCATGAGTTAACTTGTGGTAGCAATTCTCCCACCACCACCAATGTTGCCAACGAAATAGTTCGGTACCATGCCTATCGAGTTAACTTTGTAGGTGCCAACAACAATGCTCAGTTTAAACCTTCAGCACGTCGCAGCGAATACCACAACTATTTCCTCGGCAACGACGCTTCCCGTTGGGCCGGAAATGTGGGATTGTTTGGCGTGGTAGAACAGGAAAATGTCTACGACGGTATTGACTTAAAGGTTTATAGCAGCAATACTTCCGCCTCCCTTAAGTATGATTTCATTGTAAATCCGGGTGCGGACGCAGGTAAAATCGCCTTGTCCTTTGATGGCGTAAAGCCGGAAATCACCCGCGAAGGCCATCTGAAAATTAAAACTTCCGTCAATGAAGTAGTGGAAAAAGCTCCTTATACCTACCAAAATATTGAAGGAAAGGAAGTGAAAGTGGCCAGCCGCTACAAATTCCAGAACGGTGTGCTCAGTTTCGAATTTCCAAATGGCTATAATAAAGCCTATGATCTGATTATAGATCCCGATCTGGTGTTTGCAACCTATAGCGGAGGTACCGGATCATCCAGTTTCTATAGTTATACGACCACTTACGATGCGAACGGCAACCTGTACGCAGGTGCGGATGCCTGGGGAACAGGCTGGCCTGTGTCAACCGGTGCCTACCAGACTACCTGGGGTGGAGGTGGACATGAAACAGCCATCAATAAATACAGTTCTGACGGAACGACCCTTATTTTTTCAACCTATTTCGGTGGAAGTAGTTGGGATCTGCCCCACGCAATGTATGTAAATGATCTGGAAGAACTGATCGTTGTAGGAAGTACCAGCTCTACAAATCTTCCGGTAACTGCAGGCTGCTATGATAATGCGCTGAGCGGTGTTCGCGATCTGTATGTAGCACATTTCAATACAGCTGGTTCTGCACTGATTGGTGCAACCTATATAGGTGGTGCCGGTGAAGAACCTCAGTTGTTGAACATTGCTGGTAATATACCTAATGTGGAATCCAATAGTACCAACAGCGCTGCACCAGTCGAAGTTACCATCGACGGAGCAGGCAATATCTGGGTGGTTGCTAACTCTAATGCGGCCGACTTCCCTACAACAGCAGGCGCATATCAATCTGCTAATGCGGGCGGAATCGACGGAGTTATTTTCAAAATGAGTCCGGATTGTTCTCAGTTATTGTATAGCAGTTATATGGGCGGAACCGGCAACGATGGTTTTACCGCCATTACCTTCAATAATGCCGGCAATATTGTAGTATCAGGGGTAACTGCCAGTTCTAACTTCCCAACAACACCCGGAGCAATGATTACCACTGCACCCGGCGGTACCTGGGATGGCTTCGTTTCTATATTGAATCCTGCCACCGGCGCTGTGCTGCAATCAACTTATATGGGTACTTCCAGCACCGATATGGCCGAAAAAATTCAGGTTGACTGTGCCGATAACGTATATGTTATGGGACGTACGCATGGTACATATCCCATTACACCTGGCGCTTATTACACATCAACTACCGGTAACGTTTTTGTTGATAAACTCACCCCAACCTTGAGTGCTTCAACTATATCCAGCAGGGTAGGTAATGGCTCCAATACCAGCTTCGTGCCTACGGCTTTTCTTGTTGACGTTTGTGGTAATGTGTACATAGCAGGTTTTAATGCCGAAGGTGGTTTACCGTTGACGCCCGATGCGTATCAGTCATCTGCCGCCTCTTTCTGGTTTGCAACCCTCGAACCTAATTTTAATGGGCTGGTTTACGGTTCTTATTTTGGTGTAAGTGGTGACCACAACCATATCGGTGTAAACCGACTGGATCCTGACGGATTCGTCTACCACTCCATTTGCAACTTTACAGCATACCCATTCACTTCGCCTACTTCTTATTCGCCCAACAAGCAGAATTCCGGACAGGATATGCTCAGCTTCAAGTTTAACTTCGAGGCCAATCCCATCAAAATCAAAAAGACAAGTTCTGCCGGCGGCCTGGATACTGCTACCCACTGTATCCGTGGTTGTAAATCGGCCTTCGTTGAAATCAGCCGCTTGGCAGCCGATCCGGAGCCTATGGTAGTGAAATTGCAGTATACTGGTTCTGCAGTACGCGGTCAGGATTATATGTACCTGCCCGATAGTATTGTTATACCACCCAATCAACTATCAGCAGTACTGGAAGTTAAACCTTTACTGGTTCCGGCTCCTACAGGTATGAGAGAAGCAATCATCAACGTGTTGTCGCCCTGTGGTTGTGATGGAGGAGGCGATCAGATTGTGGAACAGGCCATCGTCCGTATTTACGATTCCCTGTATGTCAATATTCTGACGCCACTGGATACGGTTTGTCCCAATACGCCCATCTCCATTACTGCAGAAATTGATACAACACTTCAATTCTCCTGGAGCCCGGCAGCCTTCAATCAGGGATCACTAACTATAAATGCGATTCCTACACGCACCTCCCGGTACTCTATTACAGTAACGCAACCCGGTGCACCAAATACCTGCCCTCCACGTACACAGACCTATGAAATATTTGTAGAACCCATACCTCAGATTTCATTCGACAGGGACGAATTCTTCATCTGCTATAACCCCGGTGACTCCCTGGACATTACCGGGTATGCCATGCCAGAAGGTACCGATTATGTTTTCAAATGGATTCCCGGCGACTATATGCGTAACGACTACGATCCGGTAAATAAGTTCCTGGGACCAATCGGCGATTACAAAAAATACCTGAACGTTCAAACTCCGGTGGCGCATTGCGAAAGCACAGATAGTATTTTGATTCATGTGGTACCACCATTTGATTTCAGTTACGTAGGCCCGGCTGACACAACTATTAAATATGGCGACACCGTCCGCTTAAATACCGAAGGAGACGCAGAAATGTGGGTATGGTCACCTGGTACCTACCTCAACGATCCTTTGGCAAAAAGTCCTTTGGCTCGTCCCCTGACCACCACCACTTACCAGGTAATTGGTATCGACGAATTTGGTTGTCGCGATACGGCGGAAGTCATTGTTCGTGTTAAATTCGCGTCTGATGCCGCAATACCCAATGCCTTTACGCCTAATGGCGACGGCTTGAACGATGTATTTAAGATTGAATTGCGCACATTTGAAAAAATGACCGAATTCAAAATATTCAACCGTTTAGGTCAGCTGGTTTATGATGGTATTGATCCGTCTAAAGGCTGGGACGGTAATATTGACGGAAAACCTGCTGCGATGGACACTTATTTCTATCAGATTAAGCTAACCTTCCCAGGCGGAGAGCAAAAGGTATTTAAAGGCGACGTGGCACTGATTAGGTAGCACGCTTTTTATCTAAGCTCAAAAAATCTTTTATTTAATAGAGTTGAGGTTATTTTTGCCGGGTCGTTTTGACCCGGCTTTTTTTATTCCTGCCCTTATGAAAGAGAAATTTTACCAGATATTGCAATCCAACAAGTGGAGCGGAAAGCGCATAGTAGTTGGCGTCAGCGGAGGTGCAGACAGTATGGTATTGGCGCATTTGCTCCATGTGTGCGGATCAGAACTTGTCATAGCACATTGCAATTTTGGTTTGCGCGGTGCCGAGTCAGATCAGGACGAAACGATGGTGCAGGATTGGGCCCGTTCTCGTCAGATTCCTTTTCACTCTGTTCGGTTTTCAACCAGAGAAGTCTTAAACGAAAAGGGAGGGAATCTGCAGGAAACTGCCAGGAACTTGCGCTACGATTGGTTTCAGCAGTTAAAGGCTCAGCTCGGATTTGATTATATCGCTACCGCCCACCATGTGCAGGACTCGGTCGAGACCATGCTCATCAATTTTTTTAAAGGAACCGGAATAGCGGGCTTACATGGAATTATGGCCGAACAGGATTCCGGTATCATCAGACCTTTACTAAGTTTTTATAAGGAAGAAATACTGAACTGGGCTGCTGAAAATAACCTGCCCTGGCGCGAAGACAGCAGTAACCGGAAAAATGACTATACCCGCAACGCCGTAAGGAATAAACTGCTTCCGGTCGTTTCTGAAATTTTTCCGGGAGCGGTGCAACATCTGGCAGCAAATATTCAGCGCATGCAGGAAGTGGAAGTATTATATCGTCAGGCTGTGACAAAGCAGACCGCCAGACTCATCGAACAACGAGGTGCATCCTGGTATTTGCCGGTTAAGAAATGGAAGCATGTACAGCCACTGGGAACTTTATTGTGGGAGACACTCCGACCCTTTGGTTTTACCCATCGCCAGCTGCCCGATCTGATACGCCTGCTCGATGCAGAAACCGGCCGATTTATCCAATCCGCAACCCATCAGGCATTGCGTAACCGCGATTTTATTGTAGTATCAGTAGCAGCAACTACCAAGAGCGATTTTATAATGATACATGAAGGCACCGATCAGGTAGAAGCGCCGGGTTGTGCGTTGGAAATAAGGTATCGGGAGCCGAACGCTTCCCCGGACTGGCGGAAAGCGGAGAAAGAGGAGTTTTTTCTGGATGCCGACCGTTTACAGTTTCCGCTAATATTGCGCCCCTGGAGGACAGGCGATTATTTCTACCCTTTCGGAATGCAGATGAAAAAGAAAAAGGTGAGCCGTTTCCTGATTTCAGAGAAGGTTTCTTTGCAGGATAAAAGAAATATTTGGGTATTAGAAAGTGATAAGCGCCTGATTGGCGTCCTGGGTATGCGGGCCGATGAGCGATTTAAGATAACGGAGAAGACTAAAAAAATATGCTATATAAAATTCAGAGAGAAAGAGGATTCCCAGCCCGGTCTGTGAGACTAAACTTTATATTCTGATAGATTTTAATGATAGTTTGCGGAAAAATACCGGGTTTTTGATGACAGATTTATGACAAACACATATTCGAAATGACAATTAAACAGGCTGAAACCCGCGCCAGTATTGAAAAATTTTTTTTAACAAATGTGTAGAAACTTTGCTGATCGTGTTGTACTTTTGCCCCCACATTAGGCAAAAAGGATCAAGTAAAATAAAAAATAGTTTACACGTGTCTGCATATCAAAGGTCAAATTCACTTTTCCGGCGAGCGAGCCTTCTAACGCTTGCGGTTGTACTTACCCTTTTTTCGTTTAAATCGGCATCCGCACAGGATGTTGCGGCGGGTAAAGCATTGTTTTCTGCAAATTGCGCAAGCTGTCACAACCCCCTCAAGGATGCGACTGGTCCTGCCCTGCAAGGTGTTGACAAGCACGTTCCCAGTAAGGAATGGCTCTATCAATGGATCCGCAATTCAGCCAAGCTGATTTCCAGCGGTGACAAATACGCCAATGAAATCTACAATAAATGGAATAAGACAGCGATGACGCCGTTTCCGAATCTAAAAGATGAGGAAATCGACAACATCATGGCTTATGTAAATAGCGTACAACCACCTTCAGCAGCTGCTCCGTCCGGTGGCGGTGCTGCAACAGGTACCGAAACCGACAATACCTGGCTGTATACTATTGTAACACTTGTACTGGCCTTACTCATATTCATTCTGACCCGCGTCAATAAAACGCTGAACAGGGTTGCCAATGATAAACAAGGTCTTCCTTCCAAAAAAGAAACGCCCCTGTTCCGCAGTAAAGTAACGATTGCTCTTACGGGTATCGTATTGCTTTCACTCGCAGGTTACTGGATTGTAAATGGCGCCGTAAACATGGGCCGTCAAACAAACTATATGCCTGAGCAACCAATTTTCTATTCACATAAGGTGCACGCCGGTATCAATCAGATTAACTGTCAGTACTGCCACTCAGGTGCTGAGAAGAGTCGTCAGGCGATGATTCCGTCTACCAATGTGTGTATGAACTGTCACAAGCAGGTAAGTGAATACACCGGTGAGGAGAAACTGTATACTTACGAAGGAAAAGAAGTAGACGGTACAGCAGAAATTCAAAAGCTGTATGAATACGCTGGATGGGATCCTGTTAAAAAAGACTACAAGCGTGATGCGAATGGCAATATCATGGCTAAGCCGATCGAATGGACTAAAATCCACAACCTGCCTGATCACGTATACTTCAACCACTCACAACACGTAGCAGTAGGTAAAGTACAATGTCAAACCTGTCACGGTGCCATTCAGGAAATGGATGAAGTACACCAGGCTGCTGACCTGTCGATGGGCTGGTGCGTTAACTGTCACCGCCAGACTCAGGTGCAGTTCAAAGAAAATGACTACTACAGCATTTATCAGAAATATCACGAAGAGATTAAAGCTGGTAAACGCGAAGGTGTAACAGAAGCAGAATTGGGTGGTACTGAGTGTCAGAAATGCCACTACTAAAAGCCTCCGTTTATCGGATAATTAAGACAGTACAATTTTAAGAAACTATAATGTAGCGACGGGGTACTCGTATAAAGATTAACTGATTACTCTCAAGATACGTTTTCATATTTTCACATCAGACTTATGAGTCATAAACAATACTGGAAGGGTTTAGAGGAACTGGAGCAAACTCCGGAGCATCAACAGCTTATTGAAAACGAGTTTCAACAAGACCTGCCAGGTGTAGACCTGAGCGATAAATTGTTGGATGCGAAAACTCCGAGAAGAGATTTCCTTAAATTTTTGGGTTTCAGTACACTTGCTGCTACCATAGCTGCCAGTTGCGAAATGCCTGTACGTAAGGCAATCCCTTATGCAATACGGCCTGATGCAGAATTGTTGACACCTGGGGTCGCTAACTACTATGCTTCTTCATTCGTAGATAACGGCGATTTCTGTTCCGTACTTGTTAAGACCCGCGATGGTCGCCCCATCATGATTGAGCCTAATACGCTCTCCAAAGTTTCACAAGGTGGTATTTCGGCCCGCGTAATTGCTGCTACACTCAGCCTGTATGATAAAACCAGACTGCGTCAGCCATACGATAAGAAAGCAAATAAATCGGTAGACAGCTTTGAGAAAATCGACAATGCGATCACCGAGGCTCTGGCTAATGCAGGTGGTGCTCTGTACCTGGTTACAGGATCAATTCTGAGTCCTACCACCAAAGAAGTTATTTCAAAATTCCTTGCCAAGTTCCCCAATGGCAAGCATATACAGTACGATCCGGTATCTTATTCCGGCATGTTGCTGGCTAATGAAGCCAGCTACGGTAAACGTGCATTGCCTTCTTATCACTTCGATAAAGTAAAAACAGTATTCAGTCTGGGTGCCGATTTCCTGGGTACCTGGCTTGCTCCCGTTGAGTTTTCTGCCGGTTTCATGAAAACCCGTAAGATTCTCGGACGCGACGCCAAGAATGCTGAAATGAGCAAGCATTATCAGGTGGAGGGTATGATGACCCTTTCTGGTGCCAATGCCGATGAACGAGCCACCTGCAAACCATCGGAGTACGGAAAAGTTGCTGAAGCATTGTACCGTGCAGTTACTACCGGTGCCGCTGCTAAAGTGGGTTCGGACAAACTGAACAAAATGATAGATGCTGCTGCCTCCGACCTTAAAAAAGGAAATGGTTTGGTGGTATGCGGAAGCAACGATGTACACGTACAAACTATCATCAACGCAATTAATGCCGCCATTGGTGCTAACGGAACCACAATTGACTGGGCAGCTACTACCAATTACCGTCAGGGAATTGACAGCGAGATGGTCAATTTTGTGAACGCAATGGCCGCAGGTCAGGTTGGCGCAGTATTGTTCCACGGTGTAAATCCAGCTTACGATTATTTCGATAGTAAGAAATTTATAAGTGCTCTGGCACAAACCAAAATATCCATCTCGTTCAATGACCGGATGGATGAAACTACCAGTCTGTGTACTTACGCAGTGCCAGACCATCACTGGCTGGAAAGCTGGGGTGACGCTGAGCCCAGAACAGGGCACTATAGCTTCATTCAGCCTACCATCGCTCCTTTGTTTAAAACAAGAGCATTTCAGGACAGCCTGTTGATATGGAGCGGCAATACAGAAACGTACCACGATATTTTCAATAAATATTGGGTGTCGAAGCTCGGTGGTCAGTCCAATTTTGACAAAGCCTTGCAGGATGGTGTTGCTGAACCCGCTTCAGTTACCCTTGGTGGTGCTTCTTTCTCCGGTAATGTAGAGGATGCGATTGCTAAGGCTAAAGCTAAACCTGCCGGTAAACTGGAAGTAATCGTTTATGAGAATGCTTCCATAGGTTACGGTGGCGCATGGAGTAATAACCCCTGGTTGCAGGAAATGCCCGATCCGGTTACTAAAGCTACCTGGGATAACTACGTTTGCATGGCGCCTAAAACTGCGAAAGAACAATTTGACGCAGAACTTACCGGCATCAATCAGGTTGATCCTAAAAAACGTGTTGTAAAAGTCACCGTTAATGGCAAAGAGGTTCAATTACCTATCGTGGTTGTACCCGGAATGCATAACGATGTTATAGCGGTTGCAGTAGGTTACGGCCGGGCTGATAGTGTAGGTATGGCTTCTAAGAATGTTGGTAAGAATGCCTATCCGCTGGTTACTTTCAATGGTCAGACGTTTGACTATGCAAATGCGGCAGACGTAGTTAAAACCAATGATTTTTATCCGGTGGCTATCACCCAAACGCACCATTCTTACGAGAACCGTCCTATCCTGCATGAATACACGCTGGAAGAGTTCAAGAAAGATCCACGTCATCTGATCAATCATCGTAAGAAAGAAGTAGCGCATTATACACACCTTTCATGGGAAGGTCATGAGCATGTAGAAGATCCCAATGCGGATTTCGACGAGAAAGGTTTTGAAGAAAACGGAACACTTTATCCAGTTCATGATAAACCCGGTATTCACTGGGGAATGTCCATCGACCTGAACAGTTGTACCGGTTGTGCGGCATGCGTTATCGCCTGTCAGGCTGAGAACAACGTTTCCGTAGTTGGTAAGAAGGAGGTATTGAAATCACAGGAAATGAGCTGGATCCGTGTTGACCGCTACTTCAGCGGTGATCCTAACGATCCGGACAGCATCCAGGCGGTATTCCAGCCAATGATGTGCCAACACTGTGACAATGCACCTTGTGAAAACGTTTGTCCGGTATCGGCTACTAACCACAGCAGTGAAGGTTTGAACCAAATGGCATACAACCGTTGTATCGGTACTAAATATTGTGCTAATAACTGTCCTTACAAAGTACGTCGTTTCAACTGGTTTGACTTTAACGGTGCGGACAGCTTCGCTGATAACCTTTACCGCGATGGTCAGCGTGACGATATCAACGACGATCTGACTCGTATGGTACTGAACCCTGATGTTACGGTTCGTAGCCGCGGTGTAATGGAAAAATGTTCATTCTGTGTACAACGCCTGCAGGATGCAAAACTGGAAGCTAAGAAAGCAGGTCATCCTCTGAAAGACGGTGCTGCAAAAACTGCCTGCCAGGTAGCCTGTGCTTCAGATTGTATCACCTTTGGTAATGTAAACGATAAGGATAGTGCAATTTATAAGCTCCGTTATGAAGATAACAAAGAGCGTGTATTCTATGTGCTGGAGCAATTGCACGTATTGCCTAACGTGAACTACCTGTCAAAAATCCGTAACACCAGTACGATTGTTGCTGGTAGCGAACAGGACGAAATGTATAAACAACACATCTAATATACTTTCGTAAACGGCTGTTATAAGGTTTAAGCACGGGATGTTATCCCGATTGATATAAGATTAAAAAATTTGCGAACGGAAAATTGAATGTCTGGAAAGCGCGAAACTAGGTAGAACGCCCACCATATAATTCAGCAATTTATTACTATGCATCTCAAATACGAATCGTTTGTTCGTGAACCATTGATTAGCGGCAACAAAACTTATGCTCAGGTTACCGAGGATATTTGTCGGCCAATTGAACAGAAGCCATCAAGGCTTTGGTACATGGGATTTATCTTTTCCCTGTTGCTCCTGGGTTTCGGTGTATTTTCCGTAGTATGGGAAGTATACTGGGGTATAGGAACCTGGGGTATTAACCGCACCGTTGGTTGGGGATGGGACATCACCAACTTCGTATGGTGGGTAGGTATTGGTCACGCGGGTACGCTGATTTCTGCCATCCTGCTGCTGTTCCGTCAGGGATGGCGTACAGGGGTTAACCGCGCAGCGGAAGCCATGACTATTTTCGCGGTAATGTGCGCCGGTCAGTTCCCGATTTTCCACATGGGTCGCGTTTGGAACGCATTCTATGTATTACCATTGCCTAACAGCCGTGGTGCACTCTGGCCCAATTTCAACTCGGCACTTCTCTGGGACGTATTTGCGATCTCTACTTACTTTACCGTTTCTTTATTGTTCTGGTATTCTGGCCTGGTTCCCGACTTCGCAACTATCCGCGATCGTGCCAAAACCAAGCTTCGTAAAAAATTGTACGGTCTGGCATCATTCGGCTGGACAGGTACAGCGAAGAACTGGCAACGTTTTGAATCGCTTTCCCTGGTACTTGCAGGTCTTTCCACGCCGCTGGTACTTTCAGTACACACAATTGTATCTTTTGACTTCGCCACCTCAGTTATTCCTGGTTGGCACGCAACCATCTTCCCTCCCTACTTCGTAGCAGGTGCGGTATTCTCTGGTTTCGCGATGGTAAACACCTTGCTTGTTCTGGTTCGTAAAATTTTCCGCCTGGAAGATTATATTACCCTCGGCCATATTGAGGCAATGAATAAGGTAATTGTACTGACCGGTTCAATTGTAGGTGTAGCTTATCTTACTGAGTTGTTTATGGCATGGTACAGCCAGGTACTGTATGAGCAAGAGGCATTTAAATGGAGGGTTTTAGGACCTTACTGGTGGAGTTACTGGGCAATGATGGCTTGTAACGTGGTATCACCTCAGTTCTTCTGGTTCAAGAAGCTCCGTAGAAATATCGTGTTTACTTTCATTCTTTCCATTGTGGTGAATATTGGTATGTGGTTCGAACGTTTCGTAATTATCGTTACTACACTGTATCGCGATTACCTTCCTTCAGCCTGGACTTACTATAGCCCTACCTGGACCGAGATTGGTTTCTACATTGGAACTTTCGGATTGTTCTTCACCTGCTTTTTCCTCTTTGCTAAATACTTCCCTGTAGTTGCAATTGCGGAGATCAAGTTTACGCTGAAAACTTCCGGTGATAATTACAAGCGTCAAATGCTGCCTTTGGAAGAGAAATCTGTAGAGGAATTTGTTCACGCAGCAGAACACGCTCACTAGTTGAATATTGCGGGCCCTCGGCTCTGATCTGATAAAATTTTTGAATCTGAATTAAATCAAAATGGCTATAAAGAGATTTGCAGTAGCTACTTACGACGACGAGGCAGTATTGTTTCCTGCAGTAGAAAAGGTGCGCAACAGCGGCTACAAACTGCATGATGTGTATACTCCATTCCCCGTACACGGTTTGGATGTTGCATTGGGACAAAAAGAAACAGATCTGCACATTGCCGGTTTCTGTTACGGTATTACCGGTACAGCTACCGCACTCGGGTTTATGAGTTGGATATTTACACAGGATTGGTCTATCAACTATGGTGGTAAACCTTTCTTTGCCCTGCCAGCCTTTATTCCCATTACATTCGAGCTTACAGTATTGTTTGCTGCGGTGGGCATGGTACTTACCTATTGCTATCTGAATCAGATAATGCCAGGTGTTAAGAAACACGTGTTTCATCCCAGACAAAGCGATGACTTGTTTGTGGTTGTGATGGAAATTACTGATCCAGCTGCAGAAGCAGAAATGGTTCAGTTTCTGAACAGCACCGGTTCATTGGAAACCACAGTTCAAGTGGCTGAAGAGGGTTGGTGGTACGGCTGGTGGCATAAAGAAGAAGAATATCAAAAACAACTAGCATAGCAAATTTACTGATGGGCAGCAGCCTATTATTGAATATATTGACATGAAGAAAAAATATTTAGTAACATTAGTAGTGGCAGGGGCAGCATTGGCAGCAGCTTGTAACAGTGGCGGAATACGGCGTAATCCGGGTAAAACCTATGCGCCGGATATGACCTACTCACAGGCTTATGATGCGTACACCAAAAACAATGGTGTAACCCGCGACAGTTTGGTTAGCCAGCTACCCGTAGCAGGTACCATTGCGCGCGGTCAGGCTTTACCCGATCATCTTACCGAGGCCGATTCAGTTGCTTACAACAGCCTGCAGTCGCCCTACAGCTTTACCGAAGCTGAGCTGGAAGAAGGTAAGCGCCTGTACAACATTTATTGCGGTATCTGTCACGGTGCTGAGTTGAACGGTGAGGGTCCTCTTTATACCAGCGGAAAATTTGCTTCTATGCCGGCGAACCTGAAAAGTGGTGAGCAATACCTGAGCATGTCTGCCGGTAAAATGTACTATGCTATTGTTTACGGTAAAAATATGATGGGTTCTTATGCTTCTCAGCTGGACGTACATCAGCGTTGGGCGGTGATTGCGTACATCAAGCAAGTGCAATCGCAAAATGGTGGTGCTCCGTTTACCATGGGTAAAAATACCGGCGGCACAAGCGTGGCAAATACTGAGGTGGTTGCTGCAGCTGCAGTAGATACGGCAAAAAATAATTAATACCTACTGGTACGATCCGGTGGTCAGCAATTTTAATTCGATTTTCATTAAAAGACTCCTTTAAGGATAAGCATTATGTTTACGGAACGTTTTGAAGTACCTTCCCGACTGAAATCTACAGGAATAGCCTTCCTGATAATAGGTCTTATTACCCTCATAGTCGGGGTCATTGCTTTGAGCGGCGGCGAAGCCCACGATCAGGCACGTTTCTGGACTGTTCTTTTACAGAACAGTGTATTCTTCCTTTTTATTACTACTGCTTCGATATTTATTCAGGCAGCTTCTTCACTGGCACAGGGAGGATGGATCGTAGCTTATCGTCGCGTTCCTGAATCTATTGGTGCTAACGTTTGGATATTCGGCCTCATTACTTTGGTAGTTCTTTTTACCATCGTATTCGTATTGGGTGATCACAACCCTATTTACCACTGGGTTAACCCTCACGGTGACAAAGTACTGGAAGGTAAATCTCCTTTTCTGAACAAGGCAATGTTTGCCGGCTTTTCCATCGCTACTGTTGCTGCATGGAGCTGGTTTGGAATTAAATTCCGCGCTATGTCCATCGCTCAGGAAACTGCTCCCAAAAACAGCACCAAGATCTATTGGAAAATGGTTGCCATGAGCGGGGCCTTCCTGTTTGTGTATGCGCTTACCATGATGAGCACCACTCCATGGTTCTGGATTATGAGTATCGACGCCCACTGGTATTCAACTTTGTTTAGCTGGTATGTATTTGCAAGTTCCTTTGTAAGTGGTATGGCTTTGATTCTGTTGTTTACCGTGTATATCAAGAACAGGGGTAATTTCGAGTTTGTAACCAAAGAGCACCTGCACGATCTGGGTAAATTCATGTTCGCGTTCAGCGTGTTCTGGACATATCTGTGGTTCGCTCAGTTCATGCTGATCTGGTATGCCAACATTCCGGAGGAAACGACTTATTTCAAGATCCGTATGCAGGGTCCTTATGCGTTTTTCTTCTGGGCCAACCTGATTTTGAACTTTGTAATTCCGATTTTGATTTTGATGGCTCGCCCAAGTAAACGTAACTATTTTACTGTAGTGTTTATGGCAATGGCTATCATTTTCGGACACTGGATTGATTTTTATCTGATGACAATGCCTGGTCCGTTGCAACAGCACTGGCACCTGAGCTGGTATGAGTTGGGTATTCCTTGCGCATTTATTGGTATTCTGATCTTGTCGGTGTCCCGCACATTGTCAAAAGCTGGTTTAGTGCCTTTGAACAATCCATTCCTGAAAGAGACATTGATTCACATAAGCTAGTAGATTCCGTTCACCCGCGGTTGTATATATAGTAGGACCGGTTTTTAAATAATAAATTTTCCTCTAGCAGAGGCAGCGTATATAAAATATAATAAGCAATGTCGGGATTAATTGTTACCGCCTTAGTTGTTCTGGTTTTTATTGTTATTTATCAGATTGCAAAAGCCAGTGAGTTAGCGACCATATTACGTGGCGAAGAGAAAGTTCAAGCACAAACCAACCGATTAATGGCCTGGTTGATGGTTGCATTCTTCGTGCTGGGTATGATCGGTATTTATAAATGTCACGTTGACCTTATTGATAAGATGTTGCCCGAGTCAGCATCTCTTCAGGGTGATCACTACGACTCTATGTTGGCTGTGACGCTGATACTGACCGGTATCGTTTTCTTCCTAACTCAGATTTTATTGTTCTACTTCATTTTCCGTTACCAATCCACTCCGGACCGGAAGGCTTACTTCTACTCTCATAATAACCGTCTGGAGGTTTTGTGGACTACAGTTCCTGCCTTGGCTCTGGTAATTCTGGTTGTGATAGGACTTAAAAACTGGTTCACAATTACTTCTGTTGCTCCCGAGGATTCTATGGTGGTTCAGGTAATGGGTAAGCAATTCAACTGGATTATTCGTTATCCAGGTCCTGACGGTATTCTGGGTAAAACTGATTTCCGCCTGATCAATGATGCAAATAACGTTTTAGGTCTTGATTGGAACGATAAAGCTGCACATGATGATATCATTATCGAGAATGGTGAGCTGCACATCATTAATAAGAAGAATGTTCAGCTGGTGATCAATTCAAGAGACGTAATACATGATGTGGGTCTTCCTCACTTCCGTATGAAAATGGACGCCGTTCCGGGTATTACTACTACCATGTGGTTTACGCCCAAGTTCACTACAGAGGAAATGAAGGGCATTACCAAGAATCCGAATTTCGTTTATGAAATTTCCTGCGATCAGATGTGTGGTAAAGGCCACTATGCGATGCGTGGTACTGTAGTTGTGGAAACTGAAAGTGAATTCAAAGCCTGGTTAGCTAGTCAACCTGCATATTACGCAAATGTTCAGAGCGGCGCTGCTCCTGAGCAGGCTGAGAATGCACCCGCTGCTGCTGACTCTGCTAAAACTGCAGGGCCTACCGGCGAGGTTAAGACCATTTACTAAGCGATTATAGATTTCATCAGGTATTAATTTTTAGAAATTACAAAAGGATATTCCCTTTGCGGGAAGCGGAAATATAAATTTAAAATGAGTAACGACGCTACAACCGGACACGCGCATGCTGCGCACGCTCACCTCGATTCTCATGGTCATGCACATGGCCACGATCATCATGAGCAGCATTTCATTTCTAAATGGATTTTTAGCCAGGATCATAAGGTAATTGCAAAACAATACCTTATCAGCGGTATTATCTGGGCGGTTATAGGAGCTTTATTCTCCGTTTTTTTCCGTTTGCAGTTGGGCTTCCCTGAAGATACTTTCCCCATCATGGAGAAGTTTCTGGGACATTGGGCTAAAGGTGGTAAAATGACTCCCGAATTCTACTATGCTTTGGTAACAATGCACGGTACCATCCTGGTGTTTTTCGTACTTACGGCTGGTTTGAGTGGTACATTCAGTAACTTCCTCATTCCGCTGCAAATCGGTGCGCGCGATATGGCTTCGCCCTTTATGAATATGCTTTCATACTGGTTCTTCTTCCTGTCCAGCGTTATCATGTTTGCTTCTCTGTTCGTACAGGCCGGACCGGCAGCTGGTGGCTGGACTACCTATCCGCCGTTGAGTGCACTTAAGGAGGCTTCTATTGGTTCTGGTTTAGGTATGGATCTCTGGCTTATCTCCATGGCCCTGTTCGTTGTATCGCAGTTATTGGCTGGTCTTAACTATATTACTACCATTTTGAACATGCGTACACGTGGTATGAAAATGACCAGAATGCCGCTGACTGTATGGGCGCTGTTGTTTACCGCTATACTGGGTGTATTGTCATTCCCTGTGTTGTTGTCCGGTTTCGTATTGCTTATATTTGATCGTCACGCAGGTACTTCCTTCTACCTTTCTGAAATTTTTATTGGCGGTAAAGCACTTTCTCATATTGGTGGTTCTGCCATCCTTTACCAACACTTGTTCTGGTTCCTGGGTCACCCCGAGGTGTATATCGTAATGTTGCCGGGTATGGGTATGGCTTCAGAGATATTGTCAACGCATAGCCGCAAGCCTATCTTTGGTTATCTCGCGATGATTATTTCGCTGACCGGTATTACTGTACTTGCCTTCGTAGTATGGGCGCACCATATGTTCGTAACGGGTATGAGTCCCTTCCTTGGAGGTATCTTCGTATTACTTACGTTGCTGATCGCTATTCCTTCTGCAATTAAGGTGTTCAACTGGCTCACCACCATTTGGAGAGGCAATCTGAAATTCACCGTTCCGATGATGTTTGCCCTTGGTTTCGTTTCCCTGTTTATTTCCGGTGGTCTGACCGGTATCTTCCTGGGTAACTCGGCCTTGGATTTGCACCTGCACGATACTTACTTTGTTATTGCCCACTTCCACCTTGTAATGGGTGTGAGCGCCTTCTTTGGAATGTTTGCCGGTATTTACCACTGGTTCCCCAAAATGTTTGGTCGCTATATGAACAATACCCTGGGGTATATTCACTTTTTCGCAACATTAGTCGGTGCTTACCTGATTTTCTGGCCAATGCACTATGAAGGTTTCGCCGGTATGCCCCGTCGTTACTACGACTACAGTGCATGGGAGTCATTCAAGCAATTTGGTAGCCTGAACGCCTTTATCAGTGTTGTTGTAATTATCGTATTCTTTGTTCAGTTGTTGTTTGTGTTCAACTTCTTTATGAGCATTTTCAAAGGACGCAAAGTTACCTCTACCAACCCCTGGGGTTCTACCACACTGGAGTGGACTACTCCGCTGCATCCGGGACACGGCAACTGGCCTGGTGAAATTCCGGAAGTGCACCGTTGGCCTTATGACTACAAGGATGATGGTAATGGCAACGATTTCATTCCACAACACGTTCCGCTTAAACCTGGTGAAGAAGGTCACTAGTTAAGTAAATAAATATACGCCGGGCAAACCTCAGGGTTTGCCCGGTTTTTTGTTTTTATACGGCTAACTTTGCGTCCAAAAAAAAATTTATCATGGTCAGACTTTTCCTGTCTTTATGCCTCCTGGTTTCCCTGGGTGCTTTTGCACAAACCGGATCTTCCGGTTATCGTATTTATAGCAGTAAAATAAATAAGGAGATTGCGATTCCTGATTTAGTACAAACTATACAGGCTGATGAGGCATTGGTGTTTGGCGAACAGCACGATGATTCTATAGGGCACCAGCTGGAATACCTGATTTTTCGCGAATTGGCTGGCCGCTTCAACGGACGTTTGACGCTTGCCATGGAAATGTTTCACCGTGATGTTCAGTATATACTGGACGAATATCTTAATGGCTGGATTAGCGAGAAGAATTTTGTCAGGGAATCAAGGGCCTGGGATAGTTATAAAACGGATTACAGGGCTGTGGTGGAATATGCAAAGGAACTGAAGATTCCCGTTTTGGCGGCAAATGCTCCGTCGCGCTATACGAATATGGTTACACGCAAAGGATTAGCTTCCCTGGAAGTGCTTCCGAAGGGGGTGAAAAAGACCCTGATTGCGCCATTGCCTATCGATACCATGACCGGCCGCTATTTTGAACGCTTTCTGGAAGCAATGGGAGGACATACTGTACCTGGTATGCACTTGTTTCAGTCACAAAATTTTTGGGACGCAACAATGTCATGGTCAATTGCACAAGAAATGAACCGCAATAAGAAGGCGCCTGTATTTATGTTGGTGGGACGTTTTCATAGCGACTACCATGGTGGTTTGGTGGCACGGCTGCGGGACGATTACGGGAAGAAAGTGAAGACAATCAGTTGTTTTGCTGCCGAAGATTTCGAGACACCCGATTGGAAAAACTATGCTGAACTGGCCGACTTTGTAATTCTCACCCGACCGGTAAAAAAGGCTGTTCCGGAAAAGAAATAAAAATAGGCACCTGTTAAGGTGCTTTTTTTTAGTGTACCAGAACCTCTTCTTTAAATGGCTTTAGTGCCACATCAAACACCCTCGCGAAATTGCGCATAAACTCGGTGCGGACTTCGGCTTCATCCAGTTTTCTGCCCAATTCTTTTTCCATACTGGTTACGCCCTTGTCCACTATCCCACAGGGCACAATATGGTTGAAAAACTGAAGATCTGTATTTATATTGAGCGCAAGTCCGTGCATGGTAATCCATCGGCTACTTCGTACGCCCATAGCGCATATTTTGCGTGCTTTGCCAGGCGTTTCAGGGTCGAGCCATACTCCGGTAGAGCCTTCGAGTCGGCCGGCCTGTATTCCGTAGGTTGATAAGGTTCCTATTATACTTTCTTCAAGCGCGCGCATATATTTTCCCAGATCCGTAAAGAATTGTTCCAGATCCAGCACCGGATAAGCCACCATTTGTCCGGGACCATGATACGTAATATCTCCACCCCTGTTGGTTTTGTAAAATGAAACGCCGAGTTCTTTCATGCGTTCGTTATTGATCAGCAGATTTTCCAGAGCACCGCTTTTTCCAAGTGTGTATACATGGGGGTGCTCGCAGAGGAAAAGGTAGTGATGTATTTCATCAATGTTATCGGATGTTCCTTGGAAGCGCTTTGATTTGATTTCCAAACCCCGCTTCATATATTGCTCCTGCAGGTCCCAGGCCTTACCATATTCTATTTCTCCCAGATGCTTTGCAATAACTGTATTCATATTTATCGATTAGAGCAACAAAGGTACTTATAAAACAGGAAGAGGTGAGACCCGGGGGGCTCACCTCTTCCTGTTTTATAGTTATTACTTTACTACTGCGCTACTCGTTGTCCGGAGAAGTGACAAATCTGGCGAAGATTAATATCCTTACGAATTGTTTCGAGATATAGGGCCAAAAGGTCACCATCTACCGTAATATAGGCATGCACGGTTATGTTTTCGTCGATATGCGTAACAAAATGCGTTTCAGGAGTACGGGCAGTGCCGGAAAAACCTAAGAGCGCAGTGTTACCTGAACCTAATCTTAACTGGATTTCGTTCGGTTCTTTTACCAGATCAATATACACGGTATCCGGTTCAATGGGGAAATTCTCACATCTGGTTGACCCGAAGTATTTTCCTACAAATCTGCTGGCCGCTGTGATGTCGCATTCTGCGCCCTCAAAGCCTACGGGGCACTGGCAATAGCCATCGCTGCAATTGCCGCCATTCTTACAGGCAAGTTCTGAACAGGGATCTTTTTCGCATGATGTAAATACCACCATTCCGCCTATAGTAAAGAAGGTGAGGACCGTAACCAGGATAGATTTCCAATTTTTCATATAGCGTGAGTAAAAAATTTGCTTATAATTATTCGGTTTGATTTCAAATTGGGTGTTAAGATACAAAAATATCTGAAACGGCAAGAAAAGCCGGCTGTTTTTGTGGCTAATTTTTTTAGAATAATAAAAGAGCGGCCTTCAGGGGAAGGCCGCTCTTTTATATAACACGTTTAGTAATACTAGTGATGGTGGTGAGCAGGAGTCAGTTTTGAAAATTCTTCCTCAGAAACCTCTTCTGCCTTAACTTCCATTATCTCTTCCAGCTTCGCAAAAAGTTTGTCGAACAACAGGCGTCTGTAAGTTTCATCCATGGTTTTTTCTTCCTTAGCCATTTTTTCCAGGTAAGATTCCATCCATGGTGCTTCTTCTTCGTCTTTGATGCCGAAATATGCCATTACTTTTGACTTTACTTCTGACATTACTTCGTCGTAAGATACCTGAATTTCATTTTCTTTGATCAGCTTATCAGAGATCAGGGTCCAGCGAAGCTGATGGTCGAAAGAAGGATATTCTTTTTCTACTTCTTCGTCAGATTTTTCCTGTTCGCCGCCTCTTTTCAGCCAGGCTTTCAGAAACGCTTGAGGCAGTTCGAGTTGGGTTTCATGAACCAGGGTTTCAAAAATTTCGTTTTGAATACGATCTTTTGCGATTCTTTCTGTTTCTTTTTCAAGTTCTTCTTTTACGCGTGCTTTGAAGGCTGCTTCATCTTTAATGTCAGCGCCGGGGAAAGCTTCTGCGAAAAATGATTCGTCGATTGCACGTGGAATCAGACGACCTATTTTGGTAAGTGTAAACTTGTAAAAGTTGTCTTTAGCGGCCTCATCATTTGCTTTGCGCAGTGCTGTTTTCATAAACTCAGCAATTTCTTCTTCACTGCATACTTCTGAAGGTTTGAAAACCAGTGTTCCTTCGGGTTTCAGGGAACGAACCTGTTCGCGCAGCTTTTTAGGAAGCTGATCCAGGGTTACAACATCTTCAGTTTTGTCTGCACCTTCAGCTACATTACCTTCTGCATCGCACAGTTCATAGGTTGAATATACGATATCGGTATCGTTTTCGAAACTTTCGGGATTTTCTACTTTCCCTGCGCGGCGGCTGATGTTTTCGATTTCGTCGTCCACCAGTTTGTCCGTAACCTGAATTTTATATTTGGTCAGGGTACCTTTCTTTTGCAGAGGAGCTATGTCGAACTGTGGCTTAAGTCCTATCTCAAAAGCGAAATCGAAATCAGCTGGTTGGTTCATGTCCAGGCTCAATTGCTCATTTTGAATGGCAATAGGCTGTGCAAAGATTTCCGGATTATTTTCTTTCAGGTAATTTTCAAGCTCGCGGTTTGCGCTGCGTAGTACTTCTTCAACAAATACAGATTGGCCATACATTTTCTTTACCAGCCCGGCAGGTACATTACCTTTCCGGAAACCAGGTATAGTGGCGCTTTTGCCGTATTTTTTCAGTGCACTTTCAAAAGAAGGAAGGTAGTCTTCTTTGGTAATTTTCACCACCAGTTTATCGTGGAGGTTGCCGATGGATTCACGAGTTACCGTAGCCATGTTGAATTATTTTTAATTTATTGCTCAGAAAATACCAGTAAAATCTTTTACCGTTTTAAAATAAAAACCCCGCTTGATGCGGGGTTTTTGTGTCTTAGTGCGGGTGGAGGGACTCGAACCCCCAAGCCTCGCGGCACTAGATCCTAAGTCTAGCGTGTCTACCAATTTCACCACACCCGCGACTCAAAAAGGAGTGCAAAGGTAATGGATTATATTGAATAATCAATATACCCTGATTTATTTTTGAATTTTTTATTAGCTTATGAAAGCGGTATTTGCGTATCGCTGTTGACCGCGACCTGAAAGCACGCCCGGTTAGTAGCTCAACTTACAGAAAAGCTTTTTTTCCCGGGCTCCTATGGCCTCCGCCGCGTTGCTGCTGATTCCGATAATTACGTTATGGTACTCCTTCAGGTCGGGAATGCGGCCTATAACCTTAGCGTATACGACTCTGTCATTGGCAGGGTTGTGAACTTTAATAATAGTGCCGCGCGCAGCCGTATTGTGAAATGCATAGTAGGTTCCTTCAGGTAGTTTGGTCTTCAACGGATAGAGTAAGGCCGCACCCGATTCTTCGTTAAGCATGCTCCCCTGGCTCAACCTCGATTCAAACTGAATTTGATACGCTCCCGGAGCTGCTTCCGTACTATCGGTGCCCGATGCTTCAACAGTTTTTTTAATCACTTTTACCGGTTCCCGGTTAGTGCCGGCGACCGGCAACGCAGTCTTTAATTCTGCAGCACCTGAACCTGACTTGGTCACGGCACCGAAGGGTATTTGTGCAGCATCATAACTTATCCAGCCTGTATGCAATCGTTGATTGCTTTTAATCCTGGTGTCGTCCATATTGTTCCAGCGCTGAACCGTGCTTTGTGTTACTAAAAACATTCTGCTGATTGCCGGCAAATCGTCTTCAGCAACCGTATAATAATACAAGGGTATTGTATTAGGCTGTGCGGGGCTACTTACATAATTGGAGCGTCCAACAGGAATCAGGAATTCAGAACCAGGTTGTAGTCCCTGCTGATAACTTACCTGGTTAAGATCCGCCAGTGTAGCGGGAGGCGTTTTAAAGCGTTTGGCAAGCATAAACAAGGTTTCGCCAGTCCTGACCTTGTGTACGATATAGGGTTGGCCGTTGCGCCGGCTTACCTGCAGTGAGTCTTGTGCTACAGCCGATGTTAGCGTAGAGATCAGCAATGCTGACGACAGTATTTTCAATTTCATAATTCGGGGGCGGCAGCACGATTTATTTTTCATGCTGCCGCAAAAAGTTTAGTACAAACTTACCTTACCGGCTCCTGCCGGGCGAGTTTCGCAGTGCGGGACACCGATGTATGAGGGCCTTCCAGCTTATTGCCGTTCATATCGGTAAGTTGGAGGTTTACCTGCAAATCGCCCATTGGGGCATTTTGGATGAAATAAGGCTGCCATTGTTCGATATCGAAGTTTGTGCCATTAATATCAGCCTTTAACCTGACGTCTTTGCCAAGCGTAGCATTGTAGATATAGAAGTCCAACAGGACATTTTGGGTATCATCGCCCAGATAATCGCCTTTAGGCCGGCTATAGAATACCATCGGTTTTTGCTCAGGTTCAAGTTTTATCAGGTTACCTTTTTCGTCGATTGCAAAACGATACAAGACGGCTGCGCCTTCAGATTTTACAGATTCATGGTATGATCTGGAAAGAAAGGACATGAGATAGTGTTCTGAATTTTTAGCTACTGTAAATGTTCTTGTAGGCTCGTACAAGGCTACATAAGGCGCATTATCCAGTATGAAATGGATATGCTGACCGTCTTTGGAATTGTTGCAGTTCTTACTTTCTGCGTCGCTGGTCTGGTTTTTAAGTTCGTAGTTCTTCACGTCATAATCGATAGTAACCTGAACGGAGTCCTCACCCTGTGGTACGGCCTTCACCTGCTTTATCGACAAACGGGCATCGGGAAATTCGGGCGAGCCGTTCATAGGTACTATAGTTAAGGCCGCCTGTGCCGATCCGTCCACAACCGTTGAGTCGGAACTTAAATCGCTGGTGGAAGAACTGCCTCCGCAGGACGCAAGGCTCAGTAACGCTGCCGAAAATAACAGCGGAGATAGTGTTTTAATTTGCATAGTCTTTGATTTTCCTGACTGTAAAGCTAAAAAAATATTCCCGACCGCCGGAGGTAGTACAGTGGGTTTAAGTAATTTAACGTATTGGGTTTTGGTAGCTTCAACGAAAATTATTGCTGAAGGTTGACAAACAATGCAGCATTTTGCACCGGCGCGTTCTTTGCAGCTGAAGAAATACATTTACTGAAGAATGCCCGGTTATTTAGTAATATTGCGGATTAATTTTTTTGAACACCATCAGCCGCATGGATAATTTTTTAAAGCCTGTAGACGCGCTTAGTACGCTGATAGAAGAAAAGGCGCAGCTACTCTATAAGAAAATTTTTGACCTGCCGGTTAAAGATCTCGGCTTCGCTGATTTCCCGCTCCAGTATTATATTACCTGTCATGATAAGCGAAAATTCTTTTCGGTACAGACGGCGGCCGAAATTCTGTACCGTTCCATTAAACATAAAGGGAAGGCAGTTGAAGAACTGGTAGTGATGGATTATGGTGCAGGCCTGGGCAGCCTTTTTTTGCTGGCCAAAATGATAGGTTGTAAAAAAGTAGTGTACAACGATATCATGGAAGATATGACCGACGCGGCCACAAAAGTTGCGGCATATCTCAACATACCTATCGACATTTTCATAACCGGCGATCACCGTACCACCCTTCAGGAATTAAAGGAACAGGGCATTGACTGCGATATTATTCTGAGCCGGAACGTTGTAGAACATATTTATGATCTCGACGACTTTTATCGTCAGACTTCCGTATATCAGCCAAACGCCCTCATCTATTTTTCCACCACGGCCAACTACCATAATCCGGCGATGCAGTGGCACCACAAACGGATACATAGCCGGTTTGAAGCAGAATATTTGCCTAAACGGCGTAAAATGATACGTACGTTAATGCCCCAGATTGATGACACACAGCTAGAACAACTGGCTCATGCCACCCGCGGACTTGCCATGCAGGACTTTACCGAGGCTGTAGAGAACTTTAAAAGAAAAGGAGTATTGCCCGATCCTAATATTCATTATACCAACACCTGCGATCCGGAAACGGGCTTATGGCAGGAACACATTATCAAGATCGCCGACTACAAACGCATCATTGAATCGAAAGGATATAAACTCAGCGTGCTGCCGGCATTTTGGGATACACACTACAGTAGCGCATGGAAAAGCCTGATCGGGAAAACCATGAATTTCATTACCAATAGCCTGGGTCCCAAAAAGGGGCTGGCTACTACTGCTTTCATTTATGTGATTGCAGAAATTAAGAACTAAAACAAGAGAAAAAGAGCGCATGATATTTTCAATGACCGGTTATGGCAGAGCTGAAGGGCAGGCCGGAGACCGCCAGGTAATCGTAGAAATAAAATCGTTGAATGGGAAACAGTTTGAACTGAATAGCCGTTTCACCCCATTGCTCAAGGCATATGAAGCCGATATCAGAGCCGAACTTGCCCGCATTTTAAAACGTGGCACCATCGACCTGGCTGTTACCATTAAGCTGGAAGGGGGCGGATCAAAGCCTATGCAGGTAAATACCGGCCTGGCGCGCTATTATTATGAAGCCATGCAGCATATTGCCAACGACCTGAATCTGGAAATGCAGTCGCGCCCTGATCAGATTATGGCTACCCTAATGCGAATGCCGGAGGTGGTAGCTGCAGAAACCGATACGCTGCCCGAAGAAGAGTGGAACCAGATTAAATTGCTGCTGACCACTGCTGCCGAACATTTATCGCGGCACCGTTTGCAAGAAGGTAAAGGTATAGAAGCAGACCTGCTGTCGAATATTAATTATATACTCCAACTGCTTGCCGAAGTAGAACAGTTTGAAGCAGCAAGAATGGAACGTATTCGCCAGCGCATCAATACATCGCTACAAGACTGGATCGAAAAAGAGAGAATTGACACGAACCGCCTGGAGCAGGAGCTGATTTACTATATTGAAAAAATAGACTTCTCTGAAGAGAAGCAACGCTTGCGCACTCACTGCGATTATTTTATACAACTTATAGCCTCGGGTGATGCCAATGGTGCAGGTAAAAAACTGGGCTTTGTATTGCAGGAAATAGGTCGCGAAATCAATACGCTGGGATCCAAAGCCAACGACGCCGACATTCAGCGAATAGTTGTAAATATGAAAGATGCTTTAGAAAAAGCAAAAGAGCAAGTGCTCAATGTGCTTTAATCTTACAGTACCAAAAACGAGTAATGATGCAATTTAGAAAATATGCTACAGGCGGGGTTTTGATGCTGATATTGGCAACCATGTTTTACTCCTGCACTACAGACTTATCCTATTATCAAAAACAGGTGAGTATACCTGATGCCCACTGGCACAGTAAGTTTCAGCCCGTCTTCCAGATAGAGATTACTGATTCAGGAAAGCAATACACACCCTATCTCCTTATCCGGCATGATGAATCGTATCCCAATTCCAATATATGGTTGAATGTTCAGGTTAAAGTTCCGGGCGATACCGTATTTGGCCCGATACAACGAATCGAATTCGAACTGGCCGATGCCGAGGGTAAATGGGAAGGTGTCGCAGTAGGTGGTATTTGGGAACATCTCATTCCTTTTTCAGTAGCACCAAACGAGGTGTTCCGCAGTCCGGGTATGTATGAAGTGAAGCTTGAGCAGGTAATGCGAAAAGACCCTTTACCTGCCGTATTGAATGTAGGTATACGTCTTCAGCCTAAAAATTAATGCGCAATTTATTATTTCCGTCCCTGGCATCTATCGGTATCAGGGACATTTTTTTTGAATCGATACCTTCAGGTCCTTTGGCGGAAAACTGTATTTTTGGTTGGTACAAATGTTCCCTGATCCATAATTCCTGCTCCATGATACATTGGTTGTTTTGTTACCCCGTTTGCACCTTCAGTCCTTGTTCTGAACAAAGCAGGCTCTGTGAAGAATTTCAGCACACCAGGCACAGTCATTACAGTAAAAGGAGCAGGCTATCCGTCGACGACTTTTTAACTTCTGTTCTTAAAACACAGGCATGCATTTGATTCTACGCCTTCTTACGAATAACGCCAGACTGTGTTTGCTAGTCCTGTTGTGTTGCCTGGCAGCGTTGCAGCCCGCCCTGGCTCAGACCGTTCCTTTTATAAAATTCACAAGAGAGCAGGGGCTACCCTCTGATATTGTGTACAATATTTTTCAGGACAGCCGAAAGTTTTTATGGTTTGCCACCGACAAAGGAATTGCCCGCTATGACGGAGCAAAATTTGAAACCTATACTACATCTGACGGCCTGCCCGATAATGAGATTTTTGGTTTTGAAGAAGATGCAGAGGGGCGTATCTGGTTTATAGCTTTTAATGGAGAATTGTGTTTTTACAAGAACGGAGTCTTTCACAATGTTGAAAATTCGCCCTGGTTACGTCTGCCTTTTAAAGATCAGGTTAACCGGATATCAAGAGAAAGCGACAGTAGTATAAGTTTCAGATTTGAAGCTGCGCGAGTGGTGGTGAATATAAAAGGAAAGAAAGTAACGACCATAGATGTTGGTAAATCGAAGCATTTTAAGAGTAACTATGGCGAGCGTTTGATAGACGTTTGGAAGATCAATAACAACCGCTATAAGCTATACCTTTCGGAGGCGGTTTTGATGATGGATACATTGGGAAACATTTCGGAAGTAACGCTGTTGTCGAAGAAGTATTTTAGTACTAAAGTCAGGGATTATAAATACTCGGAAGACGGTATTTACGATAGTCTCCGAAACCTTGTTTATCCCATGCAATGTGCTCCGGAAAGAGAGCATTTAGTCTTTCAGCTGTTTGATGGAAAACCCTGGCTGGGAACGGTAAGCGGTTTGTGGGTAGCCGATACTTTATGTCTGTTGCCAGCGCAGTACATTACCGCTATTTCACGCGATCACACCGGAAATACCTGGGTAAGCACTAAGAGCGGAGCCTATCTTTTTCCGAAAGAGTATGAGCAACTGCAGTATTATGCTGATGCTTACACCGGCAATGTGCTCACGGCAAAAAACAGGGGAAAGGAATGCAGGTTTATTACCGACCGGGGTATCCTGTTCGGTGTTGGAAATAATACGCCCCTAGTATCAGGCCCCGATATAACCCATATCCGGCATGAGGTCAAATTCTTTTGGGGCAAGGGCTTCAGTTATTTTTTGATCCGGCCCGGGTCAGCGAACTATCAAAAGGCGAAGGATGAAAAGGAACTGTATCATGCACTTGATCTTACCCACTATTTTCCGGGCTTCCATCACGCCGAAATCAAAAACGTATTGCCGGCAGGAGGGAATCTTTATTTTGTTGGCATCAACAGGGTATTGCGTATAGACCGGAATTTTGACCAAACAGGTACGCGCGGAATGATACGTACGGTTTTCGAGAATCCGTACAGTACACGGATCTACGCAAGCGCCGTAAATTCCGCTGATCAGAGTTTATGGTTGTCCTGTGTGGATGGCTTGTATCGTATCGCCGACACGGTAAGTCGGCGACAGAGTCAGTTGGGCTCAACTGTTTTTCGACAGTTTACATTTGTTGGTAACAAAATGGTGGGACTCACAGCTGAAAACAACATCCTCATTTTTCATTCTTTTGATCAGGTAGTTGGGGCGGATACCCTTAAGGCTACCGATTTTTTATGGGAGCATTTCTATAATATTGACCCATATCGTTTGCTCATAAGCACCAACAGGCAATACCATATTCTGAGCTTCGATAGTACGAACTCTGGTAGGTTTGCGCTGCGAACCATTGAGTACCCTTTTGTTCCCCAGCAGTCCGAAGCGCTCGCTGCAGATGAGCACTACACTTATTTTTTTAAGGACGGGCGTGTAACTGTTGTGGCAACGCCGGTACTGCTCCAACAGCCACAAAGTCCGGTTCCCTATTTCGACAGGGTTGTAACCAGTAGACGCGCGTATTCTTTTCAGCCTAAGATAAAGTTGTCGTATGCTGCGTCCAAAAGTGTTCGTATCCTGTTCGGCGTTATCTCCCTGCAAAGCAAACAGGTGCAAAGTCAATATTCCATCACGCGAAATAAAAAGGATGATTGGCGTGACATTACCGGTAATGAAATCAATCTGAGTACGCCCGGTTTCGGAACTTACGTAGTGAAGATCAGATCGAAAACGCTTTCCAGTTCTTATTCAGAACCTATTGTACTATTACTGGAAGTTGGTAAACCCTTTTGGGCTACCTGGTGGTACTTATCGATTGCAGTAGTGCTGTTGGCAGGTCTGGTATGGTTTGTTTCCGATTGGATTTCGGCGCGGGGTCTGAGTAAGCGTCAACGTGAATACGAAGCGGATCTTAAATACCAGAAAGCAGAGTACAAGGCTTTAAACGCCTTGATGAATCCCCACTTTATTTTCAATAGTCTGAATAATATTCAGGCGCTTATCAATAAGGAAGAGAAGCGTACGGCCAATCAATACCTCGTTATTTTTTCTGATCTTATACGGCAGAATATGGCCAATACCTCCAAAGGGTTTATTTCCCTGCAGCAGGAACTTTTGCTTGTAGAAAATTATCTTAATCTGGAAAAACTGAGGTTCAAGGATTATATCAATTATGAGATTCTGATAGAAGAAGAAATTGATACGGAAGAAGTCATTATACCCCCCTTGCTGATTCAGCCATTGGTCGAAAATGCAGTGAAGCACGGATTACTGCCCAAGCAATCGACCGACAGTAAAGTAAGGATTCATGTGCTGGAGGAGGGAGGATGGCTGCTGATCAGTATAGAAGACAATGGTATTGGTCTTTCAAAATCCAAGGAAAGCAAAAGCCGCCTGCACGAATCGTTTGGTCTGGTTAATCTGCAACAGCGAATTGAGCACTTAAAGAAGATTCACAGGCAGAATATTGATATTACGGTCGAAGAAACATATGCACATGGAAAAGTCACCGGGTCGCGTTCGCTGATTCGTATTGCCTGGCTACATATCGATCATCCCGGTGAAGCCTCCGGTTAAAAAAATCCATTGACAAGGTCAATGGATTGTACCAAGCGGAACCTTAAGATGAATAGGGATATAAAGGCTGAAAAAATGTTTTAGTGGCGTAGCCTGGTGGTGTATTGTAAAGTAAATGCAATCCCTGCTATCAGGCAGCGTAGAATTTACCAACAGTTCTTTTTTTCAACGAACGGTAGGGTAGAGCTCCAAAAGGTACCAGATCAGGGTGTTAGGGGCAGGTGGTATGGTGGATATTGCTATTGTGAGGTGCCAAAAATCCCCGACAATAGTATTAAAGAAACTGCATGATTAAGAACTGTCCCGCGTGGTGATGGACAATAGAGGCTGATTGCATGCAGGCAGTTCTTAATCTTGACTTTTGTTAATAATTGTGTAAAGTAACGGATATGTTTTCAAAGGATGTTTACATTTTTCATGAACGGTATAATTTTCTTTACGAACGGTACAGCTAGCCTTTGCGAACCAGGTTATTTTTGTAGCCTTAATTTTTAACCCGGATTTTCCCACACAACCATATTCATGAACGTTTTGATAGTCGACGATGAGAAGGAAGCCTGCGACAATTTATCCAGGATTCTGACCGAATTCGTAGACGATAGTATCAATATCATAGGGACTGCAAATAATACGATCGAGGCCTCGGAGAAGATAGAAAAGCTGAAACCGGATGCCATCTTTCTGGATATTGAAATGCCGAATGAAAATGCTTTTCAATTTTTGCAGCGAATATTCCCGGTGGATTTTGAAATAATTTTTGTCACCGCCTACGATGAATATGCGATACGTGCATTTAAACTGAATGCTGTAGACTATATATTGAAGCCTATCAATATTGAAGAGTTGTCGCGGGCAGTAAACAAACTGAGCGAGCGTTTGACCCTGAAACGGCTGGTAAATAATTATAACCTGGAGGAGCTGTCGAACTGGATGGGCAGCAAAGACAAGCAGCAGCAAATAGTAGTAAGAAACAAGCACGAATTCGAAGTCATACCGTTCAGCAATATAATTTTCCTGAAAGCGATGGGAAGTTATTGCTCGATTTGCTTTTATAATAAAAGCGGAGAAGAACGCAGCCTGGTGGCTTCCCGCTCCATTGCCGAGTATGAAGAACTGTTGCCTCCGGAAGATTTTTTTCGTGTACACAAGTCCTATATCGCCAATTGCCGCTATGTGCGCAGCGTTATACGCGACGACCAGGCTTATGTAAGTCTGAGCAATGGCGATCAGCTACCTGTAGGTCGCAGACGATATACGGAATTATTGAATTTTCTGAAGAATTTTGACGTAAGCCACTAAGATGCTCCGGTGGTTCGGCGGGCATGGATACCAGTTGCACCGCAGGCCGAAACCTTCCTGTTTTTTTTCCAGGCAAAAGTTTTGAAGTTGCCATAGGAAAATTATCTTTGTTTGATTAAAATTCACATAAATGAGAAGAATTCTAAGCGCTTTGGCCTTGCTTGCTCTGGGCGGTCCGGTAATGGCACAGGGTTTTAAAATAGGCCCTGAGTTGGGAGCAACTTATAACACCATGTCGCAAAAACTGGGCGGCACAACCCGCGAAACCAACTATCAGGTAGGGTTTAGGGTAGGTGTAGTTTCTGATATCAAATTTGCTGAGCAATTTGCCTTGCAGCCCGGTTTGTTTCTCTCCGTTAATAACGGTACTGAGAGTTATTACGAACGGTATTACCGCACTGCTGCCGGTGTTCCTACCAGCGATCACGACCGCCGCAACTACCAGTTTACCGCTCTGCAATTGCCGGTTTATGCTATGTTTAAAACAGGAAAGGAATTCGATGACCACCACTTTTTTTTCGGAATAGGACCATCGTTTAACTATGCAATTTCCGGCAATTTCAAACAGGAATACACCAATACGCTGAACGGCAAAAGTCTTGTGAAGCGCTATGATTACACATTGCCCCTTGGTTACGACAAAGTGAACGATAAACTGCGTCCCTTCGATATCAGTGCCAATGTCACCATAGGATACGAAATGCCGGCAGGCCTGTTCTTCCGTGCTTATTACGGGCTGGGCTTACTGAATGTTGCTCCAGGCGGTGATAGCGATAACTGTTTCCGCAATTCCGGCGGTGGCTTATCCATAGGTTTTCTATTTAAAACCAGCAGAAAGGCACACTGGGAATAGTAACCTGGCTAAAGTTGAAACAAAATATTAAAAGGGTTGTCCGGGAAAGCAGGGCGACCCTTTTTGCCCTTTATAGCACTTCTACCTTCTTATTTTATTGCTATGTTCCGTAATGCCTATAATGCTACCATTGGTCAGCTTTTACCTGCCATAAAGAAACGGGAAAAACAGCACACCTTCAATCCGAAACGGACGTTAATCACCGGAACCGATATACCCACTGTTTATTCTGTTTTTCAGTACAATGAACAATCGCTGGTTACCGACGCAGGTACCGGCCTACCCGGCCGTTTCCATCCTCAGCCCGATAGCAGCCTTGTTACCTGGATTAATGTGGACGGATTGCGTAAAGAAGAAGTGGAAACGCTTTGTGCCAATTTTTCTATTCACTCGCTGCTTGCCGAAGATATACTTAGTATCGGCCAGCGGGCGAAGACCGACGACATGGATACGCACCTGTTTGCGCTCATGCCCATGCTATATTACAATAGCGAACATGAAATAGTAGAAACTGAACAGTTGAGTCTGGTACTCGGTCCTAATTTCCTGTTATCCTTTCAGCCCGATCCGCGCCAGGATGCACTTGATTCTATCCGCAACAAGCTAAAGAACGAACGAAGTACATTACGAAAGAAAAATGCGGACTACCTGGCCTATAGTTTTATGGATGCTGTTGTAGATGACTACTTCAGTATACTGGAACTGCTATCCGACAGGCTGGAACAGTTGGAAGATGAAGTAGTGCAGAACTCCAACAATTCAGTACTACTTAAGATATCCTTGTTACGACATGAACTGATGGTTGTAAAACGTGCTATTGGCCCGGTAAGGGAAATGGTCAACACTTTTCGTCATTCGGAAAGCCCCCTCATCAGCGCTTCGAACAGAAAGTATTTCAAAGATGTATATGACCATATTTCGTTGGCGGTAGAGTATACCGAGAACTACCGCGAAATGGCTATAAACCTGCAGGATTTATACATGAACCAGGTTAATACCCGTATGAACGAAGTCATGAAACTGCTGACCGTGGTTACTACCTTGTTGGCCCCGGCTACGGTAATAGGCAGTATTTTCGGGATGAATTTTGTTCGTATACCTTTTTCCCAGCATCCCTATGGCTTTGTAATAGCCGTATTAGCAATGCTCGCACTTTCTATAGTCATGCTATTGTATTTCAGAAAAAGGCGCTGGTTCTAAATCCTACATTCCGGCCGGGGATCCGGAACCAGCTGCAAAAGGTCGGGCTTGTTACCGATGAAATTTTGTACAACTTAAGCTGCGGTTATGTGCTCTGCTATTACATGATTATAATTCGTCCTTATCAAACTTGCTGAGCGAGATATTGATACCCGCAAATACCGTACGAAACAGGGCCGGTTCCATTGCAAAGCGTTCTTTGCCGTCGGCCGAATATCGATAACCAAAAATATTACGGGTGTTCAGCACATTATCCACACTAACATAGAATACGGCAAACCATTTACCAAAGCTGCGCAGGTGACTCACTTGTAATGCTACATTACGGTAATTGGGTGTACGGTCCGACAGGAATTTTGCATTGGCCGGATCGTAGTAGGGCTTGCCGCTGGCGAAGCTGAATGTGCCGCTTACCATGCAATTCACTTTCTCCAGCCAGTACTTGGTTACCAGGCTGAAGTTATGATCTGAAATAAAATCGGGCGTAGCTTCGGAAGGAAAATTCCTGTATAATCGTTTCGAGTTGATATAGCTATACGACAACCAGTAATCGAGATTGTTCACTGATTTTTTGTCGCGCCAAAACAATTCTAATCCGCGCGCCCAACCTGTACCACTGTTGTCGACGGGGCCATAAATAAAACGGTAACTGTTAGGATCGTAGCCCGAAATCAATTCTCGCACCAATTGGCTATAGCTCTTTTGATAGGCTTCCAGGCGTAAGCTGCGGTCGTTGTGCATATAATTGAAGTTGGCTATGTAATGAGCTGCCTGCTGTTGTTCCGGCCTGTAGCCCTGCATCAGGTATTGTTTGTCAGGATTTTGATAAAAGAGTCCACTGGCCACGGATATTGTACTAAACTGGCCGGTTTTAACCGATGCCGCAAAACGCGGCGCCAATGTATTGGTAGCAAGCAGATTGCTGTGTTCGTAGCGCAGGCCCGGTTTTAAAGCGAGCCAATGCAGTGGCGTCCACTCTGCCTCTAGATAGGCGGCCAGCTGGTTTTCGATAAACGCTCCGGGGAAGGTATCAAACCGGCGTTGCAGATGGAAATGTTGCCATTCGCCACCGCCGATAAAGCTGAGCTTTGATAGCGCAAACCAGGTAAGCTCTGATCGTACCTGACCCCTTTGTTCCCTGCTCAGGGTATTGAGTGCTCCCCATTTCGTATCATCATTGTTGTACGAATAGGAGCTTGCGCTGAACCAACGTACTTTTTCACTCAGGCTTTGCTTATAGGTGGCTTGTGCGTAAGCATTGTCATTCCTGAGTCCGAACCGCATAAACTGTCCGGCCTGAAAGGGATCCGGCAACGACATGCCCGATTTGTTTCCTGTGTAATTGGCCATGACTTTTAGCAGGCCATCACTTTTTGTTTTCCAGATATAATTCAGTGAGCCGCCACCTCCTTTAGGTACATCGTAGAAGTCAAAATTGGTTTTGGCAATACCATAGAAAGGTGAAAGATTCGTGTAGTTGGCCGCAACACTTAAACTCATGCTGTTGTCGTTAAATAGTTTGGTGCCCTGTGCGTAAATACCAGCCATATGCAAACCCAGATTGATGGTGCTTTCGTCGGGCAGGTCCAGGGTATTCATTTCAAGTACCGACGACATGGCTTGTCCGTAGCGTGCGCTATAGCCTCCGCTACTGAAAGCAATGCCTTTGAACTGGAATGCTCCAAACCGGCTTCGCTGCTGTACACCGGGTGCATCACTAAAGAAAGGATTTTGCAAAGTGAGTCCGTCAACTACGATGGCAGCTTCGCTTGCATCGCCGCCCCGTACCATCATTCCTGTTTGTGTACCATTGCGCTGCACGCCCGGCAACATCTGCATGGCTGCTATCGGATCGGCACCCGAGCCAGCCGTGGTTACTATATCCAGCGGTTCCAGCACTGTTTTCTGGCTGCCATCTGCTGATCCAAAACTGCCGGCAGTTATGCTAACCTGCTCCAGCGTATTGTTAATACTGTGCAAGCGTACCTCAATTGGGTTTTTGGCTGCGGCAGCTATGTCAATTTGCTTATTGTAAGGTTCGTGGGCAATGGCCGTAATGCTTAGTGTCTGCAAGCCCGATTCAGAAGTTGGTAACTGAAAGCGTCCGCTGCTATCCGTAGTGGTACCATCCAGCGTACCATCCAGTGCTACGCTGGCACCTGGCAGGGCGGCCCCTTTCTGGTCGGTTACTATGCCCTTCAGAACATATTGTGCTACAGCCGGTGGGGCGAAGAATAAAATGAAACCAATAACTATGAAAATAGAAGTGCGGTACATTCGTTTATGATTTTGTACTGCAAAAGTACTTTCAATCCAAAATGCCTCAAGGCTATTTCGGTTACCGGTGGTTCAATTTCGGTAAATAGTAATTACCCGCAGGCACAAATGATTTCCGCCTGGGCAGCATCAAATGTAGCAGTATATATCAGCAGGCAGACTTTAGTAGCTATCCAGACGGTTTACAGATCAATACCCAATCGGAACTATCTGTACCGGCTATCTGAATCCGCTCCCTCCCGGAGTTTCTTCGAAATTTGAGTTAAGTTTGCTTGATTAAAATAATACCCAGGAAAATATGGAAACCCGCGTACTTACTCTGTTTGATGACGACGATTTTCTGCCCAAAAAAGATAGCGGCAAAAAGCCCTCAAAGAAAATTGCGGCGGTAGTAGAACGGGTTGAAACACAGCCGGACGCGGGCAGCGAAGAGAAGGAAGGGCCGCAGAGGCCCCACCTTGATGAAGAATCTGTGACGGTGCCAGCGACACCTCAAATTAACGCAACCGCCAGCGAACCGGCATCTGAACCGGAAAAATTAGACGGGACTGATGATGCACCAGGGCCTGATATGATGAATCAAAATGCTGAAGGTAGTCATGTATACGACCCTTCCGCGGCAGAACCAGGCTCTTCTCTGTCTGAAGAAAAGGAAGAGATATCAACTCAACATATAACAGCGCCAAAGGAGGTCGAAATTCCTGATGAACCGGTTTACATTTATGAAGCCGTCGATATTATTACTGAAGAGGTGTATGCAGATATTCAGGAAGCAGATGAACCTGTGACCACTGACGAAAGCGATGAGGAAGCACTACAGCCTGCAGCGGGTGATTTGGACACTTCAGTTGTCACCCGCCCCGCTGAAGATACAGGGGCGCAGAACGAAACTTTGGAGGATAACGATGAGGGCAGGAAAGCAGATGATGAACTAAGCCGGCAAATGTTTTCGGAATTAATACAATTAGATTACACAGCATTGCTGCATAGAGATTTTCCTGCCGCTCCCCTCGTTCAAAATGATAAGGAGATAACATTACATGTGGCCGAGCCTGGAGCTTTATCCGAAGTGGCTTCCGTAGACGGGCAGATGCAGGTCGAAAGCGATAATGACACAGGCATTGACGACAATGACCACCCGGCATCAGATATGCCCGCAGAACCTACTGCCGAAGCGGGAACCACAGCAGATCAGGAAACACCGCAGCAGGAACAGGCTGCAATGCAGGAAGAAGGGTCGGAGGACCGGGAATCTCGGGTTGAATCCTCCGTTCAGCAGGTGTATTCAGATGTTCCTTTTTCTGAAGGTTTAATCGACGATTATGCAGGTAAGCAAGGTACGGCTGCCATGATTGCAGATGAACTTTTAAACCCGGATGCCGAAGTGGAAGCGCCCGCTGATGTAGTAAAATATCAGGTAGATGAGGGAGTAGAGGAAATGGCTGGTACCCATACCGCGGAGCCCGGAAAAGACATACCTGCAATTGCTCAAGGTGATATTGCTGAGGAATCCGGGGACGTTGCGGATCCGCTGCCGGAATGGAAGCTCGAAAAAAATTATTACGCTATCGGTGAGGTGGCTGCTTTGTTTGGTGTCAATACTTCGCACATACGTTTCTGGACCAACGAGTTTAAACTCAAGCCCCGTACCACCCGAAAAGGCGACCGCCTGTATAATGCAGGTGATATCGCTCAACTCCGACTCATCCATCATCTTGTAAAAGAGAGAAAGCACACCATAAAAGGTGCAAAAGAAAAACTTAAAGCAGAGAAAGATAAAGTAAATAACAAACTTGATTTGAAAGATTCATTGATTCAGTTGCGTGACCTGTTAGTGCATATACGCAACCAGATTTAAATTGGAATTACATTATGAAAACGTTTCTGAAGGGTCTTTGCCTTATGATAGCTATGTCAGGATCGCAGATGTTTGCACAATCAACACCTGATTTTGAAATAAAGGAAGCCAGCGATTTGCATCCGGGCATGATGGTGTATAAAGGTCAGTGCCGATTCGGGGATTTGGAGCAATTAGCCTCTTTTGATTTGTTGCCTGCTGCCGCTGCTTACAAACCGGATCCGGCAATAATTTCCGGATTGGCGGGCGCAATGGCAGATAAAGAAGTGATTGTATTCTTAGGAACCTGGTGTGATGATTCACACCGGTTGATCCCTCAGTTATACCGCGTATTGCAGGACCTCCGTTATCCTCTTGAAAAGGTAAAGATATATGCGCTGGATGAGGACAAAAAAGGCGCTAATCAGGTAGAAGCTCAATACAGCGTATCCTTCGTTCCCACTATTATTATACAAAAGGATGGGAAGGAACTGGGTCGGGTCACCGAAACTGTTCAGAAAAATATCGAGGCTGACTTAATGAATATAGTCGGTAAGGATTAAGCCCTTACTGGATGGGCGCAGATATTGATCTACACCTTCTCTATAGTAGTTAATGCCACCCATCCCATGCGTCCGTTGGGAAGTTTAGCCTGGATAAAATTATTTTCCTCGGTGTACACCCGAATCACTGTGCCTTCGGGCAGGCTTCCAACCACTTTGCCGTTGGCTTTGGGCGCATCCAAAAATGCCCCTCCGGGAACTATTACAACCGCTCTGCCGCTATCTACAGCCGACAGATAACTTACCCAGGTCATTATTGACAGAAAAGCGAATACCACCACGTTGAAGCTTATCCAGCGGCCCGGATGCGGAATCAGTTTTCTATGGGCCCGGCCAAAGTATATCAGGGCTAACAAAGATATAAACGTCAGTAACAGAACGAGGGCCCAGGTGTTGGGCGATACTGCTGCCACCAGATGGTCCCACCAGCGAACAAAGAAAATGGGCGTTAAATCCTGGATGGGACTTTGTATCCGGTTTTTTGCCAGCTGGAGATTGTCTTTTGCCTGTTTATTATTACCGTTTAAATGCAGGGACTTTTCATAGTGGAGTATTGATTTCCCTACCTGATTCAGCCTGTAATAGGTATTGCCTAGATTGTAGTGTAACTGCGCATTATTATGATGCCGAGTAAGCAGCGCGTGGTACACCTGCAATGCACTATCATAGTTTTTAGTATGATACAATTGGTTGGCAAGCTGCCATCGTGCCGAGTCAGCGCGCAATGTAGTTGCTTTCGCTGGTACGCCAGAGAGCAGGCTGAATAAAACGATTTGAAGAATAAGGTTACAACCTGAATTAAATCTCCGCCACATGTTGCAATACGTTGTTTTTATTTTTCAGAACAGATTCCAGTGCTGTAATAATTGCTGCTGCTTCATCTAAGGTTTGCTGGCGTTGCTGCTGTCCGCCTGCCGGGCTGTACAAAGCCATCTCACATTCTAATATCAGCTGCTGAACCCGGTTGATTTGTGAGGCCGGTACCAATAATGCCGAGAGCTCTATCGATATATTTTCTTTGTTTAAGCTCGACAAAGGAATATTAAGCTTGTCGCTCAGGTACAGCCATACAGCTTTGCTCACTTCTTCGTAGAAGGCTTTGTGTTGTTGTTGCGCCAGTAATTTTCGTGCGGCAGACAATCGTTTCCAGGCCACTTTATTTGCTTTTTTGTTACGGAACAGTACCTGGTTTTCGGCATAATGCTCTTTTCGCCTGTTCCATATCAACAGGCCGGTAAGGGCAGCTGCGCCCAGCAAATACCAAATCCAGTAACTAAAACTATTGACCCAGAACCTGTTGTTGGACTGGCTCAGGGGCGACGCGATGATGTCGTGAATATCACCGGGAAGCGTTTGGTTAGCACTTATTGCATCGCTGTAATTTTTGCCCTTGGTAACCTGGATCTTTATCGGGTCAGATTGCAGGGTTTTATATTGCCCGCTTTCCACATCGTAATAAGAAAACGGAATAGACGGAATTGTGTATTCGCCGGGGGACTGCGGGCTGATAGTGTACGTGAATATTTTTTGTCCGGTAATGGCCGGATTGCGGCCGGTTATGGTGTCGGTTACAGCAGGTTCGTATATGCCAAGTTCGGCCGGGAAATTAACCTGGGGACTACCTATCAGCTTCAGGTTGCCACTTCCTGAAACGGTGAAGCTTAAAGTTGCGGCTTCGTCGGTCGATAAGTTGGTTTTATCAATAGCAGCTTTTACTTGGAAGCTGCCCACTCCGCCCGTGAAGCTTTGAGGCTGTCCCTGAACCGGCAGGGGTTTCACCGTTATTTTTACCGGTTGGCTCGAAAGCTTGGTCTTTACATCTTTATAATTATAGCCGCTGAATGCATCATCATTAAAAAACGGATCGTCCATGAAGAAAGATGCGAAAGGATCATCGGCAAAGGGGTGCCGTCCTTTGACCTGTTGCAGTACGCGTACGATACCCTCGGCCTTGGCTGCGTCCAGTTCGAGCACACCGGCCTGCTGTGGAAAGAGCGCCGACTTTTTAAGCAGAAATACCTGATAACGCTTTCCGTCTACAATTTCTTCACGGGCTTTGGGTGGATTAGGTATCTGAAAATCCTGACTCCAGAATCCATTAAGTGAGGGCAGTTGTGTGAGGTTGACCGACATGGGAAGCCGCGTGTACAATTTATAGCTGGCCGTGATCTGCTCACCCAGATAAGGGTTCGTTTTGTCTACTTCCACCTTAATGAAAATATTCCTGGCGAGGTTGTCTTCGCTAAGGCTTTCCATATCGGCTGTATGTTGTTGGGCCTGCTGTTGCCGGCTGCGTTGCAATTGCTGCATTTGTTGCCGCATTTGCTGTTGGTATTGCCGGATAGCCGCAAACGGATCATCTTCGGGTTCATTGCGCGGCATATTTCGGGAGCCGGCTACTGAGCCGTTGATCACCTGAACGGTTACCGGGTTGGACGACATCGTGCGGCCATTAACTTCAACTTTGGCAGGAGGTATGGTAAGCGTTCCGGCTTTTGTTGGTATCAGTACGTAGGTTAATGTTACTGAAGATGTCTGGCGGGTCTGCCCGTTAACAATAGATAAACTGGAATTGTTGGACTGATAAGGGCCCCCTACTATTGAGAAGCCAGAGAAAGAAGGAGCCTGAAAATTGCTGGCGCCCGGCGCGTTGCTGAGGGTATAGGTAATCTGGAACTGATCTTTTGTTCCTACTTTTTGAGCATTGGCCTGAGCCGAAAAAACCATTTCCTGTGCGAATACCTGGACCTGGAACCACAAAAAACAAATGCACCAAAACAATCCTTTCCGAACCATAATGCTAGATATGATATTAGGTTTTAATAACGTACAAAAATAATTATACTGCATGGCCCGCCCAGTTAAGGCAGCGTTAAATGGCGCACAGGCCTTAAAGGTATGGCTAACAGACCATAATACAGATAAGATTCAAATTTACCCAAATCAGAGAGCTTCGGTTCGGTATAACTTCTGTATTTTTGTCTGTCTTCTAAAATATTACTACCAATAATAATGCATCTGCCTCCGGGTAAAAAAGTCTACTTCGCCTCCGATTTTCATTTGGGGATTCCGGATAAAACAGGCAGCCGGCAACGCGAAATACTGATATGTAAATGGTTGGATGTGATCAGGCAGGATGCACATTGTATTTACCTGGTGGGCGATATTTTTGATGTATGGTTTGAATACAAAAATGTAATACCGAAAGGATATACGCGTTTTCTGGGTAAGCTTGCCGAGCTAACAGACAGCGGTATCCGGATCGAAGCTTTTACGGGCAACCATGACCTATGGATGCGCGGATATTTTGAAGAAGAACTCAATATTCCTGTTCATCATGACCCTCTGGAGACAAACATTGCCGGAAAACAGTTTTTTATTGCGCACGGCGATGGGCTGGGACCGGGCGATCATGGCTATAAAATGTTGAAAAAGGTTTTGCGTAACCCGGCCGCGCAATGGCTTTACCGCCGGTTACACCCCGATACCGGGGTAGGGGTTGCCAGTTATTTCAGTAAAAAGGGCCCTAAACATGTAAATGGCGAAAAGGCTTTCCTGGGTGAAGAAAAGGAATGGCTGATTCTTTTCAGTAAAGAAAAACTCAAAGAACGTCATTACGATTATTTTATTTTTGGCCACAGGCACCTTGCAGTTAGCCATCCGCTCCCTGGAAACAGTCTTTACGTTAATCTGGGAGACTGGATCCGGTACAACAGCTATGCCGAGTTTGATGGTAATCAATTGTCGCTGCGTTTTTTTACACAAAATGAATAAATTGTGCATTTGTATGAATATTATTTAAGAGCACATCTTAATTCTGCTTTATAAAACGTAGCACTAAACCCACTATGGAACGCACACTGGTATTAATTCGACATGCAAAAACCGAATGGGCTGCTCCTGGTCAGAGCGATTTTGACCGGTCTTTAACTGAGCGCGGCAGAAGCGACGCGCACATGATGGGACTTCGCTTGAAAGAACAACGATTGCTGCCGGATCTGATAGTGGCCAGCCCTGCGAAACGCGCCCGGCAAACCGCACAGATATTGGCCGGAGCGCTCGCCTATATTCCGGAGAAGATCCGCTGGGAGGAAAGCTTGTACCATTGCCCCTCCCATACTTTTGAAGAGGTCATTACGACGGCCGTCGCGGATGAGGTAAAGATCTTATTTATGATAGGCCACAATCCGGGCCTGACGCATTTCGTGAATGACACATTACGGCATGTAAACCTGGCCCATGTACCTACCTGCGGAATGGTAGGCTTACAATTTCAAGGTGCCACCTGGCAGGAATTTGGCCATACGCGACCTCAATTTTTATTTTTCGATTATCCCAAAAACCAATAATTAAATACGTGCCCAAGCAAGAATTAGTAACTATTATCAGCGAACTTTTTACCAAACATTTCGGAGAGGAACCAACAGAAGTTTATCAGCTTCCCGCATCAGGATCAGACAGGAAATATGTACGTTTACGCAGCGCTGCACATACCGCCATTGGCGCTTACAATCCTGATAAAAAAGAAAACAACACTTTCTTTTATTTTTCACAGGTATTTTCGAAGTACAAAATGCCTGTTCCCGAAATACTGGCGAAAAGCCGCGATAAACAATACTACCTCCTGCAGGATCTGGGAAGTACCTCCATTTTCGATTTGCTGGATGCAGAAGGCCATACGCCACGCATCAAAAACCTTTTCAAAAAAAGTATTGACCATCTTGTACGCTTTCACTGGGAGGCAGGAAAGGAAATCGACTATTCTCTTTGTTTCGCTGCCAGAAATTTTGACCGCAGCCAGATTTTGTCAGACCTGCTTTATTTCAAGTATTATTTCGCCGACCTGCTGAAGGTGCCCTATAATAAACCGGCTTTACTGGAAGAACTGGAAGCCTGGAGCCGTACTTTGTCTGCAGCCCGCCCGCAAACCTTTATGTACCGCGACTTTCAAAGCCGCAATATTCAGGTGATGGATGACGAAGTGTATTTTATCGATTACCAGGGCGGCATGCAGGGTATGCCGCAATACGATCTCGCTTCCTTACTGTGGCAGGCCAGGGCTCAGCTCCCGGTTGATTGGAAAAATGAGCTGGTAAATTATTATTTCGAAGCCCTGAAAACATTGCCCGAAACACCTTCGTTCAATGAAATGGACTTCAGGAGAGTTTACCTGGAATGTGTGCTGCTCCGCATTCTTCAGACCCTGGGAGCTTATGGCTTCAGGGGAATTCTGGAACGCAAAACACATTTCATAAAGAGCATCAAACCTGCTTTACAACAACTTAAATTCTTCCTCGATACGTACGGCCATATTCCCGCGCACAGCGAACTCAGACAGGTATTGGAATTGCTGGTAAAGCCGGAAATTACCGAGCAGTTTGAGGGTCCGAGCGACGAATTACTTTCTGCTTCGAAATTAAAAGTCCGTATTTATAGCTTTTCTTACAAAAAAGGAATGCCCGAAGACGTGGCCGGACAAGGTGGCGGCTTCGTGTTCGACTGCAGAGGTATACTTAACCCAGGAAGGTTGGAGCAGTACAAAACCATTACCGGCAAAGACACTTCAGTAAAAGAATACTTGCTCTCGAAAACGCTTATGCCGAGGTTTTTGGAAAGTGTGTATGCTACCGTGGATATTTCTGTCGATAATTACATCAGCCGGGGATTTGAAGATCTTTCCGTATCCTTTGGCTGTACCGGAGGACAACACCGTTCCGTGTATGCTGCAGAGGCACTTGCACTGCATCTGAAAGAGAAATATGGCCTCAGCGCAGAAGTTGTACATCTAGAGCAGGACGAGCACACGCTGGGACGTCGCTAATAATATTCAATCCTGCCGCGGAGGTCCTACTTCCCGGCAGGGTTATTCTTCTATGGCCTCCAATAGTTCCGAAGCTACACAGCTGCCTAAAGCCACACCCATACCCCCCATACTAAAGGCCGCGTACGTGTGGGGACCAAATTTCCCGATTACAGGTGATTTAGTACGGGCAAAGCCCATAATGCCCGACCAGCGCCGGGATATGGTACAGGTAACACCAGGTAAAATCAGATCCTTGAGTTTTCGCTCCAAGTCAAACTGAATTTGTGCATTTAAGTCGATATCTGTAGTGGTTTCACCCTCGAAATCCAGTTGCCTGCCGCCACCAAACAGTATGCGCCCCTCCAGTTCCCGGAAATAATAGTAGCCTCTGTCGAAGTGGAAAATACCTTTAATCCGAAGACCTGGAATTGGATCGGTAATCAATACCTGTCCACGTCCCGGCTGTACATCTGCCCCCGGCAGTAATACATCTGTAAAGGCATTGGTACAAATAAACAGATTGCGGCAATGAAGCCGGATGGATTCTTTGCGGCTGGCGTCTTTGAGCGGAATGTCAACTCCCCCGGCGCCGGGCTCAAAACGCTCAACTATTGCCCCGGTTTTTATTTCTACTCCCGATAAAATTGCAAAGTCTGTAAGGCGGCGCATCATTTTGCCTGTATGCAATGATCCCTCCAGCAGATTTTCGATCAGTGCCCTGGTATAATCGGGGTTAAATCCAAAACCGGCAATTTTTTCACTTGCATCCACAAAGGCTTTGCCCTCTGTTACCGGTTGCAGCAATTGGTTCAGATACTGTATCTGATCCATAGCTGCTACTTCAGTCGTGCTGATAAGTTCATAGCTTCCCGATTGTTGGTACCCGATGGCCTCGTCGCCCAGAAGCTGGCGAAGTTGCTCCAGGCCTTTTTTCCTGCGGGCAAATAATTGTACCACTTCCGATTCGGAACTGTGCTGCAAATCGTCGAGCAGTTCGGTTACGCTGCCCATACAGGCAAATCCTGCATTGCGCGAGCTGGCACCAAAAGGTAAGAGGCTGCGTTCCAAAACTAAAACGCGTTCATTAGGAAAACGTTTCCTGAGGCCGATAGCCGTATTTAATCCTACAATACCTGCTCCAACGACAATATGATCGTAGGATAATAATGAAGCCTGTTCCCAGTAACTGATCATAATAGATAATTATGCCCCCAAAGTACTATTCTTCCACGTAATCCAGATCTTTACTGAAGGTCTCTTTCAGCCGGCTCAGTGAAAACAGGGCAATACCCACAACGATGGCCAGCATAATATAGGCGGCAGTGATGAGGTTAGTCAAGCGCACGAAATACTCAAACAGCAAGGTAATGGGAATTAATGCTCCCCGTACGAAATTGGGCACGGTAGTCGTAACCGTTGCACGCAGGTTGGTACCAAATTGCTCTGAGGCAATGGTTACAAAAGTGGCCCAATAGCCTACGCCCAACCCCATTACAAAAGCCAGCGTGCTAAAAGACGCCGGGCTGATACCATAACTATTGAGGTAGAAAACGGAAGTACCAACCGACATGAGGGTAAACACCAGAATTACCAGGCGCCGGGATTTTGTGATTTGGGCAAGCAGGCCGGCCAGTACGTCGCCGGCCGATATGCCAATGTACGCAAACATGATGGCCTGGCCCGCAGCAATGGGCCCGGTAGCGTTCAGTGCTTTTCCAAACTCGGGTGAAAGTGCTATCAGGATACCGACTATATACCAAAGCGGCAGGCCAATGGCAATACAGTGCAGGTATTTGAACAGTCGTTTGCGGTCTTTGAAGAGCATGGCAATATTTCCCTTCTGCACGTTTTTGCTCAATACACTTTCGTACATACCCGATTCAAAAGTACCTACGCGCAACAATAACAACATGAAGCCGAGTCCGCCGCCTACAAAGTAAGCTGTTCTCCAGGCAAACATGCCGTGAACGATATTTGCCGCAACGGCACCCAATACTCCTATCACTGCAACTACCATGGTTCCATAACCTCTTTTCTCCCTGCTCATGGTTTCGCTGACCAGGGTAATTCCCGCGCCCAGTTCGCCCGCCAGCCCAATGCCGGCTATAAACCTTATAATCGCATAGCTGTGTATGTCTTGTACAAAACCATTGGCAACGTTCGCAATGGAGTATAGGAGTATCGATCCAAACAGTACTTTAATGCGGCCAAAGCGGTCGCCTATGATGCCCCATAGCAATCCGCCCAGCAGAAGTCCTGCCATTTGCATGTTCATTACATATTCGCCCAGGTGCCTCATATCCTGCTCGGCGATACCAATATCACGAAGACTTTCGACCCGGACAATTGAAAAAATAAGCAGGTCATATATATCTACAAAATAGCCCAGGGCTGCCACGATTACCAGAAGGGTAACATTTTTGTTGGTTGCAGGGGTCTGCTGCATCATGATGGTGTGTTTTTTGGGGCACATAGATACAAAAAAACCTCGTAGTAATAAAACTACGAGGCTCAATTTCAGAATATAAACATTTAGTAATCAGCACTGCTGCCTACCAATTCGTCCAGTGCCTGTTGCAGCTGAGCGTCGTTGGGAGCTATGCCGTGCCATTCGTGTGTACCTTCCATAAAGGAAACGCCGCTTCCCATTGAAGTGTGTAGCAAAATGCAAATAGGTTTACCTTTTCCAACCAGGGCATGAGCTTCTTCGAGCGTGCTAAGTATTCGTTCCATGTTATTACCTTCGGGAAGGTCAATCACGGTCCATCCGAATGCTTCGAATTTGGCGCGTAAATCGCCCAAGCCCATTACCATTTCGGTAGGTCCATCGATTTGCTGGCCGTTATAGTCAACGGTAGCAATCAGGTTATCTACTTTATGATGGGCAGCGAACATAATTGCTTCCCAGTTTTGGCCTTCCTGCAGTTCGCCGTCTCCGTGAAGAGAATATACGATACGGTCGTCGTTATTTTGTTTCTTAGCCAAAGCTGCCCCAACAGCTACGCTCATGCCCTGTCCCAGAGAGCCGGAAGCAATTCGTACACCGGGCAGGTGTTCGTGGGTAGCGGGGTGGCCCTGCAGTCTTGAATTAAGCTGGCGGAAAGTAGCCAGTTCTTCTACGCGGAAATAGCCGCTTCGCGCGAGCACACTGTATAACAGGGGCGAAATATGTCCGTTTGAAAGAAAAAACAAGTCCTCACCGCGACCGTCCATATTGAATGCCGGATCGTGTTTCATTACTTTAAAGTACAGCGCAGTCAAAAAGTCGGCGCAACCCAGTGAACCTCCGGGGTGGCCACTTTGCGATCCGTGTACCATTCTAACGATGTCGCGGCGCACTTGCGTCGCCATTTCTTTCAATTGCTGAAGTTCCATCAGGTGTTTAAAAATTTTGGCAAAAATAGTTAATTGATTGCAGATTCATGGGCTTCATTAAAAAACCCCTGGAAACCGGAGTTCTCAGGGGCTCTGAAATGTTATAATATTTATTCGGCGTCTTCTTCTTTTTTCTTTTTAGCGGCAGTCTTCCTGGCGGGCTTTTCAACATCGCCTTCGGCCTTCTTTTTTGCAGCTTTTTTCGCTGGCTTTTCTGCATCGCCGGTTTCAGCATCTGCTGATTTTTTCGCGGCAGCTTTTTTGGTCTTTGGTTTAGTGTCTGCAACAGGTTCTTCAACTACTGTGGCATCTTCAACCATTGCAGACTCTTCGGCTGGGGCAGTCAGGTAGTCAAAATTCAACAGATCGTTTGCTCTCAGTAGTTCGTACCATTTCAGCACTTTGCGAATGTCGCTGTTGTACACACGCGCTTCGTCGAAATTGGGCAGTACCGTACGGAAATATTCTTTAATAGCTTTGTCGTCTTTTTTACTGTTCAGCTCTTTCACCTGACTGTCGTTGGCTTTAATTTGCTCCAGTACTTCATGCAGCCGTACATTTTCGCCTGTAGTGTATATTTCAATACTTTCCAGGGGAGTAATATGGTGTATACGTGCCGATACGAATTTAATACTCTTATCTGCCAGGCTGCGCACAATGGCGCCATCGTTCTTGGTGCTCATCAGTTGATAAAGACCACTAAGACCCGTAACTGCTACTATTTGTCTGTATTCCATAATTTTTTATTACTGCCCGCCTTGCGGGAATTACATTTAGGGCCGCAAAAGTAAATAAAAATATTATAACTAAAACCGACCGCGCTGCCGGCATCTTTCCATTGCGCTTACTCTTCCGGATTTCCAAGCCAGCATTAGCCCGGTTCTTAACATTTGGCTGTCCGAAATTTAGTAATTTGCGCTTCAATTCAATACCACATATAATGAAAAAAATCTTTCTACTTTTCTTTGTTGCAGCACTTTTTAGCATCCGGTCATTTGCCGGCGACACGGCCCGTGTGCTGTTTATTGGCAACAGTTATACCCATTTTCAGCAGATGCCTGAACTGGTAAAGCAGTTCGCCCAGGAAACCGGCGACGTGCTGGAGTGGTCTATGAGTGCTCCGGGCGGACAAACCCTTCAACAGCATTGTACCGATCCGGCAACGCTTAACTTCATTGCACAGGGCAATTGGGATTTCGTCGTTTTACAAGAGCAAAGCCAGCGCCCTTCTTTCCCTGACTCACAGGTCGAGCAAGAGGTATTTCCCTATGCGAGAAAGCTCGACAGTTTGATACAGGCCGCCAGCACTACGGGCTGTACCCGTACTGTTTTCTTTATGACCTGGGGACGTAAGAACGGCGATGCCGACAACTGTGCCGGTTGGCCTCCCGTATGTACTTATCTGGGCATGGATAGTTTACTACAGCTGCGTTATACTAAGATGGCAGAAGATAATACCGCTACGATTGCTCCCGTTGCAAAAGTATGGAGACATATTATTGAGAATAATCCCGGTATAAACCTGTATCAGAGCGACGAGAGTCATCCCTCGGCCGCCGGCACCTATGCCAGTGCTTTAACCTTCTATAGCCTGTTTTTCCAAAAAGATCCTGCACAGCTTACCAACAATTTTATAGTGAATCCTGCCGACGCGGCTGTTATACGGCAGGCGGCCAATGCCGTGGTTTTCGACAGTCTGTACCGGTGGACCCGCTTTGACCCTGTGTATCCGGGTATGGATTCTATAATGGCTACATACCAGGGGCAAGGCATATGGAATTTTGCCGTCTTTAATCCAACGCCTAACATTATTGGATACCAATGGGATTTTGGCGATGGTAGCGATCCTACTTATGAAACAAACCCTACCCATGTGTACGGTTCGCCCGGTACTTATCGGGTATGTGTTACATTGCATAGTAGTTGCGCCAGTATATATTTTTGCTTCGATATTGAATCTACCGTGGGAATTTCGGAGCCATTGTTGTCCCAACAGGTCCATCTTTACCCCAATCCTGTAAATAATGAAGGGCTTCGGATAGAAGGTCTTGGCAGGCCTGCGCAATATACCATATACAATATTGTGGGTACGCAACAGGCAGCGGGGCAGCTGGCTGGTTCGGGCATGACGCTGCTGCCAACCGATAAACTGCCTGCAGGTGTATATATACTGCGCCTGAATAGTGGGCAACAAACGGCGGCGTTCCGTTTTGTGAAGCAGGACTAGTGTTGGCTTTACCTTACATTTTCAGCGGGATGTTCGAAAGAGCATCCCGTATTTTTTGTGCCATGTAGTATGGGTTTGCCGGTGTCAGATTATTTGCGCCGGAAGTTTTGAGCCATTGTAGTGCTGAGTGGCAATATTTGTGGGGGCTCGAATGCGCAAGATCCTGTAATTTTGCAGGCTCAGGGGAGATGAAAATTTTTTTCGGGAAATATTTTTGGAATTTTAAAATAACCGATTACCTTTGCACTCCCAAATTTTAACAAGGAAGTTTTTTGATATGTCACAGCGTATTCGCATTAAGCTAAAGTCTTACGACCATAATCTGGTAGATAAATCGGCCGAGAAGATTGTGAAGACCGTTCGTAATACAGGAGCCGTCGTTACCGGTCCTATTCCTTTACCAACGGATAAAAAAATATTTACAGTATTGCGGTCGCCGCACGTAAATAAGAAAGCACGTGAACAATTCCAGCTTTGCACACACAAGCGTTTACTGGACATTTACACGTCTTCAAGCCGTACAGTGGATGCTCTGTCTAAGTTAGACCTCCCCAGCGGTGTGGAAGTAGAGATTAAAGCATAAGTACAGACGCGATTCAATCGTGTTTATTGATAGAAAGCGAAAGCGCAAACGTTCTTTATAAGAAATTAGTTAAATAGCTAATCCCGCTCTTAAGTGTTTTACCGGCTCCCGCCGGACAGCTTAAAGACTCGGGCGCTTGGCTCGGTAGCAGGCTCGGTCCTGGCTTTCCATTAGCAATATATATAACAGCACCAACCCGGCTATATAAAAACAGGCCGGTGTTGTAAAAAAAAATATTATGAAAGGTATTATTGGCAAAAAAATCGGCATGACAAGCGTGTTCGAACCTAATGGAAAGCAGGTTTCCTGCACCATTATTGAGGCCGGACCTTGCGTAGTTACGCAAAAGAAAACAGTCGAAACGGACGGGTACGACGCCTTGCAAATAGCTTTTGGAGACCGTAAAGAAAAAAATACGCCCAAAGCACTGCTGAATCACTTCGCAAAAGCAGAAACAGCCCCCAAAGCTGTAGTAAAAGAAATTCGCAACAGTTCCATAGATAAACAAGTTGGTGAAAGCATTACCGTTGACATCTTCGCTGAAGGTGAAAAGGTAAATGTGATCGGAACCTCAAAAGGTAAAGGTTTCCAGGGTGTTGTTAAACGCCACGGATTTGCCGGTGTGGGTGAAGCTTCTCACGGTCAGCACGATCGTCAGAGAGCTCCCGGTTCTATTGGTGGATCGTCCTACCCAAGCCGTGTATTTAAAGGTATGCGCATGGCTGGCCGCATGGGTGGTGATCGCGTAAAAGTTAAATCACTGAAAGTAGTGAAAGTATATCCGGAGCAAAACTATATCCTGGTAACCGGTTCTGTACCTGGTCACAATGGTTCTATCGTACTGATTCAGAACAGTCAGGCATAATATTCCGGATGTTCGACGGCAGACCGTCAGAAACGAAACAATATTTCAATTAGCCCAACAGCTAAAAATTATAAGAAATGCAAATCGAAGTTTTAAATAGCAAAGGTGAGAATACCGGCCGCAGCGTTGAGTTACCGGAAGATATTTTCAATATCGAGCCTAATGACCACGTTATTTACCTTGCTGTAAAGCAATACCTGGCGGCTCAACGTTTAGGTACTCACAAAACCAAAACCCGCGCAGAAGTTAAAGGTTCTTCCCGCAAGCTGCACCGTCAGAAAGGTACCGGTGGTTCCCGTAAAGGCAACATCCGTAACCCGCTGTACAAAGGTGGTGGTACTGTAAACGGTCCAATCCCTCACGGCTACAACTTTAAGCTGAACCGTAAAGTAAAAGACCTGGCTAAAATGTCGGCTCTTACTTACAAAGCACGTGAAAAGAACATCGTAGTAGTTGAAGATATCCAAATCGAAAAACCAAATACGAAAGCTTTCCTGAACGTGTTGAACGGTTTGAAACTCGCTAACAAGAAACTGCTGATGGTAAATGTTGATTATGACCAGAATCTGTATCTGAGCAGCCGCAACGTTCCTCGTGTTAAAAGCAGCGTACTGAGCGATATCAACACTTACGATATTTTACATGCAAATACAATTCTGCTTACTGAAAGTGCGGCAAAGGTCTTCACTGAAGAAGTAGTGGAAGTAGCAGGCTAAAAATAAGGTATGCCTCAGCGCATCCCTACTAATATCAAAAACATTGATCCGCCACGGCAGGTCGTCAAATTTATTAACAATGAGACTTTCAGAAGTATTGGTTCGCCCTAAGGTTACTGAAAAAACAAACGGTCAGATCGAAAAACAAAACCGTTACACTTTTTTGGTAGACAAGCGTTCTAACAAGTTGGAAATTAAAGCCGCAGTAGAAGAATTCTATAACGTTAAGGTTACGGATGTAAACACTATCGTTATGCCTGCAAAAAGTAAAAGTCGTTTTACTAAAGCTGGATTCATCTCTGGTCGCAAATCATCTTTCAAAAAAGCGGTTGTAACGCTGGCTGAAGGTGAAAACATTGATCTGTTCTCTTTCTAAGAAACTGATCTTAATTATTGAATAAAATAAAAGATTTGATGTTCAGGGGACTGACACCTACTAAATCAAATCGTCAAATTAACAAACTGTCAAAAAATGGCTTTACGTAAATATAAACCAACCACACCGGGTACCCGCTGGAGAGTTGGTAATGCATTTGCAGAAATTACTACAGACAAACCCGAAAAGAGTTTGCTCGATACTAAAAAAAGCACTGCCGGACGTAACGTGCAAGGCCGCAGGGTTATGCGCTATATGGGTGGTGGACACAAAAAACACTACCGTATCATCGATTTCAAACGTAACAAGAAAGATATTCCTGCTACAGTTAAAACTATCGAATACGATCCGAACCGTACAGCCTTTATCGCTTTGTTGGCTTATGCTGACGGCGAAAAACGCTACATCATCGCCCCTCAGGGTCTTGAAGTTGGCGCAAAAGTAATTAGCGGCGACAACGTTGCTCCTGAAGTAGGAAACGCATTGTTGCTCAAAAATATGCCGCTCGGTACTGTAATCCACAATATCGAAATGCAGCCTGGTAAAGGTGGTGCAATGGCTCGTTCAGCTGGTACCTATGCACAGTTGAACGCAAAAGAAGATAAATATGCTGTACTGAAAATGCCAAGTGGCGAGTTGCGTAAAGTTCTGAGCAGCTGTTATGCTACTGTTGGTATCGTTTCTAACAGCGACCACGGTCTGGAAGCAGCTGGTAAAGCTGGCCGTAACCGTTGGAAAGGTCAACGTCCCCGCGTACGTGGTGTGGCTATGAACCCTGTAGATCACCCAATGGGTGGTGGTGAAGGTAAGTCTTCCGGTGGTCACCCACGCAGCCGTACTGGTAAGTACGCTAAAGGCGAAAAAACCCGCAGCCTGACCAAGGATTCCAACAAGCTGATTATTCAGCGTCGCGACGGTAAAAAACTGTCCGGAAAAGCTAAGAAGTAATCCATAACAAAGGCGCGATGCGTCGCGTCGCGCCTTTGTTTGAATATATATTAACACGATAAAATGGGTTCTGTATTGTCAGAATCAAATCATCAAAAACACCAATTATAATGGGTCGTTCGATTAAAAAAGGTCCTTACGTTGACCACAATCTGGAAGAGAAAGTAGCCAAAATGAATGGCGAGGGTGCTAAAAGATCAGTAGTAAAAACCTGGAGCCGTCGTTCCACTATTACTCCTGATTTTGTAGGTCATACCTTTGCAGTACACAACGGTAATAAGTTTATCCCTGTGTATGTTACGGAGTATATGGTTGGTCATAAACTGGGCGAATTTGCGCCTACCCGTAACTTCAGAGGCCATAGTGGAGATAAGAAAAAATAAAAAAAGGTTTGAACGCTGATTTTTATGAGTAAAGTTATTTAGCATAAAAAGCAATGTTCTTCATTCATTATAAACAATAAGACTTGAGCTTCATGATAATTCATGATGATCAGTGTTCAAAAAATATTCCCGCAGGGAAACATAAAAGTAAATTAAAATGGAAGCAATAGCTCGTTTACGCAATTATCCTACCTCTCCCCGTAAGATGCGTCTTTTGGCAGACCTGATCCGTGGTATGGAAGTAGAAAAAGCCTTGAATGTTTTAAAATTCAATACCAAGCATCCCTCTGTTCCTTTGGAGAAATTGTTGCTGAGTGCTATCGATAATTGGAAGCAAAAGAATGAAGGTGCAGATGTAGCTACAGCAAACCTTATCGTTAAGACTATATTTGTTGATGGTGGACGTATGTTGAAGCGTATGTTGCCTGCTCCTCAGGGTCGTGCTTACCGTGTACGCAAACGCAGCAACCACGTAACGATTATCGTTGACAGCAAAGTAACCAAGTAAGAAACCTAAATAAAAAATTCAATTCCGGATGATGCCGGAATCTATAATCAAAATACAATGGGTCAAAAAGCAAATCCGATAGGTAACCGTTTAGGAATTATCCGTGGTTGGGATTCTATGTGGTTCAGCAATCCGAAAGATTTCGGCGGTAAAGTGGTTGAAGATCACAAAATCCGTACATATCTTAATGCACGTATCAATAAAGGTGGGGTTGCCCGTATCGTTATTGAGCGTACGCTTGGAAAATTGATCATTACCATTCACACGTCTAAACCTGGTATCATTATCGGTAAAGGCGGTCAGGAAGTTGATAGAATTAAAGAGGAGTTGAAAAAACTGACCGGCAATAACGATGTGCAGATCAATATCATGGAGATTCGTCGTCCTGAACTTGACGCACAAATCGTTGGTGAATCTATTGCCCGCCAGATTGAAGGTCGTGTTAGCTATAAACGTGCTATCAAAATGGCTATCTCTACCGCTATGCGCATGGGTGCAGAGGGTATCAAGATTAAGGCCAGCGGTCGTTTAGGTGGTGCGGAAATTGCACGTAGCGAAGAAATCAAACAAGGACGTACCCCTTTGCATACTTTCCGTATGGACATTGACTATGCATCTGTATATGCAATGACAGTTTACGGTAAGATCGGTTTGAAAATCTGGATCTGTAAAGGTGAAGTTCTGGGTAAAAGAGAACTGAATCCAAACCTTACCGGTGGTGCTACTGATCGCAGAGGCGGTGGTGATGATCGTCGTGAACGCGGTGGCGAACGTCGCGGTGGCGGAGATCGTCGCGGTGGTGGTGACCGTCGCGGAGGCGGTGCACGCGGCGGCATGAAAAAAGATTAATTTTTTGTATTGGGTATAGACATAGGTATTCGTAGCGGATATCTACCTGGAATACAGTATACCTGATACCTAATACATCATACTTAATACAAGGAAAAATGTTACAACCAAAAAGAGTAAAACATCGTAAGCAGCATAAAGGAAGAATCAGAGGTAATGCAGAGCGTGGATCAACTATCGCATTCGGTTCTTTTGGATTGAAAGCACTTGAACCCATCTGGATCACCAACCGTCAGATTGAAGCTGCTCGTCAGGCATTAACCCGTCACATGAAGCGTGAAGGTAATGTTTGGATCCGCATTTTCCCTGACAAACCAATTACAGCTAAGCCTGCAGAGGTGCGTATGGGTAAAGGTAAAGGTAGCCTGGAATACTGGGCAGCTGTAGTTAAGCCAGGTCGTATTTTGTTTGAAGCTGATGGTGTTCCTGAACAGGTTGCACGGGAAGCATTCGAACTGGCCGCACAGAAATTACCTATTAAATTGAAGTTTGTGGTACGCCCTGATTACGCAGAATAATCATACCACATCATCGCATAAAATATTATAAACAGACAGGGAATACCGGATCCTCAGCCGAGTGCCCAGGCCCGGAAGAAGCGTTCCTGTCTCAAATCAAAATACAATGGCAAAGTCAAAAGCAGCAAAAGTTGAGGACTATCGCTCCCTGAGCGACGAGGCGCTTAACGATAAAATAGGGGAAGAAGGTCTGCGCTTAAAGAAAACAAAGTTCAGCCATGCAGTTAATCCTATCGAGAACCCGATGATTATCCGCAGCATCCGCCGTACCATTGCACAGTTGAAAACGGAGCAACGTAAAAGACAATCCGCATCTTAATAAAATATTTCAATATCTTTCATAATGTCAGTAGTAGAAAGAAAAACCAGGAAAAGCCGTATTGGGCTTGTTACCAGCGATAAAATGGATAAAACCATTACGGTTGCTGTAGAACGTAAGGTAAAGCACCCTTTTTACGGAAAATTCCTTAAGAAAACTACCAAATTTCATGCACATGATGAGTCGAATCAATGCGGCATCGGTGATACAGTTCGTATCATGGAAACCCGCCCTTTGAGCAAGACCAAGCGCTGGAGACTGGTAGAGATTATCGAGAAGGCAAAATAAGAAGTCGCGGTTTTTTCGTTCGTTCCTGAACCACCTTTCCAACCGGGCATCAGACGGCTGATGTAAGATCAGTTTCGTCCTAAAAAAATTAAACATAGAAAATTAGCTAACAGCTAAACATTATAACAATGATACAGCAGGAATCAAGGCTCAATGTAGCTGATAACAGCGGCGCTAAAGAAGTACTTTGTATACGTGTACTGGGCAATAGCGGCCAGGTGTATGCAGGTATTGGCGATAAAATCGTAGTTACAGTAAAAGATTCTATCCCCGCCGGTGGCGTGAAGAAAGGAACTGTAAGTAAAGCCGTTATCGTTCGTACTAAAAATAAATTACGTCGTAAAGATGGTTCTTACATCAGCTTCGACGATAACGCAGTAGTGTTATTGAACAATTCGGACGATCCTCGTGGTACACGTATTTTCGGGCCTGTTGCACGTGAACTGCGTGATAAAGGATACATGAAAATTGTTTCCCTGGCGCCAGAAGTATTATAATTAAAATATTTTCGTACCTTTGCCGCCCGTTCATAAAAGCGGCTCAAGATCTATATAAATGAGTACTAGATTCAAACCTAAGTTCAGCATCAAAAAGGGCGACCAGGTGGTGGTAATTGCCGGTAACGACAAAAACCGCACTACTCCCCGTCAGGTGCTGGCCGTATATCCTCAGGATGGCCGTATTCTGGTAGAAGGTGTTAACATCGTTACAAAACACCTGAAGCCAAATGCCAAGAATCCCCAGGGCGGCATCGTAAAAGAAGAAGCAACTATCCACATCTCCAATGTACAATTGTGGGATGCAAAAGCGAAAGCACCTGTTCGTATACGTCGCGAGCGTAAGGACGGAAAAGCTATTCGTATATCTAAAAAAACAGGTCAAGAAATTAAATAATGAGCACTGTAAATTATCAACCGCGTCTTCAAGGTAAATACAAAGACGAAGTAGTGCCTGCCTTGATGAAGAAATTCGGCTACTCTACCGTTATGCAGGTACCGCGCCTGGTAAAAATTTGCCTTAACCAGGGTGTTAAAGGATCGGTATCAGACAAAAAACTGGTAGATGATGCTGTTAAGGAAATGACGATGATCGCAGGTCAAAAAGCAGTTCCTACAATGTCTAAAAAAGACATCTCTAACTTTAAACTGCGTAAAAACATGCCTATCGGTGCAAGGGTTACTTTGCGCGGTGCAACCATGTTCGAGTTTATGGACCGTCTGGTTTCCATATCTCTGCCACGTGTACGCGACTTTAAAGGTATTAATGAGAAGGCTTTTGATGGTTATGGCAACTACACTTTCGGTGTTACGGAGCAAATTATCTATCCTGAAATTGATATCGATAAAGTAAACCGGATCAGTGGTATGGATATCACTTTCGTAACTACAGCCAAAACGAACGAAGAGGCTTATGAGTTGCTGAAAGAGCTGGGTATGCCGTTTAAAAACATCAAAAAAGACAATAACTAATATATGTCAAGAAATTCAATCATTGCACGTCAGCGCAAACGCGAGAAAATTGTAGCCAAATTTGCTGAAAAGCGCGCTGCTCTTAAAGCTGCAGGAGATTACGAGGCACTGGACAAGCTTCCCAAAAATGCTTCTCCAGTACGTCTTAAAAATCGTTGCCAGCTGACCGGTCGCCCTAAAGGTTACATGCGTCAGTTTGCCCTGGGTCGCGTTATTTTCCGTGACATGGCGCTGGAAGGTAAATTGCCTGGCGTAAAGAAGGCTTCCTGGTAACATCTGTTCCCAACAGGAATCTTCCTTGAAACATTAGATGAAAAGACAGGTGTACCTGTAACTCTCATCAATTATCAAATTTTAAAAAACAAAGTGTAAAATGGTAACTGATCCTATTGCAGACTTTCTGACCCGTCTTCGTAACGCACAAATGGCCCGCCATCGTATTGTTGAAATACCGGCGTCTAACCTTAAAAAGCGTATAACTGAAATCCTTTACGATAAAGGTTATATCCTGAAATACAAGTTCGAAGATGATAACAAACAGGGTCTGATCAAGATTGCCTTGAAATACAACCCTGAGACCAAGGAGCCCGCTATCCGGTCATTAGAACGCGTAAGCCGCCCAGGTCTGCGTCAGTATGCTAAACCTTCCGAAATACGTAGGGTGAAAAGTGGATTAGGTGTTGCTATCGTTTCTACTTCTAAAGGAGTAATGACAGATAAAGAAGCAAGAGCTAATAACGTGGGTGGAGAGGTACTCTGTCATATCTGGTAATATAACTGAAATAAAAACTTTAGCAAATGTGCAGTACATCAATGCACATTTGCTTTTTCCATAAATATATCTCCGCTTTTTCCCAGACAATCTAAGTTCTCCTATACGGAGCTGAATACAGGAAAAGGTGTCAACATTGTAAATTAACCTAAGAATATGTCACGTATAGGTAAAAAGCCAATTGTATTGGCAGATAAGGTTACGCTGACCGTAAACGGCGCAAACGAAATCGTAGTTAAAGGTCCAAAAGGCGAATTGAAACAAGCCATCGACCGCGATATCAAAGTAGAAGTGAAAGACAACGAAGTTATCGTATCTCGCCCTACTGATCAAATCCGTCACCGTGCATTGCATGGTCTGTACCGCAGTCTTGTTGCCAATATGGTAGAAGGCGTTACCAACGGATTTACCAAACAACTGGAACTGGTAGGTGTGGGTTATCGTGCTGCTGTAGCCGGTCAACAACTGGATATGTCTCTGGGCTATTCACACAATATCATTTTCGATCTTCCTAAAGAAATTAAGGCGTCTGCAACTATGGAAAAAGGTCAGCCTCCCCGTATTTTCCTCGAGTCCATCGACAAACAATTGCTGGGTCAGGTTGCTGCTAAAATCCGTGGACTGCGTAAGCCTGAACCATACAAAGGTAAGGGTGTGCGTTTCGCTGGTGAAGTGGTACGCCGCAAAGCTGGTAAAACTGCCGGTAAATAACATACTTAAGAAAGTCAAAGCCTGGTTTACAGGTTTTGACTTTTCTCATTTGATTTTTGAAATAATTTGTAACCTCCGGAAGCCGTCAATGGCCGTTAATTGGGTGGTTCAGCAATGAAAAGAGGTTTTTCGCCGGCTGCCCGTCATAACTCCATCGTCGAGCCCGTAAAAAATAGAATGTAATGTCAAAAACAGCAAAAACTGTAGTACGCCGTCAGAAACTTCGTTGGCGTATTCGTAAAAATGTGAGTGGATCGGCTCAAAATCCCCGTCTCTCCGTTTTCAGAAGTAACAAAGATATTTATGCACAGCTGATTGACGATGCCAGCGGAGTAACACTTGCTGCTGCTAATTCACGTCAGAAAGATGTAGCAGCCATAGCTGGTACAAAATCAGAAAAAGCTGCAATGGTTGGTAAAATGATCGCTCAAAAAGCCAAAGATCTGGGAATCGAAACTTGTGTGTTTGACCGTGGCGGATACCTGTATCATGGTCGTGTTAAGTCACTTGCTGACGGAGCACGCGAAGGTGGTCTGAAATTCTAACCTACAAGCTTAGTAGCAAAAAATATTTTTTTAAATTTTGAGATAAAAGCTGGTTTCCAACGATATCTCATCTTTCATACAAAAGAAAATGACTCAATCAAACAACCGGGTTAAATCCGGAGAATTAGAACTAACCGATAAAGTTGTAGCCATTAACCGTGTGGTTAAAACTACAAAAGGCGGACGTGCTTTCAGCTTCTCTGCACTCGTTGTAGTAGGTAACGGTAACGGAATAGTAGGTCAGGGTTTGGGTAAAGCCAAAGAAGTTAAAGAAGCTATCGCCAAAGGAATTGATGATGCTAAGAAAAACCTGATCAAGGTTCCTGTAATGAACGGAACTGTACCTCACGATCAGTTTACCAAATCTGGTGCAGCCAAAGTACTTATCAAGCCAGCCGCACACGGTACTGGTGTACTGGCCGGTGGTAGCATGCGCGCTGTACTGGAAGCAGCCGGTTATACCGATGTATTGGCAAAATCACTGGGTTCAGCTAATCCTCACAACGTGGTTAAAGCTACTGTGAAAGCGCTGAGCGAAATGCGTGAGCCTATCGAAATTGCTAAAAAACGCAATATCGGTCTGAAAAAAGTATTCAACGGATAATATCCGGTATTCATTATTATTAACGAATCACGATTGCGTCCGTAATGCCGGTAAATCGTATTTCAATTTCATAGAAAATGGCAAAGATTAAAGTAACTCAGGTAAAAAGCGGTATCGATCGCCCGGAACGCCAGAAGCGTACCTTACAAGCACTTGGTTTGCGCAAGCTGAACTCTTCTGTTGAAGTAGAAGCTAATGACCAGATCAAAGGTATGGTTGCTAAAGTTCTTCATCTGGTTAAAGTTGAAGAATTAGGTTAAGTACCGGAATTGCCTCCGGCAATTTCCTTTTAAGCGTTGCAGGCCAAGCTACCTGTACCAACGCCTACGTAACAAAAGTTTAATAAAGCGAGCGGGAGCAAAACCCGCGTAAGTTCAAAAACAAAATATCATGCAATTACACAATTTGAAACCTGCCGAAGGAGCTACTCATCATCAAAAGCGCGTTGGTCGCGGTGAAGGTAGCGGTCATGGCGTTACTGCAGGTAAAGGTAACAAAGGTCAGCAGGCCCGTACCGGCTACCAGTCCAAGAAAGGTCACGAAGGTGGTCAGATGCCTATTCAGCGTCGTATGCCTAAACGCGGATTTAAGAACAGAAACCGTGTTTCTTATAAAGCATTCAACCTGGGTCAGATCGATCATCTGGTTTCGAAATATGATCTGAAAGAATTCTCTCTGGATACTTTGTACATCAATGGCCTTATCAATCGTACCGACCTGGTTAAAGTACTGGGCACCGGCGAAATCAAAACCGGCGTAACTGTTAAAGTAAACGCTATCAGTGAAAAGGCTAAAAGTGCTGTTGAAGCTGCAGGTGGTACAGTAGAACTGCTATAAAGGTCATTTATAAGTATTTACTCTTAACCGAAAGGACGCATTTTACCAGTACATTGTTAGCTCGTTAACAAGGTCACTTTAATAAAAAATTATGTTTATTAAAGATTTGGTAAAATGCGTCTTTTGTCGTTTATTCGCACTCCCATTTTTAAAATATTTCAGTTCTTGTGAAGAAACTTATTGAAACACTAAAAAATATCTGGAGCATCGAAGAGCTTCGTAAGCGTATCTTGTTTACGCTGGGCTTGATCCTTGTATACCGTGTAGGTTGCTACATAGTACTTCCAGGTATTAATCCACATGTATTGTCTCAGTCGCAAAGCCAGGAAGGCCTGCTTGGATTGATTAATATGTTCGCCGGTGGTGCATTTAGCAATGCATCCATTTTTGCGTTGGGAGTTATGCCATATATCTCTGCGTCCATCTTTATGCAGCTGGCTGGTATAGTTGTACCCCAGTTTGCTAAAATGCAGAAGGAAGAGAGTGGCAGGAACAAAATGAACCAGTACACCAGGTTCCTGACGGTATTGGTTACCATTTTCCAGGCAAGCGCCTACATAGCCTATCTCCGTACACAAACCAATGGCGCGATTGTTACCGACAACTTACTTTTCCATATTTCTACTGTAATCATTCTGACTGCAGGTACTTTGTTTGTAATGTATCTGGGCGAGAAAATTACAGACAAGGGTATTGGTAATGGTGTTTCGATGCTCATTATGGTGGGTATTCTTGCCCGTTTGCCACATTCCCTCGTTCAGGAGTTTACTGAAAAGCAACAGACCGATAAACTGTTGTTCTTCCTGATTGAACTTGCTGTATTCGTAGCAGTAGTGGTAGGATTGGTATTGCTCACACAAGGTGTACGTCGTATTCCTTTAAACTATGCACGTCGGATCGTAGGTACTAATGCTGCTAAAGAAATAGGTGGTGGTGCGCGTAACTTTATCCCGCTGAAGGTTAACTCTGCGGGTGTTATGCCTATCATCTTCGCCCAGGCCCTGATGTTTATTCCGGCTATGGTAGCAGGTTTTGCAGCGGGCGATGACGGTGCGCCGAACAACTTCATCAAATCTTTGTCGGATCATACCTCTCTTTGGTATAATGTTATATATGCGGTACTTGTAATTGCATTTACCTATTTCTATACTGCACTTATTTTTAACCCTACTGAAATGGCAGAAAACCTGAAGCGTAACAACAGCTTTATACCAGGTATTAAACCAGGTCAGCCTACAGCCGATTATATTGGTGCCATCATGGATCGTATTACCCTTCCAGGTGCGGTATTCCTGGCTATAGCAGGTATTCTGCCAGGTATCGCAGCACTTTGCGGTGTAACCAGCGGTTTTGCCAGCTTCTTTGGCGGTACTTCCATGCTGATTGGTGTGGGTGTAATTCTGGATACACTGCAACAAGTTGAAAGCCACTTGCTGATGCGCCACTACGATGGTTTGATGAAAACCGGTCGTATTTCGGGCAGACAGCCGGTAGCGGTGTAAGTTTTGAAAGTTATTTATGGAAAGCGTCTCAACATTGAGGCGCTTTTTTCATTTATATTTGTGACCTATGTTAAAAATGCTCCGATTATTTTTCGAACACCTCGGCCGCTATTCACTCATGCTGAAGGGAATGTTTACCCGTCCCGAGAACGGTAAGGTATACTGGAAAGAGTTTATGCATCAATGTATCGACATCGGATTCCGATCCCTGCCGATAGTAATTATAATATCTGTTTTCCTGGGAGCCGTAATGACCGTTCAAACAGCGTACCAGCTCATAAGTCCCATTATTCCCAAATATGTAATGGCGCAGGTAGTACGGGATTCTGTGATACTGGAGCTGGCCCCTACTATTATTTGTATCGTACTTGCCGGTGTAGTGGGTTCTAAAATTGCCTCTGAATTGGGCAATATGCGCGTTAGCGAGCAAATAGACGCATTGGAAATAATGGGTATCAATACCAAAACCTATCTGATATTGCCTAAACTGGTTTCGGCCTTAATAATGATTCCCTGCCTTATAGTACTGGCCATAACGCTCAGTATTGCCGGCGGTTTCTTCACGGGTATTTTTACCGGTATCATGTCAAGTGAGCAGTATATTTATGGATTGATTGAAGGGTTTAAGGCTTTTGGTATTTTAGTTGCCATGGTAAAAGCATTCACCTTTGCATTTATCATCGCTTCTATTCCTGCATATTACGGATACAACGTAAGGGGAGGAGCCCTGGAGATCGGGCGCTCGTCTACCACTTCGGTGGTTGTAACCTGCATTATGATACTCTTCGCAGATTATGTAATTACTATGCTGATGTTGTAGTAGATTTTTACCGGAGCTATACGGGATCTACATCAGCGCTTATCTGCAGGCTCGAATTTCCCCTCTGACGCAACACAGTGTTGACTGCCAGGGTAATTTCATTTTTCGTCTGACTTAGCTGAGCATCTTTGGGAACTTTGATCCATAGCTCGTGCAAATAATAGTTACGTACCCGTGGAACCAATGCGGGAGCCGGACCCTGTAGTCTGATCAGCGGTATTTGATCCAGTGCAGTGAAAATCTGTTGTAAAGCTTTAGCGGCCTTTTCGTCATTGCGGTCCTTGCAGGTTAATTTTATTAATCTGCAAAAAGGGGGATAGCAAAAGTTTTGCCGGCCCGCGATTTCTGTCTGGTAAAATCGCTTGAAGTCGTGCATTTTTACCCAGTTCAATACGGGATGCTCCTCATTGTAAGCCTGAATAATAACTTTCCCTTTTCCATCCATCCGGCCAGCACGGCCACTTACCTGTTGCATTAATTGAAAGGCCTTTTCATTGATTCTGAAATCAGGAAAACTGAGGAGGCTATCGGCGCTGATAATTCCTACGAGCCCCACATTCTCAAAATCCAGGCCTTTTACCACCATTTGTGTCCCTACCAGAATATCTATTCTTCCGCGTGCAAAATCTTCAAACAACCTCGAGACCTGGTCTTTTGTCTTGGTACTGTCCCAGTCCATGCGTGCCGTTTTTACCTTAGGAAAAATACGACGCAGCTCTTCTTCTATTTTCTCGGTACCAAAGCTCCGTGCCACTATTTTCTGGTGGCCGCAGGCCGGACAATGTTGGATGGTCTGGGTTTTAGTGCCGCAGTAATGGCAATGTAACTTGTCGGTTGACTTGTGATAGGTGAGCGATACGTCGCAATTACGACAATGGGTTACATGTCCGCATGAGCTGCACATCAGAAAGGGCGCATATCCCCGTTTGTTTTGAAATAGAATTATCTGCTGTCCGCGCTGCAGAGTTTGTTCCATTTGCTGCAGCAAATCCTGCGTCAGCAGCGGCGAAAGTGCAGCCTGGGTATTTCTCGCGTTTACAACTTCAATTTCGGGCAGCGCCACACCCCTATAGCGGTTTTTCAATGCCACATATCCGAATTTATCTTTCGATGCGTTAAAGGTGCTTTCGAGCGAAGGTGTGGCAGAGCCCAGCAGTACGCGGGCATTGTAGAGGCCCGCCAACCAGACTGCGGCGTCGCGGGCATGAAACCGGGGTGCAGGATCCTGTTGCTTATAGGAAGTATCGTGCTCCTCGTCTACTACGATATATTGCAGGTTAATAAATGGCAGCCATATTGCTGAACGCGGCCCTACAATAACTTTGTATGTGCCGTTTTTTACCTTGTTCCAGATTTCAACGCGCTCATTATTACTGAACCTCGAATGGTATACACCAAGTTCTTCACCAAAGTAGGAGCGGAGCCGGCTTACCACCTGGGTGGTTAATGCTATTTCCGGCAGCATAAACAGGCATTGTTTTCCCTCATATATGGCTTCCTGTATCAGCTGCACGTACACCAAAGTTTTGCCGCTTCCGGTAACGCCGTGCAAGAGTGTAGCCTTATGCTGTTCCCAGCTTGATTTAATTTTTGCCAAAGCTTCATTTTGCTCACTGCTCAGGCTAAATGTTGTTTTGCCGGCACCAAGCGTAAAGGGCAATCGATCGACACTCAAAGTCTGAATATCCAGAATGTTTCGGCTCAGTAGTGTTTTGAGTTGAGCGGCTGATGCCTTTGCTTTTTTTAGTAATTCGGCCTGCGTAACCTGAGCATTTTGCTGGCGTAGCTGCAGGAATGTCATCAGCAATTGCAAGGATTTCGGGGCTTTTTCCAATGAACTAAAAGCCTCGTTCAGTGCTGCATCTGTTGTGCAATCGGGGTGTAGTAGTACAAATTTCTCGAAGCGCTCTTTGTATTTATCTTCCAGAATTTCAGAAACATGAACCAGATCCATTTCGAGCAGCTCGTTGATGGCTTTGGTTGGCTGTTTGTTTTCCAGCAATGCGCGCACTTCACCGATAGTAAGTTTTGTACGGATCATCAGGGCCTCGGCCAGCACGAAGGCGTCGTCACTCAGGTTAGAGGGAATATCATCTCCATTGCCATTCCAAATCAGCAGCGACTCGCTCATAAGCTTTAGATGCGCTGGCAGTGCGGCGTTCATCACGTCTCCAAGCGAGCACATATAGTACTGCGAAATCCAGTTCCAGAATTGTAATTGCGCTGCACCCACAATCGGTTCCGCGTCGATTAAATTCCTGATGGGTTTGACAGTGAAATTTTCCGGCTTAAAATTGTGTATTTCCCAAACAATACCGGCATATATCTTATTCCTGCCCATGGCTACCTCCACACGGGAGCCGGGTTGTACTTTTCCCTGTAAAGAAAGAGGGATGCCGTAGGTCAGCGGCCTGGGAAGATTAAGGGGTAATATGATATCGGCGTATTGCAATCTGATATATTTTGAATACTGGTTGATGCTCTTTAAACCGGGGAATTTCAGGGCTGACTGTTGAGGGTGATTTCAAACACCGTTCCTTTGGGTTCATTGTCCCGCACCAGTATTACACCTTTGTGCTGCTCAATGATTTTCGCAGTCAGATACAGGCCTAATCCTGTGCCTTTTGTTTTGCGGGAATTTTCGTTGCCTACCCGGTAAAATTTCTTGAATATTTTTCTTTTCTCCTCGTCCTGAATTCCGATACCCTGGTCGGCAATACTCAGAATTAAGTCCTCGTCCTGGCGGTATATCCTGGCCACTATTTCAGAAGCTGAGGGTGAATATTTAACAGCATTTTCGAGCAGGTTATTAATGGCCAGCTTCCAGAGCAGGGGATCGCCCAGGGTGTGACAGTTTTCTTCAGCCTGTAATATAAATTGGTGATCGCTGCGCTGCTGATAGGCATGCAGGCAATCGCTGAGTACTTCTGAAAGGTCAATTTTTTCTGGAGTAGGTTTGAAGTAACGGCTTTCCATTTGTGAAGCCAGCAACAGGTTATTACACAGATCGTCGAGCCGGTTAGATTCTTCGACGCTGCGCTGAATAAGTTTCTCCTGTGTTTCTTCATTAAGCTTTCGGCGGGCCATAGTTTGCAGATTCAACTTTATTGCCGCAATAGGAGATTTTAATTCGTGCGTAACCGAAAGTATAAAATTACGCTGTTGCCTTGCCACTAAATGGTTGCTGCGTATAGAAGAATAAACTACGCCTGCTCCTATTAAAATGATAGCGAGAAATGTAGCTCCTTCCCCCAGGTACTGGCGTTTGCGGGTATGTTCTCTCTCTTTGATTTTCTGGTACGCAGCTTTGTAACTAACAGGGTTGGCTACGCTATCGATATGCGAATGCAGGGCGTCCAGCTCGTTGTTGACGATGATGGCACTTTGTTTATTCAGGCTTATGCCCCAGAACACCAGGGCGGCGATGATATAAACGAGTAATAAGAAATAAAGGAAAGTAAGAACCCGCATGGCTATACAAGTTTGGCGCTGGAAGTTAATATAGTACCAATGGCCGGCGCTACCCAGTGGTTATAATTCTATACTGGTAACCTGATTGCTTTTAACGTTGAACACAATGATTTCCGGTTTCAGTTTAGGTTGGCCGGGATTGCTGTAACGCACCTGATATTTTCCGGGTTGGAATTCAACTTTTTGCTGAGCTGCGTTTCCTGATACATTCATTTCATAAAAGGGCACGAAGCTATCGCCACGCTGATACCAGAACTGTACTTTACCATAGTTCGATGCGTTGGTGATATGTACGGTGCCTGGTTCCAGTATTTCTATAAGCTTCACGCTGTTAAAATCCAGATCTATATAGTACATCTGGGGCGGCAGTGTATTGACCTCGATATGGTAATTTGCCGGATCATAGGGCAATTCTTCGTCGCAACGCTGACGTACTACCGGGCCGGGTTCAAATCTTTTGCTTACCAGTGCCACGTACTCTTTTACAGGGCGGTCGGGAGCAGTAGGGTAATAAAATGCCAGGGCGCCGCGGCTGATCTGGATTGTTATTTTCTTGTTCTTTCCCTGCTCTATAACAACGTTCTCTGCTTTGGCCTTACTGCCCGGAATAGAAATGTCGTAGGTACCTGGCTGCATCGGAATGCGGTCGGGCTGTCCGGCTGTGACATTGCGATAGGCCGTTTTGATAACCTTTTTTGTCTTGGAATCCAGGAATTCCAGTTTGGGCTCGGTCAAAAATACTTTTCCCTGCCCGTTGGTAAAATGAATTTGCAGCGAAGTTTCTTTAGCATCCTCACTTATTTCAGTGTAGGGCAGGGTAACCTGTGTCGTAGGTTTGGGAGGAGTACGTTTGGTGGTTACCGGTTTAGCAGGTGTTTTGCCGGGCTGTGGTTGTACAATTGCAGGTCTTGGCTTCGGGGGTTCCGGATCCATGTCGGCCAGCTTTATTACCAGTTTGGGCACTTTCAGTGGTTCGGCATCGGGCAGGGTGTACAACAAGTTCTGTTTTCGCAGGTTTTTAATACTGATTACCCGGTTCAGGGTTCTTTTTTGCCTGGCAGGGGTAGTTTCAGTTACTACAGGTGTTACCACTTTTTCGGGAGCAGGACTGGGAGCTGGAGTTTGTTTCACGGGCTCGGTCACTGCGGGCGGAGCGGGTTTACTGCGCGTTACCGTTGGCGCCGGACTGGCTGGCGCCGGACGCGGTGCTGTAGCGCGTAAACCCGGTGCTTTTACCGATAGTATTTTCCTGTTATCATCTATAATGGTCTTTACTGCATTGTTTATGTCTTTTTCGGCTGTTACCAGCAGGTATTTGCCCATGCAGTCGTACTGCTGTTTTAAGGGAGCATAATCCATCAAACTGAGGATATAAGGCTTGAAGCTGATTTTGGACGAAAGCAATGTATTGACCGTGGCACATATATCACCGCCGCAACTTTCTTCTCCATCGGTAATCAAAATAATACTATATGCATAAAGGTTGCCTTCGGTAAAATCTTTCTCTGCCGTTTCTTTCAGAGCCCAGGCAATGGGTGAGTAGCCCCGGGGTTGAATATAATTCAGCCTCGTTTGAATCTGGGCATTGTTACTACTGCTGAAAGACACTTCCAGTCGCGAGTCAAAACAGTTTTTTTCCTGGGCGGGGTATTGGCTTCCAAATACCCGTACTGCAAATGCAACGTCCGGATTTACAGCATGTATGCTGTCGGCAATAGTGCTGATTAAGCGTGCTGCAGCTTTGAACCTGGTTTCATTTTTTGTCCAGTCACCCAGCATACTGCTCGAAGCGTCCAGCAGGAATAATATCCGGGCTGGTCGCTGGGTTTGCGACTGGCTAAAGCTTATGTTGCCGGTAAGAATTATGATGAAGACAAACAGTATTTTTTTCGTTTGTGTTCGTAGAAAATGTTTGAATGAATTTGTTGTCATTACAGTATTAGATCTGGCGTCAAGTTACGACGAATGCATTTGATCCGGAGTATACCTGGGTAAATATCTTCTTTCGCGCCGGGTTGAAGGGTGTTTTCTATCTTTGCTTACAAAATTACAATCATTATAGCCTAGACATGGTTTTTTCTTCGAGATTGATAGAGGATGCGGTTGATGCTTTTTCAAAATTACCCGGAATAGGGAAAAAGACAGCGCTCAGGTTGGTTCTTCACCTGCTTAATGAGGACCCGGACAGTGTGCGTCATTTCAGTACGACGATTTCCCGTATGCGCGAGGAAACATCGTTTTGTCCCGATTGCAATAACGTGTCTGACGGCGGACTATGCAGTATTTGCGCTAACCCGTACCGCGATAAGCATATCATATGTATTGTAGAAAATATCCGCGATGTAATATCAATAGAAAGCACGCGACAATTCAACGGATGTTATCATGTGCTCGGCGGCCTGTTATCACCCCTCGATGGTATTGGTCCTGAACAGTTAAGGTTGGAAGGACTTATAAAACGGCTTGATCAGGGAGGTGTACAGGAAATCATTATGGCACTAAACCCAACAATCGAGGGTGATACTACTATTTACTATATCAACAAGCAAATTGCCGGTTACGGTTTGTATATATCCTTGATAGCCCGCGGTGTTTCTTTTGGTGCAGAGCTGGAGTATACCGACGAGCTAACCCTTGCGCGGTCCATCATGAAACGCTTGCCTATGAGTACTTATGTGAATACGGGTTCTGGCTCCACCAGTTGATATCCGGCTGCGTGCCGGCCGGTTTATCCAGTACTACTGTTCATTTCTGTTTATGCTGCCAATAAAACCAGAAAGGTGCTCTTTGCGGAGCACCTTTCTGGTTTTATTAATTTACCTTATAAGTAAAAATAAATTTAGAATTTAGGACAAGCGAAATTGTAGGTTTTACGAACAACTTTGTTGATGATTCCATTGTAAATCGCAGAAATCTCGTAAGCTCCCTGTCCGCCCGTCATATTTTGTCCGCTGGACATTGTAACGTCGTAGCTGAAACCAATTTTCATTTTCGACCATTCGAAACCCACGTAAGGTGCCAGTGCGTCGCCGTAGCGGTACCAGGCTCCCAGATAGAATATGGTGTTGCGGGTGTACTCGTCATGTCCGGGGTTCATAATGAAACCAACGGCGCCACCCAGCAGGAATTCTGAAGCAGGGCCTTGCTTTTGGTACATGGTACTCAGGTACATCACAGTATTTTCGTTCATTTCAAAAGATCCACCAAGGTGCAGGGAGAATCTGGAATGTATTTTTAAAGATTGTCCGGTGGTCAGGAAGCGTTCTTCGGGACGGGTCAGGTGGTAGTAAGCTACTCCTCCGTAAAGTGTTGCTTTTTCGGCTACGCGTCCTGAATACATCAGCCCGGCGTTGAAGTCAGGATAGGTAAGATCCTGGTTGCCAAAATTTTCGTAGGTGCGCAACAGACTTCCGGGCATATTCGGGTCAAACTGATCGCCGAATATCAGTTTGTCGAATTGAATGCTTTTTTGAACAAGATAGCCTTGTACACCCAGCGATACGGTATGTTGCTTATCCATACCAAAGGCTTTATGGTAAGCTATCGAAAGTCCTACAGTAGTGTTTTGTAGCCCACCCGTGCCCGATTTGTCGTACAATCCCAAAAGCCCTACACCCAGCGCATCGCCTTCGGGCAGTTTGCCGCGGAGGGTGGGTATGTCGAATGCTATGGTTCCGCTGATATATGGATTATTGGATACTGTATACCATTGCGTACGGAAGTTCGCAGAGGCACGCCAATCGTTTTGCGTTAACCCGGTTTGAGCTGGATTTAGCGTTAATGGTGAGGTGAAATATTGTGTAAAGTGAACATCTTGCGCCCATCCACTCATAGAAATTCCTGCCATTACCAACGCACTTAGTAATACTTTCTTCATGTTGTTTTTTCAGATTGCCAGTTAAACAAAACAATTGTGCACAAAATAGTACAAACCAAATTATAATACAATAGACGCTTGGATTTTTTTTTTTGTTGGGATAAATTCAAAATCATCTTAACAAAACCTGCAATTTCCGCGCCGATAAAATCAGGCCCATGATGCCTTTATCCTTGTTGTTTGATACCATAAGCTAAATCACCCGCATCGCCCAGGCCAGGAACAATATAACCTTTGGCGGTAAGCTCATCATCAATGTCGCCCGCCCAGATAGTAGCATTGGGATACTTGCGCAGCAAGCGTTCTATACCCTCGGTACAGGCAATAGCAGCAACGATATGCAGTTGATCAGGTGTGCCATGCATGTGTAAAGACTTCAGGGCAGATAACAAAGATGCCCCTGTGGCCAGCATCGGATCAGCCATTATTAAAGTGCGGTCCTGGACGGGCGGGCAGGTAACGTAATCCTGTTCAATATCAAAGCTGCCGTCGCGGTGATGCCTGCGATATGCGGCAACAAAGGCACAATCGGCTCGATCAAAATAGTTGATGAGCCCTTGTTGTAAAGGGATACCTGCGCGCAAGATTGTAGCAATAACCGGCTGCTGCTGTAATGCCATAATCGACGACTCGCCCATGGGAGTTTGTACCACGCGTTCTTCGTACCGGAGGCCACGACTTATTTCATAAGCAGCAACTTCTCCAATACGTTCTATGTTTCTTCTGAACCGCATTCTGTCGGTTTGAACGGATATATCCCGGATTTCACTCATCCATACCGAAACAATACTGTTTTGAACGCTTAGGTTGTATACCATGGTGGCCCGATTTTAGAATTGGTCGTTAAAATACCGCCTTTCACTGTCAGATGCTTACATCCTTTTTCCAAATTTCAATAAATAATTGGAACTTTATACTAATTCTTTTTCCAAATGCGCGGGCTTCATAAAATAATATGGATACTGATGCTGCATTTACTATGCAGTGGTGGTACTTATGCCCAGGAACCAGGTCCCCATGATACCATTATTCTGGGAGCTGTTAAAGTCGGCGACGAAATATTTGGAATGGCTTATCTGGATGAAGTCGAAATTTTTGGCCGGTATACCGACCCAAAACGTAAAGCGGAGCTGGATCGACTGCGCTACAACGTTTTTAAGGTGTATCCCTACGCTGTAACAGCGGCTTACCTGCTTGACAAAGTAGAAAAGGAAACTTCTGTCAGAACCAATAAAAAGGATCGTAAGAAATATCTGAAAAATATGGAGGCAGAGATGAAAGCCCGTTTTAAAGACGAGCTCAAAAATCTGTCGATGAACCAGGGGCAAATTCTGGTGAAATTAATAAACCGGCAGACCGGGCGCGATTGTTACAGTGTGATTAAAGAAATCAAGGGCGGATTTAATGCCCGGATTTACCAGACTACCGCTTTCTTTTTCGATAATAACCTCAAAAATCAATACGATCCTTTTGGCAAAGACAAGGATATTGAAATGATCGTCCGGGAAATTGAATCACGCAATTATTACCAGTATCAACAACATCTCCGCGCCAGAAAGCTGGCCAATTAGCCCGGAAACAGCCTGTTATTTCAATTTTCTTTGCCCTTATAAATCAACAAAATAGTTTTTCAGTTTTCAAGTTCTAATTTTGCGGGCTCAAGCAGCAAAATCAATCTCATGAAATTACATGTTCTGGCTATTGGTGCACATCCCGACGATGTTGAGTTGGGCTGTTCGGGTACCTTAATCAACCACATCCATAAAGGTGACCGGGTAGGCATTCTGGATTTGACCCAGGGCGAACTTGGCTCACGGGGTACTATCGAAAGCCGCTATGAAGAGGCCGCAGCTTCGGCAGCTCTTATGGGTGTAGCCGTACGCGAAAATCTGAAAATGGCAGATGGGTTCTTCGAAAACAATCGCGCGCATCAATTACAGATAATCAAAGTATTACGTAAATATCAGCCCGATATAGTTCTGGCCAATGCCTTAGCCGATCGACATCCGGATCATGGCCGCGCAGGCCGGCTCATTGCAGATGCCTGTTTTTACAGCGGCCTGCGAATGATTGCTACCGAGCTGGATGGCGCAGCACAGCAAGCCTGGCGGCCCAAAAGGGTGTTTCACTATATACAGGATCGATTTGCCGAACCAGATTTTGTAATCGATATCTCAGCTTCGTTCGAAAAGAAAATGGAAGCCGTAAAATGTTTCAAAACCCAGTTTTTCACCGATAGTTCAGCAGATCCCGAGACCTATATTTCACAACCCGGGTTTCTAGATAAAATAGCCAACCGGGCCAGCCAGCTGGGACAGCGTATTGGCACCCGATACGGTGAGGGATTCATGTGCGAGTCAACCCTGGGAATCAGTGATCTGGATGCACTTGTATATCCGCAACTCGCGTGATATCAAAGTAATGTCAACTTTTTTAGTAGACAGAAGAAATATTTTTCAAATTAATTTTGCTGTTTAGGAAAAATACAGCACCTTTGCAGTCCAAAAAAAATATGTCATGGCTCGTGTTTGTCAGGTAACAGGCAAAAAACCAATTTCCGGTCATAAAATTTGTTTTTCTAACAAGAAAGCAAAACGCCGTTTCTTACCAAATCTACAAACTAAACGTTTCTTCCTTGTTGAAGAAGATCGTTGGATTTCTATGAAAGTATCTTCTGATGCTATTCGTACCATTAATAAAAAAGGCCTGTTCACGGTGGTTAAAGAACTACGTGAGCAAGGTGTAGCAATCTAATTTCAATCTAATTTTTAAATAAATTACCGATGGCTAAAAAAGGAAACCGCGTACAGGTGATTTTGGAGTGTACCGAGCATAAGACTAGCGGAATGCCCGGCACAAGCCGTTATGTTACCCATAAAAACAAAAAGAATACACCCGAGCGCATCGAGCTGAAAAAGTATAACCGTATTCTGAAAAAGGTAACACTTCACAAAGAAATTAAATAATTGAACAGAGTACAGGCTTCCATATTCTGAATGTCGGGTCTGTAATTTGTTTGTTTAAAATAAACTATCATGGCTAAAGCAGCAAAGACGGCGATAAAGAAAGATCCTAAAGCTAATCTGGATGCAAAGAACTACACCAAGGTGATTAAAACCGTACGTAGTCCTAAAACAGGTGCTTATACTTTTAAGGAAAACATTATCCACAAGGATAAAGTTCAGGAATTTCTGAGCGCTAAATAAGACATTGCCATAAGGCATTTCAAAAAACGCAATCTGTGTATTCACAGGCATTGCGTTTTTTTTATTTGCTTTCATCTTTGGAAGGCCTGCACTCCATGCAGGGTTCCGCACAACCAGTATTTCCGGATACTCAGTTTAAACAGCTTTATGTTTTTGACAGAAATGGCTCAATAATAAGCCCCGTAACCGTACGGGGCTTATGTTGTTGGTGTATGCCGGTTTTTATAAAATCCGCTGTTTAACACTTTCCAGTATATCCAGTGCTTCTTCCTTGCTATTGCCTTCGGCATAAATCCTTAGAACCGGTTCTGTACCTGAAGCCCGCAGCATCATCCATCCGCCGTTGTTGAGGTGATATTTAATACCGTCAACCGTTTCTACCCTGTCTACCGCATATTTGCCAAACGAAGTGTATACGCCTTCGCTTGCTTCTTTCATTATACGCTGCTTTTGTTCTTCCTGCAACAACAAATCGTTTCGCTCATATACAAAGCGGCCTACTATCCCATAAATTTCTTCGCACAGTTCCTTCAGGGTCTTACCGGTTTCCATCATGTATTCATAAATAACCAGACCATCAAATATGCCGTCCCTTTCCGGAATATGTCCTTTAATCGCTATTCCACCACTTTCTTCGCCTCCCAATAGTACGTCATCGGTAACCATTTTCTCACTGATGTATTTGAACCCGATGGGAGTCACTTCCACTTCGAGTCCGTACTCCGCGCACATTTTCTTAACCCGGTCAGTTACGGAGAACGCAATGACTACTTTACCGTCGAGCTTTTTGTATTTATGTAAATAGTGAATCAGTAGCAGAATAATGTGATGAGCATCAACAAAATTTCCGTCTTCATCGTAAAGTCCGATGCGATCGGCATCGCCGTCGGTAGCCAGTCCTACTTTCAATTCAGGCGTATTTGCCATCAATGCAGAAAGTTCTGTCAGGTTTTTATGGATGGGTTCAGGTGCCGTTCCCTTGAACGAGGGGTTGTAGTCGCAATGAAGCAATACTGCTGAAGGTAATACTTTGCGAATCACCTCCTGGCCGGCGCCATACATAGCATCATAGGCCAGCTTGTAGGGCGCCTCACCCAGTTTTTGGAAATCGAAGCGGCTGCGCAGGTACTCAATGTACATTTGCTCCAGGTTTATATATTCCAGCATTCCCTGTGCTTCCCATGTATCAAGGCTCTGGCCGGGTATGTGTACCGCAGTTGCGGGAATCAATGCTTCCACTTCGGCAATATGCGCCGGACTGGTAGGCCCGCCATGTGGTCCTTTTAGTTTATATCCATTATAATCCGGTGGGTTGTGCGATGCAGTAATCACTACACCCTGATGTGCCTGCATTTGTTTTACACCAAAAGATACCATCGGAGTGCTTACAAAGCCCTTTGCCAGCAATACTTTCACACCATTGTCACAAAGTACGCCGGCGGCTGTTTCGGCAAACAGATTGCCACCGAAGCGACAATCGTGTCCGATGAGTACCACGGGTGACTGATGAAACTGCTTTAACCAGCTGGCCAAAGCAAACGAAACCCTGCCCACATTCTGAACCGTGAAATCTTTAGCTATGATCGCGCGCCAGCCATCCGTTCCAAATTTTATTATATCCATTATTAATCAGGCGTAATTTTTATATGGTGAAAAATAAGGTGTGCAAAATACGGCAAAACCGCGGTATGTACTGCTCCTGGTAATGTTTTTAGCCAGGAAAAACAAAATTGTACTTTTGGCGATCAAAAATAATCTGCCTCTCAATGGGTATTGTCATACGTCAGTCCATTAAATCTGTTTTTGTTACACTGATCGGTGTGTTGTTGGGCGCCTTAATTACGGTGCTGTCAATGGAATACTTTCCTAAAACAGAACTTGGATTTCAACAAAACCTTATCAAAATCACGATAATGGTTTCTTATCTGGGACTGTATGGTTTCAATACCACCTTGCTGATTTTTGGACAGCGCTACCCGCCTGGACATCCCTCCAGAGGCACCTTCTTATCACTCACACTTATAGCGCCGCTGATATTAACGCTATTGGTCTGCGCCTCTTATTATTTCCTGAAAAATTATGTAGGGCTTATATATAGCAAGGAGACTGACGTAGTAATGATGGAACAGTACTTTTTCCTGTTTCCCATGCTCACCTTTTTAGTGGCTGCCATCAGTTGGCTGGAAGGCTATTTGCAGTCTTTACATAAGACGGCACTGCAGAATTTTGCCCGAGAAGTACTTGCCCGCATTATATACATCACCCTTATAGTATTGTATGCTACAGGCGTACTGAGCTTCGGACAGTTTCTCTGGTTATATGTAATTACTTATCTTATTCCTTTTTGTTTTCTGCTCATGATAGCCTTACGTAATCCGGGCTTTCGTTTTGAGATTCGGAAAGATGCCCTGTTCCTTTCTGAAGTGAAAGAAATTTTCCGCTTCTCCGGATACCATATGCTGACGGTTGTGAGTACGGTATTGATATTGCAACTGGATGCTGTATTGCTGGCACCACTTGATCGCGATGGCTTCGATGCATTGGCTGTGTATAGCATTGCTGTGCTGGCGGTATCCATGCTGCGTAATCCGACGCGTGTAATAGGTATCGCTGTTACCCCGGCTTTCACCAAGAGCTATAATGAAGGAGATATGCTGAACCTTGCCGACATGTTTCGCAGGTCGGCCATTAATATGCAAATCATCGCCTGTGCTATGATAGCATTGGTGTATCTGAACATCAACAACATCCAGGAAATGATAGCATTCATCAAACATGGTTATGATGAAGTAAAATGGTTGATTATGATATTGATGTTGGGCCAGTTTTCTGACATGGTTACTGGGCTGAACTATGAGCTCATAGGGGTAACGCGGTTTTATCGCTTTAATTTCTGGATTGCCATCATATTTGTAACTATAGTGTTGGTTTTGAACCTTCTTCTGATTCAGCGTATGGGCATTTATGGTGCAGCCTGGGCTACTACCATTGGCCTTGTAATCTTTAATATTTCCAAGACCGTTTTTCTTTGGTATAAAATGAAACTGCAACCTTTTTCCAGAAAAACCTGGACCGTAATGCTGTCGGTGTTATTAATTGCCGGAGTGTGCTGGATCATACCGTATACGCTTAATGTAATTGTGGATACGGCTATCCGCTCCATTGTTTTCTGCGTGCTGCTATGGATCGTACTGTATAAAACCGCAGTATCTCCGGAGATCAACGGTTTGACAAGTAATATTATTCGTAAACGTAAGTTGTTCTAGGTCTTCTTGGGTTTCTTTTTTGCTGCGGGAAACAGGACATTGTTAAGAATCAGCCGGTAGCCGGGTGATGTGGGGTGCAGGGACAGATCGGTAGGCGGGTCGCCTATCTGGTGCTGGTAATCTTCGGGATCATGTCCGCCGTAGAAGGTAAAAGTACCTTTGCCATATTCGCTGTGAATGTACTTGGCTTCGTCGGCTACTTTGCTTTCTCCCATAATGAGCACATTACTCTTCAGTACTTTTTTGCGGAATGCGGTAGTTTGTCCCATAAATCCCTTAATGGTGGTAGTATGGTTTTGGCACAACATTGTAGGTACCGGATCAAACTTGGCCGAGAAGGTGAAAAGGGAAAAATAATCGGTAGGCATCGGTACCCTGCGAAAGCGGGCATCGTTGTCGATACTCGAGTATTCGTATTCAAAAGGATTTTTCTCCAGTACGAAATCTTTAAATGCAAAGCAGGCATTAAAATTGAGTTTCTCCTGTGCCGCCGGATCCATGCCGTCTCCATCGAAGGGCACTTCACAAATATCTATTCCTTCAGCTGCCAGGGCAATGTCATAGCTGTCGGTAGCACTGCACATAGCAAAGAGATAACCACCGCCACTTACAAAACCCTGAATTTTTTTCGCGACTGCCAGTTTCAATTGGGATACCTTTTTAAATCCGTGTTTGGCAGCCATTTCTTCCTGCAGCTTTACATCTTCAATATACCATTTCTGGTCTTTATAGGAGGCCCAGAACTTACCAAACTGACCTGTGAAATCTTCATGGTGCAAATGCAGCCAGTCATATTCGTGCAGCTTGTCGGCCAGCAGTTCGTCGTCGTACACTTTATCGTACGGTATTTCGGCAAAAGTGAGCGCCATGGTTACTGCATCATCCCATGGCAGTTTGCTCTTGGGTGTGTAAACTGCAATTTTAGGTGCTTTCTCCAGTTTGATGACGTCTCCGTTATAGTCCGGATCGGCTATCTTCTGCAGGATACCATCATATTGAGCATCAGCCATAATGCTGTAATCCACACCTCTTAGTTTGCAACTCCGCTCGAGTGCTGCATTCTGATCCATAGCGAAGGCTCCTCCGTCGTAATTCAATAACCAGTCGACCGGCATGCCCGCCTGCAGCGCGAGGAAGGCAATGCCATAGGCTTTCAGATGGTTACTCTGGTTTTCGGCATTCATTGGGATATACAACTTTCCTGCCTGGGCAAATGCGCCCGACAGTACGGCTATCAGTAAGCTCAACAGCACTTTCTTAATCATACCGCAAGTTAAGTATATTGAGTTAATGTTACTGCGGCGGTAAGCAGAGCAGAGCTGCTTCAATCCTGAAACATTCTACTTACATTTGTTGCAGTTTATGAAGCAAACACTGATTAAACAGCTATTAATTGCTTTAGGAGCAGCGCTCTTATTCATACCTTTTTTGGGAAAGGTGCATCTGTTCGATTGGGACGAGGTAAACTTTGCCGAAGCTGCCCGCGAAATGCTGGTGACGCATAATTATATGCGTGTACAAATCGACTTTATGCCCTTCTGGGAAAAGCCGCCCTTGTTTATATGGATGCAGGCCTTCTGTATGAAACTGTTCGGTATTAATGAGTTTGCCGCCCGTTTGCCCAATGCCTTCATGGGAATTATCACTTTATGTACTTTATTTTATGTGGGCAAAAGGGTAGTGAATGAGCGCATGGCCTGGTGGTGGGTGTTATTATATGCTGCCAGCTGGTTGCCGCATTTCTATTTTAAGACGGCTATCATTGACCCTACCTTTAATTATTTCATTTTTCTTTCATTTTTCCAGATTTACCTCCTGCGACAAAGCAGCCGGAAAATACTGCACGCCGTGCTGGCGGGCATGTTTCTGGGTCTTGCCGTGCTCACTAAGGGGCCGGTGGCCATTTTGGTCGCGCTGCTTTCACTCGCGGTGTACATTGTTCTGAACAAAGGATTGTGGGGGTATCGGCTCAAGCATTTGCTGCTGGTTGCACTGGCATGTTGCTTTACGACATTCCTGTGGTTCGGCATTGATATCGTGCAGAATGGCTGGTGGTTTACCCGCGAATTTATCGGTTATCAGATACGCCTTTTCCGTACGGAAGATGCCGGCCACGGTGGCCCGTTCTTCTATCACTTTGTTGTTTTGCTCATTGGTTGTTTTCCTGCTGCGGCCTTTCTGTTTCAGTACAGGCGGCCCACTGCTTCGGTAGGTATAATGAAGGATGACGAAGGATTCCGCAAATGGATGTGGGTACTTTTTGGCGTGGTCCTGATTTTATTCTCTATTGTAAAAACCAAGATTGTCCATTACTCCTCCTTATGTTATTTTCCACTAACGTTTTTGGCTGCCTGGCAGGTAAGCCGTATTGATGATGGAAAAGTACATCTGAAACGATGGGTGCTTCGCATTACGGGTTTTACCGGCGTGTTGCTCAGTATCGCCATTATGTTATTGCCATTGGTGGGCATCTGGAAAGATCGCCTCATTCCATATATCGATGATGAGTTTGCGGTGGCTAACCTTCAGGCTGCCGTTAACTGGAGCTATCTCGAATGTCTGTATGGCGGTATTTACCTTGCCGGAATAATAGTGACACTTGTATGGCTTAAGAGGAATTTTCAGAAGGGGATGCTGCTTTTAATCAGCCTGCAATTGTTTATCATCCAGGTGGCTATGAATCATTTTGTACCGAAAGTAGAAGCCTACTCCCAAAAAGCCGCTGTAGATTTTTATAAGAGCCTGGCTGGTCAGGATGTATACCTGGCACCGCTGGATTTTGTGAGTTATGGATACTTATTTTATTCGGAGAAACAACCCAGCACACAACCTGCCTATTACGAGCAGAAGCGCGAGTGGTTGTTGAATGGGGCAGTTGATAAACCAGTTTATTTTATTACAAAAATTACGTCTGAACCCCAATGGTCGGCACATCCCAATTTAGTAAAATTGGGTGAGCAGAACGGGTTCGTGTTTTATAAGCGCAGATAAGCGCATGATTATGTAGTGTGTTAACCAACCGTTGCCTAAATATTATTGCATATAAATTAAGTATTTTGCGGGACGGGTTTTTTATTTCAATACTGTTTAAACAAAATTTTTAACGACCACCGCAATGAAGCGTATTTTATTCCTGTTGTATGTAGTATGTTTTTCGGTGTTATGTTTCGGACAAATGGAGCGTGGCACTGATCTTACCAAATGGAGTTTCAGCTCTCAAAAGATCAATGATAGCACCTTTAATATCCTGATTGATGTAGCTATTAAAAAGGGCTACCATATATATAGTTTCGATCCGGGAGGAGATGGGCTATTGGTTCCGCCGGCTTTTACATTTAATAAAAATCCGAATGTTCGTTTTGAAGGAAAAGTAAGCGAATCTGGTAAAATTATCAGCGAAGAAGTAAAGGAACTTGATTATACCATTCGTTATTTTAAGGATAAAGCTACCTATACGCAAAAGGCCATCGTACGTGCCAATACTACAATCAGGGGAAATGTGTACTTCTCGGTATGCGACGACCAGATGTGTACGCCGCCCGAAACGCTGAAATTTTCCGTTGATATCGATGGCCTGGCTCAAACGGCTGTTGACGATACTACACAGGTTGAAGATACTACCGAAGTGATCGCTACTTCAGCTCAGCCCTCTGCTACTGATACTACTGTCAAAGCTGCTACAGCCGGTTCACTGGCCGATGGTACCGAAAGTCTCGAGAAAAGCTCCCTCTGGGAATTGTTCATAGCGGGTTTTGTGGCGGGCTTTATTGCCTTTATCATGCCCTGTATATATGCAATGCTGCCCATTACAGTAAGCTTCTTTACCAAAAGAAGTAAGAACCGGGCTACGGGTATTAAAAACGCGATTTTCTATTCGCTGTCCATCATTCTCATATTTACGGCAATAGGCGCATTGGTTACCCTCCTGTTCAGCGAAAAGACCATGTACGAACTTTCAACAAGTATGGGCTTCAATTTATTTGTCTTCATCCTGTTTATCGTATTCGGTGTTTCGCTGCTCGGTGCTTTTGAAATTACCTTACCTGCATCCTGGTCCAGCAAGCTTGATTCCAAGTCCAATACCAACAGCTTTGGCGGTATATTCTTCATGGCCCTGGTATTGGTAATCGTTTCCTTCAGTTGTACTTCGGCTTTCATTAGTTCATTGATTGTTTATATTGTGAAGTCGCAAAACAGCTTAGGCGGTTTGGTAGGCTTCTTTGGTTTTGGTTTGGCCATAGCCCTTCCATTTGCCTTATGCGCATTCTTCCCCGGACTCTTAAACAATATTGCCAAATCAGGCGGATGGCTGAATACAGTGAAAGTGTCCATGGGCTTTATAGAACTGGCCATGGCCATGAAATTTTTGTCGAATATCGATTTGCAATATCACTGGCGCCTGCTCGATTTTGAAGTTTACCTCAGTATCTGGATTATCATCTTCGCACTGTTAGGCTTTTATCTGTTGGGGAAACTACGGTTTTCGCATGACGATGATCTGCCGAAAAATATGTTTGGGCAGACCTATATTTCCGTTACACGGCTCTTCTTTGCTATGTCGGCACTCGCCTTTTCCGTGTACATGATTCCGGGCCTGTGGGGTGCACCGCTTACCGGTATCAGCGGCTTCCTGCCTGAAAGAAAAACACTCGATTTTAATATCCATGATAACCTTATCAACCTGCAGGCAAGTGGCGGCGTTAGTGCTGGCAACGATGCACAGGAAGTACGGCCTCAGAAGTATGCCGACCGTTTAAAATCAGAGCTGCCAGGTATTGCCACTTTCTTTGATTATGATGAAGCGTTGGCAGCAGCTAAGAAAATGAACAAGCCGGTATTGCTTGACTTTACAGGACATAGCTGCGTTAACTGCCGCAAAATGGAGCGGGCGGTATTGTCGAAGCCTGAAGTACTAAGAGAATTAAAGCAACACTTTGTAGTGGCCAGCCTGTACTGCGACGATAAAACCAAAATAGCGGAGGCTGAGTTTTTCAAATCGTCTATTGACGGAGCTACCATCACTACTATCGGTGGCAAGAACCTGGAACTGGAAATTACACGCTTCGGTGCTGTGGCACAACCGCTGTACATATTTGTTGATCCTGATGGAAATGTAATTCGGAATGCTGGCGGGTTTGTGCCCGATGTACAGCGTTTCCTTAATATAATGGACGAAGTACGGAAGGCACACGCGGAGCATAAATAGGCTTGATGTTCTCATTATTCAGAATGTCTATAGCGCAATAACATTAATTTTCAACGTTAATTATTGTAGGTACAATTATTGTTGAGTTTTTGTTTATCTTTGCCTCATAAAATTTACGCAACATGGCAACAACACAATGGTCATTAGACCCCACACACTCAGAGATTCTTTTCAAAGTAAAGCACATGATGATCTCGTCCGTATCGGGAGAGTTTGGTTCTTTTACGGCAAGCCTGGAGACAGAAGGTGAGGATTTTACTAAATCGAAAATTTCTTTTAGTGCTGATATTGATTCTATCAGTACCAAGAATGAACAAAGGGACGGGCATTTGAAAAGTCCCGACTTTTTTGATGCTGCCAATCATCCGCAAATGGTGTTTTCGGCCAGCGGCATGGAGCGCAAAGGCGACGAAGATTATGTATTACATGGCGACCTGACTATACGCGGTACTACCAGGCCTGTTACCCTTAATGTTACTAACAGCGGGGTAATTGTAGACCCCTATGGTTACCAGCGTACAGGATTTGAGCTTACCGGGAAGATTAACAGAAAGGACTTTGGTCTTACCTGGCATCAGATGACCGAAGCAGGTGGCCTGGTAGTAAGTGATGAGGTGCGGATTATGGCTAATGTCGAATTTGTGAAACAATAATTCAGACCCTTGCGTTGGAAAAGCTGTATCAATTTCTGGTACAGCTTTTTTTTATGCTCACATGTTTATGTTGTTGTTCTATAATCGGTACCGGTTTTTTCGTCTTAAAGAAAAATTGCCATTCGGATCCTGCTTTTTACATCCAGGTAGCACTTAACGATATATGATTTACCAAAAAAGCCAGTAAATTACACTACTTTTATTGAACTTGATAACAAACAAATGGCGCCAATAAACAAGAAATTAGCGGGTATATTCCTTTTAATTGCCGGATGGTTGATATGTAGCGATGTTGTTGCTCAGACAAACCTGGAAGTCTTCGGGCAAAACAGGGTGCAATACAGACGATTTGATTGGAAGTACTACGAAGCCGAACATTTTAAAATATATCATTATGACCGTTCTGGTCGCGAACTGGCCCGGTATGTTGCCGAACAGGCCGAGCAGGATATTACAGCAATAGAACGCCGGCTGGGTGGATTGTTTCCGGAACGAATCAATATTATCCTGTTTAACTCCTTCGACGAACAACAACAAAGCAATATCGGACTCAATGGCAAGCTGCAGCTGCAGAACGATAATCCAGCGGGAACCGTGAACCTGGTAGGCGATAAACTCATTATTTATTTTACGGGTCGCCATGCTGACCTAAAGCGGCAGTTGCGGCAGGGCATGGCGCAAATTGTGATGGAGCGACTGATGTTTGGTGAAAATTTCCGTGAAATGGTTCGGAATGCTGTCCTGCTCAATTTACCCTCCTGGGTTTCGACCGGATATATAGACTATGTAGTAGACGGTTGGACTGCGGATGATGACAATGATTGGAAAAATGAAGTAGTTACGCCTGAGAAAGTACACTTTGATGAGCTGGGCGACAGGAATCCCCGACTGGCGGGAAAGGCCTTTTGGAAATACATAGCAGTAAAGTACGGTGAGAACAACGTGAAGAACCTGCTGTACCTTACCCAGTTAAAAAGCAGTCTGAACAAGGCCCTGCAACTGACCATCAATCAAAAGCTCAAGCCTACCTATGATTCTGTAATAACCTTTTATAAGAACCGATATGCTTTCGAAGAGCAGGTCTTTGAAGCACTCGATACTACTTCGCTGCTCACCAGTATTCCGCTTCCCGATAAAGAAAGTCGCATCCGGGATATCATGGTTTCGCCTCGTGGTGGTGACGTGGCCTATGTGCTCTGGAAGTTTGGAGAATACAAAGTAATTCTCGAGCGTACCAGAATCGTAGATGGTGTTTCTAAAAAGGAACGTTCCGTAATTCTTTCGGGTGGTGTCAAAAATCATTTGGAAGGCGACGATCCCGACTATCCCCTGCTATCATGGAGTAATACAGGTTTTAAACTGGGCATCATATTCAAGAATAAAGATCGTCTGCGAATCAGGGTTTATAATTCGGTAAAAGCAAAGCTGGAAGATTTTAAAATTCCGGCCAATCGATTCGATCGCATTACCGGTTTTACCTTCATGGAAGACGACGATATGATTATCGTCTCTGCTATCCGCCGTGGACAAAGCGATTTGTTCGAGTACCGGTTGAAAGGTGGCCGGATGAATCAGCTCACCGATGATGCCTGGGACGATATGGCGCCGGTATTTGTAAGTGGAGGCGCGCGTAAAGGTGTAGTCTTCCTGAGCAATCGTCCTGCCCCATACCTCAATATTCAACCCCTGCCAAACGAGTTACCCGCAGGGCCAATGAACGCCTTCTTCTATTATTCTACCACGCGCAGCTACGATTTATTGCAGTTGACCCGAAGTAAGAAAGGAGATGTTACGCAGGCTATTCCTTACGGCAGCGATCATTTTGCATTTTTGTCCGATCAGAACGGCGTGCGCAACCGGTACGTGGTCATGTTTGCGCGAAACAGCAAAAATATGGATTCGGCTTACTCGGTGCCCATGACCAATTTCAGCAGAAGCATCTTGTACCAGCAGTACAATCCTGCCAGCGGTAAGATAGCGGCAGTAATCAGAACACGCGATGCCTTCGATGTGTTTTTTCAAAGAATTGATCTTCCACATCCCGATGGTAACGTTGAACCCAAAAAGTTATTACCGCTGAGTTTTGTTGATGGTATCGCCAACGGTAAATTAAATGTTACGTCTTCTCCGGTAACATTGATGGATCAGGTAGATCAGAAAGTGAAAGAAGATCCGTTTAAAGTTAGTGTGGGAGATGAATTTCAAAATGAGTTTACACACCGTAAACGAGTGGACAGTGACGACCCGGCCACGGTGGAGCCCGGAGCAGAATCGAACGAACTGGCCGAAATGCTTTCCCTGAAAAAACCTGCCGACACCTCCGTGCTGTCGAACCTGCCCCTGAACGAACGGACGCAGCCAGAAAGCAGCGTTTATGATCAGCAATTGCAGGAAGGCGGTAAGCGGGTGTTGTATGTCGATAGTAGCTTTATAGCTATGCGTTCGCAGCCTTACCGCTTATCTTTCAGTCCGGATTTCTTTAGCGTACGGGTCGATAACAGCGTAATTTTCAACCGCTACCAATCCTACGGAAATTCCGGTGGCCGCTTTTCCAATCCTGCCCTGGGAGGTATGCTGATGGCAAGTCTTTTTGACAAAATGGAAGACTACCGTTTTACCGGGGGGATTCGTATTCCGGTCAATTTTTCGGGTCTGACATATTTTGCACAATTTGAAAATTTCAGGAGAAGGGTAGACTGGGGACTTATATTAATGCGTCAGGAAAGCAGGTACAATTATAATTTTCTGATTGACCCGAATCAACCGCCTTTCACAGAACCTGGAAAATCGGTGACAAGTATTATTCAGGCCAGCGCCAGTTATCCCATGGATAAAGTGAAGAGTTTTCGTTTGCACTTTGGTGGCCGCCAGGACAGAATGATTATTAAAGCTAAAGATCAGATTGGACTGCTACTACCCAACACCACCGACTACTGGGCTATGAGCAGGGCCGAGTATGTGTATGACGATACCCGTAATCCCACATTGAACATATGGAACGGACTCAGGTATAAATTCTTTGCGGAGTACATGTACAAGATACATTCCGACAATGAATACTATAGTGTTGGAGATAGTTTCAGAACAAACCAGAGAGGCGGATTTTATAACGTTGGAATGGATTTCAGATATTACCACAAAATTTATAAAAATCTGATAGCTGCGGTACGTGTGGCTGCAGCACATTCAGGCGGCAATCAGCAGATCATTTACTTTCTGGGCGGTGTCGACAATGATGTCAATCCTAAATTCAGTAATGCACTGCAGCCTACTAACAGGAACAATTACGCTTTTCAGGCTTTGTCGACCAATTTGCGCGGCTACGATCAAAACGCACGTAACGGTAATACCTATGCCTTGTTGAATGGCGAACTTCGTTTTCCGGTATTAAGTACTTTACTGCGCCGTCCTATTCAGTCGTCAATCTTGCGACATATGCAGGTAGTTGGTTTTGTGGATATTGGATCGGCCTGGGAGGGCTTATTGCCACTCGACGAGAATTTTAAACGTTATTATAACGCCACCTGGCCCAATAGTCTTAACCCCACCGTTCAGCTCACTGTGCCCAACTACAGCGACAACGGCCTGGCGATAGGTTATGGTGCCGGTTTGCGAACGCAGATATTCGGATATTTCGCCCGTTTTGATGCTGCCTGGAACATCCGGAAAGAATTTAGCTGGTATATTTCACTCGGAACAGATTTTTAATATTTGGTTATTTGCGGGCTTTAAAGCTGGCTTCCCAACCTTTTTTTAAACAGAAGCGTCTACATTTGTACTTTCATAAATTTTGAAGATGAAGAGATTTTATAGCTTGTTTGTTTCGTTCCTTATGCTCGCCCCTCTTGCTGTAAATGCGCAGGACGGAGACTATAAAAATGTGCCGGTAGGAACGGTTGAACATACAGTGGAGCGGAAAGAGCTCATGATTCCCAACGCGTTTAGCCCTAATGGCGACGGTCAGAATGATTATTTTAAGATCAGTAACATTACCGATGAAAAGCTGATTGACTTCAAAGTATTCAATCGCTGGGGAACTATTTTGTTCCGGACTTCTGATCCCCGGCAAGGCTGGGACGGTAATTATAAAGGCCAGCCACAGCCTTTTGGTGTGTATGGTTATGTGATTCGGATCGCCTATGCCGATGGCTATGTAGAGACTTATAAAGGCACTGTGACGCTAATTAAATAAACTGATTTATAGTACTTAAGAAAAAGAACCGCATCCCGCGGTTTTTTTTTATTTTGGTGATCTTATTTAACCCCCATAGGGCGAAAAAAATGATATGGATTTTCCATTTATACGATTATTTTTGCGTCCTAATTTTTTAATCTTTAATGTAGTAAGCATGAATGCACTTTTCTACTTGGTACCTTGTTTAGGCCTGGTGGCACTTTTATTTACATTGGTAAAAGGCAACTGGGTGAGTCGTCAGTCAGCCGGCAACGACCAGATGAAAGAAATCAGTACTTACATTGCGGATGGTGCAATGGCTTTTCTGAAAGCAGAATATAAAATTCTGGCTTACTTCGTGGTGATAGCAGCTATACTCCTGGGTGTAATGGGTTCGAGTCATGAAAATTCACACTGGAGTATTGCTTTGGCATTTGTTCTCGGTGCCTTCCTGAGCGCGCTGGCCGGTTTTATCGGAATGCGTATTGCCACTAAAGCCAATGTGCGTACTGCTGAAGCGGCCCGTACCAGTTTGAGTAAAGCATTGAAGGTTTCTTTTACCGGTGGTAGCGTTATGGGTTTGGGTGTTGCCGGGCTGGCGGTAATGGGTCTCGGTGGATTATTCATATTGCTGAAGATGATTTTCGCTCCGGATGCTGCAGTAGACAGCATCGAGATGGAACGCACGATCGAAATCCTTACCGGCTTTAGTCTCGGAGCTGAGAGCATCGCTCTCTTTGCACGCGTTGGTGGAGGTATATATACCAAAGCTGCCGACGTAGGTGCCGATCTGGTAGGTAAAGTCGAAGCTGGTATTCCTGAAGATGATCCCCGCAATCCCGCTACCATTGCCGATAACGTAGGCGATAACGTAGGTGACGTAGCCGGTATGGGCGCCGACCTTTTTGGCAGCTATGTAGCCACAGTATTAGCTACTATGGTATTGGGCAGAGAAACCGTAAGTGGCGCCGGCGATCAGCTGGCCGGTCTGGGTCCTATTTTGCTTCCAATGCTGATTGCCGGTGCCGGCATCATATTGTCTATAGTAGGTACTTTCTTCGTTCGAATAAGCGAAAGCGCAGGTCTGAGTACGGCTAAAGTGCAGAATGCATTGAATATGGGTAACTATGGTTCTATTGTGCTTACAGCCATCGTGTCATTCTTCCTGGTAGACAACCTGATGCCCGACACCATGGTGCTCAGGGGACATGAGTTTACCAAGCTTGGCATTATAGGTGCCATTATGGTAGGGCTGGTAGTAGGTACGCTTATGAGTATTATTACTGAATACTTTACTGCAATGGGCAAACGTCCGGTGCTCAGCATTATCCGGCAGTCGGCTACAGGACATGCCACCAATATCATAGGCGGTTTAAGCGTTGGTATGGAAAGTACCCTGTTGCCTATTTTGGTATTGGCTGCCGGTATATACGGATCTTACGAATTTGCAGGTCTATACGGTGTGGCAATTGCTGCTGCAGGTATGATGGCTACTACTGCCATGCAGCTTGCCATCGATGCTTTTGGTCCTATTGCCGACAATGCCGGCGGTATTGCCGAAATGAGTGAATTGCCTGCCGATGTGCGCGAAAAAACAGACATTCTGGACGCCGTTGGAAATACTACTGCCGCTACCGGTAAAGGTTTTGCGATTGCATCTGCAGCGCTCACCTCACTTGCCCTGTTCGCCGCATTCGTAGGTATTTCAAAAATCGATGGTATCGATATTTACCGGGCCGACGTACTCGCAGGTTTGTTTGTGGGTGGTATGATTCCTTTTATCTTTTCTTCCCTGGCTATTAAAGCTGTGGGTCAGGCTGCAATGGCCATGGTACAGGAAGTACGCCGCCAGTTCCGCGAAATACCCGGTATTATGGAAGGCACCGGTAAGCCACAATATGAAAAATGCGTAGCTATCTCAACCGATGCTTCAATCAAAAAGATGATGTTGCCTGGTGCTATTGCTATACTTTCACCGCTGATTATTGGTTTCTTACTGGGACCAGAAGTGCTGGGTGGTTTCCTTGCAGGAGCTACTGTGAGCGGAGTATTGATGGGTATGTTCCAGAACAATGCAGGCGGCGCATGGGACAACGCTAAAAAGTCTTTTGAAAAAGGTGTTGAAATCAATGGCGAAACTTATTACAAAAAGTCAGAACCACATAAAGCATCTGTAACCGGCGATACCGTGGGCGATCCGTTTAAAGATACCTCCGGGCCTTCTATGAATATCCTGATCAAGTTGATGAGTATAGTAAGTCTCGTAATTGCTCCTACCTTATCGCATATGTACGCCGAAAAGATTCAGGAACAGCGCAGCAATAGTATTGAGCGTTTACAGCAAGCCTCCGTGGCACAACAAGTACAGGTCGATACCGATCAGCCAGAACCTTAAATCAAATGAAATAATACACATAAAAAGGCAATCCGCATGGGTTGCTTTTTTTATGGGGCTGGGTTAATCTGCTATATTTGCAATCATGTTGGCTGTACGTAAAATTCTGGTTATCCGGTTTTCTTCCATTGGAGATATAGTACTTACTACCCCGGTCCTGCGGGCGATAAAGAATAAGTATCCCGATGCTGAAATTCATTTTTTGGTAAAGGAATCATTTCGCTCCGTTGTACAGCACAATCCCTATATCGATGTTCTTCATCTTTTGAAAGATAACCTGCGCAGTACTATCGAATCGCTACGGGCAATGCAATTTGACTTCATCGTCGACCTGCATCGCAATCTGCGTACTGCAAGGGTTAAAAAGGTTATTGGTGTTCCAGTGTACACCTTCGATAAGCTAAACATCAGGAAGTGGCTCTATGTAAATTTCAAGTGGAACCTGATGCCGGACAAAAGCATTGTGGACCGATATTTTGAAGGCATCCGGCCGCTGGGTATAACCAACGACGGACAGGGCCTGGACTTTTTCATACCCGAGCATTTACATACGGAACAACAGGATATTCCTATGGGACACTGGACTGGCTTCGTGGGCTGTGTTATAGGAGGTTCGTATGCAACAAAGAAGTTTCCGGTTGATAAGTGGAAAGCATTTGTGGCCGAATGTCCGTACCCTATTATTCTGCTGGGTGGCCCGGAGGATAAGGAAGATGGGGATGAGATTGCAGCTGCAGACAGCGCCAAAGTATATAATGCCTGTGGCAAATTCAGTTTAATAGAATCGGCACATCTGGTTAAACGGGCCAGGGTTATAGTCACCAATGATACAGGTTTGATGCATATTGCGGCTGCATATAAAAAACCTATTATTTCGCTTTGGGGAAATACCACGCCCGAAATGGGTATGTTTCCTTACTATGGTTTTAATAATTTAAACCAAAATGTATCCCGATTGTCTGTACACATGGAAATCAAAAACCTGGGATGCCGGCCATGTAGCAAAATCGGTTATAACCGCTGTCCCCGCAAGCATTTCAAATGTATGAACGAGCTCTCTGTTCCATCCATCATTCATCAGTTGAAGTTGTTGTGGAGCGGAGAAAAACAACATTCTTAATCAATTCAAAGCATATTATGCGCTACTTACTTATTTTATCTTCCCTGCTGATGTTATCCTGTGCCGGTATGAAATCCCAGCAATCCGGCGCGGGTCAGGTGCTTGCGGGCAGTAACTGGACATTGAACAGCATACCTGATTTTCCTGCGGAAAGTACGAGTCGCCCGGTTACCTTAAGCTTTAGTGATTCTACCGATCGCTTTGGAGGCAATACAGGTTGCAATGGATTTGGAGGCAATTACGAAGTAAAAGGTAATCGTCTGACACTTAGCAAAATTATTTCGACCCAAATGGCCTGTAACCCGGGAATGCAAACGGAAAGCCGGCTGATGAAAGCCCTGACTGAGGCCGACGGATATGAAATTCGGAACGATAAATTGATATTGAGGAAGGGAGATCAGTTGCTGATAACCTTTGATCGCAACAAAAAAGATTAAAATTAATTTTGCTGCAAAAGAAATTACTATTAATTTTGCGCAAAATTTTTGGAGCATGTTTGCAGTTGTAACAATAGCAGGACAGCAGTTCAGAGTTCAGGCGAACGATGAACTTTTTGTACACCGCCTTCAGGGTAAGGCTGGCGATAGCGTAGAATTTTCTGACGTACTGATGACAGGCGACAATGGTAATATTACTGTTGGTGGTGCTGTAAAATCAGTAGTGAAAGCGGAAATCCTTGATCATGTAAAAGGTGATAAGGTGCTTATATTTAAAAAGAAACGTCGTAAAGGTTATCAAAAACTGAACGGACACCGTCAGGCGCTGACTAAAATTAAAATCCAGGCAATCGCATAAGCAATTATTTGGATGAATCAAATTATTATTTAACTTTGTAAGTACTACAATTTAATAAAAAAGTAATGGCACATAAAAAAGGTGAAGGTAGTGTAAAAAACGGCCGGGATTCACGCAGTAAAAGATTGGGTGTTAAAATCTTCGGAGGTCAGCCTGCTATCTCCGGAAATATTATTATCCGTCAAAGAGGAACCGTATACCATCCTGGTGCAAATGTGGGCGTAGGTAAAGATTTTACCCTGTATGCTTTGACCGATGGTATCGTTCAGTTTAGAAAAACTCGCAGTAAAACTTTAGTTTCCGTTAGTGAAGTAAGTGTTGCTGAGGCCTAACCCCCCTCGGCAATTTTGCCATAATAAAAAGAGCTTTTTATTTTCTAACCCTTTAAATTGATAAGTATGGCAACTGCAAAGAAAGCTGCTCCGAAGAAAGCAGCCGCAAAAAAAGCCGCACCAGCTAAAAAGGCTGCTCCTGCAAAGAAAGCTGCACCGGCCAAGAAAGCGGCTCCTGCAAAGAAAGCTGCACCGGCTAAAAAAGCAGCTCCTGCTAAGAAAGCTGCTCCTGCAAAGAAAGCGGCTCCAGCCAAGAAAGCTGCACCAGCTAAAAAGGCAGCACCAGCTAAAAAAGCGGCTCCTGCTAAAAAAGCTGCACCAGCCAAAAAAGCGGCCCCTGCTAAAAAAGCCCCTGCTAAAAAAGCTGCAGTCAAAAAAGTGGCGGCTAAAAAGCCAACACCTACTAAAGCTGCTGCAAAGAAAAAATAGTTTTAAAACACTTAGTACTATACTCCCGGTAGATCTCTACCGGGATTTTTTTGCATATTACCTTGCACGATTATCTCTATTTTTACGTTAATACTCCCGATGCAGCTAAGCCTGCTATAGTACTTCCTAAATTCAAATCCTAAATAAATGAGGCGCTTAATACTGCTGCTCCTTTGTTGCTTACTTGGCCCTGGTATGGCCTCCGCCCAGGTATTGCAGGGTTATGTTAGTGATTACGATACGGAAGAAGTACTGGCCGCTGTATCCATTTCCAATAAAACCCGGATGCTGACCACCCTTAGCGATATGGCCGGCAGGTTTACCATTGCCGCAGGCAAGGGCGACCAAATCGAGTTTTCCATGATAGGCTATGCAGGCATTACTATCATTATGCCGGCGGATACCGTAATATTTCGCAGGGTCGGTATCAAAAAGAAAATGTTTGAACTGGATATGGTTCAAATCGGACCTAACTGGACGCCATACCAACGCGACTCTATTGAAAGGCGTAGAACATATGCTTTAGACCTTGCCCGTACGAGGTATAGCAGCTCGGTACTGGGTAGTGTCATGCACCCGGCCTCGGCCCTGGCCGAGCAGTTCAGCAAGAAAAGTAAACAGCGTTTCCGCTTTCAGAAGAACTTCGCAAAATGGGAAGATGAGCATTTTGTCAACACCCGTTATACGTTTGAAGAAGTAGCCGCACTTACAGGCCTGAGCGGCGATACCCTGGCAGCATTTATCAACAGCCATCCTATGCCTGCCGATTACGCACGTACAGCCTCCGATCTGGAGATAAAAATGTGGATTAAGTATAATTACAGGCAATGGATAAAAGGTCCTATTGTAGTGCCTCAGCTGCCCGATTCCATGCGGGTGCAGCTAAAGCCACCTTCAGAGTAAAAGTCTAAAAACAGCATAAACAACTGCGCCTGCCGCCAACAATAGCAGGGTCTGCGTACTGGAGTAATCATTTTAAATCTCGCTCCGGTAGGGTTTGTTGCAAAAAAAAGGCAGTTCGCGCTTTCGCTCGAACTGCCCGTCTCATTTTGTTTAATATCTATTCAATCGTAAGTACCAGGTCGTTCTGGTCTACCATAGTTCCGGCCGTAAGATGCACCTGCTTTACCAGCCCTGCTTTGGAAGCACTAACGGTACTTTCCATTTTCATGGCTTCAATTACAAACAGCGCTGTGCCTGCGGCAACGGTGTCACCTTCCTTCACTAATACCACGCTTAATTTACCCTGCAAAGGAGCGCCCACTTCTTTACTGGTATCTTTTACCTTGGCATGCTGTGGCTTCAGCGATTTTACAGAATTGTCTTTAATCTTAATGCTGCGGTTATAACCATTTAATTCAAACGATACAGTGCGCATACCACTTTCGTCAGCGTCTGAAACATAAATGAGTCGAATATGAATGGTTTTACCTTTACCCAGTTCAATCAGCAGCTCTTCATCGTTTTTCATCGGATAATAGAAGGCCGGGGTAGGTATATTGTTAACCTCGCCAAACTCCTGCAAATGCTGGTAATATTCCTCATATACCTTCGGAAACATCTGATACGAGAGGAAGTCAAGGAAGTTGCTGCCCGGATATTGTTCACAGAATTGCTGGTAGGCCTTTTCCAGGTCGATGTCCGGCAGGAGCTGTGCATTATCGGCTTCGGTGACAGCGGGTTCGTTGCGCAGCACAATTTTTTTCAACCCTTCGGGAAAACCGCCATAAGGTACGCCCAGCGCGCCTTTGAAGAATCCGATAACAGATGCAGGGAAGGAAAGATTCTGTTGTTCATCCATTACATCTGCCTCTGTAAGGTTATTGGCTGTCATAAACAGGGCCATGTCTCCTACTACTTTTGAACTGGGCGTCACTTTCACTATATCACCAAACATCTTGTTCACCAGCGCATAGTTCGATTTAATAGCAGGCAGCTGATTGCCCAATCCTATAGCTTCAGCCTGCTGCCGCAGGTTGGAGTACTGACCACCCGGTATCTCGTTCTCATACACTTCTGCTGTAGCGGACTTAAGGTCAGATTCGAAAGGGTAATAGTATTCTCTCGCTGCTTCCCAATAATTGCTGTATTCGTTCAGACTGGGCAAATTCATTTTGTGTTCCCTTTCGTGTCCCTGCAGTAATGCCGCCAGCGAATTCAGATTGGGCTGCGATGTAGTACCGCTGAAGGAGGCCAGGGCGCAGTCAAGTGTGTCAATACCTGCATCTACCGCGTTGAGGTAGGTCGCTATTTGCGTGCCGGCAGTATCGTGCGTATGCAGGGCAATCGGAATAGATACAGCTTCTTTCAATGCAGGTATTAAAATGCCCGCAGCCTTAGGTTTCAACAGGCCGGCCATGTCTTTAATGGCCAGCATGTGAGCGCCTGCATCTTCCAGTCTTTTTGCCAGATCCAGGTAGTAGTTAAGGTTATACTTGTTGTTGTCGGTGCGCAGTATGTCGCCTGTATAGCAAATTGAAGGCTGTGCGATAGCACCCGTATGTTTTACAACATGTTGAATGCCCGGTAGCATCGACTCAATATTGTTGAGCGAGTCGAAAATCCGGAAGATGTCGATTCCGTTTTCCCAGGATTTCTCAATAAACTGTTGCACGATGTTTACGGGGTAAGCGGAATAGCCTACGGCATTATAGCCCCTGAACAACATTTGTAAGAGAATATTGGGCATCGCCTTTCTGATATCCTGCAGGCGTTTCCAGGGATCTTCATGCAGGAAGCGCAAGGCCACGTCGAAGGTAGCACCGCCCCATACTTCCATCGAAAACAGCTGAGGATGATTGTGCGCATAACCTTCTGCAACCGCAAGTATATCTCTGCTGCGCATTCTGGTCGCTATCAGCGACTGATGTGCATCGCGGTAGGTGGTGTCCGTAAACCAGATTTTTTGTTCTTCCTTCAACCATTTCGCAAAGGCAACGGGTCCCATGCTCAGCAGCTTATCTCTGGTGCCTTCAGGGAAAGGGGAGAATGAGTCGAAGGAAGGGATTTCAGGATTTCTGAATTTTCTGCTGGCATCAAAATTTTTGATGTCCGGATGGCCATTCACTTTAATATTGGCCAGGTATTTCAGAATCTTGGTGGCACGATCCTGTGGCCGGTCAAAATTGAATAGTTCGGGATGTGTATCAATAAAGTTGACGGTACACAATCCTTTACGGAATTGTTCGTGCGATATTACATTCTCCAGAAAACGGATATTGGTAGTAACCCCCCGCACGCGGAATTCGCGGAGCGAGCGGTTAAGCCTTTGTGCAGCTCCTGCGAGCGTTCGGCCTGTAGCCGTAACTTTCACCAGCATAGAGTCGAAGAAGGGAGAAATTTTCATGCCCGAATAAGCACTGCCTTCGTCGAGCCTGATGCCAAATCCGCCCGCATTACGATAGGTAATCAGCGTTCCGTAATCGGGTTTGAAATTATTCTCGGGATCTTCTGTAGTAATCCGGCATTGTATAGCAACGCCGTTTATTTTAATGTCGTCCTGGTTTCTTATAAAAATGCTGGGATCGTTGAGTGGTACGCCCTGCGCTATCAGTATCTGGGTACGTACTATATCTATTCCGGTTACTTCTTCGGTTACAGTATGCTCAACCTGTATTCTGGGGTTAACCTCGATGAAGTAAACATTGTGTTCCTTGTCTACCAGAAATTCTACGGTACCCGCATTGTTATAACCTACTGCTTTGGCGATTTTCAGGGCATAGTCGTACACGCTTTGTTTTGCCTGCTCAGGCAGGTTGGGTGCCGGTGCTATTTCCACTACTTTTTGGAAGCGTCGCTGTACCGAGCAGTCGCGCTCGTACAGGTGTACAATATTGCCGTAGTTGTCGGCCAATAGTTGTACCTCAATGTGTTTGGGTTGATCTATAAATTTCTCTATGAAAATGGTACCATCGCCAAAAGCTTTTTCTGCTTCGTTGCGGGCATCGGTGAACGACTGCGTTAATTCTGACAATGACCGTACAACCCGCATTCCTCTGCCGCCGCCACCGGCCGCTGCTTTGAGTATCACCGGCAGTCCGATGCGCTCTACCTCAGGTGTCAGGGCCTGTTGGTCGCCAGCCTCTATCATCGCATCTTCAATTACCGGAACGGCTACGGATCTTGCTATTTTCTTCGCTGCTATTTTGTCGCCCAGTTGTTCCATCACTTCCGGGGTTGGTCCTACGAATATGATACCCTCTTCGCGGCAACGCCTTGCAAAGCGCACGTTTTCGCTCAGAAAACCGTAGCCCGGATGAATAGCGTCTACCTCATTATCTTTTGCCACTTTAATTATGGCTTCAATATCCAGATAGGGCTTCAATGGTTCATCTTCCGAGCCAATGGCATAGGCTTCATCTGCCTTGTAACGGTGCAAGGAATAGCGGTCTTCGTAGGTATAGATGGCTACGGTCCGGATGCGCATTTCGGAGGCTGCCCGTAAAATGCGAATGGCTATTTCGCCCCGGTTGGCTACGAGCAGTTTTTTGATCTCAGTCTGGTTTCCTGGTTCCTGTTGAATAGACATTTTTTATTTGGTTGATGTTGAAAAATAATGCCTTATCCCCTGGGTTGCCGGGAAAAGGCGGCGCAATTTAATTGATTAAAATAATAAAATTTAATGCGGCATATATAAATGCCAGCCATTAACGGAATCGTGTCACTAAAGTTCATTCCAAAGTGTCATTTGCCGTTCAAAATGTACTCCCTCCAGTTGCAGTAAAAACTGCTTACGCCATAGCCCGCCCGCGTAACCCACCAACGCCTGGTTGGCACCGATAACTCTGTGGCAGGGAATAATAATAGCGATAGGATTTCTTCCGTTTGCGGCGCCAACAGCGCGCATGCCGGTGGGTTGCTGCATTCTGGTAGCAATAGCCTTATAGGTTGTGGTATGGCCGTATTCAATATAGCTCAGCTGCTCCCATACCTTTTTTTGAAAGGCAGTGCCTTGCGGGCAAAGCGGCAGATCGAATTTCTGAAGCCGGCCATCAAAATAAGCTTCTAACTGGGCTTTAGCTTCTTTCAGTAATGGGTGAAAATTCTGGTCGACAAAGCCGTCCCCTCCCGGCATTTGGCCATCTTCATAAAATCCGGCGCCAAGCAATCCTTCGTCGCGTGCTTCCAGCAGCATTGTTCCAAGGGGGGTAGAGAAACAGGTTCTGTACATAGCTACTATGATCAAAAAAAGCCCGGAAGTAAATACCTCCGGGCTGAAATATAATTAAGCTGGCTTAACTACTCATGCACCGGCATGCGCCTGGTCAGCCATTTCATGTTCTAATGCACCCAGGTAGCGTTCAGCATCTAATGCAGCCATGCACCCGCTGCCTGCAGCAGTTACGGCCTGGCGATACATTTTGTCCTGTACGTCGCCGCAGGCAAATACACCTTCAATATTTGTTTTGGATGTACCAGGCGTCGTAAGTATGTACCCTTGTTCGTCCATTTGCAGATAATCGCGGAACAAATCTGAGTTAGGCTTGTGACCTATTGCTACGAAAAACGCACTCAACGGAATCGTAGTTTCCTCCTGCGTCAGCACATTCTTAATACGCACACCATCTACCCGTTTGTCGCCCAGTACTTCGGCAGTTTCGCTGTTCCAGTAAACAATAATATTGGGCGTTTTCAATACCCGGTCCTGCATTACTTTAGATGCACGCATTTCCTCGCGGCGTACAATCATATGTACTTTGGTACACAGTTTAGAAAGATATAGTGCTTCCTCACAGGCAGTATCACCGGCGCCTACTATCGCTACCTCTTTATCTTTGAAAAAGAAGCCATCGCACACTGCACAAGCCGATACGCCATAACCATTTAATCTTTGCTCCGACTCAATGCCCAGCCATTTGGCCGAAGCTCCGGTAGCGATAATAATACTGTCTGCTTCCAACCAGCGTTCTTCGTCTACTTCCACTTTAAAAGGGCGTTGTGAAAGGTCTACTTTAGATACCATTCCCCAGCGAAGATCGGCTCCCATCCGACGCGCCTGCGCTTCAAAATCCTTCATCATCTGAGGGCCCATTATACCCTCGGGATAACCAGGATAATTTTCAACATCTGTAGTAATGGTCAACTGACCACCGGGCTGTAAGCCGGAATATAATACCGGTTTCAGGCCTGCTCTCGAAGCGTATATAGCAGCGGTATAACCTGCTGGTCCTGATCCGATAATCAGGCAATGTATTTTTTCTGTTGTTTCTGACATTTTTTATACTGAAGTTTTGTTTGTTTCTGTGTTCACAAAAGCGAAAATAGTACTTTTCCCTAAGTATGCCCGCGCACTGATCTGAACCATAATGTAAGGCTATTGGGGTATAATCAGTGTGTCAAAGGTTGCGCCGTATCCGGCCCATACACCCAAAGCACCATTGCTTATATTAGAGGTGACCGATACGGGCGACGCAAAGGGATTACCGGTGGAGCCATAGGAAAATTCGAGTGTCCTCCAAAAATCAAAAACCCCCTTGTCTATCGAACACCATTTAATGACAACGGTATCGCCTTTGTAGAAATAACCAAAGGTCTGCCTGTTGAAGGTGTCCATCCGGTTGCTTCCGGCTATCAATTGAAAATCGATAGTGGTGCCATTGATAATAGCGTCGTCGTTCACAGAATAATAGGGGCTTAGGAATGCCTGATCATTACGCCTGGTAAAATACCGTGCCCGGTTACCAAAAGTGTCAGGATCGGTATATCGCGCAAATACCTGCATCGAGTTAGGATGATCTTCCGGCATTTCGCCCGGAGGAGGCGCAACCGCCCAAAGAGAATCAAGGGCTTTGGGCACCGGAATAGAGGTTACTGATTCGTACACTTTGCCGGCATATTCAATGCGCAAAGTATAACTACGGCCTTCTACCCCGCGAAAGGTTAAGGCACTTGCATCGGCTGAGTCGACCGAATAGAAGTAAACCGGAATATTGCCCAGACGGGCTTCGTACTCTCTCAGCACTACCGACCTGGTTCCGTCCGACACTGTAATGGCAGCATCGTGCAAAAAGGAACCTCCGAGTGTGGAGTAATCAATTGCAGAAAAGAATCCGATACTTTTAGATAACAATACATAAGGGGGCAATCCGGTTTCAATGCTGCCATCTACAACCACTTTTTCAGCAGCAGTGCCCAGATCGAATGCTACGTCTTTTTCGCATGAACTTAGTCCAGCCATTAGCAGCACTATACAACTCAGGTTCAGTATACTCTTCATTTTATTTATTACCAGGCTTAAGAAACACTTATAACGCCAAATTCTTTTGTCTTTGTATCTCATACAGCATTATTCCGCTGGCCACCGATACATTGAGCGAATCGAACTGTCCTGCCATAGGAATCCGGACCAGGTGGTCGGCTTGTTTCAGCACATAGTCGCTCACGCCCTTGTCTTCTGCTCCCATTATAAGTGCCAGAGGAATAGTTAGGTCTACGTCGTGTATATTGGTATTGGATTGTAAGGCGGTAGCTACCACCTGCAGCCCGTTCATGTGTACTATGTCGATGGCTTGTTCTACCGAAGGGACCCTGCAAACCGGGATATGTTCCAGGGCTCCTGCCGAAGTCTTAATGCCTTCTTCGGTAATAGCAGCACTGTTGGACGATGGCAGCACAAGTGCATGTGCTCCGTAGCAATGTGCCGAACGGGCAATAGCCCCCAGGTTCCTGGTATCTGTAATACCGTCGAGCACTACGATCACCGGTGTTTCTCCCTGGTCCACGGCGCGGCTTATTATTTCCTGCAAAGGCTGGTAAGTAATTAGACCGGCAATGGCTACGACCCCCTGGTGATTGGCGGTTGTAAAACGCGTAAGCTTTTCGGCTGGCACCAGGCTCAATGCAATATTTTGTTCCCTGGCGGCTTTTCGTATTTTTTGAATTTCTTCACCGCCGGCCGATTGCAGCACGAATATTTTTTCAATATCCCTGGCATTCTCCAGAGCTTCGAGCAGGGGTTTACGGCCTATAATGAGGCGTGATTTAGGCAACGATGGCCGCGATTTTTGATTAAAAGATTTCAATTCCCTTGGTATTTTTATAACCCGTAACAAAATACGGAGCACGAAGTTACAGAAAATGCGCAGGGTAGCTGTGCAGGGTCTTGCTACATCTTGTTAAAGAAAACGATAACGAAGGCCTGCAAACCCTTTTATTCCCTGTATGGGCGCATAATTGTATTCCGTATCAAACGTGTAGCCGTTTGGATTGTTGCTATTCGTGTATTTGTCGAAGGGGTCGAAAGGGCGCATAAAAGTGTTCTCAGGAATAAAATTGAACAGGTTCTTAAGCCCTCCGTATAGTTCCGTTTTTTGGCCAATTTTTTTGGTTATCTGAATATTCGCCAAACAAAAAAGAGGGGAGTATTCCGGGCGGTAATCATGCTCCTGCAAAGGAAGTTTCATGGGGCCATTTACCTGTCCCGTAAAGTCAAAACTGAACCGTCGTGGTAACTGATAACTGATGGCAAAATTGCCCGACCAACGCGGTGCAAATAACTGCTGCCGCCGCTCAAATTGCCCGGGATTGTTTACGTCTTCCATTTGGTACACATCCATATAAGTAACACCCAGCAGCAGGCTCAAAGGGAACGTAAAATTCATACTTCCATTCACAGACAGACCCCGTGTAACAGCATGTCCATGCAGGTTATCGTAAATGATTTTATCCGGATCACTTAGGTAATCGGCCGTAATCTTGTTGGTGAAATAACCATAAAAAGCAGTGAGGTCGATATTGGCAAAATGCTGCTGCACCGGAACCTGGAGTACGTAGTTAAGATTGGCATTGTACGAGCGTTCGGGCTTCAATGCTGCTGCGATTTCAACTTCACGGGAACCGGTAAGCGCTGCATGATCTTCAGTAAAAAGATTGACTACTCTGAAACCTGTGCCAAAACTACCTCTGAGGGTATGCGTTCGGTTGGGCGACCACTTGTATGCCAGCCGTGGCGAGTGTACGGCGCCATGATGGCGGTCGTAGTCAAAACGATAGCCAAGTAGTAAGGTGTGGTGTTTGGCAAAGGTCCATTCGTCCTGAACAAATATGCCGGGTAGCGGCGTATGAGCCGGCTGGTTCTCTCCCTGCTCATTGGCGGTGCCGGCTGTGTTGTCGTCGTAATAAGTGTAACGGTAGGTAAGGCCCGATAGCAGGCTGTGCCGCCCCAGTGCTTTCTCCCAGTACATCTGTGCGAAAGCTACTTTTTGATTAGCCTGATAGGAAGTGGTTCCATAGTAGGAATTCTGATCGTGATTGATCAATGAAAACTGGGTCATGATTTTCTCGTGTAGTGGCAGCTGGTATTGGGCAATGAGCTCCCAACGGCCCGTGTAAATTGATTCGCCATATATGCTATCTGAACCCCTCCATGCCGAAGTCCATTTCATTTGTCCACCCCAGCGATCTTCGTACACATAACGCAGGCCAATGGAGGCACTGCGCTGCAGTTTGCGCGCGAAGGACCATTTGTTGAAAACTGCCACGCGGTCCTGCAGCGTTATATCCGTAAATCCATCCCCGTTTTTGTCATAGGGTTTATTGTAATTAAAATAGTTCAGACCAATTAATGTCTGCACGCCTTTGGCTGGCTGCAGGTTGAGCGAGAGGTCCAAATTGTGCTCCATCCAGCTGGTGGTCATCATATCGGCCCGCAGCGATGGTTCCGAACCTGCAGGTTTGGTAATTACATTGATAATGCCACCCATGGCTTCGCTCCCGTACAAAGAAGCTGCCGGACCTTTAACCACTTCCAGTCGTTCAACAATACTGTTGGGGATACCACTTAAACCATATACCGTAGACAAAGCGCTTACTATGGGCATCCCATCAATCAGAATCAGTGTATAGGCTCCTTCCATGCCATTAATATGAATATCTCCTGTATTACATACATTGCAGTTGAGCTGTGGCCGCACCCCGTTTATCATACCAACTGCATCAAACAATGACGGCGTCGGGTTTTTCCTGAAAAACCTGGGCGAGTACACTTCAACCGGTATGGGACTTGCCAGACGGCTTACCGCTCGCATGGTTCCGGTTACTACTACTTCCTCCATTTGTTCGGCTGCCCTCGGCCTTAATGTGAGTACCTGGTTATTGCTATTGCTCAACCTAAAACTGTCACTCTGGTAGCCGGGGGCATCAACCACCACCAGCAGATCTTTTACGGAGTCGTTTACCTCCAATTGGAATATACCGCTACTGTCGGTCTGCACAGACATGCCTGCCGGTAGAACCTGCAGCAGGGCAAACGGTATGGGTTCTTTACTTCCGGCTGTTACAACCTGGCCACCAAGAGTATAGGTTTGTGCGTACAGACTGTATTGGAGGATCAGCAACAGGGTAACGAGCCTAAATGTTTTGCTCATGCGAAATTGATAATTAACTGCAAAGAAAAATAATTTTTAGATTAATCTAAAAATTATTTTTAGGTAACCTTATTCAAATAATCATGTTTACAACCCGGGGGGCTGGCTTTTGGTTATCTTTATCCACTTCAAAAAAATATTTAAGCACAAATGAGCTATGTTGCGTATGAAGATACTGGCGCTTAGCGGGATATTATTGGCTGGTATTTTAAGTCAAAGGGGATTTAGTCAGCCAGCTAACAGCCCGGCTGCCACTGCAGATAAGCCGGACGGCTCCGAAGCGGGTAAACCAACGCTGTATATATTTAGCGGCCTTGGTGCCGATGAACGTATTTTTGGCCGGCTGAATTTTAATGAATTCCGCCCCGTTTTTATTCAGTGGGTTCCTCCACTGGAAGCAGAAGATATGCAGGCTTATGCCCGTAGAATTGCCGGCCAGATTGCGGAACCCGAGCCAATGCTCTTAGGTGTATCTTTTGGTGGGATGATGGCTATAGAGGTGGCTAAGTGGAAGCCCTGCAAAAAAATAGTCATTGTATCGTCAGCAAAAACCGGTGCGGAACTGGCTGCCTCCGACAATTTATTTCTCCGCTGGAAGCTATATCATAAAATCCCGTCCTCGGTACTGGGTTCTGCCAATTTTTTTGTGAACAGGCTGTTTGGTGTCGAAAATAAGGAAGACAGGGCCCTATTAAGAAGCATACTCGCCGACACCGATATCCGCTTTTTTCGCTGGGCTATGGATCAGATGCTGCAATGGGACAACCAGTTGATCCCGGAACGGCTTTTACATATTCATGGTGGCAGGGATCGCATTATTCCACTGACGAATCTGCATCCGGATATTACCATTCCGGATGCAGGGCATTTTATGATCTGGAACAGAGCCGGACTGCTGCAGGCGTATATAACTGAATATCTAAACAGAAACGAATGACCATGACCAATAGATTAATCAGGGAAACAAGTCCCTATTTGCGCCAACATGCACATAATCCCGTAGACTGGTACCCCTGGGGAACCGAAGCATTTGAGCGGGCGGCGGCAGAGCAAAAGCCGGTGCTGGTAAGTATCGGGTATGCTGCCTGTCACTGGTGTCATGTAATGGAAAAAGAGAGCTTCGAGGATCCGGAGGTGGCTGCTTACATGAACGAACATTTCATCAATATTAAAGTAGACCGCGAGGAATATCCCGACGTTGATCATTTTTATATGGATGCCCTGCAGGCGATGAGTGGTGTCGGCGGCTGGCCTCTGAATATGTTTGTAACACCTGAAAAGGCACCCTTTTACGGAGGTACTTATTTCCCGCCCCGGCGTTTGTACGGCAGGGCTTCCTGGATGGAAATATTACAGGCGATCCAACGGTTATGGCAATCGCAACCCGGAGATGTACGACTTCAGTCGGAACAAATGTTGCAGCACCTCCGGCAGGCAAATCTGCCGGAATCAGGGAAGGGAGCTGCAAACGTCCAGCCTTCCGATGTGGCCGGTATAACGGATGCCTTGCTGCGCCAGTCCGACAGGGACTGGGGTGGCTTTAGTCAGGCACCCAAATTTCCTGCCACTTTCGTAATTAGCTTTTTGCTGGAGTTTGCACACTTCCGTTCAAACGATGAACAACGGGCATCGGACGCCCGGGCGCAGGCATTATGGAGCCTTGACCGTATGCTTGCGGGTGGTATCTATGATCAGATTGGTGGTGGTTTCGCGAGGTATGCAACAGACAGGGCCTGGCTGATTCCGCATTTTGAGAAAATGTTGTACGATAATGCTTTGTTGATAAGCGTACTGTCGGATGCATACCGCTTGACGGCAGCGCAGCGCTATAAACACGCCATTCATGAAACGATCGGCTTTTGCAACAGGGAACTGCGGCTTGCGGGAGGGCAAGGGTTTTATTGTGCGCTCGATGCTGATTCGGAAGGTGTAGAGGGTAAATTTTATACTTTTTCCTGGGATGAATGGCTGGCCATACTGGGCGATCCGCATCCGGCCCTGGGTTATTTCTGGGGTATAAGCGAGCAGGGTAATTGGGAAGGTGTCAATATTCTGCACCAGGCGATGACGGAGCAGGAAGTTTGTCGGCAATTTGATCTCAGCGAAGAAGACTGGCATACGCTGTTGCAGGATGCCCGTGACAAATTACTGGCGGCACGGCAACAGCGCCTGCGGCCGGGCACCGACGATAAAATACTTCTGGCCTGGAATGCCTTGATGAATGTGGCTCTCGTAAAAGCAGCAATCGCTACTCATACGCCAGCTTATCTTCAGCAGGCTCAGGAGCATATGCATTGGCTCCTGAACACCTTTGCAGGACCCGGTGGACAATATCTACATGTATACCATAGCGGACAGGCCCGGATTGCTGCCCGGCTTGATGGCTACGCCTACCTGATTGAGGCGCTGCTGCAACTGGCTTCTGCTACGGCCAATACCGACCTGATAGAACGGGCGAAGCAGTTATTATTATATGTAAATAAGCACTTCAGCCAGGAGCAGGGACCTTTTTACTATTTTTCCGACCAGGAACAACAGGAGGTTCCGGTACGAAAAATTGAAGTATACGACGGCGCCACTCCTTCTGCCAATGCTGTTATGGCCAATGTGCTGTGGCTGATGGGCAATTTGATGGAAGAGGCCGCCTGGATCGAGCGCTCTGAAGCCATGTTGGCCAGTTTGCGTCAGCAGGCATTGCGATACCCGTCTTCCTTTGCACTATGGTCACTTCTGCTGCAGCGGCAGACCTTTGGGCGCAGGCTACTGCTCATTACCGGTCCTGATGCTGCGATGCAGCTCCGGGGATGGCATAAAAATTACGCTCCCGGTTTTTTTACATTGGCTTCAGATGATGAAAACAGTACCTTGCCCCTGTTAAAAGGAAAATGGCTGCCAGGCCAAACCCGTGTATATGTATGTGAGGAATTCAGCTGTCAGGCACCAGTGAACGAGGTCGCAGAAATAGTGGCAAAATACCTATAGGCCAAAGAGGATCCGGGACTTGAAAAGGCTATCTGGTAGCGACTTTCAACTGAAATAAAATAAAAAAGCTACAAGTGTTGTTTCGCCAAAAAAAAATTCTTTATTTAGCGACTCCTTTTCACATAACGATGTAGGAAAGACAAAAAAAAGTTAATGCCGCTATTGCATTTTCAAAATTTTATTTGAATATTGTGACCCGTTGCAAAATTTACCCGGCAGCAGATTTGACATAAAAGGTAGATAAGAACGCTATACTTATTTATTTATTGTTGCACTAGTATTTAGCTGTTGGAAACATGCTGTTTGGGGTTAGAATAGCGGCGTATCGGGGGTGAAGAGAAAAAATCATTTTTTTTTGGTCACAAGTTTATTTTTCAAAACTTTGACTATCTTTCGGGCGAATTTGATTTAATTTTTCTTTCCTAAGAATAATAAAATGCATTCCATTTTTATTACGGCAAGCCATTGCTCTCTTAGTTTAGATACAATGGAAGCATAAAAATGTATGGAGCAATAACAATGACAAAACACACACAGATGAAACAACTCTCCCTGAGTATTGCCACAGTGGCGATGGCTATGTTTGCTGCAAGTTGCGGGCAGCCTACTTCGCAAGGTCAGTTAGTGGGCGATTATTCTACAAGATCGAATTACAGGGCTCCGGTACCAGTTGGGATGGTTTACGTTCCGGCCGGTGTGCTGAAATCCGGTTATAGTGATCAGGATATAAAGCACTCTCTTGATGCACCCGTACGTACCTTCAATATGACCGGGTTTTACATGGATGCAACTGAGATTACCAATGCGGAATACCGCCAGTTTACCAACTGGGTACGTGATTCCATCGCACACGTAACACTGGGAGATTATATGGACAATGACGACGGCACTCAGCAAATTGACTGGAGAAACCGCGTTAAATGGACCGATCCTGATGTTCAGGACCAGTTGATGGGCATGTATATTGACGCTTCTCAATCCGGTACCGGCAAAAAGGAAATGGATGTTTCTAAGTGGGTATATAGTTATAAATACTTCGATCTGGAAGCCTCAGTTCAAAATCCAGGTCAGCCACGTACCAATTTCATGGTACAAAAAGCTATCAATATTTATCCCGATACAGCCGTATGGATGCGCCAGTTTGCCTATTCCAACAACGAGCCCATCGCTCGTCAATACAACTGGTTCTCTGCTTTCGACGAATATCCTGTAGTAGGTGTGAACTGGTTCCAGGCTAATGCTTTCTGTCATTGGAGAACAGAGCTTTGGAGAGGCGAACGTGAAAAGAAAAAACTATACTTCGAAGGCGAATTCAAACTGCCTGAAGAAAGTCAGTGGGAGTACGCAGCCCGCGGTGGCCGTCAGTTGTCACCTTATCCATGGGGCGGTCCTTACACTATGAACCAAAAAGGTTGTTACCTGGCCAACTTCAAACCTGACCGTGGCGACTACTCGGCCGATGGTGGTTTGTACACCGTTCGTGCCAACGCTTACTGGCCTAACGACTACGGTTTGTACAATATGTCCGGAAACGTTGCAGAATGGACCAAATCCAAATATGTAAGAGAAGCGTACAATGTTAACATGCTTTCTGATCTGAACCCTGAAATTCAGGTTCGCATCAACGAAACCGATCCGGCCTGGCAGCGCAGAATCGTGGTAAAAGGCGGAAGCTGGCGTGACCCTGCTCCTTTCCTGAATGTGAGCAACCGCGATTACGAATTTGCTGATACCGCGAAAGCCTACATCGGATTCCGTACCATCTATCAGCAAATATTCGGTGCCATTAACAATACACCCAACAGATCAAGATAGGACCGAAGCATATAGGAAACAATAATTTTCAATTTAACTACAGAAAAAATAAAAAACGATGGGCTCAATATCTTTGTTTTTTGAAACTAAGCAAGGGAAATACATTAAGAATCTAATTATCGGTGTGGGTGCAGGTGTCGTACTGTTGGGAGCGCTGTTTAAACTCCAACACTGGCCTGGTGCTGGTCTGATGCTGACAATCGGAATGTGTACGGAAGCATTTATTTTCTGCCTTTTGGGTATATTACCTCCCCACAAAGACTACTACTGGGAGCGCTACTATCCTAATCTGGACGAAAATCCACACGTTGAAGCTTATAAAAAAGGCGTGAAATTCAAACCACCCGTTAGCGCTTTAGGCGAATCAGCTTCTAAATCAGACTCAGCTACGCTGTCGCTCGACCAAATGCTGGAAAACGCTAACATTACAACACCTAACCTGAAACGCCTGAACGAAAACTTCCAACGCTTCGGTCAGACCGTTGAACAAATGAAAGATATCACCGACGTAACTGCAGCAACCGGTACTTACTCTCAAAGTGCACGTGAAGCAGCCGATGCATTGGGTAAAATGAAAGATACTTTCGTAGGCGCTACCAATACTTTGCAATCATTCAATAATGCAGCCGACAGTACTGCTCAATTCCATCAGCAGGTACAGGTGCTTTCTAAAAATCTGGGTTCACTCAATCAGATTTATGAAATTGAACTTCAGGATGCTAATAACCACCTGAAAGCAATGAACAAATTCTATAGTAATCTGGTGAACGCTTCAGATGCAATGGCATCCAGCGCAAGCGATGCAGTAGCTGCAAAAGAGCAAATCGCTACACTGTCGAAGAACTTAGCTCAGTTGAACAGTATCTATGGTAATATGCTGAGCGCGATGCAAGGCCGTTAATTAATCCTATTTAAGAACAGAAAAGTTAAAATACAAGAAGAGGCAAATTGTGCAGGGTAATTCCTGTGTAGGGATGTTGTTTCTGAAAAGTTTTAAACAATAGAAATAATTTAAAGGATGGCTTTACCTAAAGATCCCCGGCAGTTAATGATCAACCTCATGTATCTGGTGTTGACAGCGATGCTGGCTATGAATATTACGAAGGAAGTACTGAACGCTTTTTTGACCATCAACAGTAGTATTGAAGGCTCTAACGTATCTATTACAGGTAAAAATGACCAGATCTACGAATCGTTCGATAAAGCAGAGTCCAATCCTTCTGAGAAAGAGAAAGTGAAGCCTTACAATGACCTGGCAAAACAAATTAAAGCGGAATCTCAGCAACTGGTAAATTACCTGCAAGCCTGGAAAGATACCGTAATTGAACGCTCAGGTGGTTGGGAGGTTGACGACAAAGGCAACAAACAAATTAAAAGTCTGGAAGATATCGATGCTGCTACCAGATTGTTTGTTGAAGAAAAGAAAGGTGATGAAGTAAAAGCAAAATTGAATGGTTTCGTACAGTTTTTGCTCGAGCGCGTTAATGCAAAAGACCGCGAAGCAATGGCCAAGGCTTTCCCCATTCAATTGCCCGATCTTCCTAAATCTGACGACAACCCAACCGGTGACTGGTCATTCGGGACCTTCCACAACATTCCGGTAGTAGCTACAGTAGCGATGTTGTCCAAATTTCAAAATGACGTAAAAAACTCTGAGTCTATTGTGCTGGAGCACCTGATGTCTCAGATTCACCTTGAAGATTACAAGTTCGACGCACTTACTGCCATTGCCGTTCCTAAAACCAGCTATGCATTGGAAGGTCAGGAAATTGAAGCAACCATTATGCTGGCCGCTTACAATAAATCTGCTAACCCAACAATCTCTGGTGGTAATGTAGTGGTAAAAGACGGTGTGGGAACAATGAAGTTCAAAGCCTCCGGTGCCGGTCTTAAAACCGTAAACGGCGTAATTACGATCGACAAAGCAGGTAAGAAGGAATCATATCCCTATAAGTTCGAATACATGGTGGGTTCCGCCGGTGCTTCGCTGCAGCTCGATAAAATGAACGTAATGTATATTGGTGTTCCAAACCCGATTACACTATCCGCTTCAGGTTATAATATCGAGGACGTGAAACTGAATATGCCTGATGCAACACTTACTTCAACCGGTAAAGGAAAGTATGTTGCAACTGTTACCAAACAAGGAACAATTGAATATTCTATCAATGCTTCCAGAGGTGGTGCACAAGGCGGTAAGATCAGTGGTGGCCAAATCCGTGTAAAAATGATTCCGCCTCCAACTGCAATGATCGGTGCACGTCCTGTATCCATGATGCCGGCTAACCAGGCAAAAGTTCAGCAGGGTATTTTGGCAAAACTTGATAACTTTGACTTCGAGGCTAATTTTAAAGTGACCAGTTTCAGATTCGTTTATATCCCTAAAACAGGTGATGCTGTTCCGGTGGAAGTAAAAGGAAACGCGTTTGACCGGCAGTGTCAGGAATTGATTAACCGTTCACGTCCAGGCGATAAATGGCTGGTAGAGAATGTTAAGGCAATCGGTCCTGATAACATCCAAAGATCCATCAACTCTGTTTCGCTGACTTTGAACTAAAACTTGTTTCTATAATTTTTAATAAAATTGCAAAGATGAATATCTTTAAAAAATATGGTGTTGTTTTTGGACTTACTCTAGTCTCAGCTTTGAGTGCTTTCGCTCAGGATCCGCAAGGTACCGATCCGGCTACTATAGGCGGTAGCGATGAACCGGTAAACAACATTTGGAAACCTTCACTGGTGAAAGATGGTGTCATTGACCGCGTACCCCATGTAAACAGAGCGTTGGAATTCTCCCGTATTCGTGAGGCTGATGCGGCCTGGGCCAGCCGTGTATGGCGCCAGATCGACGTAAGAGAAAAGCAAAACCAGGCTTTCATTTATGAAGGTGATGAGTACACCGGTGGTGGTGCATTCATCGAGATCCTGATCGATGCAGTAAAGAAAGGTAAAGTGGCGGCTTACGGCGTGTTAGATGATCGTTTTACTACTGCGCTCGATCTGGAACAATTTAACCAGTCAATGGGTGGTACCTGGGATACCGTTGAAAAAGTGGACATTAATACCGGTGAAATTTCCTATGAAATAACCCGTAAGGAATTTGACCCTAACTCTGTTACCAAATATCGTCTTAAAGAAGACTGGGTATTTGACCGTAACACTGGTCGTCTGCGCGTTCAGATCGTTGGCCTGGCTCCAATCAAAGACCATTACAGCCCCGAGACAAATGAGTTCCTTTACTCCGGGCCTATGTTCTGGTTATTCTATCCGGACCTGAGAAAAGTACTGGCTAGTTATGAAGTGTATAATCCGCTCAATAATCTTAGCCGTATGACCTGGGCCGACTATTTTGATAACCGGTACTTCTCCAGTTATGTTATTAAATCTGACGTAAATAATCCTACCGGTCGTGATTTTGCAAAAGGTTTGCGCGGTTTGGAAGAGGGTGAACGTGCTATAGAGGCGCTCAGAAATAAAGAAGATGATATGTGGGCTAAATAGTTTTTTCCCGCAAATGATATAACGAGAGACCGGCTTTGGCTGGTCTCTTTTTTCATTCCTGTCATTTTCTTTTTACAAATTCAATACAGTTTATCTTGATTCAATTGGTTAGTTTTGCGCATTTCCGGGAGGTTTTCCTCTGTATCTGGTTAAAATTTAATTGAATGAACAGATTTTCGCGTGTTTCCCTTGCCTTTTTTCTGGCGGCTATAAGTGTACAGGTTCAGCCGGCATATAGTCAGGTCTGGAAAAAAATTATTCCGTCGAAGAGTGAGAAAGGCAGCAGTCAGCAGTCCGCTGAGAACGAAGCCATGACGAAGCAGTTGCGTTCCGATATTGGCTACCTGGCATCTGATCAGCTGGAAGGTCGCAGAACCGGAACTAAGGGAGAGGCACTTGCCGGGGTATTCATTGAAAAACGGATGAAGGAAATCGGTTTGGCTCCCTATGGCACTTCCTTTCGTCGTCCTTTTAAATTTGAATGGGGCAAAGAGTTGACGCTTGAAATTCGTTTTACCCTGGGCGGTAAACATGTAAATATTCCTGAGGATGCGTTTCCATTTGCGTTTTCGGCATCAACTACGGAAGAAAACCATGTGCTTCCCGAAAGCCGGGAAGCCAATAGTCCCTGGCTTATTGCTTTGTATGAATCAGAGCAAGACGCATCTAATCCCCATTTTGATGTTGAGAAGTACGTATTTGAACAAGCCAAGGCTGCACAGGAACGTGGTGCTACCTCGGTGATGTTTTACGACAGATTTGGCAGTAAGTATGCTCCTAAATTTTCCAGCCGCTCCGAATACGAATCCCTGGAAATCCCGGTGTTGTTTCTGAGTAAGAAAGTGTACGATACCCATATCAGGGATATGAAAGTAATTCAGCCCGTATATATGAATATTAAGTTCCGTAAGGACTATCGTACCGGAACCAATATCGTGGGTTATCTGAACAATGGCGCCGCACGCACCGTCATCATAGGTGCCCACTACGATCACCTGGGTTTTGGTGAGGATGGAAATTCGAGAAGTACCGAGCATACGCCCGCCATTCATAATGGTGCTGATGACAATGCCAGTGGGGTAGCCGCTATGCTGGCTTTGGCAAAAAAAATAAAACAGGGCAGCAGCAAGAAATACAACTATATTTTTATTGCTTTTTCGGCCGAGGAACTGGGATTGCTGGGTTCTAAGGCATTCGTTAAAGAAAAGGATTTTGATGCCCGCAAAGCTGCCTATATGATCAATATGGACATGGTTGGACGTCTGAGTCCGGACCGTAAGCTTACCGTCGGTGGCGTGGGAACCTCTCCTGTTTGGGGCAATGTATTATCCAATGTAACGGGTAATTTTAAAATTACTGCCGACAGCTCCGGTATGGGACCATCCGATCATTCCTCTTTTTACAGCGATAGTATTCCCGTACTTTTTTTCTTTACAGGCACGCATACCGATTATCATAAACCTTCCGACGATGCCATGCGTATCAATTACGCAGGCACCCGCGATATAGTGAACTATGTGTACAGCGTTACTTCCTATATGGAGAAACAACCTGCGCCTTTGTTTACGGCAACCCGGAATACTACCACCAGCCGCACCACCTTTAAAGTCACCCTTGGCATTATGCCGGATTACAGCTACCAGGATGGTGGTGTAAAAATTGATGGTATTATTGATGGTAAAGCGGGTGCAAAAGCAGGTTTACAACCTGGCGATATTGTAATGCAAATCGGAGCGGTCAAAATCAACGGTATGCAAAGTTATATGGAAGCACTGGGCTCCTTCAATCCGGGCGATAATACCGTAGTTAAGGTCAAGCGCGGTCCTACGGTAATTGAATTACCGCTCACTTTTTAATGCAAGAGGCCGGCATAATAGCCGGCTTTGTTTTTTTATTGAAATACCTGTTTGGTAGCTAAAGATGTTGGAAATGGCAGGGCTGGCAGATCATTTCCGGTATTTCCTTATTTTAGCCTAATTATTTTGTGGTTCAGCAGCTATGAAAGAGAATAACGAGATTAAAGCACTCCTGCACCTGGTCGACGATCCGGACAATGAAGTTTTTGAAACAGTTGCTCGTCAACTGTTGACATACGGCAAAGAAATAATCCCTAATCTCGAGCATCTTTGGGAGAATACCATGGATGAACAGGTGCAATACCGAATCGAACACCTGATTCACCGCGCTCTTTTTACCGACCTGCAACGTGAATTTGCAGACTGGGGTCGTGAACCCGCACCTGGCTTGTTCAAAGGCGCTTTGCTGCTGGCCAAATACCGCTACCCCGAGTTGAACACTACCGCGATAATGAAACAGCTCGATCAAATGCGGCGAAATATCTGGCTGGAGCTCAACTATTATCTTACACCGCTCGAGCAAATCAATGTATTCAACAGCATTCTGTACAATTACTACAAACTGCAGGGTCACGAAATAACAGAACGCGACCCCAACTTCTTTTTCATCAACCATACACTGGAAAGCAAACAGGGTAATGCATTTTCAATAGGTATTATTTACCTGGCTCTTTGTGAATTACTGGATATTCCCATTTTTGCGGTTGGGCTGCCGCGGCAGTTTGTAATGGCTTATTTCGACAGCCTGTATCATTTTATGCGACCCGATACCGAGCCCGTTCAAACCATTCAGTTTTATATTGATCCGGTCAATGGAATGGTGTACACACAAAATGATGTAGAGGTTTATCTCCGCAAAATCAAAGCAGGCCACGAAGAAGATTTTTTTCAACCCATGTCAAATAAAGAAATCATCATAAGGATGCTGGAAGAACTGACCGTTACCTATAACTATACTCATGAAGCAGATAAAGCGCAGGAAATGCAGCAGTTGATTGGTGTGCTGAAAGCCGTCTGACCGGTTTGTGTAAGAAAAGCCTGATTTAATTTTATTTTTTAGAAAAAAGGAAATACCTTTGCGCCGGCAAGTCTTATACGGCCAGCTCCTGCTGAACCTCCCCAGGGCAGGAATGCAGCAAGGATAAGTGGTTGAGCGGCGCGATATAAGTAACTTGCCATTTTTTATTTTACTTCTTTATAGCCAGGTTTTCTCCCGGCTTTCCTAATAAAAATTGCTCCCTATGAAATTTTTTATCGATACCGCAAATCTGGCTCAGATTCAGGAGGCAAATGATTTGGGCATTCTGGATGGTGTTACTACCAATCCTTCACTAATGGCCAAAGAAGGTATAAAAGGTCAGGAAGCTATTTATCAGCACTACCGCGATATTTGTTCCATTGTAGACGGTCCTGTGAGTGCAGAAGTTATTTCTACCGATTTCAATGGTATCGTGGACGAAGGTCTTAAACTGGCCGCCCTGCACGAAAATATCGTTGTAAAGGTTCCCATGATTAAAGAAGGAATCAAAGCCATCAAATACTTCACTGATAACGATATTAAAACCAACTGTACCCTGGTTTTCTCTGCCGGTCAAGCTATTCTGGCTGCAAAAGCAGGCGCTACAATGGTTTCTCCTTTCATTGGCCGCATCGATGATGCCAACTGGGACGGCGTTCGCCTAATTGAGCAAATCGTAAACGTGTACAATGCACAGGGCTTTATGACTGAAGTTTTGGCCGCTTCTATCCGTACTCCTTTGCATATTGTTCAGTGTGCTGAAGTAGGTGCCGATATTTGCACTTGTCCTTTGAGCTCTATCCTGGGTTTATTAAATCATCCGCTGACCGATATCGGTCTGGCCAAGTTCCTGGAAGACGCTAAAAAGCTCTAATACGCCCGAACGGTACAACATAATTGATTTTCAGACGTTATTTCAATAATTTGCGTATCCCTCAGGGGTACGCATTTTAGTTTTCGATATCCGGGAAATGCTACATTTGTCGGGGCTTAAAATAATCGCATGATTGAGGTTAAAAACGTACATAAGAGTTTCGGAGAAAAGAAAGTATTGGACGATGTCAACTTCGTAATGGAGGCTGGGAAAACCAATTTGATTATCGGTTCCAGTGGCAGCGGTAAAACCGTACTGATGAAGTGTATGGTTGGCTTGTTTCATCCCGATTCAGGCCAGATTCTCTATGAAGGCACTGACCTGGTTCAAATCGACGATAAAGAGCGTAAGGAACTGCGCCAGCAGATTGGTATGCTCTTTCAGGGATCGGCCCTTTTTGATAGCAAAACGGTTCAGGAAAACGTCATGTTCCCGCTCGATATGTTTACCGGTCAGCGGTACAGGGAAAAGCTGAAAAGGGTAAATGAAGTATTGGATCGCGTAAACCTCAAGGATGCACACAAGAAGTTCCCATCTGAAATCAGTGGGGGTATGAAAAAGCGTGTAGCACTGGCACGGGCCATTGTTCTTAATCCCAAGTATCTTTTCTGCGATGAACCCAATTCCGGCCTTGATCCGCAAACATCACTGGTTATTGATCAGCTGATCAATGAACTGACCCGTGAGTACAATATCACCACTGTGATCAATACGCATGATATGAACACCGTTATGGAAAGCGGCGACCATATTGTGTACATGCACCAGGGAAAAAAGCAATGGGAAGGTTCCAATAAGGATATTATTTTCAGCAAAGACCAATTGCTCAACGACTTCATTTTTGCTTCTGAGTTTTTGCGCGATGCAAAAACCAAGCGCATGGAGGAAATGGGCGAACAATAGCGAAGCGCCTGTCAACACGATTTTCTGCTTTCTTAATGTTAGTTCTACCGGCATTTCCCTTTTACAAATAGGGAATACCGGTGCTTAGATTATCTTCCTGCATTTTTCCTCCTGATAATTTCAGACCCGCTAAACCTCATTGCTGGCCGTTTTGCATTTTATAACAAAAATTCAAATTGTTATATACTTGTAAACATGGGCCCTCAAGCCGGGCACCCCAGGCTGAAGCGCTAACTTTGCGGCGCATCATTTACTGTATCTGTTATCAGGTAACCTGGTTTGTTTCAATCTAAGTACATATCGTTTCTCCGGATTTTAATCCTCTGTATCGCATGCATACCGGGTGTGGGCTATCATTGTAGCGCCTCTGCTATACCTCCCATAGCTATTGCTGCCGTGGGCGAAGACGCGATTGGAGCAGATGCAGATGCTGACTTTGTAAAAGGTGATGTTCATGAAGTCTTCAATGATGAAGCCGCTTATCTGCGCAGCAGAAACAATAATAATACACAGGATGCCGGTCAATTACCGGCTATAGCACCTTCCTTGCTAAGGGTTATATACATACTGTGGATGCCGGCGGAACATACGCCGGTTCTAAGCGGGTACAATCCTTATTTTTCTCCTTCAGCCATCGGCTACTACCGTTTTCTTTTTCGACTTACTCCTTTCTGAGAATTTGCGCAGCAAATTCTCAATGCTTCGTCCGTTAGGCTGCCAGGCATTGCTTCCATTTTGCCGGAATTACCGGCTTAAATCCCTTTTTAATACTTTCTGAATTAAGGTCTCCGCGGGAGTCCTGCAATCGCATTTAAAAAAATGAAACGACTCATCATTGGTCTGGCTGCAATATGCAGTCTGACTCAGTCCTGCACAACCAATAATGCCGCCGGCAACGACAACCAAGCTCGTACTTATCCTGTTGTTGCGTTGCAACCCAGGGATACCATTTTCCGATGGAACTATGTGGCACATATCCAGGCTGCAAAAAACGTAGAACTACATTCCAGAGCTACCGGCCTCATCGAAAAAGTATTGGTGGAAGAGGGACAGCATGTTCGTAAGGGCCAATTGCTTTTTAAGATAAATGAAGAGGAAGCCCGCTTAAATCTGGAAAGGGCCAATGCCGCCCTTCAAAGTGCCCGGGCACAATTGCGCATTGCGGAAGTAGAATTAAAACGCGTGTCTGCCCTGGTTGGTAAAAACATAATTCCTGACTCCGAACGGGAACTGTCGGAAGCAAAACATGATGCCGCAAAAGCACAGGTTGCAGAGGCTCTTGCAGCCCAAAACGAGGCTCGTACATTCCTCTCCTACACTTCAGTGCACGCACCTTTTGATGGTATAATCGACCGCTTACCACTGAAGCAGGGAAGCCTTGTTACTAAAGGTTCTTTATTAACTACTATTTCTGATCTGGAAGCGATGTACGCTTATTTTGATGTATCTGAAAATGAATATTTCAGGCTACTGCAATCAGGTGAGCAACATGCCGATATAGGAAAAGTGCAATTGCAACTTGCCGACGGTTCATTATATCCGCTGGAAGGAGTGGTGCAGCCGGCTGAAAGTGAATTTGACGAAAGCACTGGTTCTATAGCCTTTCGTGCCTTATTCAAAAACCCTTCTCAAATATTGAAACATGGTGCCACCGGTATGCTGCAGTTCAGCAAGCCTTTGCACGATGTGATAATGGTTCCCCAGAAATCCGTCTTCGAAATTCAGGACAAAAGTTATGTGTTCGTACTTGATGCAGGCAATAAAGTAAAAATGAAAAGTTTTACGGCCGCCCAGCGTATCGGCGACTATTTTTTGGTGGCTTCCGGTTTAAGGGAAAAAGACCAGGTGGTTTATGAAGGTGTGCAATCCTTGAGAGACGGCACTATTATCACGCCCGTTCCTGCCCGTTTATAAACCTGGTACTTTTTATTAATTCTGGTCCTGCAGTTGTGAGTACTGGCGGGCAGATATTTCATTATTAATCACCCCAACTTAAGATGGTAGAGATGTTTATACGGCGGCCCGTGCTGTCGTTGGTTATTTCGCTGATGATTACCCTTGTGGGTATTCTGGCGCTGGTAAAACTTCCCGTTACTCAATTTCCCGACATAGTACCGCCTTCGGTAATGGTAACAGCAAGGTACACGGGCGCAAACGCCGAGGTGTCGGCCCGGGCAGTGGCAATGCCGCTGGAGCGCGCAATTAATGGTGTGCCCGGTATGACCTATATGTCAACGGTCACCAGCAATGATGGTATTACCCTTATCCAGGTGTTCTTTAGTGTGGGCACCGATCCTGATCTGGCTGCAGTCAATGTGCAGAATCGTGTAACTACTGTTTTGGACGAGCTCCCCGAAGAAGTTATTAAAGCGGGCGTAACCACCGAAAAAGAAGTTAACAGTATGCTGATGTACCTCAATATCACCAGCACCGACACAACAATGGATGAGCAGTTCATTTTCAATTTTGCGGATATTAATATTCTTAAAGAATTAAAACGGATCGATGGTGTGGGGCGCGCCGAAATTATGGGTCAGCAGGAGTATGCTATGCGCGTATGGTTAAAGCCTGATCGCATGCTGGCTTACAATATTTCTGCCGACGAAATTGTAACAGCACTGCGCGGACAGAATGTGGAAGCCGCTCCGGGTAAAACAGGTGAAAGCTCCGGCGCACAAGCACAACCACTGCAGTATGTACTCCGCTACTCCGGAAAATTCTTTACCCCTGAACAATATAGACAAGTAGTACTGCGGGCCGGTGCCGATGGTAGCATTCTGCGCCTGCAGGATGTGGCCGATCTTGAATTTGGATCCATGAGTTATGCCATGATTTCTAAAACCGATGGCAGGCCTTCTGCTTCCATTATGATCAAACAACGGCCCGGTTCTAATGCCAGCGATGTAATTGACAACATTAAAGCTAAAATGGCAGAGCTGCAGCAAAGCTCCTTTCCTGCAGGTATGGAGTACAATATGGCATACGATGTATCACGCTTTCTGGACGCTTCTATACAGGAAGTGCTGGTTACCCTGCTCGAAGCCCTGATACTGGTGTTTCTGGTCGTCTTCCTCTTTCTGCAGGACTTCAGGTCAACACTGATCCCGGCTCTGGCCGTGCCGGTTTCGCTCATAGGTACCCTGGCATTTATGATGTTGCTCGGCTTCTCTATCAATCTGCTTACCCTTTTTGCGTTGGTATTGGCTATCGGTATTGTGGTCGACAATGCCATCGTAGTAGTAGAAGCAGTACACGTTAAGATGACCGAAGAGCACCTGCCTCCCCTGGAAGCTACCATTGCCGCCATGAAAGAAATAAGCGGTGCTATTATTGCCATTACGATGGTAATGGCTGCGGTATTTATTCCGGTGGCTTTTATGAGCGGACCGGTGGGCGTATTCTATCGTCAGTTTTCACTTACGCTCGCCTTCGCAATTTTTATTTCCGGTATCAACGCGCTTACCCTAACGCCCGCCTTATGCGCTTTGATGATGAAGCACAATACCCGGCAGGCCCCGGCAAATGCTTTGCAGCGATTCTTTGGAAAGTTCAATACGGCCTATGATAATACAGCTGGCAAATACAAATCGCTGCTATTGCGTATTGCAGGACGAAGAAGCCTGACAATGGGCATACTGGTATTATTTTTTGCGGCTACCTGGGGCACGGCAGTTATACTGCCCTCCAGTTTTATTCCCACTGAAGACCAGGGTATGCTGTATGTCAATGTGACTACGCCGCCGGGAGCTACGGTAGAACGTACGCAGGCTATTCTGGAAGCTGTAGAAAAGGAGGCTGCAAAATTGCCCGAGGTCGAAAATGTTACCACGCTTGCAGGTTATAGTCTGGTAAATGAAATTGCCGGTGCATCGTATGGGATGGTGATGATCAATCTGAAATCATGGGATGAACGCAGCAATGATGTATTTCAGGTAATTGACAGAATAATAGAAAACACTGCACATATCCAGGATGCGGTAATCGATGTGTTTCCGCCGCCCACCGTTCCGGGTTTTGGTAATGCCAGTGGTTTTGAACTTCGCCTGCTCGATAAAACTTCCGGCGAGGATTTGAAGGATATGGACAAGGTAACGCGCGATTTTATTGCTGCCTTACAACAGGCACCGGAAATCAAAAGTGCCTTCACCAGTTTTGACGTTACCTTCCCTCAATACCTCCTGCATATCGACTATGATGTGGCGGCGAAAAAAGGTGTAACGGTGGATAACGCCATGCAGACATTACAAACCCTGCTGGGTAGTTACTATGCTACCAATTTCATTCGTTTTAACCAGATGTACAAGGTCATGCTGCAGGCAGCTCCGGGTTATCGTACCGGCCCTGAAGATGTGCTGAACATGCATGTAAAAAACAACCGCGGGGAAATGGTGCCTTTCGCCACTTTTATCCGATTGGAAAAAGTAACAGGTCCTGAGCAATTGACACGTTACAATATGTATACATCGGCCATGATTAATGGTGAAGCGCAAACCGGTTATAGCAGCGGTGATGCTATTGCTGCGGTAGAGCGCGTGGCCGCTGAAAAGCTGCCCCGTGGCTTCGACTATGAATGGAGTGGTATGACACGGGAGGAAATTGCTTCAGGTAGTCAGGCACTCGTTATTTTCTTAATCTGCCTTGTATTTGTTTATCTTTTGCTGGCTGCACAGTACGAAAGCTTTTTACTCCCCCTTCCCGTAATTCTGAGTCTTCCGGCCGGCATATTTGGCGCGTTTCTTTCCCTTAAACTGGCCGGGCTTGAAAATAATATTTATGCCCAGGTAGCCCTGGTAATGCTTATAGGGTTGCTTGGCAAAAACGCTATCCTCATTGTTGAGTTTGCCATGCAACGTCGTAAGCAGGGAGCCACCATTTTAGCTGCCGCTATCGAAGGGGCAGTATCGCGGCTGCGACCGATCCTTATGACCTCCTTCGCTTTCATTGCCGGACTTATTCCCCTGGTTATAGCGCAGGGTGCAGGCGCTATGGGCAACCGTTCTATTGGGACGGCAGCCGCGGGTGGTATGCTGGTCGGCACTGTTTTGGGCCTGGTTATTATTCCGGGTTTATATGTCCTCTTTGCCGGTATGGCTGAACGTGGAAAACCAAAAGGGAAAGCTTTTTCTTAATCATATATCTCAACGCATCCGATTTTACCCGATGCGAAAAAATGTTACTACTATGTCACTTATAATAAAACGTTCAGGATGGTTCTTATTCGCTTTAGTAATAGCAGCATCATCCTGTAAAGTACCCCGCGTAGCGCAGGTTAAGCCATTGGAAGCTGTGCCGGCCCAATATCCTGATATCAGTTCCCGTGATTCTGCAGCGTTGGGAAATGTACCGCGGGCATTATTTTTCTCTGATCCTGATCTGCAACGCATTATAACGGATGTATTACAATACAATCCTGAAATCCGTATGGCCCTGGAACGCATCAATATGGCAGGAGCTTCGTTGCGACAGAGCCGTGGCGCACTACTGCCCGGTATCAGCGCACTGGCGCGGGCAAGTGGTACCCGTTATGGAAAATACACGATGGAAGGTGTTGGCAATTTCGATACCAACCTTAGTGGTAATATTGAAGATGACCAGCGTGTCAATACCAATATTACACCCGATTTCTGGCTGGGTTTGGCTGCAAGCTGGGAGTTGGATTTATGGGGCAAATTGCGGCAGCAAAAAAAGGCTGCCGCCCATCGCTTCTGGGCAACAAAGGCTGCCCACCAATGGGTAGTATCAATGTTGGTGAGCCAAACAGCTACCGCTTACTATGAGTTGGTAGCATTGGATAAGGAAGCCGGGATATTGAAGGAGCACCTTGCTATTCAGGAGCGTGCCCTTGAAATAGTAAAAATGCAAAAGGAAGCAGGTCGCGCCACTTCACTTGCGATTCTACAGTTTGAAGCACAACTGCTCGAAACAAAAAGTGCGCAGCGTGCCAACCAGCGCCAACAGGAACTGCTGATTCATCTGCTCAATCGGTTAAGAGGGAAATACGAAGGCTCGGTCGAACGTAGTGCAGCGTGGCCATCGATGGTTGCAGAAGGATCATTGCAGCCGGGAGTTCCTGCCGCGATGCTGGCCACCCGGCCGGATGTGCAGGAAGCTGCGCTGCAGCTGAACGCAGCCCACGCCGACGCAAAAGCTGCCAGGGCAGCCTTTTTCCCCAATATTACCTTATCTGCATATACTGCATTCAATGCCTTTAACCCCAATTTGGTATTCTCCCTTTCTTCGATAGGAGCGCAAATGCTGGGCGGATTAACCGCTCCCATCTTCCAGGGCCATCAGATAAGAGGGCGTTTTGCCATTGCTCATGCCGAACAGGAGCAGGCTTTCCAGCAGTACCGCGACAGAGCGCTCACAGCATACAATGAAGTAGTTGATGAATTGCGAAAGCTGGCCTACGGCAGGGAAATTCAGGATCTGAAATTGCAACAGGTAGCGGCTCTATCCGAAGGTGTAGAGGTGGCCAATGAGCTATACCTGAACGGTTATGCCGACTATCTGGAAATAATTACAGCACAGAAAAGTAAAATAGCCACCCAGCTCGAATTGATTAATACGCAAAGAGAGATGGCGCTTTCCGTTATCGCTTTATACAGGGCATCTGGTGGGGGCTGGCAATAAGCAAGCTTATGGTTTGGCCGATTAGATGCGTTGGAGCACAAGGCAGCAAAGCGTACAAATTGTACTTTGCTGCCTTTCTTATATTTTATTGCAGGTCAATTATTTCCTGATTACGAAAAATGTTGCTTTGAGACCTGGCTTTTGGCCTTAACATCTTCAATCTGCCTTGAAATTACATATAACCAGAGCAAGGGCACTGCCGCTCTACTGCTTCAAAAATGGCCTGTAGCTATGCAATTAGTATTACCTTTGTGTCTCTTATTCAAAAAAAATCAAACAAATCCATACGATCTATGAACAATGGATATTTCAATTTTGCGGAACCTAAGAATGAACCCGTTAGAAGCTACGCTCCCGGTTCAGACGATGCCAACGCATTGAAGAAAGCTATTGCTGAACTGAAAGCAGAGCAGCGCGATATTCCCATGTATATAGGAGGGAAAGAAATTCGTACAGGTGATACAAAAGAAATTCGCCCACCTCATGAACTGAGCCATGTACTGGGCCATTTCCATGCAGGCGATGCAAGCCATGTACACGATGCCATCAACGCGGCTTTGGCGGCGAGAGAGCAGTGGGCTGCCACCAGCTGGGAGCACCGTGCAGCGGTATTTTTGAAAGCGGCAGAACTGCTGGCCGGCAAATACCGCTTCCGTATGAATGCAGCCACCATGTTGGGTCAAAGTAAAAATGCTTTCCAGGCCGAAATTGATAGCGCATGTGAACTTATCGACTTCCTGCGTTTCAATGTACACTTCCTGAGCCAGATCTACCAGCAACAACCTATATCTCCCGAAGGCTTCAACAACCGCAGCGAGTATCGTCCCTTGGAAGGTTTCGTTCTGGCTGTTACGCCCTTCAACTTTACTGCTATCGGTGGCAATTTACCTACGGCACCTGCTATGTGCGGTAATGTGGTTGTTTGGAAACCTGCAAACACACAAATCTACTCTGCATCTGTATTCATGGAAATACTGAAAGAAGCCGGATTGCCCGATGGCGTTATCAATCTGGTGTATACCAGCGGTCCGCAGGTAGGCGAAATTTGTTTTGATCATCCCGATTTTGCCGGAGTGCATTTTACCGGTTCCACCGGCGTGTTTCAGGGAATGTGGAAGAGCATTGGAAATAACATTGCCCGATACAAGTCCTATCCCCGCATCGTAGGTGAAACCGGAGGTAAAGATTTTATCTATGTTCACCCTACAGCTAATGTTGATGCTGTTGTGGCCAATATGGTTCGTGGTGCCTTCGAATACCAGGGACAAAAATGTTCTGCAGCTTCCCGCGTTTATCTTCCCTCTAATCTGGCTGAGGAAGTAAAGGAGAAATTCCTCGCGGAAGTAAAAACCCTCAAAATGGGTCCGGTAGATGATTTCAGCAATTTTGTAAATGCAGTAATTGATGAGAAATCATTTGATAACCTTGCCCGCTATATTGACGGTGTAAAGGATAGCAAAGATGCTGCTATAATTCATGGTGGCAGCTACGATAAATCAAAGGGCTATTTTATCGAGCCTACCGTAATCGAAGCCTATAGTCCCGACTACGTGACCATGTGCGAAGAGCTTTTCGGACCCGTACTAACCATTTATGTGTACGACGAGGCCCAATGGGAGCAAATCCTGGATACAGTAGACAGCACTTCCGGATACGCGCTTACCGGTGCAATTTTTGCTCAGGATCGTCATGTGATTGAGTACCTGACCCGTAAACTGGTGAATGCCGCAGGTAACTTCTATATCAATGACAAACCTACCGGAGCTGTCGTAGGCCAGCAGCCATTTGGAGGCGCGCGTGCTTCGGGCACCAACGACAAAGCCGGCTCCAGCCTGAACCTGCTGCGTTGGCTCAGTGCCAGAACTATTAAGGAAACCTATGTTCCGGTAACCAATTATCGTTATCCTTTTCATCAGTAAACCCAAAAGCTGAATAATAAAGCCCGGATGCCGCTGTCGCGCAGCGTATCCGGGCTTTTTCATGTTGGATATTGTTGCATAAATACAAAAAAAAGGACCTTCCGTCGGGGCTGGTCCTTTACTTATACTTTACAGCCCATATTAATGAGCTGCCAGCTTTTTAATCATCTTGTCGGAAATGGGATCTGAATAGGTTCCGAAAGCATTCATCAAAACGCCTTTTATACCGTGTTCCTCCGATGATATGGCATAAATAACATTTTCGTCGCCCGGGTCGGTAGGGCCTTCAAACCGAAAAATCTTATCGATATTGAATTCGTCGGGACTTAAACGCTTCTGTCCGCCGTCATAACTAATGCAGTCGTTGTCCAGATTGAAGTCGTAGGTATAGCCGCGCTGTTCGAGCCAGGCTATGGTTTCGGTTACAGTAGCGAACTGCGGATGTTGATTTATCTCTTCCTGCATGATGTTGAAAATTTAGTGGTTAACAGAACCTGAATTATCGTGCTGTGGCACGTAGCATCCAGGCCATCGTTTCGTGTTGTTCTATAAGACCGGTGATGAAATCGGCACTAGCCACATCTTTGTATTGTTCTTCAAATTTGTCGATATTACCGCGTAGCCGTCGTATGATCGTTTCGTGATCTTCCAGCAATTGCTCCAGCATTTCAGCAGCAGTAGCTGATTGGTCTTCGCTTTCAAGCAGGGTAGCTTCCTGCAGAAAATGTTTCATGGAACCCAGGGCGTAATGACCAATCTTCCGGATACGTTCTGCTACTTCATCCATTATAATAGCTAACTGATCGTACTGCTTTTCAAAAAATGCATGTAATTCGTGAAAATTAACTCCTTCTACGTTCCAGTGAAACTTGCGCGTTTTAGTGTATAGCACAAATTCGTCAGCGAGTAAACTGTTGAGCTCATTGGCAACCGCCTGGGTATGGGCGTTACTAATGCCAATATTGGTACCAGGCTGATTTCCCTTATTGGTGCCGGTACTTTTATCATTGCGTTTAATTGCTTTTGCCATGATGGGATGTTTTTGAGTATGTTATCCATTACGACAAACAGGGGGCAAAAATGTTCGCATATTGTTGTGGAATTGTGCGAGTTACTGCGCGCAAAAAAAAGACCCGCTCCTGAGCGGAACGGGTCTTTTTTGAGGGATATTCTTAAATGCCTATTGAAGGGTCATTTCGTTGATGAGATTAGTGGCACCACCGTATTTGTCGATAAGCCACAATACGAAACGGATATCCACCGCAATGGTCTTCTTGTATTTTTTATCAAAGGCAATATCACCGCTCATAGCTTCCCAGTTGCCATCAAAGGCCAGACCCAGCAATGCTCCGTCGGCGCTAATAATCGGACTTCCGCTATTGCCTCCGGTAATGTCGTTATTGGTGATGAAGCAGGTAACCAATTCACCTTTTTCATTTGCGTAACGCCCAAAGTCTTTGGAAGCAGCCACATCCAGGAAGTCTTTTGGCAAATCAAACTCGTAATCGCCTGGTTTGTATTTCGACAGCAAACCTTCCAGGGTCGTGTAGTAATCGTAAGTTACTGCATCCTGAGGTTGGTAGCCACCTACAGTTCCGTAAGTTATGCGCATCGTGCTGTTCGCATCGGGGTAAAAAAGTTGGCCTTTTTTCATGTCCATCATACCGCGGATGTACTTTTTCGCCAGTGCTTCTTTCTGCGCATTGAAGGCCAGAGCTTTTGGCTGATAGTTTTCCTCGTAATTCTTTACGAAACTAAGCGCATACTGAATACCCGGATCTGCCTCCATTTTTTCAAGAGTAGGTTCGGCACAGAAGTTTTCAAATTTAGTCTCATCCAGCAATAAGCTGTTCATGAATGTGTAGGCTGCAAAATCGTTAAAGGTTTTGGTCCAGTCCCTGTCGCCGAATTGTTTGAATATGAACTTCTGGTAAAAGTCAGGTAATTGACTCTGCGGTACATCTTTGTAGAACATTTCAGCGGTGCGCGCCAGCAGTTCTGATTCTACAGGACGTACAAAGTCTTTCATCATTTCAGTACGTATCCTCCGCAAGTCATTGGTCAGCTTCTTAATGTCTTCAGGTTTTTTCTTTTTGTCTTTTAGGGCTTTGTATAATGGGTAAGTGCGTGCTCCCAGGCGCGCGGTGGCCGAGCCCATAAAACACTCGCTATAGTAGGTATTGTGCTTTACATATCCGCGATAATTGTTGTGAATTTCCGCAAACTCATTCATCAGATCTTCCTTATCCCTGCTGTTTGCTTTTGCCCATTTAGTGAAGGCTTTCTCCTGTTTGCGCTTTTCTTCAATCACGTTCAGGCGCTTCAATTGCTCGGTTTGGCCAATGAAGTATTTCCAATAGTTGGCTATACGTGCATAGCTGCTCGCCAGCTTCAGGTTTACGGCAGGATCCTTACGCATGGCATTGCGCATTATTCCGAGGCGCATATCCCTGATCTTAACGATGGACGGGTTGGTTTCATTAATCGCCATATCCACGCCATACGAGGTTTCATAACGATTGGTACGTCCCGGATAGCCCATTACCATCGTAAAGTCGTTTTCCTTAACCCCCTGAGTCGAAACAGGCAGGAATTTTTTTGGACGGTAAGGAACATTGGTTTTTGAATATGGAGCCGGATTGTTATTGCGGTCGGCATAAACACGGAACATCGAGAAGTCGGCTGTATGACGGGGCCACATCCAGTTGTCTGTATCACCACCGTATTTACCCAGCGATTTGGGCGGCGTGCCTACCAAACGTACATCGTTGAATACCTGGTAAACCAGCAGTATGTATTGGTTGCCGTTGAAGTAAGAACTTACGGTAGCCGTGTATTTGCCGTTCTCAGAAGCCTTCTTTTCCAGCTCCTCTTTTAGTTTTTGAAAAGCCTTTTTCTTCTTTTCATCATTACCTTTTTCGGTGGCTTTATTCATCTGTTCTGTAACGTCTTCCATACGTACCAGGAACTTCACCGAAAGGCCGGGCGCATGAATTTCTTCTTCATAGCTTTTAGCCCAGAAACCATTTTCCAGATAGTTTCGCTCTACCGTACTGAGTTCGGCAATGTTACCGTATCCGCAGTGGTGGTTCGTTATCAGCAGGCCATTTGGGGAGATAATTTCGCCTGTACAGCCCCCGCCAAAATGCACAATGGCATCTTTCACACTGGAGTTGTTGGCACTATACAGGTCTTCGGCCGACAGCCGCAGACCCATGCGTTTCATTTCTTCATAATTCTTGCCAATCAGCATGGGAATCCACATGCCTTCGTCTGCCCTTGCCTGGAACAAGGTGGCTATTGCAAATAAGCCCAGTATTATTTTCTTCATGGTTGCAAAAATATAAAACCTTTTTCGCTGTTTGTCCCCCCAATAGGGTTAAAAAAATGAGTTTCTTTAAACCATAACTGCGCTGAGTTATCTTCGCTTTCTGTTTACGCTGCTTTAGGTGTATTACCCTTCTGAAATTGGTTAGGATGATCCTTCCTTTCACCCACCATACAATCAAAATGTCCCTATAATGGCTCAGTTGGCTAGAAAAATAATACATTAGTGACGCGCAACAGCAAACGGACATCTGCTATCCATGTACGATTTAATGATTCGCTTATGATCTTCAAAATGCAAAAGAGCCCTAAGGGGCATTTAATACACCTGATCGACAATACGGCTCAGTTGAAATCCTTAATGCTTTCCGAGCAGGAAATAGCCTTCGCCGGGCAGCAATTCAAGTCAGGACAGTCGCTGGTTGCGTTTAACCGTTTAGAGTATCATGTTTTTCTGATACAACTCAAACCTGGTAAAGAACCTGCGCAGCTGGCTGAAGATATGCGGAAACAGGGTGCCAAACTGGAAGCACTTCTGGAATCTATCAAAGCCCGGGAAGTTACCATACACAACCACGCCACATTTGCGCAGGCTGCTTACCATGTGGCCGAAGGTATTGCGCTGGCCGCCTACCAGTTTTTAAAATACAAATCGGATGCACGCAAGCTGAGCCATTCGCTTACCGACATTGGTTTCGATAAACAAAGTATTCTGCTCAAAGAGCTTAAACAGTTGCAGGCTGTTGTAGATGCTATTTACCACGTTCGCGATCTGGTCAACGAACCTGTCAGCTACCTTACCGCCGAACAATTGGCACGCGATATTATAGCCATGGGCAAAGAAGCGGGCTTCAAGGTGAATGTGCTGGGTAAAGCTAAAATTGAGCAATTGCACATGGGTGGTATTCTGGCTGTGAACAGAGGCAGCGTGTTGCCGCCCACCTTCACCATAATGGAACACCGGTCCGACAAGCAGGTTAACAAACAACCCATTGTACTTATTGGTAAAGGCATTGTGTACGATACAGGCGGTCTGTCGCTCAAGCCTACACTCAACTCAATGGACCGCATGAAGACCGATATGAGCGGTGCTGCTATTGTGGCCGGAGCCATGTACATTGCAGCCCAACTCGATCTTCCGTTACACCTGATAGGATTAGTACCCGCAGCCGAAAACCGTCCTGGCGAAAATGCATTCGTGCCGGGTGATGTAATACAGATGTATAGCGGTACCACAGTTGAAGTATTGAATACCGATGCCGAAGGCCGACTGATTTTAGCCGACGCATTACACTATGCACAAAAGTACCGGCCCGAACTGGTAATGGATCTGGCAACCCTCACGGGCAGCGCCGCAGCCACCCTGGGCGATGCCGGCATTATAACCATGGGCACAGCACCGGCTAATGTAAAAGAGCAGTTGATGCGTAGCGGACTTACCCAGCACGAGCGACTGGTAGAACTGCCTTTATGGGAAGAATATGGCGATCTGATAAAATCCGAAATAGCAGACATGAAGAATGTAGGCGGACCTGCTGCAGGCGCCATCACCGCCGGTCTATTCCTCAAACATTTCACCGATTATCCCTGGATGCACTTCGATATTGCCGGTGTGTCGCATACCAGTACCAGAAAAGATTACAGGACTGCCGGCGGTACTGCATACGGACTACGTATGCTGGCAGATTTCCTTATCAATTACGGGCATAGTCCAGCCTGATACTTCCAAAACAAAAAACCTGCATCGGGTGACCAGCGAAATATTTTTCGCAGTATCTGATGCAGGTTTTTTTTGTTGTACTTACGTTAGCGAATCAGGTGCAGATTGCCTTTTTTTACATAAGTATTACCGTCGGCGCAAACGTATTTGACGTAGAAGTGATAGGTGCCCGGGTCAGACGGGTTCCCGTTCTGGTAGCCATCCCAGCCCATGTCGCTGTTCTGTGTCAGAAACACGCGCTGACCGAATCTGTTGTAAATAGAGAACTCTTTAACTACAACCGGAAACAGGGGATATAGTCGGAAGTCATCGTTAATCCCGTCTCCGTTGGGCGAAAATGCATTCGGAATATTCAAATCGCAGCAATGTTCGGCATAAACTAAAATGCTGTCGCCGGACCGGCATCCGTATTCGCTGGTGACTTCTACCAATATCCATCCGCCTTTATCAATCAGGGCAGCCACGGCTTCTGTATTATCCGGGATGCCGTTGGGAAAGAAGTCCGGAGGTTCCCACTGGAACGCATAGGTTCCCTGCGGGTTGGGAGTACTTAATTGCAAGGTATCGCCCAGGCAAATTTTCAATCCGTTCAGTCCTGAAATTTTGGCCAGCGGCAGACCTGCAACTTTGATACTATCGGTAGCATGGCCGGAACTACAACCCATATCCTCCAGGTGCAAACTAAAGTGATGCATGCCCGGAGAAGGCCAGCTCATGCGGAAACTATGGCCTGCATGGTATGGTTGTCCGTCATACATCCAATAGGGGATGCCGGTACCGTTCAGACTGTGGGCAATAGTAACCGAGTCATTAATGCATACGTAGTCGGGAATGTCCAATACCGGATCTTCAGGTGTGGGTTTAATTTCAATAAAGCGGGTCACAGTATCGCTCATACAGCCATCGTTGTTGATCCACAAGCGTACTGTCTTCATTCCGGCGTCCGGCCAATTAATTCGGTACGGACCTGGATCATTGCCGGTAACAGAGCCGCCATCCCAATCCCAAACCAAAGTACCGCCGGCTATTAGGACACCGGTAAAGGTAGCAGTGGCCGAATCATTGGTACAGATGGCGAAGTCTGGTTCAAGAATAAAATCTGCTGTTGATTTTTCGCTTACAAATACCACAATGCTGTCTCTGGGGCCTTCACAATTATTAATCGTCTGGCTTACGTAATACACCTGTTGTCCGGCGCTGCCGGTAAGTGGTGTAGGTGCCGTAGTACTACCTGTGCCGCCTATGGCACTGTTATACCACAATAGATTGCTACCGCTCGCGCTCAGCGGCGCAGCCGCTTCATTCAGGCAATAGGCAACCGGACTTGCAACGGTGGGCGGCGCTACCGCCGGAAAGATTTCCAGCGCCAACACCTTAAACGAGTCGCAACCCGCTGACGAAGGGAAATTATGCGTGTAATAGCCCGAATTGTAGTACACACTATCGTAAAACACTACACTGTCTGCTGCGCAAATTACGTTGGTTATTGTGTCCCTGTATTCGCTAACAATATTCAGTTGCAGAACGATAGTGGAATCACAGTCAAGCTGATTGCTGAGCGTATGATAGTAGGTGCCCGCAGCACTTATGTAGTTGCCAAAGAAGTTATACGGTAATGCAAGATTACACAACGACAACTGCAATTGGGTTGTATCTATGGGTTCTACCCATAAATGCAATACCGTGGTACTGTCGCAGCCATATTGATCCGGCTGCACAATAGCGGCCGCGGCCTGACCACCACTGTTAACGTTGATGCCATTCCAGACATAGGGCATGTTGTTGCTGCATACCGTATCCCATACCGCTGCATATACCGAATCGCGCACCGTTAGATATACACTGAACACCGAGTCGCAACCCGCGATGGTAGCTATAGTGTCCCGGTACAATCCCGATGTAGTTGCAGAACCTCCGAGTGGCAGGTTGTAAACACCGTTGTGACAGATGGTATCATACACTATTGCTTCGGGCAGGGGAAGGCTGCTGATGATTACTGTATCTGAATAGGCACAACCATCGATGGTAGCCATTACCCAATAAGTACCCGGTGCATTGATGGTCAGCTGGGGTTGCGTGCTCGCATCCTGCCATTGGTAGGCTGTTGCATCCGGGTGAAAGCCATTCAGCATATATCCCGCAACGAAATTACAAATAGCCGTATCATTCCCGAGCACACTCAGCGTGTCGATATTAAAATCTATCACAAACGAATCACGAACAATACAGCCCTCCAGGCTGACGTCGGCCCAATACGCACCGGGCGTGTTCACATTTAGTACAGGCAGGTTAGAGAAGTCGTACCAGGTATAGGTGGTACTGGTATAGGGACGGCTGGCATCGAGCGTAACAGCTGTTTGATTATCACAGATAAGCAGGGTGTCAACAGGCGCTGCCACAAGCGGTGAAATATAAATGGTAATCGAGTCCAAGTCGGAACAGCCATTGTAGGTAACTGCTACATGATAAGTGTTCCAGCCGGGAGTGTTGGCCGCGAACACCGGGTTGGTAGATGCATCTTGCCACATATAAGTACTGCCCGGGTATGAGGTTGCATCGAGGATGAATGATGTTCCTGCTACACAGGTAAAAGTATCGTTACCCAGATTGATCAGCGGCCGGGCCGGTATGGTTATTGTCTGCGTTGAATAAGAAGTATCAAGGCATCCGGTGTTAACGGCCCGTAGCGTTACGGTATAGGTTGCAGCAGTATTAAGGGCAGGGTAGAGGAAGCGTGGCTCGAACTCGGTAGCGGTTTCGTTGTTGTATCCAAAGTCCCACAGGTACTCTATGGCACTACCAAAGGTGCTGAAATTGTTGAATATAACCGAGTCGTTGGTATTGCAGTTAAAATCTGGTATATAGTTCGCATTTACAAGGCAATTGATCATCGGTGCACAGGTATCGATATGCTGCACAGCATTCACGTGCAGGGTAATACTGCCCAAGGTGGGAAATTCAGGATCGTTGTTCAGGAAACTTTTTGAAGTCAATACCTGTAAATAGTAACTGGTTCCGGGCACCAGGCACTGATAGGTGTTTTGTGTTGCAGCATCCAGCACGCAACTTTGTTCCTGCATGGCATTACAGTCGCCCGTCATCATCCGGTAATGTATCTGTGATGAGGTGGCATTCGTATTTTCCGTAAGCGAAATATTCACATCAAGTGTATCCGTGCCCCCAACGTCGATGCGGAACCAGGAGCTTTTATAATGAGCGGTGAGTCCATTCGGCGGACAGGTAAGACTGGTGCCTAATTCACCGTAGTCGGTACCAATAGTATGGCAGTCGATCTGTACTGTGGCGGAGTAGGCACCAGGGCCATTCACATTGGCCACCAGCGGCGCAGCGCAGTAGTCGCCCGCATCCTGCAATATTTGGACCTGTGGAAATACATCTTCCGTAGTACGGTTACAACCACTTGCCACCAGGTAATAAGTACCCGTGTACACACATGCCTGTCGATAATTGGTTCCATCACTCAGTACCTGTTGCTCCAATCCCGTATTGGTTGAATCATTAGGAGCTATCTCGCGGTAAAGAACGAAGTCGGCTGCACCAAACAGGTCTGTTGTGTTGTTGATCCGTAGTTTCATTCTTGCTGTTCCTACAATGCCGGTGTCTACCGTAAATTTATACCATATAGTTTTCCGCTGCAAGCAAAAAGGCATAATGCCGGGATAGGATGGATTTGCAGTGGCACAGGTGTAGTTGTCGGTATTTCCGGTAAATGTACCGATACCTATAGTTCCCATGTCGGAAGCGGTAGCATAGTAGTCGTAGTTAGTAAACATTGGTGGCGCCGGATCAATCAGTACGGATACCTCGGCCTGGTGATTCGGTTTCATAGTTTCCGCAGGCATCGCACTGTACCTGTTGTCAACCACTATATAATAACGCTGTGTATCAAAGTTGCAATGTGGTATGGTGAAGGTAACTTCGGCAGATCCCTGGCAACCGGGTAATGGATATGGCCCATTATACGCTACAAAGGTTAGTCCTTGCAGGATAGTGGAATCCACCTGCCCGTTATTTACTACCTGATCAAAAGGTAAAGCACCGTTCACATCGGACCGGAATACGGCGAATGGCAGTTGTTGCATTTTTCCAACCGTTTTGTTCTCTACTTTAACCTTAACCGTTCCCGGTGTTGACAGTTGAAAAGTGTACCACAAATTTCTTCTGGCATACAGGATGGCACTCAATACATTGTTGGTGTCGGGTGTAGCATATATCGCAGGATTCACGGTAACTTGACAGGACGAATTGGTTGGGTCGGTAGTATGTGCACCGGTTGTACAATAAAAGAAATCGTTGCTGGGTGCACGGCCGGGATGCAGCGGATTTATGTTGCCAACTTTGCCATTGTAATAGGTATTGGTTGCTGGTACGGCACCGAAATCGTACGCGTTTCTTGCGTGATCAAATCTTGAAACAGAAGCCCGGTCTATGTATATGTGTGGGCTGAACGACACACATTGGCCGCTGCCAAATACCGCCAGTGTATATACGCCCGGTTGAGCTTTGCAGATTTCCATCTTTGAGAAGTTGCAACTGTGTACCGGGCTTAGTGTATCAAACAATAGAGAGTCTGTACGAATATCTCTTTTGTACAGTTTCATTGCATGGCTTCCGCTGTTGGTGATATGCAGATAGCTTTCCTGCGTTAGCTCAAATACATAATAGGCAACTTTGTTCCCCATATTACATGCTGTAATCGGATGACTGCTGAATGGAGTATCCGTGGCACAGTTCCAGAATTCGGTTGGTAAGGTGTATTCAGCTGCTGTGTTGGGGTAAGCCGTGTTCACCACCGATGCGTCCCATTCAATAAGGAAAGGACTATTGGTAGTAGTATTGATGGCTGCCTTATGTGGCCTGTTGAACTGAGGCGCTGTGCAGGCTGGTTGTACCGAAATCATAACCGAAGAGGCCACGCCGGCGCCCACGGTCGGGTTCCCGTTTTGCGTGGGATTAGTATAACTCGAACCGCCTGAGTAGGATACAACGGTATACCATCCAGCGGGCAGTGTACCACAATTTGGCGGGGTATATCCATAACCACAACCCGATACATTGCTAAGCCCCGCATATCCTACCGTTGAAATCCTACCGGAAAATAAAGCCATGCCGCCCGAAGCAGATGCTCCGCCTATGTTAACCTGTGCTGGCTGGCTTAGATAGAATTCCCGGTATATAGCCTTGGTAGCCCCGCCGCAGGGTGCCAGGCCGTCAATAGTGACAGCATTGTTGCGGCAGGAAAAATAGTCTATACCGCTGGAAACCGACCCTCCCAAGGGATTGTTGATGGTGTCGATAATACTACCCATATTTTCGGCTGTAGCCGGACTGAAATGCTGCGTGGTATACTGGCTTACCATTACCGTAGGCCGGTCTGTGCGGTCTACAAAATACTGCGTTCCATACGTGACCAGCGTATAGGTATCAGGCTCCAGACACATATTGTTGAAGGCGACAGACTGCAGGGCATTGGTATACGGAATGAGGCCGGTAAAGGTGTCGGGGTAGGCCCAGGTATTCTGCGCTATTACCTGCGCATTCGCACTATTCCGGTATAGTTGGTACCGGTAATAATGAAGACTATTGTTGAGTAGAAAGCTTGTATTTAATGTGCCGAAATTTACAATCGCGCTGTCTGTAAGTACAAACTGCCGGTACATCGCTTTTTTATAATTGGCAGGCAAATTGGAAGGTACCGGCAGGGCTGCATCATGGCAACCAAAGGTATCGGAAGTGCTTAGATAATTACTGCCTGCAACCAGTGGATTCATGTTGTTAACAGCATCGAAGGCATTGGCTTGCTGCAAAGCAAAATGATTACTTTGTAAAACGGGCGACAGCGTAATGGCCAGGTTAAAAGCCTGACCGAAATTGCCGTACATACAGGCCGAAGTGTTGCTGTTAGTAACCAGGCTGCTGTTAAAAGGATTAATGAAGTCTTCGCTGCCCATTACCTGCAGGGTGTAATCTCCTGCAGGCAGGCATTTCAGTATGGTGTCATTGTAAAAATCCTGGTACAAACTGGTGGTGTCGAGGCTGGTGCAGTTATTGCTGATACCGTTGCTGTAGAGCCGCAAATAACGGGTCTTGCAATCAATGACGCCAGGGATACTACTCGTGCTGAACGTTACATTGGCAAACTGTGACAGCGTAAAGGTATAGTATGTGCTGAGGTTATAACGTACGCCATACTTCAATATGCCATTGGTCTGTTTGGTATTGCCGCAGGCATTGGTAAGGTGCCTGCTGCTACAGGCAAAATAATCGGTTCTGTTGGTAGTGCCCATAGGCAGGTTGCCCATAATATTGTCGACATTCATCCACGACAGTATGGGTAGCGGGCCTTTTGCGGCCTGAACACCTTCCTTAAAAAACCCTACTTTAATAGAAGCGTTAAAATCATTTTTGAAAAACAGCTGCAGTGAATAAGTCTTTCCCGTATCCAGATCGCCGCAGCGGTACGTACGGTATCCGGGAATCAAACCATTGGTTCTTAGCGTATCGCAGCTCCCAATCAATGCCAGCGATTGTAAGGGAGTAGTTTGTGCATCGCCTTCGTAAAGTTTATAACCAATTATATGCTGCGTAGCGTTGGTAAAATAGGTACTGTTGCCGGCAGCTATCAAAAAGCTTATATAGTCAAAATAAGAGGGAGTGGTAAAAGTATGCCAGGAGGTTTTCTGGTATTGAGCAGCCCCGGCAATGGAGCTGCAAAATGCTTCTCCGGGTTCAACTGAATGACAGCCTATTTCGTAGGTTTCAGCTTTACGTGCTGTGTTCAGGATCCCGAAAGAATAAGCATTGGCTGCATTATCATAGGCCGCCTGCGTAGGGTCTATTTCCAGCTTGACAAAAATGGAACCATTGGCGGTAGCTTTTGAACTTACCTGAATCAGGTAGTTGCCAGAGTCTACACAGGGGTGAAAACTGCTGCCAAATGTTTCCAGCGGTGTAAGTTTTGTGCTAACAGTCGCAGCGCCGGGTAAACAGTTATTGGTTTTATAAACGGTAAAGCCCACACTTCCGGCAGCAATGTTTATCGATGGCTGCCCCAAGGTTACTTTTAACCTGCGGCTGGTACTGATGGAAAAACGGAACCATACTGATTTGTAATATTGCCCGGCAACAAATATGGCTGTAGGAACCGTTTCGCCACTCTGCATGGTAGCTGCTGATATGTCGATGGTATCCGATGTAAATACACCTGTGGCAAAGCCATTATTGCCAATGGGTATTAATTGTGCATTCGTGCAGAGATCGTTTGCCGGTTGCGCAATGCTTGTCAACCCGGTAAAAATGCACAGTAAAAGCGCCGTGGTTTTCAGGAATGTGAAAAAAGAGCTACTGGTAAATTTTTTCTCCATGCGTGGATTAATTGTATTCTAAAATTAAACATAAATTTTACAATTACATAAAGGCCTGCATGGAAAGTTCCAGCAGGCCTTTATCATCAATCATTAAGTTCCTTTAAAACGGTCGCTTTTTCTTACGCGATCTTCAACTTTTGGGCCCAGGCAGGCTTTTTAGCCAACACCTTTTTATAAATCGGACAATCAACCGAATGGGCGCCGGGTAGCAATCCGATACTCATCAGAAACTCATTTACAATCTCACCTCCGGTAAACTTAAAAGTTTTTTTGAAAAGCTTCATCCACTCCTCTTTCGTTTTGGGATGGTGCAGCTGTAGCCACTTCAGGAAAGAACCATGCTCTTTCTGTAACTGTTGAATCGTGCGCGCGTTTTCGATAGCCGCATTTATTTTTAGCCTGTTCCGGATAATACCCGGATCGGCCATCAGCCGTTCCCTGTCCTTCTCAGCATAGGCAGCTACACGGGCTATACTAAAAGAGTCATAGGCTCTTCTAAAATGTTCCTCCTTTTTAAGAATAGTTTCCCAGCTAAGCCCGGCCTGATTGATTTCCATAATCAGGCGGCCAAATAATTCATCATCGTTATCAATCGGAAACCCATAGTGTTCGTCATGGTAACGCTGGTGTAAGGCGCGACGCGCTTCGGGCTGCAATTCCGGGATTGCTTTGCAATAGGACATGGCTGTAAATTTTAAGCCTTCAAATATACATCGCTTAAGCATGCTGATTTCAGATTCCGACTGTCCGTTATTATTTTGATGAAGTCACCTACATCCCTGTTATGAGGACGTTGCAACGTACGTTAAAAAACAGCGTCCGAAAAAATGTACGCTGGCTGGATGATGCCCGGACAATTAAAAATGTATTTTTAATAAATTAAACTTTTGCGCATCCCGTCATTACTCTTTTCGTAATTTACAGATTGGCACGAGCGCGTGATCGAATCATTTTTTATTTATTCGGGCTATGAAAAATATCAGATACTTACTTTTGTTCTGCAGCCTATTATCGGCCTGCGACAATCCCACAAAGAAATCTATGAATATGCCCCAATGGCCTGCACTTAAGGCCCCCCTTGCAGGTATTAAACCACAACAGCGTATCCTGCATGGCGATACCGTTACGGACAACTATTACTGGATGATCGACTACTTCCGCAAAGGGCCCGATAGTACAGCGGTGCTCAACTACCTGCGTGAAGAAAATGAATACACGGATACGATGATGTCCGATACCAGGACCCTGCAGGATCAGCTTTTCAAAGAGATGCGTGCCCGTATAAAAGAGAAGGACGAATCAGTTCCTGTTTTCCGCCAGGGGTATTATTACTATTCCCGCTCCGATGAAGGCAGGCAGTATTTCAAGTACTGCCGCCGCAAGGGAAGTATGGATGCGCCCGAAGAAGTATTGCTCGATGTTGACCAAATGGCCGAAGGACATGCTTATTACAATGTAAAGGGTTTCAGTATTAGTCCCGACAACGATTTACTGGCCTACGCCGTCGATACCGTGTCGCGCAGAGAGTATGTTATACACGTTCGTGATATACGCACCGGCGCAACATTGCCCGATGCTATTCCCGATACCGAAGCCGATCCTGCCTGGGCTGCCGATAGCAAAACTATTTTTTATACAGCCAAAAACAAGCAGACTTTACTGAGCGAATCTATTAAGCGCCATACCCTGGGTACCGATCCCGCTGCTGATCAGATTGTGTACCACGAGAAAGATCCTTCCAATTACATTAGTGTAGAAAAGGATAAAACCGGTCGGTATATTATTATAAACTCCGTAGCCACCCTGTCTTCTGAAGTCCGGATCCTGGAAGCCGACAGGCCGGATGGAAATTTCAGACTGGTACAGCCACGGGTGCCCGACATGTTATACGAAGTAATACCCCATCAGGATCGCTTTTTGATTTACACTAATTGGAACGCGCTTAATTTCCGCCTGATGGAGTGTACAACAAAAGATACCGAGCGGTCTTATTGGAAAGAACTGTTGCCTCATCGCGAAGATGTATTGCTTGAAGAGGTCGAAGTATTCAGTAAATATATGGTGCTTTCTGAAAGAGAAAATGGCCTGGTTAACATGCGTGTAATGCCCCACAACGACCCGGAGCATTATATCCGTTTTGACGATCCTGCTTATGCCCTGCGCAGCGGCAGCAACGAAGAGTATAATACTGATGTAATCCGCTATGTTTACTCCTCACTCACCACACCGCTCAGCACTTATGATTACAACATGTCTGCGCATAAGGCTACACTCATGAAACAGCAGGAGGTTTTGGGTGGATACGACAGGTCCGATTATGTAACCGAGCGCTTGCAGGCAAAGGCTTCCGATGGTACTTTGGTGCCCATTTCTATTGTATATAAAAAGGGCTTTCAACGCAACGGACAGGCTCCGCTGCTATTGTACGGATATGGTTCTTACGGCGCCAACATCGATCCGTATTTTTCATCGTCCATGCTCAGTTTACTCAACCGCGGTTTTGCCTATGCCATTGCACATGTGCGGGGCGGACAGGAGATGGGTAGAAAATGGTATGAAGCAGGTAAGCTGATGCAGAAGAAAAATACTTTTACCGACTTCATTGCCTGCGCTGAATATCTTATTGAACAGGGTTATACCAGCCCCCGACATTTGTACGCCCAGGGTGGTAGTGCCGGTGGCTTGCTGATGGGAGCTGTCGTCAATATGCGGCCAGATCTCTGGAAGGGCGTTATTGCCGATGTGCCCTTTGTCGATGTGGTGAACACCATGCTGGACGAAAGTATTCCATTAACCACCAATGAGTTTGACGAATGGGGTAATCCCAAGCAGCAGGCAGCTTACGTGTATATGAAAAGTTATTCGCCTTACGAGAATATTGCCGCAGTTGAATACCCTAATCTATTGGTGCTTACCGGCCTGCACGATAGTCAGGTGCAATACTTTGAACCCGCAAAATGGGTGGCTAAAATCAGGGCTCTGAAACAGGGTAATAATGTAGTATTGCTGAAAACAGAAATGGAATACGGCCATGGTGGCGCTTCAGGCCGCTTCGACTATCTGAAGGAAACAGCATTCAAATATGCGTTTCTGCTGAAGTTGGAAGGTATTACCCAATAGTACCTGCAGTTCCGTATTGATCTATTTGTTGTATAAAAAAATGGAAGCACAGGTCCCTTATGAACCTTTGCTTCCATTTTTGTTTTTAAGCAAGCTTAGTTCTTACTCAATCGTTTGAAAACAAAACGGGTTACGAAAATACCATTGCCATCTTTGTCGCCGGCATCGCTTTCTACTCCACTGGCCATAAAAGCCAGTTCCCATCCTTCCCGCGACAGCTCATTCATACGCGTTTGAATAATCGCATCGTTCGAGGCAATATTCTGAAAATTGATACCCGCGAGACTGTAGAAGTTCAGCATTTTCGTTTCTGCCAACTCATCGATTTTTGCATCCTTCCGGCTCACTTTATTTTGTTTGCTATCAGTGCCCGAAGCGCGTTCCGTAGTTAATTGCGAGAGGTTTATTTCCCCCTTGTTTTCGACCAGGCGCGACCGGCCTAGACCGCCGGGTACTATAGATTCTACCGAAGTCAGTATCTTATATTCGTAATGTTGCGCAAATACGGCAGCCGCGCTTAATGCCAGCGCTGATAATGTCAAAAGAATCTTTTTCATTTTGTATTGTTTGTTTTGATTGTGATGCTGTTGTATTAATGGCTCAATTTTTATGAATCAGGACACCGTAGGCACATGGACTTTGTGCTAATGTAGAAGTTTAAATTCATGCGAAATTGTGTCTGTTTTATTTCTACCAAAACGAAGCCAGGCCTTTTACAATCAATTGTGCTCCCATGGCTCCCATAATTGCTACAACCAGCCATCCCGCCAGCTGCAGACCAATCGGATGGCGGTAGTCCTGCAGTATTTTTCTTTTGCGCGCAGCAATTAGTATGAGGGCCAGGGCTACGGGCAGTATGATGCCGTTCACCGCTCCGGCCAGTACCAGTAGTTTCACTGGCCTGGGATCGACAAAAAATAACAAAGTACATACGACGATGAATAACGTAGTAATCAGCCGGTTATTGTTATGCACGGCTGGTGATAAAGTTTTCCAGAAGCTTACGCTCGTGTACGATGCGCCAATTACCGAGGTTATTGCAGCAATCCACAATACCAGCCCGAAGAATTTATAGCCTACCGTACCCAGGGCCGATTCAAAAACAGAAGCGGCGGGATTATCTGCCGCCAGTTGTACACCTTTACTGACCACACCCAGGGCCGCCAGGAAAAGTACAAAGCGCATGAGTGATGTCACCAGGATGCCGCTTACTGCGCTCCTGCTCACCGATTGCAGGTTGTGTTTACCCGTAACCCCGGCATCAATAAGCCGGTGAGCACCGGCAAAGGAAATATAACCACCGACCGTTCCGCCCACCACGGTAACAATCGTAAGTAAGTCTATTTTTTCCGGAAATACCGAACGGTATAAAGCTTCACCAAGGGGCGGGCGCGACGATACGGCCACATAAAGCGTAAGCACTATCATCATCAGGCCCAGTGCACGTACCACAATGTCTATAATTTTTCCGGCCTGCCGGCTGCGAAAAATGAGTACCGCAATAACGCAGCTGATGGCTGCACCCGCAGCGGGCGGAAGTCCCGTAAGGATATGCAAGCCCATACCTGTACCCGCTATGTTCCCCACATTGAATACCAATCCGCCAAAAGCGATGAGTGCCGCCAAAAAATAGCCTGCGCCCGGTGCCACTTTATTGGCAATGTCCTGAGCGGGAAGCGCGCTCATGGTCACTACCCTCCAGATATTGAGTTGTGCACCGATATCCAATAGAATCGATACCAGAATAACAAAACCAAAACTGGCCAGCAGTGTGCTGGTAAACAAGCTGGTTTGCGTCAGGAAGCCCGGCCCTATGGCTGATGTGGCCATCAGGAAAGCGGCGCCCAGTAGGGCAGAATTTTTCTTCATTTTACTGTATATAGGTATTGCAGAAGTGGTTACAGTTATCGCTATGACCTTTCGGAAAGTAAGCGTCCTATCAATGCGGCATTGCGTCTTGCCTGCGGATGGTCTCCATGCATGCAAATTGTGTCGGCGTGTAAATGGAGCAAGGAACCTTCGCGGGTGCGAACGGTGCCCTGTTCTATAAGGCTGCGCACCTGGTTCTGCAGTTCGTCGGCATCTTCCAGTACAGCATCCGGTTCGCTGCGCGGGGTCAGGCTGCCATCGGCCTGGTAGCGGCGGTCGGCAAATACTTCCTGCCATACGGTTATGCCGGCTGCTGCTGCAATTTCGGCTCCCTTACTGCCGCTAAGGGCAAACAAAGGAATGCCCTCGTTAAACTGTTGTAGTGTGTCGGCTATGAGCCGGGCCATATCGCTGTCTGCGGCCGCCTGGTTGTACAGGGCTCCATGGGGTTTTACATGCTGTACACTACAGCCGCATTGGCCTGCAATACGTTCCATCAAATACAATTGGTTGAGCAGCGAATCCTGCAGTGCTGCGGCTTCCATGGCTACAACGCGCCGTCCGAAATGCTCGCGGTCCGGGTAGGAGATATGCGCACCGATACGCACACTATATTGTAAGGCTAACTCAATCGTTTCCTGTATGCTGTCCGTATCGCCCGCATGAGCCCCGCAGGCTATATTGGCCGAGCTGATATAGGGCATGATAAAGGCATCATCGGCCATGCCTTCGCCCATATCACAGTTGATGTCTGTTTTCATTCGCATTGCTGATTGCGGCGCTACCGCCGGTTTTGGCTGTACTTAAGCTGGCAGGCCAGGTACAATTGTTGTATCTCTTCCTCATATTCCAGCCAGGCCTGCTCGGCTTGCTCCTGAGATATAAAGGTAAACGTAAATGCTTTACCCGCTGATAATTGTGCCAATTTTCCCTTATCCGCTGTTATTACCTGCGCTATTTTAGGATAACCGCCCACCGTCTGGTGATCGGCCATCAGTACGATTAACCGGCCATTCGGCAATAGTTGTATGGTACCTGCCTGCACCGGTGCAGATACCAGCTCTTCCTCGTTCAAACGCTGAAGCGGCGGGCCTTCCAAATAATAACCCATGCGGTCGCTTTGTGGCAGCATCCGGAAGCTTTGCCCGGTAAATGCCTGTTGCGCTGCGTAGCTCAGCTGCTTCCACTCACTGCCCTCGAGTGCCCGTATTGCGGTTACATTTTCCTGCACAGTTCCAGGATTATAACCCCAGTCATCTACCATGAATCCGGTTATATCTGTTTGCGGCTGTGCAGATGGTGTAAAGCGGACTTCGTCATTCGTCCGCAGGGCGCGGCCTTTGTAGCCTCCTTTTCCCAGTTTTAAATGTGTGCTCGTGCTACCCAGCCAGCTATCGGCCTGCCATCCTCCCCGCACTGCCATATAGCAGCGCGATCCCTGTATTTTTCGCCTGAATTGTACTACGCTTCCGGCCGCTATATATAGGGGCCGGTTGAGGGGCAGCGCTTTACCATCTATTTGCGCAGCAAAGTCGGCGCCCGACAGCGCTATGAGCGCCGCTGCATTAAATCGCAGGCTGCTTGCCGGGAAGTGCAGTTCCAAACCAGTAGCTCCCGGCTCATTGCCTCCGAGGCAATTGGCAATCGCCAGCGACCTTTTGTCCATAGCGCCGCTACTGCCAATTCCTATGGCGCGATACCCGCTGCGACCAGCGTCCTGCAGGGTATCAAGTATGCCTGCTTTTAATATTGCTATACTCATCGATGCTGATAGAATAAAATTGAACGCGGTCGCCGGCCTGCAAGAGACAGGGGCTCGGGGCTTCGGGCCGGAACATCGGCAGCGGTGTGCGCCCAATGATATGCCACCCTCCCGGTGAATCGATCGGGTAAATGCCCGTTTGCATGCCCGCAATGGCTACCGATCCGGCAGGTACGGGCGCTGGAGTAGCCTTACGCGGACAATGCAGGGCCTCAGGCAATTTGCCCAAATAAGCAAAGCCCGGCAAAAAGCCCAGCATAAATACGGTGTACTCCGTTTCTGTATGAAATTGTATTAATTGTTGGGGGCTGATGTGCAGATGCCGCGCTATCTCGGGTGCGTCGAGCGCAAAGGCGGGATCGTAACATACCGGTATACGAACGGGGGCTGTGGCGACTGTGAGTTGTACCCAGCTCATTTCGGCCATACACTGCTCCACATAATGCCGCAGGGTCTCGAAGGAAGTTGCTCCGGGATAATGGGCCCTGACCCGGCCCGGATCATAAAAAATGCTGAGTGCACTATAGGCGGGCGCGCATTCGATAATGCCCGGCATTTGCCCAGCCTGTATACGTTGTTGTAGTGTTCGTACCTGTCCGCTGATGAGCGCATCTATCCGGTTGCCGAATTGAATCGTCAGGGCATCGTCGCCCAGAGGCACTATGGTATAGGATGCGGCTGGCATATACCGCAAATATAGTGTTCTATGTTCATTGCTTCCTTAGCCCGCAGTTACCTTCAGCAGTTCAAGCAGTTCGCGCTGGCTACGGGCCAGCTCTCTGACCTCCAGTTTCAGTTGCCTGATTTCGTCCAGCAGTTCATAATGATCATGAGGTTCCTGCAGGGCGCCTCTGGGCTGTGCCGGCAGCAGTTCGCTGCTTTCGTCGGCCCGGGGATTGGTAATGAGGGTAGGGACGTCAATTTTCAGGATATCGGCAATGGCCGCCAGCAGGGTAATGTCCATCGACTTTTTCTCGCCGCGTTCCATTTTCGCGTAGGTGCGTTCGTCCATAAACAGGCGGTTAGCCATATCGCGCTGGGTAATGCCTGCTGTTTTCCTGAGATTCCTGATGCGTTGTCGTATAAAATTCAAATCCATAGACCTTTTTGCTGGGTTGCAGAAAAATTGCTCTTTTTTCACCCTACACCGGTGGGAAAGGGCGAATACTTGTCATTTGTCAACGTCCTATAATATACAATATCCTTTCCGATTTTTTCAGCAACCTTTTCGGGGATATTGTGTTATTGGCATTTTTTTACAAAATCGTTGGCAATTTAAAAAGCCTCTGTAAATTGCTAACGATTTGCCAAATAAACAAAGATTTTCTTTATTTCGATCCGCTTTAATACGTTTCTGCGCAAAATACCCTGCGGAGGGTAGATATATACGTGAGGGAAGCCCTAATTTGCGGTATATAGCAATTTTGGAAAATGTGAATAACTTGTGACAAACCCCATTTTATACTGGATAATTAAATGTTTGATTGCTTAATGGAAAAACGAGGAAAAATTTTTAATTGTAAAATAAATAAATATTTAAAAAAATCATAAAACAGTAAAATCGGCTATTTTAGATGATTTACCGGTTCAAAAATGAATCAATATTCAGAAGCTGCAAAAAAACGTTTTACATGATAAAAAACCTTTATCTGCAGAAAATAGGCAGGTTAACTACCTAAAAATGCCCTTTTCAACGTTGGCTTATTGCTTACTTTTGTCTCAAATTTTAACTTGCCTATTTCAACTCTTTAACACACGGGATGAAAATGAGCAGCGAAAAGAAGGAAAAATCAGCGACCGTACAGACATACAGAGCTTTTAAATAAACGTAAACAGGTGGAATATGGACAAAAGTTACAATTTTAAAGGCGGCAATCACTTACATACATCTGCGCATGTGGTAGTGGGCTGCACCATTCCTGAGGTTGTATCCGTCCGGATTGAATTTATTAAGGCTTAACCCAACTATATACTATATATCGTTACCGTTTTAAAAACCATTGTTTCAAAAACACAGAAATACGGATTCTATGCTTTCCGCCTTAATCAATAAAAGTACCAACCATTTATACCACTTTATCCATAACAAGCGTTCTAATCGTTCATTATAAATTTTGCAATTGGCCATTTATTAGTTCACGTTCTAAATTTGTGTAATCCATGTCTCTAACTTTTCAAATCCATTTTTTAACCCAATCAAAGTAAAAACAATTACCTATGATTAAGCTAAACGCGCAGGGGGAACAAGCCCCCACGATGCGGACAGTCCAGCAAAACGGGGAGCCCGTCTCCTTCGTGGACAAATTGTCTGCTTTAGCCCAAAAGGCTATGAGCCGGCTTGCCGGCAGTAGTTATGCAGGAGGAAGCTTTTCCCGCATAACGAAAATGATACCAGCAGTAATGCTGGCAGTTTTTGCGTTCAGTACCGCGAGCGCACAGTTGTACGACAATAATTTCAACACGAATGCAACTGGAGTACCCGGAACTAATATGCAGGTAGGTTCAGCATTTGGTGGTGGTTCAATTGTTACTTCGCCAGATTGCGGAGGTGATGCGTACGCGCTCTTCAACACAGGTAACACTTCGTACTCCTATTCTGTTACCATTACTGCGGTTTCAGGCTACCAGTTTACTATTTCTGGTATTGAATCACAAATGCGTCGCAGACATTCATCCGGCGGTACTGGTAACGTGGTTATTACTGTAACCGGCGCACATGGTGTTACTCCAATTGCTGCTGTAAGCACGAGTTCAGCAAGCATAACATCGGAATCATGTAATACGTATAGTCATCCTGGCAACGGATCTCAGTTGTACACAACCGCAACGATTACGTGGTCTGGAAGTAAACCCAATAATGATCCGCCAGGTAATGGCCCTGACCCTAACGGAATCATTCTTGATAACGTAGATGTGGATGGTGCGGTAAGTTTGATACCAGTGGGTCAAAATTGTACTAATCCTAACGCGTTCAACATTAACCTGCCTGGCGGTGATTGTGGACCTCAGTCTATCACTGTTACCAACAGCCAAACCAATGTGAACTATCAACTGTATCGCGATGCTACTGCTTTTGGTGGTACCAACACTATTTATGGTACTCCTGTGGCAGGTAACGGCGGAACTATTACTTGGTCTTCTTTGCCTGAAGGTACTTATACTGCAGTAGCTACTGCTACACAGGGTATCGGTACTTGTCAAACTACTTCTACCAACAATCAGACCATCAAAATCAACCCGGCCAGCTTCACTACCGGCGGTGGCGGACACGTATGTTCTTCTACACCTGTAAACATTACCTTGTCAGGCAGCCAGGTTGGTATGACCTACTCCCTGCTGCGCAATGGTAATGCCATGACGCCTGCTGTGAACATTGCCGGTAACGGTTCTGCATTGAGTCATCCCGTTACTTTAGATGGTACTTATACCTGGTCTGTAGCTTCTACTGCTACTAATTGTGCTGCTACCATGACTGGAAATGCGACAGTTACTGCAGGTAATCCTGCTGTAACCAGCCTCTCTGTGAATGGTCCTGTATGTTTTGGAAACCCTGGTAATACACAACCTTCATTTAGCATCTCGGGTACACCTAATGCTACTGTAACCTACACAGTTGCCGGCCACAGTTTAGGTAATACTCAAAACGGCGCCAACAAAACAACCACGCTGAATGGATCAGGTTTTGGTTCTGTTACTATGCCTACTTCTAGTACTGACGTAACAGTTACACTGAACAAAGTTACTATCAATGGTTGCGAAGTTCCGCTGACTAATACAGCTACTTTCGACGTTGCAGCTGACCTTACTGCTACTATTACTGGTAATGACTCTGCGTGCGTAGGCTCTCCTTATCTAACCAACACTGTAATAATTGCAGTAACTGGTACGAATCCATATGAGCGTACAGTAAGCTGGGAAACAAGTACAGACGGTATAACCTGGACTGCTCAAACTGACGTGGTTTTTGCTGGTGGTACCAGTACGCTTACTGCAAGCAGAACCCTGTTTACTTCAGGTACTCAGGCTGCTTACGGGGTTACCTACTATGCGCGTTTGACCGGAGTTACTTACTCTTCAAACGGTCTTACCTGTGCTAAATCACTGTCTACTACTGTAACTAAGACGCCTAAAACTACGGCTAATTTTAATTTCGGTGTTTATGTAGATAACGGTTCATACAGACCCCTGAACGCTGTAGATACAATTTGTATGCCTGTTAATACGGTTGATTTCCGTATTACTGATTTGACGAATGCTACTGGTTCTCCTGTAACTTACACTATTACTAAAACCAACGGCGCTGCCTTCAGTGCATCTGGTAACTTTACCGGTAACCAATCCAGCATCATCTCAGGTGTAACTTCACCTGCGGGAACTTACACTGTGAATATCACCAATACCAACGGTTGTGTGGCTACAAAGGTGTTCAACGTGGTTGAAGTTAACAAACCAACTTTCACTTATACGCTGAACAATCAGGTAATGAACGCTGGCGATACGGTCGAAATTTGTGGTGCACAAAATTTCACAGGTGTTGTAAGCAGCTCCGTAGTTCGTCAGGCAACAGTAGATGAAATCTTCAACAGTAACACATCTACAAGCTTATTGACCCTTAGCGCTGGTTTATACCGTAAGACTAACAACTATACAAGCCCAGACGTTACTTCTGTAACCGTATACCCAGTTCATGTTACAGTTCGCAATTATCCATTGCAAACTGCAGGATGTGATTCTTCTATCGTAGTTTACTTAAAAGTGAATCCTCGTCCGCAAATGAACGGTACTGGCGTTGTGAAAGTAAATGGCGGTAATATTTCTAAAGGCGGTACCGCAGTATTGTGTGAAAACACAACTGCTAATATTACTGTAGCAGGTGTACCAGGTCATGCGGTGGAAATTCACTACGTGTATGGTGCTTACTCAGTGAGCAACACATTCCCTGCTTCTGGTTATACCCAGGTTCCAACCGGTGTAATCGGTGCTAATGGTACCTATACTTATACTTTCCCAACCGGTGCTTACAACCGTGCTACGGATAGCTCTAGTCAATACCGCACTTTCTACCGCATCGAGGTAAAAGATCCGGTTACTTTGTGTGCTGATACCTTTACGCTGAGAACCCGTGTAAGTCAAAAGCCACGTATCAATATCACTTACCAAAAAACAGAACCTAACATCACTGGTGGTGCTACTTCTTTGAGCACTGCAGTTCCGGTTCCTGTTGGAAGCACTATCTACCACTGCTTCCCTGGTGAGTTCCGTCTGAATTTCGTACGTGATAACTCTAACACTCATTGGAGCACAGGTACAAGTAATGCGAATAACATTTCTTATAACCTGATCAGAAACAGCACTAGTGCAAGTGTTCATACTGGCCATAGCATTGCTGGTGTAAATACACCTGATGGATTCCAAATCACTTTGACCAATGATAACATCGAAGGAAGCTACACCCTGTATGCTACTAACGATCAAACTGGTTGTGATTCTCTGTACACCTTCAACGTAGTTACTAACCCTGCTCCAGTTTATTCTACTACTGGTATGTCTGCTACTTCAATTTGTGAAGAAGACGTTCATAACGTAACCGTAACTGGTAACCTGGGTCAAACCCAAGTTTATTCTCTGCGCAGAATTGGTGGTACAGGTGTGGTGCCCACTGGTGTTCAGACTACCTGGTCTGGTGCGCTGACTGCTGGTACAACTTCTATCAATATCGCTGGTCTGCTGGCTCAATCTGGTAATGCAAACGCTACTGGTACCCACATCTTCCGTTTGATGGTAGGTTCTCCTGACAGCCTGTCTTGCCCTAAACTGGATACTTTCACCTTGACTGTAGTTAAGAAGCCAATTGTGACTTTGGAAGCCAATGATGTTGTAGTTGCTCCTGGTGCTACGTTGACTCATTGTGCTGGTGAAACTGTACATTACACTTTGATAGGTATACCTGTAGGTACTCCGTACAGAATGTACCGTACCGGCGTAGTTAACCCAATTGCACAAGGTATCTCTAGCAGTGTTGAGCAATCTGTAATTACCCTCGTACAACAACAAGCAATCGCTGGTACTTACACTATCCGTCTGGATAACGGTAACTGTGATTCTGCTTACAGCTTCCAGGTTGTAGTTAACAATGCTCCTGCTTTGACTTACATTAGTCATACTCCGGATTTGAATTGCTATGGTGCTTCTAACGGTACTGTAACTTACAGCTATACTGCTAATAATTCTGGTAGTACTTTCTACACTTACATTGTAGATTTGGATGCTGCTGATACCGTACAGATCCACAACAGTAACCTGTTGAGCCAACCTTATGTACAACATGGTAACCTGGTTGCTGGTGACTATCGCCTGATCTTGACTACCGGTAATGGTTGTGTTTCTTCTTTCGATTTCGAAATTGGTCAACCTAGCCAAATCAACCTGACAATCAATGGTACTCAGTCTGCTTGTAATGCTGCTAACGGTTCAGTTACTTTCAGCGTAGCTGGTGGAAGCCCTGGTTATGACGTTGTTATCACTAACAATGCTACTAACCAAGTATCTACTACGTTCTACCAAGCTGCTGCTTTCGGTCCTTACACTGTAAGCAACCTGGCTTCTGGTACTTATACTGTAACTGTAACTGATGACAACGGTTGTGTTGCTACTGCTGCCTTCACTGTTAACAGCTGTTCAGCTGCTGACCTGGTGCCTGTAGCTAGCTTCACTGGTACTTCTAACTACTCTTTGGCTAACACTACTGCGTTGCCAATGACGCTGGAAATTTGGAACCTGGGTCAGGTTGCTTCTAACGGTCAAATCCAGATCGCTCTGATGCTGCCTCCTAACTTCACTATCTCCAGCACTGGTTTGTCTGCTGGTTGGACAGTAAGCACTAGCGGCTTGTACACTATGTTGACTTCTAACACTGCTGTAGTTGGTGCTAACGCTGCTGCTCCTGTAACAGTTAATGCTAACCTGGTATTGAACGGTTCTACTTCAACTGGTATCAATGCTCTGTTGGTTCAATTGCCTCCTGGTACTGGTGGTGATGCTGTGAACACTAACAACACTACTAATGTTATTCTTAATGTAGTTAACTAAGATGATTTTATTGAATCGGCCGGGTGGATTTTCCACCTGGTCGGTTTTCAAAGACTGGCTTTTTTTATCAAATAAATCATTAAGACATGAACATAATTCTTAAAACAATGGCGGTGGGTGCACTGTTCTTTACCCCGGTGATGGTAGAGAATAGCTACGCTCAGACTCAGGTGACGGGTGCCAACGGACAAATCACTTTGAACGCGTCTTTGGACAGCAGTTCCTACAGTGGGTTTGTTTCGAATGGTACGTTCACAATGACCTTCGCCTATAACAACTCTTCTGTTCCAGTATTGGAAGCAGGAAAGTTCCGGATTCTGGCTATTCTGCCACCGAATCTGCATTTTTCACCAAGCTACACTCCGCCTGCAGGATGGAACTATGAGTTACTCTCTCCTTCTGATGCGCGGTTTACGCCAACTGCAAACGTGACCAATGTATTTGGTCAGAATGCCTGGCAGTTTCAAGTGCCTGTAACTACTGTAGGTGCAATCAACAATGAATCGTTTACTGCTTATTTACAGCCTGTAGGTCCCTGGTATTCATTCGTGAATGTCACTAACCCTGAAGGTACTGTATCTGTACAGAACGTTCCATTGCCAGTAGTATTTAAAGACTTCACAGCTACTGCTGAAGGTTGTAAAGTAGTACTGAACTGGAATACTGCTATTGAGAAAAACAACTCTCATTTTGTTATTGAGCGCAGCAGCAACAGTTCTTCTTACACTGCTATTGGCCGTACCAATGGTGCCGGTACTAGCGTTGAGTTGAACAGCTACACTTATGTAGATGAGAAGCCTCTGGCTAACCACAACTTCTACCGCATTCGTCAGGTGGATTTTGACGGCGCCAGCACTACTTCTGAAGTTGCTAATGCTAAAGTTAATTGTGATAACACAGGTATCAGCATTTATCCTAACCCTGCAAACAATGCAGTGTATGTTAAAGGTCTTACCGACAAATCTACCATCGAAGTGTACAACGTAGTTGGTCAGAAAGTTGTTAGTAAAATTGCTGAGAATACCCTGGAGGCTGTAAACCTTTCTGGTTTGGCTGAAGGTGTTTATCAGGTTCAGGTGGTAACTGCAGGCGAAATCGTCTACAGCACCAAACTGATCAAAAAATAATGATTTGGGGTTAAAAACTGAATCAGTGTTTGAAAAGACTGCCCGCAAGGGCAGTCTTTCTCGTTTTATGGCCATGGTTTGTGCCTGCCGGCCAGCGACTGCGTATCGCCGTTTTTCGATGATTCCTGCTTGCATGGATCTGTGCAATCATCAAAACCAATCTCTGAATAAAAGCGATGGTAATAGCGCCCAATACGATTTGGATGTTAAAAGGATCGCATGGGTAGTCCGGGACGAAATTTTAGTTTCCCGCAGATGCCGCAGATTTTCGCTGATTTTTTTTAATCTGGATCTTTTGAATGCGCGCCCTGAGTTAAAATCTACAGACAACATTCCACGGAACTCCGCCAGCCTTACCAGCGCAAGGAAAAATGAAGCGGAACTGTGATTTTTTGCTTTAGGTAAAGAGGTTGCACAATCTTAAATAGTTTGTATCGGCACGAGGTCCCCTATCTCGCCAACGCGCAAAAAATTGTGCATGCAGCGCAACATTTTTCTGGTGCTTCAGCATTCGCCTTAAGGCTGGCTTGAATTTTTGGTCCTTTTTTTTCAAGAAAAAAGGACGAATAAGAAGTGATGGTAGTTGCGGCCAATACGATTCGAAAGTTGAATTGATCGTATAAGATGACCTGCCGAAGTACGTGATTAAAAAGAATTCACTCAATGCGATTTCCATTTTTTTAAACTGGTAATAAGTTTGCACGGAACACCGCCAGCCTTACCAGCGAAAGGAAAAATGAAGCGGAACTGTGATTTTTTGCTTTAGGTAAAGAGGTTGCACAATCCCGACAGCTAGTATCGGCACGCCGTTCCCTATACCGTAAACGCGCAAAAAATTGTGCATGCAGCGCAACATTTTTCCGGTGCTTTAGCATTCGCCTTAAGGCTGGCTTGAATTTTTGGTCCTTTTTTTTCAAGAAAAAAGGACGAATAAGAAGCGATGGTAATAAGGTTCTATACGATTCGCAAGCTGGAAGGATTAAATCAAAGTTCGAGCCGAAATCTGTGATTAAAAAGAATTACACCAAATGCGAATTCCGACGTTTATGTCTGGTAATAAGTTTGCACGGAACGCCGCCAGCCTTACCAGCGAAAGGAAAAATGAAGCGGAACTGTGATTTTTTGCTTCAGGTAAAGAGGTTGCATAATCTTAAACAGTTTGTATCGGCACGAGGTCCCCTAAAATCGCCAGCGCAACATTTTTCCGGTGCTTCAGCATTCGCCTTAAGGCTGGCTTGAATTTTTGGTCCTTTTTTTTCAAGAAAAAAGGACGAATATAAAGAACGATGGTAATAAGGTTCTATACGATTCGAAATTTGGAAGGATCGGATGAAAGTCCGGGACGAAATTTTAGTTTCCCGCAGATGCCGCAGATTTTCGCTGATTTTTTTTAATCTGGATCTTTTGGATGCGCGCCCTGAGTTAAAATCTACAGACAACATTCCACGGAACTCCGCCAGCCTTACCAGCGAAAGGAAAAATGAAGCGGAACTGTGATTTTTTGCTTTAGGTAAGGAGGTTGCACAATCCCGACAGTTAGTATCAGCAGGGCTTCCCCTATATCGCCAACGCGCAAAAAATTGTGCATGCAGCGCAACATTTTTCCGGTGCTTTAGCATTCGCCTTAAGGCTGGCTTGAATTTTTGGTCCTTTTTTTTCAAGAAAAAAGGACGAATAAAAAATAAAAGTAGATAGTATAAGTGGGATGCGATATGGATGTTGAAAAGATCGATTCTAATATTTAATTAGAGTGCCTCTTCTGGCCAAAAATCCCGCGGAGAGCAATCTAATAATTTCGCCAGTTCATTTAAATGATTCGCGTTGTATTTTGCCCGAAATTTTGAGCTCTCAATCTGGCCGATAAATCCCACTGAAATTCCTAGATGGAATGCAATATTTTCCTGGGTGATACCTTTTTCAAGGCGTATCTCCCGCACCTTATTCACTATGAATAATTCGATTTTGCTTTTCAATCCTTCATCTGCCATTGAACTGCAAAGAACAGGAAATTTATTTTTTCATTATTACCTATATATTAGAATCTATACTTACCTTCACATTGAATTTTTATATTTGCGATCCTTCAAAATCTAATTGAAGCATTCGCTTAGAATCTCGCTTTAGAAACCTGAGAACTTTCATTGCAACGGGAGGATAAGCCAGGATGCCTGCGTTCATGCGCGGTCTCCCTTATTCGTTGCGCGGCTTCTCAGGGCCTCTAAAGCGGTAGGGTGAGTTCCGCGCTTTTTCAATGCTTACAACTACCTGTGTATTCTATTCCGACTGTTTTTGCTTTGATTGTGAGAGGTCGCTCATGTCTTCACCCTTAAAAGCATATTACCGTGAAACCTACTCTTCAATTTCTCGATCATTTGCCCCATGATCCGGTTTGTAGTCTTCTTGCGCTCGTTGATTTTATTGACGCCGGTACACTTTGTAACAACATCCAGCATTGGGTATTACTTGCCATGAGCAACAGCCGCGATAGTCGCTTCGATGACATGGCGCAACGTGCGGATCTTCCTGCGTTTAGCCGTGACATGACGGGTGTTATTCAGGCGATATATAATCTCCGAAAAATTAGATCCAGGAGCAGTTCAGCTTGGGTCGATTGGATGGTTGTTAGCAAATTTGCTCAACGTTATACCTACCAACATTGCCGTGCCCAGCTATTTCACCTGGCCGATGCTGTGATTAGTTATGAAGGAGAGTTAAATGTGGATAGGATAGACTTTATGTGCTATCTGGAAGCCTATTTGGTTGTCGCAGAATTGGTTCACATACCGGAGGACTGGTTGGGTCCGTGGATGGAGCGCGGTGTTGACTTTAAACAATCGGCAGTTTAGGTTATCAAGTCGGTAACGCATGCGCCGGCGCCGCGGACCCGGGAAAAGTAGAAGTCACGGCCGCAAGTTGCGATCCCTAAGATCAAACCCCGACGATAACATCGCACGGAACTCCGCCAGCCTTACCAGCGAAAGGAAAAATGAAGCGGAACTGTGATTTTTTGCTTTAGGTAAAGAGGTTGCACAATCGTAAATAGTTTGTATCGGCACGAGGTCCCCTAAAATCGCCAGCGCGCAAAAAATTGTGCATGCAGCGCCACATTTTTCCGGTGCTTCAGCATTCGCCTTAAGGCTGGCTTGAATTTTTGGTCCTTTTTTTTCAAGAAAAAAGGACGAATAAAAAGTGATGGTAGTTGCGGCCAATACGATTCGAAAGTTGAATTGATCGTATAAGATGACCTGCCGAAGTACGTGATTAAAAAGAATTCACTCAATGCGATTTCCATTTTTTTAAACTGGTAATAAGTTTGCACGGAACTCCGCCAGCCTTACCAGCGAAAGGAAAAATGAAGCGGAACTGTGATTTTTTGCTTTAGGTAAGGAGGTTGCATAATCTTAAATAGTTTGTATCTGCACGAGGTCCCCTATCTCGCCAACGCGCAAAAAATTGTGCATGCAGCGCAACATTTTTCCGGTGCTTTAGCATTCGCCTTAAGGCTGGCTTGAATTTTTGGTCCTTTTTTTTCAAGAAAAAAGGACGAATATAAAGCGATGGTAATAAGTTTCTATACGATTCGCAAGCCGGAAGGATCGGGTAAATCTCAAGCCGAAGTACGTAATCAAAAAAGAAGTTCACCAAATGCGAAATCCAATATTTAAGCCTGGTAATAAGTTTGCACGGAACTCCGCCAGCATTACCAGCGAAAGGAAAAATGAAGCGGAATTGATTTTTTGCTTTGGGTAGAGTGGTTGCACAAACTTTAATAGTTTGTATCGGCGCGCCGTTGCCTATATCGTAAACGCGCAAAAAATTGTGCATGCAGCGCAACATTTTTCCGGTGCTTCAGCATTCGCCTTAAGGCTGGCTTGAATTTTTGGTCCTTTTTTTCAAGAAAAAAGGACGAATAAAAAGTGATGGTAGTTGCGGCCAATACGATTCGAAAGTTGAATTGATCGTATAAGATGACCTGCCGAAGTACGTGATTAAAAAGAATTCGCTCAACGCGCTCCCAGGCTGGCAGCCGACGATATAGTCCTGCAAAGCAAAGCCTGTTCGTCGATTAGATTGCGAAACCCTTCACTTGCAGTGCGGCAGCAAACGCTATTTTGCCTTCCTGCGAATCCGGATCAATGCACGCTTGCCCGTCGCATTATGTGCAACAACATCATGCTGCACATCCCCATCATACAGGCGAATATGCGCCGTATTAGGCGGATCCCCGCCTTCATTATTGGCTTCAATAGCTATTATATTCAGCTCATTGCCACCCACAGCCAGATACAGCCTTTTGGGCTCTTTCATCAATGCATAATTGCTCAGAATTTCATTGCCATTGTACAAAACACTTACGCGGTCATTGTCTACATTATTACCATCCCATATCTCCATTACAATAGTATCCGAAGCCCATTGGTAGGCTTTGTCTTTACCCTCGGTTATATCTGCAATAGCAGGCTCTATTTTCTGTGCTACTGTTGGCACAGGCTGCTCTTTCACAATGATTTTGCCAGGCTTCCTGGGTTTTGGCCCTAGGACAACGGGCGCTTTTTCCACTTCTTTTTGAATACCCTTAAACAGCGTTTCTATTTCTTCTTTATTGGTAAACGAAATACTTCCGCGTGCGCAGGCCGCGCCATTATCCATGGTATTGGTATTGATGGGGCCCGACAGGCTTCCCTCGCTCCGGCTATATTGCATTGAAGCATCTACCAGGCAAATGGTAGCCTTACTCTTAAAGTAATTATTATGCAGTATTTCACTTTCTACCAGGTGCAGTGTTTGTGCTGCCCGATCGATGCGGGCAACGATTCGTGCTTTTACATCGTTTTTTTCAACGGCATAGGTATAGGCATAGCCCTGCATCCAGCCTGCGGCAGAATCCTGCAGCTCGATGCGGTAGGTAAAGGATTCTCCTCCCTGAATACCCATAAATCCTTTAAGATGGTACACTGGCTGCTGCGCCAATAGGGTAGAGGTATTTAATAGCAGCAACAATGCGGTATGGCGCATCAGTTGTTTAAGGTATTTTCGTGTATTTGCCGGAAGCAGTGTAGCAGTTTTCATGTCGAAAGAAAAATAAAACCTGGCATCCATTTCCGCAAGCGGCATCCGGATACCAGGTCGAATAGGTTTGTACTAAATTCCAGCATTAGTGGCTCTGCTTTTCGGGGCGCATTTGTGGAAACAGGAGTACATCCTGGATAGATACCGATCCTGTAAGCATCATAGCCAGACGTTCGATGCCGATGCCGATGCCGGAGGTAGGCGGCATACCGTATTCCAGTGCGCGCAGAAAATCGTGATCTATAAACATGGCTTCGTCGTCGCCGCGTTCCATCAGGCGGGCCTGTTCTTCGAACCGCATTCTTTGTTCTATAGGATCGTTGAGCTCGCTATAGGCATTGGCCAGTTCTTTACCGTTTACCATCAGCTCGAAGCGCTCTACCAATCCGGGTTTGCTGCGGTGTTTTTTGGTGAGGGGACTCATTTCTACCGGGTAGTCGGTGATAAAGGTTGGCTGTATATAATGTCCTTCACATTTTTCACCGAATATGGTATCTATCAGTTTGCCTCTGCCCATACTATTGTCTACCGCAATATGCAATTGTTTACATACTTCACGAAGACCGGCTTCATCCATTTCGCTAATATCGTATCCGGTATGTTCCTTAATGGCGTCGTAAATGGTAACGCGCTGGTAGGGAGCTTTAAAATCTATTTCTTTGTCGCCTATGCGGGTGATGGTGGTACCGTTGGTCGCCATTGCCGTGCGCTCGAGCATTTGTTCGGTAGTTTCCATCATCCACAAATAATCTTTGTAGGCAACATAAAATTCCAGAATGGTAAACTCCGGATTGTGTGTACGATCCATACCCTCGTTCCGGAAGTTGCGGCTAAATTCGTACACAAAATCGAAGCCACCCACAATCAGGCGTTTGAGGTATAGTTCGTTGGCAATGCGCATGTACAAGGGCATATCCAGCGCATTGTGATGCGTAATAAAGGGCCGGGCGGCGGCACCTCCGGGAATGCTTTGCAATACTGGCGTGTCTACTTCCAGACCACCTTGTTCGTTGAGAAAATCACGCAATGCATTTTTCATTTTGGTGATTTTCACAAAGGTTTCCTTTACATCCGGGTTAATCACCAGGTCTGCATACCGCTGGCGATAGCGGAATTCAGGATCACTTACCGCATCGTACACATTACCGGCTTCGTCGCGTTTAACTACGGGAAGCGGTTTCAGGCTTTTAGACAGTAAAGTAAGGCTCTGGGTATGCAGCGATGTTTCGCCGGTTTTAGTAATAAATACATATCCGGTGGCACCAATAAAATCACCCAGATCCAGTCCGTGTTGTACTACTATATCCCAAAAGGATTTATCCTCGCCGGGGCACAAATCGTCGCGTTTGACATACAACTGAAAAATGCCTTTATGATCCTGTATTTTTATGAAGTTTACCTTACCCTTATTGTTGATGCTAACGATACGCCCGGCTACGCATACCTTGCTGTATGCCTCGCTGTTTTCTTCTGAATAACCTGCTTTTATATCAGTAGAGTAGTGGGTTACGGGATATAAGGCCGCAGGGTAGGGGTCTATACCGGCTTCCATAAGCCTGGTTAGTTTCTCCCTTCTGATAATTTCCTGTTCGCTGAGCGTAGCGGAAGCTTGCATCATGTTGTTATTATGGTTTTTTAATATTGCTTGCAAAAGTACATAATAATTTTTCCTGCAACAGGCAGAATGCATTGAATTGCTGTTGCTACAGGCACCACCCGTCAAAGCAGGGGCGCAGGCTTTATTCATTCAGGCTTGAAAATATTTCATCCGCTTACATTCCCTTTTTATGCCGCTAAAATAACTGCTCAACGTTTTCTGAATATTTTCTGCGGACATAATACATATATTTGTAGCAAATAACTTTTTGAAAAGTACGTCTTAATGTTTGTGGGTATCCGTGATAGATACGAATCTGTAATGCCTGCAAGCTGCCCGTGGCCGGCTTCTCCGGCAACGACTACGCCATCGTACATTTCTGGGTTGATACCATATTTACGAAAAAAATGAAACTGCCAATTCAAAAAACCACCTGCTGTATTGCCGGGAAAGCACCATGTGTGCTATTGCCTGATGACTCACTGATTGTTACTACAGACGCTTCTGAATAGTTTTTCATGCGCATCTTATTTATTAGCCGGCCCAGTTTATTCAGGGTTCGGGGCGGAGATACTGTGCAAATGGAACAAACGGCTGCAGCCTTACGGTTGCGGGGCGTTGAAGTCGATATCCGGCTCGCCGATGCAGGGGACATAGACTATACCGACTATGATCTGATGCACTTCTTCAATCTCATCAGGCCGGCAGATGTCATTGTGCACATTCAAAGGAGTCAGTTGCCCTTTGTGCTTTCACCCATATACGTGGACTATAGCGGCGTGCCTGAAGGTAAGGCCTTCAGAAGGTTTTTGTACAGGACTGCAGGCCCTTTCGGTCAGGAATATGTAAAATGCCTGGCGAGGGCTTTACGAAATGGTGAAAAGATTCTTTCCTGGCAATATCTGTTGTGGGGGCAGCGGCGCTCTATGGCCTATATACTTGCCCGTTGCGCGCAATTACTGCCCAATTCGGTGAGTGAGTATCAGCGCTTGAAGACAGATTTTCCACAGGCCGGCAGTTACCGTGTGGTGCCCAATGGTATAGATGTAGCCACTTTTGCTATTCCGCCGGGAAATGAGCTCCCGGGTTATAGAAAAGACATTGTGCTGTGTGTAGCCCGTTTTGAGCCGCGCAAAAACCAGTTGGCCCTCATTCAGGCATTGAATAGTCTGCCCTTTGAATTACGTCTTATAGGTGCTACGGCTCCCAACCATATTGCCTATTACGAGCAGTGCAGGGCCATAGCCGGTCAGCGGGTAAAGTTTTATTCATTTATGTCACCGGAGGAGTTGGCTACTGTGTACGCACAATGTAAAGTACATATACTGCCGAGCTGGCACGAAACTACAGGGCTCAGTTCTTTGGAGGCCGCCGCCATGGGTTGTAATGTGGTGGTTACCCGCAAAGGTGATGCTGCCGACTACTTTGGTTCCGATGCCTGGTATTGTGAGCCTGGTGATGTACAAAGCATCAGGGCTGCGGTGCTGGCTGCCATGGAAGCACCGGTAAACCCGCTGCTGGCTCAGCGTGTACGGGAAACATTCAATTGGGAACGGGCGGCACAGGTAAGTCTGGAAGCCTATAAAAATGTACTGTCGTCATGAGAATTGCTATTCTGGGAACGCGGGGCATACCCAACCATTACGGAGGCTTTGAACAATATGCCCAGCAACTATCCGTGTACCTGGCCCGTAAAGGCTGGGAGGTGACGGTGTATAGTTCTTCGCAACACCCTTATCAGGAAAAGCAGTATGAGGGCGTAGCCATCCGGCATCGGTACGATCCTGAACACCGCATAGGAACTATGGGGCAGTTTCTTTACGACCTGGCCTGTATACGCGATGCCCGCAGGCAAAAATTTGATATCGTATATCAATTGGGGTACACCAGTAGTGCCATTTTCAATTTCCTCTTTCCGGAAGCCACCTGTTTGGTGACCAATATGGATGGTATGGAATGGAAGCGGACAAAGTACAGCAGGCCGGTGCAGCGCTTTCTCCGGTATTCGGAAAAACTGGTGGTGCAACACAGTGATGCGCTCGTAGCCGACTCCATAGCCATTAAAGCATACCTGCAATCGAAGTATGGAATATCGTCCTATTATTCGGCTTATACCGCTGTAGTACCCGCACAAAAATCCTATGCCGGAACACTGGCCGGCAGCTTATTGTCGGAAGGCGACTACAACCTGGTAATAGCCCGGCTGGAGCCGGAAAACAATGTAGAGCCTATTATAAAAGCTCATTTGCAATCGGGTACCGGACGTTTGCTGGTTGTAGTAGGATCTTTCCATACAAAGTTTGGGAAATACCTGCACGAACATTATGCCGGCGGCCATATCCGTTTTGTGGGAGGCCTGTTCGACAAGCAGGAACTGGATGCCTTGCGCAGGGGTGCAGGCTTGTATTTTCATGGCCATAGCGTGGGCGGCACCAATCCTTCTTTATTGGAAGCTATGGCTTGCGGTTGCCGCATTCTGGCACACGACAACGAATTTAACCGTGCTGTATTGGGCAATGATGCCTGGTATTTCCGCGATGCCGGATCGCTGGCTTCATTGATTTTGAGTGCCGGAGAAGCTAAAGGCTTTTTTAAGGAAGCTGTACAAAGGAATGAAGTAAAAATCCGGGAGCAGTATGCTGAAGAGCATGTATTCAAATTGTTGATGCAACAAATGGAACAATGGAGGACATCCAAAAAATAGCGCCAACACGATCGTTGGTAAGTTATGCTGCGTCTTTCACCGCAGTATCCTTGCTCATCGGCAATAAGCTGAACAGTATCAGCATCATATTACTCGTTGTAGCCTGGTTGCTGGAGGGCGGTTTCAGGCAGCGCTGGCAGGTGTTGCGCCGACAGCCTTTTGTTTACCTCTGTGCCGGATTGTATGCCTGCTATGTGCTCAGTTATTTTTTCTCAGAAGATCAGAAAACCGCTGCATTTTTTTTAGAAAAAAAGCTATCCCTCCTGCTGCTTCCACCTGTCTTACTTTCCGCAACAACGGCTTCGGACCGACAACTTGCGTTTATTCGCCGGGTCTTTATTGCAGGAGTATTGCTGATGGCCCTGGTATCGGTCGCTATTGCAATCAGACAATTTGTACTAACGGGTAGCCGGACCTGGTTTTTCTATCATAAATTATCGGATCCTGTTGGCTTCTCGGCCATTGTAGCTTCGCTGTTTGCATCGCTGGCATTTGTACTGCTGTGTGCCGAAGAGTGCTGGAATAAATGGACGGTTCTTTGTGCTTTGGTATTGTTTGGCTGGATATTGTTATTGACTTCGAAGTTGTTTCTACTGGTGATGTTATTACTGGTGTTTATGGAAGCGGGCCGCCGATTGTCGCGGAGGAGTAAGTGGTTATTGCTGTCAGTATTATTGGGTTTATGCCTTTTGTTCTCCTGGTTCGACAATCCGTTGCGCAGACGATTTGAGGATATGGCAAAATTCCGGCCCGAATACCTGGAAGCCAGCAGTTTCGGCCCCGACAAGTATTTTGACGGATTAAGTCTTCGACTCATTTACCTGAAATTTTCGGTAGAAATTATGCGCGAAAAAGGGCATTTGCTCCGGGGTGTCGGAAGTGGAGATGCCGAACAGCTTTTGCGTCAGAAAATAACTGACTACCGTATGTACACAGGTAATGGCCGGCCCGGAAGTGAAGGTTATCTGAAGTACGGCTTTCACAACCAATACCTGCAGGTGCTGGTGCAAATGGGATTGAGCGGATTACTTGCTTTTGTTGGCCTTTTACTGTACTGTATCCGGAAAGCAATTAAAGAAAAGAACCAACTGCTCTTGGGCCTGATGCTGGTGTTTTGCCTCAGTTTTCTGACCGATACGCTTATGGAGCATCAGGTCGGTCTGGTAAGTTTTCTGTTGTTCACCAGCATAGCCTTGCGCTCCGGGGCAAACGGAACAATCAGCGCATCGTTAACGCCAATAAAGGAACAAAGCCGGTCAGGCCGAAGGCCAGATGTTCAACCTGTTTAAGTATACCGGCTACAAGATTTTACCCAAATAATTCAAACCTCCCTATATAAGTAGATTCATTTTTTATCCTAAGGAAATGGAACTGAGACAGAACATAACGGAATTGGTTCCGGAACAAAGCTCCTATTCACATTATCTAAAAGTCGAAATAATGCCCAGGCTGCTGAAGCGAGCCTTCGATATTTCCTTTTCCCTGCTCATTATGCTTCCGGTATTCCTGTTGGTATGCCCCATGGTCGCACTTGCAGTATTGCTGGATTCCCGCGGCTCTTTGTTTTTTGTACAACGCCGCAATGGCTTGCACAACAAGGTATTTTATTGTGTCAAGTTCAGAACCATGTATCCTAATGATACGGCTCATATACACGCGGCTACCCAGGGCGACGAGCGCATCACCGGGGTGGGTAAACTTTTGCGCAGCACTGGTCTCGACGAACTTCCGCAATGGTGGAATGTGCTCAGAGGCGATATGAGTATAGTAGGGCCCCGACCGCACATGATAGCCGACAACCTGCGCTTCGAGCAATTCATGTGCGGCTATCAGGAACGGCACCGGGTTAAACCCGGTATTACCGGACTCGCTCAGATTAATGGATTTAAAGGACCTGCGCCCGATCACCATGCTGTACGACAAAGAATTCGAATGGATCTTTTTTATGTGAGAAATCAGGACTTTGGGCTTGATATGTATATCGTTATGGAAACCATTAAACAAATGGCCGGGGAGCTATGGAAAGCTGTCAGAAAATAGAAGCGATACCAGTAATGGAGCACCGTACCGAACTACTGCAGTTACTGAAGTATTTTGCTGTGTTTCGGCACGTGTTGACCCTTGATGAACTATGGCGTTATTCATCCGGATTTGAAACAAGGCAGGCGCTGCTGGCTGCCTTGGAACAATTGGTAAGCGAAGGAGCGGTCTATAAGGAAGGTGAGTATTATATGCCGGAACCCTCGGCCGGCTGGGTCGAAAAAAGGCGCAGGGGCGAGCGCAATGCTATGAGCGTCCTGCCCCTGGCACACAAGGTAGGTCGGTGTATAGGCTACTTTCCTTTCGTGCGCTTTGTAGGTATTTCGGGTTCTTTATCCAAAAAATACGCCGACGAGCGCACCGATTTTGATTTCTTTATAGTTGCAGCCCCCAACACCTTATGGGTTTGTCGCAGCATATTGCATTTGCTGAAAAAATGCAGCTTTTTGCTGGGCCGGCAACATTGGTTTTGTATGAATTACTTTGTAGACGGGCATCATCTGGAACTAGAGGAGAAAAACATTTTTACGCGGATAGAACTTAGTTCGCTCATTCCTGTGTACAATCAGAATATGTATCGCTTACTGTTGGAAAAGAACGCCGGAAACCTGCCCAATATCGGACACCTGCCTTGTACTGCAAGTTGTACGGATCAATTACGCCGCCTGCGCGCTAACTATCAAAAACCGGTTAATACCTGGATGCAACCTTTGAATTTGTTTTTGATGAAAGTAACCGATGCGAAGTGGAAATTGAAATGGCGCAGACGGGGCTATCCCATGGAGGACTATAATCTGGCTTTCAAAACCACGCCCTTTGTTTCAAAAAACCATCCCAAAAACTTTCAGAACTATGTATTGCGCTGTATGGAACAGCAGAGCCTTGTGCAGTAAATATGACTGCTAACGGAAAGCTGTTCTCTATAACTCAGGATAGCGGATTTACTGAATGGGCAGGGTGTACTTGAATTGTACCTGGATATAGCGCCGGTTAACAAATCTTCCGCCTTCAGATTTGAAAAGATTATTGATGCCTTCGCGGTATATCAGACCTGCCTGAATGCTCGGCGTGATACTTACTTCTGATTTGGTCGTCAGACCCACGTCGAAGCTCGGAAGCACTTTGGCGTTGTTGTCAATTTGTTGTACTACTTCAGGCTCCCGGTTCAGCATACGCTGGAAGTCGCCGCCTACGCTGATAGCCACATGCTTTTCGAGCTGATAACCAATGGACGGATTGAACTGAACATAGTACAATTTTTGAATTGGACTCATGGCAGGCGTGGGTACGGTATTTTTGAACTCGGCCGGACGGGCGGCAAAACCCGCAAAGTCCTGGTCTTTTAGCGTGGGGCCATTGTTAACCCCCGTGTTCATGGCATTATTGTTATATACCATAGCCACTGTACCATCTACGAAAAAGTCGCCCGCTAGTTTGGTCCGGGCACTGATACCTAAGGCGTAGCCCGCATTCATATTGCCGTAGTTCATACCGCCGCCTACGCCCACATAGGAGGTGTTGGAATAACCACCGGGGCGGCGACCTTCATAAAAAGCTGAAGGGTAGCTGGCATTGGTATAGGTTAATGGCGATTCTGTGGCGGCAACGGAGGCGCTGTGGGCAATCAGGTTTTCGGCCAGTACCGGCACGGGATCGGGTGTTGCCGGATGTGCAACGGGTATATCAGTTTCAGCTACCACGAAGGGATCTGCCGTGGCCGGTGTATTAGTATTCTCATTTGCCTCGGCCGGAATAAGTTGCCGGTTGACCTGAACGTGTGCAGAAGAACCACCTGTAAGGGCGGCGTACTGTAAGCGGTTGGCTGCAGGTTGTGCGTTGGGCGTAGTGTTTATAGAGCCGGCCTGCGAGGCTTGGGCGGGTTGCTTCTGCGCTGGTCCAGCCTTTTGTTCGCTTGTAGTTGAGGCAATTGTAAGGTCAGGTTTCGAAGGTATTTCAACGCTATTATCGTTAACCAGATAGCGGGTTACAAAAGCTGCAGCAAGCACTAAGGCTGCAGCGGCAGCAATACGTGGCAGGAACAGGGGTCTCTTACGGAACCGGGCTGCTGCCGGGCGTTGTTGTTCTGTGGGTAGCAGTTGTGCCAGTCGTTCCCAATGGGCCGGGTTGTATTCGAAATCGTCTTCGCGTAGTTTGTCTATCAGCGAATCGTCGAAGGACGGATGGGCTGTTACTACCTGGCCGGCGGTGGCGGGTAGTCTGCTCGCCAGGCTTGTCCAAAGGGCGGGATTATAAGGTAGTTCAGCATCCTGTATAGATTTCAACAAGGCTTCATCAAATTCATTTCTGGCCGGAGCGGCGACAGGGGCAGCTGTAGGCAATAGCCTGGCTATCCGCTCCCATCCGGTGCGGTCATACTCAAGGTCCTCTTCACAAAGCCTTTTTACGAGCAACGCATCAAATTCCTTTTTGCTCATACTGCTGCTTTAATTCTTTTTGCTGACTAGCTTTTATTTTTTGTTGAAGGTTCTTGCGGGCATTATTCACATGCCATTGCGAGGTTCCTTCGCTCATGTTTAATATTACGCCTATTTCCTTATGGGTGTACCCGTCAAAAACGAACAGGTTGAATACCGTTCGGCTCATCGGGGGTAATGTTTGAATTATTTTCAGCAAATCTTTCAATGCAATTTTATCAAGTGCATTGTTGTCGACACTAAAGCGACCCGAATCGCCGATTTCGTCAGGAAAATGCAACTGCATCGAGTTTTTGAGGTATTTGCTCTTCAAATAGTCGAGGCAGGTATTCACTACTATACGACGCATCCAACCCTCAAATGATCCTTTGCCGGCATAGTCATTAATGTGATTGAATATTTTTAGAAAACCATCCTGCATGAGTTGTTCGGCGTCGTGCATATCTTTGGCATAACGCGCGCAAAGCTTGAGGAACAAGCTGTAATATTTCTTATACAGATGTTCCTGAAGCGAACGGTCGTTGCGACGGCAGCCATCGATTATATCCTGTTCCGTATATTCAGGCATGTAAATTTTTCTGAGTATATAAATCCTTTTTACCTGCTACCTGCCCGCGCTATACCGATAAATACCCTATTTCAACCGAATACGGGTTACCTCTATGAATTTATCCTCACAACTTTCTTCCAATACTTTATAATCTACTTCTACCGAAATAGGAAAGGTTGAATACTTGTTGATCCCGGAACTCGCGGGTAACGATTCGGCCAGGTAATATTTATTGGCATCTTCTTCATCAGCCAGCTTTACCATAAAGCCACCACAACATCCGCACTTGGTAAAATCATATCCTATAACCTGGGCATCCCTGCGATAAGCGTCTCTTTTGTTGCAGGAAGCTCCTATGATTACCAGAGCAGAAAGTGCAAGTATTAGTTTATTCATGTTTCCGTTAAATTAAAGATTTAAGAAACGCCGCTGTTTCAATGACGTACAATATGTTGCCGTCATTGGGTGAGCGGTTTACAAAGTTTAAAATTAAGTTTTGCCCCTCTTTTATTGTAAGGATTTGCAATATAGCCAATTGCTGCCACATCTGCTATTCCCTTCCTATTCTTCTATATGAAATAGCTGACCGGTGGATGTTCCCACCCAAACGCTGCCATTGGCCTGAAGTGTCAAACATCGCAGATCTGCATCCGTAAATCGTTCAAATTCAGACCAGTTTTCTCCACCATCCGTAGTTTTTAGCAGTACACCCTTGTCTCCGGCAATATATCCGGTCAGCGCATCTCGAAATGCTATGGCCCTGAATTTGTATGCTTTCAGCAGCGGGTTGTCCCCGTTCCTTTTCTTTTTCCAGTTGGCTCCTCCGTCATTGGAATGTAAAATACTGCCATTGAACCCCACGGCCCACAGATTGTGGTCGTCAGAGGCGCAAATTCCTTTGAAAAAGTCCCCTTTGGCATTTTGTAATTCCCAGCTCCGACCCGAGTCTGTTGTTTTCAGGATGGCACCATAACCTCCGGCAAAACCGGTGCCCGCATTTTGAAAATATATGCAGGATAATTCAAATGTAAAGGAATCGGTACGCAGCACCTGGCCCATCGTGTCTAATTCTACAATACCACCGGCATGGTAGCCTTCTCCCATAACCATATAACCCCGGTTAGCTTTCGTAAAGGTCAGATCCTGAAACAAAGCCCAGTTGGATGCCTGCACCAGATTCCAGGTGTCGTAAGGTGCATCGGCATAATATACTTTACCCTCATATCCTACGGCAAAAATTCGCTCCTTCCAGTTTCCCAGGCCGTATAAGGCTTTATGATCGCCACCCTCTTCGCGCAGCGTATGCCAACTTTGCCCGCCATCCCGGGTAGTGATAAACTCATGGAAGGCGTAGCGGCTACCGCCTACGGCGACGCCTGTGCGGTCGTCCAAAAACAGTATTTTGCTGATAAATCCCCTGCCTTCGTTATAAACGGAGCTGACGCGGCGAATACTTATCTGGTCTTTTTTGCAGGAGACAGGCAACAGAAGTCCAAAAAGCAGCAGACTGAGGCTACAAAGCCTCCGCCCCAAACCTCCTCTTTGAAACTGTTGAGGATATAATTTCCTGTATTTATACATAGGTAAATAGCTTTGCCGCTGCGCCGCAATTTACATTTTTTGCACTGGTTTTCTCAGGCCCGGTCGCGCTGTCAGGGTTGTACACAAGTTTTTTTTATCTCCGGCAAATTTCTGAACTTGCAGGCATGTCGGAACAATATATAGTGTCGGCGCGTAAATACCGGCCCCAGACCTTTGATACGGTTGTGGGACAGCAACATATTACTACGACGCTCAAAAATGCCATAAAAAATCAACACCTCGCTCATGCCTATTTGTTTTGCGGGCCACGGGGTGTAGGCAAAACTACCTGTGCTCGTATTCTGGCGCGAACCATCAATTGTGAGCATCCCACGCCCGACATGGAAGCCTGTGGCAGCTGTTCCACCTGCCTGTCGTTCAACGACAATACCTCGTTTAATATTTTCGAGCTCGATGCGGCCAGCAATAACTCAGTAGATGATATCCGGTCACTTACCGAGCAGGTACGCTATGCGCCTCAACACGGAAAATATAAGATCTATATTATTGATGAGGTGCACATGCTCAGTACGGCAGCTTTCAACGCTTTTCTGAAGACGCTGGAAGAACCACCACCCTATGCCATCTTTATATTAGCCACCACGGAGAAACATAAAATTCTCCCTACCATTCTTTCACGCTGTCAGATATTCGACTTTAAACGAATAGGTACCGAGGATATTGTAGATCACCTTGCTTCTATTTGCCGAAAGGAAGGAATTGAAGCGCAGAATTCAGGTTTGCATATCATTGCGCAGAAAAGTGAAGGTTGTATGCGGGATGCCCTTTCGATGATGGATCGCATTTCGGGCTTCACCAATGGTCAGCTAACCTATGCGCAAACAGTAGAGCATCTGAACATACTGGACGCCGATACTTATTTCAGACTGGGCGATATTCTGCTGAGTAAAGATATAGCAGAAGCCTTGCTGATGCTGGATTCTATACTGCAGAAAGGATTTGAGGGGGATGTTATACTGAATGGTTTTGCCGAACATTTCCGCAATCTATTGCTGAGCAGGGATACGCGAATGGCGCAGTTGCTTGATGTTCCTGAGGATCATCGACGTATTTATTTTGAGAAAGCGAAACTTATTCCGCCGGCCTATATATTATCGGGCTTAAGCATATTGAACGAGGCCGAATTGGGTTTCCGCACAGCGCTCAACAAACGCCTGCATCTGGAACTTTGTCTCATACGGCTATGCTATCTGAACGATGTAATTAACCTGGACGGTAACCCGGCAGGATTAAAAAAAAAACGGGATGAGCCAATAGTTGCCTCCAGTGCTAATACTGTCTTTACCAATACGGTGGCTGCAGCCCAGCCCGCGCCATCTCCGGCTTATAGCACTGCAGGCACAAGACATGAAAATTCGGAAGTATCTAATGTACCAGTTGCCCCGGTATCAGTGGCGGCACCAGCCGCTCCGGCGCCCAAACCCATTCAGCAGGATCCGGTGGCAGCAACGCCTCCACCTGCAATGACTCCTGGAAACGGACCATTAAATGGCACTGCAAAACGTCCCAAATTAGGTCGGGGCATTCTGGCTGATATTCAATCGCATCATGCGCGTACCCTGAACGATCAGGAGCCCGCATTGAAACTTAGTCAGGAACTTGCAGAGCATTTATTTGCACAATATCGCGACTATGTAAAACTGGAACTGAAGCAGGTGCCGGTCGCTGCGCAAATGGACATTATGTCTATCAGGCATATTGCTGACAATGAGTTGCAGCTGGTTTGTGTGTCCGACGTGAACCAGATATATGCTCAGAACCAGCGCGAGCCGTTTATGGATTTTGCCCGTAAAGCCACGCGCATCAACGATTTGCGCGTAACCGTACAAATTGACCCCACAGCCAAAAAGGAAGTAGTCGTGGAGCGCAAATTGAGCCGGCTCGAGATTTTTGAGCAAATGGCCCGCCAGAACGCATTGCTGCGACAACTGAAAGACAGTCTGAATTTACAGGTCGAATAGGCTAAGGGCTGCGGGATTCCCCATACGATATTACGCCTTGTTTCGAGGCTATAAAAACAAATAATTACTACTTCTGAAGATGCTCAATGGCTGCCTTTACGGGCAGCCATTGAATTAAATTCTTTGCAGATAAGGATCGTTAAAAACGGTATCCGGATGCTCTTTAAACAAACAAAGCCTTTAGTTCACCTGCTTCTTCCGGCTTCATTTTGCCGGCCAGAATCAGGCGTAACTGACGGCGGCGTAAGGCCCCGTGGAATTTTTCTTTTTCTTCGTCTGTTTCCGGTATCAGTTCGGGCACACGGTAGGGGCGTCCGTTGGCGCCTAATGATACAAAAGTGAAGTAAGCTTCATTGGATAAATATTTATGCTGCGCTCTTAAATCTTCGCCCCAAACCCTGAGGAAGATTTCCATAGAGCTGTTGAAGGAACGGGTAACCTTTGATTCAATAGTTACCAAATCGCCCAGTTTCACGGGATTGGCAAAGGAAATATTGTCGACCGATGCGGTGACTGCCACGGTATTGCAATGCTTTTGGGCGGCAATACCTGCTGCAATATCCATCCAATACATCAATTTGCCGCCCATAAGGTTGCCCAGGGTATTGGTTTCAGAAGGGAGCACCAGTTCGCTCATGGTGGTGAAGGAATGGCTGGCAGGTTTTGCGTTCTTTTGCATGTGGTTTCGCTGTGTTTCTTTTAGTTTAGTTGTATTGGGTTATTTTTTACTTTGTGTTGTGTAAGCAGCTTTCAGATAGAAAGGTTCAGAATAGGCGAGATCGTCGAAGCTCGCCTGCTCAAAACGCTGCAGCGCTTTGACAGCCCATTTTTCCATATTCAACTCCTGGTCGTCGTTCAGGGCAAGTATTTGTGCTGCCGGAAAGTGGCTGGCATCCGTCAACAGCACCCATTGAGGCTCGTCCTGTAGCTTTTGTACCAGGGCGGCTTCCATTATATGCTGCGGTTCGGCTACGCAGTTACCGTTTTGATACGCAGCATAAAAGTACTCGCCAGTACGCGCAGTGAGTGCTATACACAATGCAGGCAGCTCGTCGTGGCCGGCAGCCAGCAAATCCAGCCGGTTGAAGAGGAGCAAGGGTTTGTCGAGGGCATAGCAGATTCCTTTAGCTGCACTCAGGCTTACCCGCAGTCCCGTATAGGAGCCGGGGCCGGCACATACGCAAATGCCATCCAGCGCCGACAGGCCACCGGGCAATTGCGATACCACTTCTTCTATCATTGAGGGTAATACTGCAGCTTGTTCGCGCGCATTTTCATGCCGGCGCAGCGCCTTAATTTCGGCGTTTTCCGAACGTGCCACCAGGGCCGTATTTCCCGAAGTATCTATATATAGCAGGCTGGGCATCGTGAAATTTAAGATCGCAAAAGTATTACATTTGCTTCATGGAAAAGCAAATATTCAATACAGGTGCGGCTCCGGCCCCCATTGGCCCTTATAACCAGGCTGTACAGGTTGGTAATTTACTATTTGTCTCCGGTCAGATTCCCATGGATGCCTTTTCCGGGCAGCTTATAACATCCGGGATTAAAGATGAAACAGAAAAGGTGATGCAAAACCTTGGGGCTATCCTGAAGGAAGCCGGCATGGATTTTAGCAATGTGGTAAAAAGCAGCATTTTCCTGACCGATATGCACCAGTTCGCACAGGTGAACGAAGTGTACGCCCGCTATTTTCCGCAAAACGCCCCGGCGCGTGAGTGTGTACAGGTGGCAGCGCTGCCTAAATTTGTAAACGTCGAAATCTCCGTCATTGCAGCAAAATAAAGCTGAACTAAATATACCATGGAACAAAAAATCCATTTCCTGAAAAATGAACTGGTGCCGGCAATAGCCGCTATACCAGCCGACGTTAAGCCACTTTGGGGGAAAATGAATCTGCAGCAAATGACGGAGCATATGGCCCGTGAAGGATTCCGTATTTCGAGTGGTCAGTTAAAGTTCGATCTGGTGATGCCCGCCGAACAAATTCCCAAAATGCAGGCCTTTCTGCGCAGCGATAAGCCGTTCAGAGAGAATACCCCCAATGCCCTTATGCCTGCGGAACCTGCACCGGTAGTACATGCTGGCCTGCCCGGAGCATTGGCAGCACTGCAAGCCGAAATCGATTATTTTTTCAACGTGTATGAACAAGATCCCGGAATGGTTGTAAGTCATCCGTTTTTTGGCGAACTTGATTTTGATCTGAATATTTTGTTATTGTACAAACATTCGCTGCATCATTTACGTCAATTTGGAATAAGCTAGTTTCCCCCCGGGGTACTCAACCATCCTGCCCTTTAATTGTAGTTGAGACTGCGGTATTTTCAGGCAAAACCTGCTGTTTGCACTATTGATAATGACTATTTGGCATCTCTGGCAATTGGATTGATATTTGTACCCATTCCCTTGCCGAAGATTTTTCCGGGAAGAATCGAAGCAAGGAACTCTTTTTTTAATTTCTATAAATTGTAACATGGATCATAACGAGTTTAGAAAATACGCCATAAAGCATAAGGGCATTAGTAGCAATACTTTTGATAGTTATGCGGCGCATGTGAGTGCTCAACCTACTGCACTTACACCTTATATTATTGAAGAACGCCCGCTGAATGTAGCTTCTATGGACGTTTTCAGCCGCCTGATGATGGATAGAATCATCTTTTTGGGCGAGCCCATCAACGATTATGTTGCCAATATCGTGACAGCGCAACTGCTGTTTCTGGAAAGTACAGACCGTACACGGGATGTACAGATGTACATCAATAGTCCGGGCGGCAGTGTATACGCAGGATTAGGTGTGTACGACACCATGCAGATTGTAAACCCTGATATTGCAACGATTTGTACTGGCGTTGCAGCGAGCATGGCCGCAGTTTTGATGTGCGCCGGAACGCCGGGGAAACGTACCGCTCTGATGCACAGCCGTATCATGATGCATCAGCCCAGCAGTGCAATAGGTGGTCAGGCAACCGATATTAGCATTACCGTTAAGGAAATACAACGGGTAAAGCAAAATCTGTATGCAATTATTGCGGACCATACCGGTCAGCCTATTGAAAAAGTGGAAAAGGACAGTGACCGTGATTTCTGGTTGCTGGCCGAAGAAGCAAAAGCTTATGGTATTGTGGATGAAGTTCTGAAAAGCAATCCCAAAAAACAGAAGAAATAATCGGGCATATCCCGCTGCCGGCGGCAAATAGCTGCAGAGGCCGCAGCCTTCATTTCAAACAATCAAAAAACAGGATACTATATGAATCAATATAATTTGTCCCAACTCAGCCTTCTGGGGAAAGAGGACGAAGACGAGGATGATCTCGAAGAAAAGCCAGTAGTAGATAAGCCGGTACCAGGTAGTCTTGCGGTTAAGAAAATGGAAGAACTCTTTTTTAAGAACCGCACAGTATACCTATGGGGACCAGTAGAAGATAAATCGGCTAAGGATGTGGTAAATAAACTGCTGTTGCTGGAAGCTGACAAACCAGGTAAGGAAATTAAGTTTTATATCAATAGCCCGGGCGGAGTAGTAACCAGCGGTTTTGTGATATATGACGTAATGAAAATGATAAAGTCGCCGGTAAGTACTATCTGTATGGGGCTTGCTGCCAGCATGGGATCTATTCTGCTGTCGGGTGGCGAAAAAGGGAAACGGGCCATATTCCCGCATGGCGAGGTAATGATACATCAACCCAGTCTGGGTGGATACTTTCAGGGTGTTTCGGCCGACCTGGAAATTCATGCAAAGCAAATTCAGAAAACTAAAGAAATGAGCGCCAGAATCCTGGCCGAAAACTGTGGACAGGACTACGAGAAAGTGTTACAGGATCTGGAACGTGATTACTGGATGGACGCGCAACATGCTATTGAGTACGGCATCGTTGACAAAATCATTGACAAACTTTAACAGATACACCCTTTATGAAATGCCGGCTATTGTATGCCGGCATTTTTTTTGAGAAATGGAGCCGCCATGTTGACGTGTATTGTGCCGCGCACACAGACAACCTGGCTCTTAAGCCTGGTGCCGGCTTTGGCGCATTCCTTTGCTTTTTTCCGTCTCATGTAGACAGCGCGATAGCCTCAGAAAGATACTAAAACGAAAAACCCTGCAGGAATATCCGTGCAGGGTTTTCTAATTTTCTGATATTGGTTCCTTACTATTTCTGTTGATCCAGAATGTAGAAGACTTTGTCCTTCCGTCCGAAGTAGTAGTTTAGTGAGAACTGCACTACCGGCATCCGGAAGAGATTGGTCATACCGCCGATTGTTGCATCGCCTGTCAATACCTGGCTTACTCTTGCGTCGATCGAAACTTTGCGGGAGAAGTCGTAGCTGGCGCCTGCCACATAACCCAGTCCGAAACGGGAAGCGAATGCCATTTCTCTGTCTATTTTGGCGGCAGCATCAGCAAAAGGATTTTTATTGTTTTCGGTATACCGATTTACTTCTCTTTCGGTGTAAGAAGACTGCATTGTCCAGCTCACCGGGAAGGCGTAAGCCATATTCAAGCCACCAAATACAGATACTCTTCCGAGGTTGTAGGCCAGTGTTAAGGGCATCTCCAGCGTGTTGAAGTGGCTTATATTGTACGATCGCGTTTCTTCAAAAGCTGTTCCGTTATAATGCCAGCTGTTTCCGGAAGGGGTGGCCGTAATATTGCCATAGGTAGTGCTGGCGTCGTTTATTGTATAATTGTTAAAATAGTGGTTTGCGAATTTAAGTTCGGCCGACAGAGTTAGACGCTCGCCAATAGAGTAAAGTCCGGCAAGTCCGAGCTGAATGCCGAATGCACCGGGATTGCCGAAGCCTATATTACCTCCGGCCATAACTGCCATATAGAAGTTACGCGAACCATCGAAGTAACTGGTGAGCCCTGTAGAGGTATTTCGTACAAATTCGTTCAACTTTCCGGGAGCGACCTTCTTACTGGACACTTTGAAGTTGTTGAGCGGAACCATACTTACATATTCACTGGCTACAGTTTCCTCTCTCAATCGGGAAACAGGTATTACATTCCTGCGAACATTATTGATGGATATTTTTTGCAGGGCCACCAGTTCCAGTTTGGACAGGGGCACATAGCGTATTTTTTCGATCCGGGTGACAGCCACGGTATCTACTACTATTTTGCGGTTGTTGGCAGGGTTATTTCCCGAAGCGAGTGCATATCTCTCCGTAAGATCCACGCGTTTGAACGTATCTCTTTCTTCCCGGTACATTTTGCCATCCGGCGTTTGTACTATTTTTTTGTTTTTCAGCGCCGATGCTACTGCGCTAATCTGCTGTGTATTAACGGTTGTAGCCGGCGTTATTGTCGCATCTGTACTGCTGGATTTTGATTTATTAAGATCCGTTGTTGCTACTGCGCCGGCTGGTGCTATGCGTTCAATTACATTTTGTTGCTCAATAACTTTATCACCGGTTTGAATAGCGACTGCAGGGCGCAGGTTTTGCTCCGAGTTGCGGGGCTTTGTAGGTTCAGTTGTCTGTCGTGCCCACTGCCCGCTAATTTTGGCCCCGGGTCCGGGCCTTGTACCTGGCCGGGTAGCCGAAGCTGCCGTTGTGTTCGTTGCGCTAGCGTCATGCTTGACCGCCAGGGTATTATCTGATTTGTCTGTAGTTACATTGTTGGTAGCGGAGCGGGTTCCCTGACCGCCGTCTGCTTCATTGGCGGCCCTGGAGGAGAGGCCTGCGATGTTGTCAGGCACTATCCTGGTTGCAGAGGACGGCGCTGGTCCTGCTGCAACTTCGTTTGATGGTGTTACATAACCTTTAGGGTCAACGGTGTTATTTCCTGATAGTCCCCTATGGATTGTAGGGGCATGTTCACCGGATGCTGTCAGGGCTGCGGATTTTGCCGCATCGGAGGCTGTAAGGGTATGGCTGCCTGAGGTGCCGGATGCCAATGGGGCAGCCTCTTTGTTAAGGTTGTAATACGTGGCGGCTCCACCTCCCAGCAACAGTATAGCTGTCAGGGGTATTATATAGCGCCGGAACGAGCGACCGGCAGATATTGCAGGGCCACTAACGGGCAACTGCTTATCCAGCAGGTCTTTCATATTAAGCCATGCTCCAGGCGGCTCCTTCTCTTCATGATCGCGCAGCTTTCTGAAAACCTCGTCAATATGGATGAAATCTTTGTCCGTATCCATACCGTATTATTTTTTTAAGTGTAAATTTAATTTCTCTACTTTCTCTTTCAGCATGCGTCTCGCTTCCGACACATGCCACTTCGACGTTCCTTCGCTGATGTTCAGTGTTTTGGCTATTTCCTTATGGGGTAAGTCTTCCAGTACAAACATATTAAATACGTTCCTGGTTGCTTCGGGCAATTGTTGTACCAGGTCCATCAGATCGTTGTAATACAATCTGCCGGCATGGTCTTTATGTATGAATTCGTCCTTTTCAATTAAAACGATGTTCTGCTTATATTTTACGTTGGAAGAGGCGTAATCGGCTACGGCATGAAATACAATTCGGCGCAGCCAGCCTTCAAAAGAGCCTTTGAATGAAAAGGTATTTATCTTCTGAAATGCTCTTAAAAAGCCATTATTTAGTATTTCTTCCGCATGAACCTGCTCCGGAAAGTACCGTTTTACCATACTCATCATCCTGGGGTAGAACAAATGGTAAATACGCGCCTGTGCACTCCGCTCATTACGGATACACCCATCTATAAGTTCCTGAAGTTCATCAGTTTTTATGGATACATTATTATATGCCAACGCTACGGACAATGAATTTATAATTTTGGTCTGGCTTTCCTACGCAACAAAGACGTCCATAAAGTGCTATTGGTTGGGTACAATTCCCGTCCGGCTTTAAATGGAGCCTTTCGTCTGCTAATGTACTATTTCGTCGATGGTTTTTTGCGCCAGCGGGTGATAATTGGGTCTTGCTTTCGCATATATTTCTTTGGCCATTGCCGCACCATCTGGTGTTTTCATCATTTCAATATACAAGGGCTCCAGAAATTTTTGCCTGCCGGTGACGTAGAGGAATTCTTTCATGGCGGGGTAGGCCGCTGTATAACCTGCTTTTAAAGAACGCAGGAACCACAAATCTGCAATTTCACTATTGCCTGTCCGGGTAATTTTGAAATGCCGGTCCAGGTCGGCCAGTTTTTCTGCACTTATATCATTCGGCAGCTGACGCAGGAAATACATCCATTCGTAGGTGCTCCAGTTTTGTGTATCCAGTTTGCCGGCTGCCAGGCCTTCGGCGAATGCTTTGCTTTGTGCACCTGCTGACCGGAACCGCTTATCATCGGGGCGCGGACAGTCGTCGGGAATGCCGGGAGCATATACCCAGGCATCGATATTTATCTTATTTTGCCATTCTGCATTCTGCTTCAGCAGGTGGTCGTACAGGTAAATAATGAATTTTTCGGTGCTGATGGTTTGAAAGGCATGGTGTTCAAAATACGCTCTCAGGAATTTGTCCATTTCCGCCCTGCCTACTGTTTTTTCGATAAGGTGCAGGAAAGCGGCCCCTTTTTCGTAAGCGATATCCGTTAATCCAATATCCGGATCGCGGCCTTTGAGGTCGAGTTTAAGCCAGGTATCCCGGCTCGTATCCCCCAGGTCTGTTACTGCGGTTTTCATATCCTGATAGCCAATTTCCCAAAGCATATCAGCATAATCCTTATCGTACGTAGCTTCGGTGATGCGGCGTTCAAAATACACCGTAAATCCTTCATTCAGCCAGAAATCGTTCCAGGTGGCATTTGTTACCAGGTTGCCGCTCCAGTTATGAGCGAGCTCGTGCGCTATCAGGTTTACCAGCGATTTATCGCCTGCTAAAATGGTAGGCGTTGCAAAAGTCAGTCTTGGATTTTCCATGCCACCAATAGGGAATCCGGAGGGTAATACCAGTACGTCATAGCGGCCCCAGCGATAAGGACCGTACAGCGCTTCGGCAGTATACACCATTTTACCTATGTCTTCCAGTTCGCGGTGCGCCTTAGGAAGCAGCGCCGGCTCGGCGTAAACGCCGGTGCGCTCGTCTACAGCTTTAAAAGCAATATCGCCTACGGCAAGTGCCATAAGGTAAGCCGGAATCGGTTTGTCCATTTTGAAGTGATAAACACCGTCGGCCGATTTTTGCTGCGGATTTTCGGCGCTCATCAATGCCATCAGGCCCTTCGGTGTACGTACGGTGGCCTCATAGGTATACCGGATTCCGGGTCCGTCCTGACAAGGTATCCAGCTGCGCGCATATATCGATTCACTTTGCGTGTACAGGAATGGGTGCTTTTTGCCGAAGGTCTGTGCCGGTTCCAGCCATTGCAGTGCTATGGGTGCGTCGCCGGTCTCATAATATATAGTAAGTGATTGCTGGCCCGGATTTAAAGGTACCCGCAGTGCACTACCTATAATGACATCATCAGGCGACTGGGTAAAGCTTACTTTCCGGCCCTGATCGTCCAGAATACTGTCAATACGCAGATCCTTGGTGTCGAACACTACACTATTTGCCTGCAATTTATTTTCAAGTTGCCAGGTGGCCTGTCCGTTTATTTTCTTTCTGTCGAAATCGACGCGGATATCAAGGTTAAGGTGCCTGGCTACCACACTATCGGCATTGGAGTGGGTATGCCAGTCTTTTTCGGGGTCAGCCTTTTTCTCCACGGCGGTAGTATTATGCTGACTTTCGTTATTGGCGCAGGAAGCGGCCAACATCAGCAGTCCCAGGGGTAATATCCAAAACCTTTGTAGCATGCGTATCAGATTGAATGATTGTTTTTGCTTTGTTTGTTCGCAAATATAGAATAATTGAAGGCCTCCGTGTCGTAAACCTTGTAATCGGACATGTAGCGGAACAATTAATTCATTTCTATGTGCTATTGGGGATGTAACCATATTTTACAATAAACAGGCAGGCTGACCGTTCCTTATGAATTGATGCAGTAAATGGTACTATTGTGGCCGGCAGCTGACCAAGACTGTGTTCTGATTTGTGTATATACTTTTATTTAATGTTACTTAATTCGGACTGAGTTAGCTGTTATTTATATATTCTCGTAAAAATTATATGCTTTTATTTGGCCGAATAGATAAAATTTGCTTAAATCCATCGCATGAAATTTTTATATTTGACCCTCCGTGTTACCGCATGATTATGTAGCACCTCGCTACTGCCCTTTTTTATTGTTATTTAATTTTTTATTGTTATGCGTAAAATTTACCCTTTAGCACTGCTCTTACTAATGGTTTTAGCCGGAACCGGAGCGTTTGGTCAAACCATCGTAATTGGAGCTGGCGCTACGAGTGGGACCAGTTCCAATGGTGCAGCCGGCGATCCCGGACCTATGTACCGGTCGACCAGCTCAAGCAACTTTGTGTACAGCCGGCACCATTATTTGTACACAGAAGCTGAATTGACAGCCGCCGGTTTGGTAGCCGGCTCCATCATCACCCAGCTGGCTTGGAATAAAGACAATGATGCTGCAACCAATAGTCCGGCAGCTTTCGAAATCTGGATGAAAAATTCATCCCTGACCGCTGTGCAGACACCTACCCAGGAATGGGCAAACCTCACCAGTCTGGGCGGGGCCACAGAGGTTTACAATGCTCCAACCACCGTCACCTCTGCGATCGGCTGGGTGTCTATGACCCTGTCGACGCCTTTTACTTATACTGGCGGCGCATTGGAAATTTCTGTTGCTTTTGATATTTCTTCCGGTAACAACCCCTGGACCACTGCCGGATTCTCCTGGAAAAAGGACAATATAAGCGATCGCACCATTTCGTATTGTAATTCGGTAGCGGGTACCGGTTTGAATAACCTGAGAACCGTACGCCCGCAAATACAAATTACCTATACCCCGGGTACTCCATGTACCAACCCGCCAACAGCAGGCACGGTGGTAGCGAGTAACGTGGGTCCGGTTTGCCCTGGTACGGCTATCAACCTCAACCTTTCCGGTAATAGTGTTGGTTCGGGCCTTACTTATGAATGGGAGTCATCTCCAACCAACGCCCCATTTACGCCAACAAGTCTGGGTGCTGCTTCGCTGGCTCCGGTATTAACTATCAATCCGACAACAACTGCCTGGTATCGCGCTAAAGTTGTTTGTAGCGGTGGCACCCCGGTGTACTCAGCTCCTGTACAGATTCAGGTTGCCGGGGGTTTACCTGGTGGTACCTATACCATCAATGGTGGTGCACCTACTGCAGGTACCAACTTCAACTCATTTGCCGACGCTATTGACGCACTGAGTTGTGGTATTACCGGACCTATCGTTATTAATGTGGTTCCTAACTCAGGCCCTTATAATGAAGTAGTGGCTTTTGGTCCTATTTCCGGATCCAGTGCTGTAAATACGGTTCGTATCAACGGGAATGGTAATATCGTTCAGTTTGCCAATACTACCAACGATCGTCAATTGCTGAAGCTGGAAGGAACCAAATATCTTACCATCAGCAATCTGACTTTTAAGGCGCTGGCTACAGGTTTTGGATGGGGAGCTATAATCAACGGTGGCGCCCGGTATGATTCAATTCTTAACTGTACGTTTGACCTTTCAGCTGTGACCAGTACCACTTCGGGCAATACATCCGGTATATGTTTTACTGGCTCACTGACGGCTGTTACAACGGCAGGCGATGCTAAACGTTGTGTTGTCGATGGAAACACTATTCTGGGTGCCTTAGGCAGTGGTGGTCCTTACTATGGTATTACCCTTCCTTCCGGCGCTGACAGTAACGTTATTTCCAATAACACACTGGCTAACTTCTATATGTATGGTATTTACTCTAACGCTTCTTCAGAGAACCTTATAAAGGGAAATGAACTTCACAGGGCTAATAAAACCGCAGTAACGACTTTCTATGGCATTTATTGTACCGGCAATGTTTCTGGAACTGTAATTGATGGAAACAAATTGCATTCTCCCGGCGGTCTGGTAGCTAGCAGTACCTCTTCTGTGTACGGAATCTATATGACTTCGGTTTCCAGCGTAGCTGCCAATCCAACACGTGTTTCCAATAACCTGTTGTACGACATAAATATGGGCGGTCTGGTATATGGTATTTACCTTACAACAGCCACAAACACCCTGGTGTATCATAACACGGTTGTGATTGATAAAGTATTGAGTGGAACTTCGACCAATGCTGGTTTGTATTTCACCGGAACCAATACCGGCAGTGAAGCGAAAAACAACCTGGTATCAATTACCGCGGGTACCGGTGGAACCAAGTATGGCTTTTATTATAGTACTGCGGCCAGCGTGTCGGATGCGCAACGTAACAATATTTACGTGAATTCGTCTCAGGCCGGTACACAAAACTATGGCTACTATACTACCGCCTACGCAACGATGGCTGCCTTCCAGGCCGCATATCCGGCCATGGAGCAAGGCTCGGTTTCAGTAGATCCACAGTTTGTGAATGTTGCGACCAATAACTATATGCCGGGCAATTTCCTGTTGAGTGGAAATGGTGTTACGCTTACATCGGTACCTTTCGATATCACAGGTATGCCTCGTGCAGCATTGCCTACGCCGGGTGCTTATGAAATTCCTTCTATTCAGGGACCGGATCTGGGAATGGTTAACCTGATTACGCCTGGCGGTTCTTACTGCGCAGGAATGCAGCCGGTGTCTGTTTCTGTAATGAACTCTGGTACTGTACCCTTAACTTCTTTCCAGGTTCACTGGACATTGAACAATGTACCCCAGACGCCTTATACATTCACTGGTGTGCTTGATACTTTGTTCGGAACCGGTCAGTCTATCGACACCCTTACACTGGGTACTGTGAATATTCCCGCCGGGCAGAATTCTATCAATGCATGGGTAGTGCTCACCGGCGATATGAACGACATGAACGACACACTGAGCGTCACCACCTCTCCCGCAGTCTTTCAGGTTAATTCCATGATGGATACCGTTTGTAGCGGCGGTGATCTTAGCTTGAATCTGAGTCCTTCATCGGGATATGCGACAGGAGCGATAGAGTGGCAGTCGTCTACCAATGGCATTACTTTCGCGCCTATCCTGAATGCCGACGATTCCATATATGATGCTGCCAACCTTACAAATAGCACCTACTTCCGCGTTAAGATCAACTCAGGTCCTAATGGTTGCTATTCTGATACGCATCATGTTTATGTGACCAATCCTGCGATCACCGCAGCGCCCAATGGCTTTACCTGCGGACCTGGTCCTGTTCAGTTAAATGCATCGGCAACCCCTGGCTCTACCATTAGCTGGTATGATGTTCCAACTGGAGGAACTGCCATAGCTACAGGCAATAGCTTCACTACGCCTTCGCTTACCAGTAACACAACTTATTATGTACAGGCCAGTACTGGTGGCGGTGTGGGTCAGGTGGGTCCGGTAGGTCCCAGTGCCGTAGGTACAGGTGCAGGCGGTGGTACAGCTGCAGTTATCACAACCTACCACATGGCTTTTGACGTGTTGCAACCTACTACACTTATCTCTGTTGACATTTATCCTACTGCCGCGGTTGGCTCTGCCGGTACGATTACTATCCAGAATGCTGCATCGGCAACTATTGCATCCGTTCCTTATGTTACCACAGTAACCGGCGGTGCTACGCCGCAAACCGTTGTCCTGAACGTACCCTTGGCCGCAGGCACGGGGTATAAGATGGGGCAGCTTGCACCGGCCATCAATTTGTTCAGGAATACATCAGGCGCGGTGTACCCGTACACCTCTTCTGCCATCAATATTGTAAGTAACAACTTTGGTCCGGCATATTACTACTACTTCTACAACTGGCAGTTTGCTTCTGGTTGCGAAGGCGCAATAGTACCGGTGACTGCAGAAGTCCGCTCTGTTCCTTCAGTTGACCTTGGTCCGGATGTGTCGGTATGTACGGATGGTACGGTAACTCATGTGCTGAATGCAGGCGGAATTACAGGTGCTACCTATATGTGGGACAATGGTGTTACAACTCCGACTCGCTCGGTAAACAGTACCGGAACCTACTCAGTAACCGTAACAGCGAATGGCTGTTCTAATTCAGATGCTGTGAATGTTACGTTTAACGATAATCCAATTGTAAACCTTGGTGGCGATACCACTGTTTGTGATGGAGTGGTATTGGTGCTGAACGCTGGCAACCCGGGAGCCAGTTATCTCTGGGATGATATGTCTACCGCTGCAGTACGGAATGTGAACCTGGCAGGAACTTATTATGTAGCTGTTACCGATGCCAACGACTGCGTGGGCCGCGATACTATCACTCTTGCACTCAATCAGGCGCCAATCGTTAACATTGGGAATGATACGGCTATTTGCGCAGGAACGGTGTTAGTGCTGGACGCAGGTAATCCCGGTTTGCCGACTGAATGGGACAATGGTAGTACTGCTCAAACACTAGATGTGACAGACAGTGGTACCTATTATGTTTCTGTATCGGCCTTTGGTTGTGTTACCACAGATAGTATTCATATCGATTACCTACCCGTTCCGGAGGTGGCTGGTATCAATGCGGTGTATGGCGATAGTGCTACCTATACATTCTATCCAATCAATGCACTGCATGCTGAAGAGTACACCTGGAATTTTGGCGACGGAAGTCCTGAGGTAACCGGCAGTACGGTACAACATACCTACGCTTACAACGGTATTTATACAGTGACCTTACATGTAGCAGGCGTTTGTGAAGATGGAGGTGCTCAGACCCTACGTACAGTTGACGTATTTGACGCTATTGGCGATGGTACTGGTATTGATAAGGTATCGGAAGCGGGATTATTGACGCTATATCCCAACCCGGCACAGTCGACCCTGGTAGTACAGCCTGGTGATCGGGTACAGGTTCGTGGTATTCAAGTGTACAATATTCTGGGACAGCTTGTATATAGCGAGGCCGCTCCTAAAGCAGCTTCGAGTTACACTATCCCGGTAGCCGGGTTCACATCTGGTATGTATACGTTGAAACTGGACACTACGACCGGAACTATCCACAGGAAATTTGAAGTACTGCGCTAAGCATTCATTATATTAAATTGTTGCGGGCTGCCGGGTAACCGGCGGCCCGCTTTCTGTTTGTATACAATTGAAACTAAGGCTAATGCGGGTTCGTTAGGGAAAAATCGGGTATGCGTAATAATATGCGTCCGGTTCCGGTATATGAGCGCACTGCCTGAAGTCGTAAGTGGGGCTGATTATAAGGAAGGAATTATTTATGAACTGGCTTTGTTGCGATCTTTTTTGTACAATTATTTTGGTGTTATGGCTGTAGGTACATCTTCGATATTTGGAGATGTCTAAAATATTTGTGTTCCGCAGTATTGTAGATACGTCTTTTTGTTTATATTTAAGGTTCCAAACATGAATATGTAGGTCGTGAAAGTCCTGCGAACAGATATAAAACCACAGTTTTTAAAGTCATTTAAGATTATGAAAATCAGATGTACAAGTTTTGCAAAATGGTTTAGGCTAACGATACAAATATGTGCAGTTTTCATATTGCATGAAAGGCTGTATGCACAAACAGTGCTGCACACCGATCCGGCGTTGACGAATGCCACAACCTATGGTACCGTTACGTTCAACTTTGAGAATACCAATCCGTTCCCTGTAATTATAACAGATATTTCGGGTATAGTATCGGAGTTTGGTTCACAGCTGGTAGAAGTTTGGTTTAAGCCCACTCCGGTAAACGGAGCTCCCGGAATGATCAACGCCGCTAATGGCTGGCAGCCTGGCGGCTCCGGTACTACTGCAGGTGTTGCCAATACATCAACCACTGCCATACAGCCACTGCTTGGCGGCCTGGGCATTTCGGTGCCTGCCAATACAACCTATGGATTTGCTCTTAGTGCTCATTTTAATGGTACCGGAACTTTAAGAGGGTCCGCCTTTACCACAAATCCCGTAGCATCGGCTGGAGGTTGTAATATCATCATGAACGCCACATCTTCCTTTGCCGACCCTCAACCTTTGGCATCTGCGCCAGCCACGCCTTCGGTAGGCTGGATAGGTAGTATTCGTTTTGTTAATGGTAGTCCCTGTAATGCGATGCCGGCGGCGGCTGTTATTTCGGGACCGGGCTCTGTATGCGCCGGAGCACGTTTTTCCCTGTCTTCGTCGGCAGTTGCAGGCTTGCCCGGACTCAATTACCAGTGGCAGTATTTTAATACCCTCTTTAGTTCCTGGCAGGATGCTGCCGCTGGCACAACTCCCGTACTAACATTGCTTGATGGCATAAACGTCGCTACGCAATACCGCTTAAAGACCGAATGCCTTGCTGTGGGCCAGTCAAGTTACTCTAATATAATAACGGTTAACGTAGCGACGACGCTTCCGGCTGGCGTGTACACGATTAATAAGAACGCAGCCAGTACGCAAACGAATTTCATATCTTTTTCGGACGCGGCTCAGGCGCTTAAATGTGGCATCAGCGGACCGGTTACCTTAAACGTTGTACCAGGTTCAGGCCCCTATACCGAACAACCGGTTTTCCCGCATGTCCCTGGTAATACCGTTAACAATCGAATTCGCATTAATGGAAATGGCGAGGTGTTGCAGGCAGAAGCAAATGTTGGTACCAATGCCGTATTGCTGTTGCAAGGAGCCGACTACCTGACTGTTGATAGTCTCACAATACGAACACTTAACACCACAGGTCCCAGTTTCGGCATTTTGCTGCGGGACACATGTTACAACGATAGCATACTAAATTGTTTCGTAGATGTGCGTTCACTTTACCAAAATGTTGGCGGTAGTGCTTCGGCGGGCATCAGTATGTCTAACTGGTGGGCCATAGCTGGTTCTACGCCAGGACAAACCCAAATGAGTTACGTTGGAAACAACCATATTCTTGCTTCTTCTGGCCCGCTGAATGCGATGTATGGGATTGTTTGCGGTAATAACTATGGCGTCGCTTACAATTGGCAGTCTGACTCGGGCAACGTAATTGCCCACAATGAAGTTGAAAACTTCACCTACGGTATTTACAATTACGGATCACGGTATGTTAGAATTTTGTATAACGACATACACAGAAAAAATAAGCAAGGCACAACACCATTTTATGGTATACTGTGTTGGAGTGGTTGGTGGGCCAACCTGTCAACACAACAACGTGAAGAAGCAGAGATCATCGGTAACCGGATACACAGCCCAGGTGTAAGCAACAATATGTCCGGCGGTTTTTGGGGCATCTATGCAAGCAGTAACTATAACACTGGTAATAATCCGGGCTCCCGATTGCTTATAGCCAACAACGCAGTTTATGATCTTCAGAACTTAAATCAAAACGCTGCAACCATTTACGGTATTATGGTGTATAACTATGGCGTAGTCACTGCCAGTCCCGATACTATTATTATTGCTCATAATACTATTGACCTAAATTTTACGGCGGGTAGTAGTGGGAATACGCATGGTATATACTACAACTATGTTACGCAAAATAATAATCTGGAGCGCTTCTTGGTATATAATAATCTGGTCACGATTGCGGGCGGTTCAACAGGCGCTAAATACGGATTTTTTCACAGTGAACAGGTAGCATATCCAAATTCGTTCTATTCGCAAAGAAATAATTTCTATCTGAGCCCGGGTATGGGTGGCCCACAGTTTTATGGTAGGTACGGAGGCATCAACTACGCCACTATGGCCGATTTTCAGGCTGCGTACCCGACGTTGGAGCAGGGCTCTCTGAGCGTAGATCCGCTGTATACTAACCCTGCCATCGGCGACCTTACTCCCATGAATTATAGTTTGCTGGCTAATGGAGTCAACCTGCTTGATCTCGTTCCTAAAGACATATTGGGGCGCCCCCGCAGCGCTACACCAACACCCGGCGCCTTCGAAATTGCCGTGGATGCGGGAGTAGAGGCACTGGCCGCACCGCTGGGTACTTATTGCAGCAGTGTGAAAGAAGTTAAGGTTAATATTAAAAATAACGGCGGTATACCTATTAATACGGTAAATGTTCACTGGAGTCTGAATGGCGTACTGCAAACACCAGTAACGTACACAGGCAGTATTGCTGCACAGGGAACCGCAGTGGTGAGTCTTGGCAATGGTTTGTTTTTGCCGGGTACACCCGTTGTTATTAAAGCCTGGACACATTTGCCGAATGGCCTGGCCGATCCCTTCAATTATAACGATACGCTGCTAATCACCACTCAGTCGTCGACCAGTATTCCAGTTAACCTGGGCCCTGACGCTGCTATTTGTACCGGTGCTTCCTATACGCTGAATGCGGGCTATCCGGGCTCTATTTACTTATGGGATGACAATTCAAACCAACAAACCCGTACAGTAAACCAGGCAGGTACTTATTATGTTAGGGTTACCGCTCTGGATGGTTGTCTGGGTGTTGATACCTTCAACCTTACACTACGTCCATTACCTGTAGTGGACCTGGGCCCCGACTTCGCAATTTGTTGGGGTGCGCCAACTACGCTCGATGCAGGTCATCCGGGAGCCAGCTATAATTGGGACGATGGCAGCTCAGGCCAGACCCGAACAGTCGATACTGCCGGCACATATTATGTAGAAGTTACCGATGTACATGGCTGTATGGGTAGCGATGAAGTAGTACTGATTTTGAAAGATCTTCCTTCCGCTTCCGGTATCAACGCCACGCATGCCGATTCCGGTCTGTACACCTTCTTCCCACTCAATCCTCAATATTCCTCTTCTTATCGCTGGAGCTTCGGCGATGGAAGTGCAGAAGTGTGGGGGCATACCGTACAGCATGCATATACGACGCCTGGCATCTATACGGTTACACTCTTTCTGGAAGGTGAGTGCACCGGCCTGATTATTGAAAAAACCAGAACCGTAGATGTATTTGTGGTACCGGGCGGCGGTACGGGTATTGTATCAAACGCAGGTACCGCTGCGATATGTATGTATCCCAACCCCGCCAGGGATATGGTTTACATCGAAAGCGAAGCCGCTGATTTAAGCCAGATTACTGTATATAATATTTTAGGTCAATTGGTATATCATGCACCCGCAGAAGATGTAAAGCTCCATCGTATACCGGTTCAGGGGCTGGCTTCAGGCACTTATACCGTATTGCTGCAAACAACTTTGGGGACGGTGACGCGCAAACTCGAACTGGTGAAGTAGAGTTGCCAGCTCGAGTTTGCGGATGACTATTGATCCCGTATCCCGTAGAATGCTTATTGCTGTATGACGTAACATAACATAACCGGCTGCATAGGTAGCCGGTTATGTTGTTACGACGGTATTGTTAAGGTCTGTCTATACCCGATCCATGGCCAATGCCTGGTGCTTGTGCTCCTGCACCTCTGCTACCCATTTAAGCGCCAGCCTGAGCTGCGCTTCGCGGGTCATGTCGCTGTTGTCTAAGAGGCGCGCATCTTCGGCCCTGCGTAAGGGGCTTTCTTCCCGGTTAGAGTCAATATAATCGCGCATCTCCAGATTATGACGTACTTCATCCAAAGTAATATCAGGATTAGTCTCGTACATTTCTTTGAACCTTCTGGTGACGCGTACTTCCGGATCGGCAGTCATAAAGATTTTCAATTCTGCATCGGGGAATACAACCGTTCCGATATCGCGGCCGTCCATCACCAGCCCCTTCTGGCGGCCCATTTTCTGTTGTTGTTGTACTGCAAACTGGCGTACTTCCCTGATTGCGGCTACCTCACTTACCTTGTCGGCTACAATCATATCTCTGATATAGCGTGAAACATTTTCGTCGTTCAGGTAGATGTCGGATCTGCCGCTTTCCTCATCCGTGCGGAATTGCAGGCTTATATTGCCCAAAGCGCGCGTAACATCTTCGGCATTGTTCAGGGAAATGCCTTCACGCAGAAAATACAAAGTAATGGCCCGGTACATAGCACCGGTGTCGATATATGTATAATGAAGCTGAGCGGCCAGTTCTTTGGCAAGGGTACTCTTCCCGCAGGAAGAATGCCCGTCGATGGCTATAATAATTTTCATATCCTAATATTTTTATCGCCCTTAAAATAATACACACACAATGTCGTCAATAATAGCTTGTGTACAGGTCTTGCAAAAGTAAATTTTTTTGTGCAATATGTTTGGCGCAGGCCTTTCAATAGTACTACTTTTGCAGTTTATTTATAGCTCCCCAAAATTATTGACGCATGAATGTTGCATCCGGTCGCCGGTTTACACTGGGTTTTAGTCCCTGTCCCAACGATACGTTTATATTTGATAGTATGGTAAACGGGAAGATGGATACCGGCGGTCTTCAGTTTGATCCTGTACTGGAAGATGTAGAGACCCTGAACCGGATGGCCGCTGAGGAAGTACTCGACATTACTAAATTGAGTTACCATGCTTATTTGCACCTGGCCGACAAATATATATTATTGGATAGTGGTAGCGCATTGGGCAGGGGGGTAGGTCCCCTGCTACTCGGAAAGCAAGCCCAAAACCTTGATCAGGCCTCGCTGGAAGCGTATTTGCAAACAGCCAGGATTGCTATTCCCGGTAAAAATACCACCGCCAATCTCCTGTTTACGCTGGCATTTCCCGGTGCTACGAACAAAACAGAAGTAGTGTTCAGCGAAATTGAGGAACAAGTACTGAATGGAACTTTCGACTGCGGTCTGGTTATTCATGAAAGCCGTTTTACCTATGCAGCAAAAGGGCTACACCAATGGATGGACATGGGTGCCTGGTGGGAGCAAACGACGGGGGCAGCCATTCCCCTGGGCGGTATTTGCATTCGCCGCAATATACCTGCTGAAATTGCCCTGCGGGTACAAAACCTGATCCGTACCAGCCTGGAGCTAAGCTGGAAGTCCTATCCGGAACTGTCCGGATTTGTGACAGATAATGCACAGGAAATGGAGCCCGCAGTCATGCGTCAGCATATTCAGCTGTATGTTAACCAGTACACCTTATCACTGGGAGCAGAGGGCCGTCATACTGTTCAGCAGCTTTTCGGTTATGCTGGCCGGCACGGTATTATCGGGTCAGTACCCGAACCTTTAATCATGCCTGCAGATGCCGGCTAAATTAAATTTGGATTTGATAGGATAATGATATAAATTTGATATCATTTTAAAATCAAAAAACATACAGAATATGGAAAAGAATTTACATCCTTTCGGCGGCTGGTTAATGTTGCTTATTTCCCTGGCACTACTTGGAGGAGCTGCATATTGTTTCGTAGCTCAATCCGAACCTGCCGGGATTGCTACGGGCGTGGCAATGATCCTCGTTTCCCTGATTATCATGTGTGGCTTTATGGCTGTGGAACCTAACGATGCCCGGGTACTTACCCTGTTCGGGAAATATGTGGGTACGGTGAAGCAAAGCGGTTTTTGCTGGGTAAATCCTTTTTATACCAAAAAGAAAATTTCACTTCGTGCCAATAACCTCGATACTAAGGCCATTAAAGTGAATGATAAGCACGGCAACCCGATTATAATAGGTGCAGTTGTGGTGTGGCGGGTTAGCGATGCATATAAAGCGGCATTTGAAGTGGATCATTATGCTTCTTTTGTAGTAACACAAAGTGAGTCGGCCATCCGAAAGCTTGCCGGACATTATAGCTACGATAATTTTGAGGATGAACATGCTGAAATTACGCTTCGATCCAGTGGTGATGAAGTCAATCAAATGCTGGAACAGGAGATAGCGGAACGTTTGGCTATAGCAGGTATCGTCATTATTGAAGCCCGGATTTCGCACCTGGCATATTCAGAAGAGATTGCTAGCGCCATGCTGCAGCGTCAGCAGGCAACCGCCGTGGTAGCTGCCCGTTCCAAGATTGTGGAAGGCGCTGTAGGAATGGTAGAGATGGCGCTGGAACAGCTGTCGCAAAAGTCCATTGTAACGCTGGATGAAGAGCGCAAGGCCCAGATGGTGAGCAATCTTATGTTGGTACTGTGTGGCGATAAAGCTGCTCAACCCGTTATTAACGCCGGCAGCATTTATCAGTAGCAGGCACATCTGATGTGTAATTATGTACAAACCGGATGCATCTTTGCTGCGGTTTTAAATAATGATTTTGGAAAAGAAGAATTTTATATTACGAATCGATGAGCAAATGTATCAGGCCATAGCCCGTTGGGCAGCCGATGAGTTCCGCAGTATAAACGGGCAGGTGGAATGGATGCTGCATACATCGCTTAAAGAAAATGGCCGCTTGCCTGCTGCACGTACTACTGATGCAGCAGGCAACGAACCATCTAAAAAGTCGAAGAAGAAAGGTGATCAGAATTGAAGATGCTTCACCGTCAAACCTTTGTTGATGAGTTGCTTCAGCGAGTCAATTCCGATTTTTAAATGTAGTTCCGCAAAATTCCGGGTTACTTTTTCATCGCCTTTTGAGGTCTTCACCCCCTCGGGAATCATAGGCTGATCTGATACCAGCAGCAAGGCGCCGGTAGGTATTTTGTTGGCGAATCCGGTAGAGAAAATAGTGGCAGTCTCCATATCAATCGCCATTGCCCGTATTCTTTTCAAATATTGCTTGAAGGCCTCGTCGTGCTCCCACACTCTCCGGTTGGTGGTATAGCAGGTCCCTGTCCAATAATCCCGGGCATAGTCCCGAATGGTGGTTGATATTGCTTTTTGTAGGGCAAAGGCCGGTAGGGCAGGCACCTCCGGCGGAAAATAATCGTTACTGGTTCCCTCGCCTCTGATGGCAGCAATAGGTAGAATTAAATCCCCTACCTTATTTTTCTTTTTTAAACCGCCGCATTTGCCCAGGAAGAGAACAGCCTCGGGCCTGATGGCCGATAACAAATCCATAATTGTAGCTGCACCCGGACTGCCCATCCCGAAATTTATAATGGTTATGCCTTCGGCCGTGGCGCAACGCATGGGTTTATCCAACCCGGTTATGGGAACATTGTTGAGTTGCGCAAATAACTCTACGTACCGGTAGAAATTGCATAACAAAATGAATTTTCCAAATTGCCGCAGTTCCAGGCCGGTGTACCGCGGCAGCCAGTCGCTTACTATCTCTGCTTTATCTTTCATCTGTTAATTATTGCTTTTATAAAATTACCGATACTACCGCATAGAGTTGTGCTTAAATTGTTATATTTCTATCAATTAGCTTTTATAAAAAAAAGCCGCAGTGCTGAACTGCGGCTTTTTACAAAAAGCAGGATAGTTTATCTCAAAACTTCCAGTTTTTTAATCATCTGGCCTTTGTCGGTAACAATACGAACCGAATAAATACCAGCAGGCAGCGAGCTTACAGATACACTATGTTGTTCTCCGCTGATATGGGCGCTATGGTATACCTGCGCCCCCACAATATTATAAATGGTCACGCTTTTCATTTGGATATTGGTACTGTTGTTGCGAACAGTAACCAGATCGCGTCCGGGATTTGGATAAATACTCAGATCAGCTGTTTCCTTGCTGAGCGTCACCACTCCGGTACTCAGGTTCACATGAATGTCGAGCCCGATACTGTAATCGGTGCAGTCGTTGATAACTTTCAGCGTCACCAGGTAATTGCCTTCTGTGGCATAGGTATGCGTAGGATTGGCCAGGGTAGATTTAGGTGTGTTGTCGCCAAAATCCCATTCATAACCAGTTACATAAGTTGGATTCAACACAAAGAATTTGACTTTACCCAGTTCATCATGGAACAGCGGTATAAAGTTGAATCCTTCTGTACGGGGTGAGGGGAGGAAAGATACATGAATATCATCTGAAATAACGCAGTCATAATCGGAAGTAATGGTAACGGAGTAATCGCCCGAGTCGCTAACGTCGATTGATTGCGTGGTGGCTCCGGTGTTCCAGTCGAAATTATAGCCTGTATTACCTGCGTCCAGCGTTATTTGTGCACCTTCACAAATGCTGGTATCATTGCCCAGCACAGCAACAGGAAGCGGCCGCATTACGATATTGGAATTGCTTACTATTTCGCAACCATGTATACTTCGGATGGTAACGGAGCGCATTCCGCCGGTAGTTACATTGATTACCTGTGTAGTTTCGTTGCCGGGGAGCCAATGGAAGGTACTACCCGAGTTTCCGGCATTCAGGGTCGCGGTTTCGCCATCGCAGAGGTTCACCATGGGTGCCAGATTATTGACCGGAACAATTCCTGGAGTAATATTGATAGCGTCCGAACTGCTACAGCCATTCAGCGTTACCAGGACGGAATAGGTTCCCGCAGCATTTTTGGTAATCGTCTGGGTAGTTTGATTTGTATTCCACTCGTAGACAGCTCCCGGATTGCCAGCATCAAAGGTATAAGCAACGCCGGGACAAATAGTGGTATCATTGCCCAGATTAACCTGCGGTATCGGACGAATTTGTGCAGTAATGGCTTGTCGTGGTGAACTTTCACAAGTGCCCAATGCTGCTGCCACATAATACGTTGTATTGGTAGTAAGCGATGGTGTGGTGTAAATATTTCCGGTCGCCAATGCGGTACCGCCGGTTGCTGCTGCATACCATTTTATGCTTCCACCACTGGAGGCAACTGCCCGTAACTGTACTGTTCCGGGGCCACAACTGAAGCTGTCGATGAGGCTGTCAACGGTAGGTGCATTACAGGCGGTGGTAAACGTAGTTACAGCCGACCAGGCACTGGTATCGCCGGGAGCACAAATGGCACGCACATAATAATCGTATGTGGTGGCTATGGTCAGCGGCGGATTCAGCGTATATGGTTTGGTACTGGTAAAGATGCTTGTACCACCGGTACTCACGTTGAAGCCCGGGGCGCCATATTTGATTTGCCATTGGGCAGGTGTTCCCGCTTGTGTCCAGTTAAGACTGGCCGTTGTTGTAGTAATGCCGGTTGCAGTAGGTGCAGTGGGAGCCGGACAGGTAATGCTAGCTGATTCCTGTATACTGGCCGCAAAAACATTGAGTGTTGCCTGCGCGCCCACAGCCGCGGTACGGGTAATCATTATGCTGGCTATAAGCTTTCCCTGGTTAGCTGCCAGAATGGGAATCGTATACTGATACAGATTGGGACCCGCAGGGCCATTGTCGAGCAGGTTGTTGGTGCGGTTTACGCGCTGAAAACCTGTTAGGGCCACGCTTGCCCCGCCATACCAGTCGGCAACGGCAATGCCGGTAGTCACCTGGTTGGTAGCGTCGGTAAAGTTGACCTGTACCGTCATAGTGCTGCTACCGCTGCCGGTAATGGCCAGGAGGTACAGATTTTGTGCGGCCATGGGCGTGCCTACGGTCAGCGTACCGCTGGTATTGGTTGCCAGGCGCAAATCGTTGTTGGCAGAATAACTAGCCAGCTGGAACGATAAACCTGGAATGATAGCGCTGTTAATAAGGCCGGTGGCAGGAAGGCCCGTAGTGGTAAGGGGGCTTGATGCAGTGGCCTGCCAGCCATTCGACACGTAGGCGTAGTTTACGCCGTCCACGTCGGAGTTGGTTACTACGTTGGCCGCGCCTACTCCGTTGGCAATCACATCGGCATTGAACCCTGAACTAATTGTAAGCGGTGTATACGCCTCCGCCGCAGTAATGAGGCCCAGGCTAAACAGGGATGCTAGGTAAAGAAATTTCATTGGTTGTATATTTATATTCCGGTATAAATCTATTTATAAATGTCTGATATTGCCTCTTCAGATATCTGAGCTGCAATTTATATATTTTGAGCCACATTATTATGCGGTTGCAGCATATTTTGTTCGTTAGACAGGTAACGGTAACTGAAAGGCAGGGTAAATATTGAAAAATAATTATATCGAAAGCATTGTGGCCTGCCATACAATTTCCTCGCAATATTGAACTACCTTTGCCCCTCTTTTTTAAAATTAAAATTATACACGCAATGGAAAATCAAAATCCCGATCAGCAACAACAGATCAATATCGAATTAACAGAAGAAATAGCTGACGGTACCTATGCCAATCTGGCTATCATTACCCACTCATTCGCTGAGTTTGTAATCGATTTTGTTAATGTAATGCCCGGCGTTCCTAAGGCTAAAGTAAAATCCCGTGTGGTTATGACGCCTCAACATGCTAAGAAACTGATGCGCGCCCTGATCGATAACGTTAAACGTTACGAAAGTGCCAACGGTGTAATTAAAGATCAGGAGCAAGCTAACGGATTGCCTTTCGCATTCGGCGGACCTGCTGCAGAAGCTTAATCTATATTACGCCCATCCTGTAACCTTTTCCAGATTGCAGGTGCAGCATATCTAATTTAATTTTCAAATGGCTGTAGAAAAAATTCTCATCCTCGATTTCGGTTCTCAATACACGCAGCTGATAGCACGGAGTATACGGGAACTGAACGTTTACTGTGAAATAGTACCCTGCCTTAAACCGGTGGAAATAACCCCCGAAATCAAAGGCATTGTACTATCGGGCAGTCCGTTTTCCGTAAATGATCCTAATGCCCCTAAGCCCGATATTTCGGCGCTTGCACAACAGGTACCCGTATTGGGCGTTTGCTATGGAGCTCAACTGATCGCCCAGCAGAATGGCGGAGTGGTAGCTCAATCCAACAGCAGGGAGTACGGACGGGCGCATTTGCGTTTTTCGGAAAAAGAAACACTCTTCAATACCGTATCAGACGACACCCAGGTTTGGATGAGTCATAGCGACTCGGTTAAAGAGCTTCCAGAAGGATTTTTATTGCTCGCCACCACAGACAGCATTCCTGTGGCAGCATACCGCGTCGATACCTATCCCAGGCCCGTGTACGGCATTCAGTTTCACCCTGAAGTTACCCATAGCACAGAAGGTCGCCAGATTATTAAAAATTTCGTGGTTGATGTATGCGGCTGCGATCAGAGCTTTACCCCGGCTGCTTTCGTAGAAGAGTCGGTTGCGGCTATCAAGCAAAAGGTTGGCAATGGTAAAGTAGTAATGGCCCTGAGTGGTGGTGTGGACTCGACTGTAGCTGCTACACTTATCCATCGTGCCATTGGTGACAAGCTGTACTGCATTTTTGTCGATAATGGCCTCTTGCGCAAAAACGAGTTTGAGCAGGTGATGGAAGGCTATAAGCACCTCGGACTAAATGTGAAAGGTGTGGATGCCCGTCAGAGATTTTACGGCGAACTGGCTGGTGTGAGCGATCCCGAAAAAAAGAGGAAGATTATTGGCCGTTTGTTTATCGACATTTTCCAGGAAGAAGCACATGCACTTACTGATGTGCAATTCCTTGGCCAGGGTACTATTTACCCCGACGTAATCGAATCCGTTTCCGTAAATGGTCCTTCAGTCACCATCAAATCTCACCATAATGTGGGCGGTTTACCTGATGTGATGAAAATGGAGTTGGTAGAGCCGCTGCGTTTTCTCTTTAAAGATGAAGTGCGCCGCGCCGGTAAAGAGCTGCAGCTCGACGATATTTTCCTGAAGCGCCACCCCTTCCCCGGACCAGGCCTGGCAATCAGGATTCTTGGTGCTATCACTCCGGAAAAAGTAGCTATGCTGCAGGAGGCAGATGCGATTTACACACAATTGCTGCGGGATACCGGTGAGTACGACCGCGTATGGCAGGCAGGAACCATATTATTACCCGTGCAGAGCGTAGGGGTAATGGGTGATGAGCGAACCTATGAGTTTACGGTTGCTTTGCGTGCTGTTACCTCCGTTGACGGGATGACGGCCGATTGGGCACACCTGCCCTACGAATTCCTGGCTAAGGTTTCCAACGATATTATTAATAACGTACGGGGCATTAACCGCGTGGTGTACGACATCAGCAGCAAGCCGCCGGCGACTATTGAATGGGAGTAGGAAAATATCTTTGTAAACGGAAGGCCGCCGCAGATTGTGGCGGCCTTCCGTATTTTGCGCGATGCGCAGTAGTTCGAACAAGCGGCACTTTCTATCGAACCTCAGAAGTGGGCGCAACAGGGGATCGCAAGGTAATGCCCGGTGTCTGTCGAGAATACTGTTATAGTGTCGGCTGTAATGTTGAAGATGCACTTTGCTTCCTAATGTTATCCAACTAATGAAACCATTTTGGTCGTTGCCTTCATGTCTTCTGTACTATCATGCTTACAATAAAAACTATCCGGTTTTTTTTAAACAAGCCACTATTAATGCTTTTTGTTTTTTTCGGGGTTTTTTGCTTTTAAATATATGGTAAAAAATCTTTTGATAAGAGCGGGCGCATCAAGGGTATAATTTTAACTGGTCGGTTTAAGATCGGCCAGTGACCTGCGCTGAAGTCGTTTCCTGCGTAATCAATAATCATGGGTGTTTGTTAATGCGGGGTTGTATTTATGAGTAGCATTATACAGCGGAGAAAATGCTTCGATGAATTTATGACAGGTGGAATTGATATCGTTACCGCGACTATATATTATATGTTAATCAACGTTTGAATCAGGGCTGTGATAAACACGTTTTCCCGGCTAATGAAGCCTGCCGTAATGGATTCTTGCAGATTTTCTTTCTCATTAAGCAATGATCATAATCAGCTATTTTTTGCCGAGCTTATACTCTAGTCCAAAGCTGAACATCCTTGATAATTCTGACCTGGGCGCTGTCCAGGTTATACCTTCATGAAACTTCGGTGGTATCAGGGTAAGCCCTCCCCCTGTATAGTAATCCTGGGTCTTTTCGGGCCCCAGGTAGACATTGTATCCTAAACCTGCTTTTACTTTTAAGTTTATTCGGGACGATAACCACATTCTGGCACCGGCACCTACATAGTTTTCTAAGGCAAGCACCGGCCCGTACCTCCTGTAATGTGGATGGAAACTTCTGTCGTCTATAGATTGCTGCGCAAAAAAGGGCGAGTTGTCGAGATTGCGTGATTCACCTGACTCGAAATATGCCAGGTCTACCAGGTTGCTGACGGTTGCGCGCATTACCTGCAGCTCATAAAAGGCAAAGGGCTTTATGTTCGCCCCGGGTATAGGGAAGCATTTTTCTATACCGACGGTAATACCGAGTTTTTCCCGCAGCCCTTCGGGCCTGAATTGCTTGAAATAATAGGGTTCGGTAATCGTATAGTCCTGGTAAAAGCGGGTATTGATGTGCAATTTCAGTGCACCGTACAGGGCAATATTGCCAGATAGAGCCTGGCGATAGCCTATGTTCAGGTTGCGGCCCGATTGTATATCGTCATAAGCTAGGCTGAGCATACTTCCTTGTGGTAGGGTATTACTTCGCGTTGTCTTTTGTCGTTTTTTATCCTGAGTCGGAGTTTTCAGCGTGTACTGCAATCCCAAAGCGAACTGCCGGCTCCAGATAAAAGAGGCCGCAGGCTTGGGTAAGGATTGTCTCGGATAATCAACTTCTGTGATCTCTATATGGTTGATACCGATGCCTCCCTGCATCCGGAACCTGATGCCTTCAGCTACCCTGATCCGCAAACCCAATCCGCCTGTATTTTCAAAAGTAGCGTACTTTTGTATGCCCTGGCCGAAAGGAGGTGGCGGGAGCGGCTCCTTTTGCGGAAATGGCAAAAGGCCACTGCCGAAATCACCCCATACGTGGTATTCTGATTTAGCCGTTGCATGGGTAAATTGGAAATCGTAATAGGCGAATAGTTCAAAAAAGCGGTTAGGCTTACCGATTGTTTTTTCAATGCCGGCTTTGAATCCGAGGTGTTCCGCAAGGTTGGCCGCATACAACTCTTTATATAAAAAGGTCTTTAGCGCATAGTCGTTGCGATAGTACTTGCTGTTGATGTGGTATTTAAGCCCGCCATATGCCGTCCAGGAGCGGTTCAGGGGTTTATGCCAGGTGAAATTGATATTGCGGCCTACAGATACATCATCGTAGGAAAGGGCTATACTTGCCCGCTCGCCGGGCTGGCCCAGTGCTATTGTATTGGTAGCGAACAAGAGGAGCATCGCGGCCAAGTAATTCTTTAAATACATATGTAAGCAGGTTGATTCCGGTAATAGCAGATAGGTTCTTTGCGGGGCAGTAACGATTCAATACCTCAGGGGATGCGTGGATGGCTCACTAAAGGAGCCATCCACGCAAAAATATTTAATAACTGCAATTGCCTGTAATTTTAAACTCCAGCATTCCTTTCACGTTGGGGCCAGTCCACATGCTGTAAGTCCAGCCGATATATCCATGCCCCATTCGCCAGCCATATTGATTCCACCAGGTGTTTGCGCCTGCTTCAGGGTTGAATTGATACCATTCCTCATGACCTTCCATTCGCCCCTTAAGTCCTAATGCAATGCCATTGACATATTCCGGTGAAAGTGGCTTTATGCCCACTGGCCAATCGTCATTTTCATAGGTATTAAAAAACAAGACTTTTCTGGGATGGTGAATTGCGTTGGGTGTGCCTGGAATATAGTTGTGATCATATTCTCCGGTATGCTAAAAGCTGCTGCCAGTGTAGTAAAAAAGACACCACACACGATGCTCTTTTTCATAACTAAGTTTGTAGGTGATCTCATAAAAGAACAATTTTCACAATACTACTCGTTTAGTTAATGATAATTTAAAGATAATCTTCGTAGTTTAGGTTAAAAATGTGGTACTTTACTACATAGTTTTTTAAGCTAAAAATCCCACCATGCTCGGTTTGAAAATTACCTCAATTCGGTTAGCAAGAGGCTATACCCAAGATTATGTTGCAAAGAAAATCGGTATGGACCAAAGAAGTTATTCTAAAATAGAGAAGGGAGAGAAGGTGAAGATGGATGATATGCTCTTAAGCCAAATTGCCGATGCCTTGGGCGTTTCTGTGGAGGACATCAAATGTCCGACCCCTATCATAATGAGCTTCCAGAATGCTGAGTCATTTAATAAGCAATCGAGTTTAAATCCTGCGCTCATTGATGCTTTAAAACAGCAATTGACGGAGAAGGATAGTCAGCTTCTGAAAAAAGATGAGCAGATTGCACAGTTGTTGTCTATCCTTGCGGGCAAATAATCAAACGTCAACCTGCCTGATCGGCTCCTCAGGATCGAAGCCCTGGTTCAGCTCGTCGATGTACCCCAGCATATCCTTCCTGCCGGTAAATTTTTCGGAAGAGGTTACAAAATGCCGCGGTATATATTCCCAGTCTTCTTTCATCCGGGTAATAAATTGTTTCACATTCCTGGCTGTTTCCGACTGCGTGTTCTTATCTGCCTTGGTAAATACGATATTAAATGGAACACCCCATTCGCCTAACTGGGTCAGGAATTCCAGGTCTATCTTCTGAGGACTGATTCTGCTGTCGATCAGTACAAATACGGTTTGCAGGTTGGGCCTTTTCTGAAAATATTCGGCCATCATTTTTTGCCAGGCTACCCGTTGCGATTGCGATCGCTTGGCATAACCATAGCCCGGCAGGTCGACCAGATACCATGCCCGGTCGGCATGCTTTTCGCCATTAATCAAAAAATGATTGATGAGCGTGGTTTTGCCCGGCGTTTTGGAAACCTTTGCCAGTTTGCTGTTATTCGTCAGCATATTGATCAGCGACGATTTCCCCACATTCGACCTTCCGATAAAAGCGTATTCCGGTTTGTCGGGAGCCGGACACTGGTCTACGCGGGCACTGCTAACCAGGTATGTTGCATTATGAATATCCATTCGTTTCTTTTAATCGCAGAAGCCGCCGCATTTACCTTTCTTTGGCCAGACGCTGTCTTTTCAGCGGATTGGCGGTATATATACTATGCTCTTCTCTTTGTTTCGATATATCTATTGCCTGGTATACGGCTTCACGCATAGAGTCGGGGGAAGCTATATTTTTACCGGCTATGTCAAATGCCACGCCATGGTCGGGCGAGGTGCGCACGATGGGCAAACCACAGGTATAATTCACGCCTTCACCTCCATTGAGTGATTTGAACGGAATAAGCCCCTGGTCGTGGTACATAGCCAGCACCGCATCAAACTGCCGGTAATGATGGTGCGCAAAAAAACCATCGGCACTAAATGGCCCAAATGCCAGAATTCCTGCTTGTTGTAACTGATCGATGGCTGGTTTGATTACCGTAATTTCTTCCTGACCTATAAGTCCATCGTCGCCGGCATGAGGGTTGAGACCCAAAACGGCAATTTTAGGTTTGCTGATGCCGAAGTCGGTTACAAGGGCGTCTTTCAATATCTGCGCTTTCTGTATAATACCTTCTGTGGTAATGCGCTGCGCTACTTCCGATACCGGAATATGCTCGGTAACCAGGCCCACCCGGAAGCCGCCGTTATACAATAGCATCACCACATTTTTAGCATCAAACTGATCCCTGAAAAAAGGCGTATGGCCGGTATAGTTGAAGTCGGGTGTCTGGGTGTTTTTTTTATGAATGGGCGCGGTTACTATAGCATCAATTTCTCCGTCCTTTAGGCATTGTGTAGCCACCAGCAGCGATCGTACTGCATACTTGCCCCCTTCATCGGTTAGTTCGCCAGGTGTAATTGTAACCTCTTCTTCCCAGCAATTAAACACATTTACCTGTTTCGGGTTCAGGTTTTCGAGCGATTTGGTGCTCGTAAAATTGAAGGGATGCTCGGTTACTATCCGGCGGTAATAGTTTATGGCTTTATTTGAAGCGAATATAACAGGCGTGCAGAGGTCCAGCATCCTGTTGTCTGAAAATATTTTAATTATCAGTTCCAGACCTACGCCATTCAGATCGCCGGTGGTAATTCCGATAACTGGCTTTTCCATCATATAAGATCGTTATGAGAAATTGAATGCCCTAAGGCAATATGGCTGCAAATTAGCGAATGATATTCAAATTGAGTCGGGGCTGGCAAACCAGCTTATTTATTATACAGTCTGTTCGCAGATGGAATTTCTTTTTTTTATTGTGGTGCAGGCTCGTCGCAGGGAGCAATTTACCGCAGCGTATTTCTCGCGGAGGTAAACTATACTGCATGCCTGCACTGCAGATGTATAGACCTGAGCCGCTCCGGTAGGAAGGCTAAAACCCTTTTTTTTATTTTATTACCTTTGCGCCTCAAACATTTCGGAAAAATATATGACCCCTGACAAAAAGGTATTCGATAATATTCTTGAAACCATCGGGAATACACCGCTTATTAAACTGCACAAAACAGTAGCCGACCTGCCTTGCGCCGTATATGCAAAGGTTGAATTTTTCAACCCCGGCAATTCTATTAAAGACCGTATGGCGCTGAAAATGCTCGAAGTGGCCGAGCAGGAAGGTAAAATTAAACCCGGTGGCACTATTATCGAGGGTACCTCAGGCAATACCGGAATGGGATTGGCGCTGGCTGCCATACAGAAAGGCTACCGTTGTATATTTACTACCACCGATAAACAATCCAAAGAGAAAGTAGATATTCTCAAAGCCTTCGGCGCGGAAGTAATAGTATGCCCCACCAATGTAGAGCCCGAAGACCCTAAGTCGTATTACTCTGTTTCCAAACGACTGGCTACCGAAGTGCCCAACAGCTGGTATGTAAACCAATATGATAATCTGGCCAACCGCTTGGCGCATTACGAGCAAACAGGCCCCGAAATATGGGAACAGACCGAAGGAAAGGTTACACATCTGGTAGTGGCTACCGGTACCGGCGGTACCGTAACCGGCACCGGCAAATACCTGAAAGAGAAAAATCCGGATATACAGGTTTGGGCTATCGATAGCTACGGCTCACTGCTGACCAAATGGTTTCAGACTGGCGAAATCGATATGAAAGAAGTACATCCCTATATTACAGAAGGTATAGGCGAAGACTTTGTTCCCGAAAACTACGATCGCGACCAGATCGATCATTTTGAAAAGGTAACCGATAAAGACGGAGCAGTTATGGCTCGTCGTATCGCCAAAGAAGAAGGCATATTTGTAGGTTATTCAGCAGGTTCGGCACTTGCCGGCTTGCGTCAGTTGAAATCCAGACTTAAAAAAGACGATGTGGTAGTGGTTGTTTTCCACGATCACGGCAGCCGCTATGTTGGAAAAGTGTACAACGATGAATGGATGCTTGACCGTGGTTTCCTCGATGTTCATACCGTGCAGGATCTGATTGGTGGTCTGGGTCGCCGCCGACTGGTAACCATATCGGCTGCCGATACGGTACAAAAGGCTATGGATCTCATGCAGCAGTATGATATCGAACAAATACCGGTGCTTGAGGGAAATAATATTACAGGTTCTGTATCACAAAACGGATTGTTCCGCCGCCTCATGCAGGATATCAATCTGAAAGAACAGCAGGTGCAATCCGTAATGGAAGCAGCTATTCCGCTGGTGGCTATGGATACACCCATCGAACGCCTCACTTCTTATTTGAATAAGGATAATGGTGCAGTACTCGCCAAAGATGAAACCGGCGATCACCATATTATTACCAAGTACGACCTGCTTAATGCATTATCGAAAAGCTAGAAAGAAGTGCCACGACACTGCCCGAATTTTATATTTTGAATTATAATAAAAAAACGTACCTTTGCGCTCCGAATTTGTGAGGTACTATAAAAAATACAATTTTAATTACAATGGCTAACGCAACCATCGACGCAAAAAAAGCAAATATCTTTAAAACATACGGCGGTTCTGAAAAGAATACCGGTTCTGTAGAAGCGCAAATCGCTTTGCTGACCGAGCGTATCCTGCATATTTCAGCTCATATTAAGAGTGGTAATAAAAAAGATCATTCTTCTAACCTGGGTCTGATTAAAATGGTAGGTCAACGTAAACGCCTGCTTACATACCTGAGCCGTACCAATCTGCAGGGTTATCGTGAGCTGATCGCGAAATTAGGTCTGCGTAAATAATGATATAATGAGTTTACAGGAACTATTCCCAACCTTACCAGCGTTGGGAATAGTTTTTTGTGTTTGTTATTTTTAACGAAAATGTCCGCAAGCCATTGTTTGCGGAATTGGTTTATAGTATGTTGAAAAAATACGGAACCCTCATCTGGCGATCCATTGTAACCCTGCTGCTGGCAGTGGCTTTTGTATCGTTTTTGAGGAAAGGACAGCAGGTACAAATCATTATATTTGGTGTACTGCTCGCCTTCAATCTGGTTTTCTGGGTTATAACCTGGCAGGCCCTCAGGAAGCGTAATCGCGACCTTAACGAACAATAATTTAATTAAGTATAGAAATACCGTCCTTTTAGACTCGGGGCAAGAGGACAAAATCGCTGAAACAAAGCCCCAAGATGACACAAAAACAAGCTAATATGACGCTGAATCCAATTTCCGTATCATTCAAACTGGATGATGGACGCGAAGTTACAATTGAAACGGGCAAACTTGCCCGTCAGGCCGATGGCGCGGTAACCGTACGCTTAGGCAATGCCATTCTGTTGGCAACCGTGGTAGCCGCACGCGAACCCAAACCCGGCCAGTCTTTTTTCCCGCTCACTGTTGATTACCAGGAAAAATTCGCCTCTGCCGGTCGTATCCCCGGCTCATTCTTCAAAAGAGAAGGCCGTATTTCCGACCATGAAATTCTGATTTCCCGCCTGATAGACCGCGCTTTGCGTCCCCTGTTCCCCGAAAATTATTTTTGTGAAGTACAGGTAATAGTTAACCTCATTTCCTTTGATCCCGAAGTACAACCCGATGCGCTGGCTTGTCTGGCCGCATCAGCAGCACTCGCAGTATCCGATGTGCCCATTCAGGAAATAATTTCCGAAGTACGCATCGGACGCATCAATGGTCAATATATCGTAAATCCGACCACCACCCAGATGAAAGAAGCCGATATGGACTTCATCATCGCTGCTACCAACAAAAACATTATGATGGTAGAAGGTGAGGCGCAGGAATGCCAGGAAGAAGATATGATCAAGGCTATTGAAATAGCCCACGATGCTATTCGCGTACAGGTACAGGCTCAGGAAGAGCTGCGTGCCAAAGTAGGCAGCCCCGAAAAAAGAGCCATCGCTCCGGCTTATGAAAATGAAGAGGTTAAAGTGAAAGTGGAAGCTTTCGTAAGCGCCCGCATGCTGGAAATTTCACGCGGAGCTACTGCTAAGCATGAGCGTTCGAACCTGTACAAAACACTCAAAGAAGAACTCATGGCTACCTTCGACCCGGAAACTACTTCCGAAGAAGATCTGGCCCTGGCAAAACGTCTTTTCGACGATACTCAGTACTACACGGTACGCAACATGATTCTCGACGAAGGTCGCCGCCTCGATGGTCGCCGCCTCGACGAAGTTCGTCCGCTTGTAATGGAAACCGATATACTTCCTTCGCCGCACGGTTCTGCACTCTTTACCCGCGGCGAAACCCAGTCGCTTACTACGGCCACCCTGGGTACCAAGGATGATGAAATGCTGGTAGAAACTGCCGGTACTTCTGATTATAAAACCTTTTACCTGCACTACAATTTCCCTCCCTTCTCCACCGGCGAAGTGAAACCACAACGCGGACCAAGTCGCCGCGAGGTTGGTCATGGTAATCTGGCTAAGCGTTCCCTGGAAATGATGATGCCCAAAGATTATCCTTACACCGTACGGGTAGTTTCTGATATTCTGGAATCTAATGGTTCTTCCTCTATGGCTACCGTGTGCGCAGGTTCTCTTGCACTTATGGATGCCGGTGTGCCTTATCCCAAACATGTAGGTGGTGTGGCAATGGGCCTTATCAGCCGTGCTGAGGATGGCAAATGGGCAGTGCTTACCGATATTCTGGGCGACGAAGATCACCTGGGTGATATGGACTTTAAAGTTACCGGTACCCGCGATGGAATATGCGGTATTCAAATGGACATCAAGGTCGATGGCCTTAGCATGGATGTAATGCGCAGCGCTATGGAACAGGCCAAGCGCGGTCGTTTGCACATTCTCGATGCCATGTACCAATGTATTCCTCAGTATCGTCCTGAACTGAAACCACAAACCCCACGTATCGAGCAATTGATTATTGATCGCGAGTTTATAGGTGCCGTTATCGGACCCGGTGGTAAGATTATTCAGGAAATTCAACGCGAAACCGGTACCGAAATCAATATTGAAGAAGTAGGCGAAACCGGCGTAGTAAAAGTATTCTCCAGCAACGGTGAAAGTCTGCGCAAGGCTATGAGCTGGATCAAAGGTATAGTAGCCGTTCCCGAAATCGGGGAATCATACGATGCTACCGTTAAATCGGTAATGCCTTACGGCGCCTTTGTCGAGTTTATGCCAGGTAAGCAGGGATTGCTGCATATATCTGAAGTAAGCTGGAAGCGCCTCGACAGCCTCGACGGTGTGCTTACCGAAGGCGATGCTATTAAGATCAAACTGGTAGGCCTCGATCCTAAGACCGGTAAATTCCGTTTGAGCCGCAAAGTGCTTATGGATAAGCCTGAAGGTTATGTAGAACAACCCGAACGTCCTGAGCGTCCTGAGCGCGGCGAACGTCGCGAACGTCCCGATCGCCCGGAGCGTAAGGATGGTGATCGTCGTCCAAGGCCCGAACGCAAGCCGGAAGAGAACAAAGAAGATTAATGTTGCGACCGGTTTTTTCCGGAACGCTTAACATACATAGTTACGCATGCCGCTTCCTCTGGAGGCGGCATGCTTCATTTCAGCCCTTACGGGTACCTTGCCATTTGCTGTAGCGGTTCCACCCATCCTCAATTCGATTGCTGCCAGTACTTATCTTTGGTGATGCATAATTTAGTTGGGTGTACTATATTTTTTTGTTTTAGGGCGTGTCCCTGCGGGCCGGGCTGTCCCTGCAAGTCCTCACTCCGCTTCGCTGCATTGCGGGCTTTACGCTCCATCCCTCACGCCGCCGGGGCAAGGAGGCGTTGTTGATTTAAAGTATTGGATAGGGCACAACAAGGAGATTAAAGCCTAATTCAGCACGAACTTTTGTTTCGTCAACGAAGCGGCCATGGAATGCCTGTTTGTGTTCCCCTGCGAAATTTCAGGAGATGGCAATCGGGTGATGCCCTCCGCTATATTCAGTTTCCTATTGATACCGGAGCTATTGCACGTGCAGTTTAATGTCCACGTCCTAATATAAATGTTTATAAATGTTTATTTATCTTAATATAGCGTGGTAAAAATCTATATTTGACCTGTGCTTGGGTTATATATTATGCAGGCAGATGCTGGAGGGCGGGAAAACAACGCCGGTTATTAAGATGGGTACGTATTGCCAAAGGGCCGGTTAAAAGCATTGGTATGAGCTTGTTCGGAGGGCCTGGGACCGGAGACTGAAACGCCTATGCATCAAAAAGGGAACCCGCAAGGAGTTCCCAAAATCTTTACTTGATTACATTTCCACGGAGGAAAGAGGCTTTACCAAGTCTTAATGACCCAAAGATACAACATTATTTAATGTCACCAAACAAAAAAATATGAAAATTAATTTGCGCACGAAGTTTTTATCCCAGCCGCGGTACCAGCGATACCTATCGGCAACCGGACGCTGTACCTCCAGGGCCAAGCGGCTATATAAAGCCAATATCAGGCTGGCGCAGGCTTTTCATCCCCTACTGACACAGTTTGAAGTTGTGCTGCGCAACTCGCTGAACCACGTCCTGGCCGATTATTTTGCCGACGACGATTGGATCATTAACCAGAAAGCAGGCTTTATGGCTGATATTTCGTTGCGACAGCCTCATTATTACTTAAAATCATGCGTGCAAAAGACGGAAGCGAAATTGGAACGCCGCGGTATGTCGCTGTCGAGCGGGCGCATTATATCTGATCAGGCATTTGGTTTTTGGGTTTCCTTCTTTCTTTCGCATCATTACGCCCTGGTAGCCGGCCAGCCCATTCATATTTTTCCTTACAAGCCGGCGCGGGAAAACCGGGCCAGTATTTACGGCAAGCTCGACAAAATAAAGCAGTTCAGAAACAGGGTTAGCCATTGCGAGCCGATATGTTTTCAGGGGCAGGGCATTAGCTGCGAAGAAGCCGTTCATATCCGGGCAACCATCTATCAACTGATTGAATGGATGGACCCAAACCTGGTTCCTTTTTTTCAGGAAATTGATATTGTTCCGGCAAAGACCGCACGCATGATGCGTATATGAAGTTGAGCCGGTTGCGGAGCCTGTCACACTTTCTATGCCGGAAGCAGGGCAAACGGGTGGCAGCGCTGCCCGCAGTGCCTTAGTATTAACCAAAATTTTACTGTGAACTGCGGCTGTTCCTGATGTTGGCATGCTTACTTTATATAGTTTTGTCGCCGCAATGAAGACCCTGCTTTTACTTTTGTACCTGAACCTGTTTTTTATACAGGATGGTAACTGCTATATGCAGGCTGGTAATAATGATGTCATTGCCCTTTTACAACAAGCTACAACAAAAAGACCGGTGGTTCACCCCGCCGTTAACCTGCCTGTTCTGAATGCTTTATATTCCGAGCAGCCCTCGCAGAGCTGGGATCAGTTACTGGCCGAAACCGGCATTGATGAAGATGAAAGCAACGAATACGAGGCTGGTCTGTATTTACTGCCTTCCGTTGTTGATTTTCACTTTGTAAAATACCTATCAGGGTCCACACTTTATACTAACAAGTACTTTCTCCTTTTTCAAAAACCTGCAGCCTGTCTTTACTTATTGCAGCAGGTATTTCGCATTTGATTTTTTCTGTTCGTCCGGCTGTTCCGGATAGCTGTATACAGCAATAAACCTCCCCTTCTGTACCTACTGTCCGTGTAGGTACCGTTCAAGCTTATTTTCTCATTGTATTTCCCGCATATACGGGACGAAGGAAAGAATTCAAATCATGAAGATTGTACTCATGCTGTCGGGCTTTTGTGCCCTGACAGGTTTTAGCAGCTGCCACACAAAGCATGAAGCCAGAGATGCTCATGTTGTGTTTGAAGCAACCCGCCCCCTAATAACAGATACCACTATAGAAAAGCAATATGTTGCCCAGATACGATCGGTCCGGCACATCGAGATCCGTTCACAGGAGCGTGGTTATCTGGATAAGGTATATGTAGATGAAGGGCAGTTTGTGCGCAAAGGACAATTACTTTTTCAAATACGCCCCAATGTATATCATGCCGAAGTGGAGAAAGCACAGGCAGAAGTTGATGCGCAACGAATAGAGGTACAAAATGCGCGACTACTGAGCGATAAAAATATCGTGTCGCCCAACGAATTGTCGCTTGCAAAAGCCAGGCTGAACAAGGCCCGCGCCGAACTTGCACTCGCCAAAACTCATCTGCATTTCACGCGCATTACCGCTCCTTACGACGGTTTTATTGATCACCTTCAATTGAAGCTTGGATCGCTTGTAGACGAAGGAGCCTTGATCACAACCTTGTCGGACAATAGTCAGATGTGGGTTTACTTCAATGTGCCGGAAGCCACGTATCTCGATTATAAAGCCAATGAAAGTATCGATCATATTTGTGCTGTTTCGTTGTTAATGGCAAACAACACAATTTTTCCCTATGCCGGAAATGTGAAAGCTATCGAAGCCGACTTTAATAATGAAACCGGAAACATCGCTTTTCGTGCCACTTTTCCAAATCCGGATAATCTTCTGCGCAATGGACAAACCGGAAATGTTCTTATGAAGATTCCCATGAACCATGCCGTCATCATACCACAGAAGGCAAGTTTCGAGATAATGGATAAAAAGTATGTTTATGTGATTGATCAGCACCACAAGGTCAAACAGGTGATGATACAAGTCGCTGCTGAATTACCCGATTTATATCTTTTGAGTGCAGGTCTGGAAGGTAACGAAACTATACTGCTGGAAGGGATTCGAAAGGTAAAAGAAGGCGATAAGATAAAATTTGAATTACATGACTGCCGCCAGGTAATGGCTCGTCTCCATCTCCCCAGCGAGTAACAGCTCGCACAAAAAGACTATCTGAAAAATGTTTGACAAGTTTCTTAAGAGGCCGGTCCTGGCCATCGTTTTGTCTATTGTAATCCTGTGTATGGGATTACTCGCCATCAAGACATTACCGGTTTCGCAATATCCCGATATTGCGCCGCCGGTTGTAGTGGTAAATATCGCTTATCCCGGCGCCAGCGCGCAAATACTTACCGAGTCGGTATTGATTCCCATGGAGAAGGCCATTAACGGCACTCCAGGCATGAAGTACATGACTTCTGATGCCACCAGCGCCGGGGAGGCCACCATTATGGTGTATTTCAACTTAGGTACCGATCCTTCGCAGGATATGGTAAATGTGAAAACGAGGATTGAGCAGGTAACCAACAGGTTGCCGGAGCTCGTGCAGCGCGAAGGTCTGGTAGTAAGTTATACATCGCCCAATATGCTGATGTATGTTAACCTGTACAGTAAGGATAAGAACGCTGATCAGAAGTTTCTGTACAATTTTGCCAACGTAAATGTAATACCCGAGATCGCACGCCTCAATGGTGTGGGTAGCGCGCGTATACTGGGCAGCAGAATTTACGCGATGCGTATCTGGCTTAATCCTGACAAGATGCGCGCCTACAACGTTTCTACCGAAGAAGTAATGGAAGCAATGGCGCAACAGAGCATAATTGGCACCCCCGGAAGAATAGGTCAGAGCACGGGTAAGCGGTCAGAAGCACTGGAATACGTGCTTACATACAAAGGCCGCTTCAATAAGCCTGAGCAGTACGAAAATATTATACTGCGAGCCAATACCGAAGGAGAAATGTTGCATCTGAAGGATGTGGCTACGGTGGAGCTGGGTAGTGAATTCTATGATATCTACTCAAACCTGGATGGTTTGCCTTCAGCCTCTGTTACACTGAAGCAAAACTATGGCAGTAATGCCAACGAAGTAATTAAAGAGGTAAAGGCGAAGCTGGAAGAAATTAAGAAAAGTTCCTTCCCTCCCGGAATGGACTACCAGATAACCTACGATGTTTCTAACTTTCTGGATGCTTCTATCGAAAAAGTGTTGCACACCCTGGCAGAAGCCTTTTTGTTGGTTGCCATCGTAGTTTTTCTTTTCCTGGGCGACTGGCGTTCGACGCTTATACCTATCATAGCGGTACCTATTTCGCTGATTGGTGCTTTTGCGTTCATGCAGGTTTTCGGGCTTACCATCAACCTTATTACACTGTTTGCACTGGTGCTGGCGATAGGGGTGGTGGTCGACGATGCCATAGTAGTAGTAGAGGCTGTTCATGCTACAATGGAGGAGCGCCACCTTAGCCCGTATAGAGCAGTGATAGAAGTGGTAAAGGAGATAAGCGGTGCAGTTATAGCCATTACCTTACTGATGACGGCCGTATTCGTGCCGGTGGCATTTATGTCGGGCCCCGTTGGTATTTTCTTCCGGCAGTTTGCAATTACCATGGCCTGCGCCATCGTTATATCTGGTTTCGTGGCGCTTACGCTCACTCCGGTTCTTTGTGCCATGATTTTGAAACCCCATGAGAAAGCAACCAAAAAATCGACGCCCCTCGATAAATTGCTTGCTGGCTTTAACCGTAGGTTTGGGCGGCTAACTACCAGGTACGCACTTTTCCTGAAGAAGATCGTAAATAGAAGATTGGTTACATTCGGTATACTGCTGATATTTAGCCTCGGTGCGCTGGGTCTGGGAAAATTACTTCCTTCAGGGTTCATACCGAACGAAGATCAGGGAATGATATATGCCATCGTACAAACACCGCCCGGTGCCACTTTGGAGCGTACCAATGATGTAGCGCGTCAACTCCAGAAAGTTGCGGAACAAGTGGAAGGGGTTGCTTCGGTAACGGCATTGGCAGGATATGAAATTTTAACCGAGGGACGAGGATCCAATGCCGGCACCTGTCTGATAGAGCTGAAAGACTGGTCGGAGCGAAAGCAGAGTGTGCAGGAGATAATTGAAGAACTCGAGGAAAAATGTAGTCATATTTCGGGTGCTGCGATCGAGTTTTTTGGTCCGCCTGCAGTACCCGGCTACGGGGCCGCCGGTGGCTTTTCGCTCAGGCTGTTGGATAAAACCAATAGTGATAATTACAAGGAACTGGAGCAGGTGAATGAAGCTTTTATGACCGCCCTAAAAAAGCGAAAGGAGCTGAAAGGGTTATTCTCCTTTTTTAGTGCCAACTATCCTCAATACGAACTGGAGATAAACAATGAGGCTGCCATGCAAAAGGGCGTCAATATAGCCCGGGCTATGGACAACCTGTCCATACTAATCGGTAGCACCTACGAACTGGGTTTCGTTCGCTTCGGAACGTTTTTTAAGGTCTATGTGCAGGCTTCGCCCGAATACCGTGCATTGCCCAACGATTTGCTGCGCCTGTATGTGAAGAACAACCGCGACGAAATGGTGCCCTATTCCGCCTTTATGACTCTGAAAAAGACCCACGGACTCAATGAGGTAACCCGCTATAATATGTATCCCTCGTCGGCCATCAAAGGAGAACCTGCTCCGGGTTACAGTACGGGCGAGGCTATTCGTGCTATTCAGGAAGTGGCTGCCCAGACCTTACCGCGCGGTTACGACATTGGCTGGGAAGGTCTTACCAAGGATGAGGCATCCCGGGGTAATGAAGCCCTGGTCATATTTTTGATTGTACTGGGCTTTGTATACCTGGTGCTGGCTGCCCAATACGAGAGTTTTATACTCCCACTGGCTGTTATTCTTTCTCTTCCCGCGGGTATATTCGGAATCTTCCTATTGCTGTATTTATTAGGACTGTCCAACGATGTATACGCACAGGTAGGACTGGTTATGCTGGTAGGCCTGCTGGGCAAGAACGCTGTGCTTATTGTGGAATTTGCCATGCAGAAACGTGTGCAGGGTATGACCGTTTACAAAGCAGCGATCGAAGGGGCACGCGTGCGGTTCCGACCTATTTTGATGACCTCATTCGCTTTTATTGCCGGTATGATCCCGTTGGTTGTGGCTCAGGGTCCGGGTGCTATCAGCAACCGCACCATCGGAACTGCAGCAGCGGGCGGAATGCTGCTAGGTACCGTATTCGGGGTTATTATTATTCCCGGCTTATACTTCATATTCGGGACAATTGCTGCCCGAAGAAAACTGATCAGGCAGGAAGAAGAACAACCTTTAACAGAAGAAATACATTGATATGTTGAAAGCTAAAACAGTAGCCCGGGCTATGATCCTTGGGCTTGCCTTCCTTTGTAACAGCTGCAATATTCCGCGGCTGATACCTAAGATAGAAAACAGAGCGGTACCAACTAATTTTAATGCTTCAGCGGATACCACGGCTGCCATTCTTTTAAGTTGGCGTGATTTTTTTACAGATACGGCCCTTGTCCGATTGATTGATACTGCGCTGGTGAATAACCAGGAACTGCTGCAGGAATTTCAGGAGGTTGTGCTGGCACAAAACGAGATTCGCTGGAGAAAAGCTGCTTTGTTGCCCGCTGCCAGACTTGGTGTGGGTGGTGGCCTGGAGAAAGTGGGCCGCTACACCAGCCGCGGGGCCGCCGAAGAGGTTTCTGAAATCGCCGAAGGGAGAAAAGTGCCCAGCCCTCTTTCCGATTTCAATATCGGTGTAACTGCTTCCTGGGAAATAGAGATATGGAATAAACTACACAATGCGCGGCGTGCTGCTGTGGAACGATACCTGGCCACCGTAGAGGGTAAGAACTACCTGCTTACGGGTCTGATATCAGAGATAGCAGCAACGTATTACGAGCTGAGGGCGCTCGACAACCAATTGGAGATAGTAAGGCAGAGCACCGGCATACAGGAACGTGCACTCGACATTATGAAAGTGCAAAAAATGGCTGGCCGCACTACTGAACTTGCAGTACAAAAGTTTGAAGCAGAAGTGCTGCACTCGCGAAGCCTGGCGTTTGACCTCCGGCAGCGAATTAAGGAAACAGAGAATCAGTTGTACCTGCTATCGGGGAAGTATCCAGACAGGATGGACAGGGATCGCAGGGATTTTTTAGCTACGGTGCTGCCTGCCGTGAAGGCTGGTGTGCCTTCGCAACTACTTCGCAACAGGCCTGACATACAACGGGCCGAACATGAGCTGGAGGCTGCGCGCCTTGATATAAAAGTGGCCAGGGCCGAATTCTTTCCTTCGCTGGGAATTAAAGCCGGCGTCGGACTACAAGCTTTTAATCCCAAATATCTCACTTCCTTACCCGAGTCGCTCATAGCTTCGCTGGCAGGCGATCTGGTAACGCCTCTTATCAACCGGAACGCTATTAAAGCGGAATACTATTCAGCCAATGCACGCCAGCTAAAAGCTGTGTACGAATATGAACGCAGTCTGCTGAAAGCGGTTCTGGAAGTATCGACAGGACTGTACAACCTTGAAAATCTCGAAGAACGCTATCAATTGCAGACAAAACAAGTGGCGGCTTTGAACCGGGCGGTTGAAGTTTCCGGAGACTTGTTTCAATCGGCCCGGGCCGACTATCTGGAAGTGTTGACCACACAGCGGGATGCGCTTGAAGCAAAATTGGAACTTGTAGATACTAAAAAGGAGCAGGTTCAGTCGGTTATACATTTATACAGGGCGCTGGGAGGCGGCTGGCAGTAGCAGGCGGGTAGTCAGCGGCTGTTGCAGCAGGGCTACCCGAATTGCGGGCCTGCGGATCGGGTAATTGATGTGTATTCATTTGTCCGGAACTTGGGCGCGTGCCCTTAACGTTGCTGTCAGCAACCAGGTTGCGCGCGGCGCCCCTGATAGTAGTGGATAGCCCGCAGCCGCATATAGGAAAAAAGCAGTACTTGCTTTGTAACTGTTGGCGGGGCGGGGAGCTGCCAGGCCGGGCCCTGCCGGCGGCGAGGACTAGCAACGGATAGCAGGAAATGGCGCCCTTGTAAGATGGAATAATGTACGGGAACAGATTGTACCTTGAACTTATAGTATCTGGTGAAGGCATAGCTATTATATTTGCCGAATGATGCATCCCGATGGTATGACCTGCACCCTGTTACGGGTCGATGCGGCCGAACTGGAAGCTTACCGGCACAACAGCGAACTGTTGGCCCTGCGCCTGCAGCATGCGGAAGAAGATCCGTATATATATGATATTGATAAATCGTGGGACGGCATTATATACCTGCTCACCGGCAGCAGCTCGTCTGATACCAGCAAGCCCCTGTCGCGACTTATTTTCAGTATGAACCTGGTGAATGAGCAGCAGCAACTGGGTGCCGGTCCGGCGCATTACCTTATGCCCCCGGAAGTGCGGGATCTGAACAACCTGATAAAGGACATAGTGCCGGAGCAGCTGCGCGAACGGTTCGACGCGGGCAGGATGCTGGAGCTGGGCATTTATCCAAAAGTCTGGCAACATGAAGCTGCAGCCGATTACCTGATCGAATATTTTGAGACGATTCAGGAAGTGTTTGCTGCTGCTGCCGCGGCTGATCAGGCCATTGTTACGCTGATAACTTAGTGGTACACCTCCGAGTTTTTTGGGCGCAGACCTGACCCTGCCGCTGTGTATGCGGTACGGTATACACAGCCGCGTTGGGCCGGCTACCTGCACACCGGTGTACGTTTGCTGATGCTGCAGGGGATGCCGTTATAGGATTTTACCGGTCATATCGATGATCAGTAACGGGCTACTGCGGGCGTGCGCTGGGGTCAACACTAATGCGTGATGTAAAGGGTAGGGTATTGGCAAGCAAGTACCCGGTTATTTGCGTTGTTTACGGTAGCGTAGTTGCACCTCGACCACACCGTCGCGGGTCATGTCCAGCCTTCGCGCTGCTTTTCTACTGAGGTCAATAATACGACCGGCAACAAATGGTCCACGGTCGTTGATGCGTACTTTAACCGTTTTGCCGTTTTTGAGATTAGTGACTTTGACCCTGGTGCCGAAGGGCAGCGAAGGGTGGGCGGCGGTTCGTTTGCGCTGACTGAAGGTTTCGCCATTGGCCGTTTTCCGGCCTTTATATACATCGGCATAATATGATGCCTTGCCCTTTTCGTACACTTTCCGATTGCAGGAGCTGAGGCAGCAGCAGGCTGTTATCAGGAGCAAAAAAGGGCGGTATATCCAGGTTCTTTTAATGTCGGAAAGGCTTGTATTTATCTGGTTGTCAGGCATCCAATCAATAGGTTTTTTTGTGCGAACTGCCCTGCTCTGAAGGCAGGTACAGCAATGAAAATATAAAATTAAAGGCTTAAAATCCATTGCTAATTTTTTTATAATTAAATACTATCTTTGCACGCTTATAAAAAAAATTTATTACCGAATCTAACAGATTACCTATGCAGCTTAAAGGAATGGTAAAGTTTTTTACCGTGGCGCTTATTCTTTTTTCCCTATGGCGTCTTTCGTTCACCTTCATTGCTCAAAATGTGGAGAGCAAACTGAAGGCCCAGACCGAGAAAATGGTTTCCGCAAATGCCCCGCAGGCCAGCGGAGAGGAACGTCAGGCGTTGCTGGATCAGGCTTATCAGCGTATTACCGACAGTATTCGCGATGAAAATGTCTTCAATTTCCTGGGTGCGAAGTTTTCGTATCAGGAAGTGAAGGAAAAAGAACTGCAGCTGGGTCTGGATTTGCAGGGTGGTATGAGTGTGACGCTCGAAGTTGGTCTTGACGGACTGGTTGCCTCCATGAGCAATAATCCTAAAGATCCGGGTTTACAGCGTGCAATAGCCGATGCGGTAGCACAGCGTGCCAACAGTGATGCAGATTTCGTTAAGCTTTTTGGCGATGCATATCAGAAAATTAACCCGAATGCTAAACTGGCTCCTTTATTTGTAAAAGCTTCGCAGCCAAAAATTACAGCTTCGTCTACCAACGAACAGGTATTGAGCGTAATTCGCACAGAAGCTAAAGAAGCGATTCAGCGCACGTATAATGTACTGAGCAAACGTATCGACAAATTTGGTGTATCTCAGCCCAGCATTAACCTTGATGAAAATAAAGGTATCATTACCGTAGAACTTGCAGGTGTTAAAGATCCTGAAACGGTACGTCAATACCTGCAGGCAACTGCGAAACTGCAGTTTTGGGAAGTGGCTACCAACCGCGAACTGGCGCCCAACCTGATGAAAGCCAACGATGTACTGAAAGCGTATCTGAAAGCAGGAAGTAAAACTACAACTGTTGACTCTACAGCAAATGTGGCAGCGGAAGCAAGCAATGTGGCCGATACTCAGGCAGTGGCCAAAGCCGATGCAGATACTGGCAGCCTTAGCAGTCTGCTGGGCAAATCGGGCGACAGCACCGGAAGCAATGAATCAGGTTTGGGTGGCGAAAAAATGGAGGAGCAATTGTTCTCTATTATGTTACCAACCGTTGATCAGCAGACTGGTCAGTTCCTGGATGCTAATATCATAGGTACAGTATCCCGTAAAGATGCCAACAAACTGATGGAATGGCTGAAGCTGGATGTGGTAAAAAATCAATTCCCTTCGAATATCAAATTCCTTTTGGGCGAACACCCTGCACGTAAAGAGTACGAGAAAAATGGTGGAAAATCACCACTTGCGGTGTATGCTATTAAGACCGTAAATGGTAGCGAAAATGCAAAATTGGAAGGTGATCGTGTGAAGAGTGCCCGTTTCGATTATCAACAAAATGGCCGTGCAGAAATTCAGCTGGTAATGGATCCTCAGGGAACTACCATCTGGTCTAAAATGACTGAAGCCAACAAGGGCCGGCCTATCGCTATTACGCTGGACGACTATGTATACTCTGCTCCTAACGTAATTGACAAGATTTCAGGTGGTACTTCGAGCATTACCGGCGATTTCAGTGCTAAAGAAGGTACCGATCTGGCAAACATTCTGCAAACCGGTAAACTGGAAGCACCTGCAAAAATAGTACAGGAACAGGTGGTAGGTCCTACCCTGGGTCAGGAGTCTATCGACGGTGGTGTGAAATCATTTGTAGTAGCATTCCTGGTTATTTTCCTGCTGATGGTAGTGTACTATAGCACGGGTGGTATTGTAGCGAACGTTGCCTTATTGCTGAACCTGCTCTTTACATTCGGTGTGCTCGCTAATCTGGGTGCTACCCTTACCATGGCTGGTATTGCAGGTATCGTATTGGGTATCGGTATGGCGGTAGATACCAACGTATTGATTTTTGAACGTATCAAAGAAGAATTAGCGCTGGGTGATACTTATGCTGAAGCGGTATCGAAAGGTTACAGAAGATCGTACGCACCCGTACTGGACGGTCACGTTACCAGTTTGATCACAGCGGTTATCCTCTATATTTTTGGTCTTGGTCCGATTAAAGGATTTGCGACTACTCAGATTATTGCTTTACTGCTTTCTCTGTTTACCGGCATCCTGGTGTCCCGCCTTATTACGGAAATGTACATGAAGCGTGGTCGTCACTTCAACTACTTCACTAAGTTGTCACGTTCTATATTCCAGAAGGCGAAATTCCATTTCATTGAAAAGCGTAAAGTGGCTTATGTGATCTCCGGATTCCTGATGCTGGCTGGCGTTGCTGCTTTGTTCAATGGTTTCGATTACGGCGTAGAATTTGACGGTGGCCGCAGCTATACTATTCGGTTCGATCAGCAATACAAGGTGGGTGAAGTAAGAGAGAAACTGAGCTCACACCTTGGCAAGCACCCAGTGGTAAAGACCATTGGAACTACTAACCAGTTGAACATTACAACCGACTACATGATTGAGCAAAGTTCGAAAGAAGTAGAAGCTCAGGTGCTGAATAAGTTGTACACGGGTCTGAAAGCAGAACGCTTTATTCCTGCCGACGTAGATCTGGCAACCTTTAGCAGCAAGTATGTACAAAGTACCCAGACGGTATTGCCTACTATTTCCAAAGATCTTAAACAAGGTGCTGTATATGCGACCGTGATTGCTGTACTGGCTATCTTCGTGTATATCTTTATCCGTTTCCGCAAATGGCAGTACTCTATCGGTACCATCATTTCACTGATTCACGACGTGGCTATTACACTGGCGGTATTCTCTTTCTGTAAAGACATCGTGCCTTTTGCACTGGAGATTGACCAGCACTTTATCGCTGCCATTCTTACTGTAATCGGTTTCTCCATGAACGATACCGTTATCGTATTTGACCGTATACGTGAGTACTTCCGTAAAACACCTAATGGCGATAAGAAAGATATCGTGAACCGTGCGATCAACGATACATTGAGCCGTACCATTATGACTTCTCTTACCGTGTTCCTGACAGCGGTTATCCTGTTTATCTTCGGAGGTGAAGCATTGCGTGGTTTTGCTTTCGCAATGGCAATAGGTGTATTGGCCGGTACTTATTCTTCCATCTTTGTAGCTGCTCCTGTTCTGGTTGACCTCGATAAGAGCGATTCACTGCGTGTAGAAGAAGATAAGGAAGAGCGCATCCGCGTATTGAAAGAGCAGGCTTAATACTGATAAGTGATGAAATAAATGGCTGAAAAGCCATCCATAAAAAATCCCCGGTCCTACAGTAGACCGGGGATTTTTGTTATGATTCTATCAGGGATGAAATGTGCAGGTTTTCCTGCCTTGCCGTTTTGCGGGTTGCAATGAGAGGCAAGGTCGGGATTTGCGGCTTATTCACTCAGCTCGAGCCAGCGCATTTCTTTTTCTTCCAGTAGCGCTACAATAGCTGCAATGCGCTCGCCTTTGCTTTGTAGCGTTGCATAGTCGATGCCGCCCTGGCTCATTTCGGCTTCCAGTTGGGCCTTTTCGGCTTCCAGTTGTGGCATCTCTATTTCGAGCTGTTCCAATTCTCTTTTTTCTTTGTACGACAATTTGCGCGCCTCAGCTTTGGTGGCAGGGCCGCTCGTCTGCTCTTGCGCATTAGCCAAATGTTGTTGCTTTTCGGCCTGATGTCCGGCAGCTTTGTATTTTTCTTCTTCGCGCTCGAGCTCGCGGTACTGTGAGTAATTGCCCGGGAAATCGCGCACTTCTCCATTACCTTCAAAAACAAAGAGGTGATCTACCAGTTTGTCCATGAAGTACCGGTCGTGCGACACAATGATGAGGCAACCTCCAAATTCGGCAAGAAATTCTTCCAGTATACCCAAGGTAGGTAAATCCAGGTCGTTGGTAGGTTCGTCGAGTACCAGGAAGTTGGGGTTACGGAACAGGATGGCCAGTAATTGCAGGCGCTTTTTCTCGCCACCGCTCAGTTTGGAGATATACGTATATTGCTTGTCGGGCGTAAACAGGAAACGTTCCAGAAACTGGGCCGCACTGATTTTGGATCCGTCGGCGAGGGGGAAGAACTCGGCAATATTTTTTACGAATTCTATGACGCGGACATCTTCTTTAACGACCAGCCCTTCCTGCGAAAAGTCGCCGAATACAATGGTTTCGCCCACATTGATTTTACCGCTGTCGGTCTGTTCTTTATTCAGCAGCATATTAACGAAGGTAGATTTACCTGCTCCGTTTTTACCTACGATACCTACCCGTTCGCCTCTTTTGAATGTATAATCAAATCCTTTGAGTATGACTTTGTCGCCAAAGGATTTATATACTTTTTTCAGTTCCAGAATTTTGCCGCCGAGGCGGGTCATTTTTACCTGCAGTTCCAGTTCGGCCTGTTTCACTTTCTTGGCTGCTTTTTCTTTCCAGTCGTAGAAAGCGTCCTGACGCGATTTGGATTTGGTAGTACGGGCTTTGGGTTGCTTACGCATCCATTCCAGTTCTTTACGGTACCGGTTTCGGGCTTTTTCGGTGCTGGCCTGCTCCTGCTCGATGCGTGCCGCTTTTTGTTCCAGGTATTTTTCGTAATTGCCTTTGGTGGTATAAATCTGACGGTTGTCGATTTCAATGATTTCGTTACAGACATTGTCCAGAAAATAACGGTCGTGGGTAACCAGCAACAGGGTTACGTGTTCCTGTCCCAGATAATGTTCGAGCCACTCAATCATTTGCACGTCGAGGTGGTTGGTGGGCTCGTCCATAATGAGCAGGGTATGCCGGTGTTCGAAATCCATGTCGATCAGGACTTTCGCCAGAGCGATCCGTTTTTTTTGCCCGCCTGAAAGTGTGGCGACCTGTTGATCCAGGTGATGAATATTCAGTTTGCCGAGAATTTCCTTCACTTTCGCATCAAAGTGCCAGGCATTCAGTTCATCCATTTCCTGCATGGCTTCAGCAAGTACTACGGGGTCGGGTTCCTGATCCGATTCAGTGAGCTGTTCGTACCTTTTTATGGCATTCAGTACCGGATGGTCATGATCAAAAATATTTTCGAGAATGCTCCGTTTATCATTGAAGTTGGGATTCTGATCGAGGAGTACAACTTTAACGTCTTTATGAATCCAGACTTTTCCTTCGTCGGGTATTTCGGTTCCGTTCAGAATCTGGAGCAGGGTAGACTTACCGGCTCCATTCAGGGCCACAAGGGCAATTTTATCGCCTTCCTGTATATGGAAAGATATGTTTTCGAATAAGGGTTTGTCTGCGTAGGATTTGGTCAGGTTTTCGACTGATACGTAATGCATAGGGCAAAGTTAGATAATTGCAGGCAGCAACGTTGTGATCTGCCCCTTAGTGGTGGGTATTGCGACAATCTTTATGTATGACAAGCCCTTGGCAGGGATGCATTATATTTGCGGGTATATTTTTTTGATCCCGGCATTGCCGGATAATTGTAGCAGATGCGTTTTTTAAAAAGCTTTTTAACCGTTGCCCTGCTCCTGAGCTTCAGCGGTTGGTTATATGCGCAGGAGTATATAGCACCATTGCAGGAAAATGTAGTATTGCGCCGTGCGGCGCAGTCAGGTAGCCCTGTGCCGGTGCAGAAGGCCACCGTGCTGGGTTTGCCTTTTTTCGAAGATTTTACGGGCGCTGGTTTTTTTCCTGATCCGGAACGCTGGGCCGATCGTCTGGTATATGTCAATAATTCTTTTGGCTGGAACCCTGTGAGTCGCGGTGTGGCCACCTTCGATGCGCTCGACGAATTTGGTTTGCCCTATGATACTGTTGCCCCCTATAATCAGTCGCTGGCCGATACACTCACGTCGCTTCCCATTGACCTGAGTAGTTATACGGTTGCCGATTCGGTATACCTCAGTTTCTTTTTTCAGCCAAGGGGCTACGGATTTTCGCCCAAGGCAGCTGATTCTTTTATGCTGTATTTCCTCAAGTCAAGCGGTGTATGGGAACCGGTCTGGTCGACCCCTGGCGATACTTTGCAACCCTTCCGCCAGGTTATGGTACCGCTGACTGATACCGGATACTTCAATGCGCAGTTTCGGATGCGCTGGATTAATAAAGCGACCATGGGCATCAGCAATTCGCATTGGCACCTCGATTATATCAGGCTTGATGCCGGCAGGACCATTGCTGATACTTTGGTGCGTGATTTGGCCTTCAGCCGTCAGCCGAGGTCGGTACTGGCCGATTTTACTGCAATGCCTTTTGCGCATTTCAAAACCAATCCGGCTGCGTTTTTGGCATCTGAACAAAAGGCTTATCTACGCAATAGCGGCAATACGCCTTTTAATCTCAATGTGCAGTATAAAGCTAAAATAGTAGAGCCCGCCACCGCTCTGGGAAGTGGTTCAGGGGCACTCGCCATTGGCGCCTGGTCGGCTGATAGTGTGGCTATGCCCATGTTCGATCTGGCTTCGTTTAATCCGCCTTCATCGGGTACCTATGTAGTAGAGCATACGTATTATTGTCCGGTCATGTACCCCGGTTCCCCGCGCGACAACGATACTATTGTGCAGCAACTTGTGTTCGACAACTATTTTGCCTACGATGATGGCTCTGCTGAGCAGTCTTATTTCCTGAATCTGCAGCCCAATGCACCCGGCACTACTATAGTAGAACATGCCTTGTACCTGCCGGACACATTGCGTGGTATTGCCATTAAATTTGCCCGTCAGGTGCCCTCGGGTGCTCAAAAGGAGTTTTCCATAGTGGTATACAAGGATATTGCCTACAACGGCGGCTCCGATCAGCTTATCTACCAGGAGGAATTCTTATACCCGCATTATGAAGATACTGCTACGGAACTCTCAGTATATGAATTTTCTTCACCCGTTCTGATGGAGCCCGGAATATTTTACGTTGGCATCATGCAACCCGCGGGAGGGATCAGTGATTCGCTGTACATTGCTCTGGACGCCAACAGGGAAGAAATCAATCACCGGTATTTTCGGGTACATACGCAATGGCAGGCTTCGCAGCTACCCGGCGCCCTGATGTTGCGTCCGCTTGTAGGTCGCAATATTCCGCTGGACCTGAGCGAACATTCCAAAGCTTCTGATGCCGTATGGGGTTTATATCCCAATCCTGCAAAAGACCGTGTACAGCTACTTTCGGCCGATGCGGGAATCGCGTACAAGTCAGTAAAGTATCAGATTTGTGATGTTCAGGGAAAGTGTTTGCAGCAAGGTGTGTTGGGCGCCGATGGCTCCGTAGAAATAGCGCCCTTGCAGGCTGGTATCTATTTTGTTCGCATACTTAAGAGCGGACAACCGCCCGTAACGCTGAAAATGCTGAAGTATTAATCATCCGGATCGGATCCGTTTTCTATTGTTCTATGATTTATTCGTTCAAAGGTTTTATACCGGTAGTGCATCCTTCTTCATTTGTGCATCCGCTGGCTACCGTTACCGGCAATGTGGTTATTGGCCGCGATGTGTATATTGGTCCCGGATGCGCTTTGCGTGGCGACTGGGGTGGCATTGAAATTGCCGACGGTTGTAATGTGCAGGAAAATTGTACCGTCCACATGTTCCCCGGTGTTACCGTACGCCTTGAAGAGTCGGCACATATTGGGCATGGAGCTATCATACATGGCGCTCATATCGGCCGTAATGTACTAATTGGTATGAATGCTGTAATTATGGATGATGTGGAGATAGGCGATGAATCGATTGTTGGCGCATTGGCCTTTGTAGCCGCCAATACCATTATACCGGCCCGCTCCCTGGTAGTAGGCAATCCGGCAAAAGTGATAAAACAGGTAAGTGCTGAAATGTTAGCCTGGAAGACCAAGGGAACCCGGTTGTACCAAAGCTTGCCACAGGATATGAAAGACCATTGGCAACCTTGCGAAGCACTTACAGAATTACCACAGAATCGCCCTTCTCAGGAAACGTTGTTCGAGACCTGGAATAAAATAAAGGGTGGCTAGGGGATTTGAGTTAGAGCTTGTGTGCATGCTGCAATTTTTCCGCGTTACTCCGGCCGATGCGCTTGCGTCGGTAAAGATTCCCTCGCAGTCCCCTTTCATCTACAGGCCCGGTTGTATGCTGTTGGCATCGTAATTTACAAGCTACGGGGCTATACACAATTCTGGTTTACGGTCTTTTGTCGTATTCAGGAAAACTGAATCCCACGATGTTGACCCGGGCTTCGTCGTGTAAACTATTATCGGGTGCCAGCGAAAAATTATCCTTCCGTCGCCCGGTAATACTTCGCAGCCGCCGCCAGAGCCGACATAAGTGTTTAATCTATGATGATAGGGACCCTATATAAAAGTCTGTATTACTGTTGTTGCAAAGGCCGGCGAGGGCTACAGCACTGAGGCTCTGCTGTGGCCGGCACCAGTTTACATTTAGGCCCCGGGCGTCGGGGATGTCTATGAAAATGCGGTCGTTGAGGTTGGGCGAAGCATTATCCTGAAGGTTGAGCTGTATGCGTGGCTTGTTGGCGGCAGTGATGCTCCGGGTACCCTCAACGGTAACGATATCGGGTTACCCGTCGTTGTTGATATCCGCTACAAAATCGCCAAAGGCGGGGGCAGGTATAGACCTCTCCGGTTTATACCCATCTGAATCCAGGTAGGGCTTTATGCCTTTACTGCCAGTGGTTTCAGGAAAATGAGCATGCAGGGTTCATCAGAAAGAAAGGGTATAATTGTTTTCAAGGTAGGAGGTTTTATCGGTGTAAAACCGGCGTGATATTGGGCAATTAGTTTATGAAGCAAGGGGTCTGTCGGGTATTTGGATACTAACGATCTTTCCATCCGTACCTGCCTGGTACAATATCCTCGCCAGCTATCAAGTGCCTGCAGAAGTGCTGTGCGTACTATCGCTATAAATACATTAAAAAATGGCAGTGTTCTCATTTGCTTGTTTTACAAAAATAGGCGGTCCTGAGTCGGGGAGTAATCCACAATGAAGGCTGATATTGTCAGCAACTTTTAATGCGATAGTCCTGCATATTGCAAAATCGGAATTATTTTTGCTCAGATCATGGCAAAGAAAACTGCAGAGGAAACTCCCCTAATGAAACAGCATCAGGCTATCAAAAGCCGGTATCCCGATGCGGTGTTACTGTTCAGGGTAGGAGATTTTTACGAAACTTTCCGGGAAGACGCGGTAATTGCCGCGAAAGTGCTGGGTATTACATTGACCAAAAGGGCCAATGGCGCTGCTTCACATATCGAATTGGCAGGCTTTCCGCATCATTCGCTCGAAACCTATTTGCATAAGCTTGTAAAAGCAGGCTACAGGGTGGCTATCTGCGACCAGCTCGAAGATCCTAAAACGGTAAAGGGGATAGTAAAACGAGGGGTTACTGAAATAGTGACACCCGGCGTGGCTCTGAATGATAAATTGCTGGAAAATAAGCAAAATAACTTTCTGGCAGCGCTGCATCTGGACGAAAAAGAACACGGACTTGCTTTTCTCGATATTTCAACCGGTGAGTTTTTTGTAGCACAAGGCAACCTGGAATATATGGACAAGCTGCTGCAGAGTTTCCAGCCCTCCGAGGTTCTGGTGTCAAAGGGCAAACAGCGCAGTTTTCGCCAGTTACTGGATCAGAAGTATTACACGTTTGCGCTCGAAGACTGGATATTTCAACACCATTACGGATACGAAACCCTGATGCGCCATTTCGATACCCAGTCGTTGAAAGGTTTTGGTATTGATGACTGGGAAGCCGCTACTATTGCAGCCGGCGCAGCTTTACACTATCTGAAAGATACAGAGCATCCGCATATCCAGCACCTTCGTTCGCTGCAACGTATTACAGCTTCCGAATTTCTTTGGATGGACCGGTTTACCATACGTAATCTGGAATTGATGCAGAGTCCTTCAGAGAACGGCTACACCTTACTGCAGTCGCTGGATCAGACGCATACCCCCATGGGCGCACGTATGCTGAAGCGTTGGATGATTTTTCCACTGAATGATAAAGTTCAGATTGAGCAGCGCTTAGACTGGGTTTCCGTATTCATTCGCGAGCAGGATCTGGCGCGCGAAATGTGCAATCATTTGAAACAGACCGGCGACATTGAGCGCCTCACCGGTAAAATTCCCCTTCGGAAAATCAGCCCCAGAGAACTGATTCAACTGGCGCGCAGTCTTCAGCATTGTGCAGCCATCAAAACTTTAGGCGCCGAAAACAGCCATGTATCGTTGCAGCAGCTTACACGGGATATTCAAACCTGCAGCGACATTCAGCAACTTATCCACCAGCATCTGGCTGAGGATGCTCCGGTAGCGTTGAACAAGGGTAACGTAATCAAGGAAGGCGTGAATGAAGAGCTGGATCAGCTGCGCAAAATTGCTTATAGTGGGAAGGAATATCTACTCCGCATTCAGCAGGAAGAAAGTCAGCGAACCGGCATTCCTTCCCTGAAAATAGCCTATAATAATGTGTTTGGCTACTATTTGGAAGTAACTAACGCGCATAAAGATAAAGTACCCGCCGACTGGTTGCGCAAGCAAACGCTTGCCAATGCCGAACGGTATATAACGCCGGAACTAAAAGAATATGAAGAAAAAATTCTGGGAGCAGAGGAAAAGATAAGCGCCCTGGAACAAAAGCTCTACGAGGCCCTGGTAGACAGGGTACAGGCCGGTCTGGGTCCAATGCAGCAAACTGCACAGGCAGTAGCCCGTATCGACTGTCTGCTGGCCTTTGCATCGGTAGCCATACAATTCAACTATTGCAGACCGGTTATAAGCGAAGACTCCGTATTGGATATAAGGGCGGGCCGGCATCCGGTAATAGAGCAGCATCTGCAACCCGGCGAAAGCTATGTTGCCAATGATATTTTGCTCAACAAGGAAGAACAACAAATTATCATACTCACAGGGCCGAATATGAGTGGTAAGTCGGCGCTGCTACGCCAGACAGCGCTCATTACTCTTATGTCGCACATGGGCTGTTATGTTCCGGCCACAGAAGCTACCGTAGGACTGACCGATAAAATATTTACCCGTGTTGGTGCCTCGGATAACCTGAGCGGCGGCGAGTCGACCTTCATGGTAGAAATGAATGAGACAGCGAGTATCTTAAATAATCTTAGTAGCCGCAGTCTTATTTTGCTCGACGAAATTGGCAGGGGAACCAGCACTTACGACGGTATCAGTATTGCCTGGTCGATTGTAGAACATATACACAACCACAACGCCAAGCCCAAGACCCTTTTTGCTACCCACTACCATGAACTTAACGACCTGGAACAAAGACTGGATGGTGTGAAAAACTATCATATCACCCATAGAGAAACGGGCAATAAGGTTATATTTCTGCGGAAACTGGAACGGGGCGGAAGCCGTCATAGCTTCGGTATTCAGGTAGCCCGGATGGCTGGTATGCCAGCCTCACTCACCGATCGGGCCAATGAAATTCTGGCCTTGCTCGAAGAAAAGCATGGCGAAAACAGTGCCGCAGAACGTGTTAAGAAAATACCGGTTAAGAATTTTCAGTTAAATATTTTTGACGGAATCGGCGATGATTTACGACGAGTGCAGGAACAGCTGTTCGCTGTTGATATCAATACTTTAACGCCGGTTGAAGCACTTATGAAACTAAACGAACTGAAAGAAATAGTTCGGGCCTATCAATATGAATAGTTTTTTTAACATTTTGTTGTGGCTTTCAAAGGTTACTATTTAGCGGCGGGGTACATTAACAGTTAGTCATTGTTCATTTTTAAAAAATAGACAACATGAAAAAAGCACTGTTAATGATGGGCCTGGTTGCCAGTTTTGGATTCCTCGCCTGCAACTCGGGTACCGATAATGCCAACGATACGGCTGATTCGCTGGAAGCGCAGGCCGAACAGCAGGCAGATATTATGGAGCATAATGCCGATATGGCTGCCGACTCTATGAAATCGGCTGCAAATGCCATTGAAGACTCTATGAAGGCTGCTGCGGAACAGGTAGAAAGAGCCGGCGAACAGAGAGCCGAGCAAATGAAGAATTAAATTCGAATTTTTATAAAACGACGAAGCCTGCAATATTGCAGGCTTCGTCGTTTTATGGTTGTAGCCAATGGAAATATAACCTGTTACTATTGAGCCCTTTTCCCGTTTTTCTTCTTTTTGGCTTTATCCATCCAAAGTAAAAGAGCAGGTTGTAAGGTCAGGTTAAATACCATGGCCAGGAATAGTGTCAGCGAGGTAAGGTAACCTAATGACTTGGTTCCATCAAATTCGGATACTGCAAATACAGCAAATCCGGCCATGAGGATGAGAGAGGTGAAGATAATACTGAGGCCGGTATCGTGTATACTGCGCCGAACGGTCATTTCTATATCTTCATTGTGCGTAGCCAATTCCTGCTTGAAATTGACAAGGAAGCGGATGGTTACATCGACCGTAATACCGAGAGCAACGCTGAATACCAGTACCGTCGACGGTTTGAGCGGAACATTCAACCAGCCCATTACACCGGCGGTTATCAGCAATGGTACTATATTGGTAACGATTGCAATAATTACAATACGCCAGCTGCGGAATAGTACTACCATGCACACCAGAATCATGGCAAAAGCCCACATGAGACTTTCGCGCAGACTGTTTATTATAAATTTACTGCCTTCGAGGAAGGTAATGCTACTGCCCGTGAAGGTAAGCTTGTAATCGGCGGTATCGAATATCTGCTCTGCCTGTGGTCTTATTTCGTTGAGCAGTTGCGGCATAGCTACCGACCCGATATCTGCAACATTTACACTGATGCGGACATGCTGCAAGTTGGTATCCACAAAGGAATTGAGTAAGCGTGCCATCTGATTGGTATCGCTGGTATTCCGTTTGCGCAAGGTACTGATCATATAGGGTTTAAGGCCGCCAAACTCGAAGGCGTCGGGCAGGCGATAATCTTCTAATGCACCGCCGGCAAAACCCTGGCGGGCAAATTTTATACCTTTGATAAGCGTGAGCCCGGCGCCTATTTCAGGGCGCTGCTCGAGCAGATTGGTTAGCGAATCGAGCTTTTCCCAGGTTTGGAGAGAGGCCAGCGCACCATACTTTTTCTTGGTATCCACTATTATTTCCAATGGCATCACACCTTTAAAATTCTTTTCGAAGAATTTTAAATCTGTATAAATTTTATCGCTGTGCGGCAAATCGTCTACAATATGACCTACCGCTTTCAGGCGGAACATGCCCGCTATTGCAATAGCACAGACTATAAAGGTAGCCAGGTATAATTTTTTGCGGTTGTGAAACACCAGTGTTGTCAGTGAATCGAGCAAACGGTTCATCCATTTGCTTTCGAGATAGCTGGTGTGGCGCGTATTGGGCGGTGGCAAATAGCTATACACAGCAGGAATAAATACCAGGGAAATAAAGAATAAGGCCAGAATATTGATTCCCGATACCAGACCGAACTCTTTCAGTATGATACTTTTTGTAAAGAAAAAGACACCGAAACCGATAGCGGCGGTAAGGTTAGTAAACAGGGTAACAATACCCATTTTACCAACCATATTGCGCAAGGCCGGAATTTTATCGTTTAAAGTAGCGTACTCTGTATGGTATTTGTTTAGAAAATACACACAGTTAGGAATGCCAATAACAACAATGAGTGGCGGTATTACGCCTGTGAGAATAGTGATTTTATAACCCACCAGCGCCAGGGTGCCGAAAGACCAGATGACACCAATGGCCACCACAATCATGGACGTGATAACTGCCAGCAGGGAGCGGAAAAACAACATGAGGATCACCGCCGTCAGTGCAAACGAAAGCAGCAGGAAGATTTTTAGTTCATGTTGTACTTTATTGGCCATTTGCGTACGTATATGCGGCAGGCCGGAATAATGCATTTCGAGATTGTGCTTTTTTCCGAAGGCATCGCCCAGAGCAATAATCTCATTAATGACCCGGGTGCGATCTTTAGAGGCTAAAGTCTTTTTGTCGATCTTAATAGCCATTACATAAGCGCCCGATTCAGGATTGTAAAGCAATCCGCGGTAAAACGGGAGGCTGTGGAATACATCGCGCAGGCTATCCAGATTGGCCCCACTAATATCTTTTGGAAAAATTGGTTGTACACCCAGTTTTTTTATGCTGTCGTTGACTATGGCCACAGTGGCTGGTACGCCCAGTACATTATCGACCGAACGCACTTTCCCGATATCTTCAGATAAATGCACATAGTCGGCAAACAGCCCCGGCTCAAAAAGATTCGAAGTTTGTATCCCGAGCATCATTGTGTTACCGTCTTCGCCAAACATGTTGCGGAAACGTTGATAATCCTGAAACTTGGGATTGTCGGTAGGGATAGCACTGGTAAAGTCATAACTCATTTCCACTTTGGAAGCGTAATAACCCATTACGCCGGTTATGGCAAACAGGGTGACCAGGAGAATTACCCGAAAACGAAGAACAAAGTCAGCGATGTGATGCCACATAAGCAATAGAGAAGAAGTTTCTTTGAACAGAAAAACTTCTGTAAATATTTAATAAAAGAATCATTTGTTGCCCGCATGATGACAACAAACATGTGAAAAAGTTGGCAATAAGGTGCGCAAAAGTACGCAATTGATTTTTTTCGGCAGTAAAAGCCTTTGCCGAATGCAGGAGTGTATTAACGGAAGCCGTTCCGAAGTGGTTGCAGTAAATATTCGAGGCCGTTTAATTTGATTTCATACATGGTTTGCAGCAGAACACCCAGTTTTCCTTTGGGAAATCCCTTTTGAGCATACCATGCCAGATAGGCCTCGGGAAGGTCGGCAATGAGCCTGTCTTTATATTTTCCGAATGGCATTTTAAAAGAAACTAGATCTGTCAGTATTTCGGGATTCATGTATTGTCGAAAAAAATACAAATCTAGTTGCTAAGCCGCGGATATAAAAAAAAGACGTGGGTATAATCCACGTCTTTTTTTATATGAGCCATTATCAGGCCATTTTTAATTCACTCTGGCGTTCCTGAACTTTCGCCATTAAGCGTCTTCTGCGTTTGCCGCGGAATCGGTTCAGTATTTTATCAACTATATAATACACACAGGGAACCACTACCAGGGTCAGAATCAGAGAACTGGTCAAACCACCGATAATTACCCAGGCCATACCATTTTTCACCTCAGCACCCGAACCGGTTGCCATAGCGATCGGCAACATACCCACGATCATGGCGATGGTCGTCATAAGGATGGGACGGAAACGCTCGCGGCCTGCATCCAGCAAAGCCTCTACCAGGGTGGCGCCCTCAGCTTTACGCTGATTGGTAAAGTCGACAAGCAGGATACCATTTTTTGCTACGAGCCCCATAAGCATAATCATACCAATCATGGAGAATATTGTAAGCTCGTTCATGGTAAGTGCAAGTGCTGCCAGCGCACCAATGATAGCCAGCGGCAGGGCAAATAATACTACCAGCGGATAAATTGCATTTTCATACAGGGCCACCATGATAAGGTAAACCAACAGGATGCCGATACCCAGGGCTGCGAGCAGACTGGCGAATGAGTCCATCATCATTTCTACGTCGCCACCAAATTCCCAGCTAACACCCTGAGGCCAGTCCTTGGATTTTTCCAGTTTTTGGATTGCCTGCGTGATTTCCTGCGATACAGTACCTACGGAGCGGCCTTGCACATTGGCGTTAACAGTAATAGACGGCAGGCGGTTCATACGTTCCAAAACACTTTCACCCAACATCTCGGTTACGATGGCAAATTGACTCAGCTGGAACGATTGTCCCTGGGCATTTACAAAAGTCAGGTTGCGCACATCGTCAATGGTTGCCTTGTCGGCACCATCGCTTTGCACCAGGATGTCATACTCATTACCTTCAAAAGTATATTTGGCCCGGTCGTTACCGCGGAAGGCAGTACCAATCGCATTACCCACATCGCTGGCATTCAAACCGAATATGGCCATCTTTTCACGGTCCAGTTTCACGTCGATCTGCGGCTTAGGGTTTTTGGTCGAGAACTCGACGTACTGAGTTCCGGGGGTATTTTCTACGATCTTCTTAATATCATTGGCAGCCGTCCTGATTTTGGTACGATCATTACCTTTTACCAGAATCATGATGGGAGCCTGGTTGGCATTACCCGTAATATCCATTGGCGCTACAGTAACTTTTACACCGGGTATCTGTGCAATTTTCTGCTGCATATTGGCACCAAACTCATCGGCTGTAATGGTTCGCTCTTTTTTATCGACCATTTTCACATTGATTTCGGCATAGTTGCTATTGCTTACATTACCCAAACCACCCAGGTTCGATACGCCTATATTGGAAAACACATTGGTTACGGTAGGTTCGCTCATGAGAATTTTCTCGGCCTGCTGCACTACTGCATTGGTTTGGTGCACCGAAGCATTGGGATCCAGTTCGAGTTTAATCACCATTTCACCCTGGTCGCCCTGACTGATAAAGGCACCACCGATGAAGCCTGTAGCGGCCAGCATAATAGAACCTACAAACAAGGCAATTACACCTATAAATACCCAGCGTTTATGTCCCAGCGACCATTTCAGTACACTGCTGTAACCATCGCGCATAGCGTCGATACGGTTTTCGAACCAGATACTGATACGTCCCCATAAAGTGTTTTTCTTAAGATGTACCAGTTTGCCCCAGCGGCTGGCCAGCAGTGGTGTGAGGGTAAAACAAACCAGCAGACTCATCAGTGTAGAGAATACTACTACCAATGCAAACTCGCGCAGAATGTTTCCGATCATACCACTTACCAAAGCCATAGGAAGGAACACCACCACGTCTACCAGTGTAATGGCCATAGCCGTAAAGCCAATCTCCGACCGACCGTCAATAGTAGCCTGACGGCGGTTTTTACCCATTTCCATGTGGCGCATGATATTCTCCAGAATTACAATGGAGTCGTCCACGAGGATACCTACTACCAGCGAAAGCGCCATTAAAGTCATAAGGTTCAGCGACATGCCAAACATATACATCATGATAAAGGTCGGAATCATGGAGGCAGGCAAGGCTACCAGTACGAATAAAGAGCTGCGCATACTATGCAGGAACATGAGCATTACCAGCGATACAATGATAATAGCCAGTATAAGATCCTCCATTACGGCATGTGCCGACTGCAGGGTATAAGTACTTTGATCCGAAGCGATGTCGAATTTAATGCCGATAGACTTGTACTGGGTTTCCAGTTCTGCAAGTGTTTTCTTCATCAGATCGCTTACTTCCACAGCATTGGCATCGGTTTGCTTCAGTATCTGCACACCTATAGAAGGTAAGCCATTGATATGGTTAATGGTCGATACATCTTTTTGTCCGTCTACCACATCGGCAATGTCTTTCAGGAAAATTTTACCGCCATTAGGACTATGGGCAACGACCATATTACGCAATTGGTCAGCACCCTGAAATTTAGCGTCAAACTTAATGGAGAACTGCGTTTGATCGGTCTCCACTTTGCCCGCAGGTGTACTAAGGCTGGCAAGGTTTACTACATTGGCTACCTGTGCCACCGACAAGCCGTACGATTCCAACCGGCCTTTGTCAAGGTAAACTTTCAATTCACGTTCATTGCCTCCTACCAAAGCTACCTGACCCACACCGGGTACATTGGATAGTTGGGGTTTGATTTGTTGGTCAATAAGGTCATACAGTGTTTTATCGTCGACATTGGCAGTAACGCCCATACGTATTACAGGTATATCGTCAGACGAAAACTTGTTTACTACCGGATCGTCGATGTCGGTAGGCAGCAAGGCCCTGATCTGATCTACCTTACGCTGCGCATCGTTTTGTGCTTTGTTTACATCAATGCCATTCAATAGTTGGATGATGACCATAGAGGCACCTTCCATCGACTGTGAATTGATTTTGTCGATGCCTTCCAGCGAGGAAATAGCATCTTCTATTTTCTTGGTAACCGTTCCTTCGATCTCTTCTGCAGAAGCGCCCCGGTAAGTAGTGATAACCGAAACTACCGGAGCGTCGAACTTAGGCAGCAGGTTATAGTTGAGGCTCTTATAGCTGATGGCGCCAAAGAGAATGAGTATCACAAAAATCACCGTTATCAGTAACGGCCGGTTTATGGCTAACTCGGTAAGTTTCTTCATTGTAATTTATTTAGAACCCCTGGCCCTGGCTTCGGGGAGTAATGATTGTTCTGCCTTAATTATTATCTTTCAGTATAGCCTTAATGCCTGAGCCTTCTTTGATATTTACCTGGCCGGCAGTAATAACTACATCACCTGTATTCAGTCCATCCAGCACTTCTACCAGATCGCCGTATTCGCGGCCAACGGTAATTTTGCGAATAACTGCTTTGTTATTTTCTGCGAGGTATACATAAGGGTTTTTCAGACTTTCTACCAGCGCACTACGTGGTATCAGTAATTTTTGTTCTTTACTGTCGCGTGCAAAATCAGCACTTACAAAAGTTCCGGCTTTCAGGGGATAGTCGCTGCGGTTGGCAAGTTGCAGTTCTACCTGATAATTGTGTGTGGCATCGCCCTGTGAGCTGATAAAGGTGATTTTACTATCGAACGAAATGCCTGGATAGATATCGGTAGTTACTTTCACCGTTTGTCCGGGTTTTAATGTGTACACGTCACGTTCGCTTACCATCACGTTTACTTTCAGGCGCGATACATCTACGATATGTCCGAGTACGGTTCCCGGATTTACAAACTCACCTGCTTCTTTCAGCTTTGATACTACCTGACCGCTTACGGGAGCTTTAATGCGGTTGTCGGAAATTTGCTTTTGAAGCTGCTCTATTTGATTGACGGCATTGTCGAGTCCCAGTTTCGTGTCCTGAACAGTGAGCTCTGTAGTGGCTTCACCTTCGAGCAATGTTTTGTACCTTTTGTAATCCTTCTCTGATTTAGACTTTTGCAGCTGGGCTGCTTCCAGTTGCAGTTGCTGGCCTCTGCTGTCGACCTGTGCTATAACAGCGCCTTCACTAACCCGGCTGCCGAGCTCAAAGTTAACTGCTACCAGTTTGCCCGAGCTGATAGCCATAATGTCTGCCTCCTTAAAGGGTACCAATGTTCCGGTTTTCACCAATTGGTCGTTTACATGCTGCAGGCCAACGGTCATAGCGGTAACGGGTATAGCTACATTGGTATTCAGTACAGGTTTGTTTCGTTCGTCTATTTTCTTCTTGTTTGCACCTAATTTAATCGCAATAGCAGCTGCCAGCACTACTACCACGCCGATTATAATGATTCGCTTTTTCATCAGGATATATTGAGATTGTGTTTTTGAATGTTGTTAAAGTTGCTCGTAATAGTCGCGCAGGGTTCCGTTTGCTTTTTGAACATCAAGATCAGCCAGGTAAAAATCAAGCAGTGAGTTGATGTAATTGTTCTGGGCTTCACGGTAAGATAGTTCGGCATTCAGTAAATCACTGATGCTGGCTACTCCCTGACGATATTGCAAAGTGGCATTCTCGTACACTTCGCTGGCCAGTTCCATATTGCTGCGGTTGGTAGCTATGGTTCTTTGTGCCCTTGCCACGGCTGCACCTGCATTTTGATATTGTAGTTTCTGCCGTTCTTCATTGAGTTTCAGGTTTTCCTGCAGGTTATACACATCCAGCGTAGCTCGTTTCAGCTGTGCTGAATTGCGAAAACCACCGAAGAGGTTCCAGCTAAGTTTTAATCCGATAGCGGAATAGTCGAGCAATGGGTCGTAGGCACCTGTTATAGATTCGGAACCAAAACCGTTAGCACCATACCTTGCGTAAAGTCCCAGGGTAGGGTAACGCTGGTCGCGGATCGATTGCCGGTTGATGTCGTATAGCTTCACCTGGGTGGCCTGCTGCAGGTAGTTTACCGTACGGGTATAATCAAACTGCGGGTACATTTTCGCAGGCGGCGTTGTTCTCAGCCATTGGGCGGTGTCGGTAATCACGATATCGGCGTCCTGTGAAAGACCGATATTGTTTTTCAAAGTATTTTGCGCCAGTTTCAGATTGTTTTCTGTAATAGAGATTTGCGCCAGCACGTTATTCAGGTTTACCTGAACCTGTTTTACATCAACCTTTTTAGCTACGCCCTGCTCGGCTTGTAACTGCGTTACCTGCAGTGTTTTTTCAAATCGTTCTTTATTGCTGTTGAGCAGTTCGAGTTGCTTTTGAGCTACAATAATCTGATAATAGGCGTATGAAATATTATAGATCAGGTTCTGGTTGTTTTCTTCGGCATTCAGCTCAGCCAGCCTGGTATTGGAGCTGTTTGCTTTGAGTCCGGTCAGCAGCGACTGATCATATATTTTCTGATCGAGCTGAATCATTTGAGTTGAATTGTACTTGGTGCCGAACGTGATGCGTTGTTCTTCGGTTTGACCGGGAAAGCTTCCTGCCGGAATCACATTCTGCTGCAACTTAACATTATAGTCGAATCCAGCGCTTACATTGACTTGTGGCAGGTACGCCGATAAGGCCTCTTTTGCCTGCTCTTTGGCACCGGTAATATTGTTGCGGCTTACCACCACGGAGCGGTGATGTTCGAGCCCGAAGGCAATACAATCTTTCAAGGTAAAACTATGCGTCTGCTCGGTTTTCTGCTGGGCCCATGCCGGCGCTGCAGCTCCGGTTGTCAGCGTGACCGCCGCCATAAACACATTAATATATGATTTCATCTTAGTTGTTTTTCTTTTAGATTTTTGATCTGCTTAAGCCTGGAGTAATTCCAGTTTATCTGCCGTTCCTTTAATAGCGCTTATGGTATTCATTTTATCTTCAGAATCGAAGGCAGAAAAGATTTCTTCCTCTACCTGTTTTAAAATATCCTTGATTTGTGTGGCTACAAAACTCCCGGTTTCCGTGGTACGCAAAATGTTTTTTCGCTTGTCTTTCTTATCCTGTGAAATACTGATTAATCCTTTTTTCTCGAGCGCAACAACAGTTCGCTGTACAGATGATTTGTCGCGGTGCACCTGATCGGCTACTTCCTGCTGGCTCACGCTCCCACAGTTGTAGATGCAGAGCAGGATCGGCAGCTGTTCCATTTTTACGGGTACCGATGCTTCCTGGATAAGGCTATTGGCTACCCTAAACATAACACAGTGTATCCGGTGCATCTGGAAAATGAGTGTATCATTCATTTCGGAAAAGAAATGCTCCCAGTGTGCAGGAGCTGAATCGCATTTGTTTTTCAGCTGCATGGTCGGAAAAAAATTGTCAAGTTTATGTTGTATCCGTAGGTTCATGTCGATTGGTTGCGGTGATAACTATTGTGTCATTATTACCTTATGCAATCTCGTCAGAGCCTTGATTTTATTAAAAAGGGCGCAAAGGTAAAAAGTTGTTGATATATCAACCAAATGGATGGCTCGTTTTGGTTTTTATTAACGTTGCAAAAGTATTATGACTGTAGTTTTCTTTGAAAAGGTATTATGTCAACTGCGTCAGACCTTCGATGAAAGCGCGTTTTTTTTCGGTGAACGGCGTTTTTGTCAGGCCTCTTTTCCCTGCTTCTTTCCCAAAGCCTTTTTGTATAGTTTCGGAAATTCCGTTTCAATCACTTTAATCAGGGATACTATATCTTCCAATTGTTGTGAGGCTGTATCCTGCTTGTTTCGAAGCACCAGAATTTCTTCAATGATATGGCGGGTATCTCTGTAGTTTTTGATGACTGCTTCGGGGCTGAAAAGCACCTGCAGGCTGGCTTTGAAGTATCGTTTGCGTTCTCCCGATTTAGTGCGTTCCGTTACTATCTGCATTGCCGACAACAAACGCAAAGCATTTGATACAGCGCTTTTACTCACATTAAAATATGCCTGTATTTCATCGAAAGTGGCTTCTCCTTCGGGATGTAAAAATAAATAAATCATCACCCTGGCAGCCACCGGCGAAAATCCCTGCTTTTCATAATAATTGCTATACCGCTCTATCTGCTCTCTGTACTGTTCCATCGCAGCGCAAAATTAGATTTCTTTTTGTTCTCAACAAAGAGAACCAAGTGAATTTTCCTGAAATTAGCAGGAAATTGATAAAAGTATATTTCGTACAGGTTTTTTATGAAAATATTGCGTGGAGCGGGATAGAGCCGACGCACACTGAATAGGTTTTGTGGGATGCAGCTTGAATTCACGATGCAGGTATAGAAATAATTTTTTGAGATATTGAAATCCTTTTTATCTTCGCGGTCCGAATTATGAACAACAAGAAGGTATATAAGCATATGAAACGTTTTACCGAAAAAGGGTAATCCCATAATTGTATTAAGTATACCTTACACGAATACAGAGAGGCTTACCTGACACGGTGAGCCTCTTTTTTTGGGTCTTCGTTTGAGAAAAACGCAACTACAACAACATTAAACACGCAACAAAGTAAATGAGCAAACTCAGCAACCTTGCGGAATCATTGATCGGTTCCGAAATTGTTAAGCTCGGCAACGAGATCAATAACCGTATTCGTAACGGCGAGCATATTTACAATTATACCATTGGCGATTTCGCACCTTCTATTTTTCCTATTCCGGCCATGCTGGAAGAGAAAATAATAGCCGCCTACCGGGAAGGATTTACCAATTATCCGCCCGCCGATGGTATATTGGCCCTGCGCGAGGCTGTAGCTGCATTTATTGAGCGAAAGGAGGGCGTTCATTACGATACTAATGAAATTCAAATTGCTAGCGGTGGACGCCCTTTGATCTATTCTCTTTTTGCCACGGTAGTAAATCCGGGCGATAAAGTTATTTACGCAGTTCCCTCCTGGAACAATAACCACTATACTCACCTGAATGGAGGGGTTGCCTGTGAAATTGTAGCTACACCTGAGCATAACTTTATGCCCACTGCAGCCGATATTGCCCCTCACCTGGACGGAGCAGCGCTGTTATGTCTTTGCACTCCGCAAAACCCAACGGGTACCACACTCGAAAAAGATGAGCTGGAAAAAATATGTGACCTGGTATTGGCTGAAAACCGCCGTCGGGGGCCTGACGAAAAGAAACTGTATGTGCTGTTTGACCAGATGTACTTTACGCTTACCTATGGCGATACCAGGCATTATCATCCCGTTGCACTGCGTCCGGAAATGAAAGAGTATACCATCCTGGTTGATGGTATTTCCAAATCATTTGCAGCTACTGGTGTGCGTGTAGGGTGGTCGCTCGGGCCAGCTGCAGTGATGGCAAAAATGAAAGCCCTGCTGAGCCATATAGGAGCCTGGGCACCCATGGCAGAGCAGAAAGCCACCGCAGATTTTCTGAACGACCCGGCGGCAGATGCCTTTCTGGATACGATTAAAAAATCGCTCGAAGAACGGCTGTGGCGCATATACGGGGGCTTCGAAAAATTACAGCAACAGGGATATCAGGTTGCTGCCATCAGCCCTCAGGCTGCTATCTACCTTACAGTAAAAATTGACTTAAAAGGTAAACGCAGCGCCGACGGGGTGCTTGAAACGCAAGCTGACGTAACCCAATATATATTAAGTGCAGCCGGAATCGCAATAGTTCCCTTCCATTGCTTCGGCGCCGACAAGGAATCGCCCTGGTATCGTATAAGTGTAGGTACCTGCAGACTGGAAGATCTGGATGATGTGTTTGCCAGACTGGAGAAGGCATTGGCCGCGCTGCAATAGTTCATTTGAAACGCCATGAATTTATTATGGGCCGGAGCGGCTGCCGGTGAGGTTCGCTATGCCTTCAAAAGGGCAAAGGCCGGCTTCTGTGAACGAAAGCTGAAACAATCCGGGAGCGCTATGTTTAATCAATAAAAATATCAACTGTTTTACAAATCATGCAAGTGTACAAATTTGGTGGCGCATCCATAGCGACACCTGAAAGAATGCGAACTTTGATACCCATCATTCGCCAGGCCGGAACGCCCCTGGTGGTGGTTGTAAGTGCCTTTGGCAAAACGACCAATGCACTGGAGGCAATAGTGCAGGCTGCCAACGCCGGTCGTCGCGATGATGCGCTGACCCTGACAGCTCAATTGGAGCAACAACACAATGAATATGCGGCGGCTCTGGTACAACCCGAAACATGGGCTGCCTTAAAGGATAAACTAACCGAATATTATACCGAAATCCACTGGGCCATCGACGATGCCGGCAGGCAATCGAAAGATTATGTATATGATCAGATTGTTTGCATCGGTGAAATTTTGTCCACCACTATTTTGAGTGCATTCCTTGCCGAACAGGGCTTGCAGAATCAATGGCTGGATGCGCGCGATTTAATAAGAACCGACGAACATTACCGTGATCCCAATGTTGATTTTGAATTTAGCAGGGGCAGGGTACAGCAGTTGATGTTGCCTGCTTTACAGGCATCTGAGATTGTAATTACCCAGGGCTTCATTGGAAGTACTGCTGATAACAATTCTACGACCCTTGGCAGAGAAGGTTCCGATTACAGTGCAGCATTGTTTGCAGCTATGATACCTGCGCAGTCGGTAAGTATATGGAAGGATGTAGAAGGCCTGCTGAATGCCGATCCGCGCCTGTTTCCCAACACGGTAAAAATAGATGAAATAACCTATCATGAAGTGATTGAAATGGCTTACTACGGTGCACAGGTAATACACCCTAAAACTATTAAGCCCTTGCAAAACGCGCACATTCCACTGTATGTGAAATGCTTTCTGAATCCCGGTCTGAAAGGAACCTGCATACAGGAAAAGACCGATGCATTTGTATATCCGCCGCTGATTGTTTTAAAGAAAGATCAGGTATTGCTTCAGGTAACCAGCCGCGACTTTTCTTTTATTACAGAAGAGAACTTGCGCAATCTGTACGATATCTTTCATGCGCAGCATGTTAAAATCAACCTGATCCAAAACGCCGCTATCAGTATGGTATTATGCGTCGACAACCGTACCGACAAAATAAGTTCGCTGGTAACTGCATTGGAGCAGGATTATAAGGTGTTGAAAAATGAAGATGTGCAACTGCTCACCATCAGGCATTATACGCCTTCCATTATGGAAGAACTTACTAAAGGCCGTTCGGTATTACTCGAACAAAAAACGCGCAGTACGGTGCAGGTTGTGGTGAAATAAATATCTGAAAGGGCAAACGGGCTGAACGTAAATAGTTTTGCCCGTTTGCATTTCATACACCAGGGTATAGCGCTAACCTTAGATCTTAATATAGGTAGCAACTGCTTGTGCTACGCGTTCGCCATCCATGGCGGCCGATATAATACCGCCTGCATAACCGGCTCCTTCGGCGCATGGAAACAGGCCTTTGATCTGCACATGTTGCAAGCTTTCGTTGTCGCGTGGAATGCGTACCGGAGAAGAGGTGCGTGACTCTGTGGCCGTTACAATGGCCTCCGCCGTATAATATCCTTTCATTTTTTTGCCAAAACTCACAAAGCCTGCAGCCAGTGAGCGATATACTTCCGCGGGCAGTACCTCGTGTAGCAAGGCGCTCTGAACTCCGGGCAGATAAGAGCATTTGGGCAAACTGGAGGATAGTTTACGATCGCAGAAGTCTGTCATCCGTTGCGCAGGAGCCACCAAACGACCCCCGCCGGCCTTCCAGGCCTTTTGCTCCACCATTTGCTGAAACTGCATTCCCGCAAGCGGTCCCTGAAATCCGTAAGCAGCGAAATCAGCTTCGTCCACGGTAACTACCATGCCAGAGTTGGCATAGGGATTGTCCCGTTTTGAAGGTGACCAGCCGTTGACAACAAGTTCTCCTTCGCTTGTGGAGGCAGGTGCAATAATGCCGCCCGGACACATACAAAAAGAAAATACACCGCGGCCATGTTCCTGGCTTACGAGTGAATAGGAGGCCGGGCCAACCAGATCGCCGAGATCCCTGGGATCGCAGCGGTACTGCGCCTCGTTAATCAGCGACTGCGGATGTTCTATGCGCACACCCAGAGCGAAAGGTTTAGCTTCGATCAGGATATTGCGCTCGTGAAGCATGCTGAAAATATCGCGGGCCGAGTGGCCGGTGGCCAGAATGAGTGCATGGGCTTTAATAGTTTCCTGATGGTTGACAACAACGCCTTTTAACACATCGCCTTCAATCAGGAGGTCTGTTACTTTTGTATCGAATAAAACTTTTCCGCCGCAGGCTTCGATAGCTTCCCGCATGGCCACTATAATGCCCGGCAGTTTATTGGTGCCTATATGCGGGTGTGCTTCATACAATATCTTTTCTTCGGCTCCAAAATGCCGGAACCATTGCAGGCTGCGGAGTACATTACCTCTCTTGGTAGACCGCGTGTATAATTTACCATCACTGTAGGTTCCGGCGCCGCCTTCGCCAAAGCAATAGTTCGACTCGGGATTCACTATGCCCTGCTTATTCATGGCAGCTAAGTCGCGGCGACGGTTGCGTACATCTTTGCCGCGTTCTAAAATGATGGGGCAGAACCCGAGTTCTATCAGGGTAAGGGCAGCATATAATCCTGCCGGACCCGCGCCGGCAATTAGTACCGGTGTTCCATGTTCTACTTTTTGTAAGCGGGGCTCGAAAGCAAAAGCGTCTTCAAAGACTTCTTCGACAAAAACATTAACAAGCATTTGCATCATAACGGTACTGCCGCGGGCGTCTACCGATTGGCGCAGCACCTGCGCAGCGTTGATGCGTGAGGCCGCAATATTTAATTTCGCCGCCGCGTGGCGGCGTATCATCTGTTCATTGGCGGCTTCAGCGGGTGTAATCCGAAGCGTTACTTGTTGTGGCATTCTGTCTATGAATGAATTGAAAATTGCTGCAAAAATACTGCAAAACGGCTGAGGGATTTTATTGTTGTTAAGTCGTAAAGTTATTACCTGCTATTGTCGGTTGTTTCAACTACTTCCTAAAAAAAGGCACCGGACAGCTTTGCTGCCGGTGCCGCCCCATTGCCCATTGAGGTTTAAAGCTTATTTACTTTTATCCGGTTGCTGGAATTACTGTCGGTAAGTTCCAGAAAATACAGTCCTGCTGCAAATGAACTCATGTCAATTTGAATGGAACCGCCGGCCGGCAGTCGCCGCTCCCATAAAACTTGTCCGCTTATATTTACCAGGCGCAGATGGCAGCTTTGAATTCTCTTTTGCATACTGATACGTACGTAGTCCTTTACAGGATTGGGAAAAACATGTATTTGATTGCCCTTGGCCAGTTCGTGTATGTTGTTAGGGTCGTAGGCGAAACAATCGGAGGTGTCGCTGCAGCCGTTGGCAGAAACGATAACGGCGTAGTTGCCTGCACGCTCAGGCTGATACGAGTCGCCGGTAGCCCACTGTATAGCTGTCATGTTCTGGTCGCAGTCCAGCCATTGATAGCTGTCGCCATTGTTTGCCAGCAGCATTCCCTCGCCCAGGGTAATGGCAGCGTCCGGTCCTTCTATAATCGTCAGTTGGAGTATAACATTACTATCGCATCCGCTCTGGTTGGTAAATACAAGGGCATGCGTACCTGAATTTGTAATAATAGTATTGTTATCGACTACATATTGATTGCAGGCTGATTCTGTAAGCGTAGGACCGCTATTTGTATGCCCGATGGTAATATCAAAGGTCATAATACTATCGCAGCCTGTAACACTCGGAAAAGTTTGTTCGTAGATTCCGCCGGTATAATAAACGTTGCCATTAATCACAGCCGAATCGCAGTAATGTTCCGTAACTACGGGATTAATGATTGTTTGACCGCTGATCGTAAGGTTTAACGTTACAATACTGTCGCAAAGCAGTGAGGATACCAGTGTGTCGGAGTAAATTCCGCTGCTGGTATAGGTTTGTCCATTAAACACAAAGCTGTCGCAGACGGTCTCGGTCAATGTATCGAATACCATGCAATTGGTACCGAATTTAACTACGAACACGTCGCTACCTCCGACGGAACTGAGCGATCCGCCGGTGCCACCGACATTAACATTAACACCAGAGGCCGAAAATTGGCCGATTGCATAAACGTTATTGTTGTAGTCGACAGCAATTTGATGGCAAAAGTCGCTTTCGGGCCCGGTAAAGTGCCGCGCTCCCTGAAATACTCCGGTGCCGGAGTATTTGGCAAGATAGCCTTCGGATCCACCACCCGTGTTCAGGGTGCCGCCGGGACCGCCCGGATTCAAGTCGGTATTCCCCTGGAATTCTCCAGCAAGGTACACATCACCTGTGGTATCAATGCCAATGCTAAGACCGTAATCGGGCGCAGTTCCACCCATGGATCTTACCCATTGGAATGCTCCTGTGCTATTATATTTGGCCAGATAGATGTCGATATTGCCTGCTGATGTCACTATGCCGCCGGTGCCACCGGAATTGAAGTTCGCGGTTGACTGAAAATTCCCGGATATATACAGGTTCCCGTTTGCGTCCGTTCGTACCGATCTTCCCTGATCTGTCAAATTCCCACCTACGCGTTTTACCCAGAGAAAGGTCCCGGCTGTGGTGTATTTGGTAACATATACATCATCGGCTCCGTTGCCATCCGCCAGTCCACCCGTACCTCCGACGTTGAAATTTGTTGTTGCAGAAGCGGTATTTCCGGTTACGTACACGTCCTGGTTAATATCGACCGTAACATCAAACGCCAGGTCGGAAGCCGTGCCTGCTATCGTTTTCACCCATTGAAAGGTGCCGTTGCTGCTGTATTTTGCAAGGAAGGCGTCGCTACCGCCTGCGGAAGTTACACTGCCGCCCGTTCCTCCGGGATTGAAGTTTCCGCCCGCCGATGCTACCTCACCGCATACAAACACATCACCATTGGCATTCACAGCAACACTCTGGCCACGATCAATACCCGTTCCGCCCAGCGCTTTTGCCCATTGAAACACGCCATTGGTGTTAAACTTCGCAACAAATGCATCCATTGAACCGCTTACGGATACTGTACCACCTGTACCGCCGGGGTTAAAGTCGACGCCCGGCGAGGCAATGATGCCTGTCAGGTAAACATCCCCATTGTCGCCTACTGCAACTCTCGAAGCCTGGTCAGAGCCGGTTCCTCCCATTGTTTTCACCCAATAAAATACGCCACTCGGGCTATATTTCGCTAAAAACATGTCGTACGTGCCGGCACTGGTAACTGCACCTCCGGTGCCGCCGGGGTTGAAGTCAGCAGCCGTATTGTAAAACCCGCATATATAGATATCTCCGTTATTGTCTACGGCAATACTTCGGCTAAAATCTGCCCCGGTTCCTCCTACCGACTTTGCCCATACAAAATCCGGTATCTGCGACTGAACAATAAAGGGAAGAACGGTTAGCAGTAGCACTATTACCAACCGCCTTCCGCAGGGGAATAGCCTGGTTAGCCATGGGATATCGGAAGCAGAATATTCTTCCTTCCTGCTGTCCAAAGATCCTGGCCTGAATGTGTACAAGTTCATACGCTTCATATTGATTGATTTTTAGTGATTAAAAAATGTATATTCCGTACCAATGCCTGTCTGAGCCCTTTTTGCACGATTAATTTTGTTAATGCAATCAAAAAAAGAGAAATTAGCCAGTAAGAGAAAAACTAATTTTAGTTGAAAGTGAGATGCCAGAACTAAAGGCTGAAGTGTTTTGCTTATAAAATGTGGACCGAAAAAATAGAAGATGCATCGCAAAAACGACGATTTAAACAATTTGGTGGATTCACTCAGCAGTGAAGAGAAACGTTATATAAGGCGGTTTTTGGGCATGCAGGGACAACAGGATACCCAGCCTTTTTACCTCCAGGTGTTTGAAACGATGTTGCATGGCAAAAGTGAGATTAATGCAACCCATCAGACTTCGCCGCAGGCCCTTGTAACTGCACGCCGGCACCTTTATGCCAATATACAGAAGGCCCTTCGGGTAATGTATCAGGACGCTTCTGCCGATATGCAAATTCAAAATTTACTGGCTGATGTCGAAATTCTGTACCGGCGTAATCTGCCGGAGCAGGGATTGCTGTGCCTGCAGAAAGCAAATAAACTCGCGGTACGAAGTGAGCAATTTGGTCTCTTGTTGCAGATTTTACATTGGGAGCGCAAACTGAATATTATTCTGGGCCAGGCTACACGTTCTGCGGCAGAAATTGCGGTCGAAGAACAAGCTGTATTAAGCCGCCTCGACCAGGTAATGGTTATGGAAGCCATTTATGGAAAAGCTAAAGCGCTGAAGCGACAGTATGGTTATGTGAAAGGTCAGCTAAAAGAAGACCTGGCCAGAGAAACCATCCTGGCAACGGGAATGCCGACATTGGAAGGTTGTAAATCGCAACAAGCGGTGTATTACTATAATTTCATTCATACATTGTACCATTGGATGCAATTGGATCATCGCGCCGCATACAACTATAGCAAGCAACTACTAGCTCCCGGGCTGCAGGGTGTATTACCCACCGATTATCTCGACGGGATACTGGAACATATTACCTCTTGCATGTGTCTGGGGTATTTTGGCGATGCATTGCGTCACGTGGTGCTTGCAGAGGAATATGTGGCAGAACAGAAATTTAGGGAGACACATAACTTTCATGTCAAACTGTTCTGTTATAACTGGGGCTACAAGCTTGTGATGTTTAATTATATGGGTGCATATGAGCAACTTCGCGAAGCCACGGATGTGGCAGAGACCTGGCTCCAAAAAAATGCGCGGCTGTTGTCTGAGGAAAACCTCTTTGTGACCCGGGCTAACCTGTTAAACGCATACATCGGTATTGCAGCATATGATAAGGTAAATCAGTTGTTGCGCGACCTGTTTCAGAAGAAAAGTAAAACACTGAGGTTGCATTTTTACGACAGCCTTTATTTTTTTCGCTTGTTTAATCTGATACAATCCGGAGCATTTGAGGTTATTCCTTCCATGGCTGTGGCTGCTTACCGGCACTACCGTAAGGTAAACGACAGCTCGGGCAGAGTTGAGGTTGAATTACCGGTAGTGCGGCTTCTGGTTAAAGATTATGATTATGAAAAGCGCAGCGTCAGGAACGAACTGCTGAGGGAAATAAAGAGCATTCTGGAAGCTTATGTTGCACGTATCAAAGGTGTCAATAGTTTTCAGGAACATTATACGTTTTATATCATCTGGTGCGATGCGCTCATGGAAGAGCTTCCTTTCTGGCAAGTCGCCCGGCGGTGGTACCTGCAATTTCAGGAACGAATAGCACAACCTCCCGGATGATCCACGGTCCGTACCAATGGGTTCACTGAATGTTACGCTCATCAGCCTCCGGATGGGTACGCAGGGCTTTTCCTCCTTTCAGGTTACTGTATCTAATTTACTGCAGCGGCCGGCATAATTTTTAATGACTTTCTGCCGGCATATCCCTTAATTTTGTGGCTTTCAGAAAAATTATGTCTCAATTACATCTATATAATTCGTTTACAAGACAAAAAGAGCTGTTTAAACCTATTACTCCCGGTCATGTGGGACTGTACGTATGTGGCCCAACTGTGAGTGGTGAGTCGCATCTCGGACATGCCCGGCCTTATATTACCTTCGACGTGGTAGGCCGGTACCTTCGTCACCTGGGCTACAAAGTGCGCTATGTTCGCAATATTACCGATGCCGGCCATTTTGAAGAAGAAGGACGTGAAGCGGAAGATAAAGTAGCTAAAAAAGCCTTGCTTGAAATGCTGGAACCCATGGAACTGGTACACAAATACACCAGTTTGTTTCATTGGGGAATGCGCAAGTTCAACAACCTGGAGCCGTCGATCGAGCCCACTGCTACCGGTCATATCATTGAACAAATCAACATGATTCAGGACATCATGGATAAAGGTTATGCTTATGAAGTGAATGGTTCGGTATACTTTGATGTGAAAAAGTACGCAGCTGAGTATCCCTATGGCAAACTGTCGGGCAGGGTCATTGAAGATTTGCTGGAAACAACCCGCGAACTGGAGGGTCAGGAGGAGAAGCGCGACCGTGCCGATTTTGCTTTGTGGAAGAAAGCCCCGCCCGAGCATATAATGCGCTGGACCAGTCCCTGGGGTGAGGGATTCCCGGGATGGCATATTGAGTGCTCGGCAATGAGCAGCAAATACCTGGGTCAGCGTTTTGACATACATGGCGGAGGTATGGATTTGCAGTTTCCGCACCATGAAAGTGAAATTGCCCAAAGCACCATTGCTCATGGATGTGCGCCGGTAAACTATTGGATGCACAACAATATGATTACTATCGAAGGCCGGAAAATGGGCAAGAGCTACAATAACGTAATTAAACTTACAGAGCTGTTCAGCGGTGATCATCCCATGTTGCAGCAGGCTTATCACCCCATGGTAATTCGCTTCTATATTCTGCAAACGCATTATCGCAGTACGCTGGATTTTTCTAACGAAGCCCTGCAGGCCTCCGAGAAGGCGCTGCGCCGCATTTGGGAAGCTTATGAAGTGTTGCAAAAATTGCCGATGCCTGCCTCTGCCACAGGAAGTGATACGGCATTGGAAGAGAAAATAGCAGGCAACTGCAATGCCTGCGCCGACGACATGAACGATGATTTTAATACCGCTAAAGTACTGGCCAACCTCTTTGAACTCGCGCCCCTGATCAATGGTATTAAAGGTGGACAAATATCCGCCTCAGCCATTGGTAGTGAACACCTGCAATTGATGCAGAACACATTCAGGATGTACCTCGAAGATATATTGGGTCTTCAGCCACTGCAGCAAAACAATGACAGTAAACTGGATAATGTACTGCAACTGGTAATTGAAATGCGCCGCGAAGCCAGGCAGCGCAAAGATTATGCAGCGTCGGATAAGATACGGAACACACTGGCCGCAGCAGGTATTCAACTGAAAGATGAAAAGGACGGAACCGTAAGTTATACGATTGAGTAATGTATTTGTATTGGGTATCCTGCGTATTGTTGCACATCGCCAATGCGCAGGATATTTTATTTTGGGCTGCATGAAAAATTTTCCTCAGGTATGCTTATTTTTCCGCCCTATTCAACCATTATTTGGAACAACACCACTCCATATTCCGAAAGTTGCTGCGCAATAAACCTGCGGTTCTTGCGCTTTGTCTGATAGTGCTGACCACGCTGCTGGCCATTTTTGCTTATCCTTTATCGCCCGACAATACGCCCGATGCCAACAATATGGTGGTAGAACTGGGAGCCCGGCCGTCCGGATTCAGGCAGCAGGTATTACTGGTACCCAAACAGAGAAGTCCGGATCAGGGAAGCTTTATAAGCCGGATATTTACAGGCACACCCAGCCCATATAATCAGGTACCTGTCAACGGCTATAGCCTGCAGGGCGATACCCTGTATGCAAGGCATTATATAGATGGGGGTTTGGAAGATACGCTCGCGTTTCCCCTGAGCGTGCTGCAAGTGCCGGATGCTGCGGACGCTGCCGGTTTTGTAGCAGCGAACAGGATACTTACAGTGAAATACTGGCTGGGCACCGACCGTTATGGACGTGATATATTATCGCGCCTGCTGGTAGGTGCCAGAGTAAGTATAGCAGTGGGTATCGTGTCGGTCGTCTTATCGCTAAGTATTGGTATATTGATGGGAGCATTGGCAGGCTGGTATGGTGGTGTTGTTGATGGTATGGTGATGTGGCTGGTCAATATGCTTTGGTCGATTCCCACATTACTATTGGTATTTGCCATTACGCTCACCATTGGAAAAGGTTTCTGGGAAATTTTTATAGCCATAGGCCTTACCTCCTGGGTAAGTGCGGCACGTCTCATAAGGGGTCAGGTGATGCAGCTTAAAGAAATGGATTTTGTAACTGCAGCCCGGGCGCTGGGTTATACGGATGGCAGAATTATACTGCGCCATATTTTACCGAATATTGCAGGACCTTTAATGGTAATTGCTGCGGCTAATTTCGCGACGGCCATACTCATCGAAGCAGGCCTGAGTTTTTTGGGAATTGGTGTTCAGCCTCCTACACCTTCCTGGGGTTTAATGATTAAAGAACATTATAGCTTTTTACTCGCAGGGAATCCGCTGCCCGCACTTATTCCCGGAGCGGCCATAATGCTGCTGGTGCTGGCTTTCAATATTTTGGGGAATGCACTTAGAGATGCGGTCGATGTGCGCTAGTGTTATGGTTCTCCTTTTATCCAAATACGCATCCTGAAAATCATAGCAGGTGAAAACAAAGGTTCAGCCGAGGTTTTTATTACTTTTGCAGATCAGATTTTCTTACAATATCAACAATCTCAATGTTACAAATACAATTATTCAGACAGGAGAAAGAGCGCGTAGTCGATGGACTGAAGAAAAAGAATTTTAAGGATCTTCATCTGGTAGAAGAAATTATAGCGCTGGATGAGGAGAAACGGAATATACAACAGCAGGTTGAAAGCATTGCTGCAGCGGGAAATGCAGCAGCAAAACTGATTGGTCAATTAATGGCTTCGGGTCAAAAAGAAGAAGCTGAACAAAAGAAGCAGGAAGTAGCCCAGGGGAAAGAGCGTACCAAAGATCTGAACCAGCAACTTTTAGATGCGGAAAATCGCCTGCACGATCTTATCGTGTCTCTGCCTAATTTGCCTCATAGCTCGGTACCCGAAGGCACTGCTCCCGAGCACAATGAAGTAGTACGTACCGGTGGCAGCATGCCGCAGTTGCCGGCGCAGGCGGTGCCTCACTGGGATCTGGTACATCGCCACAATCTTATCAATTTTGAACTGGGTACCAAGCTTACCGGAAGCGGATTTCCGGTGTACATTAACCAGGGCGCCAGATTGCAGCGGGCTTTGGTGCAATATTTCCTCGATACCAATACCAATGCCGGTTATACCGAGTATCAGGTACCACTAATGGTAAATGAAGATAGTGCTTATGGTACCGGACAACTGCCCGATAAGGAAGGACAAATGTATCATGCCCGGGAAGATAATTTTTATTTGATTCCGACTTCCGAAGTTCCGCTCACCAATATTTTCAGGGATGTCATTCTGAAGGAAGCCGATATGCCTGTTCGCATGACGGCATACACACCCTGCTTCCGACGCGAAGCCGGCTCTTATGGTAAAGACGTAAGGGGACTCAACCGACTGCACCAGTTTGACAAGGTCGAAATTGTACAATTGACCCAACCCGAAAATTCGTACGAAACACTGGAGCAAATGCTGGCACACGTCGAAGGATTGTTGCAGCAACTTGGTCTGCACTACCGCGTTTTGCGTCTGTGCGGCGGCGATATGAGTTTTACCTCAGCTCTTACCTATGATTTAGAGGTGTATAGTGCCGCGCAGGAGCGTTGGCTGGAAGTAAGTTCTGTATCCAATTTCGAAACCTTCCAGACCAATCGTATGAAGATCCGGTACCGCGATGAACAGGGGAAAACTAAACTGGCTCATTCGCTAAACGGAAGTTCGCTGGCCCTGCCCCGAATTTTGGCATGTTTGCTGGAAAACAATCAGCAGGAAGACGGTAGCATTCGTATACCGGAAGTTCTGCATTCGTATACCGGTTTTACCAAAATCGGCTAAAAACAAAATCGCAATCCTCATGATTCAACGTATTCAATCCGTTTGGCTATTACTTGCAGCGCTGGTTTTGTCGCTCATGTTTTATTTCGATATTTACAAGTTTGACACCGTTCCGGCTACAACGCTTGGTATTGGCAATGATTTCATCGCCATCGTTTTGGTGACCCTGAGTATGGTGCTCAGCCTTGTAACCTTGTTCCGGTATAAGAACCGAAAAAGTCAGATCAGTTTTAGCTGGCTCAATATTCTGGTATGTCTGGCTTTGCAGGCATGGCTGTTTGTGGCCATCAATAATGCACAGCCCGACACCGGTGCTGTTAAAGGCCATTACTGGATCGGTACTTTCCTGCCGCTGTTAACCCTGGTTTTGTTATTTATGGCAAAAGCAGGTATTCGAAAAGATGAAAAGCTGGTTAAGTCGCTCGACCGGCTCAGATAACTGATTCAAACCCTTGATGCCGCCACTAAGTATTGTTATACCCTGTTATAATCCGCCTCCCGGCTGGGAGTTGCGGATTATAACTGCATGCCGCGATTTGGTGTCAAGGCTCGGTTTTGAACCCGAATGCATCCTGGTAAATGACGGCAGTACGCAAACACTTTCTCCCGATGCCCTACAGCAGCTGCAGCAACAGTTAAGCCATTTTGTATATACGGGATACGAACAGAATCAGGGCAAGGGTGCGGCCCTGCGGCAGGGCGTAGCGGTGGCCAGAGGAAAAACAGTCATCTATACAGATGTTGATTTTCCCTACACAGCCGAAAGCCTTATCAAGGTATGGCAGAACCTGGAAGCAGGTGCCGACGTGGTGATTGGTATTAAAGATGCCGGTTATTACAAAAATGTACCCAGGGTCAGGATCCGGATTTCCAAGTTCCTGCGTAAACTCAATAAGTTTTTCCTGAATATTCCTGTTACCGATACACAATGTGGTCTTAAAGGTTTTAACGCTGCAGGGAAATCCGTTTTCCTTGATACTACTATTGAGCGCTACCTTTGCGATCTGGAGTTTATTTACAAGGCTTATAAGGTTCGCCCGCCATTGCATATAAAGGTACAGGAAGTGCAGTTGAACGAGGATGTGCAATTCAGGAAAATGAACTATCGCATCCTGCTTACGGAAGGTTGGAACTTTTTTAAACTGCTCCTGCGAAAATAGCCTAAGCGAAATACGCATCCTGGTTTTATCTAACAACCACATTCATGGACTTAACGCAAATACAGCATTTTTGCGCCTACCAGGAACGCTGCCATAGCGAGGTGCGCTCCAGGTTGCTGCAATTGGGTTTTAGAGGTGAGGATCTGGAAGAGGCCGTAGCTGCATTGGTTGCCGATGATTTCTTAAATGAGGAACGATATGCCAAAGCCTATTGTGGAGGTAAATTCAGGGTGAAACAATGGGGAAGGAATAAAATCAGGCAATCGCTCCAATGGAAGCAGGTGTCGGATTATTGTATCCGTAAAGGTATGGAAGAGATACCGGAAGAGGATTACCACAGAACACTACGCGGGTTGGCGCTCAAAAAATGGGAGGAACTGAATGCGGAAAAGAACGCCTGGATACGAAAACAAAAGGTTCAGCGTTATTTACTGCAGAAAGGATACGAAGCAGACCTGGTACGTAATTCCTGCGAGGATCTGGAATAATTAAGACAGGGTACTTGGATATTATCCTATTTTCAATATTTTTACGGCAGGCCGGGCAGGTAGCACGGTATATTGGTGACGATATGATACAGCAAGTAACAGAAGGGGTAAGTGTAACGGTGGAAACTTTTTATCAACCGGAACAGAGTAATCCGCAAAATTCGGATTACCTGTTTGCGTACAGGATTACCATCGAGAACTTTTCTTCCTTCCCCATAAAGCTCTTGCGCCGTCATTGGCATATCCTCGATTCAAATGGTAACCACCGCCAGGTTGAAGGTGAAGGTGTGGTAGGTGCTCAGCCCATACTGGAGCCCGGAGCCTCGTATCAGTATGTTTCGGCCGCCAGTTTGCGCAGCGATATGGGAAAAATGTACGGAACCTACAAAATGGAAAACCTCTACAATAAGAAATTCTTTCAGGTCACTATTCCCGAGTTTGAGCTCATAGCACCTTTCAAAATGAATTAACGCCGGGTTTTACCCGGCTTCTTTTTTCCGGAAATTTCCCGGTTTTTCCAGCGCTTTCAATTGTCTAGCTTTGAACAGCATGCGCCCGATCGTCCAGGATTTTTTTAGCGCAGCTTTCTGTCAATGGACATGTATCGTTCTTCGAAGCAAAGCAGCATATCGCAATATCCTTTCCTTATGTTGTTGCCGGCACTATGCATGGGCATAATGCTGCAGGAACAGTTGTGCAGGTATATTACCTTCCCTTTCCTGTTTTCTTTAGTATTGGTATTGCTCGTCGCCGGTATTGTCCTGCATAGGTTGCGCCTGCCCGACGGGAGACTGCGAAGGTTCCGTACTATAATTCTGTACTGCACCCTGGCCGCGATGGGTATGGTGTTGCACTGGCAGCGCGACATCCGACACCGGTCGTCCTGGTTTGGCCATCTGGCAAACCAGGCCACTGCATTCGAGCTGGAATTGATTGCAGAGCCTGTAACCAAAGCTAAATCGATCTTATTATCCTGCGAAGTACGCAGCGCACTGGTCCATAATACCTGGGTGAACACGACCGGTGAACTGCCGGTATACCGGTACCATACGGCCAATAGCCCGATGCCGCAGCTGGGGCAGCGTATGCTGGTGCCCGGGAAAATAAGAGCCATACATGATAGCGGCAATCCCCATGCATTTGATTACCAGAAGTATGCAGCCCGTCGCAATCTCTATTTTCAGGCATTTCTGAGTGCCGATGAAATTAGCTTGCTACCGTACGAAATGCCTTCTGCCGGCAGCTTTGTGCAACAGGCACGACGTGCGTTGCTGCAGGCTATCAGCGTCAATCTGAGCGATAGCGCCACGCGTGCACTTACCGAGGCTACGCTGCTCAACGAACGGACAATATTGGATGAAGGGCTGTTGCAGGCCTATTCCATAACCGGCATTGTACACATTATTGCCATCAGCGGTATGCACGTAAGTCTGCTGTTTACTTTACTGCTGTTTCTGTTGGGCTGGATCCGAAACCGGAGATATAACTGGTTGAAGTACCTGATTGCCGTCCCTGTTGTATGGTTTTATATTGCACTCACCGGATATCCTCCCTCTGCTGTACGGGCGGCGGTGGCCTTTACATTGCTGGCTGTGGGTATAGCGGGCCACCGCCAACAAAACAGCCTGCATTCCTGGGCTGCTGCTGGATTTTTACTGCTGGTTTACAATCCTTCCTGGTTATACGATCTGGGTGTGCAACTTTCGTTTCTTGCAGTACTTTCTATCATTTTGTTCTACCAGCCTATACGCCGCCTTTGCACGCCCCGGTTCCTGTTATTGCAATACGCCTGGGATTGTATTGCCGTTAGCATTGCAGCGCAGTTGCTGGTCTTTCCTTTAATACTGTACTATTTCCATCAGTTTCCACTGCTGGGCCTCGCTGCCAGTATCCCCGCAGCTTTGTACAGTTTTCTGTTGATGGTCGGCAGCCTGTTGCTCCTGCTCCTGTATGGTTTGGGCTTACCTGCTGTATGGCTGGGATACCTGCTCACGCGGATTACCGATTGTTTTCATGCCATCATAATCTGGTTGGCGCAATGTACGCCTCATACCTTTCGCGCGCTGTATATAGATATCTACGAATTTTGGACGATGATGCTGCTGGTTTTAGTACTGTGCGCATTCTTTTTCAAACGAAGGTTGCTGTACCTGCAGGCGGGTATCGGGGCTGCCTGCCTGCTTATGGCGGGCTCTGTACTCCGTATTTCATTGGCCGCGCGGCAAGATCGCTTTGTTGTGTACAATGTTTCCGGCGCCCGTCATATTGATGTAGTTGCCGGAAGAGAAGTACTTTATATCACCGACGGCAACCGGGATTCCGGTAAGGTGTTGCAATATACCCTTCAGCCGGCACGGCTGGCTTTTCGCAGCAGGGAAGTGAGACAGGTCAACCAAAGTATTTGGCACATTCAGGGGCGTACGGTATTGCTGTTGCAGCCCGGTAAAAGCCGATGGCTCCGGTCTGTGGAAGTATTTCCGGTCGACTATCTTATACTCGGATCAGGTTCCCAGGTTCAGGCGGAGTTATGTAAGCAGGTGTTCCGGCCCAGGCAGATAATAATCGACGGCAGCGTGCCGCGCTGGCAGGCTATCCGCTGGCGAAAGGATTTTCTGGATGCCGGTATTGTTGTGCACTGGGTGTTGGAAGATGGCGCATGGATGCTGTCCTCCAGCACAGCCGATGCCTTAGAGCAGGACAAAAGAATCAGCATCTTTTAAGAAGGGGAATTGTTTTCGTGTCTGAATAAGTTCTTCTTTGTGAAAAGTATGCGTGTACACAGCCGCCTTGTCTGATTCCTGCCATATAATATTACCTACCGGATCGATAAGGCTACTGTCGCCACTATGGTACATGCCGTTGCCGTCGTTGCCGATACGGTTGACGCCCAGCACATAGCATTGGTTTTCTATAGCGCGGGCTTGCAATAAAGTTTTCCAGGGCACACTGCGACGTTGAGGCCAGTTGGCCACATAAATCAGTATATCGTACCAGTCGTTTTCATCTTTATCTGCCAAAGGTTTTTGGCGGGCCCAGACCGGGAATCGGAGATCGTAGCAAATCAATGGACAAATTTTCCATCCGTTTACCTGTACAATCATACGCCGTTCTCCGGCGCTAAAATATTCCTGTTCGCCGCCGTATGCAAACAGGTGCCGCTTATCGTAGTGGTAGTGCGTGCCATCGGGCTGCATCCAGATAAGCCTGTTGTAGTATTTTCCATCTTCCTCAATAATAATACTTCCAGTGATGATTTTACGAAAGCGTGCGGCCGTATCGCGAAGCCAGTGGAGGGTGGCGCCTTCCATCGTTTCCGCCCAAAGCTCAGGCCGCATGCTAAAACCGGTACTGAAGGTTTCGGGCAGCAAAACCACCTGCGACATTGCCGGGAGTCCTGCTATAACTTCCGTGAAATGTTGCAGGTTTAAGTCTTTATTTTCCCAGGAAATGTCACTTTGTATCAGGCTTATGGTAAGTGTTTGCATAGTTTGCAAGTTAGTTATTTCCCTGGAAAGAAATAAAGCCACCCGCGAGGGATGGCTTAGTAGTAACGATGCCTGAGCGCCCTGAGCTTAGATGCCAAAGAAGCGAATACCAATACAGTAGGGATGTTGGGCCAGGCTATTGCTGTACAGATTGCTTATCTGGTAAGTACCATATAGGTGGATATAGTCGTTCACACCTATTTCTCCGCTCAGGTTCAGGTTGAACTGTTGAAAATCAAAAGGGTCATGGTTTTTTACTTTTCCTCTTTCGTCCGAAATCTGTTTGGTCCAGGAGTCGATGCGGTAGCCGCCTATAAGCCCCAGCCCATAATTGAGCCAGATATCGCCACCCATCCTGGTTTTGAAATTAAACATCAGTGGAACGCTGAGGTAGCTAAATGCCAGTTTGTTTTTGCTGAATTGAACCGAATCATGAATAACCTGGGGCGTTGTTTCATTCAGATGAGAAATGTTCTTGTTGAACCGGAAGTTATAGAACTGCAGCCCCGCCCCGGTATATAAACTGATCTTCTGATTTTTGCTGCCCTGTAGTTTTAGCTTCAGCAAAATAGGCCAAAGATTGACATTGATGGATTTGAGCTGCCGCAACGAATACAGGTTGGTGTTTTTCCGGTCTCCATCCATTTGAAGGTACTGCTGCGCAGCGGGGCCTGAGTAATCGGTACGGTCGTTCAATGCATTGATTCCTAAATCAAACATGAGGAAATGCAGAGCGGCTCTTTTTTCAGAATGTTGAAAAACTTCCGTGTTGTTTCCGACCTTAACGCCTCCCGTTCCGATCGATACATAAGTGCGGTCTTCTTTTGAACTATCTTTCCAGCTAAATGCCACAACCGTTTCCGGTGGTTCTGCGTCGGCTGTAGCTGTTGCAGTGGTTTGCGCCGAAGAAGTAATAGTGAAGTACAATAGTGCGATGAGGAATGCAAATGTCCGAACCATAAATCTGGATTTAAAAGGTATTAATGAAATGATTAGTGAGTTATTTTTTAAGGGCAATTTCCTTTGGGCCGATGCGTATTACCCAGCCAGCATCCTTCAGCAGTGAAGCTTTTTGCTGAACCTGTTCCTTTACATGCTGCACCTGTGCCAATAGTTCGTCAAAGGCTGCAATATGCTCATCGTTGAGAGGCATCCATTCCGGTAATTTGCTGCGTTCCGGAGCTATTATTAGCGGTGGTGGTGCGGCTATGGCTGCTACAACAGTAATATTTGTTTCGATCAGGCCTGGTTGTCGGCAAGTTTCAATAGCAGCTATGTGTTGCACGGGCGGTGCCTCGGTTATTTGGCTTACCACCGGCTCTGCATGTTCTGTCTTCTTTGCTGTGGTACCTGATCTGGGCCTGATGTTGTGCTGCGTAGCCATTGGCTCCTTCCTGCTGGCAAGGGCTTGTTCAGCTAAGTCTTCCCCGGCAGCTATCCTGTTTTGTGGTTGAACGCTTAGTTGTCCAGCCATTTGCGGTTGTACCGTGGGGGCATTTTTGCGGTACAGGAAAAATGCCGCTGAAGCTATCAATAAGGCTATACTGGCCGCCCTTGCCCATGTCATTTTATGGCCCGAAAAAGGGATTGCCTTTGTTGCCGGCTGCAGCAGGCTGTCCTTTTCTTCAAACACAATTTCTTCCTCCGGCAGGGCAATAGTATGCTGATAACTTTCCAGCAGGGGACGATACTCGGGATGCAGTTCTATGTAATCCAGCAGGCGTTGGCTCGCTTCTGTATCCAGCTCAGCATCTATATACAGCAAAATCTGCTCTTCTATATTTTCCTTATTCAGCTCCATAGTATATCAGATTACATATTCCCTGCTAACGAGATAATTTCTAAGTGCTTTCCGGGCGCGGTGCAGGTATACTTTTACCTGTGTTTCGCTCAGTCCGGTTATTTTTCCTATTTCATCATAACTATATCCTTCGTAATCTTTCAGCAACACCAGGTTTTTCGACTGCTCATCAAGCCTGTTCAGTGCCCGCTCAAGTGTCTTTTTTAAGTCGCTGCCTGGTCTGTTTTCCGTTGGTATAATTTCTTCAACATAGCTGGTATCAACCGTTTTTCGTTTCGACCTGTGCAGGTCCATACACTTTCGGTAGGTAATGGTAAACAGAAAACTTCTTGCTTTTTCTTCCGGTACCTCCCTGCGTTGCTCCCAAAGTGCGGCAAAGGCCATTTGCACTACATCTCTTGCATATTCTTTATCAGCCAGACTCTTCCAGGCAAAGCGGTACAGGTTGTCCGAAAGTCCTTTTACGCAGTTATTGTATTCAGCGGGCGTCATTTACAGTAAATCGGATGAGCAGAGAAAATGTTACACCTCGGTCAAAAAAAAATTTAAAAAAAATGAACCCGGTAAAATTACCGGGTTCATCGCAGTATACTATTATTGCTTCAAATGCTTAGTTAGCTACATCAGCAACTGCTTTGGGAGCAGCAGCCAGTGTTTCCTCATCGGCCTGGTCAGCATATTTTTCGAAGTTTTTCACAAACAAACCAGCAAGTTCTGCAGCTTTTCTGTCGTACCCTTCTTTGTCGCTCCATGTATCTCTTGGATTCAGGATTTCGGCTGGCACATTGGGCACCGATTGTGGAACCAGTACGCCGAATACGCTGTGTGGCACGAATTCAACATTGTTTAATTCGCCGTTCATAGCAGCGGTAATCATCGAACGGGTATGTTTCAGGCTCATACGGCTACCAGTACCGTAAGCACCGCCGCTCCAGCCGGTATTGATCAGCCATACGTTTACATCACTATGTTGTTCCAGTTTTTTACCCAGCAACGATGCATATTTGGTAGGGTGCAGTGGAAGGAATACGCGACCGAAACAAGCTGAGAAAGTTGTTTGAGGTTCGGTAACGCCTACTTCGGTACCGGCAACTTTAGCAGTGTAACCACTTACGAAGTGGTACATAGCCTGGCCTTTTGTCAATTTGGAAATTGGCGGAAGGATACCGAAAGCGTCGCAGGTAAGGAAGAAAATATTTTTTGGATCACCGCCGAACGATGGCTCTTTAGCGTTGTCGATATGGTAAATCGGATAAGCGGCACGGGTATTTTCTGTGATGCTGCCGTCGGCATAATCTACGGTATTGGTACCGTCTATGAACTTGATGTTTTCCAACAATGCATCGGCTTTGATGGCCTTGAAAATCTGAGGTTCTTTCTCTTCGCTCAGGTCAATACATTTGGCATAGCAACCACCTTCGAAATTGAATACGGAGCCATCAGCCCATCCATGCTCGTCATCTCCGATCAGTGCACGGTTAGGGTCGGCACTCAGGGTAGTTTTACCGGTTCCGCTCAAACCGAAGAACAGGGCTACATCACCCTCTTTACCTTCGTTGGCTGAGCAGTGCATCGACAGTACCTGATGGTCGTGCGGCAATACAAAATTCAATACACCGAATATGCCTTTCTTCATCTCGCCAGTGTAAGCACTGCCACCAATCAGAATAATCTTGCGGGTAAAGTTTACAATGGTAAAATTGCCCTGACGGGTACCGTCGGTAGCCGGGTCGGCTTCAAAACCGGGAGCCTGCAAAATCAGCCAGTCATGTTCCTGGGTTTTGATTTCTTCTTCAGTGGGGCGCAGGAACAAATCGTTGCAGAAAAGGTTAGCCCAGGGGGTTTCGTTTACTACGCGGATATTTAAACGGTATTTAGGATCAGCGCAAGCGTATGCATCACGAACCCATACTTCTTTGCCCGCAAAGTAAGCGCACACTTTATCGTACAGTTTGTCAAATGCTTCCGGCTCGAAGGGGATATTTACATCACCCCAATCAACCGATTTTTCGGTGATAGCGTCTTTTACTGTGAATTTGTCTTTGGGAGAACGGCCGGTAAACTTCCCGGTGCTAACGCACAAGGCTCCGGTATCGTTGAGTACACCTTGTCCCAGTTCAAGGGTTTTTTGAGTAAGTGCTGCAGGAGACAAGTTCCAGTGAGCAGTTGCAACATTCAATCCGATGGCTTCGAGGTTCGCCGAAGGATTTTTTAGGCCGTATTCTTGCATGTTGTTTATTTTAAAAAAACTGCGGGCAAAATTAATACAAATTCAGATACAATGTGTGTTGAACAAAGTGAAAGTGTGGAAATACTCACCGCTAAAATTGCGCTAATTTTCTGCTGCCTCGGTACCAATTTCAAAACTTGCAGGTAAATATTTGCCGGAATTTCTCACACTGTCTTACTTTTAACAGCCGACCCCTTACTTGGTTCGAAATTATTTATCTACCACAAAGTCAGAACTATCTTTTTTTATGAAAATATCGTTTCATGGTGCGGCCCGCATGGTCACGGGTTCCAAACATATAATTCACCTGCACCCCGGTAAAAAAATACTGCTCGACTGCGGAATGTTCCAGGGTATGGGCCGCGAAACAACGGCTTTGAACGAACACTTTGGCTTCGATCCTTCCGAAATTACCTGTGTAGTAATCTCACATGCACATATCGATCATATTGGCTTATTGCCCAAACTTGTAAAAGAAGGCTTCAACGGGCCCATTTACTGTACCAGCGCTACCGCCGCGCTGGCCGAAATTATGCTGCGCGATAGTGCTCATATTCAGGAAATGGACGTGAAATTTGCCAACAAAATCAGGGTGGAACAGGGGAAGAAACTGATTGAACCCTTGTACGACTCCGCCGATGTTGCAAAAGTATTCCCCTTGCTGAAATCGTTGGAATATGGTAACTGGACAACCATCGACGAGCAGGCCGAATTGCTGTATACCGAAGCTGGACATATTATAGGCAGCGCATGCGTACACCTGCGCCTGAAAGAAAATGGCAAAACGGTCAACCTAACCTTCAGCGGAGACATTGGGCGCTATGGCGACGCCATACTAAAATCACCCGAAGTGTTTCCGCAGGCCGATTACATTATCATGGAATCGACCTATGGCGACCGGCTGCACCCGCTTTCCGTATCGCCCGCCGAGCATTTGCTGAAACAGATCGAAGAGACCTGTATGCGGAAAAAAGGAAAATTAATTATTCCGGCCTTCAGCGTGGGCCGTACGCAGGAACTTTTATACGCGCTCAACCAACTGGAACTGGAGCACCGGCTTCCCCGGCTCGACTATTTTGTAGACAGCCCCATGTCGGTGGCTACCACCGAAATGGTAAAACGATTCCCCGCGCATTTCAACAGCAAGGTGCGCACCGTGCTGGAGCGCGACGAAGACCCATTCCAGTTTGCAGGACTGACGATGATTGAAGATGTGGAATTTTCAAAAGCACTGAATTTTAAGAAGGAACCCTGTGTTATAATTTCGGCATCAGGTATGGCCGAAGCAGGTCGCGTCAAACATCATATTGCCAACAATATAGAGCAGCCCGAAAATACAATACTGATTGTGGGTTATTGTGAACCGCAGTCGCTGGGCGGGCGTTTGCGCGCCGGCGCTAAGGAAGTCAGCATATTCAGCCGTTCGTACAAAGTGTTGGCCGATGTGGTAGTAATAGATAGTCTGAGTGCACATGGCGATTACGAAGATATGAGCCAGTGGCTGGCCTGCCAGGATCCCCAACAGGTTAAAAAGCTGTTTTTGGTACATGGCGATTACGATGCACAAATCATGTTCAGCAAGCGTTTACAACGCAAAGGCTATGTCGATGTTGTGATACCGGATCAGCACCAGGTTATAGGATTGGGTGACCTCAGCTAGCTGTGAAGCCGCTTTGGAGCTCGCCATTCGTGGAAATACCCATAGCAGGGTATTTCCATATAAAAAAAAGCAGCTTAATTTCACCCAAAATATCAGAATGTTCCGGACACTGCAGCTCCGCAGCCGGGGAGGCCGTTCGGGCAGGTAATTGTAGCTCCATGAAAATCCTGCTGACTCTTTTATTACTGCTGGCATATTTACCGGTCGGTGCTTTTAATAAGGCTGACCAGCTAAAGCATGCTATCGCAGCCACATCGGACCCCGCCCGCCGGCTTGAACTCCTGCTCGATTTTTGTGAAGAAAACAGAACCTATGCCCACGATACGTTTAATAAATACGCCGTAGAGGCGCTGAATCTGGCATTAGCCCGGGGAAATGAGCTGCAGCAGGCTCGTGCCTGGTTATTTATGGCGCTGCGGCAGTATAAAAAAAGCAATCTTGACAGTGTATTGCAGGTGGTCCGATACATAGAAGATCATTTTCGGTTTTCGGAAAAAGATCGGTCGTTTACCAACCGCATCGAAATACTGAAAGCGTCTACCTATCTTAAGCAGAACAAACACAAAGCCGCCCTGGACCTGTTTTATAAAATCGCGGACAAAACGGTCCGCGAAGCCGATCAGGAAAACTATATTAAAAGTATCAACGGTATAGGCTGGGTAGAAATGGAACTGGGTCGCTACCTGGAAGCCAGTGCCTGGTTCCGTAAAGGACTTGCCCAGCCCATAGCGGAACCATCGCCTGTAGCGGCGATTCTGTACAATAATTTAGCCTCCTGTATGGGTGCAACGGGCCATCTCGACTCGGCCCAATATTACGTAGAGAAGGCTATTCAGCTGGCACGCAACCAGGATGATTTGCCTGGCCTCGCCAATGCACTCAACATTTTGTCGAGCTGCTATATAGAAACAGGATACCTCGATAAGGCTATTGCCTGTGTACAGGAGTCGATACAGGTGCGCGAACGTATCGGCGACCCTTTCTTTGTATTATCCGATATGGCACAGCAGGCTTTTTTGTGCACCAAAATAAACAAGCCACAGGAAGCAGTAGACATACTGCACAGGGCTATTGATTACGCTACAGAAAGAAAAATTGAAGTGAAGTTGCCGCTCCTGTACATGGTGTTGGCCAATACACTGTACGACAATAAGGATTATAAAGGAAGTGCCGATGCGTTGTTTGTCCTGCAAAAGTTGCAGGATTCGTTGTATAAGAAAAATTCGGCCAATGCCCTGGCCGAGCTGCAGGTTAAATATGAAAGTGCACGGCAGGCGCAAATCATCCAAAAACAACAATTTGAACTCGACCGGAAAAATTACTGGTTGTTTGGTACCGTGGCTCTGGCCTTACTCATTGTACTTCTTATTTTGGTTGCGTTCCGGAACCGTAAACATAAACAAAAAGTAAAACTGCAGCAGGTAGTATTGCAACAACAGGAACTGGCAACCCGGTCCATACTCGAAGCCGAAGAGAACGAACGCAAACGTATAGCCTCAGACTTACACGATGGCCTTGGTCAGCTATTAACGGCTGCCCGCTTCAACCTGAATGGTATTGCCGACAATCTGCAGCCGCTGCCCGCAGAGGAACGCCTGATATTTGAAAAGGCGCTGAGCCTTGTTGATGAAAGCTGCAGGGAAGTGCGCAATGTTTCGCACAATATCATGCCCAATGCGCTTATAAAATCGGGACTTGGCAATGCAGTTAAGGATTTTGTAGAACGCATAGAAAACAAAAAGCTTCAGGTGCATTTAAGTACTTCGGGGCTTAACGAGCAACTGGATTCCAATATAGAACTGGTGGTTTACCGGATTATACAGGAGTGTGTCAACAATTCGATCAAGCATGCCCAGGCAAGCCGGCTCGATATTTCGCTCAACTACGACGCCGAAGGTCTGACCATAGCCATCGAAGATAATGGCATTGGCTTCGATAGGACCGCCGAAGGCGATAAAGGAATGGGCATGAAAAACATACGCACCAGGGTAAACTACCTTAAAGGAACTTTGGATGTAGATACCCGAAAACAGCAGGGAACTTTAATCGCTGTTTATATTCCCGCGCGGGAACTGAAAAAAGGGAAACCGGATCATGATTAGGATAGCTATTGCCGACGATCACCAGATTGTGATCGACGGACTAAAATTATTGCTGGGCAATCAGCCCGGATTTCAGATAGTTGCTGAAGCCACCGACGGCACTGCTATGTTGGCTATGCTGCAGCATACACCGGTAGATGTACTGATGGTAGATGTGGTAATGCCGCAGATGGACGGATGTGCACTGGCACAGGCCGCCCGGCAACTACGACCCGATATAAGCATACTTGCTTTATCCATGAACAATGAAGGCAGGTATATCGATAAAATGATTACACTGGCTGGCATAAATGGTTATATTCTTAAAACCATAGGGCGCAAAGAGTTGATAGAGGCAGTAGAAACAGTAGCGGCAGGAGGCCGGTATTTTACCGACGAAGTACTGTCGGAGTTACATATGTTTCAGAAACTGAAAAAGGAAAATCAACAAATGAATATAACGGGTCGTGAACTGGAAATCATAAGTTGCATGGCCCGCAATTTAACCAACCGTCAGATAGCCGATCGTTTGTTTATTAGCGAGCGTACGGTAGAGACGCATCGAAAAAACATATTCCGGAAAACCGATACGCACTCAGTTATGAGCCTGCTCGATTTACTACGCCGCAAGAAAATTGAAATTCCAGGTATGCACTGAAATGATGTTCCGAAGCTAATCGGGCCAAACTGCCATGGCGCGCTGGTATGCAGCTGCAGCATTGAATTCTGTTTTTTTTAGGGCGCCATTTCCGGCTTTACGCTGCTAGTCCTCGCCGCCGGTGTACCATACCTAATAATATTATATATACTACAGGGCCGGTTATTGCTGTTGTTTTCCTTACGCCAATGGCGGCTGCGGGCTATTCGCTGCAATCCGGGGCGCATTGGATGCCGCGTCTTTTCCGGAAAGTACCAGTATTTGTTTACCTATAAGGGCTGGCAATTAATCAGGTTACGATTACCGTAAATTGCTTTGTGGCCGGGTATTTTTTACAGGAAGCTGTCGCCAGCATAAAATGCTATAGAAATGCAGGAGCAGGTATAAGCTCCTTGTGTGGGTCGGCTACAGCCAATTCCCTGCGCGGGATGGTAAGTAGCTTCAGGGCAGGCCGCCAGGACATTTATCGCTGCTGCACCTGATAGTGACGGGCCGCGGCGCTGCATTTATTACTGAACAGGGCAAAAACGGTAACCGGATGCCTTACCGGCCGCGTGAGGGACAGAACGAAAAGCTCGCAACGGAGCGGAGCAGCGCGCAGCGAGTGAAGACTTGCAGTGATGGCCCGACCCGAAGGGGCACGCCCAAAAAAATAAACTACCCATCTGATACAGCCAGGATTCGGCTATTGTCTTATTGCCGCCGTTCAAAAAGAAAAAGCATCCGCTTTTTAGAACGGATGCTTTTAAAATGCTATGATGTTTCCTTATTCAGGAACAACTTCAAATTCAAGTTCCAGTACGTTTTCTTTACCGAAATCGATTTGTGCTTTGTAGGTACCAGCTTCTTTAACTTCGTCAACGATGCTGATTCTGCGGCGATCAATTTCATATCCTTTTTGTTCGCGAATCATGCGTGCCAATTGGATAGGAGTAACGGAACCAAAGATCTTACCGCTGTTACCGATTTTTGCACCAATTTTCACTGGTGAAGCTTTCAGTACTTCAGAAACTTTAGCAATTTCTGCCATCAGTTTTTCTTCACGTTTCTGAATTTGTTTACGGCGTTCATCCAACATTTTTTTGTTGGAAATATTGGCTTCCACAGCAAACTTCTGAGGGATCAGGTAGTTGCGGGCATAACCGGGGCGAACCGAAACCAGCTCATGGGCGGCGCCTAAATTATCTACGTCTTTTATTAAGATTACGTCCATTGTTATTTTACTTTAAAAGGTCAGTAACATAAGGCAGGATAGCCATCTGGCGTGCCTTCTTTACAGCATGGCCCAGTTTGCGCTGGTATTTCAGTGAAGTTCCGGTAATACGGCGGGGCAACATTTTGCCTTGCTCGTTCAGAAATTTCTTCAGGAACTCTGCATCTTTATAATCGATGTATTTGATGCCGAGTTTTTTGAAACGACAGTATTTCTTCTGGCGTTTTTCCACTCTGGTAGTGGTCAGGTATTTTATATCGTTAGCTCTTGCCATGATTCAAAAATTAGTGGTTTTAAGATGCAGCAGTTTCTTCTGCTTTAACTTCAGCTTTTGCAGGTGCATTGCGCTTGCGCTCGTTGTATGCAACAGCAAATTTGTTAAGGTGTGTAATCATCTGGCGCATTACAGTCTCGTCACGGTTCAACTGTACTTCCAGTTTAGCGTTCAGTGAAGTAGGCGCTTTGAATTCCACTACATAGTAAAGACCGGTAGTCTTCTTTTGAATTGGGTAAGCAAGTGAGCGTAAGCCCCATGGATGCTCATGTACGATTTCCCCTCCATTCTCCTGGATAAAGGAAGTGAACTTTTTTTGAGCTGCTTTGAACTCATCCTCTGCCAGTACAGGGGTGAAGATCAACATCATCTCATAGTTCTGAATGTTTGTTGTCATTAAAAAAAGATTTTGATAAACAATAAATAATCCGGTCAATCTTCCAACTACAACACATGGTCATTGCCTTCGACAGCAATGGTCGGAACGATTTTCGGACGGCAAAGGTAGGAATCGCCCATAAATAAACCAAATTTAAGATTTGTAGGGCATCGCTGTTTTAGCCGATAAGTTTTACTTCGGCAATAGCGGGAAACAAGTATACATGACCGGTGCTCACTTCTTTACAGCGGAAGCGGGTACGTAGTTTTTCAATTTTCTGAAATACCCGCCCGTCATGTGTCTGAAAATGATCGTTCAGCGGTATCTCTTCTACCAGGCGCATCAGCTTACGCCGGCGGTCATGTTTTTTCAATGCCCGGTACAGGTCAGGATCGCTGCAGGTTGATGCTGTAATTCGGTTCAGCGAGTTGCATAGAGCCTGTTCCACATTATCCGGGAATATGCCTTTGCCCAGGTACCGGCTAAGCAGTTCGGCAAAAATCGATTTCCATTCAGCGCCATGCGGCTGAATGCCGCGCCGGTATTGGATATAGGCCAGCATATGCGCCAATTCGTGCAGCAGGGTGATCAGAAAACTATATGGATTCAGCGAGCCATTGATACTGATGCGGTGAGCAGGATACGCTCGGGTAGGCGAACGGTAATCGCCCAGTACCGTAACACGGTCGTGGGTAATGGTTATATGTATATCGTATTCTCTGAAAAATGGGGCAATTTTTTTGAAAGTTCCCTCCGGTAAAAACTGCTCCAAGGTGTTCAAAGGTGCTTCCTGCTTACCCATACAAATAAAGGCTTAGTTTTTCCTGGCCATTTTAGACAAAGGCACTGCTTCAATAGCAGAATACACTGCGTACATGCCCAAAAACAAAAAGAGCGATGGTTTATGTATCTGACGGTCGTTCAAAAACACATAAATGAGCAGTATAGCCACACAAATGAAAAATTTCAACAGGGTACCCGTCATTTTCGAACGCACAAATGCGTTGGGATTGCCGCTTTTGATGCCGCGTTTAATAATATTGAACGACAACAAAGACACCAGTGCCAGCATAGCATTGCCTATCAGTAAGGGCCCCAAAGCGTAGGCCGGTTGCTGGGTAGATAAATAATATATAAGCCCGGAAAGTGCCAGAAAAACTACGACGACGGAGATGACGAATTTATGGTACATATACTTCCCGATTTTTTCAGCTTCCAAAGATAGTTAAGATATGAGAATCGGAACGGCATCTTTCTAATTTGTACTAAAATTAATATTATCAACTGGAGCCTGCTCCTGCTTGTCCTGCTTATCCGGAAGTGCAGACCTGCGCCCTAAAAACGGTTACCGGGTTAAGTAACTTTAAATCCCTTATTCTTGAATTTTGAAGATGACGATTTGTATTTTTTTTCTATTTTTATAGATAATGACGGAGACCGTTCGGTAACCTATAGCATAATAGATTTCCTGAACAATAATTATATCCTCATGCCGGTGTCGCCCCGGCACATCGTACGTAAAAAAATTTTTTAAAATCAAATCAACATGAAATACCTGAAACTTTCACTTATCTTCTCTTTTTGCCTGCTGGCACACCGCGGAATAGCGCAAAAATTTTGCGATCTGGAAATCACTTTTCATTATCCGGCCAATGGCCACCAGGTTCATCAGGGTGATTCGGTGCAATTTGTTGCAGCCCTGCGCAACAATGGACCCGATGATATTACGACCGCCGACAGCATTGTATTCCGGATAGATTTCGGCCTGGACCTGTTACGGGTGGCAGATATACCGGCCGGCGACGTTTATCTCGACACTTTCATGATGTTCACCAACCATCTTTCTGCAGACGAGGAGCAAAACCTATGCATCTTTCTGCTGCCCGACGATCATATTGGCTTCGCAGATACGCTACAATCCAATGATACTGCCTGTATTAGTTTTATGGCTTTAGGGCCTAGCAGCATTCGGGAGGCACATGGCTCCGCTCCCTTATCGATACATCCCAATCCGGCAGGGGAGGAGGTATATGTTTCGCTTCCCTATCCGGTGAAAGAGGGTAACCTGAGCGTTTGGGATATAGCCGGTAAGCAGATACTGTCATTGCCCCTGGAATCTAATCAGCGGGAAGTCCGGCTACAGGTAGCACAATTGAGATCCGGAATTTATTTTATCAGCATTCATGCTGAAAGGGGTAGCTATCGTTCCCGGTTTGTGAAGCAATAATATGGAAAGAGGTCGGCGATTTGTTTGAAGATTTTGCTCTGGTTGGAATATTGGGGCCATGGGCATCATTCATTTGCCTGTACCGGTACCCCGGGTTTTTTTGTTCAAATTAAAAAATGTCTTACTTTTGCCGCCTTAATGAACGCATGATTAGAAACCATGCACAAAAATTAATACAATGAAAAAAGGAATCCACCCCGAAAACTACAGATTGGTAGCTTTCAAAGATACTTCTAACGAAGAAGTATTTATTACCCGTTCAACCGCTGCCAGCAGGGAAACCATCACGATCGACGGACAAGAATATCCTTTGATCAAAGTGGAGATTTCCAATACTTCACACCCTTTCTACACTGGTAAATCTATGTTTATTGATACTGCAGGTCGTATCGAGAAATTCAAGAAACGTTACGCAAAGAAATAATTGCTTTATTTTCTTGCTTTGTAGCAATAAAAAAGAGGGATCAGCTATTGTTGATCCCTCTTTTTACATTCAGTAGCAGGCTGATTAGTCAACCCAGTCGCAGATAAACAAATTGGTATCATGTGTTCCGCCGTTGTTACGGTTAGAACTGAAGATTAATTTCTTACCATCCGGTGAAAACATAGGGAATGCATCAAAGCCGTTATCACGCGATATCTTTTTCAGGTTTTTACCATCCAGGTCAACCATATAAATATTGAATGGGAAACCTTGTTTGTATTCGTGGTTGGAGGAGAAGATTATATGTTTGCTGTCGGGGGTAAAGTTAGGAGCCCAGTTGGCCTGGCCCAGGTTGGTAATCTGGCGGGCATCTGATCCGTCGGCATTAGCTACAAACACTTCCATTTGAGTAGGCATTACCAGTCCTTCAGCCAGCAAATCTTTATAAGCTTTAATTTCTTCTTCTGTTTTAGGGCGGGAAGCACGCCATACTATTTTGGTACCATCGGGCGAGAACCATGCACCGCCGTCGTAACCCAGTTCGTTGGTTATTTGCTTTACATTGCTGCCATCAATATCCATCAGGTATAAATCCAGATCACCGTTACGCATAGAGGTGAAGATGATTTTATCGCCTTTGGGAGAAACAACGCCTTCGCCATCATAACCAGGTTCGGAGGTCAGTTGCCGGGTAACATTACCGTCCAGGTCTGCAATAAACATATCGTATGAATCGTAAATAGGCCATACATACTTTTTCAGTTTGGTACGGTCGGGTACAGGCGGACAGTTTTCATCGGCGAGGTGGGTTGAAGCATACTGAACATGCTTTCCATCGGGCATTATGTACGCACAGGTAGTACGGCCTTTGCCGGTACTTACCAGTTTGTAGTTAAACGGTTCGTCTGGGCTGGTGGGCAATACGCCATAGTAAATCTGATCGCAGGGTACACCGTCTTTTGCAGAAGTGCGCTGGAACGAGATGGCTTTCCCATCAGCACTGAAGTAAGCTTCCGCATTATCGCCGCCAAAAGTCAGCTGCCGAATGTTTTTAAAGTGTCGCTCTCCTTCAAAAATCAGGGAGTCTTTGGGGGAATTTTTTTGTGCATACAGACTTGTGCTACAAGCCAGGCCACATAAAAGCACTACCGGGTTGATCTTCATTCAGAAAAAATTTTTGCAAAGGTAGCATTCAAAGCCCGGTTGAATTGTAATGAAACTGTCAAAAGGTGAGGCAGATACATAAAAAAACGGCATCGCCTTGATTTAAAGCAATGCCGTTCTTCAGTTGTATGATTTTTAAAAAACATACTTGCCTTCCTGGTTGTACATAACCGGAAGTATTTTTTTGTTCTTTTCAAAGTAGTCGTAGCCTGCCTTCAGATTAATCCAGAACCGCTGACGGTCGGCATCGTCGGCATATTCCCTGCCCAGGAAATTGAGTCCGGTTTTGTTGAACCGAACCGGAAAAACGTGTACCGGTATATTGGTTTGCCCATTAAGCCGGGCATTCAGACATAAAGTGTAAATCTCTTGTATACCCGCATCCTGCATAGGCAAACAGCCCACTGTTACACAGCCCCCGTGAATATATATATTGCCTCCGGGAGTAGCTTTATTTCCTAAGATTAAGTCGGAGTAATTTGGGTAGTTGAGCAGCAGCGATAAGTGGAAATCGCTTTTGGGATTAAAATCGGAAATGAAATAAAACCCTTCAGGTACCTGACGATCACCTTCCCAGCGCTTGGGGCCCAGCGAGCCGGATAAAGCGCAGATCTTATATTGCTTAAATAAGGTAAAGGTGTCGGCATCTTCATTCTTTACCCATACTTCAAATTCATTGTGCGCCTTAAATGCCCTGATGTACATTTCTTTTGGCGGATACTGCAGATTTTTTTCTTTGAACTCTTTGTTCAGCACCTGATCGTATTGAGCGTATGCCTTGGCAACCCTGGGTGCACTTAACTGATAGTTTCTGAAAATGTTGATGTCCTGTGCCCCGGACCGTTGAGAGAAAAATAATGCGGCACAAATTCCTAAAAGCTTCCAACCCGCGCTTTTCCTGTTTAATAACATGCTTTTTTTATCGGTTTTAATACGTAAAGATAAGTGTTCTTAAAAAAATATGCCTTCAAATAAAAGCTTTTAACAAGTGTTTTGCCGTATCGGCAAATACCGTGCTGATTTAGTAAAGGAGGCGGACTTTAATGGTTTCTTTTACATCTTTGAGTACCTCAGCAGCCTGCTGCGACAGCGCTGAGTCTACGTCCAGAACTACGTAGCCTATATGTTCGTTGGTCTTCAGATACTGCCCCAATATATTCACACCATGTTCCGACAGCCGGGTATTGATGGCGCTCAATACACCCGGCACGTTGTTGTGGATGTGCAAAATACGGTGCGCTCCGGCAAGGGCTGGCAAACTAATAGCCGGCACTGTATGTGAACCGTACGAAGTGCCGTTTTCCAGGTACTGAAGCAGCTTGGAGGCTACATCGGTTCCAATGTGCTGCTGAGCCTCCTCGGTAGAGCCACCGATATGGGGGGTTAATATCACATTGTTCAGATGTTGCAGCGGACTTGCAAACAATGCACCATTTTTCTCAGGTTCCACCGGAAATACGTCTGCTGCCGCGCCACCTATATGACCCGTTCTAACAGCCTGAGCCAGGGCATCGTAATCTACTACGCCGCCACGTGCGCAATTGATTACAATAGCTCCCGGTTTACAAAGCGCCAGCTTATCGGCATTGATGATATTCCTGGTTTGAGGCGTTTCGGGTATGTGTAAGGTTATAAGGTCGCTCTGTGATAGCAGTTCATCAACCGAACTGCAGCTGTAAGCATTGCCCAGCGGAAGCTTGGTTTCCACATCATAGTACACAACCTTCATGCCAAGCGATTCGCTGAGGATACTGATTTGGGAGCCGATATTTCCATATCCGACAATGCCTATTGTTTTACCCCTCAGCTCATAACTTCCTTTCGCCTCCTTTTGCCAGACACCGTCGTGGGCTGCCTTGTTTTTTTCTGGAACCCGACGCAATAACATAATCGATAAACCCAGTACCAGCTCGGCCACACTGCGGGTATTGGAGTAGGGCGCATTAAATACCGAAACACCCGCTTTTTGCGCGGCAATAAGATCTACCTGGTTTACCCCGATACAGAAACACCCTATGGCCTGCAGCCGGCTGGCTGCCTGTAATACAGCAGGTGTAATCTGCGTTTTGGACCGGATACCCAAAAGGTGAACACCGTCTATAGCCTCTATGAGTTCCTGTTCGGTCATGGCACCCTTCAGGCTCAGGATATTCGTATATCCTGCTGCGCGGAAAAGCTGCTCTGCTTTTTCACTTATATTTTCCAGGAAGAGTATCCTGATCTTATTTTTTGGATAACTAGTGAGGCTCATGATTTTATCTGAAATAGCTGCGAAATTACGAAACTATTTATCTGGTACTCTGATAAATAGCGCCTGTTTGGTGCCTCGTCCGGTCCTTTTTATTGAGGGAAAGGGACTATTTTTGCTGCCAATGAAATTACATTTTTACAAGTATCAGGGTGCAGGCAACGATTTTGTGCTTGCGGATGCAAGATCGTCGGATATTCAGCTCAGCAGGGCACAGATAGCCTGGCTTTGCGATCGGCATTTTGGTATCGGAGCCGACGGATTCATGTTGCTGAAAACCTGTCCCGGAGCTGATTTCCAAATGGTTTATTTTAATGCCGACGGAAACGAAAGTACTATGTGTGGTAATGGTGGTCGTTGTATTGCTGCCTTTGCCTATGCGCTGGGTGCGGCAGGACAGGAAATGAGTTTTATGGCTATTGATGGTCTGCATAAAGCAGTTATAGGTTCGGGAAGTGAGGTAGAACTTCACATGCAGGATGTAACGGCAATCGAGAGTGGAGCAGGGTATCACCTGCTGGATACCGGTTCACCGCACTTTGTACAATGGGTACCTGCTGTACGGGATATTGATGTGGTAGCCGAAGGTCGCGCAATCCGTTATAGCGATCGGTTTATGCCCGATGGTATCAATGTGAATTTTGTGGAACGTGTACCGGAAGGCATCCGTATACGTACTTATGAGCGTGGCGTAGAAAACGAAACCCTGGCTTGCGGTACCGGTGTTACGGCCGCGGCAATTGCTTCTGTGGGCGATCAAACAGGTACGTTTCAGATACCGGTGTTGGCCACAGGCGGCGAATTGAGTGTAAGTTTTGAGAAGCGAACTGCGGCAACTGCAACGGGTATTGTGCTGAGAGGGCCTGCCTGCTTTGTATTTGAAGGCAATATTGAATTGCCTTCAGCAATCTAAGATCAAATTTAATTCAGGTAATACAGCAACAAAATATGAATTACTGGTTGGTAAAGTCGGAGCCATTCAAATATAGCTGGGATCAGTTTTTGAATGATGGACAGACCTTCTGGGACGGGGTGCGCAATTATGCCGCCCGCAACAATCTCAGGGATATGAAAAAGGGTGAAAAGGTGCTGTTCTATCATAGTAACGAAGGCCTTTGCGTGGTAGGCATAGCTGAAGTTCTTAAAGAGGCCTATCAGGATCCGGGTACCGACGACGAGCGCTGGCTCGCCGTAGATCTAAAGCCGAAGAAGACGCTTAAAAAGCCCGTGACACTTGCAGCAATGAAACAGAATCCGGCACTGCAGCAAATGGATCTGATCCGAATAGGTCGCCTATCGGTGTGTAAACTTACCGCCGATGAGTATGCTACTATCCTCGCCATGGCAGGAGAAAAATCCTGAAGAGATTGTCTAAATGGGTGAGGCAAAACTATAGCCCCGCTCTTTAAGCGTTGCTATTAGCCGGGGTAGTATTTGCGCCGTTATGGCGCAGGAATCATGCAGGAGTATGATATCCCTGTGCCGGACCTGCAGCAGTATCTTTTTTAACAATGCTTCGGGATCGCGGGCCACGGTATCCATGCTGCGCAGTCGCCATCCGATGCTGCGCATACCAGTGGCTTGCACAGCCCTGGCCAGATTAGGATTGGTAACTCCATAAGGAGGCCTGAATAATTTTGGCTGCTGCCCGGTTACTTTCCTTATAGCGTCGTTGCACTGTTCCAGTTCCAACTGCATGGCTTTACTGCTTTTCCAGTCGAAGTTGAAGCCGTGCTCATAACTATGATTGCCAATTTTATGTCCTTCTGCTACCATGCGTTGTAACAGATGTTCCCGGCCGGCAATGTTTTTGCCAATTACGAAAAACGCGGCTGGTACCTGTTCTTTGCGGAGAATATCCAGGATAGCTTCGGTGCAGGCGGCAGGACCATCGTCGAATGTGAGGGCTACCTGCTTTGATTTATTTTGCAGGGATAAACGTTTTCCGTCGAGAGAAAGGTGAAAAAGCGGGAGCCGATGCGTAGAGGGCATATAAAAATTCCATCTGATAAAGATGCTGCCTGCCACCAAAACCAATAGGAAAGCGGCCAGTGTCAGCCACACAATCCACAGCGGATATCCATCAAAATATACTCCCGCTGCAATATGCAACAGCAGGAGTATGAAGAATAAACAGGTATAATGAAATTTTGAGCTCAGGGTCTTCTTATTTTATCTTGGCTGCGGCCCTGATTACCACTCCAGACCGGGGTAGGCTCGCTGCATAAATTGCAGCTCGGCCAGTACATAGCCGAGGTGTTCGGTATGCGTTCCGGTTTTTCCGCCGGTTTGCATCCAGGCATCGGCAGCGGGTGCAGTGAGGGTGGCTTCTTCGAGCACCTGATTCACTGAAGTTGCCCATTGGCTTTTCAATGATGATAAGCTACACCCGGTTTCGGCTTCAAGTACCATGTCAGCTTCTGAAGGTAAAAACAACTCGCCTGTGAACGACCATAATTCATCGATCGCATACTGCATTTTTTCCTTACTGAGGTCGGTGCCGTCACCCAGTCGAATCACCCATTCGCTACTCCAGCGACGGTGGTAGCTTACTTCTTTCAGCGACTTCGCAGCAATGGCAGCGATTGTGGCATCGGAGGCATTGGAAAGGGTAGAGAACAACAGGTAGGAGAAATGATCGTAAAAGAATGAACGTGCAACAGTAACGGCCCAGTCACCATTAGGTTGCTCGCAAAGCAACAGGTTTCGGAAATCCCAACTGTCGCGGAGGTAGGCCAGGCTGTCTTCTGTTACGTTCATTTCCGGATCAGCAAATGCCGGAGAAGAGAAAAAATCCTGCTTGTCGGCAGCCTCTAATCCGTTATATAACCCGGCTGCATATTGGTACAATGCCCGAGCCTGCCCCAGATGGTCAAGTGCGGTATTGGTGAGCGCAATATCCTGTTCCAATACAGGACCATGGCCCGTCCACTCACTAATTCTGTGACCGAGTATCAGCGCATTGTCCGCCAGCTGCAGCAGAAATTTCAGTTTTTTGGTTGACATCATTGTCTGTTTGAATTAAAAGGTAACATGTCGGAAGACAGGCACCCCGTGGCGTATTGCTTACATATGTTTCAACTCTTCCGGCAAATCGTAGAAGGTCGGATGACGGTATACTTTATCATTGGCCGGATCGTAAAGTGCTGCTGCGTCGTCGGGATTGGAAGCATGAATGTATTTACTTTCCACTGCCCATATACTTACCCCTTCCATGCGGCGGGTATATACGTCGCGCGCGTTTTCAATTGCCATAGCTGCATCGGCGGCATGCAGACTACCCACATGCTTGTGATCCAGTCCAGCTTTGCTCCTGATGAAAATCTCCCATAGTGGCCATTCGTTATTCATTGTACTCCGGTTGATTTTGTTTAAAAATGAAAGCTCAAAGATAAAAAATAAAACGTCGCCAGCACTGCTCAGATGCCCGCTGCGGCTGCTTTTTCTGCCAGTTCGGTGGTGATACGACGATCCCAGGCTTTTTGCTTATCTCTCCAGGAGCCGTGGTTACTTTCTCTGTCGTAAAGTTCCTGCATGGCTTCCAGCTCTTTGCTGTACTGCTCCTTCAGTTGTTCTATCTCCGTCTGGAAACCTTCTGCACTAAACTTAAAATGTTTGAGTGCTCTGAGAAAATCATAGGTTTTCAGGGCGGTGATATCGAAGTGCAGTTGTTCGTGCCGGAGTACGTAGGGAGTTTTTCCGCCTTTTTTCATCCATGATTTGGAGCGGTCGAAATAGGGGAAGAGTTCTATATCCAGGAAGTTGCCCGAAGTGTCGCTTTTAAAGCTGTATTGCAGGGAGAAGCCGCTGTACGTAGCTGCCAAAGCCTTGCTTTCCTCGTCGGGAGTTCCCTGAAAATCGGAGATCGTTAGTGGTGTTTCCGCCTTGTAAATAATTTCATTTGCAGTCCGGCTGTATTTGCGGAACTGTACGGTGACCTGCAACGCTCCGGCTCGTTTTTGCTGGTATTTCGATTTGTTTTTGGGCCACCAGGTATCAAACTCGCATAGCGCCTGCTCCAGGTTCTGAGCTACCAGCCTTGCCAGATGTGCAGCTGATGCGGTTCCGTATTGCATAGTGCCGGAACCTGAAAAGTCTACCACTTTACGGCCATTGCGTGAAAAACCGACTTTGGTACGCAGGTTGGCATGGTGTACGCCTTTTACCACCTTTTCGTTGAGCTGCAGTTCCAGGATTTCCATACGGAACGTGTCGCTGCTCCGGTTTTGTATTACCTGTGTTTCGACAAAATCCTGAAAGGCGGCGCCGGCACCGCCTTTCACTTCAATAGGATTTGCTTTGAGGCCCGAGCGTGAAAGTCCCAGCCGATGAGTATCGGATCTAAGATCCAGCACATGTTGAATATAAACATGCTGCAGCGATATCGGATTCGATGAGGCCTTCAGTAATAAGGTTTTGGTCGTAGCCGGTTGTGCATGAGACGGTATAGCATTGGCCAAAAGCAGCCACACCCAACATAACAGCAGGGATATAGTAATACATAAGGCTGCCTTTCCTGGCCTACAAGCCTGCAGTGATGTTTGCATATGGGTATTCCGGAAACGGTGGCATTATTCGTCCAGTTTCAGTACAGCGAGGAAGGCCTCCTGAGGTACTTCCACATTGCCTATCTGGCGCATGCGCTTTTTACCTTCTTTTTGTTTTTCAAGCAACTTGCGTTTGCGGGAGATATCACCGCCATAACATTTCGCAGTTACGTCTTTGCGTTGAGCCGAAATGGTTTCACGGGCGACAATCTTTGCTCCGATAGCTGCCTGGATGGCTATCATGAACTGTTGCCGTGGCAGTAAATCTTTCAGCTTGGCACACAGTTTACGGCCAAAATCCTGAGCTCTGCTGCGATGTATCAGGGCACTCAGTGCGTCCACTTTATCACCGTTGAGCAGTATGTCCATTTTGGCAATATCACTTTCACGGTAGTCGATGGGCTGGTAATCGAAGGATGCGTAACCCCGGGTGCTGGATTTTAATTTGTCATAGAAATCGAACACGATTTCTGCCAGAGGCATTTCGAATATAAGTTCTACCCTTGTAGGGGTCAGGTAATTTTGGTTAATGAGTATGCCGCGCTTATTCAGGCATAGCGACATAATATTGCCAATATAGTCGGGCAATGAAATAATCTGCGCCCTGATAAAGGGTTCCTCCACCCGGTCGAGCCGGCTGGGGTCGGGCATTTGTGAAGGGTTATTGACGATAATTCGCTGGTCTTTTTCCCTGGTGGTATAGGCGTAAAAACTTACGTTAGGAACGGTGGTGATAACCGTTTGGTTAAACTCGCGCTCCAACCGTTCCTGGATAATTTCCATGTGCAGCATACCCAGAAATCCGCAACGGAAGCCGAAGCCAAGTGCCTGTGAGGTCTCGGGTTCAAACGACAGCGATGCATCGTTCAGCTGAAGTTTCTCCATACAATCCCGCAGCTCTTCAAAATCGTCGGTACTTACCGGGAATATACCGGCAAATACCATAGGCTTCACGTCTTCAAATCCTTTTACAGCTTCCTGTGTAGGATTGGATAACAGGGTAATGGTATCGCCTACTTTCACCTCGCGGGCGTTTTTGATACCAGTAATAATATAGCCTACATCACCGGCTTTTACTTCCTGCTTGGGTGTAAGCGATAATTTCAGGATACCTACTTCATCGGCAATATACTCCTTGCCGGTATGTACAAATTTTACTTTATCGCCTTTTTTCAGACTACCATTAATAACACGATAGTAAACTATGATGCCTCTGAACGAATTGAAGACAGAGTCAAAAATCAGGGCCTGCAGGGGCGCATCTTCCTTTCCCTTTGGAGCTGGAATGCGTTCTATAATTGCTTCCAGTATGGCATCTATACCGATACCACTCTTACCGCTGGCTAGTATTATTTCCTCGGGTTTGCAACCTATCAGATCTACAATCTGGTCGGTAACCTCCGGAATCATTGCGCCTTCCATATCAATCTTATTGATTACCGGAATAATCTCCAGATCGTTGTCGATGGCCAGGTATAAATTGGAAATAGTTTGTGCCTGTATGCCCTGTGAAGCGTCAACCAGTAGCAGGGCGCCTTCACAGGCCGCCAGTGCGCGGCTTACTTCGTACGAGAAGTCAACGTGGCCGGGCGTGTCAATCAGGTTTAAGACGTACTGTTCTCCCTTGTGTTCGTAATTGATTTGTATGGCGTGACTCTTAATGGTAATGCCTTTTTCCCGCTCCAGGTCCATGTCGTCGAGTACCTGAGCCTGCATATCCCTCGCAGAAATAGTTTGGGTATGTTCTAATAAGCGATCGGCCAGTGTACTCTTACCATGATCAATGTGAGCGATAATACAAAAATTACGGATATTCTTCATGTTTCTAAAATAGTGCGCGAAGTTACCGAAATTTCAGGTCAAATTTTAAAAGCAAAAAATATAGATGTGAAAGCCCTGTAAAGGTTTGTATCCTAAGGCCGGCGAAGGTTTTAAAATAGAATAGCCGGCACAACATTGTGCCGGCTATTCTATTTTAAAAAACGGATGATTATTTTTCTGAATTAACCAGTTCTTTCACGAAATGAGCTACAGAAGCGATACGTGCATGGTTCAACGCGTAGTGGATAAATTTACCGTCGCGTTCAGTAATTACGATATCAGCTCTGCGCAAAATTGCAAGGTGCTGAGAAGCAACAGACTGCTCCAGGCGCAATTTTACATAGATATCAGTAACATTCATTCTTTTATTCTCTTCAAGCAACTTTATAATTTGTTGGCGCAATTTATGGTTTATCGCCCTTAAAGTCATTGCAGCACTTTTAACAGCTACATAATCCAATTTGATCGGCTCATTTGTTACTTCTTCTTTCCGGTTTACCAGAGTGTTTGCTGACACTGTTTGTTCCATTTTGTATATGCTATTTTAAGATAAGTGATTAAAATTGGTAAAATGTTGGACCGATAGGAAGTATGATTTTTAAGGTTAGTAGAGAGGTGATATTAACGAGTGCAAAGATAGCGAAATAATCTCATATCTTAGGGTTGTGAAATATGTAATCCAGTTAATGCAGTGTTAATATGAATGTTCATTCACTTTTCTTATACATATACGTACCTAAAAAATGCCAAATATAGACAATTATCTAAATCAAAGAACAGTTATTTACAGTAAGTTTTAATGAAGCATAAAATTCCAACTCATGTCTGTACATGAAATTCGCATGCTGAACATCAATACAATAACATGTAATTTTATTGACTTATATCATTGGAAATTCAAGGCTGAAGGTACTGCCTTTTCCCACGGTACTGTCGACTTTGATTTTTCCGTGATGGGCATCTACTACTGATTTTACATAGCTAAGCCCAAGCCCGAAACCTTTTACATTGTGCAGATTACCGGTATGTGCCCGGTAGAATTTTTCGAAGATATGGCCGATGGTTTCTTTCGACATTCCAATCCCATTATCCCGTATACGTATGGTAATGGATTTTGAGGTATTGTTGAAAGTCTCTATCGAGATTCTTGTGGGGTCTTTAGAGTATTTGATGGCATTGTCCAGCAGGTTAGCGATAATATTGGAAAAATGCACTTCATCGGCTTTTATCATGAATTTCCGGGCATTGAGCTTTTGCTCCAGGCTTCCGTTTTTCTCCACTATAAACAACATGATATTTGCCGAGGCATTGGTAATCACCTGGTGGACGTCAATCAGCTGAAGGTTCAACTCCAGGTCGTTGGTATCCAGCTGAGCGGCCTGCAGTATCTTCTCTACCTGTTTATTCATGCGTTTGTTTTCCTCGCGAATAATACCGGTATAATAATTTATCTGTTCTTCCTTGGATTGTACTTTCGGATTGCTGAGCGCGTCTACAGCCAACGAAATAGTTGCCAGCGGCGTTTTAAACTCATGCGTCATATTGTTTATAAAATCCGACTTGATTTCTGAAATTTGTTTTTGCCGAAATACTGTCCGAACGGTTACTGCAAAGGCAGATACAATGATAATGGTAAACAATACTGAAGCGCCTATCATCCAGGAGGTGCGCCGCAGCACATAGTTTTTGGGCTGTATAATAAACAGGGAGAGTACATAACTATTGTCGGGTGTCAAAGCCCTCCTGAACGATTTGCTGTCCATGGCAGAACTTACATAACCCGACGATTTATTATGCCCCAGATCGGTACCGTATATGGCAAATTCAAAATCGAGTTCGATATGGTTGCGACGCAGTTCGTCTCTTATTATACTTCGTATATCTTCAGAGGGGATTTTGTATAACTGCTCCCAAAAGTATTTAGCAGCATCTTTATTTTCCCAATTGGCCGATCGTGGATTAATGCCTACCCTGGATGTAAGTCGCTCTTTAATACCTTCCGTAATACCGAAATAGGATTTCTCTACATCGAGCTCATATTTGGTTTTCTGATATTGTAATACATTCTGAATCCAGGACATCTGCAGGAACATAAGTCCCAGCAGTGACAGTGTAATCAGAATTACAATAGATGGAAATACTCGTTTCATAGCCCCTTGCCTGATGGGTAAAGGTAAAGGTTCAGATGCATTTGCAGGGCAGCAGCCCCTACACTGCCATATTTTTAACAATAATTAATTGGCTGACAGTTAAGTTCCGGCAAAGCAGCTTTATTTCATGTTAACGGCATAGGCTTATCTTTGCCATTGATGAGTACTTCTACCGGAACCAAAAACAGGAAATTACATGCAGCTCTTCTCATAGGCATGTTGCTCGTGTTCCTGCTGGTTTATAACCGACGTGGTATTTCGGAATGGTTGAATCCCAGTCCGCCTGAGGCCAGCTTTACGCCCGGAGCGCGACGAGCAGCTAATACCTGGAACCGTATACATGCCGATTCCTGTCTGCGCATTGTCCGCAATGGCGATTTGGTGCTTAGGTCGGGCGGTGACGCCATCAGTTCCTTATTTAAGAAAGCCAATACACGCGATAAAACCTATTCGCATGCAGGCCTGGTTTTTATAGAAAATGGTGTTCCTATGGTATACCATTGCACAGGCACATCAAAGGATCCGGAAGCTTTATTACGCCGCGATTCTCTGAGTGCATTTATTAGTCCGCTGGATAATACGGGTTATGCAATTTACCGTTTCCAGGCTACAGGGCGCCAGTTGGAGAAGCTGCAGGATGTTTGCGTACGCTATTTCAAGGAGCAACGTAAGTTTGATCCTTATTTTGATCTGAGCACCGATTCTTCCTTATATTGCACAGAGTTTGTGTACAAAGCCGTGATCGAAGCTTTCGGTGACGAAAAATTTTTTCAGACCACACGCATGGGCCGATTTAGTTTTGTATCTGTCGATAATTTGTTTATCGGCCGTAAACGCCGCCTGGTTTGTAAAATTGGGTATATACAGTAATTTTACCGGCCCCTTTGTAAATTAACCCATATATATGCGAACCTGTAGAAGTGTCTTCCTGATAGTACTGTTCTGCACGATGGTTTTAACCTCCTGCAAAAACAGTAATTCGCCTCAGGCAGTAACAGAAAAATTTCTCAATAGCTTCGTGAAAATGGACTACGAAGCAGCTAAGTCTGTATCTACCAAAAATACCTGGGGCCTGCTGGATATCTGGGCATCGTTTTCAAGCCAGATTCCGGAAGAGGTAAAGCAAAAACGGATTGAAGAGTTCAGGATAAAAATTACAGAAACACGTAAAGAGTCAGATACTACAATGCTGGTTACCTACGTTACTGAACCCAAAATGCTGCCCTTTAATCAACTTCGGCTGTTGCAGGAAAAAGATATAGAAGGGAATATTAAATGGAAAGTAGATATTTCCACGCTGGATCTTGTAGGTGGCGACGAAATGTATATTGAAGAAGAAAAAAAGGCAGTAGAAGAAGAGCCGACCCTGCCTCAGACCGATACTGCAAAGCCTAAAAAATAAAATATTAAATCGCCTGAATATTCCAATATTCTTTATTTCATACCATTCCCTACCTTTGGGAAATTTTTAAATTAACTGTTTAAACAAATATGCCTTATTTATTTACTTCAGAGTCTGTTTCGGAAGGACATCCCGATAAAGTTGCCGACCAGATCTCAGATGCACTTATCGACAACTTTATTGCCTTCGATCCGGACTCTAAAGTAGCTTGCGAAACCCTGGTAACTACTGGCCAGGTTATTTTGGCCGGAGAGGTAAAGTCAAAAGCCTATCTCGATGTTCAGACAATAGCACGCGACGTAATTCGCAAAATTGGTTATACCAAAAGCGAGTATATGTTTGAAGCCAACTCCTGTGGTGTGCTTTCTGCAATTCACGAACAATCGTCTGATATTAACCAGGGTGTAGATAAGAAAACAAAGGAAGAACAGGGCGCTGGTGATCAGGGTATGATGTTTGGTTATGCGACCAACGAAACCGACGACTATATGCCGTTGGCACTGGATCTGGCGCATAAATTGCTGATTGAGCTGGCTGCATTGCGCCGCGAAAACAAACAAATAAAATATCTCCGTCCGGATGCTAAATCTCAGGTTACGCTTGAATACGACGATAACAATATTCCCGTGCGTATCGACACCATCGTAATCTCTACCCAGCACGACGATTTTGATACCGAAGAGAAAATGCTCGCGCGTATCAAAAAAGATATCATTAGTATTTTGATACCACGGGTGAAAGCGAAGTACGCAAAATTTGCGCACCTGTTCAATAACAAAATCCAGTACCATATCAACCCGACCGGCAAGTTTGTAATTGGCGGGCCGCACGGTGATACCGGACTTACCGGCCGTAAGATTATTGTGGATACCTATGGTGGCAAAGGCGCCCATGGTGGTGGAGCCTTTTCCGGTAAAGATCCTTCCAAAGTTGACCGCTCTGCAGCTTACGCAACAAGGCACATTGCCAAAAATCTGGTAGCTGCCGGATTATGCGACGAAGTATTGGTGCAGGTTTCTTATGCCATTGGCGTAGCTGAGCCAATGGGTATTTATGTAAATACCTATGGCACCGCAAAAGTTGATATGACAGATGGCGAAATTGCCCGCGTAGTTGAAAGCATTTTCGATATGCGTCCTTATTTCATCGAACAAAGACTGAAACTTCGCACGCCTATGTATAGCGAAACAGCTTCGTACGGTCACATGGGCAGGAAAAACGAAGTAGTTACCAAAGTTTTTGTTACGCCTGAAGGAAAAGAAAAGAAAATGAAAGTGGAACTCTTCACCTGGGAGAAACTGGACTATGTTTCCAAAGTGAAAAAAGCATTCAGGATTAAATAATTGCCCAGGCAAAAAATGCATCTAAAGCCGGCTTCCCTACTGGGGGTGCCGGCTTTTTTCCTGCGCATTATCTTGTACCTTTGCCTCCTAAAAATTATAGATTATGCCGTCTTTCGATATCGCCAGTAAGGTCGACGTTCAAACTCTGGACAATGTGGTAAATGTTGTCAGGAAAGAAATCAGCACCAGATATGATTTCAAAGGCTCACATGTAACTATTGATCTGGATAAGAAAGCTATGTTGCTGAAGCTCGAAGTGGAAACAGAAATGAAGCTGCAGCAGGTAGAAGATTTGCTTATTTCCAAGTCATTAAAACAGGGCATGGATGCGCGCGCTTTCGATTTCAGTAAGGAACATTATCCATCAGGCAAGGTGGTACGTAAAGAGGTCTCCATCCGCAACGGAATTGAAAAAGATCAGGCTAAAAAAATAGTGAAACTGATTAAAGATAGCGGACTTAAAGTACAGGCGGCTATTATGGATGATATTATTCGGGTAACAGGTAAGAAGATCGATGATCTGCAGGATGTGATCCGCCTTTGCAATGGTGCCAACCTGGAAATGCCGCTGCAGTATACTAACATGAAAAGCTAGTTGAGCTTTCTGTTGGTGCCGGTAGGAAACACAGTACCGGCGTATTCTAATTCTACTAAAAAGTAAACCGCTCCAATTGCATGTTCCCGGACTTTCATTACCTGTTTCGTTTTCTATTCAATATTGATTTGCCGGGACTTAGCCTGGTGAAAACTTTTGGATTTTTTGTTGCCATGGCATTTCTGGCAGGTGCCTGGGTACTGGCCAAAGAGCTTCGGCGTAAAAAAGATCAGGGATTATTTCAGCCCGAAATAATCACGGAAGAAACAGGAAAGCCTGCCACGACAGCTGAACTGGTTTGGATGGCCGTGCTTGGGTTCATTGTTGGCTTCAAGGTATTGGGCCTTATTGGTGAAGCCTCTGTAGTTTCCCGCGACCCTATCGGATATATTTTGTCTGTCCAGGGCAATATATTAGGCGGCCTGGCATTGGCTGCTGTATTTACCTATTCCCGTTACAGTGCAAAAAAGAAAGCACAACTGCCCGTACCCAAAAAGCAGAAGCTTGCTGTATACCCTCATCAGCGCGTAGCCGATATTATTTTCATTGCAGCATTAGGTGGTTTCGGAGGTGCGAAGATTTTTAATGCTTTTGAATCCTGGGACGATTTCATGGCCGATCCTGTGGGCAACCTGCTCTCTCCCTCGGGTCTTACTTTCTACGGAGGTTTAATTGTAGCCACAGTTGCCCTGTACATTTATGCGCGTGCCAAAAAGTTTTCTTTTGCACACCTCTGCGATGCAGCTGCACCGGCATTGATGCTGGCCTATGGCATTGGCCGCCTGGGCTGTCAGTTTTCGGGTGATGGCGACTGGGGAATATACAACAGTGCTTATGTAACACAGGCCGACGGAAGCCTCAGCCCTGCAACACCGGAGCAGTATGATAGCACGGTACGTATGTACCCGCAGGTATTTTTAGATAGAAATGATAAGCAAATTACTCCTTCGCGCTATACACCAGCTCCCGGCTGGATGCCAGACTGGTTGTATGCGCAGAACTTCAAACATAATGTGAACAATGACGGTATTCCCATTGCCGGCGACAAGGGCGAATACAACCATGTATTGCCTGCCGGTGTGTTTCCTACGTCTATGTATGAAGCAGTGGTTTGTATACTGCTCTTCGCAGTTTTGTGGTCTATCCGGAAGCGATTTAAGCGACCGCTGCAGTTGTTTGGCGTTTACCTGATATTGAACGGCCTGGAGCGATTTATTGTCGAGCTCTTCAGGGTCAATTATAAATACGACTGGGGTTTTATTCAACCCACACAGGCCGAAATCATTGCCGGTTCTCTAATTATAGCGGGCATATTGCTATTCCTTTTTTATAAACCAAAGCAATTGTCTCAGGATGGCCGCGTTGACCAGGAGGCCTTATAACCGGCTACAAAAAAAATTGTACCGGCGCCAGGTATAGGAACCCTCTTACAGTTCTGTTTTAGGTACTGCAAACTACAGTTGTAGAAAGCAGCTATATGATGAAAGTCATACTGGACAAGGCTTAGGCCTGGCTCAGTATGACTTTTTGAGCTTTTAAGCCTTCTGTCATTTTTTCGTCATAAATGCCTGCGGCAGCTTATTTATCTCACACGGGAGAGTAATTTTGCCCTCGTAAAAAAACATAATGATGAAACTTAAATACTCACTGGCAGCAGCGGCTTTGGCTATCACTTCTGCAGCATCAGCTCAAAACTGGATCGAAGACACAATTAGTACAGGCAACGGTTACCTTAACAATGTGTATTATAGCCTGGAAAACGGTACAGCGGCTACTAATCCGGCCGACAACTGGCATATTGGCTTTTCAGCAAAAGTCTTCAGTGCTTCAATCATCACCAATAGCGCCGACAAAGGCGTTCGCTTGTATGCATTGAATACTGATCCAACTACTTTCGGTACCGACCTCACTACAGCGTTGGTAAATAAGGTAGACGCAGATCCAATGTCGTTGTACAATTCAAACCATACATGGGAAAACGGAGCTTTTAACAATACCGATGAAGCGGCGTACGGTTGGGGCGACTATGACATTGCGAGCCATTGGGTTTTAGGAAAAGTGGTTTTCGGACTTATAACAGCCACCGATACATTTCAGATTTTTATCGAAGAAAAGCAAACCTATCAAGTTAACAATGCTCCTGTTTACCTATTTAAGGTTGCACAGATCGACGGTAGCAATATGGTCGAAAAGGAATTGGCTATAGGTGGCTCCACTTATGTAGGCAAAAATTATGCGTATTACAATATCGAAACAGATGAATTTTTGGATCGCGAACCCCTCAGCGAAAATTGGGATTTTGTGTTCTCTAACTATAATGATGAAGCCGTAAATACCGGCACATCCCTTTACAAAGTCTTCGGCGTAATCAATAACGAAGGACTTAAAGTAGCTAAGGTGGATACGGCTGATGCCTTTTTCGATGATTTGGATTACGCTGTGTATAATTATGATACAGTAATCAATTCAATTGGTCGCGTTTGGAAGTCTTCAGGTCCTAATGGTGTAGTAATGACCGACTCTCTTTGTTATTTTGTAAAGGTTGCAAATGGTGATGTGTGGCAATTGGTATTTACCCACCATACCACCGGGGCAGATACTACTGGCGCGGGCAAGGTTGGACTTAAAAAACGTAAGGTGTACGAAGAGCCCATCTCTGTAAAAGAAATGAATGCATTTGTGAACAATGTACTCCTGGCGCCCAATCCTGCAGTGAATGGAAACGTAAGCCTGCTGATCGATGCTAAGCAACAATTGGGTCAGACGAAAATTACCATTACTGATATTAACGGTCGTGCCATACGCAGCTGGAATACTAACCTGTCTGCTGGTTTCCGTCAGCTGAACCTCGATATTAGCCACCTGAACGCAGGTTTATACCTCGTAAATGTTTCAGGTCAGGGCTTTGGTATCACAAAGAAACTGGTGATTAAATAAGCATATCCGGAGCTTACTAATTAATTAATAAAACATGCTTCGGCGCTTGGGCGTTGAGGCATGTTTTTTCCGCTTATAATAGTTGCAATTCATGAAAAAAGCACTTGCAGGTACACTTTCATTGATATTATTGAATATGTGGGCCATTGCTCAGCAGTCTATGTCCCTGTTGGTTCAGGACGAGGCGGGCAATGTATTACCGGGCATTACCGTACACGTACGGGGAGCCGGTGAACATCCGGTTGCAAGTACGCTTTCTGATATAGATGGCAAAGCGGAGCTGCGTATTGCTTCATGGCCTGCACGCATTGAAATTGCTGCGGTTGGTTATGAATCACAAATAGCGGTTTTCGATACTTTCCCACAGCAGACACCTATGCTTCGGCTTAAGAGAAGTATGAACAGTTTGAATGAAGTGGTGGTAACCGGAGTAGGGCGTCCTACCAAGGTGGATCAGGCTGTGTCGGTTTACCGGATTGTCACCAAAGAAGATATACGTGCGCAGGGCGCTGTTACATTAAACGATGCCATGCGTAACCAGCTGGGCATTAATATTGGCAACGATGCGGCGCTGGGATCGACGGTAAGTATGCGTGCACTTAGCGGTAACAATGTAAAGATCCTTGTCGATGGTTTGCCATTGAACGGGCGGGAAGCGGGCAACCTGGATATGAGCCAGATCAATCTCGCCAATATTGAGCGCATCGAAATGGTGCAGGGTCCTATGAGTATTATGTATGGTTCCGATGCCTTAGGCGGGGTCATAAACCTGATTACCAGGAACAGCCAGAAGAGTAGTACAGCGGGTGCTCAGGCCTTTTACGAAAGTATTGGTAAATACAATTTCGGGGTGGATGGTAACCTCGTTGTTAACCGGCACAGCCTGTTGCTAAATGTGGGCCGGAACTTCTTCCAGGGCTGGGATCCGGATAATGCATCCAAGCGTAATCCGCTTTGGAGACCCAAAGAGACATACTTCGGCAATTTCAAATATACCTGGCGTGTAAACGAGAGCGCTACCTTATCCTTTGCTATGGATTTAAGCAGAGAGCATTTGGTGATGAAGGGATCCGACGAAAGTTTTTCCTATTTAAAGACCACTGTTGCAGACCAGGATTTCTACACTACCCGGTTCGTTAACCGATTAATTGCAACCTGGAAGACAGGGGCTTCAGGCTATTGGCAAAGTAATAACAGCTTTGCTGTGTATAGCAGGGAGCGCGAAACTGTAATCACTGATCTTACCACTATGAACAAGGTACCTTCGCCTAATGCTGCCGATCACAGCCGGGTGCAGTTCAATGATTTTAACTCGCGCAGCACTTACAACAACATTGTGGGGAAAATCAGCTATACGGTTGGCTACGATGCCAGCCTGTCCATCGCTAAGGGTGTCGATAAAATCGAAGGGGGGCAGAAGACTATAGGCGACTATGCTTTGTTTCTGGCAACCGATTTGAAGCCGCTTCCTCAGATTACCATTCAGCCTGCCTTGCGCGCCACGTACAATACCGTGTATGACGCACCCCTGGTTCCATCACTGGCATTTTTATTTAAACCCTCGAAAACCCTCTCGCTTCGCGGCTCCTATGCCCGTGGTTTCAGAGCGCCTTCTGTAAAGGAGTTATATCTGAATTTCAAGGATAACAACCATGATATCAACGGTAATCCCGACCTGAAGGCCGAGTACGGTCACCACTTCCAGGTATCGGCGGGTTATAACTTATTACAGCAGGGTAGTAACAATATTACTACATCCCTTACCGGTTTTTACGATAATATACATAACCAAATTATGCTTTCCCGGATGGTTATCGGGGGTGATCCTCTCGAAACACCGCCGTATATGTATACCAACCTGGGACATACCCGCTTCCTCGCGATGCAATGGCGCAATGATATGCAATTTGGAAACCTGAGCCTTGTAGCTGGTCTCAGCTATAACAAGAGCATCAGAACAGTGACGCTGGCAGGCTCTGATACCGGCACCTATATTACACCAGATTTTCACTATGTAGATGCCAACGCACAAGTCAATTATTTCCTGCCCGAATGGAAAGCAGGCCTCTCCATATTCTACAAATACACGGGTAGTCAGCCCATGCTCAATTCTGATATTACAGGTGCTTCTATATTTGGTGACAAAGCCAATGCTTACCACAATATTGATATGTCGGTCGATAAGCGCTTGTGGAACGATCGCATTATGATAACCGCGGGCGTTCGTAACCTGCTAAATAATGTGATACTTAACACACCGGGAGCCAGTGGCGGTGGAACACATGGCGGCGGTAGCAGCCTGGGAGGCGTAGCATTAACTACGGGTCGGAGTTTCTTCACTACTTTGAAGTTGCAGCTTAATTAATTCATCCGGTTCTATCCAGATATGAATACAGAGGCGCATGAGGTCCACCTACTGCCTGCGCTTCCGTCATAGCATATCATTAGGGATTAATTCGCGAGCATATTAGTGTTGATTCCAAGGAAGCAGGTCAACGAGGTGGTAGCACTGACATTTTATTAGGGCGTGCCCCCTGCCCGTTTTCTGAGCTTGCTGGATTAAAAGTTTAGAACTTTTACATACGGGCAGCGGTCGGGCTATCCGCTTTTACTCCTCGCTCGTACCTCGCTGCGGGGTAATCGCTACTATCCCTCACGCAACACCGGCAGTTTACAGTCAGAGCATTAGCCTGGTTTAATACAATAAAAAACGACCTACGGCATGATGTAAGGTCGTTTTTTATTGTATGCAGGAGATTGTTGCTACAGGGCTGCTTCGTAGCGTTTAGCAACCTCAGCCCAGTTCACTACACTCCAAACAGCTTTCAGATAGTCGGGACGTTTGTTCTGATATTTCAGATAATACGCATGTTCCCATACATCGATTCCGAAAATGGGTGTTCCTTTTACTTCCGCAATGTCCATTAAGGGATTGTCCTGGTTAGGGGTAGACGTAACTTCCAGTTTGCCGTCTTTTACAATCAGCCAGGCCCAGCCGCTACCGAAACGGGTGGCACCTGCAGTATTCATCTTTTCTTTAAGTCCTTCCAGGCCACCGAACGCTTCCTGAATGGCATCCATTAATTTACCCTCAGGGCCAGCGCTATTGCCACCTAATACGCTCCAGAACAACGAGTGATTATAATGCCCTCCGCCATTATTGCGAACAGCAGGAGCGTACTGGGAAATGTTGTTCATCAGATCTTCAAGCGACAGGTTTGCAGCCTCTGTGCCCTCCAGGGCTTTGTTCAGGTTGTCGACGTAGGCCTGGTGGTGTTTGCCATGGTGAATCTCCATGGTTTGCGCATCAATATAAGGTTCCAGCGCATTGGTTGCGTAAGGCAGTGCGGGCAGTGTGTGAGCCATAATGTAATTTTTATTCTTTTTAAAGAAGGTTAGAGAATAATAAGACGCTGCGGATGCATTTGTTCATTGGGCATGGCAGCGAGACACAAAAATAATATCAAATGCCGCCAGTTACAAATTGTAAACAATTATTTAGGTATGCTGAAAATGTAGGCGCACCCTGGGTCTGGAGGTATTTTTACTGAAGCTGAATGACGATGCCAATAAATTAGTAATGCATTGGTCAATGCCAATTGCCTGCTATCCCTGAAGGTGTATGGAAAATACAATCATTCTGGTGGTCATCCGGTCAATAGTATTGGAAAGCGGTATACGTTTATCGGCATAGTTGGAATTGATAAAACCCTGACTGAGTTTGATTTCCGGTGCAAATATAAAATTGGGGTAAAAGAATTCGAATCCTATACCGATATCTCCTCCAAAATCCATAGGGCTCACCCGTAGCCATTCGTCCTGGCGACGGCTGCGTGCGTTCGCTGCCAGGTCATAGTCGACTTTTGCACCCAGCATCCCATAGAACCGGAAATTGCCGATACGGTCGCTCTTAAACTTGAGTTGCAAAGGCAACTGCATGTAAATGGATTCGATGCTCCGGCTTTGTTCTTCATCGTACATACCCCGTGTTATTATGGCTTTTTCGGCAAATACAAGCGAGGGGATGAATCGAAGGTCTATAAAATTTGTTAATCGCAGATTGCCCATAATGCCCAGATTGAAACCGGGCTTATAGGCAGGTTGCACCTGCTTGAAAGTATCGTAGTCGGCAAAGCTCTTGCTTGGATTGATACGGAACGACGAGTAATTGAATCCGAAGGTGATGCCAAAATAATACAACTTGGAATCATGTTCGGGCATATTGGGTATGCGTAATTGTGCACTACTATTGAAACCGGCCAGCAATAATACGACCAGCAGAAGGGGCTTCCACATCTGTGCTTTATTCATCATAACTAACGAAGATAAGAAATGTTCGGTTTGCCCGTGCAGGTTTATGCTTTTCCGGCTGTGTACAGTGTCGTGATTCCCAATGTTAAAGGCCGCGCATGAACGTCAGTGAAGCCACAATTTTTTAATATCTGGCAAAAGTCGTTCCCTTCCGGAAATGCAGCGACCGATTCAGGAAGATAGGTATAGGCTGTTGCATCCTTCGAAACGGTTTTACCCAGAACAGGGAGTATATAACGGAAGTAGAAGTTGTATAATTGTTTTACCGGGAAATTTTTCGGTTTGGAAAATTCCAGAATTGCGATGCGTCCGCCCGGGCGTAGCACTCTGTACATATCCTTCAACCCCAACTCCAGGTGTTCAAAGTTTCGTACCCCATAGGCACAGGTGATGGCATCAAAATACGCTGCGTCAAAGGGCAGGGCTTCGCTATCGCCGTACTGCAGGTCAATTTTACTGCTCAAACCTTTTGCTGCAATTTTCTTGCGGCCAATTTCCATCATACCTTCGGAAATATCGACTCCGGTCACTTTTTCAGGCTGTAACCGAAGTGCTTCAATAGCCAGATCGCCGGTACCTGTTGCAACATCCAGTATTTTTTTGGGACTTACAGGTTTAAGTGTATTAATAGCTTTCCTGCGCCAACCGCGGTCAATACCTAAAGAAAGGAAGTGGTTTAGAAAATCGTATTTGCCCGCAATGCGGTCAAACATGCCTGCAACCTGTTCTTTTTTACTGAGCGCTGAATCGGGGATTGGTACTACTTTTCCTGATGTTCCGGCCGACGAAGGGGATGAATTCATGGCTGCAAAAGTACAGCTAAAATGACAAAGCAACAGCTATATAATGCCGGAGTGGAATCTGTAGGCGGAGCCTGATGCTATTCTATGTGAATGGGTCGTAAAACGGCAATTATGTTAATGGTTTGCAGCGCACGAACGTAAGTTGCTGTGGGGCGGGAATCCGTCGGTATTAACTCCCTTCTCTGGAATCAATGATTATGGTCACTGGCCCCTCGTTGACCAGGTGCACTTGCATATCGGCGCCAAAGCGCCCGCTGCTGACAGGTCTGCCCAGTTCTGATGCGAGTTGGGCAAGCATAGCCTCATACAGTGGAATAGCCTGTTCCGGCTTTGCAGCTTTGACGAAAGAGGGGCGGTTGCCCTTGCGGGTAGCAGCGTGTAATGTAAATTGGCTGACCAGTAAAATTGATCCTTTTGTATCCAGTAAAGAGCGGTTCATTTGCCCCTGCTCATCACTAAAAATACGCATCTGAACTATTTTCCTGCTCAACCAAACTACGTCGGCCTGTTCGTCGGCTGCTTCAATACCCAGTAATACCAGCAAACCGTGGCCAATACTTCCTACGCAATCGTTGCCTATAAGCACTTCAGCCTTAGCAACACGTTGTAAAACTGCTCTCATAATGCCAGAAAAAATCGAAAAGCGGAAAATTAGAATGGCGCATCGCCATCATCTTCCGGTGGAGGCTTAAATCCTTTCAGTTTGGATTTTGGTCCAAATTCATCGTCCTCGAAATCCATGTTGTTGGCTTTCGATTGCATGGTCTGGAAACCAGGTGTTATCACCAGTTTACTATTGCCAAAATCGCCATGATCTTTACGAATACCTGCTGAAGGATCATCGAAACCTCCGCCGCTGAAACCACCGTTCCAATCTTCTTTGGGAGCTTCCACAAATTTCTGGTATTCCAATACGGCCTTTAATTTCACGGTATCCAGTCGACCATTACGGTGTTTCGCGATATTGATGTGTGTTTCACCGTCGAAGGGCTGACCGGTAGCTTCGTCGTTATTGATGCCGTAATATTCGGGACGATAAATAAACATTACCATGTCCGCATCCTGTTCGATGGCGCCCGATTCACGGAGATCGCTCAGTTGCGGAATTTTTCCTTTATCACCACCACGGGTCTCTACCGCGCGGCTCAACTGCGACAGCGCCAGCACCGGAATGTCCAGTTCTTTCGCCAGCATTTTTAACTCCCGCGATATCTTACTGATTTCCTGCTCCCTATTACCGGCCTTATCCGAGCCCTGCATCAATTGCAGGTAATCGATAATGACCATCCCGATGTCGTTTTTCGTTTTTAGACGGCGACATTTCGCCCTCAATTCAAATATATTCAGACCAGCCTGGTCGTCAATAAAAATAGGAGCACGGGCCAGCGGCTCCATGCGTTGTGTAATCTGGGCAAATTCATAATCTTCGAGCCGGCCTCTGCTGATATTTTCCAGACGAACCTGGGTGACAGCGCTCAACATACGCTTCACAATCTGCGTATTACCCATCTCCAGAGAGAATATGGCAACGCCGCGCGGTTTGTGTGGATCCATGGCCGCATTCATGGCAAGATTCAGTGCGAAGGCTGTTTTACCCACGGCAGGACGGGCGGCGAGAATAATAAGGTCGCTTTTCTGCCATCCGCCGGTAATTGCGTCCAGGGCAGGAAAGCCCGAGGGTACGCCCGTTACATCATCTTTTTCATTCCTTGCCTGTGATATCTGTTCGATGGTATCTACTATAATATCCTGCATGCTGGAATAGTTCTTCCGCAGAAAATTGTTACTTATTTCAAAAAGGTCTGATTCTGCTTTGTCGAGCAAGTCAAACACATCCGTCTTGTCTTCGTAAGCACTACCCATCATTTCCCCGCAGATTCTGATCAGCTCACGTTGAATGTACTTTTCCATTACAATGCGGGCGTGAGCTATCACGTGCGCACTGGTCACTACACTCATTGTCAGCTTGGTAAGGAAATAAGCGCCGCCTACCAATTCCAGTTCATCCGTCCTGCGCAGTTCCTCGGTTACAGTAAGCAGGTCCACCACCTGACCTTTTTCGGGCAGGCGTTTTATTGCTGCAAAAATGCGTTGGTGCGCATCTACATAAAAACATTCGGGCGAGGGAAGTACTTCCAGGACATCTGAAAGTTTGTCTTTTTCCAGCATGATAGCACCCAGTACTGCTTCTTCCAATTCGCGTGCCTGAGGGGGTACTTTACCATACATCACATTGCTCAGGTCGGGTTTCCTGGATCTTACATTTCCCAGTTCTTTCTTGATACTCACAGACATTTTGTTCTTTCCTTTTGATGCCGGCTGTTTTGCCGGTTTGTTTTTAATAAAAACTAGCTCAAAATCAAAGAACCTTTCCTTTTTCGAACATCTGAACCGTACAAAAAAAATGTCTGGTTACAGTGGCGACAGAGCGGCTTTTTCAAAGCCAGATACTCATTTTATATTCAGATATTGTCCCCCCAGCGGGAGGCGGATAATAGCAGTTTTGACACCTGGTAATTATCGCGAAATATGATTGATTCTACTATTAAGAAAAGGTTAGTACTTTTTTAAGGACGGCTAAGGTAAGCGCTATTTTGGGTGCAGACTCACAAAGCGGTTAAATAATTTTTCAGCCCTATGTACACAGGTTCTGCACAACTCTTTGCAAGGCTTGCACATTTAACGATGGTTTATCTACAGTCGGGGCGCAAAGTTAAGTCTAACGCACATCTTATCAACATAAGCCTGTGTAAAAAAAGCGAATACTATTATTTGGAAATTACCCCGATTTTTCTAGCCCTGAATCCATAAAACATCGCTAATTTTGCGGCCTGTAAAGAGATTGATTTTCGTGTTACTGCGGAATCGGTTTCTTCGAAATATTACATATTATGCCACTTATTGCTCCTTCGCTGTTATCAGCCAACTTTCTGAATTTGGAAAGAGATGTAGACATGATTAATGCCAGTCAGGCCGATTGGTTTCACCTTGATGTTATGGATGGCCGCTTTGTTCCCAATATCAGTTTTGGTTTGCCTGTAATTGCGGCGGTTAACCGCAAAGCCAGCAAAACACTCGACGTACATTTGATGATTGTGGAACCCGAAAAATACATCGCTGACTTTGCGAAAGTGGGGGCACACTACCTCTCGGTGCATATTGAAGCCTGCGCGCATCTGCATCGCTGTGTTCAAATGATGCACGCCGAAGGAATGAAAGCCGGCGTGGCTATCAACCCTCATACACCCATTGCAGCGCTAGAAGATATTATTGCTGATATAGATTTAGTGTGTATGATGAGCGTGAATCCGGGTTTCGGCGGACAAAAATTTATTCCTCATACACTGAAGAAAATAAAGCAACTACGTACCTTAATTCAGGAAAGTGGGAGCCATGCGCTTATTGAGATTGATGGGGGAGTTACGATGGATAATGCCGCAGAAATTGTAGCTGCGGGAGCCGATGTGCTGGTTGCCGGCAATACTGTTTTCAGCTCAGCGGATCCGGTAGCTACCATAGCAGCGCTTAAAGCTATTTAGTCTGCAAGTATGATTGATCGAACTAATTCAGAAAGGCTGCTATACGCAGCCTTTTTTAATCGAAGTTTTGTACGCGTTCACCAGCTGATTGAATTAACGTTGGCCTTGAAACCATTGTACTGCCAGTGCATAGCCTTCCAACCCCAATCCCGTAATCACTCCGGCGGCATGCGCGCCGGTAAAGGAATGCTGACGAAATCCTTCTCGGGCGTGTATATTTGATATGTGAACCTCAATTACTTTCGTACGTATGGCGCGAATCGTATCAGCCAACGCAACACTGGTATGGGTATAGCCCGCAGCATTCAGAATTATCCCGTCGCTAAGAACATCGCTGCTTTGTAATTTATCAATCAGCGCACCTTCGTGGTTACTCTGAAAGTACGCCAGTTGTACATCCGGGAAGCGTTGCTGCAGCTGCAGGAAGTATGCTTCGAAGCTTTGACTGCCGTAAATTTCAGGTTCTCTGTTACCTAACAGATTCAGGTTGGGGCCGTTAATGATTGTGATATGCATTGCTTGAGTTGTGAGGCAAATGTACTTAATTGTCTGTTTCCCCTTTGACTGGGAATACGGTCCTTTCTCCGCTTTTTCCCAGCTTCTTTCATTTCGTGAATAAGCCGCTTTCTTGACCTATTGTGCCGATTTATGCCAGCTTCGGGCAATACAATGTATTTAAAATTTAATTTATATGTTGCAGATTATGCAATTTTAGTTCCCATAATTTAATTTGCCTGTTTGCATCAGAGATTTTCTTACACCCAAATAAATGGCTTCAGCGATTCCCCCCCCCCAAAAAATTCCCCCTCCTGAGGGGTTTTATTATGCTTGCTTATCAAGTACATTTGCACCACATATCAAAAAAATACGACATGAAAATTGTAAACCTGATACTCGCTGGGGCTGCCATAGCAACCGTGGGATTGGTATCCTGTCAATCGAAGGACGGGGAAGATAGTAGCGCAAAGAAAGATTTTAAGTTTATCGATCGCGCTAACATGGACACTACTATTAGCCCGGGCGATGATTTCTTTTTGTACGCCAACGGAGCCTGGCTGAAAAATACACAGATTCCCGGTGATAAAACCCGCTGGGGTAGTTTTGATGAGCTGCGCGACCGCACCAACAAAGATGTTCGTGCTCTGCTCGACGCAGCAGCCAATAGCAATGCGGCGGCCGGAAGTACTGAACGCAACGTAGGCGACTTTTATAAAAGTGGTATGGATTCCGTGGCAATTGAAGCAGCCGGCCTGAATCCCCTGAAGCCAATTCTGGACCGCATTAATGCCATTAGTACTTCAGCGCAAATTCTCGATGAAGTAGCGCTGGCCTTCACTCAGGGTATTCATACTGTGGTAACAGGATATATTTCACCCGACGACAAAAATGTAACCCGCCAAATGGTTCAATTTGGACAGGCAGGCTTAGGGTTGCCTACTAAAGACTACTATACCGATCAGGATAGCAGCTCTTCGGCCAATCGCACAGCCTATAAAAACTATATCGCCAAAGTATTACAAATGGCAGGTCAGGACGAAGCTACTGCCTTGAAGAACGCTGATGCCATATTCGCGCTGGAAATGAAATTTGCCAATGCTTCGCTACGTCCCGTTGAAATGCGCGATCCCCAGCGTATGTACAACAAATACAGCCTGGCTGATTTCAGCCGTTTAACTCCTGGGATCGATTGGAAAATTATGTTCGAGAAACTTAATGTTAAAGGCGAAGACAGTCTGATTGTACAAAATCCCAAATATTATCAGCAGGTTGCCCGCGAACTTCAGGCAGCTCCGGTTGACGTTTGGAAGCAATACCTGACTTTCCATGTGATCAACGACATGGCGCCTTACCTGAGCAGCAATTTCAGTAATGCACGTTTCGATTTTTATGGTAGAACACTGAGAGGTCAAAAACAACAGGAACCACGTTGGGAACGTGTTATGGGCGTATTGAATGGTGCTATTGGTGATCAGCTGGGTGAACTGTATGTCAGCAAACATTTTAAACCTGAGGCCAAAAAGCGCATGCTGGAACTGGTAAATAATTTACAGGAAACCTTCCATGAGCGTATTTCGAACCTGGATTGGATGAGCGATATCACGAAGCAGAAAGCTATTGCAAAGCTCAATACTTTTGTAAAGAAGATTGGCTATCCTGATAAATGGAAAAATTACGGATCACTTAAGATCGTTGCCGATAACTATGTACAGAATGTATTGAATGCATCTGCGTTCGAGTATAACTATCAGCTTAGTAAATTAGGAAAGCCGGTAGATAAGACCGAATGGTATATGACCCCCAATACGGTAAATGCCTATTACAATCCATCTTTCAACGAGATTGTTTTCCCCGCAGCAATACTTCAATTCCCTTTCTTCGATTTTGATGCCGACGATGCGGTAAACTATGGTGGTATTGGCGCAGTTATTGGTCATGAAATGACCCATGGATTCGACGATCAGGGTTGCCAGTACGATGCAGACGGTAATCTGCGTAATTGGTGGACTCCTGAAGACGCGGAGAAATTCGCTTTCAGAACTGATATCGTCCGCAAACAATTTGACGGGTATACGGTGCTGGGCGATGTACATGTTGATGGTTCGCTTACCCTGGGCGAGAACATCGCGGATCTGGGTGGTATAACCATTGCATACGAAGCGTTCAAGAAAACCAAGCAGGGTCAGAGCCAGGAGCTTATCGATGGTTTTACACCTGATCAGCGTTTCTTCCTGAGCTGGGCACAGGTATGGAGAGGAAAGGCTACGCCGGAGACAGCACGTCAGCTGATTAAACTGGATCCGCACTCACCTTCTGAGTGGCGCGGTAATGGCCCATTGAGCAATTTCGAGCCATTCTACAAAGCCTTCAATGTAACAGAAGGTCAGAAGATGTGGCGAGCAGACAGTATTCGCGCTAAGATTTGGTAATCTGGTACGTAAACGTTAAAAGAAATAAGCAACTTTCCGAATAGAAAGTTGCTTATTTCTTTTAAAAATATCAGCATTTCATGTATTGATTTTCCAATTTTGTTTTTGTCGACCCCAGTGATAAAACACCCAGTTTCGGCGACAAGGTTACATGGCTAGATTCCAATGGTATTCGCCACAGTGGGACTATTACGCGTATATTGTCTGCTGAGACAGCTGAGGTTTTAGATGCTGCGCCTGTGCCTTGCAATGGTGGTGTAGAGTATGCCGATTAAGAACATATAGATATTATTTTCGCCTCGCAATATTCTTGAGAGGCATTTTTCCAACCAACCCTTTCGTTATGCGTAAGGTTATCGCCTTCTTACTTTTCGTTATTATATGCTGTCAAAGTCAGTTCCTGGCAAAGGCCTATAAAACTACGTTTTCGCAAAGCTTTTATCACCACAAATGTCTATTAACCCAATTATCCTAGCATACCTCCGTACAAGTGACCCGTACGGTGGTGTGAGAGGACGGAAAATGAAAGGAGGAAAATTTTCATTTTCCTCCTGCACGAGCATAGCACAAAAAGCAATTTCATAGGTTGTCTTTTTATGATGATATGTTTTAAATTGATGAAATGTCAGTTGATAAAAGGCTTGAGGTGCATTCCAAATTGTAATATTCTAGAGGGATACAAGTTCTCATAAAAGCCCCAGTCTTTTCGTGCCATGGATACAAGTCTCTGCTCACAAAAATTCCTACCTCTGATTTGTGAATTCCAAACAGCTGTTTCTGAATACTCACAGAGGTGTAAGGCACGACAAAAACCCTTCTGTATTTCATTCCATTGAGGGCTACAGTCCAGAAGAGAATATCCTGGTAGTTATCTTTCGCGTAGAGTAAACCTCTTATACGCATTCCTCCTGAAAAAAGCAGGGAAGTTTTCTTATTTAAGGGTTGTCTGAAGGAAAGTGTTACCGGGATTTTGAAATAATGCAAAGAGATGTTCAGTGTTTCTTTAAAGTTCATCCTTAGAGAAGGATGAAAATAATAGAAGTAAAACCGGTGGCGGTTATTGCGGTAACCCAGGCCAGCTTCTATTTCGAAATGTTTTGACAATTTTTTTTAATGAAAAAGGCGGGCGTCAAACCAAAAAAATCTTTCCGTGTATGGGGTCTCGAATGACCAAAACCCGTAAGGTTTTCCTGCGATACCTGTTGCAGTATGTTTTTGTACCCTTCTAAACCCAATCCCCATTTCAACTGACCGTTACAAAAGGAGCTGGAAAGTAATAACAAGGCTATCGTGAGTTTTTTCCCGGTTTTCATTTGTAGGTAGTAGTAAAGTGCGCTACAAATTCGGCGCCATTGGCACGGAATGTATTACACATAATTTAATAGATGGTCAATTAGGCTACTTGTCGCAGCTCCTAAGGGGTGAAATATATCATGGAATTTATCTTTATAAAGGTTTATCGCCAATAAATGTTAGTGAAAAATATTCAGAAATAATATTTGGTGGAACAAATTGTATGAGGAATTTTCTGTCTCAGGCAGCATTACTTAGGAACGAAGTTTGACTATGTAAGCGGCGACGGATTGTACGGGAACAGTTATGCCCTCATGGAATCATTATCGAAAAGAGGCATTACGGCAGTGTTCGATGTACATAAAGACCAGCATATTTATACGTAACCGCCGGTATTGTTCATACCTGAACCAGCGCAACCGGATAAGGGGTGCAACGCCACGAGGTTAAAAACGGAAAGCAAAGCCCTTACAGTAGCAGCCTTTCGCGGAAGAGTACCAAACGAAGACTTTAAGCCAATCACCATCCGAGAGGGCACAAAAGGGGCGTTGAAAAGTAGTGCTTATTATCAGGAAGTTTATACCTGGGACGGCACATCGTCCATATATCAAAAGCGCAGCTTGCTGATACGTGTTACAGACGGCACGTTAAAATATACGTTGACCGATGCAGCTGCCACAGAACTCAGCCTGTATCAATTGGTTCTTATGCAGGCACAACGTTGTTTGTGGAAAGTGCCTTCCTGGAGAAACAAGCAAGATATGGGTATGAGTGAATATCAGGTGCGGGGCCGGCGGGCATGGTATCACCATATAGCACGCTGTATCATGGCACAAGGCTATGTGCTGCAAGAAAAACTACTGGCTAAAGATGATTATCCGCTCCTGAGCGCCTACGGTGTAAGCCAGGTCATCATCTAAACCTATGCACGTTAAAATGACAGCTACGATGTCGGGGAGGTTCAGATAAGGTACAGGCGTACACAGAAGTGCAATGACTGCTTGGTTATGCTTCCTCAGCCAGCCAGAATTTCCCTGTTTTGAAAACAATTGCGGTGCCGGATAGCGGACTTAGGATCCATTGACCTAAGTGTGACCTCCTAAAGCTAGCAACCTGTTCCGGGCAGGCTACTCATGCCGCTGCTCCCTTCCTGTGACGATGATAAATATGTGTCCGCTAAGACCCTTTGTGGTAGAGCTTTTCAGCTTTTATGTAAAGATTATTTTCTGAAAATGTTTGTCTGGTTGAGAAAGGACTCCTACTTTTGCGTCCCGTTGCGAAAAAGACGTAGCGGATCAGTTCTTACGATACCGGTTGAAATCTGCTTCAGGCTTGATTTTACAGAAGGAGAGGGGGTTAAAGTTTTTCGAAAATTATTTTTCAAAAAATTTGGTGATAACAAAAAGTTGTTTACCTTTGCACCCCGCTTCGAAAGGAGGTAAAGGGAATAAGTTCTTTAAATTGTTTAGAAGTCTCTACAGGAGCGGGT